>VFQR01000109.1_pt1 | contig 201633 bp, 199 predicted proteins | sample 3512321 | NCBI WGS metagenome assembly VFQR01 (sample SAMN10412374, study PRJNA504923) | tailings metagenome | isolation source: Relicate 3 Philex TSF1 revegetated site | place: Philippines: Tuba, Benguet | collected 2017-08-29
ACTCACCGTATAGGTGAAGCTGTCCGTGCCGTTGAAGTTCGGCGCGGGCGTGTAGGTGAACGTGCCATCCGGATTGAACGTGACCGCACCGTTGGACGGCGCACCATCGACCGCGAAGCTCAGCGCATCGCCATCGATGTCGAGGCCTGTGACCTGACCGGCGATCGAACCGTCTTCTTGGCCCGCGAGCGTCGCGCCCGAAGTGGTTGGCGCATCATTCGCCGGATCAACGGTGATCGAGATCGAACCGGTGGTGACGCCACCATTCCCGTCGCTCACCGTATAGGTGAAACTGTCGGTGCCGTTGAAGTTCGCGGCCGGCGTATAGCTATACGAACCGTCCGGGTTGATCGTGACGGTGCCGTTCGTCGGCGCGCCGTTCGGCGCCAGACCGAAGGTCAGCGTGTCGCCGTCCACATCGGCGGCCGCGAGTTGGCCAGTGACCACCGTATCTTCGTCGCCGTTCGCCGTACCGCTGGCGGTCGTCGGCGCATCGTTGACCGCCGCGACGTTCACGGAGACCGTGCCCGTCGTCGTGCCGCCGTTGCCGTCGCTCACCGTATAGGTGAACGAGTCCGTGCCGTTGAAGTTCGGCGCGGGCGTGTAGCTGAACGACCCGTCCGGGTTCATCGTCACGGTGCCGTTGGCCGGCGCGCCATCGACCGCGAAGCTCAGCGCGTCGCCATCCACATCATGGCCGGTGACTTGGCCCGCGATCGAACCGTCTTCTTGACCCGACAGCGAAGCGCCCGACGTGGTCGGCGCATCATTCGCCGGATCAACGGTGACCGAGATCGAGCCGGTGGTGACGCCACCGTTCCCGTCGCTCACCGTATAGGTGAAGCTGTCGGTGCCGTTGAAGTTCGCGGCGGGCGTGTAGGTGTAGCTGCCGTCCGGGTTCACCGTGACGGTGCCGTTCGTCGGCGCACCATTCGGCGCCAGACCGAAGGTCAGCGTGTCGCCGTCGATGTCATTCCCGGCGAGCTGGCCGGTGACGGTGCTGTCTTCGTCGCCGGTGGCAGTCCCGCCAGCGGTCGTCGGCGCATCGTTGACCGCCGCGACATTGACCGAGACCGTGCCCGTCGTGGTGCCGCCGTTCCCGTCGGAGACGGTGTAGGTGAAGCTGTCCGTGCCGTTGAAGTTCGGCGCGGGCGTGTAGGTGAACGTGCCATCCGGATTGAACGTGACCGCACCGTTGGACGGCGCACCATCGACCGCGAAGCTCAGCGCATCGCCGTCGATATCCATGCCCGTCACTTGGCCCGCGATCGAACCATCTTCCTGGCCCGCGAGCGTCGCGCCCGAAGTGGTCGGTGCATCGTTCGCCGGATCGACGATGATCGAGATCGAACCGGTGGTGACGCCACCGTTCCCGTCCGAGACGGTGTAGGTGAAGCTGTCGGTGCCGTTGAAGTTCGCGGCCGGCGTATAGCTATACGAACCGTCCGGGTTCACCGTGACCGTGCCGTGCTGCGGCGCGCCGTTCTGCGCCAGACCGAAGGTCAGCGCGTCGCCATCCACATCGGTCGCGGCGAGTTGGCCAGTGACCACCGTATCTTCGTCGCCGTTCGCCGTGCCGCCAGCGGTCGTCGGCGCGTCGTTCACCGCCGCGACATTGACCGACACGGTGCCGGTGGTCGTGCCACCGTTCCCATCACTCACCGTATAGGTGAAGCTGTCCGTGCCGTTGAAGTTCGGCGCGGGCGTGTAGCTGAACGACCCGTCCGGGTTCATCGTCACGGTGCCGTTGGCCGGCGCGCCATCGACCGCGAAGCTCAGCGCATCGCCATCAACATCGTGGCCGGTGACTTGACCGGCGATCGAACCGTCTTCCTGGCCCGCGACCGTCGCCGACGACGTCGTCGGCGCATCGTTGACCGGGTTCACGCCGACGGTGATCGTGCCGAGCGTCGTACCGCCCTTGCCGTCGCTCACCTGATAGGTGAACGAGTCAGAGCCGTTGAAGTTCGCGGCCGGCGTATAGCTATACGAACCGTCCGGGTTGATCGTGACGGTGCCGTGCGCCGGACCGCCGTTGGGTGCCAGACCGAAGGTCAGCGCGTCGCCATCCGCATCGCTCGCGGCAAGCTGGCCGGTGATCGCGGTGTCTTCGTTGCCGGTGGCCGTGCCGCCCGATGTCGTCGGCGCATCGTTGACCGCCGCGACATTGATCGTGACCGTGCCGGTCGCCGTGCCGCCCTTGCCGTCGCTGACGGTGTAGGTGAAGGCGTCCGAGCCGTTGTAATTTGGCGCCGGCACGTAATTGAACGTGCCGTCCGGATTGAACGTGACCGTGCCGTGCGTGGGCGACCCGTTCGGCGTCAAACCGAAGGTCAGCGTATCGCCGTCCACATCCGAAGCCTGCACGCGGCCGCCGATCGAGCCGTCTTCCTGCGCGCTATAGGTCGCGTTCGACGTGGTCGGCGCGTCGTTGACCGGCGACACGTTCACCGAGACCGTGCCGGTGGTGACGCCGCCATTGCCATCGGACACGCGATAGGTGAAGGAGTCCGTGCCGTTGAAATTCGCGTGCGGCACGTAGGTGTATGTGCCGTCGGGATTGACCGTCACCACACCATGCGCGGGCATGCCGTTGGGCGCCAGCGCGAAGGTCAGCGCGTCGCCATCCACATCCGTCGCCGTCAGGCGGCCGGTGACGTTGCTGTCTTCGGTTCCGGCCGTCGCACCGCCAACCGTGAGCGGCGCGTCGTTCACCGGCGCCACGTTCAACGTGACGGTCGCGGTGTCCGTGCCGCCCTTCCCGTCGCTGACCGTGTAGGTAAAGCTGTCCGTGCCGTTGTAATCGGCGGCCGGCGTGTAGGTATACGAACCGTTCGGATTGATCGTGACCGTGCCGTGCGCGGGCCCGCCGTTCTGCGCCAGCGCGAAGGTCAGCGCGTCGCCATTCGGATCGGTCGCCGACAACTGGCCGGTGATCGCGTGATCTTCCGTGCCGCTACCCGTGCCGTTCGCGGCGTCGGGGGCCGCGTTGTAGCCGAGATTGCCCGTCGGCACGACAACGCCGTTGAGGAATTCGAGGAATTCGACATTGACCAGCGTGTCGGTGCCGTCCGCCGAACCGGGGCGCGCGTCGGTGACGACGAGTTCGCCCAGCGAATTGCGCGAGAACACGTAGTCGGTGATGTAGCTCGAATAGACCGACGTGTCGGTGCCGGCACCGCCGTCGATGCGGTCATTGCCCGCCCCGCCGATGATTCGGTCGTTGCCGCCCATCTGCGCCGTGTCGGGCACCACGGCGGTCGTCGTGATCGCGCGGATCAGGAAGTCGGAACTGTCGTCAGTGATCGACCCCTGCGCCGTGGCGCCCGACGCGGTGACGTAAGGGCCCGCCCACATCACCAGCGTGTCGAACACCGCGTTGCCCGGCGGATCGATCGTGAAGCTGAAATCGCCCGACGTGCCGGTCGCGATGACGCGCCCTTCGGCGACGACGTTGCCGTCGTTGAGGATGCGCCAGAACGCCTGCTCGGATTTGTTGTAATCCGTGCTGGTCTGCGCGCTGTAGAACCAAGCGAGACTGACATTGGCCGAGGCGACGTCGCCCGGCAGCGCCACCGAAACGGTTTCGGAAACGCGGCTGACAGGATCGTAACCCGTTTCGGCTTTGATCGACGGACGCGAGGCCTGGTTGCCCGAAGCGCCCATACCGTCGTTGGTGAAGCCGACATTCGACGCCGAACCGGCGCCGAGCTGCCCGTTCGCGCCGATATTCTGCGCGGTGACGTTGACGCCCGCCCAAGTCGACTGGCCGCCGCCGCCATAGCTGTTGGTGACGGTAATCGTGGCGCCTTCGTTGCCCGCACCGCCGAAGATCAAATCGTCGCCCGCCCCGCCGATCAGCAGATCGTTGCCGCGCCCGCCGTCGATCGTGTCGTTGCCGTCGCCGCCGGACAGCGTGTCGCGGCCCGAGCCGCCGAACAGATTGTCGTTGCCCGTACCGCCGAGGATGCTGTCATTGCCGGCATTGCCCCACAGCACGTCGTCGCCGGCGCCGCCGTCGATCGTCACGTCGCCATAGCTGAAGCGCGTGCTTGTGAGATCGACGACGTCGTTGCCGTCGCCCGCATTGATCACCTCGACGTTGCGGATGCGCGCCCCTTCCGATGGCGTATCGCTATAGGGATCGTCGAGGAACAGCGCGTCGTTGGCCGAGGAAAGCAGGATCGTGTCGGTGCCAGCACCGCCGTCGAACACGTCGTAGCTGCGCACGTTGCCGAGGATCGTCACGCGCTCGTTCGTGCCCGCAGCACCGGGGTCGCCGACATTCAGCGCCACCCAGCCGCCCGGCCAGGTCGAATCGACCGAGCCCATCAGCGTGTCGTTGCCGTCGCCGCCGAGGATCCAGTCCGAGCCCGTGCCGCCGGTCAGCGTGTCGTTGCCCGCACCGCCATCGAGCTTGTCGTTGCCCGCTTCGCCGAACAGCTGATCGTTGCCCTTGCCGCCGGAAATCGTGTCGTTACCCGAACCGCCGCGGATCACGTCGTTGCCGTTGCCGCCGGTGATGACGTCGTTGCCGGTCGAGCCGGTCGGATTGGTGGAGACGACCGACGAGAACTGGAACGTCGACGCGAAATTATTCGGGTTGTTAAAGTAGCTGGAGCTGAAATTGGTCAGGCGCAGGCTGGTCGACGATCCGACGAAACTCAGCACCGTGTCGGCGCCGTCGCGATCGATCATCAGGCTCGACGAGGTCAGTCCGGATCCTTCGAAGCGCAAAATCGCGCCGCTCGTGAACCCGTCGATGACGAGGTCTTGCCCCAACCGGATCGTATAAATTTCGCCTTGGGCCATTTTTTTCCGCGCTTCCGTTCGTTGGCGTTGCCGCCCCGAAGTTTTTGTCGTTGCCCGCCCCTTGGAACCGCCCCCGGCCAGCCGCCAAATTGCGGGTGTGGCCCTTCGGTCCCAACTGCCCAGATTCCGACCTCGCTACATTATTAGCGCTGCCTGAAGGGGTCAATATAAGACTATCAAATGGTCTTGGATTGTTTAGGTCGATAGTGAATCATTAAAAAACAGATACTTAACCTACACGCACTGGTTATTGACCTACTAATAAAATCGGGTATCGAGATTCTGACACCTCGATACCCGATCATGCCTATAAATTAAGCATATCTTGAATTTGGATATTCGTATTTTTATTCAATATGTTATAGATCATTTCACAACTCACCTCTGAGCCGCTATTTCGACAATTTTTGCGGCCATTTTGGACTTTTTCGCCACGTCGCACGGCTGCGGCAAATTATCCCGCTCCTCGCCCTCTCTCCCGGCCTGGAGTCGAAAGCCGCCCATTTCCGCAAAATTCTTCCCGATGTTGACCTGCATCAATGTGCCGCGAGGCCGATCGCCGCATTTTGTCGCCGAGGCTCGAAGTCGAGCCGTCTCAAGGGGAGAGACAAAATGGACACCGCCGAACTCGTCTATCTGTGCTTCGCGATCGCCGCCTTCGTGACCTTCGCGGTCACGCTGTTCTTCGTCACGCGCGAAGACGCCGCGCGCCGCGACGGCCAGTTCGTCAAGGACGCCGATCCGGTGAACGAGAACGCCGTGCCGACGATCCGTCACGCGGCCTAGTTTTCAGCGGTGCGCGCCGAACGCGTCGGCGCGCACCGGCCGTAGCGGAAAGCGATAGCTGGGCGGTTCGTCCGCCCCGATCGCCGCCTGGACCGCCGGATGACAAGTCCGGCCCTGGCAAAATCCCATCCCGGCCCGCGTCGCGAGCTTCGCCTCGCGCGGGCCCGACAAACCCATCGCCGCGGCGCGCGAAATCTCGCCGCGCGTCACCGCTTCGCAGCGGCAGACGATCGACGCCGCATCGCCCGCCGGCATATCGGCACGCGCCCAATTTCCAAGTACCCGCGCAGCGTGCATGAACTTCGCCCGCCTTTCGCGCGCGGCCGACGCCGCGCGGGCAAGCTCCGTGCTGGGAATGCGGCCCTCGGCTTCGATGATCGCGGCGGCCGTGATGACGCCGTCGCACAACGCCGCCTCGACGCCGCCGATGCCGCGCGTTTCGCCGATCGCGTAAATCCCGCTTTGCGACGTCGCCCCTTGCGCATCGACATGCGCGTGCCAGCCGCCGAGCAGCGGATCATGTGCGAGCGAAACGCCCGCTTGCGCGGCAAGTTCGATATTGGGGCGCAGGCCCAAGCTCGTCCCGACGACGGCCACGTCGAAGCGCCGGCCGCCGCTGGCCGACACGCGCAACGCCTCGCCATTGCGCTCGATGCGCTCGATCCGGGTCTTCCGCAGGATCGGCACGCGTGCCGCGCGCAATTTCCATTCGTATTTCAGTGCTTGGCGGAACAGGCCGGGGGCCGTCCATAGCGCCTTTAAAACGTCGATGGAAGGCCACGGCGCGGCATCGACGACCGCAACGGGCCGAACGCCGGACACAACCAGATCATGCGCGACGACGTAAAGCAGCGGCCCCGCGCCCGCGAGCAAGACGGGCCCGTCCGGGATCACGCCGTCGGCTTTGGCGAGGATCTGCAAGGCCCCGAGATTGACCACGCCGGGCAGCGTCCAACCCGGCACCGGATTCGGCACTTCCAACGCGCCCGCCGCAATCACCAGATGGCGCGCACGCGAAATCGTCCCGCGCCCGTCGCGGTCGGCGAGCATCAGCGCGCCATCGGCGCCGCGACCCAACACTTCGTAGCCGGCGCGATGGTCGATACGATCCTTCGCGGCGGTAAGCCGCGATCGCAGCCAAGCGCCGCCGCCCTGCTCGGCATCGAAACGTTTGCGCCAGATCTGCCCGCCCGCCGCCGCATTGTCGTCGATCAGCGCGACGCGCAAGCCTTCGGCGGCGAGCGCCAACGCGCAAGCCCCGCCTGCCGGCCCCGCGCCAACCACTGCGACGTCGGACTCGATTTCAACCGGGACTTGTGTCGTCCGCGCGGGTGCGCGCATCGGCACGGTCGAGATTTTCAGGCCCGGCGTGACGGAAACGCGGCAGGCGCGCGTATCCGGCACACCGTCGATCGTGCAGGCGCATTGGAAGCACGAACCCATCATGCAGGCGGGCCCGCGCGGCGTCCCCTTGGGATCGGTGCCGAAAGCCGCGATCCCGGCGGCGAGCATCGCCGCGGCCACGCTTTCGCCCGTCCGGGCGGGGATGCGCGCACCATCGACCTCGATTTCGAGATCGGCGGAATCGTGACGGCGGCGGAAGGGCTTGGACATCGGAAGCGGAACCTGTCACGGATTCCGGGTCGCCGCCAACACGTACGAGAACATGCGTCGCATCGAAACGGACATCGCCATTTTCGGCGCCGGGATCATGGGGGCGGGTTGCGCCTACGAACTCGCCAAGGCGGGAAAGCGTGTCCATCTGGTCGACCGCGGTTTGCCCGCCGGCGGTACGTCGGGCGCTTGCGACGGCTTCGTCTCCGTCTCGACCAAGACGCCGGGCCCCGCCATGACGCTCGCCATCGCCAGCCAAAAGCTGTGGCGCGATTGGGCGGCGGAGCTCGGCGCCGAACGCGTCGAGTATCACATCACCGGCGGTTTGATGCTGATCGAAGCGCCCGATGAAGTCGCCAAGATGGAAGCGCATACTTCGCTGCTGACCGGCCAAGGCATCGCGGCGCGATTGGTCGATCGCCAAGCGATGCTGGCGATCGAGCCCGAATTGTCGCCCGAGCTTCACGGCGCGGTCGATGTGCCGAACGAAGCGGGCGTCACGCCCTATCTCGCCACCCTCGCCTTGCTCGATGCCGCGCGCGCGAAAGGTGCCGTGACATCCTGGAAGACGCGCCCGCTCGAATTCGACATCGCGGGCGGCCGGATCGCATCGGCCACGCTGGAAGATTCCGAGGGCGGGCGCTTCCGACTCGCCGCCGAGCATTTCGTGTTCTGCGCGGGCATCTGGAGCCGCGATCTTGGCGCGCTGATCGGGCTCGATCTGCCGGTCATTCCGCGGCGCGGCGAATTGCTGGTGACGGCGCGCGGGCTTCCCCTCGCCAAGCGCTTCCTCGTTTCGGCGCGCTATCTCACCGCCAAGCTCGATCCGGATCTCGCCGCCAAATCCGACGATCCGCTGATCCGCATGGGCTACGGATTCACGCTGGAAGCCACGCCCCACGGCCAGCACCTGATCGGCAATACGCGCGCCTTCGTCGGCTACGACCGCAGCGTGTCGGACGACGGCTATCGCACCATTCTGACCGAAGGCGCCAAGCGCGTCCCCGCCCTCGCCCAAGTTTCCATCCTGCGCGCCTTCGCCGGTTTGCGGCCCTTCGTGCCCGACAAGAAGCCGCTGCTGGGCAGAAGCGCCACATATGCCAATCTTTTGGTCGCCGCCGGGCACGAAGGCGACGGCATCACGCTATCCGCCGTCACCGCCAAGTCTATTTGCGCTTTGGCGCTGGAAAATGCCCCGCCCGTTTCGCTTGCCGGGTTCGAACCGGATCGCTTTCTGGCCGCCGCCTAGACTTCGCCCCATTTCAAGGCGACAATCGCCGTCGAAACAGCGAATCAGGCGGCAGAACGCATGGCCCTCACCGCGCCCACGCCCGACGATATCCATCGCCGCAAATCGATGGATCAGCGCGAATGCGATCTGATGATGCGCCGCCACGAGCTTTATATGCTCGCGCGCTCGGGCGGCCAGCGCGCGAATTTCTCCTACCGCAATCTCACCGGCCTCAATCTCGCCTGCAAAAATCTGTCGGAAGCGGATTTCACCGGCGCGATCATGGTCGAGTGCGATTTGTCGGGCACGAACCTGACGCGCGCGTTGCTGTTCTGCGCGAATCTGACCAAGGCGAAGATCGTACGCGCGAATTTGACCCGCGCCGATTTGCGCGGCGCGTGTTTGAAGGGCGCGGACCTGACCGCCGCCGAGCTTTTCAACGCCGATCTGCGCGAAGGTCAGATCTTCACCCGCGCGAAGGCCAGCGACCTCGAAAGCATGGCGGTCGATCCCGACCCGGCGGATATGAGCCGCGCCAAGCTCGTCAACGCGAACCTGACGCAAGCGAATATGTCGGGCTCGGTCGCGGCGATGGCCGATTTTACCGACGCGATTTTGAAGGGCGCCAATCTCGCCAAGGCCAATCTCAAAAACGCGGTGATGGAAGGCGCGGACCTGGAAGGCGCGGATCTCAGCCGCGCCGATTTGCGCGGCGTGGTGTTGCGCAACGCCAATCTCTATGGCGCCGTATTCATCGCCGCCGACCGCACGGGTGCGGACGAAACCGGCGCTTTGACCGATGCCCCGCGCGGCAAGCCGATGAGCATGCTGCGCGACTCCCTGCACACGCTGATCCGCGACCATCAAAGCTGGGTCGAAAGCGGCGGCGCCTCTGGCAAAGCGCTGGATATTTCGGGCTTCGATATGCGCGATATCGAATGGCCCGATCACGCTTTGCTCACCTCGATGAAGGCGGCGGGCGCTTGCTTGGCGCATGCCCGCATACAAGGCGCTTGGCTGCAAGCCAGCAATTTCGAAGGCGCCGATCTGCGCGGCGCCGATTTCCGGGCGGCGGATCTGCGCGGCGCCAATCTGCGCGCGACCAATCTGGTGCGCGCCAATTTCGAAGCGGCGAATCTCGCCCCGCTCGTCGTCGCTTCGGGCAAGGCGCTGGTCACGCGTCTTGATCGTGCGACCTTGCGCCATGCGCGCTTCGTCAATTGCCAATTGACGCAGACCTCGTTCCGCGAAGCCGATCTGCGCTGGTCGAGTTTCGTCGATTGCGAAACGATGGGCGCCGATTTCGAATTGTCGATCGGCCGCCCCGCCTCGGCGCCCCCGCCGCCGCCCGAACCTTCGTCCTAGAATTTCAGTTCGACGCGCGGCTTGGCGCCGTCGGCGGTTTCGACCACCGGCCGGCATTCGAACAAGCGGTTGGCCGCCACGCCTTCGCGCGCGATCAAACGGTCTTTGACCGCGCGCATGCGCGCTTCGGCCAAGCGGCGTAGATCGTCTTCGCCATGGACCGGCGGCGGCGCGCCGGTGGCGCGCGCGATCAAGTTCTGGATGCCTTCGATCATCTTCTGACCTTGCGCATCCGTCCCTTGCGCGGCGTTGAGGGCCCGCAAATCGTCGGGCCCCGCGAAGCCGCAAATCTCCATCCGCAAGGTCGGGCGTGCCGCCAGCGCATCGGCCAAGCGATCCAGCGTCGTCGCGGGCGCATCGTCCAGCGCCGCTTTTCCGGCCGCGAAAGCGACGGGCGCCAGCGCGATCTCCGGCCCGCCGCCGCCGTCGATCAGCGCGCCGATCACCATGCCGAAGGGAAACAGCACGTTGAACGTGCCCGTAATGGCGCCGCGCATCGCACCCCCGACCGCTTGGCGCACGGCGCCCGACGTATCGAAGCTCGGGTCATCGAGCTTGCCCGCGATGGGAATATCGAGCGCGATATCGCCGGCGGAATCGCGCAGCAGCGAAAGCGCGAGCCCGATCGGCACGCCCGTTTCCTCCGACAAACGCGGCGCGCCGCGCTCGTCGATTTCCAGATTGCGGATATGCCAGTTGGAAACGCCGGTCAGCGCTTCCTCCTTCGCCGTCAGCGTCAAATCGAGATCGAAATTGCCGGTGCGCAGATCGACGCCCAAAGCGTCGGCGACATAGGGCGAGATCGGCGGTAGATCTATTCCTTGCGCTTTTCCTTTCAAGTCGAAGCCGCGTTTGGCCGCGAGCGGCATCGCCGTGCCTTCGAGGGAAATCTCGCCGTAACCGCCGACCCGGCCTTTCAGCGACACCGGCGTGGGCCGGTCGACCGCGCGCGTGTCGAGCGCCCCCAAACGGATCGCGACGCGCGAGGCGTCGAGATAGACCGGCGTTCTGATCGCGCGATCCTCGAATTCAAGGCGCGCATCGTCGATCTCCACCCGCGCCACGCGGATCGCGGGCGTGGGCGCGTCCGGGTCGGCATCGCCCGCCGCCAGCGCCTCGAAACTCGCCAGGCCCTTGGGCGTGCGCGTGACGCGAACGACGGGGGCGCGCGCGCGCACCGTGCCGAAACGCAGGATACGGTCGGGATCGAGATTGGCGCCGCCGACATCCACGCGCGCGGCTTCGAAGCGCCACGGGAAGGCGGCGATTTCGCCCATCGCGGTTTCGCGGCGCAGCGCCTTCATCTGCTCGACCGCCAAGGCGCGGATGCGCAACGCCGCGTCGGCATAGGTGAAGCGGTCGAATGAAATCGACGCCGCCTGAAACAGGTCCATGCCGTCGTCGCGCCGTGCCGCCAATTCGCGCAAGCGCAATTGCTGGGCGGCGAAGCGCGGCCGTTCCGGAGCGATATCCATATTGCCGCCGATACCGGCGGCGGTGATCGTGATCTTCTCCGTCTTGTGGCGCGCTTCCAGCCCGTCGAGCGATACCGGCCCGGTGAAATCGCCGTTGGCGTAGCGCCCCTGGATCGCGGCGCGCGCGATCTTGGCGGCGAATTCCGCGGTCTCGGCGTTCGCATTATCGAATTCGACTTTGCCGTCGAAATCGCCCTGCACGTATTTACCCGCGATGTGCAGCGCATCGAGTGTGGCTTGCGCGTCGGGCAATTTGCCGGCCATGCCGGTCGCGCGCGCGTCGAATTCGGCTTCGATCGTCTTGCCGATCGCGGCCCGGGTCAACGTCACGTCCACGCCGTCAAGCGTCGCGCGGGTTTCGCCGACGACGATATTCAATCCTTGGCCGGTCGCCTTGCCGTCGATCGCGATCCCGCCGCCGGCATCGCTTTGCGCTTGCAGATCGGCAAGCGTCAAACGCCGCGCGCTGAATTGCAAATCGGGGATCGTCGTTTCCAGCGTATCGACCATGCCCGATACGGCACCGCGCCATGTCATGTTCGGCGCCAGCCGGAAAGCGAACGCCGAAGCGGCGATTCCGCCGGCTTTGGCCTGGTCGATCGCAAGGTCGGCAGCGTTCGCCGCGCCGGTCACGGCCAGACCATCCTTCGGCGACCAAGTTGTCTGGCCACGCCAATCGAATGCGCGTGCGGCGACGATATCAGGCAGGCGTGCATTGGCCAGCGCGAGTTCGCCATCGACCGCCACCGCATCGAATTTGGCGTCGAGTTTCAGATCGGCGCGCAATCGACCCGCCATCGCGAAATCGGCGAAGGGTGCCACAGCACCCAAATCGAGATCGGCGATCGCGATATCGAATTTGGCGCCCGGGGCGTTCGCCATCGGCGTGGCCGTGCCCTTGGCGCGCAGCGTGCCGCCGGCGAGTTTCGCGTCGACCTCCAAGCGCAGCGGGCGTTCGGCATCGGCGAGCGCGAAATCGGATACGTCGAATTTCTCGATCGCCACCGGCAGCGTCTTGCCGTCGGCATCGGCGAGCGTCACGCGCCCGTTCTTCGCCGTGAGCCGCGCGATGCCCAGCGGGAACGGCGACGATGCGGGCGGTGGTGTCGCCACCGCCGCGGCCGCGTCGGCGACCGGCACGGTTTCGCCGCTGGGGAAAGGCAGCACCCAGCGCCGGTCCTTGTCGCGCTCCATGCGCAACTCGAACCCGTCGACCGTGACTTCCAGAATGTCCACGCGGCCCGCGAACAAGGGCTTCCAGGCGAAGGACACGTCGATATGGTCGACGATGAAAGGCGGGCCCATCGGCGGGCGCATGTCCAAGCGGCGCAGATCGATCTGGCCGCGCGTGAGCGAGAACACCGCTTCGTCGAGGGCGGCGACCTTGATGCCTTGCGCTTCAAGCCCGCGCGTCAGTGCAAAACGCAAAGCGGCGGACGGCCCCCACCACAAAGCGGGGGGCAGCAGGACGGCCAAAAGGGCTGCCGCGACGATCGACACGCGCCGCCGCCGGCCACCTTTCCGCCATATTTTAATCAATCTTTCCAACACACTACCTATATAGCGCGAACGGCCGGCGATTTCGCCCTATTCCGTTCGAGTGGATCGCGCTATACTCCTGCCTATCAGAACGACTTATTCTTTTTTTGGGAGAACCCAATGGAACTGTCGATGACCTCCGCCGCCGCGTCGCTGGGCAGCTCGGCCGGTGGCGTTCAAGCCGCCGCCGCCATTCAGGCGTTCAAGATCGCGGCCCAAGCCCAGCAAGCGCTGGTCGGCTTGGTCGAAACGATTCAGCCGCCGGCCTCGTCGGGCCGCGGCCAGAACGTCAACCTGCAAGCCTAGTTTCCGGCTTCACGGCGCCTTTCGCCCGGATGCGGCAGCGCATCCGGGTTTTTGGCGTTAATCCCGCTGGGCGCCGTCGAAGCGGGCGTCGGCGATAACGCAGTCGCGCAAATCGGCGCCGCGCAGATCGGCGCCATCGAACGTGGCCCCCGCCAAGCTCGCGCGCGTTAGATTGGCGCCGGCGAAATCGGCGCGCCAGAAGCGGCCAAATTCCAGATTAGCGGCCATCGCCTGCCCGCCGGGCCCGCCCACGCGCACCGGGCGGAAATCGGCCTGCGCGAACCGCGTCTCGGCGAAGAATCCGCGCTTCAGCGTGACCGCGCGCAGATCTGCGCCGCAGAAATCCGCCGCCGAGAAATCGCCGAACGACAGATCGGACAAAACCAGCGACGAGCGCGCGAATTTGGCGCCGGCGGCATAGGCGTTGCGCAAACTCGCCCCCGACAGGTCGAGCCCCGCGAGATCGGCACCGCCAAGATCGGCCCCGGCGAGATCGAGCCTGGCCCCTTCGGCACCTTGCGTGGCGATCCACGCGACATGCGCCTCGACCAGCGCCGCGAGCTTGGCGCGCACATCGCGCAATTGCGCGCTGGCATTGCCGCCGCTGGCCAGCGCTTCGCGGATCGCGCGATCGAGAATGGCGCCCGCGATATCGGCGCGCGCCAGCGACGTGCCCGCCAGGATGGCGCCCGCGACGACCGTGCCGCGCAAGGTCGCCCCGGCCAGATCGCAGGCGCGCATTTCCGCGTCGCGCAGATCCGCACCGGTGAAGTTGGCGTTGCGGAAATCGACGCGCACCATCTTGGCGCCGGCGAATTTCACGTCGGTCAGATCGACCTGCATGGCGATCGTGCCGTCGAGCTGGGCGCGGCTGAGATCCACCCCCTTCAGCACGGCGGTCGCGGCATCGACCACGCCGCCGATCGATTGACCCGTGGCGCTCGAGCCTTCGTGGCGCTGGCGGGCGAGTTTGCCTTCGCGCAGATCGCAGGCGACCATTTTGGCGTCGGACAAATCCGCCCCGCGCAGCGTGGCGCCGCGAAGATCCGCACCCGATAGATCCGCACCGCCCAACCGCGCGAAACGCAAATCGGCGCAGAACAGCGTGGAACCCTTGAAATTGGCGCCGCGCGCCGAACAGCCGCGCATCTGCGCGCCGGTGAGGTCCGCACCGGAAAGATCGAGCCCGTCGAGATCGAGCCCGGCGAGATCGTAGAAACTGAGCTTGGCGCGCCGTCCTTGCGGATCACCCTTGCGGAAGCGCGCGTGCGAGGAAGCGATCTCGCGCAATGCGATGCGGTCGAGCTTCGGCTGCCCCGCTCCCGTCACGCGACGTTCTCCCACGGATGGATCGGCGGCGGGCCGCTGCGCGCGCGCCAAGGCGGCAGCGACACCCAGGCATCCGTGCCCGAACCCGGCACGCTATCGACGGCGAGCTTGCCGCCGTGCAACTCGGTCAGCAGGCGCACGATCGACAGCCCCAGCCCCGTGCCCTTCTCGCCGCGCACGCCTTCGCTGGATATCGCATAAAGCTTGGTAACGCGCGCCAACGTCTCGGCGTCCATTCCGGCACCGGTGTCGGACACGCCGAAACCCGGCGTGCCGTCCGCCGCGACGCGCGCGGCCAAGCGGATCGTGCCGCCGGCCGGCGTGAACTTCACCGCGTTCGACAGAAGATTGATCGCGATCTGACGCAAAGCGCGCGGATCGGCGAAGACGGAAAGATGCGCGGGCAGATCGAGATCGAGATTTTGCCGGTTGCGCTCGGCGAGGCCGCGCACCGTGGCGGCCGCGAAATTCAACACGCCGGCGAGATCGCAAACCTCCTCCTCCAGCGTGTACTGGCCCGAGGAGAAGCGCGCGACGTCGAGCGTATCGACGACCAGCTCGCTTAAATGGATCGCGGCGGTGTGGATGTCGCGCGCGTAATCGACGTAGCGCGGATTGCCCATCGGGCCGAATTTGCCTTCGGCCATGATCTCGGCGAAGCCGGCGATCGCGTTCAGCGGGCTGCGGAACTCGTGAATCAATTGCGCCATGAAATCGCGCTGGCGTGCGATGCGCGCATGCGCTTCCGCCAGTTCCGCCCGCAGGGCCGCGATTTCCGATTCATCGTCCATGTCGAATAACATGGCATGGGGCGGTGAAATCTTGCTTAAAGAATTACGCCGGCGCCGCATCCTCGATATGCAGTTGTACGCGCTGCGTGCCGCGCCAAGTGTCGCGTTTCAACCGCCCGGCGATGTGCAATGCAGCACCGTCGCCGCGCAGCAACAGTGTACCCAACGGCGAGGACGCGGACCGGAAAGCGATACCGGCCAGCCTGGCGCCCCGCGCATCTTGCAAAAAGCAACGGACATGGTCCGTGCCGACGATATCGGCTTTTGCGATCCGCAAATTGGCGAAGGCGAAGCGCGGTTCCGGGTTGCCCATGCCGAAGGGACCGATCTTCTCGATCTCGTCCAGGAAGCCAGTGGTAGCGCCCGCGAGCGACATTGCGCCGTCGAGGTCGTAGGTCGAAACGCGCGGCGCATCCGAAAAATATGCGGCGACGCGCGCGCTCAGGAAATTCTGTAACGCCGGCAGCGCGTCGCGCGCGACGGTCAAACCCGCCGCATTGGCATGGCCGCCGCCATTGATCAGCAGACCTTCGGCGCGCGCCGCGATGGTCGCGGCCCCGATATCGAAACCCATCGCCGAGCGCGCCGAGCCCTTGCCGATTTCGCCGTCCAACGCGATCACCAGCGCGGGCCGGTCGTATTTTTCCTTGAGGCGGCTGGCGACGATACCGATGACGCCCGCATGCCAACCCTCGCCCGCCACGCAGACGAAATCGGATTTGCCCATTGCCTCGGCTTCGGTCAGCGCGGCTTCGAGCACTTCGGCTTCGATGCGCTGCCGCTCGCGATTATAGCCGTCGAGCTTGCGCGCGATCTCCGCCGCTTCCAGCGGATCTTGCGTCGTCAACAACCTCGTGCCGAGATCGGCCTCGCCCACGCGCCCGCCGGCATTGACGCGCGGGCCCAGCGTGAAACCCAAATGGAAGGCCTGCGGGGTTTCGGAAAGACCCGCGACATCGGCCAGCGCCGCGATCCCCGGCCGCGTACGCGACGCGATGGCCTTCAGGCCTTGCGCGACATAAGCGCGATTGACGCCGGTGAGCGGCACCACGTCGCAGACGGTGCCAAGCGCCACGAGATCTAGCAGACCGAGCAAACCTTCGTTGTCGAGATGGCGCAAACCTTCGTCGCGCAAACGGCGATTGACCGCGACCGCCAACAGGAACGCGACCCCCACCGCCGCCATCTGTCCATGCGCGCCGCTTTCGTCGAGCCGGTTCGGATTGACGATGGCGAACGCCTTGGGCAGTTGCGGTTCGGCAGCGTGATGATCGACCACGATCATGTCGAGGCCCGCGTCGCTCGCCGCTTGCAACGGCGCATGCGCGGTCGTGCCGCAATCGACGGTCACGGCGACACCCGCCCCGTCGGCTTTCAGTTTCAGCAAGGCCGGCGCGTTGGGGCCGTAGCCTTCCTTCATCCGGTCGGGGATATAGACGACGCTTTCGCCGCCGACGGAAGCGAAGAAGCCGCGCAGCAAGGCCGACGACGTGGCGCCGTCGACGTCGTAATCGCCGAACACGGCGATCGTCTCTTTCGCTTTGATCGCGGCAACGAGGCGCGTGGCCGCGCGATCCATATCCTTGAAACCGAACGGATCGGGCAGCGCGTCGCGCAAGCGCGGCTCGAGGAAACCCGGTGCCGCATCGGCATCAACGCCGCGTCCGGCCAGGATGCGCGCGACGATTTCGGGCACGCCCAAACGCTGGGCAAGCGCCAACGACGCGCGCTCATCCGCCAGCCTCGGCCGCCAGAACCGGCCGAGGGCCGAACGCTGGACGCCGAGGAAAGCGGCGGCGTCCATCAGGGCCCCGGCTTGACCGCGTAGTTGTGCGTCGCCTCGATCGTGCGCACGGTGCCCGTCTTGGAGCGCATGATGATCGAATGCGTCGAAGCGCCGTTCTGGAAGCGGCGCACGCCCTTCAACATCGTGCCGTCGGTCACGCCCGTGGCGGCGAACATCACGTCGCCCTTGGCGAGATCGAGCAGACCGTATTTGCGGTTCAAATCGGTGATGCCCAGACGCTTGGCGCGGCCGCGCTCGTCGTCGTTGCGGAACAGCAAACGGCCTTGGATCTGGCCGCCGATGCAGCGCAGCGCGGCGGCCGCCAGCACGCCTTCGGGCGCCCCGCCTGAGCCCATATAGATGTCCACGCCCGATTCAGGGCGCGAGGTCGCGATCACGCCCGACACGTCGCCGTCCGAGATCAGCATGATGCGCGCCCCCGCCTCGCGCACCTTGGCGATCAATTCGGCATGGCGCGGCCGGTCGAGGATGCAGGCGACGATATCCGCCACGTCCAGCCCCTTGGCCTTGGCCAGCGCCTTCAAATTCGCTTCCGGCGTGGCGTCGAGATCGACGAGGTCGGCGGGCAAACCGCCGCCCACCGCGATCTTGTCCATATAGACGTCGGGCGCGTTCAAGAAGCCGCCCTGCTCGGCCATCGCGATGACGGCCAGCGCGTTGGGGCCGCCCTTCGCGGTGATGGTGGTGCCTTCGAGCGGATCCAGCGCGATATCGACCTTGATGCCGCCTTGGCCAACCTTCTCGCCGATATAAAGCATCGGCGCTTCGTCGCGTTCGCCTTCGCCGATCACGACGGTGCCTTCGATGGCGAGCGAGTTGAGCGCGCGGCGCATATGGTCGACGGCGGCTTGGTCTGCGGCCTTCTCGTCGCCGCGGCCCATCAGGCGCGACGCGGCAAGGGCCGCCGCTTCGGTCACGCGCACGACTTCCATGGCGAGGTTGCGATCGAGGCTGATGGCGGTGGGGCTGGGCAAGGTTACTTCCTCCCGTCAGAAACGTTCGATCCGGACGACATGCGGTTCTTCGAGCACGGCGCCGAGTTTGGAAATGCGATCGAGGGCGCGGCGCATGCCGGCTTCCTCGGTCTCGTGCGTCACCAGCACGACGGGCACGCGCTCGCCCGGTGCGCGGCCGCGCTGGAGCATCGAGGCGAGGCTGACGTTTTCGTCGCGCAAGGTCGCGGTCACGTCGGCCATCACGCCGGGCCGATCGACCACGTCGAGACGGATATAATAGCTGCCCTTGCGCGCCGCGATCGGCAGACGCGTGGGGGCGGCGAGTTCGGCGGCGGGCAATTGGAACGTCATCGGCCGGCGGCCATGCGCGATATCGACGATATCGGCGACGACGGCCGAGGCCGTCGGCCCCGCCCCCGCTCCGCGCCCTTCGCAAACGAGACGCCCGACGAAATCGCCTTCGGCGACGACGGCGTTGTAGACGTCCTCGACATGGGCGATCGGCGTTTCCAGCGGCACCATGCAGGGATGCACGCGCTGCATCAGCCCCGCCTCGGTCAGCTCGGCGATACCCAGCAACTTGATACGGAAGCCGAGTTCGCGCGCGAACTGGATGTCTTCCGAACCGATTCGACGAATGCCTTCGACATGCACACCGGGGAAATCGATGCGCGTGCCGAACGCCACGCCCGCAAGGATCGCGAGCTTGTGCGCAGCGTCGATGCCGTCGACATCGAAGCTGGGATCGGCTTCGGCGTAGCCCAGCTTCTGCGCGTCGGCGAGCACGTCGGCGAAGGCTTCGCCCGATTTGCGCATCCGCGTCAGGATGTAATTGCAGGTGCCGTTTAGGATGCCGTAGACGCGCGACACGCGATTGCCGGCGAGACCTTCGCGGATCGCCTTGATGATCGGAATGCCGCCCGCCACCGCCGCTTCGTAGGCGATGGTCAGGCCCTTATCCTCGGCGACGCGCGCGAGCTCCGTGCCGCGATGGGCGAGCAATGCCTTATTCGCGGTGACGACATGTTTGCCCGCCTTCAATGCCGCTTCGACCGTTGCGTGCGCGATGCCGTCGGCCCCGCCGATCAGTTCGACGACCACGTCGCATTTGGCTTCGGCGGCCATGCGCGAAGCGTCGTCGTACCATTCGACCTTGGAAAGATCGACGCCGCGATCCTTTTTGCGCTCGCGCGCGGCCACGGCGACGACCCGCAAGGGCCGCCCGCCGCGCCGCGCGATCAGCGCGCCGTTGGCTTCGATCAACTTGATGACGCCCGCACCGACCGTACCCAGGCCGGCGACGGCGATGTCGAGAGGTGCAGCACTCATGCGTGTTTCTTTGCGAGCTTCTGGGTCGGCGGTTCGGGCAGACGATCGGGCGAGGCCATGAACGCCTTGATCTGGCGCACCGCCTGACGGATGCGGTGGACGTTTTCGACCAGCGCCATACGGACATGCGTGTCGCCGTATTCGCCGAAGCCGATACCCGGCGCCACAGCGACATTGGCCCCGGCCATCAAACGCTTCGAGAATTCGAGCGAACCCAGATGCGCGAATTGCGGCGGGATCGGCGCCCAGGCGAACATCGACGCGGGCGGGCTCGGCACGTTCCAGCCCGCTTGCGCGAGGCCCTGGATCAGCACGTCGCGGCGCTGGCGATAGATCTCGCGCGCCTCGGCCACGCATTCCTGCGGCCCGTTCAACGCGGCGGTCGCCGCGACCTGCACGGGCGTGAAGGCGCCGTAGTCGAGATAGCTCTTGATGCGCGACAGGGCCTTGATCAGCGTCTTGTTGCCCGCGGCGAAACCCACACGCCAGCCGGCCATCGAATAGGTCTTCGACATCGACGTGAACTCGACCGCGACATCCTTGGCGCCGGGGATTTCCAGGATCGACGGCGGCGGATTGCCGTCGAAGAAAATCTCCGAATAGGCCAGATCCGACAGGATCCAGATCCCGTGCGTGCGGCAATAGCCGACGCAACGCTCGTAGAAGCCGAGATCGACGACCTGCGCCGTCGGGTTCGACGGGTAGTTCAAGATCAGCGCAACGGGCTTGGGCACCGAGTGCTTCACCGCGCGCTCCAGGCTCGCGAAGAAGACTTCCACGCCTTCGGGTGTGGACACATCCGTCGGCAGATGGCGAATCGAAGCGCCCGCCATGATGAAGCCGTAGGGGTGGATCGGGTAACTCGGGTTCGGCACCAGGATCACGTCGCCGGGGCTGGTGATCGCCTGCGCCAAATTGGCCAGGCCTTCCTTCGACCCGAGCGTGACGATCGTTTCCGTTTCCGGATCGAGATCGACGTTGAAGCGGCGCGCGTAATAGGCGGCGTGCGCCTTGCGCAAACCGGGAATGCCGCGCGACGTCGAATAGCGATGCGTGCGCGGATCCTGCACGGCTTCCGTCAGCTTCGCGACGATATGCGCCGGCGTGGGAAGGTCCGGGTTGCCCATGCCAAGATCGACGACATCGTCCCCCGCAGCTCGTGCCGTAGCCTTCTGCGCGTTCACTTCGGCGAACACGTAGGGCGGCAGGCGCTTGATGCGGTAGAACTCGTCATTCATGGCACGAATTGGCCTTCTGGATTCGGCGCCCCACGGCGCCGGGAGGGTCTATCTACATCGCGGGGCCCGGTCGCGCACCCGAAAAAGGGACCGGGCTAAGACTTTGCTGTCCCATGACAATCCCGCCGGGTCGGCCATGTTTTCGCCGCGTTTGACAGCATCGCGGCCGCCGGGGGAGATACCCCCATGGTTTCGGATTTCATCACGGTCAGTTGGGCAGGCTTCAAACGCGGCTTCTGGCGCGCGCAGCCGATGTCGATCGGCATCCTGTTTTACGGCCTCGCCTTCGGCCTGTTGTCGCGCGAAGCGGGTATTTGGCTGGCCGAAGCGCTGGCGATGTCGGCGGTCGTCTATTCGGGCACGGCCCAGATCGCGGCGGCCAGCGCGTTGACCGGCACGGGGATCGACGGCGGCGGCTCGGCCGGCATTGCGGCGATCGCGGCGGCGATCCTGCTGCTCAACGCGCGTTACCTCCTCTACAGCGCGTCGATGTGGCCGTGGCTGTCGAAAACCAATCCCGCCTTCGCCTACTCCACCCTTGCCGTGCTCGGCGACGGGAACTGGGTCCTGTCGATGGCCGCCTATAACGACGGCGAGCGCGACGCCGGTTTCGTGCTTGGCTCGGGCGTCGCCAGTTTCGGGCCCTGGCTGTTGGGCACCTTCGCGGGCGCCACGATGGGCGGCTTGCTCGCCAATCCCAAGGCGTTGGGTGTCGATTTCCTGCTCGTCGCCTTCTCCGCCGCCATGGCGATCGGCATGGTGCGCAAAGCCAAGCGCGTGCCCTACGCCAACCTGATCGTCGCGGCGATCGTGGCGCTGATCGTCGATCGCTTCGCGCCCGGCGGCTGGACGATCGTCGCCGCCGGTCTTGCCGGCGGCTTGGTCGCCGCGCTGACGCATAAGCCCGACACGACCAAGGGGGCCGCCTGATGTTCCGCCCCGAATTCCTGCCCGCGCTGGTGGCGATGGCGGCGGCGTCGCTGTTCTGCCGCGTGGGCGGCTATATGCTGATGCGCTTCATTCCGGTGACGCCGCGCGTCGAAGCGGCGTTGAAGGGCACGCCGCTCGCCGTGATGATCGGCATCGTCGCGCCGGTCGCGATGAAGGGCAATATCCCGGAGCTGATCGCGCTCGCGGCCGTGGCGCTGGCGATGCGCTTCGCGCGCGACGACATGATCGCCGCGATGATCGGCGTCTTCGTCGTCGCCATCGGGCGCTGGTTGGTGGGCTAATACTCGACCGAAATTCGGCCCGCGCGCAGCCAGCCTTGATCGACGACGATACGCGAGCGATCGAGGCCGAGCGTTTCAAGCTCGATCGCGATCGCCGCCATACGCCGCGACGTCAGGCTTTGATCGACGGGCGATAGCGACATGTTCGTCGCGGGCGTCACGCGCACGATACCATTGCGCGACTGCGCCGCGATCACCGCCGCGCGCAGATCGTTTTTGGCCTGCGGGGTGAGTTGCACCGTGCCGTCGAGGAAATCCACCGCGCCCACGATGGCACCGGTCGAGGGAACGCCACGCGCCGACGGGGCCGCCGCGATCTGCGGCGGCGTGACTTGGGCGGGTGCGACTTGCGGCGGCACGACGACCGGCGCCGGCGCCACGTTCGGGCGCATAACGGGAGCGGCCGCTTGCGGTGCGGGCGCAGGTACGGCGACCGGTGCCGGGGCCGGCGGCACGACGACGGGAGCCGGGGCTGCGACGGATGCGGGCGCCGCCGGCGCTTCGATCGCGACCGCAATCGCCGGCGGCTCGGGCGGGCGGGCACCGGGATCAAGGACCGGATCGATTGCGCGCAGCTTGGCGTCGAACTCCAGGGCGGCGTCGCGCTGCTGTTCCAGGCTGCGAACTTCGGCCGCGCGCGCCTCCTGCCCGCCGCGCGGCGGGCGCACCGGGAACGTGCCGAGATTGGGATAAGGCGTGTTGCCGGGGTCGGGCGCATCGACCGCTTCGCGCCGCTCGGGCACCGGCGTGCCGGTCACCGACGCGATCCCGTCGCCCACCGCACGCCCCGCGGCGACCACATTGCGCGTCACGACCTGGTCGGATCCGCACCCCGCCAGGAACGTAACCCCCAGCAAAATCGATGCGAATCGGGTTTTAGGAGATTGAAACATTCCCCGAGTTATAATCAGATCAAGCTCAAGACGCTAGTGCAGGGCCCGAAGCCGGGGCCAAGCGGGAGAACACGCCGATGGCCGACAAACCCGATCGCGACGCAAAACTTCCCGATCCGGTCGAGATGTCGAAGATGATGACCGACATCGCCGAGCGCAGCCAGCGCGTGGTGACCGATTTCCTGTCGCGGCAAAGCCCGCTCGCCTTCGGCAATCCCGATCCGCTGAATCTCGGTCAGGCGTTCTTCGACATGACCGCGCGGATGATGCAGAACCCCGCGAAGCTGGTGCAGGCGCAGATCACGCTGTGGCAGGACTACATGTCCTTGTGGCAGTCGACGACGCGCAAGATGCTGGGCGAGCAATCGGAACCCGTCGCCACGCCCAACGCCGACGACCGGCGCTTCAAAGACGCGCTATGGGACGAGAACTACGTCTTCGATTTCATCAAGCAGTCGTATCTGCTGTCGGCGCGCTGGCTGCAAAGCCGCGTGCGCGAGGTCGACGGGCTGGACGACAAGACGGCGCGCAAGGTGGATTTCTATACGCGCCAATTCGTCGACGCGATGGCGCCGTCGAATTTCGCGATGACCAATCCCGAGGTGCTGCGCGAGACGCTGGAAAGCGGCGGCGAGAATCTCGTGAAGGGTTTGCAGAACCTGCTCGCGGATTTGGAGCGCGGCCACGGCAAGCTGCAAATCCGCATGACGGATATGGACGCGTTCCGCGTCGGCGAGAATATCGGCGTGACGCCGGGGGCGGTCGTCTTCCGCAACGATCTGATGGAATTGATCCAGTACACGCCGACGACCGAGACGGTGGCCAAGACGCCGCTGCTGATCGTCCCGCCCTGGATCAACAAGTTCTACATCCTGGATCTGCGCGAGAAGAACAGCTTCATCAAATGGGCGGTGGGCCAAGGCCACACGGTGTTCGTCGTGTCCTGGGTCAATCCCGATTCCGAGCTCGCCGAGAAAAGCTTCGACGACTACATGGTCGAAGGGCCGCTCGCCGCGATGGACGCGATCGAGAAGGCGACGGGCGAGCGTGAGATCAATCTGATCGGCTATTGCCTGGGCGGCACGCTGACCGCGTGCACCCTCGCCTATCTCGCGGCGAAGGGCGAGAAGCGCGTCGCGTCGGCGACGTTCTTCACCACGATGGTCGATTTCGCGGAAGCGGGCGAATTGTCGGTGTTCATCGACGAGGAGCAGTTGGCGGCCCTCGAGGAGAAGATGAACGAGCGCGGCTTCCTCGACGGGGCCGACATGGCGAACACGTTCAACATGCTGCGCGCCAACGACCTGATCTGGTCGTTCGTCGTGAACAATTATCTGCTGGGCAAGGAGCCCTTCCCGTTCGACCTGCTCTATTGGAATTCCGATTCCACGCGCATGCCGGCGGCGATGCATTCCTTCTATCTGCGCCAGATGTATCAGGAGAACCGGCTGTCGCGCGGCAAGATCAAGCTGCTCGGCACCAAGATCGATCTCACCAAGATCGATCTGCCGGTGTTCATCCTGTCGACGCGCGAAGATCACATCGCGCCGTGGAAATCGACCTATCTCGCCACGCAGCTTTATACGGGGCCGACGAAATTCTGCCTCGCCGCGTCGGGCCATATCGCGGGCGTGGTCAATCCGCCCGCGTCGGGCAAATACGGCCATTGGGTCAACGACAAGCTGCCCAAGCGGGCCGAGCAGTGGCTCGAAACCGCCACGCAGCGCCAAGGCTCGTGGTGGCCGACTTGGGACGAATGGGTGAAAGCCTATGCGGGCGAACAGATCCCGGCGCGCAAACCCGGCGACGGCGCCTTGAAAGTCCTGGGTCCCGCCCCCGGCACCTATGTGAAGGTGAAGGCGCAATAACAAACGAGATGCGTGTAATCCAATCCGAAATATGCTAGTGGAATCCGAAAGGCGCCCCGCGACGTAATGTGGCGCTGCCAGCGGAGTCCAGAATGCCCTCGCCATTGGCCGAGGGCATTTGCATTCGGAGGCTTGAATGGCGCGGTTTTGGGCAGGGTTGGGTTTTTCGGTCACACTTCTTGCGACGGGCGCGGCCAGCGCCTTGACACTGGAAGATTCCCGCCATCTTTTGAGCCGCACCGGCTTTGGCGCCACGGCCGCGGAAATTGCGGAACTCGCCCCGCTCGACCGCGCACAGGCCGTCGACCTGTTGCTTTCGCGCATGCGCCGCGAACCGTCGGTGCCGCCGCCCGAATTCCTGTCCAAGCCCTGGCCCGCCTATCGCGACTGGCCGAAGATGACGCAGGAGGATCGCGACAAATTCATCCCTGCGCGAAGGCAGGAGCTGCAGCAGCTCAAAGCCTGGTGGTACGCCGAAATGATCTCGACGCCGTCGCCGCTGACCGAGCGGATGACACTGTTCTGGCATAACCACTTCGTCTCGGCGTTCGAAGCGGTGACCTATAACGTGCATCGCATGGCGGATCAGAACGCGCTGTTTCGCCGCGAAGCGGGCGGCAATTTCGCCGTGCTGGTCTACGAGATTCTGCGCGAGCCAATCATGCTGCGCTATCTCGACAACAACACCAACCGCAAAGGCCGGCCGAACGAAAACCTCGCGCGCGAATTGCTGGAGCTGTTCACGCTGGGCGAAGGCCATTACAGCGAGCGCGACATCAAGGAAATCGCGCGCGCGTTGACCGGCCGCGGCATCGAGGTGACGACGGATTTCGGCTACCGCTTCTTCCGCGGCAATTTCGACGACGGCACGAAGGAATTCCTGGGCCGCAAGGGCCAGTTCGACGCCGACGACGTCGCGCGCATCGTTCTCGAACAGAAGCGCACGGCGCAATTCATCGCCGAGAAGATGTGGCGCGAATTCGTCTCGCCACAATTGCCGCCGGAAGCCGAAATCGAACGCGTCGCCGCCGCGATGCGCGGTTCCCGCTACGAGATCCGCCCCGCCTTGCGCGCGCTGTTCACGTCGAACGCGTTCTGGGCCAAGGAAAATCGCGGCGCGATCGTCAAATCGCCCGCCGTGCTGATCGCCGGCTTGCATCGCGATCTGGGCTTGCCGGTCGTCGATCTGCAGGCCTTGCCGGTCTACGGCAAGCGTCTGGGCCAGGATTTGTTCGAGCCGCCGAACGTCAAAGGCTGGCCCGGCGACACGATCTGGATCACGCCCGCGTTGCTGGTGAACCGCAACGACGTGCTCACGCGCCTGCTCGCCAATCGCGATCTGGTGCCGTCGTCCAAGGGGCGCGTGCTCGCCGTGCGCGTCGCGGGCGATGCGTGGCAAGGCCCGCCGCGCATGGTCGTCACGGTCGACGATGGCGCCTTGAAGGAAACGCGCGACATCGAGTTCGCCAACGATTCGGAGAAATTCGGCGCGCTGGCCGATCGCACCGACTGGGCCTGGGGCGTGGTGCGCTTGCCCTATGACGGCCCCGTTTCGAAGGTGAAGATCGAATTCGTCAACGACGGCGCGGCCCCGGTCGTCAACGGCGTGCGCAAGGGCGACCGCAATCTGTTCGTCGACTGGATCGAGATCGACGGCGAAACATTCCCCGCGATCGCCGCGCAACAGACCTTGAACAATCCCCAATGCGGCAAGGCGCGCGCGGGCGATCTTTATTGCGGCGGCAAGCTCGAATTCGATCTCGCCGACATGCGCAAATCGGGCGTGTCCTACACCGATCAGCTCGCCGCCGGCGGGATGATGGGCGGCGAAATGATGATGATGGCCACGCCCGCGTCCACGCGGCCCGCCCCCGCGATGCAGATGATGAACGCCAACGAGCGTCCGTCGCAAGCCGCCATGGCCGGGATCGCGCGGGCACGGCGCAACGTCTATCTCGATGCCGGGGCGTGGCGCGCGTCGTTGCCCGCGCCCTGGCGCGACGCGGGCCAAACATGGCGCGCCCTCGCCCCGCTCCCGCCGGTTGCCGGCCCCCTGCCCGCCGATTTCGAAGCGGCGTTGCGCGCCGTTGTGCTCGACCCCGTCTATCAGGTTCAGTGAGGAAGGAGTTCCCTATGGATCGCCGTCATTTCCTCTCCGCCGGTTCGTCCTTCGCGCTCGCAGGGTTTCTGGGCGCCTGCGCCGATCAGGGCCAACGCCCCGCAATTGGTGGCGCCCCGACGGCCGCCGCCGCGCCGAACAACGCGCCGCGCGCGGCCGTGCCGCGTTCGACCGGTGCGGCCGGTGCGGTCGACAAACGCATTCTGCTGATGGTCGAGCTGCATGGCGGCAATGACGGTCTCAACACCGTCATTCCGATCGAGCAGCCGGCCTATAAGCGCTTACGGCCGGGTCTCGCCATCGATCGTGCCGCCGCCCTCGACATCGATCACGGCTTCGCGCTGCATCCCGCGTTGAAGCCGATCGCCGAGATCTACGATCGCGGCGAGCTCGCCATTGTGAACGGCGTGGGCTACCCGAAGCCCAACCGTTCGCATTTCCGCTCGATCGAGATTTGGGAACAGGCGACGGCGAGCGACCAGTACGGCAGCGAAGGCTGGCTGGCGCAGGCGCTGCGCGAACATCCGATCTGGTCGAAGCGCGGCGGCGACGCCGATGCGTTGGCGATCGGTCAGGGCAATATCGGCCCGCTCGCCGGGATCGACGTGCGCCTCGTCACGATGCGCGACCCGCGCCAATTCCTGGCGCAGTCCGAACGCTTGCGCGCCATGCCGGCGAACGCGGCTCCCACCGCGGCGCTGGCGCATGTCGTGCGCACGCAAAACGAAGCGGTCGCCGCGGCCGATGCCGTGCGCCGCAAGCAAACCGGCCGCGAGCGTTTCAACCGCAACTTCGCGGGCGACCAATTCAACCGCGCGCTCGCCACGACCGCCGATCTGATCGCCGATGGCGTCGACGTGCCGGTGTGGAAGGTGCAACTCGCCGGCTTCGACACCCATGCCGATCAGCTCGGCCGTCATCAGCGTTTGATGACGCAGCTCGCCCAAGGCCTGTCGGGCTTCCGCAAATCGATGATCGATCTGGGCCGCTGGAACGACGTGCTGATCGTCACCTATTCCGAATTCGGCCGGCGCGCGGCAGAGAACCTGTCGCGCGGGACCGATCATGGCGCGGCGGCGCCGTTGTTCGCGATGGGCGGTTCGGTCGAGGGTGGGTTCAAGGGCACGGCGCCCGATCTGGAGAAATTGGTCGAGGGCGACGTGGACGCGACGACCGATTTCCGGTCGATCTATGCCGGTATCGTCGCCGATTGGTGGGCCCAGCCCGCCAATTTCCTGGCCAAGCAAGGGCATACGCCGCTGCGCCTCGCCCGCTCCCGCTCTGGTGTTGCGCCGCAAAAAGCCGTATAAGGACGTCCCCTTTTTTATAGGAAGGAGACGGGGACAATGAGCGACGTACGCGGCTACTCGGTCGCGATCGTCGGCGCCACAGGCGCCGTCGGGATCGAGATGGTGAAGGTTCTCCACGATCGGAAGTTTCCGGTCGCGGCGCTGAAACTTCTTGCCTCCGCGCGCTCGGCGTCCAAAAAAGTCACGACGCCCTATGGCGAGAAAACGATCGAGGAATTCTCGCTCGCCGCCACGAAGGGCGTGGACTTCGCGCTGCTCGCCGTCTCGGGCGAATTCGCCAAGGAATGGGCGCCCAAGATCGCGGCGCAGGGCACGACCGTCATCGACAATTCGTCGGCCTGGCGCTACGACCCCGCGATTCCGCTGGTGGTGCCGGAAATCAACGCGGCGGCCGCGCAAGGCCATCGCCTGATCGCCAATCCGAACTGCACGACCGCGATCCTGGTCATGCCGCTCGCCCCGCTGCACAAGGCGTTCGGGCTGAAGAAGGTCATCGTGTCGACCTATCAGGCCGCGTCGGGTGCGGGTGCCGAAGGCATGGCGGAGCTCGAGGACGGGTATCGCGCCTGGGCGCAAGGCGGGAAGATCGAGAACAAGGTCTTCGCGCATCCCCTGCCCTTCAACGTGATCCCGCATATCGATAGCTTCCAGGAGAACGGCTACACGAAGGAAGAGATGAAGGTCGTGTGGGAGACCCGCAAGATCATGGGCATCCCCGATCTGCTGGCGAGCTGCACGGCCGTGCGCATCCCGACCTCGCGCACGCATTCCGAGGCGGTGACGATCGAAACCGAAAAGCCGGTGACGGTCGAAGCCGCGCGCGCGGCGCTCGCGAACGTCCCCGGCGTGAAGCTGGTCGACGATCCGGCGAACAAGCTCTACCCGATGCCGGTGACGGCGACGGGCAAATACGACGTCGAGGTCGGCCGTGTCCGCCAAAGCCTCGTTTTCGGTTCGCACGGGCTCGACTTCTTCTGCGCCGGCGATCAGTTGTTGAAGGGCGCCGCCCTCAACGCCGTCCAGATCGCCGAATGCGTGCTGCCGGGCTTCAAGAAGCAAGCCGCCTAAGCACGCCATATTGACGCCACAGCGCCGGCGCATAGTCTGACGACTATGCGCCGGTTTCTTTTTGCCCTGATTTTGTCTTTCGCCGCGTCCCACGCTTATGCGCAGGACGTGAACACGCTCGTTCAGCGCGATCTGGGCGAACCGCTCGCTTTGCTGACGCAGGATGCCGGCCGCTCGGCGGTCGAGCGTCAATTCGGCACCGCCTATGCGCGCGATTGGTGGAATGCGACGGGTACGATTCTCGACGACGCCAAGCGCTGGGCCGCGTATCTCGGCGAACAGGGCCCGGAATGCGCCGCGATCCGCGAGCGCGAGGGCGATGCCTCGTCCGCCTGGGTCACCTGCCAAACCGGCATGAAAGAAGCCGCGACGGCGCTGGAGGCCGATCTCGCCCAGCTCGAAACCGCGTTGCCGGAATGGGAGCGCATGGTGCGCCAAATCGATACGGCGAACACCGCCGTCTCGCCGCGCGTCGATCGGGCGCTCGCCGCGATCCGCGCCATCCGCGTGCGCTTGGCCGATCCGGGCTACTAGGCTTTGCGATATTCCTGGCCGAGGCCGACGTAGCGGCGCATCGCCGTTTCGGCCCCTTCGAGTTCGGCCGGCGTCACGTTGCGGAAGAACTTGGCCGGGCTGCCGGCCCAAAGTTCGCCGGTCTTCACGCGTTTGCCGGGTGTGACCAGCGCACCGGCGGCAACCCAGCCGCCTTTTTCGACGACCACGCCGTCCATCACGCAGGCCTTCATGCCAATGAAGGCGTCGTCCTCGACAACGCAGCCATGCAGCAGCGCCATATGCCCGATCGTCACACGGTCGCCGATATAGGTGCCGTATTTCTCGTACGAGCAATGGATGATCGTGCCGTCTTGCACGTTCGTGTCGGCGCCGATGCGGATCTCGTGCACGTCGCCGCGCACGACGACGCCGTACCAGATCGTCGCGCGTGCGCCGATTTCGACATTGCCGATCACGCGCGCCGTATCGGCGACGAAGGCCGAGCCATCGATCTTCGGCGTCCAGTCGCGATACTTGATCGTCACGTCAGGCGAGGCCCAGCATCGTGCGGATGTTCTGGACGGCCGCACCCGAGGCGCCCTTGCCCAGATTGTCGAGCTTGGCGACCAACACGGCGTGGCCGCGCTTGTCGTTGCCGAACACGCGCAGTTCCAGATTATTCGTGTCGTTCAGCGATTCCGCTTCGATCTTACCGTTGGCTTCGGCCGGAACGACCTTCACGTACTCGGCACCCGCGTAATACTTGGCGAGGATCGCTTCGAGATCCTTGGCCGTCGGCTTGCCGGCCAGCGTGTCCAGGTGCAGCGGCACGCTGACCAGCATGCCCTGGCGGAAATTGCCGACCGACGGCACGAAGATTGGCCGCCGCGTCAGACCCGTATAGGCGACGAGTTCGGGCACGTGCTTGTGCTCGAGGCCCAGGCCGTAAAGCTCGAAATTCGGCGCGGTGCCGGCATCGTAGGCTTCGATCATCGACTTGCCGCCGCCCGAATAGCCCGACACGGCGTTGACCGTTAGCGGATAATCCTTCGCGATCACGCCCGCATCGACCAGCGGCCGGATCAGCGCGATGGCGCCGGTCGGATAGCAGCCGGGATTGGCGACGCGCGTTGCCGCCGCCACGGCGGCTTTGTGACCGGGCGAAAGTTCCGGGAAACCATAGACCCAGCCGGGGGCCACGCGATGCGCGGTCGACGCGTCGACGATGCGCGGGCCTTTCGCGCCAAGCGAGTCGATCAGCGCGACCGATTCCTTCGCCGCGTCGTCGGGCAGGCACAGCACGACGAGATCGACCGATTCGAACATCGCCTTGCGCGCGGCCGGATCCTTGCGAAGTGCGGGATCGATCTGGCGCAGCGTCACACCGCCCAAAGCTTCCAAACGCTGGCGGATGCCGAGGCCGGTCGTGCCGGCTTCGCCGTCGATGAAGATGGTCCGCGTGGTGGTCGTGCTGCCGTCCATTTCCGTCGCTCCTTATGGGCGGATGATAACCTAAAGATCGATCCGGTAAAAATGCGTGTCGACTTTCATGCGCGGAAATTCCGGCGGCAATTCGGCGGCGGCGATCTCGCGAAAGCCGTTGCGTTCGTAAAAACGCCTTGCCGCCTTGAGGTTTTCGACGGTGCCGAGCCGGATCGTCGAAATCCCTGCGCGCCGCGCATGGGCGATCAGCCTGTCGAGCAGGGATTGCGCGACCCCGAATTCGCGCCCGCGCCGGTCGGCGCGCACGAACATTTTGCGGATGACGCCTTGCCCCGGCGGCGCTTCCAGCAAGCCGATCGATCCGATCGGCGCGCCGTCCGGATCGCGCGCGACCCAAAACTCCCCCGCCCCTTTCCGGAAAAATGCGGCGGGGTCCTGCAAATCGGGTTGGCCTTCGAACGTGACGCCCACGCCGAACTCGCCATTCTGAATGGCGAGAATCATCGCGGCGAGCGCGTCGCGATCCTTCGCTTCGTATGGGCCGATGTCGAACGCCATGCGTATCCCCGAAAAAACGAAGGGCGCCGTTTCCGGCGCCCTTCGCAGTCGATCCAATCTTCGGAAGCGAATTAGCGCTTCGAGAACTGGTGGCTGCGGCGCGCCTTGTGGCGGCCGTACTTCTTACGCTCGACCACGCGGCTGTCGCGGGTGAGGAAGCCGTGGCTCTTCAGCACAGGGCGCAGCTCGGGTTCGTAATACGTCATGGCCTTCGAGATGCCGTGACGAACCGCACCCGCTTGGCCCGACAGACCGCCGCCGGCGACCGTGCACCAAATATCGAACTGGCCGGCGCGGTTGGAGACCTGGAACGGCTGGTTGATCATCATGCGCAGGGCCGGACGCGCGAAATACACGGTCAGCTCGCGGCCGTTGACGATCATCTTGCCGGTGCCGGACTTGATCCAGACGCGGGCGACGGCGTTCTTACGCTTGCCGGTCGCATAGGCGCGGCCGAACTTGTCGCGCTGCGGCGCGGCCGGGGCGGTGGAAGTCTGCACGGCGGCCGAAGCGGCGGCCATGGACAAATCGGCGAGCGTGCGGCTCGCGGTCTTCGGCTTGGCGGCCTTCTCGGTCGAACGGGGTTCGGCCATGTTCAGGCGCTCCTCTTGTTCTTCGGGTTCAGCGCGGCGAAGTCGATCGTCTTCGGGTTCTGGGCCGCGTGCGGATGATCGGTGCCGGCATAGACCTTCAAGTGGGTCAGCTGGCGGCGGGCGAGCGGGCTGTCCTTCTTGAGCATACGCTCGACGGCGCGCACGATCAGACGCTCGGGATGCTGCGACGACAGCGTGTTCTTCGCCGAGATCTCCTTGATGCCGCCCGGATGGCCGGTGTGCCAGTGGAACACCTTCTGGTCCATCTTACGGCCCGTGAGGCGGACCTTTTCCGCGTTCACGACGACGACGAAGTCGCCGATATCGAGATGGGGCGAGAAGCTGGGCTTGTGCTTGCCCTTGAGGCGAAGCGCAATGAACGACGCCAGACGGCCCAGCACGACGCCTTCGGCGTCGACCAGGATCCAGCTCTTGCTCTTTTGCGCCTCGGCGACGGTCAGATTCGGCGTCATCGGGGTTTCCAAAAATCAGAGTGAGGGCCCGGCGCGAACCGGGTCCGAAGGTCGCGGGAATATGCTGATCGCGACGCGCAGCGTCAACGCGAAAGACGCCAGCGATTTCAATAGGTTTGCAGATACCGTATTATTTTACCGCACGCGAACGCGCTGATTTACCGGATTTATCGGCGACGGGCGGAATCGAATAGGTCCCCGTCACATGCGCGACCGGCTCGCGCTCGCCCTTCGAATAGATCGCGACTTCCATCACCGCCAGACGCTTGCCGAGTTTCAAAATGCGCCCGTCGGCGATCAGATCCTTCGGGGCGGGCTTGCGCAGAAAGTTGATGTTGAGATTGGTCGTAACCGCCAGCTCGACGCGGCCGATCAGGCTCAGCACCACCACGTACATCGTGAAATCGGCGAGCGCCATCATCGTGGGCCCCGAGATCGTGCCGCCGGGCCGCACGAAATCGGGCTTATACGGCATACGTACAATTACCTGCCCCGCCTTCAACTTGTCGATCTTCGGCGCCAAAGACGCGGCCACGGGCAGCGAGTCCGCGACGATGTCGAAGATTTCGGTTTTGGTGATGCGGCTCATGCGACCCAGGGCGTCGTGCGACGCGCTTGCGTTGGCGTTTGGACGCGCCCAAATTGCCGTAAATAGACGCGGAGGAACAGATGCCCGATTCCGCTCTCGAAACGCCGGTTTTGCTGCGCAGCGACAAAAACGGCGTCGCGACCCTCACCCTCAACCGGCCCGATGCGCGTAACGCCCTGTCGGTCGCGTTGATGACCGCGCTGGAAGACGCGTTCGCGAAACTCGGCGCCGACAAATCGGTAAAGGTGATCGTGCTCGCCGGGGCGGGTCCCGCCTTCTGCGCGGGCCACGACCTGAAAGAGGTGCGCGCCAATCCGCACCGCGAATTCTACGAAGCCTTGTTCGCGCAATGCTCGCGGCTGATGACCGCGATCGTCCATTGCCCCAAGCCCGTCATCGCGCGCGTGCATGGCGTGGCGACCGCTGCGGGCTGCCAATTGGTCGCGAGTTGCGATCTGGCCATCGCCGCCTCCGATACGCGCTTCGCAACACCGGGGGTCAATATCGGCTTGTTTTGCTCGACGCCGATGGTGGCGCTGTCGCGCAACGTGGGCCGCAAGGCGGCGATGGAAATGCTGCTGACCGGCGACATGATTTCGGCCGAGCGCGCCGTCGCGATCGGCATGATCAACCGCGCGGTGGTCAAGGCGGAACTCTGCGACACGGTCGATCGGCTGGCGGCGTTGATCGCAAGCAAATCGCCGCTGACGCTGAAGATCGGCAAGGAAGCCTTCTATCGTCAGGCGGAGATGTCGCTCGACGACGCCTACGCCTATGCCAGCCGCACGATGACGGAGAACATGCTCGCCCGCGACGCGGAGGAAGGGATCGACGCCTTCATCCAGAAGCGCCCGCCGGTGTGGGAAGGACGCTGAAATGGACCATAGCGACTACGCCGACTCCTATATCCGCGACATCTTGCGCGACACCAAGACCATCGCGATGGTCGGCGCTTCCACCAATTGGGCGCGGCCCAGCTTCTTCGCGATGAAGTATCTCCAAGCCAAAGGCTTCCGCGTGATCCCGGTCAATCCGGGGGCCGCCGGTCAGGATTTGCTGGGCGAGAAAGTCTACGCGACGCTGAAGGACATTCCGGTGAAGATCGACATGGTCGACGTGTTCCGCGCGTCCGAGCATGTCGGGCCGATCGCCGACGAGGCGATCGCGATCGGCGCCAAGGTGCTGTGGCTTCAGCTGGGCGTCGTCAACGAGGACGCCGCGCGCAAGGCCGAAGCGGCGGGCATGAAGGTCGTGATGAATCGCTGCCCCAAGATCGAGTTCGGCCGTTTGTCGGGCGAACTCTCCTGGGGCGGAATCAATTCCGGCGTCATCACGGCCAAGCGGCCGCGCGTCGAACGCCGGGTTTGATTTAGGCTGCCGCCTTCGCCGCGAGGGCCGCTTTGATCGCGGCGAGCGCCGCGTCCGCCTTGTCCGCGTCCGGCCCGCCGCCTTGCGCCATGTCGGGGCGCCCACCGCCGCCCTTCCCGCCCAACTCGGCGACACCGATCTTCACGAGATCGACCGCGCTGACGGTCTTAGCGAGATCTTCGGTCACCGCGACGACGATCGAGGCTTTGCCTTCATCGATCGCGACCAGCGCGATGACGCCGGAGCCGATCTGCTTCTTGATCTCGTCGGCCGTGGCTTTGAGTTCACGCGCGGGCGTGTTGTCGAGCTTGCGGCCCGCCCAGTTGAAGGCGCCGACCTTTTCCGGACCCGCCGCCGAAGCGCCGCCGCCGCCGACCGCAAGGGCACGGCGCGCTTCGGACAATTCGCGTTCGAGCTTGCGCTTGTCTTCGATGAGCGCGCCGACGCGCGCGGGCAATTCGGCGGGGGCCGCCTTGGCGATCATCGCGGCTTCGAGCAGCAGATCGGATTGCTGGGCGAGATAGGCGCGAGCCCCCTCGCCCGTCACCGCTTCGATCCGGCGCACGCCGGCGGCGACGGCCCCTTCCGACACGATCTTGAACAGGCCGATATCCCCCGTGCGGCGCACATGCGTGCCGCCGCAAAGCTCGGTCGAGAACGGTTGGGCCTCAAGACTGCCGCGCGCATAGCCCATCGAGACGACGCGCACTTCCTCGCCGTATTTCTCGCCGAACAGCGCGAGCGCCCCCGCTTCGACGGCGGCGTCGGGCGTCATCAGACGCGTGGTGACATCCTGGTTTTCCAGGATGCGCTTGTTCACGTCGTCCTCGACCGCGTGGATATCGTCGAGCGACAGCGGCGTGGGCTGTGAGATATCGAAGCGCAGACGATCGGGCGACACCAGCGAGCCCTTCTGCGTGACGTGGTCGCCCAGACGGCGGCGCAGCGCTTCGTGCAGAAGATGCGTCGCCGAGTGGTTGGCGCGCGTACGGTCGCGGCGCGCCACATCGATGCGCAGTTCGGCGAAATCGCCGACCTTGATCGTGCCGCGCGTCACTTCGCCGATATGGACATGGACGTCGCCGGCTTCCTTCTGCGTGTCCGAAATCGCGATCTCGGCGCCGCCCGCGGTGAAGATCGCACCCGCATCGCCGGTCTGGCCGCCGCTTTCGCCGTAGAATGGCGTCTGGTTGAAGACGAGTTGCACCTTCGTGCCGGCGGACGCGCTGTCGACCGGCTTGCCGTCGGCGACGATGGCGACGAGCTGGCCTTCGGCCGCCTCGGTTTCGTAGCCGAGGAATTCGGTCGCGCCGACTTTCTCGCGCGTTTCGAGCCAGATGCGGTCACCGGCCTGTTCGCCCGAGCCCGCCCAGGATTTGCGCGCCTCTTCCTTCGCCTTGGCCATCGCCGCGTCGAAACCGGCGGTATCGACGGCGATGCCGCGCGCGCGCAGCACGTCCTGCGTGAGGTCGAGGGGGAAGCCGTAGGTGTCGTAAAGCTTGAACGCGACGTCGCCCGCGAGCGAGCCGCCCTTGGACAGGTTCGACGTGCTTTCGTCGAGCAGCTTCAGCCCGCGATCGAGCGTGGCCTTGAAGCGCGTCTCCTCCAGCTTCAGCGTTTCGGTGATCAGTGCTTGGGCGCGCAGCAATTCGGGATAGGCCTGGCCCATCAGATCCGCGAGCGTGGGCACGAGGCGGAACATCAGTGGGTCCTTGCAGCCGATGATATGCGCATGGCGCATCGCGCGGCGCATGATCCGGCGCAGCACGTAGCCGCGGCCTTCGTTGGACGGCAGCACGCCGTCCGCGATCAGGAAGCAGGCCGACCGCAGATGGTCCGCGATCACGCGATGCGACACCGCATGCGGGCCGTCGGCCGCGACGTTCGACGCGGCGGCCGAGGCTTCGATGATCCGGCGCATCAGGTCGATGTCGTAATTGTCGTGCTTGCCTTGCAGCACGGCCGTGATGCGCTCGAGCCCCATGCCGGTGTCGATCGAGGGCTTGGGCAGCGCTACGCGATCGCCGGGGCCGCGCTGCTCGAACTGCATGAACACGAGATTCCAGATCTCGATGAAGCGGTCGCCATCGGCATCCGCCGAGCCCGGCGGGCCGCCCGGGATCTTGGCGCCGTGGTCGTAGAAGATCTCCGAACAGGGCCCGCAGGGCCCCGTATCGCCCATCGCCCAAAAATTGTCGGAGGTCGGGATGCGGATGATCTTCTCGTCCGGCAGCCCGGCGATCTTGCGCCAATGGCCGGCGGCTTCGTCGTCGGTGTGATAGACGGTGACGAGCAGCTTTTCCTTCGGCAGCCCGTATTCCTTGGTGATCAGGTTCCACGCGAGTTCGATCGCGCGTTCCTTGAAATAATCGCCGAAGGAGAAATTCCCCAACATCTCGAAGAACGTGTGATGGCGCGCGGTGTAGCCGACGTTTTCGAGATCGTTGTGCTTGCCGCCGGCGCGCACGCATTTCTGCGAGGTCGCGGCCGTGGAATAGGCGCGCTTCTCCGCCCCTGTGAACACGTTCTTGAACTGCACCATGCCCGCATTGGTGAACATCAACGTGGGATCGTTGCGCGGCACCAGCGGCGAGGACGCGACCACCTGGTGGCCGTTCTTCGCGTAATAATCGAGGAAGGTTTTACGGACGTCGCTGGCGGAGGTCATGGGGCGGCGGCACTCGGAATAGCTGCGGGACCGCCACATTTAACGGTCGCACCCGCCCCCGTCAAACCCCCGGGGCCGGGCCTAACCCCCGGCGCATAAACGAAAACCGGGCCGGCGGGGCGCACCACATGGGATTTACCGCCCGGCCGACCCGGTATGGGGCCCGGACCGTCCCCCGGGATCGGAAAGATCAGGGGACGTGCGGGGCCAAATTCATCGGAAACGGGAAGTCCGCGCCGGCGAACCGACGGTGGGGATCAGTTATCCCCGCCGCCCGATTCCACCATCATCGCGGTGGCGACGAGACCCGAATTGGCGCGGATGGCCTTTTCGATCGCGTCGGCGACTTCCGGATGTTCCTTGAGGTAGTTGCGCGCGTTTTCGCGCCCCTGCCCGATCCGGTCGCCGTCATAGGAGAACCAGGCGCCCGATTTCTCGACCACGCCGGCTTTGACGCCGAGATCGATGATCTCGCCCATCTTCGACACGCCTTCGCCGTACATGATGTCGAATTCGACGACCTTGAACGGCGGGGCCATCTTGTTCTTCACGACCTTGACGCGCGTCTGGTTGCCCACGACCTCGTCCTTGTCCTTCAGAGCGCCGATGCGGCGGATGTCGAGACGCACCGAGGCGTAGAATTTGAGCGCGTTGCCGCCCGTCGTCGTCTCGGGGTTGCCGAACATCACGCCGATCTTCATCCGGATCTGGTTGATGAAAATGACCAGCGTGTTGGAGCGCGAAATCGAACCGGTGAGCTTGCGCAACGCCTGGCTCATCAGGCGCGCATGCAGGCCCATATGGCTGTCGCCCATTTCGCCTTCGAGCTCGGCGCGCGGCACCAGGGCGGCGACGGAGTCGACGACCAGCACATCGAGCGCGCCGGAGCGAACCAGCGTGTCGGCGATTTCGAGCGCCTGTTCGCCGGCGTCGGGCTGCGAGATCAGCAGATTGTCGACGTCGCAGCCGAGCTTGCGGGCATAGGCCGGATCGAGCGCATGTTCGGCGTCCACGAAGGCGCAAGTGCCGCCGGCCTTTTGGGCCTCGGCGATGGCGTGGAGGGCGAGCGTCGTCTTGCCCGAGCTTTCCGGCCCGTAGATCTCGACGATGCGCCCTTTGGGCAAGCCGCCGATGCCGAGCGCGATATCGAGCGACAGCGAACCCGTCGAAATGACTTCCGCCTGCACCGCATCGCGGCTGCCGAGCTTCATGATCGAGCCCTTGCCGAAGGCGCGCTCGATCTGACCCAGGGCGGCTTCCAACGCCTTGTTCTTATCCATGTTGTCCTTAGTGTCCTTGCTGTCTTTTTCGGCGCCGTCCCGGGAGGCGGCGCGCAACGCGGTGGCTGAAGACATGTACTCTCTCCTTATGGCAGGCCGGGTGCGCGGGCGAAATCCCCACGGGACCGGCTTGGTTGACCATTGTCGAAGTAACGTCGCCTGAAATACGGCCCGGACCGGGGCCCTGTTTTGTTCCCTTAGTGGTTCCGGCGCAAAACCCATTGGTCCCGCGCCGTGAATCGAACTGTACCAGACTTGTTCTCATCTGCAAGCGAAAAGTGAACATCCGGGAACGGCGCGTCTGTGGATAGGTCGAAAGGCCCCTGCCCGGCCGCCCTAGATCGGCACCGGTTGCGCCGTTTCAAATACGACTCGGGAAGAAATTCAGCTCGACGCCGGGCGTTGCGGCGCCGGGCCCGACAGGCGCTGGCGATAGCCCTGCATGAAGCTTTCGAACGGCGCCAGCGAGGAAACGCGCGCCGCGATCGACGCGATATCGGGTGTGGCGCCCGCCCGATCGGCGGTCAGCACGCGGAAGACTTCGGCGTAAGGCGAGCGGCCCATTGCCGCGCCGAAACGATCGCGCAACCGCGCCGTGCCCGCATCGTCGCCGGCCAGCGCCAGCGCCACCGCGAGATGCAGCGCCTGACGCGCGCGGTTATCGGCGAGTTGCGCGTTGCCCGACGGCGGTTCGCCGACCAGACGATCGAAGGCTTGGGCGGCGGCGGGCCAGGCGCGCGTGCGCATCGCGATTTCGGCGCGCAGCAAGTCGGCATCGGCCCCCGTATCGCCGTTCATGCGCGCGAGCGCTTCGTCCGGCCGGCCGAGATCGGCCAATGCCCGCGCGGCGAGGCGTGCGCGTTCACGCTGCAGCTCGGGCGATAGCGCGGGCTCGGACGCGTCGATCGCGTCGAGCGCCAGCTGCGGCTTGCGGTCGAGCAACCGGATCGCGGCCAAGCGCGTGCCGACTTGGGCGCGCGTTTCGCCGGTCACGCGGTTGCGGACCTGATAGTCGAGCAGCCCGCCGGCACGGTCGAGCAGATCGACGGAGACGAGACGTTCGGCGAGCTTGCGCACCATCTCGTCGCCCTCGGGCCCTTGCGGCACGAGATCGCGATAATCCTCGAACAGCCCGATCGCGGCGACGGGGGTGAGCTTGTCGGCCCCGCCTTCCAGGAACAGCTTCTTGAACTCGGCCGCGATATCGCCGGGCAATTGATCGCGCCCGCGCGCCTCGGGGAAACGTTGCGCGGCATCGCGCAGCGTGGCCGTGCCGCCGCGGAAATCGCCGGCGGCGAGCTGTGCGCGGCCCAAACGGCGCTGGATGTCGAATTCCAATTCGTCGCCGCGCCAGGCGAAGCGCAAGCGCTCCAACGCCGCGACCGTTTCCTCGGGCGTCATCTCGCCCTTGCGCGACTGGACTTCGATACGCGCAAGCTCGGCCTGAACGCGCGCCTTGGTGACGGTGCCGAAATCGAGTTCGCGCCACGCGGCCAACGCCGCGCGTTCGTCGCCGCGCTCCAGCGCGATGCGGCCCTTGAGATAATCGGCGCGCGCCTTGTCGCCGACCGAAGGCTGGTTGGCGAGCACGCGATCGAGCCGGCGTTCGGCGGGATCGAGTTCGCCCGCGACGATGCGCGCCTCGGTCATCGCCAGGCCCAGCTTGTTGGCGAAGAAGCGCGGGAAGCGTTCGGACACGTCGGCCGCGCGATCGAATTGCATGATCGCGGCTTGCGGATCGTTCTGCGCCATGGCGAGCGTGCCGCGCCACAACGCGCCCTCGGCCTCGGTATCGAGGCTCGAATGGTTGAGCCAACGCGCGGCCTCGTCGAGATTGCCGGAGAACAATTCGCCGATGCCGCGCATCAGGCGGATCTGCGGCCCGTCGAGCAATTGCGGGCGTTCCTCGCCGATCAGACGCAATTCGGCGTTGGCTTCCTGGAACAGCGCGTTGGCGAACAGGAAACGCGCGAGTTCCAAACGGGCGGCGTTGCGCGGATCGCCTTCGCGCGAATTGGCGACGGCGCGCTGCAATTGCGCGCGATCTTCGTTGAACTTGCCGGGCGTGCGCGCCCAGGCGGCGTAGTCGATCAAAGCCGCATTGCGCAGCTGCGCCGCGCCCGGCATGCCGGGCGCGGTTGGCGCCGTGACGAACAGCCCGCGCGTCGAGGCGACTTCGACGCCCGTCCCCAGCGGGCGCACCGACACGCTGTCGTCGTCGGGGCGCACGACCGCCCCTTGCGCGGACGCCAAAATCTGGAACTGCGCGAAGCGGCGCATCTCGGCAAGGCCGACACCCGCCACCGCCGTCGGCACGATCGCAAGCTCGTCGCCGATTTCCGGATCGCGCAAGCGCAGCACGTTCGACGCCCCCGGCAATTCGATCGCCACGCGCGCATCGGCGGGCTGGTCGGGATTGCGGATGACGATCGACAACGGCGTTTCGGGCCGGCGCGGCAAGCGGCCGAGTTCGACGACCCAGGCCGTGCCGTCGCGACGCACCAGCGCGTTGGCGCCGCCGCGCGGCGCCAAACGCAGCACCGTGCCCTCGCTTTGCAACTGGTCGACATCGCCGACCAGGTCGCGCGTCTCGGCATCCGCACGCAAAGGCGCGAGATCGATCGCCGTGCGCTTGTCGAACGCGATCCACAAATGCGTGCCGCGCCCGAACACGGCGGCCCCCACGGGTTCGCCGAAATTGAATCGCAGGACGGAGAAATTCTCCTCCCGCTGCACTTCCACGCCCACGCGGCCCGACAGGCTGCCCATCGGCACCGAAGGCTGGTTGAGGCCCAAGGCCTGCGCTTGCTGCGCCAAGGCCGGGAAATCCGGCACGGTGTTGCGGGGGCCGCCGGTCAATGGTGCGCCCGGCGTGATCGGCGACGCCGTACCTTGCGGTGCCGATGGCTGTGCCGGGGTTTGTCCAGCGGGTTGTGCGGCTTGCTGCGGCACCTGCATTTGCTGGCCGGTCGGCCGATCGGCGGCGACCGAACCGTCGCGCACGAGATCGAGCACCAAGCGAGGCCCCGCGCGCAGATGGCGCAGACCGACATTCTCGTTCATCGCCAGCGTCAGCGTCGTGCGATCGCCATCGCGCGCCACGCGCGCCGACGACACGGAATTGCGCATCGATTGCTGCAAACGGTTGGTGTCGATGCCCACCGGCGCGCCGAAGGTGATCGTCGCGTTGCGGCCCTGCTGTTCGACGCGGAAATCGACGTCCTCGGGCCAATCGACGATCGCGCGATCGAAACCGTCCTGCTGGCTGTAGCGGATATTGAGCGCACGCGCGGGCGCGCCGTTCGTCGCTGGCGACCCCGGCCGCGCCGGCGTCGCGGGGGCGGCTTGCGGCGTGGGCGCCGGTGCGAGGGGAACAACGGGTGTTGCGGGCGCCGTGGCCCACGGTACGCCGGGCGATGCCGGTGCTGCGAACGGCGCCGCTTGGGTGGGCGTCACTTCCGGGGCCGGGGCCGGCGGCGGCGACGCGGGGAAATTCTGCCACGGCCGGGTTTGCGCGACGCCCTCGAACGCCAAAGCCCCGGTCAGCGCGATCGCTGCCAGGGTCGCCGTCGAAACCTGAATCCGCTTGCCAAAGCCCATTTAAATCGCCAGCCCGGGTCGTTGCGACTCGAGAGCCAGAGTGTACCTTAAATCCGAGTCGGGGTCGCCTAACTAATTGAGATTCAAACGAACAGAAAACATATCCACAAGGCGAATTCAGCTATCGCCGAACAATGCGTCGATCGCGGCTTGGTCTTGCGCCGCCCCGGCCAATTGGGGCCCATTCAGCAACGCCGCCTCCCCCGTTTTGACGGGGGCGGCCGACGGGGCGGCTTGCGCGTCCAGCACGATGCCGAACGCCTCCATCAGCCCCAGCACGGTTTTGTCGACGTCCTTCAAAACGCCGACGACCTTGGCGATGCGCTGACCGGTAATGTCCTGGAAATTGCAGGCTTCGTAGATGCGCGTAACGCTGTTGCGGATCGCGTCGCCCTGTGCGGCGGCCACTTCGCCCGCGATCTTTTCGATCCCTTCGACCGCATCCAAAATCGAATGCGTCGCATCCTCCGTGGCGGCGACGACGGCGCTGAGCTCGTCCGTCGCCCCCGGCAGATCGCGCAGGCGCATGTCGTTGGCCTGCAACGCCGCCAGATCGCGGCGCGCGTTTTCCATGATGCGCGCGAGCGTGGCGATGCCGTCGCGCAAACCCTGATCGATCGCGGGCTTGGGCGCGGCGGCTTTCTTCGCGGGTTTGGCGGAAATTTTGCGGGTGCGTTTCGGAGGCGATTTGGGCTTGGGCTTGCTCTTCGCTTTCGCGCGCGACTTTGCCTTCGCCATGGTTCGTCCCCTCGCCGTTCGGGATTAGAAGTCGCCCAGCACCGTGGCGATCTTGCCCTTCAGAACGGCCGCATTGAACGGCTTGACGATGTAGTTGTTCACGCCCGCCTGCTTGGCGGCGATCACGTTCTCGGTCTTGGATTCCGCCGTCACCATGATGAACGGCACGCCCTTCAGGCGCGCATCGGCGCGCACGGCCTGGAGCAATTGCAAACCAGTCATCGGTTGCATGTTCCAGTCCGAAATAATCAGGCCGTAGTCCTTTTGCTGCGCTTTGGCGAGCGCTTCGGACCCGTCGCTGGCTTCGTCGACATTCGTGAACCCGATCTGGTTGAGCAGGTTCTTCACGATCCGCAGCATCGTCTTGTAGTCGTCGACGATGAGCACGTTCATTTTAAGATCGACAGCCATAATCCCCATCTCCTGCGGCATTCCGCCACGGCCGGCACGGTTCCAACGCGCGCGCGACGCTACCCTTGTTACTGCTGAAGAGCCCGGCGCGCGTCAACAAGTAACTGGAAGCTGCTTACGGGAAGATTAAGACCGGCGGATTTTCGGATTAACCCTGGCGCGGGGCCGGTATGCGGCTGGGGGAAGCTTCCGGCTGGCGGCGGCGGGCGAGTTCCGTCGTCACCTGCTGGGCGCGGATCGGGTTCATCTGGGCCAAAATCGGCGCGGCGCGGCGCTCGTTCATCGCTTCGACGATTTCGAGCAGAACGGGCAATTCCATCTGCTCGAAGATGCGCGCGGCTTCGGCCGGTTTCATGTTCTGGAACATGCGCACCAGCGAGTTGCGGCGCGCCTGCTCGGTCTCATCGTAGCTCTTGATCGCGGTATCGATCTTGGCCTGAAGCCCCTTCAATTCCTCGATCTGCTGCTGCACGCGCTTTTCGGCGGCTTGGAGCAGCGCTTCGCGCGTGTCGATTTCGGCCTGGCGCTTGTCGAGTTCTTCGCGCCGGCGCACGAGATCGCCCAGCGCTTCGAGTTCGCCGGGGCTGAACGCGCGGTCGGGATCGGCGGCGGCGGCAGGTGCGGCGGCGGGTTCCGCCGCCGGTGCGGGCGCCTGCTGCGCCGGGGCCGGGGCCTGGGCGAGTTGCTGAACGGGACGCGGTGCGGGTGCGGGTGCGGCCGCGCGCGGCTGGGCGGCGGAAGGCGGATTATTCTGCGCGACGGCGGTGCCGAGCGTGCCCACCCGGATCGCGAGCATCAGGAAGGCGACCGCGACCAGAACGGGCAGAAGACGGATTTTGTTGAGCGCGTTCATCAGCGTGCGCCCGCGCGCGTCGCGGGCGGCGCACCCCGGCGGCGTTCGGCGATCGCCTTCAGCAATTCCTGTTCGGCCGTGCTGCGCGGGGCCGCGGGACGATCGATGTTCTCGCGCGCCCCGCCTTCGCGTTCGGCGAAACGGATCGCGTCGCGCAGCAAGCGGTCTTCCTCGTCCGACACCGGGGCCGGCGGCGCTTCGCGTTCGTAACGCTCGTCGCGGGCGTAACGTTCCTCGCGCTCGTAACGTTCGGCGCGCTCGGCACGGCGCGCGACTTGCGGGCGCTCGCGTTCACGTTCGCGTTCGCGCACATTCTCCGCCGCGCGATCGGCGACCGGTTCGGCGCGCGATACGATGTATTCGAGATCGTCTTTGAGCGAGATCGCCTTGCGCGTTTGATCTTCGAGCAGCCGCCCCGCCGCCTCGCCCGCGTTCTTGAGGTCCGCGACCGCCGCTTCCGCGCGCTTGGCCGCTTCGTTGAATTCCTTGATCGTGCGGTCGAGTTCCGCCTTGCCGTCGCGCCACGTGCCCAAGCGCTTGTGCAAGCGCCAGGCATAGACGATCACCGCCGCGAGCAGGACCGCCAGGACGAGATTGAGGGCGACATCGAGACCCATCACGATTCCTCGTACTTGTTGATCTTGCGGTCGATCATGACCGCGACGTTCTGGCCGCGCCGCCCCATGCGCCCTTTGAACAGGCGTTCGGGACCGCACAGCACTTCGATTTCGCTTTCCGGCGTGGCGTTGAGCATCAATCGCGTGCCGACCTTGAAGTCGAGCACGTCCTGCAGCGTCATCACCTGTTCGTCGAGCACGGCGTTGATGTCGACTTCGGTCGACCACAATTCGGTGGCCAAGTGGCCTTCCCAAATCGAGTCACGGCCGAATTTTTCACCCATGAACTGCTGCAGCAGCATTTCGCGGACGGGTTCGAGGGTCGCGTAAGGCAGCAGCAATTCCAGGCGTCCGCCGCGATCTTCCATGTCGATGCGCAGCTTGGCGATGATCGCGGCGTTGGCCGGGCGCGCGATGGTCGCGAAGCGCGGGTTGGTTTCCAAGCGCTCGAAGCGGAAATTGACCTTGCTGATCGGGTCGAACGACGCCGACAAATCGCCCAGCACGACGGCGACGAGGCGCTCGACCAGGTTGCGTTCGATCGTGGTGTAGGGACGGCCTTCGATACGCATCGCGGCCGTGCCGCGCCGGCCGCCGAGTAGCACGTCGACGATCGAGTAGATGAGCGCTGAGTCGACCGTCAGCAGGCCGAAATTGTCCCACTGCTCCGCCTTGAACACCGCGAGCATCGCGGGCAGCGGAATGGAGTTCACGTAGTCGCCGAAACGCGTCGAGGTGATGACGTCGAGCGAGACTTCGACGTTATCCGACGTGAAGTTGCGCAAGCTGGTCGTCAGCATTCGAACCAAGCGGTCGAATACGATTTCGAGCATCGGCAGGCGTTCGTACGAGACGAGCGCGCTGTTGATGATCGCCTGCATGCCCGAGGTGCCGTCGCCCCCGGCCCCGCCCGCATCGAAGCCGAGCAGGGAGTCGATTTCGTCCTGGTTCAGAACGCGCGCGGTGGCGTCGCCGCCGCCGCCGCCCGCGTCGCCGCCGCCGGAGTCCATGGCCGCCCATTCGGCGGCCATCTTCTCTTCTTCGGACATGTTGTTCGGATCGGACATGGCGGGGCCTCTATTGGACCAGCATTTCGCGGAACAGGATGTCGTTGACGCGGGCGGGTGCGGCGGCGAGCTGAACGCGGGTCAACAGCTCTTCGCGCAGTTTGAGGAAGCCGGACGAGCCGCGCAGATCTTCCGGGCGCAGCTCGCGCAGATAGACTTGGAAATTGTCGACGATGCGCGGCAGGTTCGCTTCGAACTGGGCCGCGTCGTCGATCGAACGCAACTCGACCGACATCGTCAGCTTCAGGAACGACGTGCGCCGCCCCGCCCCGGCGTTCAAATTCACCAGCAGGTCGGGCATGTTGAAATAGACCGATTTGACGGGCCCGGCGGGTTCGGCCGGTTTGGGCGGGCCTTCTTCGGCCACTTGCTCGGGCGGCGGGCCGCCGGCGAAAAACAGGAAGAACACCCCGGCGCCGATCCCCAGCAAAAGCACAAGCCCGCCCGCGGCAACGATGATCAACATCTTGCCGGACAGAAACTTCTTCTTGGGCGCTTCCCCGCCTTCTGGCGAGGCGCCGTCAGCGCCCTCGGTGGGTGGATCGTCCGCCATCGAACCTTACGTTCCGAACCGTTAATCGCCCGACGAATCTCGGGCAGATTTATCTAAACTCCCACATAAATGTGCCAAACCCTGGTTAACAACCCGTTATCACCGCCCAGATTCCGGCTTAATTCCGCCCGGCAAGCCGTTCCGACTCAAAAATGAATCCGGATCAAGGGCTTACTGAACGAGGATCTCCCGGAAAAGCACGTCTTGGACCCGGGCGGGCCTTGCCGCCGCCTGAACCCGGCGCAACATTTCCTCGCGCAGGCGGGTCAACCCCGCCGAACCACGTAGATCTTCGGGCCGCAACTCGCGCAGATAGGTCACGAACGTATCGACGATGCGCGGCATCGCGTCTTCGAATTCGGGCACGTCGGCCTCGACCACTTCCAGCGAGGCGGTCAGCTTGATGAAATTGCCGCGCCCGCGCTGGGCAAGGCTCAGATTTACCAGCAAATCCGGCAAATCGTAGATGATCGTCGGCGGCGGGGGTGGCGGGGGCGCATCGGCCTGCTCAGCCGCGTGTTCCTCTTTGCCGCCGAAAAAGCCAAGGAACCACGCGGCGCCGCCGCCGATGGTCAGCAGCAGCACCGGAACCAGAATGATCAGCAGTTTCTTGCCCGAGAATTTCTTCTTTCCGCCTTCGCCATCGGCGGGGGCGTCGGGTGCTGCGGCGTCGGCCATGGGGCAAGTCTACCCAATTTATCTAAACTTGGCACGATTATGCCGTAGAGGCGTTAACGTCCCATGAAGACAGGCGCTAAACTCCGGCCATCCTTTTCCTCACGGAGTCCGAACATGGATCGCCGCAGCGTTTTGACCGCCGGCCTCGCCGGTGCCCTCGCCGCTCCCGCTCTGGCAACCGCGCAGACCGCGCCGATCCGGTTGCGCATGACCACGATCGTGCCCGAGGGCACGTATCTGTTCACCGCCTTCACCAAGCGCTTCGTCGATTACGTGCGTTTGCTGACCGACGGGCGGGTGGAGATTCAGGCGTTTCCGGCGGGCGTGCTCGCCCCGCCCTTCGACGTCTATCGCGCGGTCGAAGACGGGCGCGCCGATATGGGCCACGCCCCGCCAGCCCTCATCTATCAGCGCGACGCGACGATGGCGCTGGTCACGTCCTTCCCCGGCGGGCTCGGCATCGAAGCGACGATGCATTGGCTTTACGAGGAAGGCGGCTTGAAGCTGCTGACCGATCATCACCGCGATCGCTTGAAGCTGCAGCCGATCGTCGCGGGCATGGCGACGACGGAAGTCTTCGCGCATTCGTGGAAGCCGATCCGCAATGCCGCCGATATGCGCGGCCTCAAATTCCGAACGCTCGGCGTTTGGGCCGACGTGATGCGCGAATTCGGCGCCGAGCCGGTGGCGACACCGACCGCCGATGTGGCGACGGCGCTGGAACGGCGCGTGATCGATGCCGCGAAAATGGCGGGCCCGGCCGACAATCTGCAAATGGGCCTGAACCGCATCGCGCCCTACATCGTCGTGCCCGGCGCACATTTGCCCGGCGGCTATTTCACCGCCTTCATGCGCGGCGAACGCTGGGATCAAATTCCCGCACCGTTGCAGGAACGCATTCTGCTGGCGGGGCGCCTGACGAGTTTCGATTCCTATCTCGAGAAAGGCCGCCTCGATATCGACGCGATGGCCGAATTCCGCAAAGGCCGCGCCGAGATCGTCACGCTCGATCCCCAATTCGTCGCGCAGATCAAAGCGGCGGCGCGCGAATGGGCGCGCAAGGCCGTGGCGGCCGCCAGCGCGCAAGGCAATCCCTGGCCCGAGCGCGTGATGAATTCGACCTTCGCCTTCCAAGACAAGTGGGAAGCGAATGCGGTCTATCGGCTCTAGGCTTTCCGACGCCGGGCTCATCGTCGCGATGGCGGCGGGCGCTTTGGCGCTCGGCCTGATGCTGCTCGAAGTGGTCTTGCGCTACGTCTTCGCGTCGCCGACGGTATGGACGCCGGAGATGGTGGGCATCGCCAACGGTGCGGCCTTCGTGTTCGGCGCGGGGCCGGCGTTACGCGGCGGCGCGCATGTCTCGGTCGATGCGGTGTCGCGATTCATGCCCGCGCGGTTGCGCGACGCGATCCTGGCGCTGTTCTTCGTCGCCCTCGCCTTGCCCGTTCTGCTGTGGATCGCGCAAGCCGGGTTCGACCGCGCGCTCAACGCCTATCTCCATGCCGAGGTGAACGACGTCAGCCCCTGGCGGCGCCAGATCTGGCCGCATTACGCGCTGCTGACCTTGGGCACGATCGGCTTGGCGCTCGACGTGCTGCTCAGCGGTTTGCGCCACGCCAAGGCAGTGCAGGCATGATCGGCGATCTCGCGGTCTGGATGTTCCCGGCGCTGTTCGGGCTGATGTTCCTGGGCGTGCCCGTGGGGCTCGGCCTGATCGTGATCTCGGCCGCGTTCGGCTATGCGTTTTTCGGCGACGCGCTCGGCCGCCAGATGTTCGGGCGCTTGATCGAAGTTTCGTCGAATTTCGCCTTCACCGCGATCCCGGCTTTCGTGTTCATGGGCAATATCTTGGAGAAATCCGGGATCGCCGAAAGCCTGTTCGGCGCCATGCGCCTCTGGCTCGGCCGCTTGCCCGGCGGCATGGCGCTGGCGACCATCGCGATGGCGGCGATCTTCTCGGCCGCCACGGGCATCATCGGCGCCGTCGAAGTCACGATCGGCCTGATGGCGATCCCCGCGATGATGGCCGCGCGCTACGACAAGCGTTTGATCGCGGGGACCATATGCGCGGGCGGTTCGCTCGGCACGATCATTCCGCCGTCGCTGACGGCCGTGATCTATGGCCTGGTCGCGCAAGTGCCGATCTCGGATCTGCTCGCCGGGATTTTGATTCCGGGCGCGCTGATGACGGCGCTGTTCATGGCGTGGATCGTGCTGCGCTGCCTGATCGATCCGAGTGCCGGCCCGCCGGTCGAAGAAACCGGCGTGGCGCTATCGGAAAAGCTGCGCGTGACGGCGACGGCGCTGCTCCCCACCCTCGCCCTTGTCGCCTGCGTGCTGGGGGCGATCTTCATGGGCATCGCCTCGCCCACGGAGGCGGCGGCGACGGGGGCCGCCGGTGCGCTCGCCCTTGCCGCATTCCACGGCCGCTTCTCGATCGCCATGGTGATCGACGCCGGCCGGCGCACGGTCATCATCACCGCGATGCTGATGACGATCGTCTATGGCGGCACGCTGTTCTCCAGCATGTTCTACGTGCAAGGCGGCGGCGCCATGGTGCGCGAGATGGCGGGCTTCGCGACCGCCAGCCCCGCGTTGCTCGTGCCCCTTCTGCTGACCATCGTGTTCCTGATGGGCTTCGTGCTGGAATGGGTGACGATCGTGCTGCTCGCCGTGCCCGTGTTCGCGCCGTTGTTGAAAGCGGCGGGTGTGGATCCGCTGTGGTTCGGCGTCGCCATGCTCGTCTGCATCCAGACGAGCTATCTCACGCCGCCGATGGCGCCCGCGATCTTCTTCCTGCAAAGCGTGGCGCCGCCCGAGATGACCTACGGCGATATCTGCCGGGGCGTCATCCCGTTCGTGGTGTGCCAAGTGCTGACACTTCTTGTCGTGGTCGCGTTCCCATGGACCGCGACCTGGCTGCCCAAACTTATGGGCGGGTTTTAGCGGGCAACACAATTATTCAGCGCTTAATTGACCTGCTGTTTCTAGCGCACGCAAAGCGGTACGAATTGGTGCATCGTCGACTCCGAATCGAGATGCCAAATCTGATCTGTACGCTGTTACGCTAAACATTCTTGCTGCTTCGTCTCTCATTTCTCGAAGCGACAATTTTTCATGTGGCAGACCTCGATTTATTTTATTTTGAAACTCATTCGCTTTGTTATGAAGTGCGACAACTTCTTCGTTGGATATAAGCCAACCGTGCAGATGCACAACAAACTGGTGTTGACCATTTTGAACTCGGGCAGGCGAAACTGAAAGCAAGCGCGAATTCAAGCTTGATAACAATTTCTCTCTTGCATCCATGTCACGCAAAGCTTCCTTCAATTCGTCAACTTGCATATGCCGAATCACCGCTGCTGCGGCTAGCGTAGGCAACAAGGGAATGCGTCCGTCTTTCTGTGCACGCAGACAAAGATTCACTAATGTAAATACCTGCTCTAGCTCTCGAACAGAAATCGAGTAGCATTCCGCAAAAGTTGAGATGGTATCGACAAAAGCAGAGATGCTAAAAAACTCACTATTCTCTTTAACTCCCGGGATTTCAGGAAACCCAAATTTAAGTGCCAGTGTTTCGCAAAGACCTTTCACTTTTGGAGGTGGGAGACGGTATCGCCAGTCCAAGAACCGAGCTAAGTATCCCCGCGCATCAATGCCGGTCCCGTAAACCGACGTAACCGCCTGGGCGAGCTGTGGCTCATCGACTGCCAAAATAAAAATTAGTCCATCGACAGAAAACAGATGCTTGATGGCCTCAAGCAGTTGGATCGCATAGCTAGGTCGGCACCGATCTAAATCATCCACGAATACGAGAACCTTGCGATTCTCTGTGGGCGTTGTTTCAGCGAACAACGACTTGATCGTATTGCTAAGGTCAACGCGGAATTCTCGACGCGACTTTTCTGCATCTCGCTGCGATTTAAGCCCCTCTTCAGCCAGCGCTCCGGTCAACTCTCCGACAGAGTCATCGGATTGACCAATCAGCGCCAAAACGCCTTGAATAGTTTCATCTCCGGCAAATTTTTTAGCTAACCCCCTAAGGATTAAAGGCAATGCCTTTTCGCCGACAATCCCTGCGCCTTTCCTTGTTGCTTTAGCGACCTTCTCTGCGATTGTCTTCGCAGCACTTGAGTCAATTTCCTGCGATTTCAATTCTCGCTGGACGGCTTCCATGAAGGCGAAGAACGCATCCTGGGAAAAATCGGTTTCCCAAGCGTTGAAATAGACTGTCTTGTAACCCTGTTTGCGCAGGTCTGCTTGCCAAGATCGAATGAACGACGTCTTGCCTGTGCCGTAAGGCGAATGGAGCGAGATCGTAAAAGGCTGGGAGACGCTGGCGATGACGGGCGTCAGATAGTCGGCGACCTTCTTACGATCGAGCTTGTCGTTCTTCCAAGGCTCATTGGGATCGACTTCGTACGGCCCGACCTTTTGCAACGCCATGTCCCGCGCCTCCCTTTGGTTGTGCGGAAATGTAACGCGAAAACCGGTGGGCGCAAATTGCCGTATTAGCCCGCGCGCGCGGGCGCTTTGGCGGCGAGCCACGCGATGGCGGCGAAGGCGAGCACGATGAAAGGCAACACGAATTGGTTGATCGTGTCCCAACCGAACGCGTGCTGCATGGCGCCCGCCCCGGCCGCGGTCGCGGCGACCGAGCCGAATATGATGAAATCGTAGGCCGCCTGCATCTTCGCCTTTTCCGACGGGCGATAGGCTTCGGTCAGCAGCGTCGTGCCGCCGATATAGAGGAAGTTCCATCCCACGCCGAGCAGGATCAGGCCGACATAGAAATGCGCGAAGCTGATCCCGGCGAGGTTGACCGCCGCCGCCGCCGCCAGCAGCCCCGCCCCCGCCATCATCGTGCGCATGAGGCCGAAACGCGCGACGATCGTGCCGGTGAAGAACGACGGGACGAACATCGCCAGCACATGCGCCTGGATCGTCGTCGCCGCGTCGGCGAAGGCGTGACCGCAAGCGATCATGGCGAGCGGTGTCGCATTCATCACCAGCGACATGCCGCCATAGGCGACCAGCCCCGCGATCAGCGCGACGATCACTTTGGGCTGGGCGAGAAGCTCGAGGATGGGCCGAGTGGCACCATGGCGTTCGTCGCCCTTGGGGGCGGGAATATCGATGAACTGCACGACGATCTGCGCGGCGATCGCAACCAGAATCAAGGCCGCGAACGAGCCCGCGAAGGGGACGGGGTCGAGCAGATGATGCGTCGCCTTGGCGAGCTCGGGCCCGAAAATGCCGGCGAGCACGCCGCCCGCGAGTACGTAGGAGATTGCCTTCCCCTTCCAAGCGCCTGAAGCACCGTCGGCCGCCGCGAAACGGTAGAACAGGCCGAAACCGTTATAGACGCCGTTGAACGCGGCGCCGACGCAGAACAGCGGGAACGAACCGACCAGCACGGCGGCGACGCAGATCGCTTGCGCGACGATGCCGAAGGCAGCGCCGATGGCGAAGCCGAAGCGCCGGCCTTTGATCTTCATGAGATACGACGCGGGAAACGTGGTGAGCATCGCCGCGAGTTGCATGAAGCCCATCGGCAGCGTCGCCAGCGCCTTGTTCTCCGCCAGCATATGGCCGACCAAGGCGGCCTCCGCGATCATCGTCGAGGTGCCGATCATCATCAGCGCCTGCGCGAAGGCCAGCAGCGTCACGTTCCGGCGCGAGCGCGCCGCTTCGTCGATCGTCGTTTCGGGGGTCATTGGAAAACTCAGTTCGCGGGAACTTTGCGTTCGAGGACGCGTTCGAACACGACGTCCTTCACGATATGCGCGTCGCCCAGGATACGCGTGGACGACGCCATCATCCGCCGTTTCGCGCGCTCCTGATCGAACGTGTCGCCGCTGGACGCGACTTCGTTGAGGTCGAGGATGAACGCGTCCTGCAAGCGCGGCAGATTGTCTTTGATCTTCGCTTCGTCGGCGGGTGTGGCCAGTTCCAAGCGCATCAATAGCGCGTAATGGCGCAGCACCCGGTCGCCCTGGATCGCCGCGACGATCACGCGCGGCAAAACGAACTTGCCCGTCTCGGGCCCGGTGCCTTCGCCCTTCGGATCCTCGGCATGGGCCGCCCCGCCGAGAACCAGCGCGGCGCACAAGAACAGGAGTCGGGCGAACCGGATCATGGGCGCGATAATGGCCCGCGGTTAGAAGTGCGTAAAGCCCGCGCGTTTAAGTGTGAATTCGGCGCCGGCAACGCGTACCGCACCGCTTTTGCCCTTAGCGATCGTACCGATACAAGTCACGGCGATTTTGGCGCGTGCGGCGGCGCGCATGATTTTCGCCGATGCCGCTTTGGGTGCGGCAAACAGGATCTCGTAATCGTCGCCGCCGGTCAGCGCCCGAGCGAGATCGCCGTGCTTGCGCGCCGACGCCGAACGCGGCACCGCATTCGCGTCGATCGCCGCCGACACGGCCGAAGCGGCACAGAGATGACCGAGATCGGCGAGCAGCCCGTCGGACACGTCGATCGCGGCGTGCGCGATCCCAAGCAGCATCGGTCCGAACGCGACGCGCGGATCGGGCACGCGATAGCGGCGCTTCAAATAGGCGTCGGCGTTGCCCTTGCGGATCGCGTCGAGACCGATCGCCGCATCGCCGACAGTACCGGTCACCCAAAGATCGTCGCCATGTTTGGCGCCCCCGCGCGGGATCATCTTGCCCTTGGGCGTTTCGCCGATCGCGGTGATCGACACGGAGAACGGCCCCGTCGTCGCCGTCGTATCGCCGCCCAGCAGCGGCAGGCGATAGAATTCGCCGTCCGCCGCCAGCCCCTTGGCGAAGCCTTCGAGCCAGCGATCGGTGATCGTCTTGGGCCGCGCGATCGTCAGGAAATAGCCGAGAGGGACCGCACCCTTCGCGGCGAGGTCGGAAAGATTGCGGCGCAGCGCCTTCTGCGCGACCGTCGCCGGCGGCTCGTCGCCCAGCGTATGGATGCCGACCACCAATTGATCGGCGGTGACGATCAGATCCTTGCCCGGCTTGGGTGTGAGGACCGCCACGTCGTCGACGAGATTCAGCGCCGCGCGGTGGCCCCGCGTCAACGGCCGGAACAACGCGGCGATGGTTTCGAATTCGCCGCGCCGTTTCATAGCGCCTTACGCCATTTCGGAGGGGCGGCGCTCGCGCGCGATCCGGTCGAGCACGCCGTTGAGGAAGCCGGCTTCCGCGCCCGCATCGAACGCATAGGCGAGTTCCACGTATTCGCCGATGGTCGTGCGCGCGGGAATATCCGCGCGCGCCAAAATCTCGAACACGCCCGCGCGCAATGCGGCGCGCAGCACCGGATCGATGCGCTGCAACGTCCAGTTCTTGGCCAGTGCCGGCGAAATCAAACCGTCGATCTCGGGCTTGCGCGCCCAAGCGCCCTCGACGATCGCCTTGAAGAACTCGGGATCGGCCGTCGCCCAATCGGGCCCGCCGAGACCGGGCTTCAAACGATAGCGGCGGAACTCGTCGATCGTCTGGGCGGGATCTTCGCCGCGGAATTCGATCTGATAGAGCGCTTGCACCGCCGCGAGACGCGACGTGGTGCGCGCACCCTTGCGCCCGCCGCCATGGCTGTCGTTCGACGCGTCGGTCATGGGGCGAGACGCAGACGGCGCTTGAACGCGGCCATCGCCAACGCGGCGTTGGCGGCGTCGCGGCCTTTATTGCCCTTGTCGCGCTTGGCGCGCGCCCAGGCCTGTTCCTCGTTCTCGACCGTCAGAATGCCGTAGCCGATGGCAAGGCCGCGGCGCACGGCGAGGTCTTGCAAGCCCCGCGCGCTCTCGCCGCAAACGTAATCGTAATGCGTGGTCTCGCCGCGAATGACCGCCCCCAACGCGACGAAGCCTTCATAGGGTTTCGGACCACCGGCTTGATGCGCGGCCAAATCGGCCATCGCGATGGCGCCGGGAATCTCGAAAGCGCCGGGTACGGCGACGCGCTCGGCCGTACCCCCGACCGCTTCGATCGCTTCGATGGCGCCCAGCGCCATTTCGTCCGCGAGGTCGGCGTAGAAGCGCGCCTCGACGATCAGGATTACGGGCTTCTCGCCCGTGAAATCGGCCCTCGACGGCGCCGTGAAATCCGCGCGACCAAACATCAGATCGCCCGATGGCCGACGATGTTGAGCCCGTAGCCTTCGAGCCCGACGACCGAACGGCGCGCGTTGGTCAGCAGAACCATGTCCTTCACTCCGAGATCGAGCAGGATTTGCGCGCCGATCCCGTAGTCGCGCAATTGCGGTCCCGCCTCGGGCGGCACCTGTTTGGAAATCGGGGCCGGATTGGCCTTGTCGCCGTAGCGCGCGCGCACGCGGTCGCTGAGGCTGGTGGCACGCGGCTCGCGCAGCAGCACCACGACGCCCCGCCCGCCTTGCGCGATCGACCGCATCGCGGCGTGGAGTTGTTCCGAACGCCCCGCGCCGCGATCGCCGAGCACATCGTCGAGCACCGACAGCGCGTGCATGCGCACGGGCACCGGTTCGCCGCCGGTCACGTCGCCCTTCACCAGCGCGATATGTTCGGCATAGGACGCGGTGTTGACGTAGACGTGCATTTTCCAGACGCCGCCGTATTCGCTGTCGAAATCGGTTTCGATCACGCGTTCGACGATACGGTCGTTCTTGCGGCGATAGGCGATCAGGTCGGCGATCGTGCCCACACGCAGCCCGTGGAACTGGGCGAATTTCACCAGATCGGGCAGACGGGCCATCGTCCCGTCGTCGTTCATCACTTCGCAGATCACGCCGGCCGGGATCAAACCCGCCATGCGCGCGATATCGACCGCCGCTTCCGTATGGCCCGCGCGCACCAGCGTGCCGCCGTCGCGCGCCATCAGCGGGAAGACATGGCCGGGCGAGCCGATATCGTCCTTGCCCTTCGACGGATCGATCGCGACCTGCACGGTGCGCGCGCGGTCGGCCGCCGAGATACCGGTGGTGATGCCTTCGCGCGCTTCGATCGACACGGTGAACGCGGTTTGATGGCGCGAAGCGTTGTCGGGGCTCATCGGCTTCAAGCCGAGCTTCGCGCAGCGCTCCGGCGTCATGGCGAGGCAAATGAGACCGCGGCCGAACTTGGCCATGAAGTTGATCGCTTCCGGCGTGGCGAATTGCGCGGGGATCACGAGATCGCCCTCGTTCTCGCGGCTTTCGTCGTCCACCAGGATGAACATGCGCCCGTTGCGCGCGTCCTCCACGATGTCCTCGATCGAGGAGAGGAAGGCGAGATCGACCTGGCCGGTGGCCAGGATTTCGCGCTGCTTGCCGGAGATCGGGTTGGCCAAGATCGAACCTATTTTCCGAGGATGCGCGCAACATAGCGCGCAAGGGCGTCGACTTCCATGTTGACGAGGTCGCCGGGCACAAGATCGCCCAATGTCGTCGCCGACCAGGTATGCGGGATGACGTTGATCGCGAAATGGCAGCCGCCCCCCGCGATATCGGTCACGTCGTTGACGGTCAGCGACACGCCGTCCAGCGCCACCGAGCCTTTGGCCGCGATATAGCGCGCAAAGGCCGGCGGCACTTCGAAAACGAGCTTATGCGACCCGCCGACTGGTTCGGCCGAGACGAGCTTGGCCGTCGCGTCGACATGGCCCGAGACGATATGCCCGCCCAGCTCCTGCCCGACCTTCAGCGACGGTTCGAGATTGACCCGCGTGCCGATCTTCCAAGCGCCCAGCGTGGTCTTGGACAAGGTCTCGGCCGAGGCTTCGGCGGCGAACCAGTCGGGGCCCTTTTCGATCGCGGTCAAGCAGCAGCCCGAACAGGCGATCGACGCCCCGATCTCGGTCGCGGCGAGATCGAGGCCGGTGGAAATGACCAGGCGCGTGTCGCTCGCCTTCGCGGCGGGCTCCAGCGCCTTGACGGTGCCTTTGTCGACGATGATTCCGGTGAACATGTCCGGCAACCTAGTGATCCCGGGTCCAAGTTTCCAGCGTGTCGTCGCCAATCTTTTCAAGGGTTTCCAGGCGGAAACCGGGCGCGTTCGCCAGTTCCGCCACGCCGAAGGCGGCGATCGCGGGCACGCCGTCGCCGCCGATCACCCGTCCGGCGCGGAAAATCGCCAAGCGATCGACCGCGTCGGCGCGCAAAAACGCGCCCGCCAGTTGCGCCCCGCCTTCGATCATCAATCGCGTGATGCCCTTGGCGGCGAGCGCTTTGAGGATCGCGTCGGGTGACGCATGGCCCTCGGGCCCGGGCTCGAGCGCGAGCATCTCGACCCCGCTTTCGGCGAAAGCGGCGACGCGAAAATTGTCGGCGTCGGGGCGATGGACGATCCAGCTCGGCTGGCTTTTCGCGGTGCGCACGAGCTTGGCGGTCAACGGCGTGCGCAAGCGTCCATCGACGACGACGCGGGCCTTTCTCGAATTATCGAAACCCGGCAGACGCACATCGAGCGACGGATCGTCGGCCAGCACGGTACCCGAGCCGACCATGATCGCGTCGTGTTGCGCGCGGATCAAATGCGCCCGCGCGCGCGAAGCGTCGCCGGTTATCCATTTGCTCTCGCCCGTCTTCGTCGCGATGCGCATATCGAGCGAGCCCGCGAGCTTCAGCGTGACGAGCGGTTTGCCCGCGCGCACGCGTTTGAAGAATCCGGCGTTGAGCGCGTCGGCTTCCGCTTTGCAAAGCCCCTGCTCGACCGCGATGCCGGCCGCGCGCAGCATCGCGATCCCGCGCCCATCGACGCGCGTGTCGGGATCGCCGGTCGCGACGACCACGCGCGCGACTTGCGCCGCGATCAACGCGTCGGCGCAAGGCGGCGTTTTGCCGTGATGCGAACACGGTTCGAGCGTGACATAGACCGTGGCGCCCTTCGCGGCGGAACCGGCACGCGCGAGCGCTTCGGTTTCGGCATGCGGGCGGCCGCCGGCTTGCGTCCAGCCGCGCCCGACGACGATGCCGTCTTTGACGATGACGCAGCCGACCGCCGGGTTCGGCCATGTGTTGCCGAGACCCCGCCGCGCCAACGCCAGCGCCGCGTCCATATGGACGCAGGCTTCGGCGTCAGACGTCGTTGTCGTCGTCGCCACCGAGCTTGCCGACGAAATCCTCGAAATCCTTCGCCTCGCGGAAATTCTTATAGACCGACGCGAAGCGGATATAGGCGACATGGTCGAGGGTGCGCAGCGCATCCATCACCATCTCGCCGACGACCGTCGAGGGGATTTCGTTCTCGCCCAGGCTTTCCAGACGACGCTGGATGCCCGAGACGATTCGCTCCACGCGCTCGGGCTCCACCGGGCGCTTGCGCACCGCATGCGTCAGCGAGCGCGAAAGCTTGTCGCGCTCGAACGGCTCCTTCACGCCGTTCTTCTTCACGATCACGAGTTCGCGCAGTTGCACGCGCTCGAAGGTCGTGAAGCGCGACCCGCAAGACGGGCAAAAACGCCGGCGACGGATCGCGCCGCCGTCTTCGGTCGGGCGCGAATCCTTCACCTGGGTATCGTCGTGGCCGCAGAACGGACAGCGCATTGGACCCTGTTCCTTGTTTCTTCGTTATCAGGCGTTCGTGTAGACCGGGAAACGTTCGACCAGCTTGACGACCTTTTCGCGCACGCGCGCTTCGATCGCGGCGTTGTCGCCGGAATTGGAATTCGACAGACCGTCGAGCGTTTCGGCGATCAGATCGCCGACCTGCTCGAACTCCGCCGTGCCGAAGCCGCGCGTGGTGCCCGCCGGCGTGCCCAGACGCACGCCCGACGTGACCATCGGCTTTTCCGGATCGAACGGGATGCCGTTCTTGTTGCAGGTCAGGCCCGCGCGCTCCAGGCTCTTCTCGGCGTTCGTGCCGGTCAGCTTCTTGGGGCGCAGATCGACCAGCATCAGGTGAGAATCCGTTCCGCCCGACACGATCGCGAAGCCGTGCTTCACCAAACGCGCCGCCAGCGCGCGCGCATTGTCGATCACGCGCTGGGCGTAGATCTTAAACTCGGGCCGCAAAGCTTCGCCGAACGACACCGCCTTCGCCGCGATGACATGCATCAGCGGACCGCCTTGCAGGCCGGGGAAAACGGCGGAGTTGATCTTCTTGCCGAGGTCTTCGTCCATCGACAGGATCATGCCGCCGCGCGGGCCCCGCAACGTCTTGTGCGTCGTCGTCGTCACGACATGGGCGTGCGGCAGCGGATTGGGATAGGCCCCGCCCGCGATCAAGCCGGCGTAGTGCGCCATGTCGACCATCAGGATCGCGCCGATCTTGTCGGCGACGGCGCGGAAGCGCGCGAAATCGATCTGGCGCGAATAGGCCGAGCCGCCCGCGACGATCAGCTTGGGCTTATGCTCCAGCGCGTTCTTTTCCATCTGATCGTAGTCGATCAGCTGCGTGTCGCGCGTAACGCCATAGGACACGGGCTTGAACCACTTGCCCGACTGGTTGGCGGGCGAGCCGTGCGTCAAGTGGCCGCCTTCGGCCAGCGACATGCCCATGAACGTGTCGCCGGGTTGCAGCAGCGCGAAGAACACGGCTTGGTTGGCTTGCGCGCCCGAATGCGGCTGCACGTTCGCGAAGTTGCAGCCGAACAACTTTTTCGCACGCGCGATCGCCAGCGTTTCCGCCTCGTCCACGTATTCGCAACCGCCGTAATAGCGGCGGCCCGGATAGCCTTCGGCGTATTTGTTGGTCAGCACCGAGCCTTGCGCTTCCAGCACGGCGCGGCTGACGATGTTTTCCGACGCGATCAGCTCGATCTGGCCTTGCTGGCGGCCCAGCTCGCGATCGATGGCGCCCTTAAGATCGGGGTCCGCCTTGGCGAGCGGCGTCCCGAAGAAATCCTTGGCGAATTCGGCGTAGGAAGCGGAAGACATCGTGCTTAGACCCTTTCAACCCAGCTTGGCGACGCGCTTTTCGTGGCGCCCGCCTTCGAACGACGTGGACAGAAAAACTTTAAGTGCCGCGCGCGCGACTTCGATCCCGATCAGCCTTGCGCCGAACACGACGACATTCGCGTCGTTGTGCTGGCGGCACAGGCGCGCACCCGTCTCGTCGTGAACGAGCGCCGCGCGGATATGGCGATGGCGATTGGCGGCGATCGAAATCCCGATGCCCGAGCCGCAGAGCAACACGCCGCGCGCGGCACGCCCTTCCTTGAGGGCGACGGCCAACGCATGCGCGAAATCGGGGTAATCGACGCTATCGGCGGAATTCGTGCCGAGATCCAGGACCTTATAGCCGGCCGCTTCCAAATCCTTGACCAACAAGGATTTCATTTCGAATCCGCCATGGTCGGCGGCGATCGCGATCGTCTCTGTCATGGAATGTCCCGGAGCCCCAAAATCTGGGGGAACCTACCATATGTCGTTTGGGCGCTACAATCGGCCCCCAAGCCATTGGGCTATCGCGGTTTTTAAGATTCCAGGCCCTGTTTGCGCAATTGCGCTTCCAGCTTGCGCAAGGCGTTGGCCCGTAGCGTGACCGGGGCCGCGTTCGCCGGGCCCATGATCGAGACTTCCAGGCCGCTCTCGGCGTCGATCGCCGAAACCTTCACGAAATTCCCGACTTGGTGGAATTCGAAGAAGACTTCGCGGCTCATCCGCGCAGCTCCGAATAGAGCAACGACGTTTCGATCTTGCCGCCGTCGGGCGTGGCGAATTCGCGGCGCTGGTTCATGCCGACGAGATGCACGACATGGACGGGATCGTGCGGATATTTCGGATCGAGCACGAGCTTCGCTTCGCGGTCGATCATCGGCAGCGCCAAGCCGCAGCAGAAATTATATTCGGGCGGCAGGAACTGCACGCTGTCGGAATCCGAGCGCCCGAGCACCGTGTAGCAGGCAAGGTTGAGGGCGATCTGCTCGGTGTATTTATTCGCGGCGTTGGAAATGCCGGCGGTCGCGAATTCCTGCCACTTCGCCCAAACGGGGCTGTCGCGCCGCCCGGCGAACAAGCCGGAATTCAACACCGGATTGGCGGCGAGTACGCTGGCGATGCCTTCGCCGAACGACGCGGCGGCGGCCTCGCGATGCATGGCTTGGGTCGCCTGCCCGCCGGAATAGAGATGCGCGTAAGCGCGATGAAGCTCGGGCACGACCGCGAAGCCGTAGCGGCGCGCAGCTTCCATCGGCACGGTCACACCTTCGGCCGATTGCACCCAGGCGTCGGCGTCGATCCATTGGATGACGTTGGCCTGCGGAAAATAGCGCGGCAGGAAGGGCCGCGACGTCATCGCGCGATAGCCGTCGCCCATGCGCGCGACTTCCGCGTCCTTGTTGCGCGGCTCGATATCCCAGCCGACGGGCACGCGGACGATCTTTTCCGCCGCCAGCCATTCGCATTGTTCGCCGTCCAGACCGAAATCGAGAATGGCGAGCCCTACGCCGCCCAAGCGCAAGGCTTGCAGCGAGCGCAACGTATCGCGCGCATAGCGGAAATACTTCGCGTCGGACCCGGTGACGATAACGGAATCGGCCATGGCGTTAAGGATATCACCGAACGCGCGCAGCGTTGACCCTGGCCGAAAGATCAACCGAGAATGGGTCACGCGTAACTTCGAGTCGCTGCATGCCCGTCATCCCCGATTTGATCGCCCTTTACGAGGCCGAAGGCATCGAGATTTCGACCGGTCTCAATTCCTGGCATTTGAAGAACAGCGCCGAGGCGCCGTTCACCTGGTTCATGCGCGCCGGCAAATCACTGACGCCGGGCCTGGGCATCGCGATGCAGGAAGTCTATCTGCTCGAATGCATGTTCGCGACATGGCGGCCCAAGCGTTCGCTGGTGATCGGCAATTCCTATGGCTGGAGCACGATCGCGCTCGCCCTCGCCAATCGCGAGGGGCGCACGCTGGGCCTCGACACCGGGGCAGATGTGCAATCGGTCTCGGGCATTCACCTCACCAACAAGATCGCCAAGCGCAACGCGCTGGATTGCTACGCGGTCGGCGCGCCCTCGCCCGGCGGCGTCGCCCCCACCGTCGCGCGCGAATTGAAGGGGCCGGTCGAATTCGCCCTAATCGACGGCGAACATACCCGCGAAGCCTTGGCCCGCGATTTGGAGGCGGTGCGCGCGGTGGCCACACAAGATTGCGTCTATCTGTGCCACGACGTGTTGAATTTCGACATGCGACCGACCGCCGCCGAATTCGCCGAACGCCACGGCATGAAACTCGACATTCTGACGCGCACGCCCTCGGGCATGGCGGTGATCCGTCCGGCGGAAGTGGAGCCGGGCCTCGCGCGCGCGATCCACGCATTCGCGGGATCGGAAGAGCTTTTCCGCCGTTGGGTGGCCCAGCCGCCGGGCTGATCCGGGGCGCCTTGCCGGGAAGATGCTTTAAGTCTAAAGTATTTCCCGATGGATGCGCCCTTCACCCTGAAACTGCCGATCCGATTCAGCCATACCGACCCGGCGGGGATCGTCTATTTCCCGAACTATTTCGACTTCTGCAACGCGGCGGTCGAAGACCTCTATACGCGCGCACTCGGCGTGGACTACGCCAAGCTGATCTTCGAAGCGCGGCGCGGCACGCCCATCGTGCACGCCAGCTGCGATTTCTTCGTGCCGTCGAAAATGGGCGACACGCTCGACGCCACGGTGCTGCTGGGCGAAATCGGCCGCTCGTCGATCCCGATCGACATCTATTTCCACGCCGACAACGTGCTGCGCTTGAAAGCCAAGCTCGTGACGGTGCATATGGACCTCGACACGCGCAAATCGGCGCCGATCCCGGAAGGCTTGCGCGCCCGCTTCGACGCCTACAAGGCCGCGTCCGCGCATTGGACGCCGCCCGCCAAACCCGGAGACACGAAATGAATCGCGCGCTGCTGCCCGAAGGCTGGGACAAGCCCAAAGGCTACGCCAACGCCGTGGCCGCGAAGGGCACGCAAATCTACGTCGCTGGCCAGATCGGCTGGAACCCCGCGACCTCTGCGTTCGAGACCGACGATTTCGTGGCGCAAATCCGCCAAGCGTTGTCGAACATCGCCGCCTTGCTGAAGGAAGGCGGAGCCGGCCCCGAGCATCTCGTGCGGCTCACCTGGTTCGTGACCGACAAGGCCGAATACGCCGCGAACTTGCGTGAAATCGGCGGCGCCTATCGCGACGTTTTGGGCCGCAATTTCCCGGCCATGACCCTGGTCGAAGTGAAGTCGCTGCTCGAGCCGCGCGCCAAGGTCGAGATCGAAGCGACGGCGGTTGTCCCGGACCGCGCCTGACCTATAATCACGCCCGCCTAGTCTATCGAACGGAGTTGCAGATGAACGCGTCCCCCTCGCCCAAGACGTCGAAACTCGATTTCCAGTGGGAGGACCCGTTCCTGATCGACGCGGATCTGTCGGAAGAAGAACGCATGATCCGCGACGCGGCGCGCGACTATTGCCAAGGTAAGCTCGCCCCGCGCGTGAAGGAAGCCTTCCGCAATGAATCGACCGATCCCGCGATCTTCCGCGAAATGGGCGAGATGGGTTTCCTCGGCTCGACGATCGACGGTTATGGCTGTGCCGGCACGTCCTACGTCGCCTATGGCCTGATCGCGCGCGAGGTCGAGCGCGTCGACAGCGGCTACCGCTCGATGATGAGCGTGCAGTCGTCGCTCGTCATGCACCCGATCAACGCCTACGGCACCGAAGCGCAGAAGCAGAAATATCTGCCCAAGCTCGCGACCGGCGAATGGATCGGCTGCTTCGGCCTGACCGAGCCCGATGCCGGTTCCGATCCCGGCGGCATGAAGACGCGCGCGCGCAAGGACGGCAACGGTTACGTCATCTCGGGCACCAAGATGTGGATCTCCAACGCGCCGATCGCGGACGTGTTCGTCGTCTGGGCGAAGGACGACGCGGGCGACATTCGCGGCTTCGTGCTCGAAAAGGGCATGAAGGGCCTGTCGGCCCCGAAGATCGAAGGCAAGTTCAGCTTGCGCGCCTCCATCACCGGCGAAATCGTCATGGACGAAGTGCGCGTCGGCGAAGACGCGCTGCTGCCCAACGTGAAGGGCCTGAAGGGTCCGTTCGGCTGCCTCAACCGCGCGCGCTACGGCATCGCGTGGGGCGTGATCGGTGCGGGCGAAGCCTGCTGGCACGGGGCGCGCACCTATACGCTGGAGCGTAAGATGTTCGGCCGCCCGCTGGCCGCCAATCAGCTGATCCAGAAGAAACTCGCCGACATGCAGACCGAATTGTCGATCGGCCTGCTCGCCGCGCTGCGCGCCGGGCGCCTGATGGACGAAGGCAAGCTGTCGCCGGAAACGATCAGCCTGATCAAGCGCAACAATTGCGGCAAGGCGTTGGACGTCGCCCGCCAGGCCCGCGACATGCATGGCGGCAACGGCATCATGGACGAATATCCGATCATCCGGCACATGATGAATCTCGAGACGGTCAACACCTACGAAGGCACGCATGACGTGCACGCGCTGATCCTGGGCCGCGCCCAGACCGGCATCCAGGCCTTCGGCCCGTAATCGGAGAAGCGGCAGGGCGATGCTCGAAACCCTCACCCTTCTGCTGGTCTGCCAGCTGATCGGCGAGGCGATCGTCCGCTACCTTGCCTTGCCGGTCCCCGGCCCCGTCCTGGGCATGGTGCTGCTGTTCGTGCTCTTGATGGCGCGCGGCAAAGTCGCCGACGATCTCGCCAAGACGACCGGCACGCTGCTCGACAATCTGTCGCTGCTGTTCGTGCCGGCGGGTGTGGGCGTGATCCTTTACGCCGATCTCATCGCCGCAGAATGGAAAGCGATCGCCGCGGCGCTGGTCGTCTCGACCCTCGCCACCATCGCCGTCACGTCGCTGCTGATGAAGAAGCTCGCCAAGCCCTTGCCGAAAGACGGCGAATGAAAAGCGGCGGCGGCGATCTGTTCGAGCTGTGGGTCTATCTCTCGACCACGCCGCTGCTGGGACTCACGGTAACGCTCGTCGCCTATCTGATCGGAAGGCGCATCTACGAGTATTTCAACCGCACGCCGATCGCCAATCCGGTGCTGATCGCGGTGATCCTGCTGGTGGCGCTGCTGTGGATCGCGGACGTGCCCTATCGGCGTTATTTCGAAGGCGCGCAATTCGTCCATTTCCTGTTGGGGCCCGCAACCGTGGCGCTGGCGGTGCCGCTCTATCGCCACTTCGCCGAGATCAAGCGCAACGCCGTCGCGATCTTCGTGTCGATCGTCGCGGGATCGACCACCGCCATCGTCTCGGCCGTCGGCACGGCGTGGCTGTTCGGCGCCACCGAACGCACGCTGCTGAGCCTCGCCCCCAAATCGGTGACGACGCCGGTCGCGATGGGCATTTCGGAAAGCATCGGCGGCTTCCCCGCCCTTACCGCCGTGCTGGTGATCCTCACCGGCATTCTCGGCGCGATGTTCGGCACCTGGACGATGAACGCGCTGCGCCTCAAAGATTGGCGCGCGCGGGGCTTGGGCATGGGTACGGCCGCGCACGGCATTGGAACTGCGCGCGCGTTTCAGGTGAACGAATTGGCGGGTGCCTTCTCCAGCCTCGCGTTGGGCCTCAACGCGCTGGCGACGGCGATCTTGGTGCCGCTGATTATTCGGCTGCTGTCGTCGTGACCTGCGGCGCGTAGCCGCCCTGCCCGATCGCGCCGATCCAGAACTGCTCCATGCGGCGCAGCGTCTGCTCGAGCTGGGTGAGATCGCCCGGCTTCACCAGCGTGCGCGTCAACTCGTCGGCATGGCGCGCGAAGACCTGATCGAGACGCTCGTGCAGCTTCAGGCCCTGCGCCGTCAGCTTGACGCGCACCGAGCGGCGGTCATGCGGGCTGCGCGCCTGCGAGATGTATTCGTTGTCGATCAGTTTCTTCAGATTGTAGGAAACGTTCGAGCCCAGGTAATAGCCGCGCTGGGTGAGTTCGCCGACCGTCAGCTCGTCCTTGCCGATATTGTAGAGGATCAGCGCCTGGACGTTGTTGATGTCGCGCACGCTCATCCGATCGAGTTCCAGTTTCACGACTTCGAGGAACTGGCGATGCAGCCGCTCGACGAGCGAAACGGAATCGAGATAGTCGCGCTTGAGGTCCGACATCAGGTGAGGTCCCGGAAAAAATACCGAAAAGTTTTAACATAAATACGGGACGAATGGTTAAGGACCTCTTACCTGCCCTGCAACATATTGATAATACCGGAAAAGTCGAGCGGCCCGTCGCCCTTCGCGGCCATCAAAGCATACAAAGATTCAGCCGCGGCCCCCAAAGGTGTCGCCTGCCCGGTCGTTTGCGCGGCCGCTTGGGCAAGCTTCAAATCCTTCAACATCATGTCGGCGGTGAAGCCAGGCTTGTAGTCGCGGTTGGCCGGCGACGCGGGCACCGGGCCGGGTACTGGGCAATAGCTCGTCATCGACCAGCACTGGCCCGAGCTTTTCGACGAGATGTCGAAAAGCTTCTGCGCGTCGAGACCGAGCTTGGCGGCGAGGCTGAAACCTTCCGCCACCGCGATCATCGAAATGCCGAGGATCATGTTGTTGCAGATCTTCGCCGCCTGGCCGTTGCCGGGCCCGCCGGCATGGACGATCGTCTTCCCCATTTTGGATAGGATCGGCTGCGCGCGCGCGAATGCCGCTTCGCCGCCGCCGACCATGAAGGTGAGCGTGGCGTTCGCCGCCCCGACCGTGCCGCCGGAAACGGGCGCATCGACCATTTCGAACCCCGCATCGCTCGCCTTCTTGGCGATGGCGCGGGCGCTGTCGACGTCGATGGTCGAGCAATCGATCAGCAAGGCGCCCTTCTCGGCCGCCGGGATCACGGCGTCGTAAACGGCGCGCGACTGCGGCCCGGCGGGCAGCATCGTCACGACGATCGCCGCACCTTTGACGGCCTCGGCGATCGATGCGGCCGCCGCAACGCCGTTGGCCACCGCCGCATCGAGATTGGCTTTCGCCAGATCGAAGCCGCGCACATTCTCGCCCGCCTTGGCGAGATTGCCGGCCATCGGGCCGCCCATGTTACCGAGGCCGATGAATGCGATCGTCGCCATGTTTTCCTCCCGGTTTTGTTTTTCAGTCGACGAAGACGAGTTCGTCCCCGTCCGGCATCGGCGCGAAATAGCGTTGCACGGCGGCGTCGGAGACTTCCGCCAGAGTCGCCGGTTTCCATTTGGGTGCATGATCCTTGTCGATCAGCACGGCGCGTATACCTTCGTAGAAATCGTCGGCTTCCATGGCGCGGCGTACCATGCGGAATTCCATCCGCAGCGCGTCCTCGATCGACAACGCCGCCCCCTTCTCGATCTGTAACAGCGAAACCTTCAAGCTGGTCGGGCTCATCTTGCGCAAGCGGTCGGCGAGCTTCGCCGTCCATTCCAGGCCTTCTTTGTCCAGCGCCGCGAGAATGCCCTCCACGCTCGTCGGCGCGAAGCAGCGATCGATGGCCGCCTCGCGCGCCACGATCGGCGCGAGACCCGGGTCGGTATGAAAACGCGGCAGCACGATATCGGCGGCTTCCGTCTCCAGCGCCTTGATCAGGTCGGGCAAGCGCGCACTGTCGACGTAATGCGTCGCGATCCCCAGATGCAGCAGGTCGGCCGCTTTCAAACGTTCGCCGGTCAAACCGAGGAACGCGCCCATGCGACCTTTCAGGCGCGGCAGGAAATAGCCGCCGCCGACATCGGGGAACAGACCGATGGCACTTTCGGGCATGGCGAACAAGGTGCGCTCCGTCGCCACGCGATAGCGGCCATGGATCGACAAGCCCACACCGCCGCCCATCGTGATGCCGTCGATGATCGAGACGATGGGCTTGGGGAAACGCGCGATCTGCCGGTTGAGCCGGTACTCGGCGAAGAAAAAGTCGCGCGTCAGCGGATCGGCCTTGCCGCCTTTCTTCGCGGCGAGCCCCGCTTCGCACACCGCGCGCACGTCGCCGCCCGCACAGAACGCCTTGCCGCCGTCGCCCCATTGCACGATCTGGCGCACGGCATTGTCCTTCGCCCAATCGGCGAGCGTGGGGGCAAGCGCTTGGATCATGCCCAGGGTCAGCGCGTTCAGCGCCTTCGGGCGCGTGAACACCACTTGGCCGGCGATCCCGGCGCGTTTGAACGCGATTTCGTCGAAGCTGCGATCGGTCATGTTCTTCCCGGCGATTGGAATTCGGCGTCTTGTCGGCTAGTTTTGTTGTCTGGAGCCGAGGGAGCAAGATGCAAGTCCACGGAAGTTATCCGCGAACCCGTTTACGCCGCAACCGGCGCGACGCTTGGTCGCGCGCATTGGTGGCCGAGAACAAGCTGACCGTCGCCGATCTGATCTGGCCGTTGTTCGTGCAGGAAGGCAAAGCACGGCGCGACGCCGTCCCTTCGATGCCCGGCGTGGCGCGGCTCAGCGTCGACGAAATCGTGAAGGATGCGCGCCGGGCCGCGAAGCTCGGCATTCCCGCGATCGCCTTGTTCCCCAACACGCCCGCCGCCGCGAAGACCGAGGACGGCGACGAAAGCTTCAACCCGGACAACCTGGTCTGCCGCGCCGTGCGCGCGATCAAGAAGGACGTGCCGGAGATCGGCATCGTCTGCGACGTCGCCCTCGATCCCTATACGACGCATGGCCAAGATGGCTTGGTGCGCGACAATTACGTCGTCAACGACGCGACGATCGACGTGCTGATCAAGCAAACGCTCGTCCAGGCGCAGGCCGGCTGCGACGTGATCGCGCCTTCCGAAATGATGGATGGGCGCATCGGCGCCCTGCGCGACGCGCTCGACAAGGCCGGGTTCGAACATGTGCGGCTGATGAGCTACGCCGCCAAATACGCCTCGGCCTTCTACGGGCCGTTCCGCGATGCGGTCGGTTCGTCGTCGAGCCTCGGCAAGGGCGACAAGCGCACCTATCAGATGGACCCTGCCAACACCGACGAAGCCTTGCGCGAGGTCGCCTTCGATCTCGCCGAGGGGGCCGACATGGTGATGGTCAAGCCCGGCATGCCCTATCTCGATATCGTCGCGCGGGTGAAAGCCGAGTTCAAAGTCCCGACCTATGTCTATCAAGTGTCGGGCGAGTATTCGATGCTGGCCGGCGCGGTCGAGCGCGGCTGGCTCGACAAGAAAGTAGCCCTCGAAACGCTGCTCGGCTTCAAGCGTGCCGGCGCGGACGGAATTTTGACATACTTCGCGCTCGAAGCGGCGGAAGCGTTGCGCGCCTAACCGTCATCCCGGCCGAGCGTCAGCGAGAGCCGGGATCTCGTGAGACCCCGGGTCGCGCCGGCGAAACCGCCGGCTTGCCCGGGGTGACGATTATTCTTCGAAGAACTTCAGCGCCGCGCGGTCGTGCAGCGGCAGGCGATGGCCGGCTTCGTGGAAGCCGACATGGCCGCCGCCGGATGCGAGCAGCGGCGTCACGCGCGGATTGCATGTCCAGTCGCGATCAAGATAGGCGTCGGGCGGAATCCAAGGATCGTCGAGCGCATGAACGATCAGCGTGGGCACGTCAATCCGGTCGAGGAATCCGGCCGCCGAGCAACGCGCGTAATAATCCGCCGCGTTCTTGAAGCCGTTGCGCGGGGCGACGATCCGGTCGTCGAATTCCCAGATGCTGCGAATGCCCGGCGGCGGTTCGTGCGCATCCGTCAGCATCTGGCGCAGCAGATGATCGTGGTAAACGCGATTGCGTCGCGACCCCATGCGCAGGCTCGTGCCCGCGAGGTCGATCGGCGCCGACACCGCGACGGCTTTGGCGATCTTTCCCGCCCCTTCGCCCAAATGCTTCAGCAGCATATTCGCACCCAGCGAATAGCCGACCGCGTGAATGCCGTGCGGCGCGTCGAGAGATCGCAACGCCTGTGCGAGGTCTTCACTGCGCCCGGCGTGATACATCGCCTTCCCGCCGCCCCCCGCCCCGCGCAAGTTCAAGCGCAGCACGTTCGATCCGGCGGCGAGATGGGCGGCGGCGCTGACGCGCATATAGGTCGAGTTCGCGTTGCCGGTCAGGCCGTGGATCAACACGATCAGCGGCTTCGCGTCGCCGCCCGGCACGCGATTGCGTTCGCCGGTCAGCGTGTCGCCGTCGTCGAGCGGCAGCGTCACGTGCTCGGCGCGCGGCAGATCGACGCGCGGGGGCGACATGAAATTCCGCAGCGTTTGCAGATCGGCGCCGAACCACGGGAAACGCGGCCGGAATTTCTCGACGTTCATCCCCACGGGCCCGTGCGGTTGCGGCCTTCGAACAACGCCACGCCCCGGCGCTTGAAGATCGGGATCAATGCCATTCCGGCGAGGAAGCCGCCGATATGCGCCCACCACGCCACGCCGCCTTCGCCCGGATCGGCGAGGAATGCGTTGGCGAATTGCACGACGATCCAGAAGCCGAGCACCGCCCAAGCCGGCAGCCAGGCAAAGCGGAAAAAGGCGAAGCTCCATACATGCGCGTGCGGGTGGAGCAGCAAATACGCGCCGAGCACACCGGACACGGCGCCCGACGCGCCGATCATCGGCGTGGTCGACGACGGATCGACCGCACCTTGCGCGAAAGCGGCGGCGAGACCGCACAGCGCGTAGAACACGAGGAAGCGAAACCGCCCCATCGAATCCTCGATGTTGTTTCCGAAGGTCCACAGGTAAAGCATGTTGCCCGCGACATGCATCAGCGAGCCGTGCAGGAACATGGCACTGAAGACCGTCGTCCAGGCCGGCGGCGGGGCCAATGCTTCGTCGATATAGGCCTCGCCGGTCAATACCGCCGGGATCATCCCGAAGCGCAGGATGAATTCCTCCGACGCCGCCGGGGCGAGCGTGGCCTGATGGACGAACACGGCGGCGTTGATCGCGACGAAGATCGCCGTCAGAACGGCGAAGCTGCGCGTCGGGTTGTCGTCCTTGAGCGGGACGAGGATCAAGGCGGCGCCTTAATTCGCGCCGGACAGGAACTCGACGATCGTGCCGATCTGATCCTGCGTCATCAACGCGGGCGCATGGCCGCAACCGGCGACTTCGACCGCGCGGCAATTCGGGCGCTTGACCATGCGCAGCAGCGTTTCGCGCAGCAGCAGGTCGGAGGTTTCGCCGCGCATGGCCAGCACCGGCACGCGCAACTGGTCCCAGAACGGCCACAGCACGACGTCGTCGGCCGTGCGGCCCGCGAAGGGTTTGCCGATCGCGGGGTCGTAGCGCAGGCGCAAATCGCCCTCGCCCGATTCCTCGGCCGCGTGGAAGGCGAGATGCATCCATTCCGCGTCGGTCAATTCGCCGAAGGGTTTGTGGACTTCGCGCAGATAGGCTTCGACTTCCTCGAAATCCTGAAAACGCGGATCGCGCCCGCAATACTCGCCGATGCGCTGGAGCGCTTGGGCCGGCACGAAGGGCCCGATATCGTTGAGCACCAGCTTGCGGATGAAATGGCCGCGCTGCGCGGCAAGCAACATGCCGATCAAGCCGCCCATCGACGTGCCGACCCAGTCGAGCTTGGCGACGTCGAGCCGCGCATAAAGTGCGGCGACCGTCTGCGTATAGACCGGGTAGGAATAATCGTCGGCGCGGTGCAGCCAATCCGACGCGCCGCGCCCGGGCATATCCGGGCACACGACGCGCCAGCCGTCATGCGCCAGCGCGCGGGCCAGCGCGTCGAAATCGCGGCCGTTGCGCGTCAAGCCATGGACGCAGATCACGGTGCGGTCGGGGGCGCGTTCGGGGCCCCATTCCGTCCAAGCGAGACGGAAAAAGCCGCCGGGGCCGAGCACGGGCATTTTGTGGTCGCGCGGAGTCATGGGCGATTTGTACCGCGACGCCCCGCCTATGGACAACTCATGCCGCGCCGCCTACAACGCGGCGGCCCTCACAAACGCCCCAAAAAATCTTGTTTTCCGCGCTTTCGCAACGCACCCAGGGATACCTGTTCGCCATCGCCGCACCTTTGTGCTGGAGCGTGGGCGGCGTGGTCATGCGTTTGGTCGAGGCGGGCCCGTGGGACATCGTGTTCTGGCGTGCGCTGGCGCATGCGCTGATTTTCCCGCTGATGCTGCGCGCGATGACCGGAAATTGGGGATTGTCGGTCTTCCGGGATCACACGCGCCTCGTGTTGATTTCCGCCGCTTGCGTCTGCGTGACGCTGACCATGCATGTCATCGGCATGACATCGACGACCGTGGCCAACGCGCTGCTCTTGCAATCGACCTCGCCGATCATGGTCGCGTTCCTGGCGCTGTTCTTCCTGAAGGAGAAGGTGCCGGCGGCGAGCTGGGCCGCCATCGCCGTCGCGATGGGCGGTTTGGGTCTCGTCATGGGCGCTTCGATCGCGGAGGGCGCGTTGCTCGGCAAGCTCGCCGCGCTGTCTGTGGCACTCGGTTCGGCGATCAACGTGACGCTGATCCGCGGCCAACGCGCGGTCGATCTGCGCCCCGGCACCACCCTCGCCGCGATCGCCGCGGTCGCGATGGCGTGGGCGATCGGCAATCCCTTCGCGGTGCCCGCACAATCGGCGATCGCGCTGTTCGTGCTCGGCTTCGTGCAGATGTCGGTGGGCCTCACCTTCTTCTACGCCGCCATCCGCCGCTTGCCGGTCGTGCAGGTCGTGCTGATCGCCTTGCTCGAACCCGTCCTCGGGCCGATCTGGACATGGATCGGTGTGGGCGAAACGCCGTCGCTGGGCACGATCATCGGCGGCGCGATTCTGCTGGCGGCGCTGGCCGGCAACGCGATCGTCACCGCGCGCGGCGGGGCGAAATGAGCGGGGCAAACACCTCCGCGCGCGGCATCGCGCTGATGCTCTGCGCAACGCTGTTCTGGAGCACGTCGGGGCTGTTCGTGCGCATGCTCGACGGCACGGGCGCGCCGTCGATGGTGTTCTGGCGCTCGATGGGCATGCTCGCGCTCGTCGGTATCTATCTCGTGTGGCGCTACGGGCGCGACGCGGCCGCGTCGATCAAGGCGCTGGGGATCGGCGGCGCCGCCGCCGCCTTCATGCTGTCGCTGCAATTCCTATTCTTCCTGATCGCGGTCGCCAATACCACGGTCGCGACGGCGTTGTTTTTGATGAGCACGTCGCCCTTCTGGGCCGCCATCGTCGCACGGCTGTTCTTGGGCGAAAACATCGCCACGCGCACCTGGATCGCGATGGCGTTCTGCTCGACCGGTGTCGCGATCATGGTGTGGGATGCGCTGGAATTCGGCTCGATCATCGGGCCGCTGGCCGCTTTGGGCGTGTCGATTTCCTTCGCCTTCCAAATCCTGATGTTGCGCAAGTTGAAGGCCGGCATCGATCCCGCGCCCAGCGTGTTCCTGGCGGGCATCATGTCGGTCGCGACGATGCTGCCCTTCATCTTCGCCGACGCCACGTCGCTGCGCGACATCGTCATATTGATGACGATGGGCGCGATACAGCTCGGCTGCGGCTGCCTGCTGATGACGATCGCGTCGCGCGACGTGCGCGCGGCCGATATCGGCCTGATCGCGATTCTGGAAATCGTGCTCGCCCCGCTTTGGGTGTGGCTTGCCTTCGGCGAAACGCCCAGTGCCCGCGCGATGTTCGGGGCGGCGATCGTGCTGTCCTGCCTTGTCGCGAACGAAGCGCTGCCCCGCCTGATCGGCCGAAAAAATCCCTGACGCGGCTCGGGTTGCGCGGCACGCGCAATCCGATAAAACAGGCTTATGCGAGCTTTGAAATGGATCAGTGCTAGCGTTCTGGCACTCGGGTTATTGACCGGAATCGTCGGCGGCGCGGCGGTGCTTTATCTGCGCACCGGCCTTGCCGATACGCGCGGCGAGATCCGCATCGCCGGATTGGAAGGCGAGATCGAGATCGTCCGCGACGAATTCGGCGTGCCGCATGTCTGGGCGCGGAACGAACGCGATCTATGGCTCGCCCTCGGCTTTCTGCACGCCCAGGATCGCGGCGTGCAGCTCGAACTCGTGCGCCTGCTCGGCCAAGGCCGCGTTTCGGAAATCGTCGGTCCCCGCGCGCTGCCGCTCGACCGGTTCTATCGCGCACTCGGCCTGTCGCGCGCCGCGCGCGACGCCTATATCGCCGCCACCCCCGAATTGCGCCAACGCGCCGATGCGTATGCGGCGGGCGTGAACGCGGCATTGGCCGCACGCGACGGCGCGCCGCCGCCCGAATTCCTCGCCACCGGTTATAAGCCCGAGCGTTGGGAATCCTGGCAGACGCTGCTGTGGGGCCAGTTGATGGCGCTGCAATTGACCGGCGATTGGCGCGACGAATTGTTCCGCCTGCGTCTGGGCGATCGCTACACCGCCGCGCTCGAAGCCGCGTTGTGGCCGCAATGGGGAACTGGCGACGCCGCGATCGTCGCGCACGCCGATCCCGCGCTTGCGACATGGGCGAACGCGATCGCCAAGGCCTTGCCCCGCCCCATCGGTCCCGATCAAGCGTCGAACACCTGGATCGCCGGCGGTGCGAAGACCGTATCGGGCAAACCGATCTTGGCGAGCGATCCGCATCTGGGCTTGGGCGCGCCGGGCCAATGGTATCTCGCCCGGCTCGCGGTGACGGGCACGGATATCGTCTATGCCGGCGCCACCGCACCCGGCGCGCCCGCTTTGGTGCTCGGCCATAACGGGCGCATCGCCTGGGGCTTCACCACCACCAATGCCGACACGGCCGATCTGACGATCGAGCGCGTCGATCCCGCGAACCCGGCGATGTATCTCACACCGGAGGGCCCGCGCGCGTTCGAGCTGCGCGAGGAAGTATTCCAAGCGCGCGGGGCCGCCCCCGTCACGCTGACGCTGCGCCGCACGCGCAACGGCATCGTAATTTCGGATTTCGACGCGAGCGCATCGGCCGCCGCGCCCAACGGCGAAATCCTGGCACTGATGCTGCCGGTGATCGCGGCACCGGACACGACCGCCGATGCGATCGTGCGCCTCAATCGCGCGAACAACGTCGCCGAAGCTTTCGACGCGACGCGCCAATGGCTCGCCCCCGTGCAGAATATGTCGGTCGCCGATCGCGACGGCGCCATCGGGATGCGCGTGGTCGGCGCCATCCCGCTGCGCAACGGCGGTGACTCGCCTTTGCCCAAGCGCGGCTGGACGGGCGCTTCGGGTTGGCAAGGTTTCGTGCCGTTCGAGCGGATGCCCGCGCGCGTCGATCCCGCCAATGCGCGTTTGTCGAACGGCAACGACCGCGTCGTCGGTCCCGAATGGCCGTTCTATCTGGGGCGCAGCTTCGATGCGCCGTTCCGCCAAAAGCGCATCGTCGAAATGCTCGATCTGCGGGGCGGTCAAACGCCCGCCTATCACGAAGCGATGCTGGCCGACGCCGTGTCGATCTTCGCGCGCGATGCGATCGCGGCGGCTTCGTGGCTGTCGCCGGTCGAGCCGCGCGCGCATGCGGCGATGGAACGCTTGCGTGGCTGGGACGCGTCGGTGCGCGCGGACAAGCCCGAAGGCTTGATCTTCAACGTTTGGGTCCGCGAGATGACGCGGCGTTTGACGCAAAACGCGCTGGGCGATCTCGCGGCCGATTTCGGGCGCGAACGGCCGCGCATGGTGCTCGACGCGTTGAACCGCAACTCGCCCTATTGCGCCGGCGATTGTCCGAAGCTCGTGTCGGACTCCCTCGTCGCCGCGATCGAATGGATCGAAACGCGCCACGGCCGCAAGCCCGACCGCTGGCGTTGGGGCGACGAACACATGGCGCCGTTCGACAATCCCGTCCTGTCGCGCCTGCCGCTGATCGGCTGGTTCCTGTCGGTCGATATCCCGACCGACGGCGATTACTTCACCGTCAATCGCGGGGCGAATTCGGCACGCGATCCGGACCGGCCCTTCGCCCATATCCATGGCGCCGGCTATCGCGCGGTCTACGATCTTGCCGATCTGGATGCGTCGCTGTTCGTCATCGCCCCCGGCCAGTCGGGCCATCCGTTGTCCGCGCATTGGGCCGATCTCGCCCCGATCTGGGCGAGCGGCCGGCATTTGCGTTTGGCGCGGAATCGGGCCGAGCTGGAGTCGGGTGCCGATATCCTGCGCCTGACCCCGCCCTGAAAAATCAATGCGTTGGCCGGTTTTTCACCCCGCGTTAACGTTCCTGATTTAGTATTTAAGACGAATTTTACCGAGCCGGGCGCGGATTGAAGCGTGCGGTGCGGCGACGCATATTGAGCCTGCGTCACACCCAGGAACGACGATGGCGGACGACTCAAACCACCCAGTCATCATCATCAAGCGCGGCAAGAAGGGCCATGACGGCGCCCACGGCGGCGGCTGGAAGGTCGCCTATGCCGACTTCGTGACCGCGATGATGGCGTTCTTCCTGTTGATGTGGCTGCTCAACTCCACCGACCAGGAAAAGCGCCAAGGCATCGCGCAGTATTTCACCGCCTTCGATGCCGTGTCGCGCTCGACCTCGGGTGCCGGCGGCGTGTTGGGCGGCGTGACGCTCGGCCCCGGCGATCTGCCCAAGATGACCGGCGGTATCGTCGTCGGCGTGCCGCTCGCCCCGACCGGCGAGGAAGCCGACACCGAAGGCCCCGAATTCGAGCAGACGCGCAACGCCGCCGCCGAAGACACGCCCAACCCGCAACCCAATGCGCGCGGCGCGTCGGGCATCGGGCCGGGCCCGTCGGGGCAGGCGCCGTCGGGCAATCAAAGTGCGGGAACGGCCGCGTCGGGCCAGTTGTTCACCGGTGCGCGCCCGCAAGGCCAGCAGAACGAAGGCATGGGCGCGCTCAACGAGCAGATGCAGCGCGAAATGGCGCGGCGCGAGGAACAATCCTTCGCGCGCGCCGAAGCCGATATCCGCCAGGCGATCCAGGAAGTGCCGGAACTGAAGCCGCTGCAGCAGAACCTGATCGTCGATCGCACGCCCGAAGGTTTGCGCATCCAGCTGATCGATCAGGAACGCAACGCGATGTTCGCCTCGGGCTCCGCCACGCCGGCCGACGGCACGCGCCGCTTGCTGCAAACCGTCGCGCGCATCGTGCAGAACCTGCCCAACCCGATCGCCATCACCGGCCACACCGACAGCACGCCCTTCCCGCGTGGCGCCCAATACACGAACTGGGAATTGTCGGCCGACCGCGCCAACGCCGCGCGCCGCGCGCTGCTCGACGCGGGCATGCAGCAGGTGCGCATCGCGCGCGTGATCGGCAGGGCGGATACCGAGCCCTTCATCGCCGACAATCCGTCCGACCCGCGCAACCGGCGCATTTCGATCGTTCTGCTGCGCGACGTGCCGCTGACCAATTAAGCGCGCACGCTTCTTGCCCCTCGGCGGCCTGTCGCCTACGCTTGCCGGCAGGAAACGCAACCGTGAACGACAGCACCAATTTGATGGCCGCGACCCTCCTGCCGCCCGACCCCGCCGAGATCGCGGGGCTGCGGCGGCGGCGTATCATTGCGCATCTGATCGACGCGGCGATCGTGATTCTGATCGGCGCGATTCTGGCGATTCCCGCGACGCTGCTGGGCGTGTTGAGCTTCGGCTTGCTGGCGGGGCCGATGGCGCTGCTGCTGGCGCTGGTGCCGCTGCTCTATCACGCGTTTCTCGTGTCGGGCGACAAACGCGGCACGTTCGGCCATCGTTTCGCCGATATCAAAGTCGAAACGCTCGACGGGCGCGCGGCGAATTTAATCCAGGCCGGCGCGCATTGGATTTTGTTCTACGTCACCGTCGCCTTCACTTGGGGCCTCGTGCTGGTGTGGAGCTTCTTCAACCCGCGCAAGCGCCTGCTGCATGACGTGCTGACGGGCCTCACCGTACGCCGCCGAAACGGGGGCGGCGCATGACCGTCTCGGGCAGTTCGTCCGCGCGTTTCTATTATTCGATGCCCTCGCCCTGCCCTTATCTCGAGGGCAAGATGGAGCGGCGCATTTTCGTCGATCTCACCGGCCCGCAAGCCGTATTGTCCTACGATCTGTTGTCGGAGGCCGGGTTCCGCCGGTCCTTGGGCTTCGCCTATCGGCCGGCCTGCCCCGGCTGCAATGCGTGCGTCGCCGTGCGCATCCCGGTCGATCGCTTCGAAATGACGCGCCAATGGCGCCGCGTGCTCGCCGCGAACGCCGACCTCACGGCGCAGATCCGTCCGGCGATCGCCACGGCCGAGCAATACGCGCTGTTCTCGCGCTACCAAGTCGGCCGCCATCGCGACGGCGAAATGGCGCGGATGGATTTCGAGGATTACCGGACGATGATCGAGGTCGGCGCCGCGTCCTCGCATGTCATCGAATTCCGCGATCGGCACGGCAATTTGATGGCCGGGTGCCTGGTCGACCGGATGGCGAGCGGATTCTCGGCCGTCTATTCGTTCTACGAGCCCGAGACGCCCAAGCGCTCGTTGGGATCGCATGTCGTGCTGGCGCTGATCGACACCGCGCGCGCCGAAGGCCTTCCCCATGTCTATCTGGGCTATTGGATCGGCGAGAGCGATAAAATGGCCTACAAGGTGCGGTTTCAGCCGCTTGAGGCGCTGACCCGCGAAGGCTGGCGTGCGCTCGATACGCAAGGCCGGATCGTCCAAAAGCCGGCCGAACCCGTCTGAAAACGGGCGTTCCGACGTCCGGAATTACCCATCTTCGCTTGATATTCGGCGTCTCCAAGGCCATAACGGGGTATCGGCCGTCGGCGAAAAGCGGCGGCCTACGCGACCGGAAAAACAACGCCGGCGCGGAAAACGAAACAGGGAACCCCAAGGAGACTCCTGCAATGCAGCGTCGTAAATTTTTGACCGGGGCCGGTGTCGGCCTCGCCGTAGCGCCGTTGGCCGCCCCCGCGATCGCGCAAGGCGTCGTTCGCTGGCGCATGGCGTCGAGCTTCCCGAAGTCGCTCGACACGATCTACGGTGCGGCAGAAATTCTCGCCAACCGCGTCAAGGAAAGCTCGGGCGGCCGGTTCGAAATCCGCGTTTTCGCGGCGGGCGAAATCGTTCCGGGCCTTCAGGTGCTCGACGCCGTTCAGGCCGGCACGGTCGAATGCGGTCACACCGCGAACTACTATTATATCGGCAAGGATCCGACCTTCGCGTTCGACACCGCCATTCCGTTCGGCCTCAACTCGCGCCAGCAGACCGCGTGGATGTACGCGGGCGGCGGTGCGGCCGCGGTGGCCGAGCTGTTCAAGAACTACAGCTGCGTCGCCTTCCCGACCGGCAACACGGGCGCGCAGATGGGCGGCTGGTTCCGCAAGGAAATCAAGACGCCGGACGACCTCAAGGGCGTCAAGATGCGTATCGGCGGTTTCGCCGGTCAGGTGATGACCAAGCTCGGCCTCGTGCCCCAGCAGCTCGCCGCGGGCGATATCTACCCGGCGCTGGAAAAGGGCACGATCGACGCGGCCGAATGGGTCGGTCCGTATGACGACGAGAAGCTCGGCTTCAACAAGGTCGCTCGCTACTACTACTATCCGGGCTGGTGGGAAGGCGGGCCGCAGCTCTCCTCGCTCGTCAACGACAAGGCTTGGGAAAGCCTGTCGGCCGAGAACAAGTCGATCTTCCAAGCGGCCGCCTGGGAAGCGCACGTGGCCATGCAGGCGAAGTACGACGCCCAGAACCCGGCGGCGCTGCGCCGCTTGATCGCGGGCGGCACGCAGCTGCGCGCCTTCAGCCGCGACACGATGCTCGCCTGCTTGAAGGCGGCGAACGAGCTGTACGACGAAACGTCGGAAAAGAACCCGCTGTTCAAGAAGATCTACGAAGGCTGGCGCCGTTTCCGCACGGACCAGTTCCAGTGGTTCCGCGTGAACGAAGCGGCCTACGACCAGTTCGTCTATCAGAACCTGTCGTCGAACCAGCAGCGCCGCGGCTAATCCCCGCGCCTCTCGCTGAACGCTACGAAACCCGCCGGCGCGAGCCGGCGGGTTTTTCGTTGCCGGGTTAAAAGACCATCCGCGTGAGCCAAAGCCCGGCGAACAACGCCAGCACCGAGCCCGCGACCGAGATCCCGCCATAGAGCGCCGCGTTCGCGATATCGCCGCGCTCGATGAGCGTTGCGACGTCGAGCGAGAACGCGGAGAACGTCGTGAACCCGCCGAGGATTCCGGTCGTCAGAAACAGCCGCGCGTCTTGTCCGCCATCGCCCTTGAACGCGAAGTAACCGACGATCAGCCCCATCGTCAGCGATCCGGCCAGATTCACGAACATGGTGCCGTAGGGAAAATCCGCGCCGAACTGGCGCGCCGCCAGGACGTTGACGCCGTGGCGCAGCGCCCCGCCGATGCCCGCCCCCAAAAATACGATCAGATAACCCACGGCGCGCTCCTTTCGTTTGCGCGCAGCTTACACGTCGCGGCGCGCGCACCGCGACGGCGTGCATGGCAGACATCAGCGTTCTGCACACCGGCATACCCCATTTCTCTTGAGGATTGGTCCTGCCCAGCCCATAAGGAACCGATTGGCCTTGGTTTAAGTCTCGCCAATGGCCAACGCGTCCGGGCAGCAATTCCGGCGCGATCAATCGCTACGCAGGGAAACCCCAAGGAGAATGACGGTTCATGCAACGTCGTAAGTTTTTGACCGGGGCCGGTGTCGGCCTCGCGGCCGCCCCGCTCGCGGCACCCGCGATCGCGCAAGGCGTGGTGCGCTGGCGTCTGGCGTCGAGCTTCCCGAAGTCGCTCGACACGATCTACGGTTCGGCCGAAATCATCGCCAACCGCGTGAAGGACATCACCGGCGGCAAGTTCGAAATCCGCGTCTTCGCGGCGGGCGAAATCGTCCCGGGTCTGCAAGTGCTCGACGCCGTCCAGGCCGGCACGATCGAAGCGGGCCACACGGTCAACTACTACTATGTCGGCAAGGATCCGACATTCGCGTTCGACGCGGCCGTGCCGTTCGGCCTCAACTCGCGCCAGCAGACCGCGTGGATGTATTCGGGCGGCGGCGCGGAAGCGATGGCGGAACTGTTCCGCCAGTACAACATGCTCGCCTTCCCGGCCGGCAACACCGGCACGCAGATGGGCGGCTGGTTCCGCAAGGAAATCAAGACGACCGAAGACCTGAAGGGTCTGAAGTTCCGCATCGGCGGCTTCGCGGGTCAGGTGCTAACCAAGCTCGGCACCGTGCCCCAGCAGCTCGCCGGCGGCGACATCTATCCGGCGCTGGAAAAGGGCACGATCGACGCGGCCGAATGGGTCGGCCCCTATGACGACGAGAAGCTCGGCTTCAACAAGGTCGCCCGCTACTACTACTACCCGGGCTGGTGGGAAGGCGGGCCGCAGGTTTCCGCGATCGTCAACGACAAGGCGTGGGAAGGCCTGTCGTCGGAAAACAAGGCGGCGTTCCAGGCGGCTTCGTGGGAAGCGCATGTCGCCATGCAAGCCAAGTACGACGCCCAGAACCCGGCGGCTTTGCGCCGCTTGATCGCGGGCGGCACGCAATTGCGCCGCTTCACGAACGAGACGATGCTCGCCTGCTTGAAGGCGTCCAACGAGCTCTACGACGAAACGGCCGACAAGAACCCGCTGTTCAAGAAGATCTACGAAAGCTGGCGCCGTTTCCGCACGGACCAGTTCCAGTGGTTCCGCATCAACGAGGCCGCGTACGACACGTTCGTCAACGCGAACCTCGCCTCGACGCAACAGCGCCGCGGCTAAGCCTCGAGGCTTCGGCCCAAAACGAAACCCGCCGGCGCGAAAGCACCGGCGGGTTTTTCTTTGGCCGCGAAGGAAACGGTTACTTCGCTTCTTCTTCGGGCTCGGGCTCCATGTCGATCTCCGGCGTGTCGTCCTGCGCCGGGTCGGCGGGATTGTTCGCCGCCGGATCCGAATTGGGCCCGCCCTCCTCGACCGTCGGCGGCGGAATTTCGATCGCGTCGATATCGCCCGCGAAGGGCGCGTCGAGCGACCAGGTCACCATCTCCGGAATCGCGATGACGAGACCGACCATGATGATCTGGATGCAGACGAACGGGACCGCGCCCCAATAGATCTGCATCGTCGTGATCGGCTGCATCAGCTTCTTGGTGACGACGTCGATATACTCCTTCGCCGGCGCTACGCTGCGTAAGTAGAACAGCGCGAAACCGAACGGCGGATGCATGAAGCTGGTCTGCATGTTCACGCCCAGCAGCACGCCGAACCAGATCAGGTTGATGCCCAGCTTTTCCGCGACCGGCCCGAGCAGCGGCACGACGATGAACGCCAGCTCGAAGAAGTCGAGGAAGAAGGCGAGCAGGAAGACCATGATGTTGACGACGATCAGGAAGCCGAGCTGGCCGCCGGGCAGCGACAGCAGCAGATGCTCGACCCACAAATCGCCGTTGACCGCGCGGAAGACGAGACCGAACACGGTCGATCCGATCAGGATGAACACGACGAAGCACGAAAGCTTGGCGGTCGTGTCCATCGCCTGACGCATCAGGCTCCAGGACAACTGGCGCTTGATCAGCGCCAAGATTAGCGCGCCGACGGCGCCCATCGCACCGCCTTCGGTCGGCGTGGCGATGCCCAGGAAGATCGTGCCGAGCACCAGGAAGATCAGCACCAGCGGCGGCACCAAGCTGACGATGCAGCGCCAGAACAGTTTCATGCCGTGCAACGTGCGCGCTTCCAGCGGCAGGGCGGGTGCGGCTTCCGGACGGAAGATCGTCAACAGCGCCACATAGCCCGCATACATCGCCGCGAGAACGATACCCGGGATGAACGCGCCCGCATACATGTCGCCCACCGAGCGGCCGAGCTGGTCGGCCATGATGATGAGAACGAGCGAGGGCGGAATGATCTGCGCGAGCGTGCCCGACGCGGCGATGACGCCCGATGCCAGCCGGCGGTCGTAGCCGTAGCGCAGCATGATCGGCAGCGAGATCAGGCCCATCGCGATCACCGACGCGGCGACCACGCCGGTCGTGGCGGCAAGCAGCGCGCCAACGAAAATCACCGCATAGGCGAGACCGCCGCGCATCGGCCCGAACAACTGCCCGATCGTGTCGAGCAAATCCTCGGCCATGCCCGATCGTTCCAAGATCAAGCCCATGAACGTGAAGAACGGAATCGCCAGCAGCGTGTCGTTGCGCATGATGCCGAACACGCGTTCGGGCAACGCTTGAAGCAAGATCGGCTGCAGCAACCCGAGTTCGATGCCCACGAGGCCGAAAACGAGACCGTTGGCGGCGAGCGCGAAGGCGACCGGATAGCCGAGCAACAGGAAGAACACCAGCGCCGCGAACATCAACGGCGCCATGTTTTCGATCAGAAACGCGACCATCAGGCTTGTCCCTCTTGACCGTGCGCGGATTTACGGTCGGCCGGATCGGGACCGTGCCCGGTCAGGAAGGCGACGCGTTTGATGAGTTCGGAGATCGCCTGGATCGTCAGCAGAAAGAATCCGATCGGCACCAGGAAGCGCGCGGGCCAGCGGATCAAGCCGCCGGCGTCGGAGGATTGCTCGCCCGACATCAGGCTCATCGTCGCCGGATGCCAGGACAGGATCAGGATGATCAGCGAGAACGGCAGCAGGAAGGTCAGCGTGCAGAAGATATCGATCCACACCTGCTTGCGCCGCGACAGGTTCGCGGCCAGCACGTCGATGCGGATATGCTCGTTGTTCAGCAGCGTATAGCCCGACGCGAGCAGGAACACCGCCGAGAACAGATACCATTGCAATTCGAGCCACGCGTTCGAGCTTGTGTGGAGCGCGTAACGCACCGTGGCGTTGATCGAACTGACGAGAACCGCCAGAAGCACAAGCCAATACACCGCCCGCCCGACCTTGAGATTCACCCAATCGATCGCGCGGCTCAACGCCAACAAACCCGCCATAGCGGTTAACCTCCTAAACGCGCCTCCCTATCGTCCCGGGCCCTCTGCGGAGCCTCAAAGACAACGGTAATGCGGTCTATAGATAGACCTTCGTATTAATTCAAGCGCGCAATGCCCGGGTTTCACGGGCACCGCGCGGAATTTGGGTTACGCTTCAGGCCTTCTTCGCGAGTTGACGGTTCGCCGCCAGAAGCACCGCGACGCCCAAGGCGCCCTTCACGACGATTCCCGCCGCGAAAGGCATCAAGCCCAGCGCGATCGCCTTGTCGAAACCCACGAACGTCGCGAGCCACAAGATGCCCGGCACGAACAGGATCAAGCTGCCCAGCGCCATGGCGCCGGCGAGCGAGGGAAGGTTCGTGCCCCAGCCGCGCTCGGCGAGCCAGCCGCACAGGCCGGCCGACAGCACGAAGCCGGCAAGATAGCCGCCGGTCGTGCCCATCATATAGGCAAGGCCAATACCCTTCTCCGGCGTGCCCGCGAACACGGGGAAACCCATCGCACCCTGCGCCAGATAGAACAGCACCGTCGCCATGCCCAGGCGCGCGCCATACGCGAAGCCGATCACCAGCACGACGAAGGACTGCATCGTCATCGGCACGGGCCACATCGGCACCTGCGCTTTGGCCGACGCCCAAAGCAGCGCCGAGCCGAGCGCCACGAGGGCGGCCTTGCGCAGGAAATCGCGCTCGCGCGCGGGCCAAATCAGATCGACGAGCGGAGCGGTGGTCGCTTCGAGACGCATGGAATGATTCTCCGGTGTGGAACTTCGGGGAATGGCTTAGCGCGGCGTTATTCCGGGTGCAAGGATCAGCCCCAGACGCGCACCGGGCCGGTATCGATATGGATGAAGTCGGAGCGCGGATACTGCCCCACCCCGCCCGCCTGCAGCTGGACCGCGACCTGGCGCAGCGCGCGGGTCGAGCGGCTGGCGAGGTCGATATCGACCGCGCGCGCGTGCAGATGGAAGGAATTGCGGGCGACGCCGCCATGCTTGCGCGCGGCCGCGTTGGTTTTCGGCGAACGATAGGCGGAGATCACGCGCCACGGCTCCGACACATCCAGGCGCTGCTGCATCTCCCACATGATGTCATAGAGCTTGGGGTCCATATGCGCGACGACGCCCGCGCGATGGTCGCGCAGCACCCGGTCCAGGCGCTGCAACGCCTCGGGCACGTAATTGCCGTCGCGCCAATAGACGGCGTCGAAACGCTCGCCCGTGTTGACCACCTGGAGGCTCAGCGACCGCTGCCCGGCCGGACGCATCGGCACGGGGCCGGAGGGCGGCCCCAGATTGCGCGCGGGCTTGGGCTTGGCGGCGGTCTTCTTCTTGTTGGTGGCGGCTTCGGCGAGGCCGGGAACGGCACTGACCAGACCGGCCGCCAAACCGCCGATCAACAGGCGGCGGCGAAACGAATTATCGGGTTGGTCGAAATCCACAGGCCCAGCGTCCCCGTACGACAAGATATGCGCAGAATGCACATCTGACTTTACCGAGGCAAGCTCGAAGAAATATGTTGAAACAGCGCGACAAGTCGCTGTTGTAAAACGATTTTATTTGGTTCTGGAATACGCTGTAACGATTACGGCGCCAGGGTCGGCGGGGGAATCGCGCCCTCGCGCGGCAGCGCCAGCGAGGCGACCGGGCGTTTCTCCACGCCCGCGATGAACAGCGCGTCCAGTCCGTAAACGTCGTCGCGCCAGTTCAGCACGCCGTCCTTTACGAAGGCGGTCTTGTAGACCAGATGGACGGGGATCGCCCCGCCCCGCACCGGCACGCTGCGGGTGACTTCTTCGGTATCGGCGGCGTCGATCGCGGCGCGGTCCCAACCCGGCGTGCGGCTCAACACCCATTCGACCAGATCGATCGGCCGTTCCAGGCGCACGCAACCCGACGACAACGCGCGGTCGGCGCGGCCGAAATAATGCCGGTCGGGCGTGTCGTGCAGATAGACGTCGTAGGTGTTGGGCATGGTGAAGCGCACCTGCCCCAGCGCGTTCTTGGGTCCCGGATCCTGGCGCATCCAATAACCCATCGCGCGCGGCGTCACTTTGCGCCAATCGACTTTGCGCGGATCGACTTCCTCGCGGTTGTCGCCCCAGCCGCGATAGACGCGGAAGCCCTGATCGATCAGCGCCTGCGGATTGGCGCGCAAGCGCGGCAGCATATCCTCGCGCACCAGCTTCAGCGGCACGGTCCAGGTCGGATTGAAGATGATGTCGGTGATGCGGGTGGAGAAGATCGGCGTCGCGCGCTTCTCGCGGCCCACGACAACGCCCATCTCGAGCTTGATCTCGCCGTTCTCGACCGCGCGCAAATCGAAGCCGGGCACGTTGACTTCGACGTAAGCGCCCTTCGCCGGGCGCGGCGCCGTCGCGCGCAGGCGATCGAGATTGGCGGCAAGCTGCGCGATACGCTGATCGACGGTTTTGTTGAGCGCGGCGAAAGTGCGCGGACCGACGCGCCCGTCGGCGGCGAGACCGTGGCGGCGCTGGAAGGCGACGACCGCGTCGACGAGTTCGAATCCGTAATATTCGAGCTCGAATTGATCGTCGGGCTCGGGCGCGATCCCTTCGGTCACCGCCAGACGCTTGCGCAAGGCGGGAACGCGCGTATCGACGGCACCCGGCTCCAGCGTGCCGCCGCGCGGGTCGACATTGCGCCAGCCGCCCTTCGCTTTCAGCGCACGCAGATCGGCGAGCGCTTGCAGCAACGCCGCATATTCCGCGTCCTGCGGCGACAAGGCGGCGAACACCGCTTCGGGCGCATCGTTGCGCGCGAGTTCGCGCAACACCGAAGCCGCGTCGATCGCGCGGGGTGCAATGCGCACATCGGCGGGCAACGCGACCGAAGCGACGCGCCCGCCCGCGAGGTCGCCCGCGAAGCGCGCGGCCGACCGGCTGAGCGTGAGTTCGAATTCGGCGAGGCCTTGCGGGTCATTCGTCCGGCGCAAGCGTTCGAGATCGGCGACTTTATAGTCCGCCGCGATCAGCCCGTAATCGCCCGCCCGTCCCAGCATTTCGGTCAAGCGCAACGCGCGCGACGTGGGGCCTTCGGGGCCGAACCATAGCGGCTCGAAATTGCGGGTCTCGTAAAGGCCTTGCAGCGCGTCGCCCGACGGTTCGGCCGGCAGCGAAATACGCGTCAGCCCATCGCGCAAATAGGGCCGCAGATCGGCGGTCGCCGCCTGAGCGGCAACGGGGGCGGCGGCCGGTGCGACGGCAAGCGCTGCGGCCAGAAATACGAGGGGTACGAACATTTCACCGTGCAGATTAGCACGGGCGGCGCATGTCGAATCAGGATGGCGCCGAACTGTGGCGCGCGCGACACGATTTATTTCGGATTGTTGCCCCCGGCGGACCGGGTGATGCGGAACTTACATGCCCGCGAGCAAGTCGCCCGTCGCCACGGCTTCCGTGCCGCGCAAGTAACGGTCGAAGAACGCGACCGAGCGCGCGATCGACTCGCGGCTGGCGTCGCCGCGGAAGAAATGGCCCTGGTTCTGGAACAGCGCGAATTCGTGGGGCACCGACAGGCGCTTCAGCACTTCGCGGGTCATATGCGCGCGGGCGACCGGCACGGTGCGGTCCTGGCGGCCATGGACGATCAGCGTGGGCGCCAAGCGCGTGGTGTGCGGGGTGACGTTGCCCGGCATGCCGCCGCCCATATTGACCACGGCGGCGATACGCGGATCGCGGCTCGACAAGCCCATCGCCTGGAACCCGCCCAGCGAGAAGCCGAACACGCCCATGCGCTTGGCGTCGATCGCGCGGTCGCGCGACATCTGGTCCAGCGCCGTGCGCACGATATCGTGCTGCTGTTCGAATTCGGAAATCAGCGCCTTGCCGCGCGGGCGGTTGCGGTTCCGCTCGCCCAGATAATGCGGCAGGTAGACCACGTAACCCTGGCTCGCGAACATCTCGGCCGCACCGCGATAGAATGAGCCGTCGCCGATGCCCGACGCCCCGTGCAGCAGCAGCACGGCCGGACGCGGTCCGTCCATCTCCGGACGGTAGATCTCCAGGCGCACCTGGCGGTTCGCGGCGCGATAGCGCGTGTCGCTGCGCTTCACCACCGCTTGCAGCGTGCGCAGATCCGCACCCTCGCCGAAGCTTTGGCTGGCGCGCGGGCCCGACATCCACTCCGGTGCGGCCTGGCGGCCTTCGTCGCGGAAATCGCCCAGCGTCGCCTTGTTGAAGGCTTCGTCGGATTCAGGACCGGTCGCGCCGGCGATGGCGCGGCCGAGCGTGACGGCGCCGGCCGGACGGCGCGGTTCTTCCTTCGCCGCTTCGGGCGCCAGGAACGTGACGGGCAGGCTGGGATCGAGGAGATAGGCCGGATCGAGAGCGGCGTTCGGCGTGGCGGCTTCCGGATCGCGTTCGGCGCCGGCGGGCGAAGCCTCGCGCGCGGCGGCGATCTGCGTCGGGGCCGGGATCGCGGGGGCCGCGTTATCGGTCGCGACCTGCGATGCCACCGCCAAAGCGACGATCAATTCGATCATTACGATGCCGCCCCTGTTTGTTGCGGTTTATTGCAAGTGCGGTGGGGATAACACAGGGTTTGGCCAGATGGGAGTCAGAAATTCGGTAAAATCGTTAAATTAACCAATGGGTTGGTTTTTCCCTTTAGAATCAAAGAGGGCGGAAGCGACGGCCCCCGCCCTCTCTGCTTGGTTTCGCGCCAGAAAGACCGGCTGGCGGTTTTTTCGGCGAAGTGAGGACTCGCGGTATCAGTGCGATTCCTGGGCGTCGAAATGGCGCTTGATCAGCCAGAACTCGAACAAGACGATCAGCGCGAACACGACCAGCGCCACCGGATACATCTCGCTGCCATGGCTGGCCGAGGCGAAAAACAGCGCCACGATCCCCACCAGCGCGGCGATGATCCCAATAATCCACGACTGCAAACCGGACATCGACGACTCCCCTTTTCGATTGGTCGGCGCGGCGAAAAATAGCCGCCCTGCGGTCAGCACGCCAGCAGGTCGTCGGCCTTCCCGGCCAATAGCGACGGAATGGCACGGGTGATCCGGTCGATCGGCCAATCCCACCAGGCCAGCGCCAGCAGCCTTTCGACCGTCGCCTCGTCGAAGCGGCGCTTGGCCACGCGCGCGGGATTGCCCACGACCACCGAATAGGGCGGCACGTCCTTGGCGACGACGGCGCGTGCCCCCACGATCGCCCCCGTCCCGACTTTGACGCCGGGCAGGATCATCGCCTCGTAGCCGATCCACACATCGTGCTCGAGCACGATGTCGCGCTTTGACGGCACGGGCATCTGTTCGACGGACATCGCGTCCGCCCAGCCATTGCCGAATACGGGGAACGGAAAGGTCGATGGGCCGACGCTTGGGTGGTTGGCGTCGGCCATCACGAAGGTGGCGCCATGCGCGATCGCGCAGAACTTGCCGATGACGAGCTCGGCGCCGCAGATGCCGAAATTGTAGCGGACGTTGCGGTCGAAGAAGCGCGTGGGATCGTCGAAATCGGAATAGTAGGAATACGCGCCCACCCGCACATTCGGCGTCGGCTTCGATTCCAAAAGCGGCTTCAGAAACGCCGTGTGCTTGGCGTTCTTGCCGAAGGGAAAGACCAGAGCCGGATCCGGACCGTTCATAAGCGCTTTCCTCCCGTTGGATTTTTTTAGATTTCGACTTGGGTGCCCAACTCCACGACGCGGTTCGACGGAATGCGGAAGAAATGCGTGGCCGCGTAGGCGTTGCGCGACAACGCGATGAACAGCTTCTCGCGCCAGCGCGGCATCAGCGGCTTGTTCTTCGGCACGAGATTCTCGCGCCCGAGGAAGAACGACGTGTCCATCAAATCGAATTTGAGGCCGTAGGGCATCGCCAAGCGCAAGGCGCGCGGAATATTCGGGCCTTCCATGAACCCGTAATGCAGCACGACGCGCCAGAAATTCTTGTCCAGCGCCTCGACCTCGATCCGATCCTTGTCGGCGACGGCGGGGATCTGCTCGGTCACGATCGTCAGCAGCACCACGCGCTCGTGCAGCACTTTGTTGTGCTTCATGTTGTGGAGCAGCGCGTAAGGCACGCCGTCGGTCGTGCCGGTCAGGAACACCGCCGTGCCCGAAACGCGCGGCGGATTGCCGTCCTTGATGCGCGCGATGAACGGATCGAGCGGCACCGTGCCTTCGTGCAAGCGTTCGTTCAGGATGCGCCGGCCGAGCTTCCAGGTCGTGAAAATCATGTAAAGGCCGGTGCCGATCACCAACGGCACCCAGCCGCCATCGACGATCTTGGCGAGATTGGCGAAGAAGAAGGTCAGGTCGATCGTCAGCAGTGCGATCGTGATGCCGCCCGCGAGCCAGCGCGGCCAGTTCCACACATGGCGCGCGACGACATAGGCGATCAGCGTGGCGACGCACATTTCGCCCGAGACCGACACGCCATACGCGGCGGCGAGCGAGCTCGAATCCTGGAAACCGATCACGAGCGCCAACACGCAGGCGCACAGAATCCAATTCACGCGCGGCACGTAGATCTGGCCGATTTCGGTTTCCGACGTGTGGCGCACTTCCAAACGCGGCAGGAAGCCGAGTTGCACCGCCTGGCGCGCGAGGCTGAACGCCCCGGTGATGACGGCTTGCGAGGCGATCACCGTCGCCGCGACGGCGAGCGCGATGGTCGGATAGAGCAGGATATCCGGCACCATCAGATAGAACGGATTGGACGCCGCCTGGGGCTCGCGGATCAGCAAGGCGCCTTGGCCGAAATAATTCAACACGAGGCACGGCTGGACGAAGCAGATCCAAGCGAGGCGGATCGGGCGCTTTCCGAAATGGCCGATATCGGCATAGAGCGCTTCCGCCCCCGTCAGCGCCAGGAACACGGCCCCCATCACCAGGAAGCCGCGCAAACCGTCGGCATAAAGGAAATGGATCCCCCAATAGGGATTCAGCGCGTGCAGCACTTCGGGCGTCTTGACCAGCGAGATGACGCCCAGCACGCCCAGCACCGCGAACCACAGCGTCGTGATCGGGCTGAAAAACGCGCCGACTTTGGCGGTTCCCTTGCGCTGAAAAACGAACAACGCCACCAGCACGACGCAGGCGACCGGCACGACGAAGTTCGCGAATTCGGGGGCGGCGACCTTGATGCCCTCGGCCGCCGACAATACGGAAATCGCCGGCGTGATGACCGCGTCGCCGAAGAACAACGCGGCACCGAACAAGCCCGCCGCCAGAATAGGCACGCCGCGATGCGTGCCCTCGGGCGCCTTGCGCATGGCCAGCGCCATCAGCGCGAACATGCCGCCTTCGCCGCGATTGTCGGCGCGCAGGATGTAGGTCACGTATTTGAGCGTGACGACGATCACCTGCGTCCACACGATCAGCGACAGCACGCCGAGGACGTGATCGACCGTCGGGTCCATCGGGTGCGGGCCGGTGAAAGCCTCGCGCATCGTGTAGAGCGGCGAGGTACCGATATCGCCGAACACGACGCCGATCGCGCCGAGCGCGAGCGCGAATAGGCGTTTGTCGCCTTCCGGCGCATCTGAACTGCTGGATGCCATGTGTTTGTACGCGGAGTATCCGTTCGCGGGATGCGCGTTTGCCTGTCGCGAATTGCGCGGACTCTGCCTCAAGCGCCGATTCAAAACCAGCGCCAGATTGTCGCCGCGTGCCGACTCCTTATATAAGGTCGCGAATATGGCACGCCGTTCCGAACCCGCAATCAATCTTCCGCCCGCGACGCTCGCCCTGATCGTCCTGGTTTTCGTCGCCCATGTCGCGCTGTTGCTGATGGGCGACGACGCGCGCTGGATCGCCTACGAACAATTCGGCTTCGTGCCGTTGCGTTATTCCGGCCCCGCCAAACTGGATTGGCCGGCTTTCGTCGCGCCGTTCACCTATCTGTTCATCCACGGCGACTGGATGCATCTGGGTATCAATCTCGTCACCCTGACGGCGTTCGGTGCGGGCGTGGAGCGGCGCATCGGCGCCTTCAATACCGTGTCGCTGTTCTTCATGAGCGGTGCGATCGCGGCGGGCGCGCATTACGCCGTCTACACAAACTCGGCCGAGCCGGTGATCGGCGCTTCGGGCGCCATCTCGGGGCTGATGTCGGCGGCGTTGCTGGCGTTGCGCGAAAGCGGACGCATGGGCCGCAGCCCGATCTTCATCATGGCGGCGCTGTGGATCGCCGCCTTCACCCTGCCCGATCTCTTCTCCAACCAGCTCGTGCAGGGCGCCTCGGTCGCTTGGGTCGCGCATATCGGCGGCTTCGTCGCGGGCCTCGTGCTCTATCGTTTCTTCGCAGGCAGGCCCGTATGACGATCCCCTACGAGATTCTCCGCAAGGCGATGCTGCCGCTCGACGGCACGATCGCCGATTACGTGCCGTCGATCCTGAAGGCCTATGCCGCCATCGTGCCGATGGAACGCTGGTCGAAGCTCGAAATGATCGACTTCACCTCCGGCTCCTGCCTGATGCCGATGGCGTTCGCCGCCGCCGGTGCGCGCAAGCTGACGGTCAACGACGCCGCCCCGCGTTCGCATCTCGCCGCGCGCTTCCTGTTCGGCGCGCGCAAAATCGACGCGAAGCGCGTCGCCGGCTTGCTGTCGGCCAAACGGCCGAAGCTGCTGGCGCATGTGCCGACCTTCCATTTCGCCTGCGATTACCTGACAGAACCGGTTTGCGACGTGTTCGACCGGCTCTATCACGCCGACATACCCGTCGCCGAACGCGACGGCTTGCGCTATCTCGCCGTGCGCTGGGCGCTGGGCTTCGCGCCGTCGATGGTCGATGGGTTCGAGATTCTCTACACCCACGACCCCAAGCAATTGCGCGCGATCAAGGACGTCGATTGGAAACCCTATCTCGCGCGCGAAGCGAAACCCGCCAGCGTGTTGGCGGCGCATGTGCGCGAGCTCAACGCCGCGATCGATGTGCTAGGGCCTAAGCGGACCGCGCTGCATATCGGCGACATGAAAGACCTCGCGCGTCGCTTGAAGCCGCGCGTGCCGTGCTTCGCCGCCGTCAATCCGCCCACGCGCGGTTTGGACGAATACACGATCGACGATCAGCTCGTGCACTCGCTGATGGAAAATCGCTGGCTGCCGCTGTCGCGCACCTCGGAATCGCATCGCGATTTCTGGGTGAAGCGCGTCGACGCGGCGTTGCGCGAATTGCCCGCCGGCACGCATTACATGGTGTGGGGAGGCGACGGCTCGATGGCGTTCGAGGAATGCCTGAAAATCTGGGAAATCTATGGCCGCCCGCTGCATCTGAAGCGGCTGGGATCGCGCCCGAATTCGGCCGGCTGGGGTATTTTTGAAATACACTAATTCAGAGTGAAAATTGCTGATATTCCAGCGATTTTCCGATTCACCCCCTTGCCAGGCGGCAAATTTAATCCATATCTATCATCATGCTCGCGCACTCCCCCTGCACGAGCGCATGTGATCCGATCACCCCCCTCGATCGGATTGCCACCAGACCCCGGCGCCCCCGCGCCGGGGTCTTTCAGTTTCGGGGACGGCGCATCGCTGGTTTTAAACGCCGCGAGAGCCTATATGAGCGCCCCATGACCGCCGCACCCCGTACCAAAGCCGCGCCCGCCAAGGCCGCCCCGAAAATCGGAATCGTCAGCCTCGGCTGCCCGAAAGCGCTGGTGGATTCCGAACGGATCCTTACCAAGCTGCGCAGCCAAGGCTACGAGATCGCGCCCGACTACGCCGGGGCCGATGCCGTCATCGTCAACACCTGCGGCTTCCTCGACAGCGCGCGCCAGGAATCGCTCGATGCGATCGGCGAGGCGTTGCGCGAAAACGGCAAGGTCATCGTCACGGGTTGCTTAGGTGCGGATAGCGGCCTGATCAAGGAAACGCACCCGAAGGTGCTGTCGGTTTCCGGGCCCCATCAATACGAGCGCGTGGTCGAAGCCGTGCACGCGGCCGTCCCCCCGGTCCACGATCCCTATCTCGATCTGGTGCCGCCGCAGGGCTTGCGCCTGACGCCGCGCCATTACGCGTATTTGAAAATCTCGGAAGGCTGCAATCATTCCTGCAGCTTCTGCATCATCCCGTCGATGCGCGGCAAACTCGTCTCGAGGCCCGCGGGCGAAGTGATGATCGAAGCCGAACGCTTGGCGCTTGCCGGCGTGCGCGAACTCCTCGTCATCAGCCAGGATACGTCGGCTTACGGCGTCGATTTGCGCCACGCCGAAAGCCCGTGGCGCCGCCGCCAGGTGCGCGCGCATATGACCGATCTCGCCGCCGCATTGGGCGAACTCGGCGTGTGGGTGCGGCTCCACTACGTCTATCCCTATCCGCATGTCGACGACGTGATCCCGCTGATGGCGGAAGGCAAAATCCTTCCCTATCTCGATATCCCCTTCCAGCACGCGAGCCCGTCGGTGCTGAAGGCGATGAAGCGCCCCGCCCATGGCGAGAAGACCTTGGGCCGCATCGCCCAATGGCGCCGCGACGTGCCCGACATGACCGTGCGCTCGACCTTCATCGTCGGCTTCCCCGGCGAGACCGAGCAGGATTTCCAAATGATGCTCGATTGGCTCGACGAAGCGCAGCTCGACCGCGTGGGCTGCTTCAAATTCGAGCCGGTCGAAGGCGCAAAAGCGAATGATCTTCCCGGCGCCGTGCCCGAGGAAGTCAAAGAGGAGCGCTGGCATCGCCTGATGGCCGCCCAGCAGAAAATCTCCGCCGCGCGCTTGAAGCGCTTCGTCGGCCGCGAGATGGACGTGCTGGTCGACCATGTCGACGCCAAGAAGGGTGTGGCGGTCGCGCGCTCCAAAGCCGATGCGCCGGAAATCGACGGCGTCGTGAAGGTCAAGAACGCCAAGGCCGCGCGCGCGGGCGAATTCCTGAAGGTCCGCGTCGACAAGGCCGACGCCTACGACCTGCACGCGACGGCGCTTTAACGCTTCGCCATCAATTCCGCGAGCAAGCGCTGGAACGCGGCGGCGTCGATCGTCGCCTCGCCCGCTTCGCTGCGCAGTTCCAGAAAGCGCGAGGCACCCGTCGCGGCGAATAGTGCCGCCTGCTCGGGTTCCAACGTCGTCCAGTGGAAGGCTTCGTCGACCGACGGCCGGAACGGGGCGCGACCGCCCTTGTTGGCTTGGTGGAAGACTTCGAGCCCGTGGATGCCCTTGTCGGTCAGCGTCACCTCGACCTCCAGCCGCCCCCACGGCGTGTCCGCGCCATAGGTGACGATCGCCGCGTCGGGCGCGCGGAAGATGTAGGATATCTCGCTGAGAATCGGCACGAAAGGCATCGCGCCCTTTTATGCCATCGGCCCCCGAGTCCATCCGAGGCGCATGCTCAAGCACGCGCTATTTCGGATTCGCCGTGGTGCCCGCTGCCGGACTCGAACCGGCACGCGGGCGGCCGAAAGACGTCACATTTTAGATTCTTAGGACGGGTCCATAGCCAAAAGCTCTTGGAACAAATCGTTGAAGCCGAGCTTCTGGGCGATCTTCATGGCGGACTGAAGGACGTAAACCGCCGCACAATCGACTATGGCCATCCGCTTCTCCTGCTCCTCTAGCGACATGCATCCTCGCAAATTGAAGCCAGGAGTTGGGCTGTACACCTCCATAATGTGAGCGTAGTAGGCGTGCACATAACCAGAATAGGTCTTGTAGACTCGTTCGACTCGTTCATGTGTCTCGTGATCGGGCCCGCCCTTAAGATAACGAACGCTTGCGGCACGCACCTTTTTGCCGGGTGTATTCGCACCTTTAGATAGGTAACCGTCGATCGTATTGGCGAAGAACCCCTTTACGTATTCATCAACTTGAGGCGACGTGTTTGGATAGCTCTCCAAGACGAAAGTTATTTCCGCCGAAGACTCAACAACACACCTCATAGTCGCGCCCACGTCGATTAGGAAACCGTGCGAAGCTAACACTTTCATTGCTCCGACGCCCTGCATGGCCCGCATGAGCTTAAGGACGGCCAAGACCTTTGCTGATTGTTCCTGATACTCAAAAACCTTCTTTTCATTTAGCCAGACGGGTTCACCAATGGAGCGCTTACGCAGCCGCTCCACTTTGTCCGCTAGATGGTCAAGATTTACAGCCATACCGCTTCACCAATGATTCTGCGGAACTGCATATACACATGATACGGCGTTCGCGTGGTGCCTGCTGCTGGACTCAAACCGGCACACCCGGAAGGGCTCAAGATTCTGAAAGACTAAGATTTCTCTCGCGGGGTATAATTTTAAATTGAATTAAAAAATAATCTACTATGAATTTTTCTCTCTAAGTCTAGGCACTTTGTCGAGCGCGTGAAAACGCACACCCCCTATTTCAAAAGGGACCCCTCTACCATCTGGATGCCAGGTGGCAAAATTTCGACAGTCTTATTTTTCATATCGTATTCAATCAATTTTCGCTGATGCAGGAGCTTCAACACAACTCTTCGGAAATCTGTTGGATTCTTGTATTCAACGTTATCGCGCAAAAGGCCCTCATCCATCGCTTCAGCTGCATGATAAAGAATGATCAGAGTCTTATCCTTAGCCGATAGGCCGGCATCAAGAACTCGGGTCACATTTCCTTTTGACCAAATAGTCGGATTGGATTTTGCTGTAACTGAGGCGACAATTTTTGCAGCAACATCAACATCGACTGCATAGAAAATTCTTACCAATTCAGCAATCATCCATTTGATGCTCTGAAGAAAAAATTCTCCGTCGGATTTGTTCGGATCGACATCTGCTCCTACGTGCCCAATATCTCGATTATTTCTGAGTTCATAGACCGCACAAATGACACGAGGCATTTGTAGTCGAACGGATCTCGGAAATGTCGAACCGGAGTGCGCCAATCCTTGGCAGGCATCGAACATATTCCCCAGCTTACTTGGTTTACTACTGAAAGTTCCAGAGGTATGCCCATGGAGAATGGTGTAGATGATCTCGCACAACTTGCCAGCTTTCAGTCCCACCGTTTCCCATTTTGAAGTCTTAGCGGCTTCGAGAGCCTCCACATACTCTCTTAACAACGGCTTACGTAAGCCGTCGGGAATTGCACTCAATGCGTTTTCGAGTTCCGAGGACATCGACCGGCCTCGCCTGAGGTTTATACGTTCTGGTACTTCCAGCCCTTGTCCTCTTTAACTCGAAGAAGAGCGTTCGACTTCACCATGTTGTTGAGCGTCGCGGCGACCAAATTCGCCTGATAGGTCGTGCCTTTTTCGATCAACTTTTCGCGAACCTCACCTGCTGTTCGTAGCGCCTTAAAAAACCCTTCGGCCTGAATCGTATTGATTCGATCCCGACAGGTTGGTCCTCCGGACTTTCCTTTTCCACGACGTTTGGGCTTCGAATCCTCAGCTCCCCGCCCGCCGCCGCTAAGGCCATCATTTACGCCCGGCTTCTCGGCGCCTCCATTTCCGCTTGGCGCAGTTTCTAGAGCCTTCAGGAGAACGTCCTTAAAATCCTTATAGACGGACTCTACAAATTCAGGATCACCTTCGACATCAAAGATGCCTTGACCCAAATTTACGTGCAGCTTGTTCGTCATAATTCTGGGTATCCCCATACGGTTGTGGTGCCCGCTGCCGGACTCGAACCGGCACGCCCGGAAGGGCTCAAGATTTTAAGTCTTGTATGTCTACCAATTCCATCAAGCGGGCACGATTTGGCGGCGCGACTATAACGGCGGTTCGTCCGTGGGCGTACCGCCATGTTTGCGGATCAGCGCCGCCGCTGCTTCGGCCACTTCCTTCAGCCGCGCGCGATCGGCGCCGCGAATGACGATGGCGTTGCGGAACGTGCCGTCCGGGCGCTGGCCGGGATAGGAGCCGATATCGACGTCGGCGTTCGCCTTCTGCAAGGCGGCGAGATCGTCGCCGATCTTCCCTTCCGCCACGTCCGACACGATCGAATGCGACAGCAGGATCGGGCCGCCCTTCAGCGACGACGCGATCCCTTCGAACATCGCCTGCAAGATGCGCGGCACGCCCGCCATCACATGCACGTTGCCGATCTTGAAGCCCGGCGCCTTGCTGATCGGATTCGGGATCAATTCGCTGCCGCGCGGCAGCGTCGCCATGCGCAAACGTGCCGGCGTCAATTCCGCGTCGGACGTGTAGTTGCTGCGCAAAATGGCGCGCGCGCGTTCGTCCACTTCCCAGGGCACGCCGAACGCCTTGGAAACGCATTCGGCGGTGATGTCGTCATGCGTCGGCCCGATGCCGCCCGAGGTGAAGACGTAGGTGTATTTGGCGCGAACCTCGTTGAGCACCGAAACGATGATCGCTTCGTCGTCGGGGATCACCCGCGTCTCGCGCAGGCGGATGCCCATGGCGGTCAAGCGCTCGGCGATCCAGCCGGAATTGGTGTCCTTGGTGCGGCCCGAGAGGATCTCGTTGCCGATCACCAGAATGCAGGCGGTAGGGGCTTGGTCTGTCATGATCGAATCCTATTAGTATATTTATCCGATGACCGACACTGTTCTCGCCGCCAGATATGCCGCCGCCGATCAAATGTCGAGCGGTCACGGGATTTTGGCCGTCGCGGAAGCCGCCCTCGCCGCCCATCGGGTGTTCGACCGGGTTTGGGCGCGCGCCTTCCCCCAGGTCGACGCGGTCGGCGCCATCGCCTGCAAGGCCGGCTGCGGCTGGTGCTGCCACCAGCATGTCGCGATCTTGCCGGCCGAGGCGGTCGCCATCGCCCGCGCGATCGACGGCACGAAACTCGCCGAGCGCTTCGACGGGCTCGCCCCCGCGATTTTGGGCAAGTCGAACGCGCAGCGCAAAGCCGAGAAGCGCGCCTGCGCTTTCCTGATCGACGGCGCTTGCGCGATCTACGAGGTGCGGCCCAATCGCTGCCGCGCCACGCATTCGCGCGATCTCGACTTCTGCAAGGCGCGCTACGAGCTCGGCCGCTCGCCCGCGACCAAGCCCGCGAAATCCATTCCGCTGGAGCCCGCCTTGATCGGCGATCAGGTGTTGAAGGGCCTGGGCCAGGCGCTGGCGGCGGCGGGGCTGGACGTCACCCCCCTCGAACTCACCCACGCCGTGGCGGCGTTACGCCGCGATCCCCATTTGGCCGAGGATTACGCCAAGGGCCGCAATTTTCCCGCCCACGCCCAGGCCCCGGACGACCCGCAAACGGATACCGCAGCCCTGGCGTAAATCGGCCGGAGCGCTTATATAGCCCGCAGAATGACCGACGTTATCGCCCCCACGCCGCTCCTCGATTCCGACGGGCGGCCCGTCAAATTCCACGGCCCCGAAGGTTTCGCGGGCATGCGCGCGGCGGGCAAGCTCGCCGCCGAAACGCTCGACTATATCGGCCCGCTGGTGAAGATCGGCGTGACGACGGGCGAGATCGACCGCCTGTGCCACGAATTCATCGTGAAGCACGGCGCCCGTGCCGCCCCACTCGGCTACAAGGGCTATCCCAAATCGGTCTGCACGTCGGTCAATCATGTCGTGTGCCACGGCATTCCCGGCGACAAGCAGCTGGAAGACGGCGACATCATCAATATCGACGTGACCGTCATTCTCGACGGCTGGTACGGCGACACGAGCCGCATGTTCCTGCTGGGCGACGTAGGCGTGCGCGCCAAGAAGCTGGTCGACACGACCTACGAAGCGATGATGGCGGGGATCGAGGTCGTGCGGCCCGGCGCCACGCTGGGCGATATCGGGGCGGCTATCCAGCGCGTGGCCGAAGGCCAGCGCTTCTCGGTCGTGCGCGATTTCTGCGGCCACGGTTTGGGCCGCGTGTTCCACGATTCGCCGTCGGTCCTGCATTACGGCAAGGCGGGCACGGGCATGCGCCTGCAACCGGGCATGTTCTTCACCATCGAACCGATGATCAACGCGGGCGATTGGCGCGTGAAGGTGCTGTCGGACGGCTGGACGGCCGTGACCAAGGATCGCTCGCTGTCGGCGCAGTTCGAGCATTCGATCGCCGTGACCGAAACGGGCTACGAGATTTTCACGTTGAGCCCGGCCGGCCTGCACCGCCCGCCTTATTCGTTCGCGGGTTAAGCCTTCTTCCGACGGTTGTACGGCGCGAATACGCGTGTATCATTCCACGCGTGATGTCCGATGACTCCCCTTCCGACGAAACGGGCGGCGTGGCCGAAGGCCCCGCCCCGCATTATCACGGCCATCGCCAGCGTCTGCGCGAACGCTTCCGCAAGGCGGGCGGCGGCGCGCTGCAAGATTATGAGCTGATCGAGCTGATGCTGTTCGCCGCGATCCCGCGCCGCGACGTGAAGCCGCTCGCCAAGACGTTGATCCAGCGTTTCGGCTCCTATGCCGAGTTGCTGTCCGCGAGCCGCGAGGAACTCGCCGCGGTCGACGGTTTGGGCGACGTGGCGATTGACACGCTGCTCGCCGTGCGCGAAGCGGCCGTCCGCTTGGCGCGCGCCGATGCGACGGACAAGCCGGTCCTCAGCGGCTGGGAAAAGCTGATGGATTATCTGATGGCGGATATGGGCCGCGCCAAGCAGGAGCATTTCCGCCTGCTGTTCCTCGACAAGAAGAACCGCCTGATCCACGACGAGGTCCATCAGAAAGGCACGATCGACCATGCCCCGGTCTATCCGCGCGAGGTCGCCAAACGCTGCCTGGAAATCGGCGCCTCGGCCGTCATCCTGGTTCACAACCACCCCTCGGGCGACAGCAAGCCGAGTCGCGCGGATATCGACATCACGCGCGAAATCGACAAGGCGTTGAAAATCATCGGCGTGACCGTCCACGACCATGTCGTGATCGGCCGGCGCGGCCATACCAGCTTCAAGTCGATGGGGTTGTTCTGATAGTCTGCGGGCTATGAGATCCCATCACGACATGGGCGGCATCGAGCCGTTCGCCTCGCAACCGATCGACCGCGCCGAACACGAATTGTCGGAATTCGACAAACGCGTCGACGCGCTGGTCAATCTTCTGTCGCACCCCTCGCGCGCCTTGATGCGCGTCGACGAAATGCGGAACTCGATCGAAGCGATGCCGGCGGACGAATACGATCGCGCGCTCTATTACGAAAAATGGATCCACGCGGTCGCCGAAATCATGGTCGCCAAGGACGTGATCGGCGAGGAGGAACTCGTCCTCAAACTCGCGGACCTCAAGGAAGAGGACGGCGAGGAAACATGAGCTTCGCCCCCGGCACACGCGTGACCGTGCGCAACGATTGGCCCGAGGCGAAGGGCGTGAAGGTCCACATCCGCACGCCGCATTTCGTGCGCGGCAAGACGGGCCGGATCGAGACGCTGATCGGCGAATTCGGCGATCCCGAATTCCTCGCCGTCGGGCGCAAGGATGCGCCCAAGCGCGCGCTTTATATGGTCGTGTTCGACCGCGCCGATCTGTTTCCCGGTACCAACGCGCATAACGAAACCCTGACCGCCGATCTCTACGAGAATTGGCTGGAGGCTGCGCCATGAGCGGCGATCATCACGATCATCTCCACACCCACGACGATCACGATCATGCGCCGGTCCACGCGACCGAGCCACGCCCCGAATATGCGCGGCTGGAACGCGCCGTGCGCGAATTGCTGATCGCCAAGGGCGTGCTGACGGCCGAGGATATCCGCAAGCAGATCGAATTGATGGACAGCCGCAACCCGGCGATGGGGGCGAAGATCGTCGCCCGCGCCTGGGTCGATCCGGCGTTCAAAGCCCGGCTGATGAAGGACGCGAAAGCCGCCGCCGACGAAATGGGCGTGGATACGTCCAACTCGGCGACCGTCGTGGCGCTGGAAAACACGCCCGCGCGCCATCACGTGGTCGTGTGCACGCTGTGCTCCTGCTATCCCAAGGCTATTCTCGGTGTACCCCCCGCTTGGTACAAGTCGAGCGCCTACCGTGCGCGCACCGTCAAGGAACCGCGCAAGGTCTTGGCGGAATTCGGGACTTTCCTGCCCGAAAGCGTCGAAATCCGCGTCGTCGATTCCACGGCCGATATGCGCTATCTGGTCGTGCCGATGCGACCGGCCGGGACCGAGGGATGGAGCGAAGACCGCCTCGCCGCCCTGGTCGGCCGCGACAGCATGATCGGCACCGCACTCGCCGACACGCCCAAACACTGACGCCAAGACACCAATAAAGGACTTGCGATGATCCCGCGCTATAGCCGCCCCCAGATGACCGCGATCTGGGAGCCCGAAAGCAAATTCCGCATCTGGTTCGAAATCGAAGCCCATGCCTGCGACGCGCAGGCCGCCTTGGGCGTGATCCCCAAGAAGGCCGCCCAGACGATCTGGAAGAAGGGCAAGTGGGAGATCGCGCGCATCGACGCGATCGAGCGCGAGACCAAGCACGACGTCATCGCCTTCCTGACCAACCTCGCCGAATATGTCGGCCCCGACGCGCGCTTCGTGCACCAGGGCATGACCAGCTCGGACGTGCTCGACACGACCTTGTCGGTGCAACTGGCGCGCGCGAGCGATCTGCTGCTCGAAGGCGTCGATCGCGTTCTCGCCGCCCTCAAGAAGCGCGCGAATGAAACGAAGTATCTGCCGACGATCGGCCGCAGCCACGGCATCCATGCCGAGCCGACGACCTTCGGCTTGAAGCTCGCGGGCTTCTACGCCGAGTTCGCGCGCAACCGCAAACGCCTGGAAGCCGCGCGCGCGGAGATCGCGACCTGCGCGATTTCGGGGGCCGTGGGCACCTTCGCCAATATCGATCCGCGCGTCGAAGCGCATGTTGCCAAGACAATGGGCTTGGTTCCGGAAACGATCTCCACCCAGGTCATTCCGCGCGACCGCCATGCGATGTATTTCGCCACGCTGGGCGTCATCGCCTCCTCGATCGAGCGTTTCGCGATCGAAGTCCGGCATCTCCAGCGCACCGAAATGCGCGAGGCGGAGGAATTCTTTAGCCCGGGCCAAAAGGGCTCGTCGGCGATGCCGCATAAGCGCAACCCGGTGCTGTCGGAGAATTTGACCGGCCTCGCGCGCATCGTGCGCGCCGCCGTGACGCCGGCGCTGGAGAATGTGGCGCTGTGGCACGAGCGCGATATCTCGCACTCCGCCGTCGAGCGCGTGTTCGGGCCCGACGCGACGATCACGCTGGATTTCGCGCTCCATCGCCTCGCCGGCATGATCGAGAAGATGGTGATCTACAAGGATCGCGTGAAAGCCAACTTGGACGCGCTGGGCGGCCTCGTCCATTCGCAGCGCGTGCTGCTGGCGTTGACGCAAGCCGGCGTGAGCCGCGAGGACGCCTATCGCATCGTGCAGTCGAACGCGATGGCGGCGTGGTCGTCGGGCGGGTCGTTCCAGGAACGGCTGAAAGCCGATCCGATCGTCGCCAAGAAGATGAACGCCAAGCAGATCGACGCGATGTTCGATCTCGCCTACCACACCAAGCATGTCGACACGCTGTTCGCGCGCGTGTTCGGCAAGCCGAAGGCGAAGAAGCGGCGCTAACTAACCCCGCGCCATATGCTGGCGACCGGCGGCGGCGAGCGAATCCAAAAACGCGCGCGCCGCCGGGGCGAGGCCCGCTTTGCGCGCGACCGCGCACAGCTTGCGCCGCGCGGGCGGCTCCAGCGGGATCGCGGCCAAGCGCCGCTCGCCCGACGGCACGACGAGTTCGGGCACGATCGACACCCCCACCCCTTCGCGCACCATCGCCAGCAACGCGGCGGGATCGCGCACCGAGAACGCGATCTTCGGCGTGATTCCGTCGGTCTGGAAAATGCCGCGCACGTCGTCTTCGCAGCCGGCGTTCGACATCACGAAGGGTTCGTCCGCGATATCGGCCGGGCGGATCGAACGGCGCGCGGCCAAGCGATGCTTGCGCGGCATGATGGCGAGGAAATCGTCCTCCGCCACCGGCACCGAATCGTAATCCTTTGGCACTTCGGCGGTCAGGCCGATATCGATCGCCCCGCCGGTCACCCAATCGCGGACTTCGTTGTCGGTCCCTTCGATCAGCACGACTTCGATGCCGGGATAACGCGCACCGAAATTCTTGACGATCGGCGGCAGCAAACGAGCGGCGGCCGACGCGACCGAGCCCACGCGCACGCGGCCCGATTGCAGGCCGATCAGCACCTGGGCGCGATGGCGCACGCGTTCGATCGCTTCCAGCGCTTGGCGCGCATCCGATTGGATGGCGGCCCCCGCCGCCGTCGGCGCCACGCGGCCGCGATTGCGCAGCAGCAGCACCACGCCCAAGGATTCCTCGAGTGCGGCGACCGCCTGGCTGACGCCCGACTGGGTTAGCCCGAGTTTATGCGCTGCGGCGGTGAACCCGCCTTCTTCCAGCACGGCAAGAAACGCGCGCAGCTGGCCGACATTGATGCTCGACGAACTCATGCGTAACTTCCCTGAAGGCACGGCGTTGCTGGTGCGGCCCGTCTTGTGGCGGGTGTATCGATCCAATAAAGCGCTATTAGCTTACGTCATGGCCGTCATGATTTCAATTTGATTTACTAATGGGCATCCGGCGCTCTAGCGTTCGCCCCCTATGATCGACCAAGCCAAGCCCGCCTCCGCCCTGACCGGCTATGCCTGGGGACTGTTCGCCATATCGATCTGGGTCGCCTGGATGGTGGCGACGCGCGCGGGCGCCAAAAGCGATCTCGATGCCTACGACCTGACGGCGCTGCGCTTCGCGCCCGCCGCCCTGATCATGCTGCCGGTCGCGTGGCGCCACGGCATCAACCCCGCCCGGATCGGCTGGGGCGTCTGGGCGATTCTGGTGTGCGGCGCGGGCGTCATCTATTCGGTCGCGTCGGCGACCGGCTTCCGCTATGCGCCGATCAGCCACGGCTCGGTCCTGCTGCCGGGCACGATGCCGCTGTTCACGGCGATTCTATCGGTCTTGATCCTGGGCGAGCGGATCGCGGGGCCGCGCAAGCTCGGCTTCGCGCTGGTTCCGGTCGGCGTCGTCACGCTGGTTTTCGCGGGCGCGCATGACGGCGCCACGGGGCAGGAATGGATCGGCCAATCGATCTTCGTCGCCGTGGCGACGTTGTGGGCGGCCTATACGGTCACGATCCGCAAAACCGGCATCGCCCCGCATATCGCCATCGCCTATGTCTGCGTCTGGTCGGCGATTCTGTTCCTGCCGCCTTACGCCGTCCACGTGCTGACCGCGCAATCGCCCGGCTTGCTGCGCGCAAGCTGGGGCGAATGGGCGATACAGGCGCTGTTCCAGGGCGTGTTGTCGAGCGTCGTTTCGCTCTACGCCTATAACCGCGCGATCGCGATCCTGGGATCGTCGCGCGCGGCGGCCCTCGCCTCGCTGGTGCCCGTCCTCGCCTCGCTCAGCGCCATTCCAATACTCGGCGAGTGGCCGACAAGCACCGATTGGCTGGGCTTGGCGGCCATCACGGCGGGCGTCTATCTGGCGACCGGCGCGCCGTTGCCGGCGTTCCTTACGCGGCGCGGATCCGGCTGAGGAACGCGTTCACTTCCTGGCTCAAGCGTTCGGCGTTGCGGCCCAGCTCGTCGGCCACTTCGACGACCTGATTGGACATGCGTCCGGTCGCGGCCGCCGAATCCGACACGGTCTTGATCGTGTCGGTCACGCCCGTCGTGCCGGAAGCGGCCTGCTGCACCGAACGTGCGATTTCCTGCGTCGCCGAACGCTGCTGCTCGACCGCGGCGGCCACACCTTGCGCCACCTTGTCGAGATCGGCGATCACGCGATCGACGTCGCGGATCGCGCCGACCGAGGCTTGCGTCGCTTCCTGCACGCCGGTGATCGACTTGCCGATTTCCTCGGTCGCCTTCGCGGTCTGGCCCGCGAGGCTTTTGACCTCGCCCGCCACGACCGTGAAGCCCTTGCCCGCATCGCCCGCACGCGCGGCTTCGATCGTGGCGTTGAGCGCCAATAGATTAGTCTGGCCCGCGATCTGACGGATCAAATCGACGACGCTGCCGATATGATCGGTCGATTGCGCGAGGCCGGAGATGAGCTGGTCCGAGCGCTGCGATTGCTGGGCCGCGCGCGCGACGATGCGCGCCGTTTCCTCCATCCGCGCGCCGATCTCGCGGATCGAGGCGGAAAGCTCCTCCGCCGCCGAGGCGACGGTCTGCACGTTATCCGACGCGGATTGCGCGGAGTTGGCGACCGCCTCGGCCTGGGTCGATGTATGCGACGCGGCTTGCGACAATTGCCCGGCCGTGGCGCGCATCGATTCGGCCGCGTGGGCGACGCCGTCGACGACCTTCTTCACGCTGGCGTCGAACTCGGCCGCCAGAGCTTCGAGCTTCTTGTCCGCGGCCTTCTTGTTCTCCTCGAGATAAATCGAGATCGCGTAATCCATGTCGAGCATGGTCGCTTTCAGCAACGCCGATTGCACCGCCGCGATCTTCGCGTTCGCTTGGGCGGGATTCCAGCGGCTGTTATAGGCGCGCACCACCGCATCCATCAGCCGCGCGGCGATGAAGGCGTAACCGCCGATATACCAGCGCGGATCGAGGCCGATGCGGCTGTGGCGCTGGCCGATGCGCCGGACGGCCGCGATGTAATCGGCCGAGAACTCGCCCGAGACGATATTGCGCCAATGCTCGATCTGCGCCGCACGGCCGCGCGCCATCGCAACGTCGCCGCCTTGGAACATCGCCGACATTTCCGGGAATTTGCGCAGATGCTCGTAGAACGCGTCCATCACGCCGGGCACGACCGCGTCGACCATCGGCTTGGCTTCCCGCAACACGGCGCGCGACGCGGGATCGAGCGCGATGAATTCCAGACGGCGTGAAAGTTCGTTATCGGTACCGGACATGTTTTCTCCCCCGAAAATGTAAAATCCGTTCGCCAACCCTTCCGGGCGCGCACGGGATATTCGGGGCCCGGCCGTTTAATCCGACATAAAACACCGATGCGGCAGAAGCGCGCAGTTGAGGGATTTACAATTCAATCGGACCGGAACGCGGCAAATTCGGTCCCAGATCCGGGAAATCCAGACGCGAAACGAGCGTGATATCGGCCCGGCCGTGAAAAGCGACGCGATCAACCCTTCTCGGGATTGAACTCCAGGCCCCATTCCCGGAAGAAATCGCGCTTCTCGTCCCATTTGGGATCGACCTTCACGTGCAGGAACAGATGCACTTGGCGGTCGAGCAGCTTAGCGAGTTCGAAGCGCGCACCCTGCCCGATCGTTTTGAGCATCGCGCCTTTGGCGCCGATCACGATCTTGCGCTGGCCTTCGCGCGCGACATGGATCGTCTGTTCGATGCGCGCGGAGCCGTCCTCGCGCTCCTCGAACTTGGTCGTCTCGACCGCCGACGAATAGGGCAGTTCCTTGTGCAGCTTGCGGAACACCTGCTCGCGCGTCACCTCCGCCGCCAGCAAGCGCGCCGGAAGATCGGAGATTTCGTCTTCGGGGTAATGGAACGGGCCTTCGGGCAGCTTCGCGAGCAGCTTCGATTTCAGCACGTCGCAGCCATTGCCGGTTTGCGCCGAGACCATGAACACGTCGCGGATATGGCCCGTCTCGGAATAGCGCTTGGCCAATGCGAGCAATTCGTGCGGCGCGATCAGATCGATCTTGTTGATCGCGAGGTCCGCCTTCAGGCCGCGCTTGGCGAGACCGTCGAGAACGATCTTCTCCTCCTCGTCGCCGTCGCCGCGCTTCAACGCGCGCGGCGCATCGACCACCAGCAGCACGGCGTCGGCTTCCTCGACGCCGCGCCACGCGGCGTCGACCATCGCGCGGTCCAAGCGGCGCTTGGGCGCGAACACGCCGGGCAGATCGACGAAAATCGCCTGCGTTTCGTTCTCGACCAGAATGCCGGTCACGCGCGTGCGCGTCGTCTGCACCTTGGGCGAGACGATCGCGACCTTGGCGCCGACCAGGCGATTGACCAGCGTCGACTTGCCCGCATTGGGCACGCCCAGCAACGCGACGAAACCGCAGCGGCTCATATCTTCGATCCTTCCAGGCGCGCCAGCAGCTTCGCGGCGGCGTCGCGTTCGGCTTCGCGTTTGTTGGGCCCCGATCCCGTTTCGGGCGCGTGGCTTTCGACCGTGACGCGCACGGTGAAATGCGGCGCGTGCGCCACACCGGTTTGAGTCAGCACTTCGTAGATAGGTAGCTTCAAGCCGCGCCCTTGCGACCATTCCTGCAACGCGGTCTTCGGTTCGCGCGGCGGGGCGCCCGCTTTCGCAAGCAAGGGCGCAAACAGTTTCGTGACCAATGCTTGCGCGGGCGCCATGCCGCCATCGCGATAGACGGCCCCCACGCAGGCCTCGAACGCGTCGGCCAGCACGCCGGCCGCTTCGCGCCCGCCGCCCTGCTCCTCCGAGTTCGACAATTCGAGGGCGGCGCCGATATCCAATTCCTTGGCCAACGCGGCCAGCGTTTCGCGACGCACGAGCTGCGCATGGCGCTTGGCGAGGTCGCCCTCGTTCTCCTCGCCGTAGCGCTTTTCCAAAAGATCCGCGACGACGAGGCCGACGACGCGATCGCCGAGGAACTCGAGCCGTTCGAAACCCACGCCGCTGCGCTTCTTGTCGCCGCGCCTTCCGAGCGAGGAATGCGCCAAGGCGGCGGTCAGCAAATCGGGATCGGCGAAGCGATGGCCTAATGCGTTCTCGAGGGCCGTTCTTGCGCTCAACGGATCGCGCCCAGCAAACGGGAATAGCGGATCGCCGTCAGCGCTTCCCACGGACGCGCCAGCGACCAATTGCCGTCGGTCGAGAAGAACAGGAATTGCGCGCGGCCGACGATATTCTCGAACGGCACGAAGCCAACGGCCTCGGGATCGCGGCTGTCCTGCGAATTGTCGCGATGATCGCCCATCGCAAAGAAATGATCGGGCGGCACGGTGAACACGGGCGTGTTGTTGTACGGCCCCTCGTTCGTCATCTTCAAAATGCGATGCTCGCGCCCGCCGGGCAGCGTTTCCATGAACTGGGCGTAGCGCACGGCGAAGCCGCGCTCGTCGTCGACGAAATCCGGCAGGCGGCGCAAATTCGCGGCTTCGTCGTTGATGTAGAGCACGCCGCCGGTCACGCGCACTTTGTCGCCCGGCAAGCCGATGACGCGCTTGATGTAGTCGGTCTTGCCGTCGCGCGGCAGTTTGAACACGACGACGTCGCCGCGATCGGGCGCCGAGCCGGCGATGCGACCGTCGAATAGCCGAATGCCGTAGGGCAACGAGGCGAAGGAATAGCCGTAGGTGAATTTCGAGACGAACAGGTAATCGCCGATCAGCAGCGTGGGCACCATCGACGCCGACGGAATATTGAACGGCTCGTAGAGAACGGTGCGGATGCCGAGCGCGATCAGCACCGCGTAGACGATCGTTTTCACGAACTCGACGAGGCCGGAGGCGGTTTGGCCGCGGGGGACGGGCGGTGTCTGCATGATGCCGGAAAACCGTGTTTTGACGGGCGGGATAAGGCCGCCGCGCGGTGTTGAAGTCAAGTGGCCGGAACGGCCGAGATTATCACGATGGCGCTGGCGATCGGCGGATCGTCGGTCAAACTCACGTCGATCTGGGCTTTCATGCCCTTGGGCACCATTTCGGCGAGACGGATCGCCGCCCCGCCGGTCAGGCGCATCGTGGGCTTGCCGCCGGGCAGATTCACCACTTCCATGTCGCGCCAATAGACCGCTTTGCGGAAGCCGGTGCCCAGCGCCTTCGAGCACGCTTCCTTCGCCGCGAAACGCCGCGCGTAGGATTCCGCGCGCGCCGCGCGCCGGTCGGATTTGGCGCGCTCGCCCACCGTGAAGATGCGATGGGTGAAACGCTCGCCGAAACGTTCCAGCGTCGCCGCGACGCGGCGGATATCGACGAGATCGGACCCGAGACCCAGAATCATCCGCGCGCGCGCTCGGCCGAGTTGATGACCGGGGTCGCGCGCAACGCCGCGATGACGTTGGTGAGATGCTTCACGTCGCGCACTTCAACGTCGATGATCATCTCCCAGAACTCGGTCGTCCGGTTGGTGATCTTCAAATTGGTGATGTTGCCGCCGTTCTTGGCGATCACGGTCGAAAGCGTGCCGAGACTGCCCTGTTCGTTGCGCACGACCATCGCGATACGGCCGACGAAGGCCCCGCCCGGCGTCTCGCCGTCGATTTCCCAGCCGACATCGAGCCAGCGCGCGGGCTGATCGGCGAATTGCTCCAGCGTGTCGCAATCGATCGTGTGGATCGTCACGCCGCGCCCGGTGGTGACGATGCCCACGATGCGGTCGCCCGGCAGCGGATGGCAGCAACCCGCGTAGTGGATCGCCATGCCGGGGATCAGGCCCCGGATCGGCACGCGATTGCGCGGCACGTCCGACGTCGCGGCCTTGCCCTTGCGGATCGGCACGACATTCGCGGGCTTGGGTTGGGGCCGCGTTTCGGGGAACAGGATGTTCAGAACTTCGCGATCGGAAATCTGCCCCGCGCCGACTTCCGCGATCAGATCCTCGACGTCGTCGGCCTTCAGCGGCTTGACGGCACCTTCCAGCGACTTGTCGGCGTAGTCGTAGCCTTCGGCCTTGAACGCCTTCTGCAACATCGAACGGCCGAGCTCGACGAATTGCTGGCGCTGCTGCGACCGGATGAAACGGCGGATGCGCGCGCGGGCTTTCCCGGTGACGACAAAACGTTCCCAGGTCGGCGACGGCACCTGCGCCTTCGAGGTGACGATCTCCACCTGATCGCCGTTCGACAGCGCCGTGCGCAGCGGCATCATGCGGCCGTTGATCTTGGCGCCCACGCAATGATCGCCGACGGCCGAGTGCACGGCATAGGCGAAGTCGACCGGTGTCGCCCCGCGCGGCAATGCGATCAGATCGCCCTTGGGCGTGAAGCAGAAGACCTGATCCTGGTACATCTCGAGCTTCGTATGCTCGAGGAATTCCTCGGGATTGGTCGTGTGTTCGAGAATGTCGAGAAGTTCGCGCAGCCAGCGATACTGACCGCCATCCTTGGCCGCGGCACCGGTTTCGGCGATCGGGCGGCCGTCCTTGTAGGACCAATGCGCCGCGACGCCGAATTCGGCGACGTCGTGCATGTCGCGCGTGCGGATCTGGATTTCGACGCGCTGACCTTCGGGCCCGAAAATGCCGGTATGCAGCGAGCGATAGCCGTTGGGTTTGGCGACGGAGATGTAATCCTTGAAGCGCCCGGGCACGACGCGCCAATGCGAATGCACGACGCCAAGTGCGCGGTAGCAATCGGTCACGTCGTCGACCAGCACGCGGAAGGCCATGATGTCCGACAATTGCTCGAACGCGACGTTCTTGCGCTGGGTCTTGCGCCAAATCGAATACGGCGTCTTCTCGCGGCCGGAGACTTGGGCGTTCAACCCTTCGAATTTCAGCACGCCGGCGATGTGCTCGGCCACGCGGCTGACCACGTCGCCGCCGCGCGCGCGCAAATGTTGAAGCCGCGTGACGATCGACTCGCGCGCGTCGGGATTGATCTGCGAGAAGGCGAGGTCTTCCAGCTCCTCCTGCACGCGGCGCATGCCGATGCGCTCGGCGAGCGGCGCGTAGATATCCATCGTCTCGCGCGCGATACGCTGGCGCTTCTCGGGCTTCGGAATGAAGCCGATCGTGCGCATGTTGTGCAGACGATCGGCGAGCTTCACCAGCAGCACGCGGATATCGGCCGACATCGCCAGCAGCAGCTTGCGGAAATTCTCCGCCTGCTTGGCGCGATCGGATTGCGCCTGTTGCTCCAGCCGCGAAAGCTTGGTGACGCCGTCGACGAGGCGCGCGATCTCCGGCCCGAACACGCGCTCGATCTCGTCGATCGAGGTCAGCGTATCTTCGACCGTGTCGTGCAGCAGCGCCGTCACGATCGACGCGGTGTCGAGCTTGAATTGCGTGAGGATGCCCGCGACTTCCAGCGGGTGCGAGAAATACGGATCGCCCGAGGCGCGCATCTGCGCGCCGTGCACCTTCATCGAGAAGACATAGGCGCGGTTGATCAGGTCTTCGTCGGCGTCGGGATCGTAGGCTTTGACGCGCTCGACCAATTCGAAAGCGCGCATCATCGGCGGACGCGCTTTGCGCGGCGCCTCCACCGACGGCGCGGCGGCTACGGCGTCGTCCGCCGTACCCCGCGCGTCGGTACCGCCTTCGATCGGCGGTGCTTGGGTCTCTGTGGTGCCGTCGGGGCCCAAATCCCCGCCCGCCGGTTACTCTTCGACCGCCGCGTCATCCGCCGCGGCAACGTCGGTCTTCACCGTGTCGGCGTCTTCGATATCCATCTCGTCTTCGATGCCGTCCATCGCCGCGTCTTCCGGCACGCCGGCGACATCGCGATCGGCCGCGAGCAGTTCCATCGCGTCGTCTTCCGGCTCTTCGCTTTCGACCTGGCGCTGCAGGCCCTGGATCAGCGACTGGCGCAGATTGTCGAGGGCGAGCGAGTCATCGGCGATCTCGCGCAAGGCGACGACCGGGTTCTTGTCGTTGTCCTTCTCGACCGTCAGCGGCGAGCCCGCCGAAATTTCGCGCGCGCGCTGGGCCGCGAGCATGACGAGCTCGAAGCGGTTGGGAACTTTGACGACGCAATCTTCAACGGTTACGCGGGCCATTCGGCACTCCGGCTCAACGGATAGAAATCCTTGGAAAGGGCTAGGGAATATAGAGGCTTCCGCGCCGCAGCACAATCCCTGAGAAGCCGGAAATTTGCCGCCGGTTCAAGCCCTTGGCGGAATGGGCCGGCAGACCGTGTCGGCCGGCAGCCCGGCAATCAGGCTGGAAATCGGACGGTCCAGGACCGGATGGCGCCAATCCGGGGTGATTTCCGCCAGCGGATAAAGGACGAAAGCGCGGTCCGCCATGCGCGGATGGGGCAGGATCGGCGGCCCATCTTGGACCTTGCCGTCGTAATCGATCAGATCGAGATCGAGGGTGCGCGCGGCGTTGAGCACGCCCCGCACCCGGCCGAATTCCCGCTCCACCCCATGCAGATGCGCCAGCAACGCTTCCGGCCCGAGTTCCGTTTCGAGCCGCACGACCGCGTTGGCATACCAAGGCTGCGTCGACGGCTGCGGCCAAGGCGGGCTTTCGTAGATGCGCGAACGCGCCGCGACGCGCAACGGCGCACGGTCGAGTTCGCCGAACGCCGCGTCGATCGCATCGGCGGGCGATGCGAATTTGCCGGGCAAATTGGCGCCGATGGCCACGAGAATCATTCGCGATCCTGCAGCTTGTCCGCGACGTGGCGCCGGGCTAGATAGACCCCATTCCGGCTTCGAACATTTTCGCGTCGGCACATTTGAAGGAGACTCGTTATGGCGTTTTATCCGCAAGAGCGTTTGGCGTTGTTCATCGACGGGCCGAATCTCTACAACGCGGCGAAAGCGCTGGGCTTCGATATCGACTACAAGCGGCTCCTGCAATTGTTCCAGGGCAAGGGCCGTCTGATCCGCGCTTTCTACTACACCGCCCTGGCCGAAGATCAGGATTATTCGCCGATCCGCCCGCTGGTCGATTGGCTGGATTACAACGGCTTCACCATGGTGACGAAGCCGATGAAGGAATTCACCGACAATATGGGCCGCCGGCGCTTCCGGGGTTCCATGGATATCGAGCTGGCGGTCGATATGATGGACCTCGCCCCCAGCCTCGACCATGTCGTGCTGTTCTCGGGCGACGGCGATTTCCGCCGCCTGGTCGAATCGGTCCAGCGCCGGGGCGTGCGCGTCTCGGTCGTCTCGACGATCCGCTCGCAGCCGCCGATGATCTCCGACGAGTTGCGCCGCCAGGCCGACACGTTCATCGAGTTGCAAGAGCTCGGCGCCCATATCGCGCGCCAGGGTGGCAGCGGCGGCCAGGGCGGCCGCGAAGGCGGCGGCAACCACCAGCCGCAGACCGGGGCGGGCTATGGCGGCGGCGCGCCGGTGCAGCAACAGCAGCCCATCGCCACGCCGGCCGATCCCAACCGCGAGTGAGCTTCGCCGAACCTTCGCGCGACTGCCCGTTCTGCCCGCGCCTTGTCGGCTTGCGGAACGAACTTCGCGCGAAGTTTCCAACATGGTCGAACGCGCCGGTCCCCAGCTTCGGGCCGATCGACGCCAAGCTGTTGATCGTCGGTCTCGCCCCCGGCTTGAAAGGGGCGAACCGCACGGGCCGCCCCTTCACCGGCGATTACGCGGGCGATCTGCTTTACGCGACGCTGAAGAAATTTGGCCTCGCGAAGGGCGAATTCGTCGCCGATCGCGAAGATCGCGCCTGGATCCCCGACACGCTGACGCTGACGGATGTGCGCATCGCCAATGCCGTGCGCTGCCTGCCGCCGGAAAACAAACCGACGCCGAAGGAAGCCGCGACCTGCCGCCCCTTCCTCGTCGCCGAGCTCGCCGACATGAAGAATTTGCGCGCCATCGTGGCGCTGGGCCGCGTCGCGCATGACGCCGCATTGGCGGCGTTGGGCCAAAAAATATCGTCGGCGAAATTCGCGCATGGCGCGCAGCACGATCTGGGCGGCGGCCGCGTGCTGGCCGACAGCTATCATTGCTCGCGCTACAACACCAATACCGGCCGCCTGACGCCCGCCATGTTCGAAGCGGTCTTCGCCGCGTTGCTACCGAAACTCGGCTGATCCGATGACGATGCGCGGGCGTAGATAAATCATGCCCCGCCTCGTCCTCGCCCTCGCCCTCGCGCAATTCCTCGCGCCGTTCTTCCCGCGCCTGACCGGGATCGGCGGCGAAATCGGTGCGCGCACCACCGAAGCCGGTCTGCCCGCGCCCGAAACGCCCGCGGGCTACGCCTTCGGAATTTGGTTCCCGATTTTCGTGCTCGGCCTCGTCTACGCCGTACGCTTTTGGCGCGATCCGGCGAACGAGAGCTATCGGCGTGTGGCGCCCTATGCGGGTGCGATGTTCGCGTTCGGCACGGCGTGGATGTTGTGGACGCAAATGATGGGCTCGGGGCTCATGCAATTGCCGCTGATCTTCGGCATGTTCGCGAGCACGCTGCTGGGCTGGCGTCATGTCGATGCGCACGGCGACAAGGCGTTGCCCGTACTGTTCGGCCTGCAAGCCGGCTGGCTGAGTGCGGCCGTGTGCCTCAACACCACAAGCTGGCTGCGCAATTTCGTCGGCGCCACGCCCTTCGGCCTGTCGCCGGAGATCTACGCGCTGGCGACGCTGCTGCCCGCCGCCGCGATCGCGCTTGTCGCGATCTTCGGCGGCCGCGCGAATATCTGGTACGTCGTCGCGATGGTCTGGGCGCTGGCCGGAATCGCCGTTTCGAATATCAACGGCGAACGCTTCGTACTGATCGCGGCGCTGGTGCTGATCGTGCCGGTGCTTCTCGCGTTCAGCGTCCGGACAAAGCGCGTTCCGGCTGCACGTTGACGGCGGTGCGGACCTTCCCGCCCCAGCGGCTCCACGCGAGTTCGTGAAAATAATAGGCCACGGTGTTCACCATCGGCTCGACCAGCGCGACGGCCGAGGCCAGCACGAAGCTGCCGGTGATCAGGTAACCCACCGTGAAGGCGACGGTGAAGTGGACGACGGCGAAGGTGACGGTCTTCAACATGGGCTTTCTCCTTGGAAAGAAGAATGCCGGTCGAGCCTCCAGCGATCCAACCGATTGTTTTGGTCGTTACGATCGACCTAAACGATCTCGAGGATATGCAAGTTTAGCGTCCGGGCGCCGCCGCGCAAAGGATAGAAACGGTCGACGGGCCCCGCGTCCCTGAAGCCCAGCTTGCGCAAGACCTTGTAGGACGCTTCGTTGCCCGGAAACGTCTCCGCGACCATCCTTCGCACGCCCAGGCTGCGCGCATGCGCCACGCAAAGCTTGCCCGCGCGCGTCGCAATACCCTGGTTACGGAACGCCTTGCCGATCCAGTAGCCGAAGCCCGGCACGCCGTCCTTCGGACCGCCGAACCCCATCGACCCAAGGAAACGGCCTTGCGCATCGAGCACGGCGAAGACATGCCCGCCGGGACCGGTGCGCAACACGATCCATTCGCGCGCCTGCTGCGCCGACAAGGGATAGGGCAGATGCGAGGTCATCGCGATCCCCGCCTCGTCGCCCGCCAGCAGCGCTTCGAAATGGCGGCCGTCTTCGGGGACCAGCGGGCGCAGCGTCAAATCGCCGTCCTGCAACACGGCCGTGTTGGGCGCGTAGAGTCCGGCGGGCATATACGCGCGCATCGCGGATGGCTCCTACCGATTGCGCCGCGACAGCAGGCGGGCCTGATCGCGTTTCCAATCGCGCGTGGCGATCGCCTCGCGCTTGTCGGCCTTCTTGCGGCCTTTGGCGAGGCCCAATTCGACCTTCGCGATGCCGCGCCCGTTGAAATAGAGCTGCAAGGGGACGAGCGTCATGCCGTCGCGCGAGATCGCCCCGGCGAGCTTCTGCATTTCCTTTTTCGCGACGAGCAGTTTACGCGCGCGCTTGGGCTCGTGATTGAATTGGTTCCCGGATTTGTATTCCGGGATATGCGCTTCGAGCAGCCACAGCTCGCCGTCGCGCGTCGCGGCATGCGCATCCATCAGCGACGCCCCGCCCACGCGCAACGATTTCACTTCCGTGCCCACGAGCACGAGCCCCGCCTCGAGCGTGGACTCGATCGTGTAATCGTGGCGCGCGCGCCGATTGGTGGCCGCGACCTTGCGGGTTTGCTCGGGCGCGGGCATGCCGAATTAAAGGAGGCCGGCGCCTTTCAGCGCGGCGCGGACCTTTTCCTTCGTCGAATCCATGATGGGGCCGAGCGGCAGGCGCACCTCGTCGGTGCAAATGCCCAACAGCGAGCCCGCATATTTCACCGGGCCCGGCGAGGTTTCGGCGAACAGCGCCTTGTGGAGCGGCATCAACTTGTCCTGCAGCTTCAGCGCGGTCTTGGTGTCGCCCTTCAGCGAGGCGATTTGCATCTTCGACACGAGCTTGGGCGCGATATTGCCGGTGACGGAGATACAGCCCACGCCGCCGGTCGCGTTGAAGGCCAACGCGGTGCCGTCGTCGCCGTCGAGCTGGACGAAATCCGGGCCGCAGGCCAAACGCTGCAAGCCGGGGCGCGTGAGGTCGCCCGTCGCGTCCTTGACGCCGACGATATTCTTGATGCGCGCGAGACGGCCCATCGTTTCGACCGACATGTCGACCGCGCAGCGGCCGGGGATGTTGTAGATGAAGATCGGAATCTTCACCGACTTGGCGATCGCCGCGTAGTGGCGGTAGAGGCCTTCCTGCGACGGCTTGTTGTAGTAAGGCGTCACGACGAGCGCCGCGTCGCAGCCGACTTGCTCGGCATGCTTGGTCAGGCTGATCGCCTCGTCGGTCGAGTTCGAGCCCGTCCCCGCCATCACGGGCACGCGGCCCTTGGCGGCGGCGACGCACATCTCGATCACCGCCTGATGCTCTTCATGGCTCAGCGTGGGCGATTCGCCCGTCGTGCCGCAGGGTACGAGGCCATGCGTGCCTTGCCGGATCTGCCACTCCACCAGTTTTTTAAAGGCGCGCTCGTCCACCTGTCCGTTACGAAACGGCGTGATGAGGGCGACGAACGAACCCTTGAACATGGGGGCATTTCTCCTGCAGGCCGGAATTTTTGGCGGGTCGAAGGACCCGCGACGGCCGGGCAAGTTAGCCCCGCCCCCGTCCGCGTGCAACAACGGCCTCGGCTTGCTTGGGAAACCGCCCGGCGCTTTACTCAAGCCATGGCTATTTCGTCCCGATTCGCGGTGTCCACCGCCGCTATCGCCCTCATCCTGACCGCCGGCTGCGTGACCACGGGCGTCACCCCCGGTGGCGCCTCGCAAGCCGCCGAAACGCCGGCCCCAAATTCGGAAAGTGTCGCGATACAAAGCGCCGCCCCGGCCGACACCGCCAGCGCGTCGGGCGACGATACGCTGGTGCAAGTCGCCGCCGTTCCGGCCGCGAAGGACGCGCCGGCCGATCTGCCCGGCGCCCTCGCCCCCGGTGCGGCGACCGTGCGCACGATCCCCAATCTCGCGGCACCGGTGCTGAACGCGCAGGAACGCGAACTCTACACCCAGATTTTCGCCGCGGTCGAAGCCGACCGCTGGGAAGCGGCGCGCACGCTGCTGGCGCGCGGCAACAACCCGGTCGCGCAGAAGCTGTTCCGGTGGCTTGAACTGCAATCGCCGCGTTCGGGCGCCACGTTCGAAGACATCGTGCAATTCGCCGAGCGCAATCCCGATTGGCCGAACCAGGAAACCCTGGCGCGTCGGGCGGAGGAAGCGCTGCTCGACCGGCGTGTCGACGACAGCGTCGTGCTCGCCTGGTACGGCACGCGCAATCCGCTGACGCCCGACGGCGCGCAGCGTTTCGCCGAAGCGCTGCTCAACCAAGGCCAGCGCGAACGCGGCGTGAAAGCGTTCCGCGACTATTGGACCACGGGCGTCTTCACCGACCAGCAGCAGCAGCGCTGGCTGCAGCGCTTCGGCCAGCATCTCAACGCCGACGCGCATTGGGCCCGTCTCGACCGGCTGGTGTGGGAAGGCCGCACCGACGAGGCGCGCCGCATGCTGCGGTTGGTCGACGCCAATCGGCGCTTGATCGCCGAAACGCGCATGCGCTTACGCGCGGGCGGCAACACCAATCGCATCCTGGACCGCGTGCCCGTCCAGCTGCGCAACGATCCGGGCTTGATGTACGAAACGATGCGCAACCGCCGCCGCAACAACGACGAGGCGGGCGCGCGCGCCGTTCTGACCGCGCTGCCCGCCGATCTGGGAAGGCCGGAGATCTGGTTTCCCGAGCGCGCGGTACTGGCGCGACGGTCGATCGTGGCGGGGCGCGCGCGCGAAGCGTTCGAAGCGGTGCGCGATCACAAGCTGCGCGTCGAGCACGGCGCGAATTACGTCGAAGCCGAGTTCATGGCCGGCTGGATCGCACTTCGCCAACTGAACGAACCGGCGACCGCGAAACCCTATTTCGAGCGCTTGGCGAACGCCGCGCGCACACCGGTGTCGCGCTCGCGCGGCGCCTATTGGATGGGCCGCACGCTGGAAGCGCAAAAGCAGCAAGACGCGGCCAAGGAATGGTATGGCCGCGCGGCGCAGTTCCACACCGCCTATTACGGCCAGCTCGCTATGGCGCGGCTCGACGCGCTGGGCACGCGCGTGGCGTGGCCCGCGCCCATTATCCCCACGGCCGCCGAGCGGCGCGCCTTCGACGCGTCGGAATTGTCGCGCGCCGTGCGCATCCTGCGCGAAACGAAGGAAGACGACCGCATCCGCCCGCTGCTGATCCGCATGGCGAGCGTGGCCAAGACGCCCAGCGAACACGCCCTCGTCTCCGAACTCGCGATCCAATTGGGCCGCAGCGATTGGGCGGTGCTGGCGGGCAAGCGTTCGGCGCAAGCCGCGGGCGTGCAGCTTTCCGATCTCGGCTGGCCCGTCGTGCCGCTCACCGGCGAAAAGCCGGAGCGCGCGCTGACCTATGCGATCATCCGCCAGGAAAGCCAATTCGAAAGCCGCGTGACGAGCCGTGCCGGGGCGCGCGGCTTGATGCAGTTGATGCCCGCCACCGCGCGCGCGGTCGCGAAGGCGGAAGGCACGCTGGGCACGCATACCGACGCGCGCCTGTTCGACCCCGCCTACAACATCCGCTTGGGCCGCGCCTTCCTGCACCAGATGGTGGAGGAATTCGGCGGGTCCTACGTGCTCGCCGCCGCCGCCTATAACGCCGGGCCGGGGCGGGCGCGCGAATGGATCCGCAATTCCGGCGATCCGCGCGAAGCGAATGTGGACGCGATCGACTGGATCGAGATGATCCCGTTCGAGGAGACGCGCAACTACGTCCAGCGCATCATGGAAAACGTCCAAGTCTATCGGCGCAATCTGCAAGGCCCGCAGATCGCCGCCGCCGCGCACGAGCGCGATTTGAAGCGCGCGCGGAACTAAAAAGAAAATCCGGGGGAAACATGAACTGGAAGATCGTCGACGCCGGTGCGGCCGGCTGGCAGGACGCCGCCGAGTTGCACACGCTAAGCTGGAAGACCGCCTATCGCGGCATCGTGTCGGATTCGTATCTCGAAAACGATTGCGCCAACGACCGCCAGCAAGTGTGGTCGGCGCGCGCGAAGGACTGGAACCCCGCGAAGATCGTGCTGCTGATCGCGCGCCAGGACGACGGCTTGGCGCTCGGCATGTCCTGCGCCGCCATTCTGCCGGACGACCCCCATGGCGTGCTGCTCGACAATCTGCATGTCCGCCCGAACTTGAAGCGCGGTGGCATCGGCCGCGCGCTGATCGCCGCGACGGGGCGCTGGGTCGCCGAACACGTGCCCAGCACGCCGATGTACCTGACCGTCTACAAGGACAATACGAACGCGGTCGCGTTCTATCGCCGCATGGGCGGCGAGGAAGCGGATGCGGGCATCTACGCGTTCAAGGACGGCACATCGGCGCCGATCCTGCGATTCACGTGGCGCGATCCGGCGACGATCGCGGGATGAAACCCGCCCTACTCGTTTTCGATATGGACGGCGTGCTGGTGGATTCCGAGCCGATCGCCAACCGGATCATGCACAAGCATTTGATCGCGGCGGGCGTGAAGATCGATTACGAAACGTCGATGCGCCGCTATATCGGCCGCAAGATGGGCTACACGGTCGCGGACGTGCGCGACAATTTCGGCATCGCTTTGCCGCCGGAATTCGAGCGTGTGTGCCGCGAGGAAACGCTGGCCGCCTACGAGACCGAATTGAAAGCGGTTGCGGGCGTGGCCGCCGCGATCGCCGCCCTGCCCTTCGCGCGCTGCGTGGCGTCGTCGAGCGACCCGACGCGCATCGCCAAGAGTCTTGCGATCGCGGGCCTCGCCGATCTGTTCGAGGGGCGCTGCTTCAGCGCGACGATGGTCAAGAACGGCAAGCCCGCCCCGGACCTGTTCCTGTTCGCCGCCAAGACGTTGGGCGCCGAGCCCGCCGACTGTCTGGTGATCGAGGATACGCTGGTGGGGCTCGAAGCCGCGCGGGCGGCGGGGATGAAATCGCTCGCCTATGCCGGGGCGAACCACACGCCGGAAGATCAACTGGCCGCCTTGGCGACGCAGATCTTCCGGCACATGGACGAACTGCCCGCGCGCGTCGCGGGCGTTTAGCCTATTCCTTCGCGAGCAGGTGGATGAGCGAGGACGTATCCCAGCGCCCGCCGCCGCGCGCCTGCACGGTCGCGTAGAACTGATCGACCAGGGCGGTCACCGGCAAACGCGCCTTGTTGCGCTTGGCTTCGTCGAGACAGATCGACAGGTCCTTGCGCATCCAATCGACCGCGAAACCGAAATCGAATTTGCCCTGCACCATCGTCTTGGCGCGGTTGGACATCTGCCACGAACCGGCGGCCCCGGCGGTGATGACCGACAGCACCTTCTCGGTATCGAGCCCCGCCTTCACGGCGAAGTTCATGCCTTCAGATAGCGCCTGGACGAGCCCGGCGATGCAGATCTGGTTCACCATCTTGGTGAGCTGGCCCGAACCGACCGGGCCCATCAGCGACAGCGCCTTGGCGTAGATCTTGAGCACGGGCTCGGCCTTCGCGAACACGTCGTCGTCGCCGCCGACCATGATCCCGAGCTGGCCGTTTTCGGCCCCCGCTTGGCCGCCCGACACAGGCGCGTCGAGGAAGCCGATGCCTTTCTTCTTGGCTTGCGCGTAAATCTCGCGCGCCACTTCGGCCGAGGCCGTCGTGTGGTCGACCAGGATCGTGCCCGATTTCATGCCGGCGAGCGCGCCGTTGTCGCCGTAGATCACCGAACGCAGATCGTCGTCGTTGCCCACGCAAACGAGAACGATGTCCGCACCCTTCGCGGCTTCCGCCGGCGTGGCGCCCGTACCGCCGCCATGTTTGGCGGCCCAATCTTGCGCCTTCTTGGCGCTGCGGTTGTAGACGACGACATCATGGCCGGCCTTCTTCAAATGGCCCGCCATCGGAAAACCCATCACGCCCATGCCCAAAAAAGCGAGCTTCGCCATAGCCGTTTCTTCTCCCTGATATTTCAAAAATCCGGGCGGACTATAGCCGGGCGGCGGCGCGCGTCAAAGGCCCACAGCTTAAAGACAAAGTACGGTCCACAGATCGCTGACGATCGCGGGCCCCCGCGCCACCCACAGCCCGACCGCCCCCAGGAAGAAAATCCCGAGAGCGGCGAAGCCGAGGGCTTTTGCGGGCTGCATCGCGATCACGCGCGCGCCGGGGCCGCCAGGCGCGCCATCGGCGCGTCCTTGATCGGCCAATGCAATGCCGCGGCGACGAAGCCCAGTGCCACGCAGATTCCCCACACGATGTCGTAATTGCCGTACATGTCGAAGAATTTACCACCCAGCCACGCGCCGAGGAAGCTGCCGACTTGGTGCGACATAAACACGATGCCGTAGAGCATCGACATCCAGGTCGTGCCGAAAATCTGCGCCACGAGGCCAGAGGTCAGCGGCACGGTCGACAGCCAGAACAGGCCCAACGCCGCACCGAAGATCAGCACGGTGATCTCGCTAACCGGTGTCACCAGGAACAGCACGAACACCGCCGAGCGCGCGAGATAGATGCCCGCGAGCAGGTATTTCTTGCGGCCCTTATTGCCCATCACGCCGGCCGTATAGGTGCCGACGATGTTGAACAGGCCCACGAGGGCGAGCGCCCAAGCGGCCGACCACGCTTCCAGCCCCTTATCGGCGACGTAAGCGGGCAGATGCACGGCGACGAACACGACCTGGAAGCCGCAGACGAAGAAGCCGATGGTCAGCAGCCAGAAGCCGGAATGGCCCATCGCTTCTTTGAGAGCCTCGCCCGCCGTCTGCGCGCCGCGCGACGCCGGCGGGGCGGCGAAACCCGCCACGCCGCGTGCGAGCGGCAGAATGGCGATCGCCGTGAACGCCAACACGAACAGCGCCATGCGCCAATCGTAAGCCGACAGGAAGTAGCTGGCGTACGGCACGAAGGCGAATTGCCCAAACGAGCCGCCGGCCGAGACGATGCCCAGCGCCCAGGAGCGCTTTTCCGGCGGCGCGGCACGCCCCACCGCGCCCAGAATGATCGAGAACCCCGCCCCCGCCATCGCGAAGCCCTGCAACACGTTGCCGAGCATGATGAGGTTGCCGTCTTGCGCGCCCGCCAGCGCGAAGAACCCGGCGACGTAAAGCGCCCCGCCGACCAGCACCATGCGGCCCGTGCCGTATTTGTCGGCCAGCATGCCCGCGAACGGCCCCGCGAAGCCCCACAGCAGATTGGAAACGGCAAGACCGAACGCGTAGACCTCGCGCCCGACTTGCAATTCCATCGTCATCGGCGCGAGGAACAAGCCCATCGATTGCCGCAAGCCCATCAACAGCGTCAGGATCAACGCGCCGCAAATCAAGACGGTGTTGAAGGAGAATTTCCGCACGTCGAGCATCGTCATTTTCCTTTGCGGGGGGCCGAATTTCGTGGAGATGGCGTAAGCATCTTGGCGAGGGCGGCGAGGTTTTCGCCCGCCTCGCGGAAGGGCGACACATCGCGCGCCGCGCGCGCCCGGATATACGCGCCCTGCATCGTCGAGACGATCAGCCCCGCGAGATCGCGGCGCTTGGCTTTCGGAATGGGCGCAAGCGCTTCTTCGACCGCATCGACCAGCGATGCGAACACGTCCTGGCAGGGCTCGCGCAACGCTTCGCTTTCGGGATCGAGATCGAGCGTCACGGCGCCGGCCGGGCAGCTCATCCGGTAATCGGTTTTGAGCGATGCTTCCTCGCCCATCTTGAAGAATTCGCGCACGGCTTCCTCGGGCGTGCGGCAGCCCTCGGCGCGTGCGCGATAGCGTCCGACCGCCGCCTCGCGATAGGCGGCCAGCGCCTCGCGCGCGATCTGGGTCTTGCCGTCGGGGAAGAAATGATAGAGTGAGCCTTTGGGCGCGCCGCTTTCCGCCACGATCTGGTTGATCCCGGCGGCCGCAAGCCCGCCTTGGCGCAGCAACTTGGTGGCGGCGCGCAACATATCCGCGCGCGGGGAAATCTCGTCGGGAATCCGGGGCCGGGCCATGACCCGGCAGTTATTATATAGACTGGTCTACTCCAACAAGCGCATGGGTTGCATGGCTGCCCCGGGGCCGACGCGCGTTTCGCGCATGTGTCGGGACAATCGCGCGCAAAAGCCGGGCCGCCGCAAAAGAAACGGGGCGGAAGGTTGCCCTTCCGCCCCGCGCCTTCGTGAAGCCTGGAGAGGCTTGGACTTCTTAGAAGTCCATGCCGCCCATGCCGCCACCGCCGCCCGGAGCCGGCATCGGCTCTTCCTTCTTCGGACGCTCGGCGACCATCGCTTCGGTCGTGATGAGCAGACCGGCGACCGACGACGCGTCCTGGAGGGCCAAGCGCACGACCTTGGTCGGGTCGATGATGCCTTCCTTGATCATGTCGACATATTCGCCCGACTGGGCGTTGAAGCCGATCTTCTCGTTCTTGCCTTCGAGCAGCTTGCCGACGATCAGCGAGCCGTCCGCACCGGCATTCAGCGCGATCTGGCGCGCCGGCGCCTGCAGCGCCTTACGAATGATGTCGATGCCGACCTGCTGGTCGTGGTTGGCGCCCTTGAGGCCTTCGAGGGCGCGCGTCGCGTAGAGCAGGGCCGAACCGCCGCCCGTCACGATGCCTTCCTCGACCGCGGCCTTGGTGGCGTGCATCGCGTCGTCGACGCGATCCTTGCGCTCCTTGACCTCGACTTCCGTGGCGCCGCCGACGCGGATGACGGCAACGCCGCCCGCCAGCTTCGCCAGACGCTCCTGCAGCTTCTCGCGGTCGTAGTCCGAGGTGGTTTCCTCGACCTGCGCCTTGATCTGGTTGCAGCGGGCTTCGATGTCCTTCTTCTTGCCTGAGCCGTCGACGATCGTGGAGTTGTCCTTGTCGATCGACACCTTCTTGGCGCGGCCGAGCATGTCCAACGACACGGTTTCGAGCTTGATGCCCAGATCGGCCGAGATGACCTGGCCGGCCGTGAGGATCGCGATGTCCTCGAGCATCGCCTTGCGGCGATCGCCGAAGCCCGGCGCCTTGACGGCCGCGACCTTCAGGCCGCCGCGCAGCTTGTTGACGACCAGGGTCGCCAGCGCTTCGCCTTCGACTTCCTCGGCGATGATCAGCAGCGGCTTGCCCGTCTGGACGACCGCTTCGAGCACCGGCAGCAGCGGCTGCAGCGACGAGAGCTTGGCTTCGTGGATCAGGATGTACGGGTTCTCGAGTTCGACCGTCATCTTGTCGGCGTTGGTCACGAAGTACGGCGACAGGTAGCCGCGATCGAACTGCATGCCTTCGACGACGTCGAGTTCGGTCTCGAGGCTCTTGGCCTCTTCCACCGTGATGACGCCTTCGTTACCGACCTTCTGCATCGCCTTGGCGATCATCGCGCCGATGTCTTTTTCGCCGTTGGCCGAAATCGTGCCGACCTGGGCGACTTCGTCCGACGTCGAGATCTTCTTCGAACGCTTCTTCAGGTCCTCGACCACGCGCTCGACGGCGATGTCGATGCCGCGCTTCAGGTCCATCGGGTTCATGCCGGCCGCGACCGACTTGGCGCCTTCGCGCACGATCGCCTGGGCGAGAACGGTCGCCGTCGTCGTGCCGTCGCCGGCCGCGTCGTTGGTCTTCGAGGCCACTTCGCGCACCATCTGGGCGCCCATGTTCTCGAACTTGTCGGCCAGTTCGATTTCCTTCGCGACCGTCACACCGTCCTTGGTGATGCGGGGCGCGCCGAAGGCCTTGTCGATGACGACGTTGCGGCCCTTCGGGCCCAGCGTCACCTTGACCGCGTCGGCCAGGATATCGACGCCGCGCAGCATACGCGCGCGGGCGTCGCCGCCGAATTTAACGTCTTTGGCTGCCATTGGATCTGTCCTTTACGTTGAATGGAGGTATCGAGTGCGCGGCGCGCTTACTCGATCACGCCCAGGATGTCGGATTCCTTCATGATCAGGAGATCCTTGCCGTCGACCTTCACTTCCGTGCCCGACCACTTGCCGAACAGGATCTTGTCGCCGGCCTTCACGCCCATCGGCAGCAACGTGCCGGCTTCGGTGCGCGCACCGGGGCCCGCCGCGATGACCTTGCCCTGCTGGGGCTTTTCCTTGGCGGTGTCGGGGATGATGATCCCCCCCTTGGTCTTGGTCTCTTGGTCGAGAGCTTCGACCAGAACGCGATCGTTCAAAGGCTTGAACTTCATATGGTCTCTCCTGCGCGTAGCGCGATTGACGCCCACGGAGGATTAACGCTTGTTAGCAGTCCCCTCTCGTGAGTGCCAAGGTTGTAGGGGAGACGACCCCGCCCTGTCAAAGCGAAATTAACGCCCTGAAAAATATAACTTAATCGATTCGCTTGCCGAGCGTGACCAGTTCCCGCCCCTGCCGGGGTTGCGCCTTGGGGAAGAGAATCGTGCAGCGGTCGAAGGGGGCGACGACTTTGTCGGGCCCGTCCATGGCGATGACCGTGCCCGCCGCCACCTCCTCGAACCCTTCATAGGGGGCGAGGAATTTGAGATCGGCATGCTTGGCGACATGCACGCTTTCGATCGTGTAGACGCCCGTTTCGGCCGCCGGCACGGCAGGTTTCAACCGGCGCGCCACTTCCGGCTCGAGCAGCCCCGTCGCTTCGAGGAACGAAATCAGCGTGTGCTTGGCGACGGTGACGGTCGCTTTCAAAAAATGCGCGCCGCATTCGACGACCAGCGCCGTCGGCTGGGCATGCGCTTCGCCGAACGCGCCGTACTCGACCATCACCTTGCCGTCGAACGCGCCGTTTTGCAGCAGCATCGACGGCGGATGGCCAAGCTTCTCCGCGAACGCGCGCACGCGCGGCAGATTGCGGCCGACGAAGAACGGCCGATTGGCGAAACTGGTCGAATGAATGTCGAGCAGGTAATCGGCTTGGCGCACGAAGGGACGAAGCTCGGCCGCGCGGATCGCCTCGTGCGTGCCTTCGCCGTCGATCCAATCGTCGCGCCACACGCGGTTCATATCGCGATCGACGAAGCGTGAGTCGAGCGGCGCTTCCGCTTTGAAACTTTGATAGGCCTTCACATTGGCGAAGGCGACGATCCAGGTGCCGCGGATCGGGCGCAAGCCGAGATCGAGCGCCCAGTGCAGCGCCTCGGCGCCGCAGAACTCGTTCCCGTGCGTCAACGCGACGGTCATCACCGTGGGCCCCGGCTCGGGCGCGCTGAAGACATGGACGTAATCGACGCCGGTCTCGGATCGCTTCCAGCGCGTCAGGTCGCGCGGGCGCAACTCGATCGGCGGCAATTGCCGGCCGGTCATGTCGTGGCCTTCATCCGATGTTCGAAACGCTGCCGATCGGCGGGATCGAGCGCCACGACGACATGCAGATGATCGTCTTCCTGGCGTTCTTCGAACACTTGCCCGTGCTCGTGCAGCCAAGCGAGCGAGGCGCCGTCGCCATACGGCAGATCGTATTCGACCGTCTGGCGCGACGCGGCCAAACGCTTGTCGATATGTTGGAGCAGATCGTCGGCGCCCTCGCCGGTAAGCGCGGAGACGCAGACCGCGTCGTCCTCGCGGGACGCCCGCGCGATCCACACTTCGCGCGATTCGGGATCGAGGCGGTCGAGCTTGTTGTAGACCTCGACGAAACGATCCTCGCCTTCGCCGGCCCGGCCAAGCTCGGTCAGCACCGTGCGCACGTCCTTGGCTTGGGACTCGCTTTCGGGATGCGACACGTCGCGCACATGCAGCACGATATCGGCGGCGAGCACTTCTTCGAGCGTCGCGCGGAACGCCGCGACCAGATCGTGCGGCAGGTCCGACACGAAACCGACCGTGTCCGACAGAATGATTTTGCGCCCCGACGGCAGGCCCAAGGCGCGCATCGTGGGATCGAGTGTCGCGAACAGCATATCCGCCGCCAGGACGCGCGCATGGACGAGGCGGTTGAACAATGTCGATTTGCCGGCGTTGGTGTAGCCGACCAACGCGACGACCGGATAGGGCACGCGCGCGCGCGCCTTGCGGTGAAGGGCGCGCGTGCGCTTCACCTCCTCCAGTTCCTTCTTCAAGCGGATGATCTTGTCGCCGATCTGGCGGCGATCGCTTTCGAGCTGGCTTTCGCCGGGACCGGCCAAGAAGCCGAAACCGCCGCGCTGGCGTTCAAGATGGCTCCAGGTCCGCACCAGGCGCGAACGCTGATAGGTCAACTGCGCGAGTTCGACCTGCAAGCGGCCTTCGGCGGTGCGCGCGCGCGTGCCGAAGATTTCCAAGATCAAACCCGTGCGGTCGATGACCTTGCACTTGAGCTCTTTCTCGAGATTGCGCTGCTGCACGGGGCCGAGCTGGCAATCGACGATCGCGACGGCGATGCCCTGCGCCTTGATGATTTCGGCGAGGCGTTCGACCACGCCCTCGCCCATCAAGGTGGACGGGCGGAACGCGGCCAAGCGCACGACCTCGGCATGCGCGATCTTCAGATCGATCGCGCGCGCCAGGCCGCAGGCTTCTTCCAGCTTGTCTTCGAGCGTGCGGTTTTCCGCCGCCGCGTCGGCCCCGCGCTTTTTGAGCGCGGGGTGCACGACGAGGGCAAGCCCCTCCACCTTGCGCGCCGCGAAATCTTCGGGCGCGCCGTCCTCGACCGTTTCGTCGGGAGCGTCGGGCTTCTTCTTGGAACCGCGGCTCAGCCTTCGGCCCCTTCCTTATCGCCTTCGAACAGCGCGATCGGGCCCGTGGGCATCACGGTGGAGATCGCATGCTTGTAGACGAGCTGGCTGTGGCCGTCGCGGCGCAGCAGCACGGAGAAATTGTCGAACCAGGTCACGATGCCCTGCAGCTTCACGCCGTTCACCAGGAAGATCGTCACGGGGGTCTTGTTCTTGCGGATATGGTTGAGAAACACATCCTGCACGTTCTGGGACTTATCGGCAGACATATCGTCATTGCCTTTCTTGGTTGGGCTCCCGCTTGCCGGATTGTCAGCCGGGGGTTTGCGAAGGGCCATTGCTGCGACATGAGGATGCGAAGGCCGCACCCCCCCCTCAAAAAGAACATCTAGCCGTTAATCTAGGCTGAACGAGGACGACTTACAGCCCGAGTTCCCGCCAGACCGCCCGCAAGGCCCGAAGATCGGGGACCCGCAAGGCAGGAGGATACCGCGTTAACAGCGCATCATCCCCCATCCCATTCCCTACGAGAATGGGCACCCCGGATATAGCATGCGCGGCCTGCATATCAAGACCGGTATCACCCACGTACCACACCTGGGGACCCAGAGGGATTTCCAGGCCGTCCATGGCCATGTCGAAGGGCGCGCGGTCGGGCTTGTCGCGCTTGGCGTCGCTCGCCCCAACCAGCCGGTGGAACTTGGCCGTCCAGCCGAGATGGTCGGCCTCGCGGCGCAGCAGCTTGCCCTGCTTGTTGGAGACGACGCCCAGCGTCACGTCCATCGCGTCGAGCAATTCCCCCGCCCCGTCGCAGACTTTCATCGCGTCGAGATGCCCGTCCTCGAACGCCTTGTAGAAGATCGTGCGCGCGCGCGGCCATTCGGCGCCGAAAATCTCCGGGAAGCTTTCGCGCAACGACCGGCGCACGCGCGCATGCGTTTCCTCGATCGTCCATTCGGGCAGGCCGAATTCGCGGAACGCCGCGTTCAGCGCGAGACGGATCGCGCCGAAATTGTCGACCAGCGTGTTGTCCCAGTCGAACAGAACCGCTTGCGGCTTCGCCAGCTTCACGCGCCCACGCCTAAGACCGAGCTGCCGCGACCTGCGCGTCCATATGCGCCATCAACGCCGCGCGCAGCTTGGTGGCGACCGCCCCCGGCTTGCCATTGGCGACGGTCTTGTCGTCGACCTGCGTGACCGGCATCACGAAGGACGAGGCCGATGTGACGAACACTTCGCGCGCCCGGCGAAGCTCGTCCATCGTGAAGCTGCGTTCCTCGAATTTCAAACCTTCGGCGGCGGCGAGCTTGATGAGCTCGAGCCGCGTGACGCCATTGAGGATCTCGTTCGACGGGGCGCGCGTGACCAAAGCCCCCGCTTCGGTGACGATCCACGCGTTCGACGACGAACCTTCGGTGACCACGCCCTTAGCGTCGTAAAGGATCGTCTCGTAGGCGCCGTTTTCGCGCGCCGCCTGCTTGGCGAAGCAATTGGGCAGCAGGCCGACGGTCTTGATGTCGCAACGCCCCCAGCGGATATCGGGCATCGTGATCGCCTTCACGCCATCCTCGAGCCAGGCGGCGGGATGCGCTTTCGCGTTGCGCGCGGTCATCACGACCGCCGGGCGGATCTTCTTGGTCGGGAACGCATGGTCGCGCGGGGAAACGCCGCGCGTAACTTGTAGATAGACGATGCCGTTGGTCACCAGATTGCGGCGGATCGTCTCGCGCATGGCGAGCGAAAACGCCGCGCGGCTCATCGGCATATCGATGCGCATTTCGCGCAAAGACCGCTCCAGCCGGTCGAGATGGCCCTTCTCTTCCATCGGCACGCCGTCGCGCACCGTGCAGACTTCGTAAATGCCGTCGGCGAATTGATAGCCGCGGTCCTCGACATGCACCGAAGCTTCGCGATGCGGGACATAACGGCCGTTGACGTAGGCGACACGGGACATTTGCGGACTCTCGAAAGGTTAGGCGTCGAGCTGGCCGGCGCGTTCGCGGTCGGCGCCGTGCACGCCCAGCGCCTTCAGCTTGCGATGGAGTGCGGAACGCTCCATGCCCACGAAGGCGGCGGTGCGCGAGATATTGCCGCCGAAGCGCGTGACTTGCGCGATGAGGTACTGGCGCTCGAACAATTCGCGCGCTTCGCGCAGCGGCAATCCCATGATCTCGGCGCCATTCTCCCCGCGCAAGGCGGTCGGCACGGCGGCCCCCAGATCGGGCGGCAGGTTTTCCGCGCGCACGGGCTGGCCCGCCTCGCCCGGCGACATGATCAGCAGCCATTCGACGACGTTGCGCAGCTGGCGCACATTGCCGGGCCAATCGTGGGTTTGCATCGTCGCGATCGCGTCGTCGGCGATCGGGCGCGGCGAAACGCCTGTCGCTTGCGCCGCGCGCTCCATGAAATAGGCGGCGAGTGCGGGAATATCCTCGCGCCGCTCCTTCAAGGGCGGCATGCGGATCGGCACGACGTTGAGGCGATAGAACAGATCCTCGCGGAAGCGGCCTTCCTGGATTTCGCGCTGCAAATCGCGGTTGGTCGATGCGATCACGCGCACATCGACCTGCACGCGCACGCGCCCGCCCACGCGCTCGAAGCTTTGCTCCTGCAGCACGCGCACGATCTTGCCCTGGGTTTCCAGTGGCATGTCGGCGACTTCGTCGAGATAGAGCGTGCCGTTATGCGCCTTCTCGAACACGCCGATCTTCGGCAAGGGCGCGTCGGGATCGTCGATGGGCGAACCCGGCTCGATGCCGAACATCTCGATCTCCATCGCGTTGGGCCGGAGCGAGGCGCAGTTCAACACCACGAACGGCCCGCTCTCGCGCTTGGACAGCGAATGGATGAGACGCGCGCCCACTTCCTTGCCCGAGCCCGCGGGGCCCACGAGCAAGACGCGGCTGCCGGTGGGGGCGACGCGGCCGAGCTGCTGGCGCACCTGCACGATACCCGCCGAATTGCCGACGATTTCCGGCGGGCCGCCGGCGCGCAGCTTCAATTCCTCGTTCTCGCGCCGCAGCCGCGCCGCTTCGATCGCGCGCTGAACGACCAGCAGCAGGCGATCGGCCTTGAACGGCTTCTCGATGAAGTCGTAGGCGCCGCGACGGATGGCGCTGACCGCCATCTCGACGTTGCCGTGGCCGGAGATGATGACGACCGGCACGTCGGGATGTTCGCGGCGAATGACGTCGAGCACTTCGAGCCCGTCCATCGGCGAGCCTTGCAGCCACACGTCGAGCACGACGAGGCTGGGCCGGCGCGCGCGGATCGCTTCGAGCGCGGAGGTCGAATCCCCCGCTCCGCGCGTTTGATGGCCGTCGTCTTCCAGGATGCCGCCGATCAGCATCCGGATATCGGCCTCGTCGTCGACGATCAAAATGTCGTGGGACATGAATCGGGTTTACCGGAATCCGGAATCGGGCGGAAGCGCCATCTTATTCCCTCGTGCTGTCCAACGGAAATTGCAGCGTCACCACGGCACCGCCGCCCTCGCGATCCGCAAGAATGACGGCACCGCCATGATCTTCCATGATCTTCTTGACGATCGCGAGGCCGAGACCGGTCCCTTTCGCGCGCGTTGTGACGTAGGGCTCGGTCAATCGGTCGCGGTTTTCCTTGGGCAAACCCTTGCCGTTGTCGCCGACCGCGACGAAAGGCCGCCCCGCCTCGTCGCGCGCCAAACGCACTTCGACGCGCCCGCGCGGCAGGTCGTTTCCTTCGCGCCCGTCAATCGCGTCGACGGCGTTCTGCAACAAATTGGTCAAGGCCTGGCCGATCTGGCGCGGATCGAGACGCAAACGCAACGGCGCCTTGGGCAAATCGATGATCCAATCGATATTCGTGCGCCCCGTCTGCTGAAGGAAGGCGGTCTGACGGACGAGATCGACCGCGTCCTCCTCCGCCATTTTGGGGGCGGGCATGCGCGCGAAGGCGGAAAACTCGTCGACCATGCGGCCGATATCGCCGACCTGGCGCACGATCGTGTCGGTGCACAAGCGGAACGTGTCGGGATCCGACTTGATCTCGGGCAGATACTTGCGCTTCAGCCGTTCGGCCGAAAGCTGAATGGGCGTGAGCGGATTCTTGATCTCGTGCGCGATGCGCCGCGCCACATCCGACCACGCGGCTTTGCGCTGCGCCGCTTCCAGATCGGTCACGTCGTCGAACGTAGCGACGAGGCCGAGCGTGCCGTCGCCCAAGCGCGCTTGCGCGACGCGGACGGAGAAGGTGCGCCGCTGACCTTCGCGCGCGATATGGATTTCGCCGCTCGCCGGCTTGTCGGGATTGGCGCGCGCCTGTTCGATCAAAGGCGCGAATTCCGGCACGATTTCGCCCAGTCTTTGCCCGAGCCGCGCATCGAGATCGACGCCGATCAGATGCGACGCGGAAAGATTGGGATACGCGACATGGCCATCCTCGTCGAGGCCGACGACGCCCGCCGACACGCCGCCGAGCACCGCTTCGGTGAAGCGGCGGCGGTTCTCGATCTGGCGGTTCGCTTCGACCAATTCGCGCCGCTGGCTTTCGATTTCGCCGGTCATGCCGTTGAAGGCGCGCGACAGCGTGGCGAGTTCGTCGTCGTCGTCCGATTCAGCGACGCGCGCCGAAAGCTCGCCCGCGCGCACGCGTTCGGCCGCGGCGATCAAAGCGCCCACCGGCCGCGCGAGACGATTGGCGAGCGCGAGCCCGATCCAGATCGCGGCGAGCAGCAGCAGCAGCGCCACGACGACGAACATCACCGCGAAGGTGACCTGGAAGCCGGAACGCTTTCCCTCGATCGATTCATAGGTTTGCACCGCAAGGCGCGTGCGATCCACATGCTGCACGACGCGCGGTTCGACATAGCGCCCGACCAGAAGATAGATCTGGTCCGTGCCGTCGATGCGCGTCATCGCGCGTACGCGATCGGACAACGCCCCGCCTTCCTCCGCGCGCTCGGGCGTGAAGATCACGACCTCGCCCCCGCGCGCGCGGTCGAGCGCCCAGAACGGCACGACCTCGAATTGCAACGACAAGGTCAGGCCCGATTTCGCCAGCACCTGCCCGCGCGCGTCGAACACGATCGCTTCGGTCAGCGCGCGCAGCTGCGTTTGCGTATCGACGGCCTGCTGGATGTAATTCCTGTCCATGAAGGCGATCGGGCCTTCGCGCCCCAGATCGGCGGCCATCGCCTGGATATCGCCGCGGATGTTGTTGCGATGCTCCTCGAGATACGCCTCCGCCGCCGCCAGCGATTCGCGCAGCGCATTGCGCACGGGATCGGAGAACCAAGCCTGGACGCCGAGATTGAAGAACAGCGCCGAAGCGACCGCCATGATGACCGCGGGCGCCCCCGCCAGCACGGCGAACAAGGCGACGAGCCGCACATGCAGCCTGGCGCCCGCCAAGCCTTGGCGGCGCTGGACCCAGAGCTTCACGAGCTCGCGCGCGACGACGGCGCCGAGCATCAACAGCAAAACGAGATTGACCGTCAGCAGCGCCACGAGGCGGGCGGGGTCGGGCCCTTCCTCGGCGGTCGCGAACAGATAGGTGACGATACCCGCGATGACCGCGAGGATCGTCAGCAGGAAGGCGAGCTTGCGGCCCAAACGCGCGCGCGAAGCCCAGGCGCGCAGCCGTGCCGCGAATGCCGGTCTGCTTTCCGGTGCCTGATCGCTCGAAATATCCGTCATGTTCCCCTGGCGCGAAGCGCCGCCGGGGTCACTTTAGGCCGCGTACGACCTGGATGTCCAACTCGCGGATTTTCTTGCGCAAAGTGTTGCGGTTGAGGCCCAACAACTGCGCGGCTTTGATCTGGTTGCCGCGCGTCGCCGACAGCGTGAGCGACAGCAGCGGGCGTTCCATCTCGCGCAGGATGCGATCATAGACGCCGGCGGGCGGCAAACCGTCCTTATGCGCGTCGAAATAGGCGCGCAAGTGGCGTTCGACCGAAGCGCCCAGCGATTCGTCCGTCGGGGCGGCTTCCGTCACCGGGGCGGGATTGGCGTCGGAGAGTTCGGCTTCGATGATGTCGACGCCGATCACTTCCTGCGTATAGAGCGCCAGCAGTCGCCGGATCAAATTCTCGAGCTCGCGCACGTTGCCCGGCCAGCGATGCTGGCGCAGCCGATCCATCGCGGGCGCGTCGAGATTCTTCATCGGCAACCCTTCGGTCGCCGTGGTTTGCAGGAAGTGCCGCACCAGCAGCGGCACGTCGTCGGAACGCTCGCGCAACGGCGGCAAACGGATCGGCACGACGTTGAGGCGATAGAACAGATCTTCGCGGAACAGGCCTTGGCGCACGAGCTGGCGCAGATCGCGGTGCGTGGCGGCGACGATCCGCACATCGGCGCGGATGCGCGTGCGCCCGCCGACGGTCGTGTACTCGCCTTCCTGCAACACGCGCAGCAAACGCGTCTGCGCTTCGATCGGCATGTCGCCGATTTCGTCGAGGAACAGCGTGCCGCCCTGGCTTTGCTCGAAGCGGCCCGCGTAACGCGCCGTGGCGCCGGTGAAAGCGCCCTTCTCGTGGCCGAACAATTCGCTTTCGATCAACTCGCGCGGGATCGCGGCCATGTTGAGCGCCACGAACGGCCCGTTGCGGCGCTTGCCGTAATCGTGCAGCGCGCGCGCGACCAGTTCCTTGCCCGTACCGGACTCGCCCGTGATCATCACGGTCAGATCCGTGCCCATCAGGCGCGCGAGCACGCGATAGATTTCCTGCATCGCCGGCGAGCGGCCGATCAGCGGCAGTTTCTCGTCCGGCGCTTCGTCGTCGCCCAGCCCGTCGAGCGACACCGGCGCCTTGGGCGCGGTCAGCGCGCGTTCGACGACGGAGACGAGCTCCTTCAGATCGAACGGCTTGGGCAGATATTCGAACGCGCCGCGCTCGGTCGCCTTGATGGCGGTCAGAAGCGTGTTCTGCGCGCTCATCACGATAACGCGCAACTCGGGGCGCACCTTGCGGATGCGCGGCACGAGGTCGAGGCCGTTTTCGTCGGGCATCACCACGTCGGTGATGACCAGATCGCCGTCGCCGTCGGCGACCCATTTCCAAAGCTGCGAGGCGTGTCCCGTCGTCCGGACTTCGTAGCCCAAACGGCCCAGCGCCTGATTGAGAACGGTCCTGATCGCCTTGTCGTCGTCCGCGACCAGAATGGTGGCCTGTGCCATTTATCGTCCCGCCTTCACTCGTCTACTCGACCGCCGCGCCGCTGGCGATCGGCAGCCGGACCCGGAAAATCGTCCGGCGGGGTTGGCCGTCGAATTCGATGACGCCACCATGATCGCCGACGATTTTGGCGACCAAAGCAAGTCCCAGGCCAGTGCCCTGTTTCTTCGTCGTAATAAAGGGTTCGAAGAGATGCGTCCGGACGTCTTCCGGGATGCCTTCGCCGTTATCCTGGACCGAGACGACCAGCGGCAGCGAAACGCGTTGGTTCGTTCCCGGGACGGCAAAGCGCACGCCCTGCTGGAACGCCGTCGACAGCACGATCTCGCCGCCCTGGCGGGGCACCGCCTCGGCCGCGTTCTTCACCAGATTCAGGAAAATCTGGATCAGCTGATTGCGGTTGCCCAGCACCGGCGGCAGCGACGGATCGTAATTCTCGACGAAGCGGACATGCCGGCCGAAGCCTGCCTGGGCCAGCATGCGCACATGGCCGAGCACGCGATGGATGTTCACCGGGCCCGCCTCGAACGGCAGGCCTTCGGAGAAAATCTCCATCCGGTCGACCAGCGCGCGAATGCGATCGGACTCGTCGCAGATCAGACGCGTGAGTTCGCGGTCCTGCGGCTGCGCGGTTTGTTCGAGAAGCTGTGCCGCACCGCGAATGCCCGACAACGGGTTCTTCACCTCATGCGCCAGCATCTGCGCCATCGCACCGACCGAACGCACCGTGTTGCGATGGACGAGCTGGCGGCCGATCGTGCGCGCGATCGAGCGGCGTTGCAGGACCAGTGCGATCTGCCCTTCCCCGCCCTCGCCGACATAGCCCGCGCGCACCGAAACCAATTGATGCCCGATGCGCGGCGTTTCGATCGCGACTTCTTCTTCGGACACCGAAGCCCCATGTTTGCGCGCCTGATGCAGCACGCCGAACACGGGATTGTCGTCGGGAATGAACTCGGTCAGCGTCTTGCCGATCAGCACGCTCGCCCCCGCTTCGAAAAAGCTTTCGGCGGCGGGATTGGCGAGCAGGATCGTATCGCCCGCGTCGACGACCAATACGGCGTCGGGGATCGCGGCCAGCACGGCGGAATGATCGAGCTTCACGTCGGGCAGCGGCGTCACGGGCATCGGCACGACGAGCGCCATTATGCGGCCTCCTGCAAGCCGGCGACGGGTTCCGATCGCGCGGGCGGTTCCCAGCCCGCCTCGATCCCGCGGCCCCAGGCCGCGCGCACCATTTCGCGCACGTCGGCGGGTTCGGCGACGGTCATGACCTTCGAGCGGAACTCGACAGCCCCCGGAAACCCGCGCGCATACCAGCCCAAATGCTTGCGCGCCACGCGCTTGCCCGCGTCCAGCCCGTAATGCGACAGCATCGCTTCGTAGTGTTCGAGCACCACGTCCATCTGTTCGCGCAACGACGGGTCGCGCGCGCGTTCGCCCGTCGCCAGGAACTTGATGACGTTGGCCGGGAACCACGGCCGCCCGCAAGCGCCGCGCCCGATCATCACGCCGTCGGCCCCCGATTGGCGCAACGCTTCGGCCGCGTCGTCGTAGGTTTGGATATCGCCATTGGCGACGACCGGGATCGACACCGCGTCCTTCACGCTACGGATCGCCGACCAATCGGCCTTGCCGGTATAGAATTGCTGGCGCGTGCGGCCATGGATCGCCAGCGATTTAATCCCGCATTCCTGCGCGATGCGCGCGAGCTTGGGCGCGTTCAGCGAATTGTGATCCCAGCCCAAGCGCATCTTCAGCGTCACGGGCACTTTCACGGCCTTGGCGGTCGCTTCCAGAATGCGCGCGGCCAGCAATTCGTCGCGCATCAGCGAGGATCCCGCATGGCCGTTGACGATCTTCTTCACCGGGCAGCCGAAATTGATGTCGATGATCTGCGCGCCGCGATCTTCGTTGAGCTTCGCCGCTTCGGCCATCACCGACGGCTCGCAGCCCGCAAGCTGCACGGCCATGGGGAATTCCTCGGGCTCGAATTGGGCCATCAGCAGCGATTGGCGGGTTTCGCGGATCATCGCTTGGCTCGCGATCATCTCCGAAACCACCAAACCCGCACCGAAGCGCTTCACCAGCTTGCGGAACGGCAAATCCGAAATGCCAGACAACGGAGCCAGAACCACCGGCGCGTCGAGTTGAATGGGGCCGATTTGAATGCTCATTGTTTGTGCAGGTCGCCCGGGGTGATTAGAGTTTGAGCGGTTTTACCCCGGCCAAAGCCGTCTGGCAAGCGGCTGTTACACTGTCAGTATATTGCACTGCAAAACAAAGGATTTTCCAAGTACACGGCGATTCGCTGAGGATAATTCCGCAGCGCAAAAGTCCGCCGCTAACCCAAAATCACGTCCGAGACAAACTTCACGCCCGGATAGGCCAATGTGAGCAGCAAATAAGCGAACAGCACATAACGCGCGGCGCGGCGCCCCGAAATGCCGCCCCGGTGATGGACCCAGAGCAGGCCCGAAATCGCCAGGAACGCCGCGAAGGACAGCACGGTCTTGTGGTCGAGCTTCATCGGGGCGGCGAAAGTCAGCCACGACAACACGCCGCCGGAGATCAACGCGACCGCCAAAACCGCGCCCGACGCGAGAAGCAGCTCGGCCAACAAACGCTCCCCGTCGGCGATCGACGGCAGGCGGCGGGTGAAATCCGTCGGCCGCTTGGTTTTGAGCGCGCGTTCCTGCAGGAACACCGCAAGCCCCGCCATCGCCGCCAGCGTCAGCAAGCCATAGGCGACCAAGGCCACCAGGATATGCGCGATCAGCCAGCCTTCCGGCGCCTGGCCCATCAGCGGGCGTTCGGGGGCGTGCTGCCACACGGTCGCGATGGCCGCGAGAATCACCAGATAAAACGCCAAGAGCGGCGCCAATCGCTCCGCCCCGCGCCGCAAGGCGACCACGCCAGCGAACAACGCCATGCTGACCAGAATCGCCAGCCACAAGGCGGTGGCAAGGCCGGTGCGCCAGCCCCCGGCGAAGGAATGGGTCAGCAGCACCGCAGGCCCCGCGATGGCGATGGCGAGCGCCAGCCAGGGCGCGCGATGCGCGTCGATGCGCGCCAGTCCCAACGGGACCAGCGACACGAGGGCGGATAGCGACAGAACGAAACCGGCGACCGACATAACGGCCGGGATAATGCCGTGGTTAGAGCCCTTGCACCACGATCATGTTGAACTTCGCCGTCGCCCCTTCGCGCGCCTTGCGGGCCTTCACGTAAAGGGCTGAATCGTAGAACGCCTTGGCGGTGGCGAAATCCGGAAACTCGGCGACGATCACCCGCGACGGGCGCCAATCGCCTTCCAGCACCTGGCTCTCCCCGCCGCGCACGATGAATTTGCCGCCGGCGGCGGCGATGGCGCCGGGCGACAACGCCTTGTAGCCTTCGTATTTCGCGGGGTCCGAGACGTCGACATCGGCGATGATGTAAGCGGGCATAGTTCCCTCCCCTCGAAAATCTTGCCGTGAGCTTCGCGCTAGAATACGACCGGATGATGACCGACACCATCGCGCTCGTTCTCGCGGCCGGTAAGGGTACGCGCCTCCCCGGCGCGGTGCCCAAGCAATATCGCGATCTCGGCGGCGCGCCGGTTCTGCACCGCACGCTGCGCGCCTTCGCCGAACATGCGCGCATCGACGCCGTGCGCGTCGTCTACGATCCCGCCGACGCCGATCTCTATGCGCGCGCAACACAAGGTTTGGCGCTGCTCGATCCCGTCGCGGGCGGACGCGAACGGCAAGACAGCGTGCGGCGCGGGCTCGAAAGCCTCGAAGCCCTCACGCCCAAGCGCGTGCTGATTCATGATGGCGCGCGCCCCTTCGCGAGCGGCGATCTGATCGATCGGATGATCGCCGCCCTCGACGATGCGCCGGCGGCCATCGCCGCAATCCCCGTGACCGACACGTTGTGGCGCGAAGCGGACAAGGCGGCCGACACGCTCGTCCTGCGCGACAAACTCTGGCGCGCGCAAACGCCGCAAGCCTTCCGCTACGCCGATATTCTCGCCGCCCATCGCAAAGCGGCAGGCTTGGCGCTGACCGACGACGCGGCAGTCGCGCGCCATGCCGGATTGAAGGTATCGTTGGTCATGGCGGCGGAGAGCAATTTCAAGATCACGACCGAGGAAGACCTTGCGCGCGCATCGCGCGACGTGGCGCGCGGCGATATCCGCACCGGCACGGGTTTCGACGTTCATAAATTCGGCCCCGGCGATGGTGTGTGGCTCTGCGGCGTGAACGTGCCGCACGAGGCGGGGCTCGACGGGCATTCGGATGCCGATGTCGGCCTGCACGCGCTGACCGACGCGCTGCTGGGGGCGATCTGCGAAGCGGATATCGGCGCGCATTTCCCGCCTTCCGATCCGCAATGGCGCGGCGCTTCGTCCGACCGCTTCTTGGCCCATGCCGCCAAGCTGATCCGTACACGCGGCGGCGAGATCCGCCATGTCGATGTCACGCTGATCTGCGAACGGCCCAAGGTCGGCCCGCATCGCGACGCGATGCGGGCGCGGATCGCCGAAATCCTCGGCATCGATATTTCGCGCGTGTCGGTCAAAGCGACGACGACCGAAGGCCTTGGCTTCACCGGGCGGCGCGAAGGGATCGCCGCACAAGCCGCCGCGACCGTGGCGCTGCCGTGAAGCTGCAATTCACCTATGGCCGCTTGCCGGACGGATTCCGGCTCAGCGATCCGGCCGCGTTGCTGGCGACTTGGTTCGGCTCGGGCCTCGTTCCCTTCGCGTCGGGTACGTGGGGCACGCTAGCGGCCCTGCCCTTCGCCTATGTGATTTGGATCATCGGCGGCTGGACGCTGCTGCTGCTGGCGACGATCGCCGTCTCGGCGCTGGGCATCTGGGCCTCCGCGCGCGTCACCGACAAGCTGCCGGTGAAGGACCCCGGCTTCATCGTGATCGACGAAGTGGCGGGCATGTGGCTCACACTGCTCTTCGCGCCGTTCGAGATTTGGGCCTGGGCGCTCGCCTTCCTGCTGTTCCGCGCGGCCGATATCGTAAAGCCCTTCCCCGCGAGCTGGGCCGACCGCAACGTGAAAGGCGGGCTCGGCGTCATGCTCGACGATCTTCTCGCCGCTTTGTGGTCGGGTGTGGCGATCTGGGCCGTTTCGACGTATCTACCGGTGCAAGATGTCATCGACCGAATCAAATTTTGAAGCCGCCCTCGCCTTCGACGTGCTGAACGCGTGCCGCCGGGCGGGCGTGATGCTCGCGACGGCGGAATCCTGCACCGGCGGTTTGGTCGCGGGCGCGCTGACCGCCATTCCCGGCTCGTCCGACGTGGTCGATCGCGGCTTCGTGACCTATTCGAACGAAGCGAAGATGGACATGCTGGGCGTGCCCGAAGCGCTTTTGCGCGCGTTCGGCGCCGTCAGCGAACCGGTCGCGCGCGCGATGGCGGAAGGGGCGCTGGCCAAAAGCCGTGCCGGTATCGCCGTATCGATCACCGGCGTCGCGGGTCCGGGCGGCGGCACGCCGGAGAAGCCCGTCGGGCTCGTCCATTTCGGTCTCGCGCGCAAGGACAAGCCCACGATCGCGACGCACAGGATTTTCCCCGGCGATCGCGACGCCGTGCGCCGCCAATCGGTGCAGCAAGCGCTGACGATGATCGTGGAAAACGTTTAGTCCGGCAGCGGGATGAATTCCGTTTCGCCGGGGACCTTCGGGAATTGACCGGCCTTCCACGCCGCCTTCGCGCGCTCCAGCCGGTCCTTGTCCGACGACACGAAATTCCACCAGATGGTGCGCGTCCCCGGCAATGCCTTGCCGCCGAGCAGCATCGCGCGCGTTTGTTCGCTCGCGCGCAAGGTCACATTCGTTTCGCCGTCGCGCAACACGACCAGTTCGCCCGGCCCGTAGCTTTTGCCCGCGACATCCAGCTTGCCCGACACGACATAGAAGCCGCGTTCCGGATGTTCGTCGGTCATCGTCAGCGCCGTCCCCGCCGCGAACTCGGCATGGACATAGAAGATCGGCCATGCCGACGGAACCGGCGAAACCAAGCCATAGGCGCTGCCCAGGATCAGCTTCAGCGCCACGCCGCCGATCTTGGTTTCGGGCAGCGTGTCGGCGGGATGATGCGAGAAGCTCGGCTCGCATTCCTCCAAATCCGGCGGCAACGCGACCCAAGTCTGGATGCCGTGGATTTTCAAGCCGCCGCCGCGCAAAGCGGGATCGGTGCGTTCGGAATGGACGATACCCTTGCCCGCGGTCATCCAGTTAAGCGCGCCGGGCTTGATCGCTTGCACGAAGCCCAGCGAATCCCGATGCAGGATTTCGCCGTCGAACAGATAGGTCACGGTCGACAGGCCGATATGCGGATGCGGGCGCACATCCATGCCCTCGCCGGCTTTGAGCGTCGCGGGGCCGACCTCGTCGAAAAACACGAAGGGGCCGAGATGACGGCGCTTGGCTTGCGGCAGCGTGCGGCGAACCATGAAGGCGCCGATATCATGCGTCTTGCCGCCCAGGATCAGTTCGACCGGATCGCTCATTTCGGTTTCTCCCCGTACAGCGCCTGAGCGCGGGTTTCGAACGCGGCGACCATGCGGCGCACGGCCTCGTTGAACAACATGCCCATGATCGATTGCAGCATGCGCGAGCGGAATTCGAAATCGACGTAGAAATCGATCTCGCACGATCCGTCGTCCTGCGGCACGAAGATCCAATGGTTGTTGAGGTAGCGAAACGGCCCGTCGGCATAGGCGACGTCGATACGCGCAAGCCCTGTGGGATCAGGCGGTGCGAGCGTCACCTTGCTCGTGAACCGCTCGCGGATCATCTTGAAGCCGATGACGAGGTCCCAAGTGTCCACGTTCGCGTCGCGGCTTTTGAGGCGTGCCGCGATGCACCAAGGCAAAAATTCCGGATAGCGATCGACCTCCGCGACCAGCTTGTAAAGCTGGGCGGAGGAATACGGCATCTTTCGCTTCTCGGCGTGCGTGGGCATCGTCAACGCGGATAGCGCGGAAGCGGTGCCGGGGGCAATGCCCTATTCGGCGGCCGGCTTGGCTGCGGCCGACAATTTCGCCTCACGGGCGGCGCGCGGAGAAAGACAAGAGGGAGGAGACTGACGGTCTCAGTCTACGAATCGCATTAGTGGGGTTTAAAAATACTTTCTGGTCGCTCTGACATCAGTCGCCCATAGAATTCGATTGCGTACCGATCAGTCATTCCAGCAATAAAATCACAGACAACACGACGCTTATCTTCAATTTTTTCCAATCGAACATAGTTCGCTCGAAAATCGACAGGCAAAAGCTCATGCCCACCGTCCGCAATCAACGCAGAAAATATCTGCTTTACGATGTCTCCGCCCCTACGGGTCGCAACACGCAATCTGGGGGCGAGAATTGTCGCCTCAAAAGTAAAATGCTTAAGAATTGCAATCTTTAAAAGAATAGGGGGCGCTACTTTAATAGTGCTCAATTGAGGGAACTGCTGGTTTAAAATCACATCGACACCGCGCAAACTCTCTCTCACCAGCTTTGAAGTGAGAGCACTTCGAAGATATCCGACATCGGCTACTTGTCGAGATATCTCATGCCCCATGGCAGCAATGTAAATCGATACTGCGCCCGAGTTTTTGGTCGCATAGGCGTCAATTTTTCTAGTATCGGATAACAAATCGGCAAACAAACGCGTCAAAATCTCCAAAACTTTTTCTGGTCGAATTTTCTTGCCAATTGTAGTCGAGCATTTCTCAGCGACCCTGCGAATAGAATTCCAGTCCCAACCCGAGACGAAATCTAACGGGGTTACAAATCCAGCTTTAAACGTATCCTCAAGGTCATAGGTTGAATAAGCAATATCATCGGCAATATCCATAATTTCGCATTCGATTGTACGAAAGCTTTTTAAACCAGAGTCCAGCCGTCGAAGAACAGCACTCTTTACATCCGAGACCAAACGAGCCTCTGACTGATAATAACCCTTAGATATCTTTGATTTTTTGTCCCTTATAAAGGGAATCTCAGAATCATACTTCAATACTGACGCAAGGGCCCGATAGGTCAAATTCAAACCAAACCTTCTGTCGCCACGTCCTCTTTCAACACCGCCAGGGGCGGCAAGGTATCCGCCGACCTCTTTCTTTTCTAATCTCGCCAGTATCCTCAAAGTTTGAGCGTTGCCTTCAAACCCACCAGAGTCCCGCATGCACTCGTCGAGCGCATACTCGCCTGTATGCCCAAACGGCGGGTGCCCAAGATCATGGGCTAAGCCGGCAAACTCAACTAAATCCAAATCCAGAGGAAACTTACGAAAATAGTCGTTCGTCGAGTTAATCTTGATAGCGATTGATTTCGCTATTTGAGCAACTTCAAGAGAATGTGTTAAGCGATTTCGAAAAAAATCCGATTCATGGCCGGGAAACAGCTGGAGCTTCCCTTGCAATCTTCGAAACGCGGGAGAATGCACAAGCCTCGCAAAGTCACGCCGAAACTCAGTGCGATAAGGCTCTTTTGTACCAAGGGCAACAATAGCCTTGGCACGAGTAACATCGCTTTTTGAATATAGCGAATTTATCTTCTTTGCGATTGGCACAACGATAAGATGCTCAATCGCAATATTTGAGTCAAGCCCCCATCCCTATGGATTAGCTATTTTTATAATGCGGGAGCCTTCTCGGCGACTTTTTTGCCCGCTTCTTTCTTGGCTTTGGCGTCAGGGCTAGATGGCGTCGCTTTTTGGGCAAGTTTCATAGACCCAAATAAAACCTGCTCTAAATGCTCCAACCTTTTGGCGGCCGTCGCTTTTGCAAGTGATGCTAGCTTCATGGCCGAAAGCTCCTATATCGAATCATTGATGTGGAGGTATCATAGACCTATTGCAGTAAGGCGTCGAGAATCAACTCATGCGCCGTCGAGTTCTTCCATCTTCCATATGACACTTTCGTAAAGACGGAACTCTTCGCCAAAGCGCCCTATTCGGCGGCCGGCTTGGCTGCGGCCGACAATTTCGCCTCACGGGCGGCGCGCAAAGCCGCGAAATCGCGGTCCGCGTGATAGGACGAGCGCGTCAGCGGCGTCGACGCGACGAGCAGGAAGCCCTTGGCCTTGGCCAGTGTGGCGTATTCGACGAATTCGTCCGGCGTGACGAAGCGATCGACCGCCGCATGTTTGGCCGTGGGCTGGAGATACTGGCCGATGGTCAGGAAATCCACGTCGGCGACGCGCAGATCGTCCATCACCTGCATGATCTCGATCCGCGTTTCGCCCAAGCCGACCATCAAGCCCGATTTGGTGAAGATCGACGGGTCGATCTCCTTCACTTGCTGCAATAGGCGCAAGCTGTGGAAGTAGCGCGCGCCGGGCCGGATCGTCGGGTAGAGGCGCGGCACGGTTTCGAGATTGTGGTTGAACACGTCCGGCCGCGCTTCGACGACGATTTCCAAGGCGCCGTCTTTGCGCAGGAAATCGGGCGTGAGCACTTCGATCGTCGTGCCGGGATTGCGTTCGCGGATCGCGCGGATCGTGCGCGCGAAATGCGCCGCCCCGCCGTCCGGCAGATCGTCGCGATCGACCGAGGTCAGAACGATGTGGTTGAGCCCCATCTTCTCGACCGCCGAAGCGACGTTGTCGGGCTCGTGCGGATCGAGCTTGTCGGGCATGCCGGTCGCGACGTTGCAGAACGAGCAGGCGCGCGTGCAGATGGCGCCGAGCAACATCATCGTCGCGTGCTTCTTCTTCCAGCACTCGCCGATATTGGGGCAGGCCGCTTCCTCGCAGACCGTGACCAGATTGTGCTCGCGCACGATCTTGCGCGTTTCCGCGTATTCGGCGGAGACCGGCGCTTTGACGCGAATCCAATCCGGTTTGCGCACCTGAACCGGATTGTCCGGCCGGTGCGCCTTTTCGGGGTGACGGACGCGCTGTTCCATCACCTAGAAATGGATCGCCCGGCCGTAAGCGTCAAGGACGCTCTCGTGCATCATTTCGGACAGGGTCGGATGCGGGAAGACCGTATGCATCAACTCGGCTTCGGTCGTTTCCAGCGTCTTGGCGATGCCGTAACCCTGAATCATCTCGGTGACTTCCGCACCGACCATGTGCGCGCCGAGCAATTCGCCGGTCTTGGCGTCGAATACGGTCTTCACCATGCCCTCGGGCTCGCCCAGCGCGATCGCCTTGCCGTTGCCGATGAAGGGGAAGCGGCCGACCTTGACGGTGTGCCCCAGTTCCTTCGCCTTCTTTTCGGTCAAACCGACCGACGCGACCTGCGGCGTGCAATAGGTGCAGCCCGGAATATTGGTGACGTCGAGCGGATGCACGCCTTTGAGGCCCGCGATCGTTTCGACGACCATCACGCCTTCATGGCTCGCCTTGTGCGCCAGCCACGGCGGCCCAGCGATATCGCCGATCGCGTAGACGCCCGGCTCGCCGGTGCGGCCGAACTGGTCGATCACGACATGCGTGCGATCGACCTTCACCTTGGTGCCTTCGAGGCCGATCTTCTCCACGTTGCCGACGATGCCGACGGCGGAGATCACGCGCTCGACGGTGATTTCCTGCGCCTTGCCGTTCGCCTCGACCGTCACGGTCACGCTGTCGGCGTTTTTCTTGAGGCCCTTCACGGTCGCCGAAGTGAGGATCTTCATCCCCTGCTTCTCGAACGCCTTGCGCGCGAAGGCGGAGATTTCCTCGTCCTCCACCGGCAACACGCGGTCCATCATCTCGACCACGGTCACGTCCGCACCCATATTCTTGTAGAACGACGCGAACTCGATGCCGATGGCGCCGGAGCCCACGACGAGCAGCGATTTCGGGATGCCCGGCGGCACCATCGCTTCCTTGTAGGTCCAGACGAACTTGCCGTCGGGCTCCATGCCCGGCACCACGCGCGCGCGCGCACCGGTCGCCAGGATCACGTTCTTGGCGGTCAAATCCGCGACCGGCTTGCCGTCCTTGGTGACGGCGATCTTACGCACACCGGCGGCGCCCACGCCGTTCAGAGCACCCTGCCCGTCGAACACCGTGACCTTGTTCTTCTTCAGGAGATGCTTCACGCCGCCCGAAAGTTGCGCCGCCACTTTGCGCGAACGGTCGACGACCTTCTTCGCATCGAACTTGATGTTCTCGACCGAGAAGCCGAACTGGTCGACGTGATGCAGCAGATGGTGGATCTCGGCCGAGCGCAGCAGCGCCTTGGTCGGGATGCAGCCCCAGTTGAGGCAAATACCGCCCAGATGCTCGCGCTCCACTAGTGCCACGTTCATCTTCAACTGCGCCGCACGGATCGCGGCGACATAGCCGCCCGGTCCGCCGCCGACGACGATCAGATCGAAATTCTGTTCGGGCATGTCCCGCTTCTCCTGAATGTTTCGACGGCGCGCGCGATTAGAGCAGCATCGCCAGCGGGTCTTCGACGATCTTCTTGAACGCGGACAGGAACTCGGCCCCGACCGCGCCGTCGACCACGCGATGGTCGACCGACAGCGTGCAGCTCATCACCGTGGCGATGGCGAGCGCGCCGTTCTTCACGACCGGGCGCTGTTCGCCCGCCCCCACCGCCAGGATGCAGCCCTGCGGCGGGTTGATCACGGCCGCGAAATCCTTGATCCCGAACATGCCGAGATTGGAGATCGAGAACGTGCCGCCCTGGAATTCCTCGGGCTTCAGCTTGCCGTCCTTGGCGCGCGCGGCGAGGTCCTTCATCGTGTTCGAGATGTCGACGAGGCCCTTCTTGTCGGCGTCCTTGATGATCGGCGTGATCAGGCCGCCGGGGATCGCGACGGCGACCGAGATGTCCACGTTGTCCCACAGCAGCATGCCGTCATCGGAGAACGAGGCGTTGGCGTTGGGCACTTGGCGCAGCGCGACCGCGACCGCCTTGATGATGAAGTCGTTGACCGACAGTTTGAACGCGCCCGGGCCCTTCTCGGGCGCCTTGGCGTTCAACGCCGCGCGGCCGGCGAGCAGCTTGTCGATTTCGCAATCCACCGTCAGATAGAAATGCGGGACCTGCTGCTTGGATTCCGTCAGACGGCGCGCGATGACTTTGCGCATCGTCGACAGCGGAACCAGCTTGTGCGGCCCGATGCCGCCGATCGACGACGACGACACGGCGGCCGGTGCGGGGGCCGACGAAGCAGCGGCCGCAGCGGCCGGCGCCGCCGCCTTCTTGGCGCCACCGCCCGCGACGGCGGCTTCGATATCGTGCTTCACCACGCGCCCGCCGGGGCCCGAGCCCGCGATCTTGGAAAGATCGAGACCCGCCTGCTCCGCCATGCGCTTGGCGAGCGGCGACGCGAAGATACGCTCGCCATGCGACGCCGCCGCCGGGACGGCGGCAGGCGCTGCGGCTGGCGCAGCCGCCGCAGCGGGCGCCGCAGCAGCCGGTGCCGCCGCCTTCGGCGCCGGCGCCGCACCGCCACCGGACGCGGCGACGGTTTTCACGTCTTCGCCTTCACCGGCGATCAGCGCGATCAGCTGATTGACCTTCACGCCTTCCGTGCCGCCCGCGACGATGATCTTGGCGAGGATGCCTTCGTCCACCGCCTCGACTTCCATCGTCGCCTTGTCGGTCTCGATCTCGCACAGCACTTGGCCCGACTTGACCGCATCGCCTTCGGCTTTGAGCCAGCGCGCGATCTTGCCCTCGGTCATCGTGGGCGAAAGAGCCGGCATCAATACTTGGATCGGCATGATGTGTTTCCCCGGGTGTTTTTCTTAGTTGCGGTAGAGCACGGATTTGGCGGCGTCGACGATCCATTCCGCCTGCGGCAGCGCCAGCTTTTCCAGATTGGCGGCGTAAGGCAGCGGAATGTCGAGGCCGTGGACGCGCTTCACCGGCGCGTCGAGCCAATCGAAGCATTCCTCCATCATGCGCATGCCGATTTCCGAACCGATGCCGGAGAACGGCCAGCCTTCCTCGCACGACACGAGGCGGTTGGTCTTCTTCACGCTATTGACGATCGTCTCGGTGTCGAGCGGACGGATCGAACGCAGATCGATGACTTCCGCGTCGATGCCTTGCTTGGCCAATTCCTCGGCCGCGGCGAGCGCCTTGCCGACCATGATCGAGAAGGCGGTAATCGTCACGTCCTTGCCCGGACGCACGATCTTCGCCTTGCCGATCGGGACGACGTAATCCGCCGACACGGGCACCGGGCCCGAAGTGCCGTAGAGGATTTCGTTCTCGAGGATCAGCACCGGGTTCGGATCGCGGATCGCGGCCTTGATCAGGCCCTTGGCATCCGCCGGCGACCACGGCGACACGACCTTCAGGCCCGGGCAATGCGCGTACCACGACGCGTAGCATTGCGAGTGCTGCGCGGCCACGCGGCTCGCCGCCCCGTTGGGACCGCGGAACACGATCGGGCAGCCCATCTGACCGCCGGACATGTAAAGCGTCTTGGCGGCGGAGTTGATGATCTGGTCGATCGCCTGCATCGAGAAGTTCCAGGTCATGAACTCGACGATCGGCTTCAAGCCCATGAAGCCCGCACCGACCGCGAGGCCGGTGAAGCCCTGCTCGGTGATCGGCGTATCGACCACGCGGCGCGGCCCGAATTCCTGCAGCAGGTTCTGGCTGACCTTATAGGCGCCCTGATATTCGGCGACTTCCTCGCCCATCAGGAACACCGCTTCGTCGCGGCGCATTTCTTCGGCCATGCCGTCGCGCAAGGCTTCGCGCACGGTCTGGACCTTGGTCTCGCCCATGTCCGGTTCGTCGGCGGCCTGTACGGCGGCGGGTGCGGCATGAACCGCCGGTGCGGCGACCGGTGCCGCAGCGGCAGGGGCCGCCTTGGCGGCGGCGGGGGCGCCCGACGACGCGGCCGACACGCTTTCGCCGTCGGCGGCGATGATCGCGATCGGCTCGTTGACCTTCACGTTCTCCGTGCCTTCGGGCACGAGGATCTTGGCGAGCGTGCCTTCGTCGACCGCTTCGACTTCCATCGTCGCCTTGTCGGTCTCGATCTCGCACAGCACTTGGCCGGACTTCACTTGATCGCCTTCGGCCTTCAACCAGCGCGCGATCTTGCCTTCGGTCATCGTCGGCGAAAGGGCGGGCATCAATACGTTAATGGGCATGTTGCCGCTCCTTCAGCGCGCTTCGACGAGGACGTCGGTGTAGAGTTCTTCGACCGGCGGCTCGGGCGAGTTCTGCGCGAACTCGGCCGCGCGCGAGGCGATGTCCTTCACCTCGCGGTCGATTTCCTTGAGCTTCGCCTCGTCGGCGTATTTGCCCTCGATCAGCACCTTGGCGAGGTTTTCGATCGGATCGCGCTGGGTGCGCATCTTCTCGACCTCCTCCTTCTGGCGGTACTTCGCGGGGTCGGACATCGAGTGGCCGCGATAGCGATAGGTCTGCATCTCGAGGATGATCGGGCCCTTCGTGCGCGCATGCTCGACCGCGCGGATCGCCGCGTCGCGCACCGCGAGCACGTCCATGCCGTCGACCGCTTCGCCCGGAATGCCGTGTGCGGCACCGCGATGGAAGAAATCGGTCGTCGACGAGGCGCGCTCGATCGACGTGCCCATGCCGTAGCGGTTGTTCTCGATGATGTAGATCACGGGCAGCTTCCAAAGCTGCGCCATGTTGAAGCTTTCGTAGACCTGGCCCTGGTTGACGGCACCGTCGCCCATATAGGTCAGCGAAACGTTCGGCAGACCGCGATACTTGTAGGCGAAGGCGAGGCCCGTCCCCAGCGGCACCTGCGCGCCCACGATGCCGTGACCGCCGTAGAAATTCATTTCCTTCGAGAACATGTGCATCGAGCCGCCCTTGCCTTTCGACAAGCCGCCGATGCGCCCGGTGAGTTCGGCCATCACGCCGCCCGGATCCATGCCGCAGGCGAGCATATGGCCGTGATCGCGATAGGAGGTGATGACCGAGTCCGCTTGCGTGATCGCGGACTGCATGCCCACGACGACCGCTTCCTGGCCGATATAAAGATGGCAGAAGCCGCCGATCAGACCCATGCCGTACATCTGGCCCGCCTTCTCCTCGAAGCGGCGGATCAACAGCATGTCGCGATAATATTTCAGCAGATCGCCCGAGTTCGGGACGACGTCGTCGGCTTTCGATTTCTTTTTCGGCGGCAGGGGTGCCATGGGTGCTCCTCGCGCGGACAGCCCGATCCTGGGCGTTGTCTCGGAAGTAGCTTATTGGGGCCCAAAAACGCAAGCACGCCAAACCACAAGTGACTGACTTTTCAGGTATAAAAATCATTTAACCGATTGTCGGTTAAGTGCGCTGCAATGCAGCACTAATATCCGGCAAATCCCGGCCCTGACGACGGATTGTTTATTGCGCGCAGCACCATTTCCCGCCGGCAAACCCCGCACGCACTCCGGCACCATCGCGGCGCTTCCGGCGAAAAGCGCATTCAAAATGCAACCGCAAGCGATCTTCACCAATCGCTAATAACTAGCCGCGATAGTCCTCGCCAGGGAAGCTTCATAATGAATCTAACGCCGCATCATGCGCGCTTCGTCGCGTATTGGGAGTCGCGACGCCAGGGCCGGAACATGCCGGCAAGGCGCGACGTCGATCCGCTGCTCGACCTGCCGGAATTCGCGGCCTGGCTGTTGATCGTCCAGAATCACGACGGGCGCATCTTCTATCGCGTGCTGGGCAGTTCGATGGAGGAATCGAACGGCCCGCGCACGGGCACCTATCTCGACGAGGTGCGCGCCCCGCCCTTCCGCGACTATCTGCAAGCGATGTACGCGCTGTGCGTCGCCAAGCGCGCTTGCGTGTTCGCGCGCAACAATTTCCATCACGACGGCGATAAGCGCGCGCTGACCAGCCGCATCGTGGCGCCGCTGTCGAGCGACGGCGAAACCGTCGATATGTTCTTAGGCTTGCAAATCTCGCACGATCTGGCGGGCGCGCCGCTGCCGCCCGCCTGGGACCGCGTGCCGAAATTCCGCGAGGATCTGCCCAACGATCTCGCTTGGCGCGATCCCGCCACCGGCGAATGGCACGCGGTCGATTGGCGGGATTGGGCTTAGACGAAAACGGCCAATTTTCCGGCGACCGCGACGGTCGCCCAGCATCCCAACGACACGGCGCCGTGCAGCGCGGGCGCGCCAGCGCCGCGATGGTGCAAGGCGGCATTCGCGGCCGCCAACACCAGCGCGGCGAGTTTCACCAAAAAGATCGGATTGGCGATCAGCGAAATCGCTCCGGCGGCGAACAGCGGTGCGCCGCTCGCCACGCAGAATACCGCCGCGATCAGCGCGACGCGCACCGCCAAAGGCTGCAACGCGGCCACGGCGACGCCCTTGGCGAAGCCGAGCAAACGCAGATCGAGCAACGCGATGGTCCCGATCAACAGCGCGGCCCCCAGCACATGGATCGACGCCATCGCCGGATAGAACCACGCCGAGCCGCGCGCGAATTGCGCGAGCTCCGACGCGTGAAGTGCGGCGGCGGCTTCGCCGATCAACGCAGTTCCGTCGTCTTTCCGGCGACGACGATCCGCTCGGCGCGCAACAGCCGCGCGGTCCGGCTATGGGCGTAACCCTCGAGAACGGCTTGCGTGCCCGGCGCCATCGCGTCCGGCTCCAGCCCGCGCGCGCGCATGCGGAACGGCGGCGCCAACTCGACCGACCATTCCCCGTCGGCGGCGGCCAAGCGCAGCATGCCGTGCGGATTGTCGTAGGTCATCGCGACGATGCGCCCGTCGATCCGGACGATGCGGGTGGAATCGAACCCCGACCAGCCATGATGCGCCAAGACGGGTGCCGCGAACGGCAGGGACAGGATCGCACCGGCGAACAGGCGGCGGGAAAGGTTTCGGGCCATTTTGCAACCTCCGGGGGATGTCCGGCCTTCGATATGGGGCAAGGGCGCCCGCCCGGCAAGCCCGCGCACTGGCTTAAAGCCGTGTGCGCATGCGAAAATCGGCGCCATGGATAAATTCGCCGCCCTTCGCACCTATGTCGCCGTCGTCGGCACCGGATCGTTCTCGCGCGCCGCCGAAAAACTCGGCCTGTCGCGCGCGATGGCGACCAAACATGTGCAGACGCTGGAGGAGGAGCTGGGTGCCCGCCTCCTGAACCGCACCACGCGCAAATTGTCGGTGACCGAAGCCGGGCGCGATTTCCACGCCCGCGCCGAGCGCGTGCTGGCGGATTTGGAGGAAGCGGAGAACGCGGTCGCCGATACGTCGGCCAATCCGCGCGGGGTGCTGCGCGTCGCAGCACCCATGTCGTTCGGCTTCCGGCATCTGGGCCCCGCGATCGCGGATTTCATGCGCGAATGCCCCGACGTCGCGGTCGATCTGTCGTTGAACGATCGCGTCGTCGATCTGGTCGACGAAGGGCTCGACGTCGCGGTGCGCGTCGGGCGCTTGGCGGAGTCGAGCTTGGTCGCGCGGCGCATCGCGCGCGCGCGTTTGATCGCGGCCGCCACGCCCGAATATCTGCAACGCAAGGGCAAACCCAAAACGCCCGCCGATCTCGCCTGGCACGATTGCTTGGACTACACGCTGTCGTCGCTGGGCCCGGAATGGCGCTTCTACGATCGCGACGGGAAAATGCACGCGGTGCGCGTCGCGGGGCCGTTGAAGGCCAATAACGGCGACGTGCTGCTCGAAGCGGCGAAGGCCGGGCGCGGCATCGTGCTCACACCCAGTTTCTTGGGCGGGGCCGAAATCGCGTCGGGCCAACTGGTCGATGTGCTGCCCGATTTCCAGGGCGAGGAATTGCCGATCCACGCGGTCTATCCCGCCGCGCGGCATTTGTCGGTCAAAGTGCGCCGCTTCGTCGACTTCCTGGCGGCGCGCTTCGCGCAAGCCCCATGGGAGATCGGCAATCCCGCAAGGCGCAAGTCGAAGGCTTAAGGACCGATCTTCAGAACTCCTCGTCCCAATCGTTCGACTTCGCGCGCGCGACCGTCTTCGCCGGTTGCGGGCTGGGCGCGGACGGGACCGCCGGCGCCGCCTCGGCCATCGGGACCGCCGGGGCGGCTTGCATGCCATCGCCCCGGAAATTCGACACGACCTCGACGAGTTGCGAGGCCTGATCCGCAAGCGAAGCGGCGGAAGCCGAACTTTCCTCGACCAGCGCCGCATTCTGCCGCGTCGCCATATCGAGGTCCGCCAGCACCTTGTTGATTTCGGCGATGCTGCGCGACTGCTCGCGGCTGCCCGCCGCGATCTCCGGCGCGATCGCCGCCACTTTGCGCACCATCTCGACGATTTGTTCGAGCGCCTCGCCGGTGCCGCCGGCCAGTTTCACGCCCTGCCCCACCTCGCGCGTGCTCGCCGCGATCAGATCGCGGATCTGCTGCGAGGCTTGGCGCGAGCGATCCGCGAGCGAGCGCACTTCCTGCGCCACCACCGCGAAACCCTTGCCCGACTCCCCGGCCCGTGCGGCTTCCACCGCCGCGTTCAGCGCCAGCAACTTCGTCTGGAACGAGATCTCCTCCATCACCTGGATGATCTCCGATATCCGCGACGACGAGCCCGCGATTCCCGACATCGCCGCGACCATGCTTGACACGGCCGTGCCGCCGCTCTCCGCGCGCGCCAGCGCATCCGCGGCGAGCTTGCGCGCTTGCTCGGAGTTCTGCGCGTTCATCGCCACCGTGGCCTCGATCTCGGCCATCGTCGCGACCGTCTCCTGCAACGCCGACGCCTGCCGCTCCGTCCGCGCCGCGAGATCGCTCGAACCTTGGGATATCTCGCTCGCCGTATAACGGATCGCGTCCACGGATTCCGCGACGCGAACCGCGGTTTGCGACAGACGCTCGAGCGAATCCTGCTCCTTGCGCTGCAATTCCTCCGCGATGCGCGTCCGTTCGAGCTGCCCGTCCAACGCCGCGCGCGTCGCTTCGACGCGGCGGCGCGCGGCGGTCAGGACCAGCAATGTCAGGATGCCGATCGCCGTCGCGACGACGATATAGATCGTCATCCAGCGGAACGACGACAGATCCAGGATGATCGGCCGCTCGACGATGATCTCCTGGAAGCCGCGCACATCGCCGACCTTCCAGTCGCGCTTGGGGCTTTCGGGATGCGAATTGTGGCAGGCCACGCAACCCGGCAGCATCATCACGGGCGTCATGTAGCGCACGACGGACGTGCCGGCGACCGTGCGCTCCTCGATCACGGGCCGGTCGGGCGCGCGGCGCAGCGCCGCGAGGCCTTGCGCCTCGAACTCGTCCAGCGGAATAGGCTTGCGATTGGCGAAGGGATAGTCGGAGCCGAAGCGATAGCGCATCTGCTTCTGCCCGGCGGAAATGACGCCGCCCAGCGCCAGCGACAACGACGCCGGGATCGGGATGGCGCCCGGCGTGTCGAGATAATTGTGGATGACGCTGACGTTCTTGCCCTCGACGGACAGGACGCGCGCGACAACGTCGGACGCGTAGTAAGCGCGGATCGAACTGATGATGGCGTCGAAGTTGCGCGCCTCGCGCTCCAGCGCTTCGACGGTGTGGTTGCGGGTATCGATCCAGATCGCCGCCGGCAGTGCGGCCAGAAGTGCCGCCAGGATCAGGAACTTCGCGGCACTGGGTGTGCGCGCCGCGAGATCGAGGACGCGCGACCAGCCGCCGCGCGGCTGCGCCCCGGCGGAAAGCGCCGGCGCAGTCTCAATATCTTTCGTCGGCATGGTCGCACGCACTCCGGGAGGCCCGCAAAATTCGATCTGTCCCAGGCAAGCGGTTTTTCCGCTTCCGGTTGTCGATGATGCGAATCTATAGCGATTCGACGCGTTGGATCGTCGAAAGATGACGGAAAGCGCGTCGGCGGATCAGGGCGAAGGCGTTTGCATTTTGGGAAAAGGCGGTACGCCGCGGGGGATCGGCCATCCCCCACGGCGCAAGGCGAAAACTTAGATCTTCCGATCGGCCAGCGGTGGCAGATACTTGTCCGTCCACACTTCGGCGACGGTCGGCACGCGCGGCAGCTTCATGGCGCCCGCGACCTGCTCGATCGAGCGGCCCAGACGGCCCGCATCGACCGTGCCCAAGCCATATTGCTTGGTGTGGTCGTTGACGACCTGGTTGGCGAGCACCCATTCCAGACGCTCGATCTCGTTCGCGCGTTCGACCAACGGATCGACTTTGATCAGCGCGTCGATCGTCGCGGCGGGATCGGCGATCGTGTCCTTCCAGCCCTTCAGCATGGCGCGCACGGCGCCGGCGATCTTGCCTTCGTTCTCGCGCTGGAATTTGCGCGAGACATGCATGCCGTTCGAATAGAAGTCGAGGCCGTGATCGGAGAAATACATGAACTGGATATCCTCGCGCTTCATGCCGATGCGCTTGAGGTTGAACCAGGTCGTGGAATCGAAGCCGGTGACCGCGTCGACGCGGCCGGTGGCGAGCGTCGACTCGCGCAAGGTCAGGTCGATCGCTTCGACCTGGATCTTCGACACGTCGAGCCCGGTCATTTGCGCGAAGGCGGGCAACAGCAGATAGCCCGCATCGGTCGGCGGCGCGCCGAGCTTCTTGCCTTCCAGATCCTTCGGCGCCTTGATGTTCGCCTTGGTCAGGCTGATGATCGCGATGGGCGAGCGCGTGTAGATGCCCATCACGCCCAACGGGGCGGCGGTCGGGTTGGCGGCATGGAACTGGACAGCCACCGTGAAATCGGCGAAGGCGAAGTCGTAGGTGTCGGAGCCGACGCGCTGAAGCGCATCGCCCGCCCCGCGCGACGGGTCGAGCGTCGGCTCGAGACCTTCGGCGGCGAAATAGCCCTTGGCGGCGGCCAAGAAGAACGCCGCGTTCGATCCGTCGCGCGGCGCGTTCAGCGAAACGCGGATGGGGGTGCGCGCCTGCGCGAGTGCCGGCGCCGAAAGGGCGCCCGCGAGCGCGGCGGTTCCCGCCATGAAACCACGACGGCCGATACGGTATTTGTGCATAATCGCCTCCGAATGTTGGAAGACCGTCAACAAAGCAATTCCCATGCCCGCAATGTCGAAGCCCGCCCGCGAAGTCCTGATTGTTCGCAGCCCTCTGCCCGGCGCCGCCGATAGGGACGGTTTCGCGGCAGCATTGGATCGCTTGCCGGCGGCGGCGGAAATCGTCGCGATCCTCGCCAAGACATCGGGCGATGGCGGCCCCAAGGATACGTCGCGTGCCGAATTCGTCGCCGCGGCCTCCGCCCTTGTGGCCAAACGTCAGGCAAGCGCGCCGGCCTTCGTCGTGTCGGGCGGTGTGGAAGGCACGACGGCGCCCCATGCGTTAATCGTGGCGCGCGCACCCGCCCGCAAATCGCCGGGCAAGGCGCTGGCGGTCGGTGCGGCGATCGGGTCCGAAATGGATTTGACGCTGGCGGGCACGGCCGTACAGATCGCATTCGCGCGCGATGCGGCGCTGGCGGCGCTGCGCGAAGGCGGCTTTACCAGTCCGCGCGACATACATTTCGTCCAGATCAAAGGCCCCGCCCCGGCCAAATACGACGGCCCGTCCGAAGCAGCGATCGGGCGCGCGCGCGCCGCGACCGTGCTCGGCACGATGGTGGCGCTGAGCGAGCTGACGCTCGCGCAAGCGCGCCGCGTTTTCGACACGCGCGATCTGTCGGTGTGGACGGCGCGCGTCAGCGTTTCCTCGGCCGCCGAGTTTCCGTGCCACGAAGTGATCGCGTTCGGCCATGCCGCCGGCTGGTCGGGGCCGCTTCGTATTGCGCATGGCGCGCTGGCCGATCCTTTGGACCTGCCGGCGGTCGGCAAAGTGCTGGCGAAGCTCGGCCTCAACGCCGCTCCGCAATTGTCGAAGGGCGATCGGGCGCGACTTGTCGCCTGCCTCGCCAAAAGCGGCCCGCCGCCGGATGGACGCTTGCGCGGCGTCGATCTGGCGCTGGCCGCCGATCCCACGCAATCGCCGCTGCGGCGTATTCGCGGCGGGCTCGGCAGCCTGATCGCCGCGGCAACCGGCGAGCCGCAGGTTTTCGTGTCCGGCGGCGCCGAGCATCAGGGCCCGCAAGGCGGCGGCGTTTTCGCGGCGATCGCCCGGACACGCTGAGGTCGCGCCGCACACTGTTTCAATTTTCTAAACAATCATTTCAAAACAAATCGGATTATCTACCGGCCGATTTGGGGCCATGTTCCCGTCATCCGAGGCCGACAGCGGCCTCCCCCCAAACGACGGAGTCCACAATGTCCCTCTCGCCCCCCAACGGCCAAGCCGCCTATGCCGCCCTTCTCCTTCGCGTCTCGCTCGGCGTGATGTTCCTGGCGCATGCCGGGCTGAAGTTGTTCGTCTTCACCCTGCCCGGCACGGTGCAGTTCTTCGAAAGCATCGGCTATCCCGGCTTCCTGGCGTATCTCGTGGTGTTCGGCGAATTGCTCGGCGGCATCGCGCTGATCGTCGGCTTCCAGGTCCGCGCCGTGTCGGTGCTGCTGATCCCGATCATGATCGGCGCCACGCTCCAGCATTTGCCGGCGGGCTGGTTGTTCTCGAGCCCGAATGGCGGCTGGGAATTCCCGGCTTTCTGGACGGTCACGCTGGCCGTGCAGGCGCTGCTGGGTGCGGGCGCCCATGCCGTCCGCCTGCCCGGCTTGCCGGAAATCGGCGAACCGCGCACCGCCTGAACCAAAATCTGCCGCGACGCACCCGGTCCGCCCACTCGGCGGGCCGGGTTTGCGTTTTCGGAATACCGTTCCGGAATGCTTCCCCCGGGGCGATGCGATCTGTAAATTCCCGTTTCCGCCAACGACAACACGGAAACGCCAAATGAAACTGCTCCGCTACGGCGCCCCCGGTCAGGAAAAGCCCGGCCTGGTCGACAAGGACGGCACGATGCGCGATCTGTCGCAGATCGTGCACGACATCGACAGCACGACGCTGCTGCCCGAGAACCTCGCGCGTCTCGCCAAGATCGATCCCAAGACGCTGCCGGTCATCCAGGGCAATCCGCGCCTGGGGGCTTGCGTCGCCAATATCGGCAAGTTCATCTGCATCGGCCTGAACTATGCCGATCACGCCGCCGAAACCGGCGCCACCGTGCCGCCGGAACCCGTGCTGTTCCTTAAGGCCAACAGCGCGATCTGCGGCCCGAACGACGCGGTCATCATTCCGCGCGGCTCGCTGAAGACCGACTGGGAAGTCGAACTCGGCGTCGTCATCGGCAAGCCGGCGAAGTACGTGACCGAGGCGAACGCGCTGGACTACGTCGCGGGCTATTGCGTCGTCAACGACGTGTCGGAACGCGCCTTCCAGACCGAGCGCGCCGGCCAGTGGGACAAGGGCAAGGGCTGCGACACGTTCGGCCCCACCGGTCCCTGGATGGTGACGAAGGACGAGATCGCCGACCCGCAGAACCTGAAAATGTGGCTGACCGTCGACGGCGTGAAGCGCCAGAACGGCTCGACCAAGACGATGGTCTACGGTGTGAAGCACCTGGTCGCGTATCTGTCGCAGTTCTTCACGCTGAACCCGGGCGACGTGATCTCGACCGGCACGCCGCCGGGCGTGGGCATGGGCCTGAAGCCGCCGACCTATCTGAAGCCGGGCCAGACGATGGAGCTTTCCATCGAAGGTCTGGGCACGCAGAAGCAAGTCACGGTCGCGGACATCTAAGTCCGCTTCGGATCGCGCGAGGGGCGCTTAACGGCGCTTCTCGCGCGGCTCCAAAATCACGATTTCGTCGGGACGGGCGTAGTTCAAAACGGCGCGCGCCTGTTCGTCCAGCATATCGCGGTCCAGCGAATTGGGCCGCATCAGCGCCACGCGGCGCTCCATCGCCAAACGCTCGGCGCGAATATCGTCCAGATGCGAACGCGCGATCGCCACCTGCTCGTTCAAGCGCACATAGGCGAAGACGCCCCGCTCCCCTTCGAAGGAGTGGTAGGCGAAATAGCCCACGACGCAGAACCCGAGTGCAGGACCGATCGCCGCCCGCAAACTTCGCTGCAAAAACTGGAAGAAACCCATCGCGACTCGGAGCGAATCACGCATCGAGTCGCGGCGTCAACATGTCGTTTATGAAAACGAGTCAAGCGATTCTATCGATTCGCTTTTTTCGACTTTAAGCCGGACGACTTAAAGGTTAGCGCGGCCGCATTTTCAGCAGCGACGCGAGCGCTTCCATCTCGGTCAGCGTCGCCATCACCACGCCGCGATCGACCTTTCCGCGGTCGAACAGCGGCAATTCCGGCGGCTTGTTGTGGATCGGCGACGGCTTGGCCGCGACGGGGGCCGGTGCGGGCGGCGGCGGCGCCACGACGGGCGCCGGGACGGGTTCCGGCGCTTGAACGACGGGCGGCATCTGGTCGAGGCCGTGGTCCTTCAACAGGCGCTGGACGCCCTTAATCGTGTAGCCGTGTTTGTAGAGAAGCTCGCGGATCCGGCGCAGCAGCTCGATATCTTCCGGGCGGTAATAGCGCCGCCCGCCCGCGCGCTTCAGCGGCTTGATCTGCGCGAAACGGGTTTCCCAGAACCGCAGCACATGCTGCGGCACGTCGAGATCGTCGGCGACCTCGCTGATCGTGCGGAACGCGTCGGCGGATTTGCCCGAGCGCCGCGCGGCCGGTGTTGCGGTTTCGAAGGCCGGTTCGGCCATCGCCCTTTAACCCTTGGCGGGCGGGGCGGACGGCGCCGCCGGCGTGGGCGGCTTGGGCGCGGCCGGGGCGGCTTGGGCCGCCTTGGTCAGCGCGCGATTGATCTTGTTCTTCAACACATGCGAGGCGCGGAAAACCAGCACCTTGCGCGGCAGAATGGGAACTTCGTCGCCGGTCTTCGGGTTGCGGCCGATGCGGCGGCCCTTCTGGCGGACCGAGAAGCTGCCGAATGACGAAATCTTGACGGTTTCGCCGCGGGTTAAAGCCCCGACGATCTCGCCCAACACGGTCTCGACCAGCGTCGCGGAATCGTTCCGCGACAATCCGACTTCTTGATAGACCGCCTCGGCCAAATCGGCGCGCGTAACCGTCGTCTCCGACATCGGCAATCCCCCGGTGCTAGTGCCTCGCTTCAAGAAACGTTAACCCGCCCGGGGAAAGCGGTCAATTCCAAAGGGATGGGGGGCGCTCTTGAATCAGGATGGGATTTCTACACCCCTACCACCTGATGACGCTGGCACCCCAGGTCAAACCGCCGCCGATCGCCTCCAGCAGCACCAATTGCCCCGGCTTGATCCGGCCATCGGACGCGGCCTCGGCCAGCGCCAGCGGGATCGACGCCGCCGAGGTATTGGCGTGGCGCGCGACGGTCGAAACCACGCGCTCGCCCGGCAGGCCCAACTTCTTGGCCATGCCGTCGATGATGCGCTGATTGGCCTGGTGCGGGACCAGCCAGTCGATGTCCTTGCCGGTCAGGCCATTGGCGGCGAGCGCCTCCTCGACCACGTCGGCGAGCTTCTGGACGGCGTGGCGGAAGACCTCTTGCCCGTTCATCCGCACGACGCCGACTTGGCCGTTCGACCCCGCCCCGCCCGATACGAACAGCGCGTCCTTGAACCGGCCGTCGGAATGCAGATGGGTCGACAACACGCCCGCCTTGGCCTTGTCGGGGGCGCCGTCCTCGGCCTGGAGTATCACCGCCCCGGCCCCGTCGCCGAACAGCACGCAGGTGGTGCGGTCTTGCCAGTCGAGGATGCGGGTGAAGGTCTCGGCGCCGATCACCAGCGCCGTCTTCACCTGACCCGACTTGATGAAATTATCCGCGACCGACAGCGCGTAGACGAAACCCGTGCACACCGCCTGCACGTCGAAGGCGAAACCGGTCGTGTTGCCGAGTTTGGCCTGAACTTGCGTGGCGGTCGCCGGAAACGTGTGGTCGGGCGTGGTCGTCGCCACGACGATCATGTCGAGGTCTTCGGCCTTGAGCCCCGCCTGCGCCAGCGCCTTTTTGGCGGCTTCGGTGGCGAGATCCGACGTGCGTTCGTTTTCCGCCGCGATATGGCGCTGGCGAATACCGGTGCGCGACGCGATCCATTCGTCGGACGTGTCCACGCGCTTGGCCAGCGCGTCGTTCGACACGATATCCGCGGGCAGGTAGCCGCCCCAGCCTTTGACGACGGAATGGCGCGCGGCAGGCAAAGCAGTCATGGCGTGGAAATCCGATCCGCGGGAGTTCAGCCCGACGCCGCTTCGGCGGCCGGGGCAGGCGCCGTCACGCCCAGGCGGGCGAGCTCGGCCTTGATCTTGTCGTTGAAGCCGTGGGTCGCCATGTCGACGGCCACGCCGATCGCGTTGGCGAAGCCCAGCGCGTCCGTGCCGCCATGGCTTTTCACGACGATGCCGTTGACGCCGACGAACATCGCGCCGTTGTAGCGGCGCGGATCGGTGCGCAAGCGAACTTTGGCCAATGCGGAACGCGCGAACAGATAGCCGATCTTCGACAGAATCGACGAGGAGAACGCGCCGCGCAGGAAGCCGCCGAACAGCTTGGCCGTCCCTTCCGCGATCTTCAGCGCGATATTGCCGGTGAAGCCGTCGGTCACCACGACATCGACCGTGCCCGCGGGCACGTCGTCGCCTTCGATGAAACCGTGGAAGCGGATCGGCAGATGCGTTTCGCGCAATTGCGCGGCGGCCAAGCGCAGTTCCTCGTGGCCCTTCATTTCCTCGGAGCCGACATTGAGCAAACCCACGCTGGGCTGGGTCAAACCCAGCACGGTGCGCGCGAAGACTTCGCCCATCAGCGCGAATTGCACGAGATTATTCGCGTCGCATTCGACATTGGCGCCAAGGTCGAGCATCACGCTCTCGCCGCGCGTCGTGGGGAACATCGTCGCGATCGCCGGCCGGTCGATGCCCGGCACCATGCGCAACGCGATCTTGGCCATCGCCATCATGGCGCCGGTGTTGCCGGCGGAAACGACACCCGCCGCCTCGCCGTCCTTCACCGCGTCGATGGCCAGACGCATCGAGGATTTACGGCCGCTGCGCAACGCGACCGACGCCTTCATGTCGCCGGTCACGACATCGGGCGTATGGACGATTCGCGCGCGCGACTTCAGGTAGCGCGTCTGCGCCACCAGCGGCGCCAAGCGCGGCTCGTCGCCAAACAGCAAAAACTCGACGAACGGGAATCGTTCGGACGCGAGTTCGCAGCCATCGACCGCCATCGCGGGCGCGGCATCGCCGCCCATCGCGTCGATCGACAGGACGAGTTTCTGTGTCACCCGCGCATGTCCCCGCTCACGCGCGCGCTTCCGTCAGCTCAGCCGCCCTCGGCAGGCGCGGCGGCGGCGGCCGCGACGACCTCGCGGCCGTCGTAGAAACCGCAGGCGCCGCAAACGTGGTGCGGGCGCTTCACTTCGCCGCAATTCGGGCATTCGACATAGGCCGAGCCCTTCAGCGCTTCATGCGAGCGACGCATGTTGCGACGCGAGGGGGAGACCTTCTTTTTAGGAACCGCCATAACACGACCTCTTCCACTGAGCCGCCGCGACTGGCGAAGCGGCCCGAAAACTCGTTTTCCACGATAGCTTGGAAACGGCGGTCTCAATAGCCGATTGCCGCCGCACGCGCAATTGCGAATTAACCCGTTGGGGTTATTTGTTTTTCTCCAAACGGGCCTTCAAATCGGCGAATGGGGAGACCGGTTTCGGGGCCTCACCCCACTCCGCTTTGAACCCCGCCCCGTCGGCGCGGGGGTATGGGTCGAGCGCCACGGCGAATTCCTGGGCCGCGATTTCACCAAGATCGAGCGGGCCTTCGGGAAGCGCTTCCTCGAGTTCCTCGTCGCCCAAAAAGGCGTCGAGATTGACCGCCCCTTCCTCGTCCAGCTCGATCGGCTTCAGATCCTGCTCGGGCACGAAAACCGTCGCGAAAGTTTCGCTGATATTCTGCGCCACGGGTTGCAGGCTGACGACGCAAGCCTGGCGCGCCTTGCCTTCGACCGTGCCCTCCAAACGCACGCCCCGGCCCGCGCGCACGCGCTTCAGCGTGAAGCGCGCCGTCAGCGCGTCGATCCCCAACACGCCGAAACGTTTGGCGAGGGCTTCGCGTTCGGCGGGTTTCGCCTCGATCGATTGGGTGACCGCGCGATCGCCCAATTTATCGAGCGCGAAGGGGCGTTCGAACTCGCTCATGGCGTTGCCTCAGGCGTTGGCACCTCGGGAAAATTCGGCTCGCCCGCCAACAGGGCGGCGCCTTCGCCCGCCGCCAGTGCGGCGACCGCTTGGCGCACGTAATCGGCCATCGCCGCCACGCCGGCGGAATCGGGCGACTCGACGGTGCCGTACAGGTTGCGTCGCAGCGCTTCGTCCAACGCGCCGGGTTCGGCGCCGTTCAGCGCCGCGGAATAGATCGCCGCGCGCCCGTACAAGGCTTGCGCCATCGCCTTCACACGGCGTGCGACGCCCATATCGCCCACGCCCAATTCGCGCACCGTGCGATCCATATCCTCGACGAAGGTGTCGACCAAATGCTGCGCGGTTTCGGCCGCTTGCGCCGAATCCTCGCGCTTCAAACGGTCGAGCACCAGAAAGGCGTGCAGCGCTACGCAATCGAATCGGCCATCGAGCGTGTCGGGCACGCCGTGTGCGGCATAGAACGCCGGCTGGCGCGCTTGCGCGGACAATGCGACGTAAAGCCGCCTTGCCGCGTCGAGGGCCGGTTTAGGGCCGAAGAATCGTGCGAATACCATGGACTTGACCGACATTGACAAGCGCGCCCCATGCCCGCACTTTGCGGACGCAATCGAGAGGGCGCGCCGGACGAAGACATGGCGCATCCGCGCCCGGAGAGCAAGACGATGCGGCTGGCAATGTGGATTTTCGTGGGCTTAGCGGCTCTGGCTTTGGGCGGCTGCAACTTGGCGCGCGTGGACGTGCGCGGCTACGTGCCCAACGACGACGATTTGGCGCGCCTGGAGCCCGGCCGCCAAACGCGCGACGACGTGCAGCAATTGCTCGGCTCGCCCTCCACGACCGGCGTCTTCGACGCCGAACAGAGCTGGTACTACATCTACAAGAAGACCAGCAAAGTCTCGTTCTTCGAAGCCGAAACGCTGGAGCAGCGCGTCGTGGTCGTGCATTTCGACCGCGAAGGCACGTTGCGCGACGTGCGCCGCTACGCGCTCGAAGACGGGCTGATCATCGATCCGGTGACGCGCATCACGCCCTCGCCCGGCCGCGAAATGTCGTTCCTCGAACAGCTACTGGGCAACGTCGGCAAATTCAACGCCCCCAGCAGCAGCCCGAGCCGCTGATCGTCACGATGGAACACGCCGCCCGCGAAAGAAGCCTGCTCGCCGCCGCCGTCGCGGGTCTGTTGATCGTCGGCTTTCTCGCGACGTCGCTCGGCAGCTATTTCGTCTCGCGCAGTTCGGTGCGCGAAGCGGTGCTGCGCGCCGAGTTGCCGCTGACCTCGGACAGCGTCTATTCGGAAATCCAGCGCGATCTGATCCGCCCGATCCTGATCTCCTCGGTCATGGCGGCCGATACGTTCATGCGCGATTGGGTGATGGACGGCGAGAAGGATTCGGCGCCGATCGTCGCCTATCTCAACGAGATCAAGCGCCGCTACAGCGCCTTCACCGCGTTCTACGTTTCCGACCGCACCAAGGTCTACTACCACGCCGATGGCGTGCTGAAATCCGTGCGCGAGGACGAGCCGCGCGACGAATGGTATTTCCGCGTGCGCAAGATGCGCGAGGATTACGAGATCAACGTCGATCCCGACCTCGCCAATCACGACGCGCTGACGATTTTCATCAATTATCGCGTCTACGATTACGCCGGCAATTTCATCGGTGCGACCGGCGTGGGGCTGACGGTCGATGCGGTGCGCCGCCTGCTCGACGATTATCAGGCGCGCTTCGATCGCACGATCTTCTTCACCAACGAAGCCGGGCGCATCGTCATGGTCGGCAAGGGCGGCGACGTGCCCGAGGACCATATCGCCAAGCGCGGCGATCTTGCGCGCATCGCGGGGCAATTGCCGCGCGACGGCACGCACGCTTTCGAATATCTCTATAACGGCGAATCGCGCCTGGCGAACGCGCGTTACATCCCCGAACTGCACTGGTACCTGTTCGTCGAGAAATCGGGCGAAGCGGGCCAAGCCGCCGTGCGCCGCACGCTGATCTTCAACCTCGCTTTGGCCGCGATCGTCACCTCGCTCGCCTTGTGGGGGGCACTCGCCACGCTCGGCCGCTATCAGCGGCGCATCGAAATGCTGGCGACGACCGACCCGTTGACGGGCCTATCGACGCGCCGGGGCTATCGCCTGCTCGCCGAGCAGATGGAGAAGGAATTGCGCCGCAGCCCGCAGCCGGTCACGGTGCTGATGGCGGATATCGACCGCTTCAAGACGATCAACGATTCGCGCGGCCATGCGGCGGGCGACGTGGTGTTGCGCGCCGTGGGCTTGGCGTTGCGTAAAGAGTTACGCGCGAGCGACATCGTCTGCCGCTGGGGCGGCGACGAATTCGTCGCGGTCTTGCGCGGCTGCGACGCGCCCCGCGCGATCGATCTGGCCGAGCGCGTGCGCGCGGCGGTGAAACGCAGCGACAGCGCCAACGGCGCCACGATCACCGTGGGCATCACCGAACGCAAATCGGACGAGCCGTTCGAACGCGCCATCGTGCGCGCCGACGAAGCGATGCTCAAAGCCAAGCGCGACGGCCGCGACCGCGTGGCGCAGGGGTAAGCGCCCTTCCCTGATACAACGAGGGCGACTTTTCTCCCTAATCTTGCTGCCGCATCGCGGTGGCGCTAGAAGGCATTGCCTCGACCGGGGAATGCGGCCCCGCTTTTCGATCCGGAAGAGGCTGGCTTCGTGGGCGCCGCGATTGCCTCTCCATCGTTCAAACGAAAACGGCCCCGGGATCGCTCCCGGGGCCGTTTCGCTTCGACGTTCGCGGCTTCGCTTAGCTGGCGAGGATCGCGAGGAGCAGGATGGCGACGATGTTGATGATTTTGATCATCGGGTTCACCGCCGGGCCGGCCGTGTCCTTGTAGGGATCGCCGACCGTATCGCCCGTCACGGCGGCCTTATGGGCGTCGGAGCCCTTGCCGCCGTAATGGCCTTCTTCGATGTACTTCTTGGCGTTGTCCCAAGCGCCGCCGCCCGAGGTCATCGAGATGGCGACGAAGAGACCCGTCACGATCGTGCCGAGCAGCATCGCACCCATCGCGGCGAAGGCTTCCGCCTGACCCGCGATGATCGAGATGACCACGTAAAGCACGACGGGGGCGAGAACCGGCAGCAACGAAGGAATGATCATTTCCTTGATCGCGGCCGCGGTCAGCATGTCGACGGCGCGGCCGTAATCCGGCTTGGCCGTGCCTTCCATGATGCCCTTGATCTCGCGGAACTGACGGCGCACTTCCTCGACCACCGCGCCGGCGGCTTTGCCGACTGCGGTCATGCCCATCGCCGCGAACAGGTACGGCAGCATGCCGCCGATGAACAGGCCGATCACCACGTAGGGATTGGTGAGGCTGAAATTCACCTTGTCGGCGATGTTGGGGAAGTAGTGCTTCAGGTCGTAGATGTAGGCGGCGAACAGCACGACGGCCGCGAGGCCCGCCGAACCGATCGCGTAGCCCTTGGTCACGGCCTTGGTCGTGTTGCCCACCGCGTCGAGCGCGTCGGTGAACTTGCGCACTTCCTTGGGCAGACCCGCCATTTCGGCGATGCCGCCGGCGTTGTCGGTGACCGGGCCGTAGGCGTCGAGCGCCACGACGATACCGGCCAGCGCCAGCATGGTCGTCGCCGCGATCGCGATGCCGTAAAGGCCCGCGGTCAGGTACGACACCAGGATGCCCGCGCAGATGACCAGCACCGGCAGCGCCGTCGATTCCAGCGAGACCGCGAGGCCCTGGATGACGTTCGTGCCGTGACCGGTTTGCGAGGCCTTGGCGACCGAGCGGACCGGGCGATAGTCGGTGCCCGTGTAGTACTCGGTGATGACGACCAAAGCGGCCGTGACCACGAGGCCCACGAGGGCGCAGACGAACAAGCCGTTGCCCGTAACGGCGCCGATCTTGGTCGACATGCCGATCATCGTCGAGGTGACGAAGTAGATCAGCACGGCCGAGATCACGCCCGCGACGATCAGCGCCTTGTAAAGCGCCTTCATGATCGCGCCGTCCGCACCCAGCTTGACGAAGTAGGTGCCGATAACCGACGCGATGATGCACACGCCCGCGATGACGAGCGGATACATCATCATCGTGGCGACGTCGCCGCCGGTGAACGCGATGCCGGCGAGCAGCATCGTGGCGACGATCGTGACCGCGTAGGTCTCGAACAGATCGGCGGCCATACCCGCACAGTCGCCCACGTTGTCGCCGACGTTGTCGGCGATCACGGCGGGGTTGCGCGGATCATCTTCGGGAATACCCGCTTCGACCTTGCCGACGAGGTCGGCGCCCACATCCGCACCCTTGGTGAAGATGCCGCCGCCAAGGCGCGCGAAAATCGAGATCAGCGAAGCGCCGAACGACAAAGCGACCAGCGCTTCGATCGTCGGACGGCTGTCGATGCCCTTCCAGCCCGCCAGCACGCCGTAATAGCCGGCGACGCCGATCAGGCCGAGACCGACGACCAGCAGGCCGGTGATCGCACCCGCCTTGAAGGCGATGTCGAGGGCCGGCTGCAAGCCGTTGCGCGCCGCTTCGGCCGTGCGCACGTTGGCGCGAACCGAGACGTTCATGCCGACATAGCCGGCGGCACCCGAAAGCACCGCGCCGACGACGAAGCCGAGCGCCACGTGAAGCCCCAGCGTCGCCGCCAGGATGATCGTCACCACCACGCCGACGATCGCGATCGTCCGGTACTGGCGATTGAGATAGGCGGCAGCGCCTTCGGCGATGGCGCCGGCGATTTTCTGCATGGTTTCGTTGCCCGCAGGGGCGGCGACGACCTGGCGATACGCGACGATCCCGTAAAGGATCGCGAGCACACCGCAGGCGATAACAAGCCAGAACGCGGCTGACATGGACTGGGTTTCCTCTATCAATTCTTATCGGTTGGCATTGCGCCGCGAAGATGGGGTATTCCGCAGCGTGGAGCCCGGACCATGCCAGACGAATCGGGGCGAGGCAAGAAATTGGGCCGTATTCCGCCTGTAGAATCGAGTCGCCTTCGTCTGACACTCCGGTTAGAAATCCGGCAACGATAAGCGGCGAATTGACGCCAATTTCCGTCCCGGAGCGTTGACATTTGCCCCCCCAATTCATTCCGCTGGCCGGTATCGCCGTCGCCGTTCTGCTTGGCGCATCGGGGGCCGCCCTCGCCTCGGGCTTTCAATTGCGCGAGCAAAGCGCCACCGGCCAGGGGACGTCCTTTGCGGGCATGACCGCCGGCGGCGAAGACATCTCGGCCATGTATTTCAACCCGGCCGCTTTGGGCCGCTATCGCGGCAGCCAGATCATCGGCTCGGCCGCCTATGTGGCGCCCCAGGCCCGGCTCAAGAACGGCACCGCCACGCGAAGTACGGGTGTGGCGATCACGGGACCGAGCGCGCCGGGCGATGCCGCGACCGATGCGGCCGTGCCCTCCCTCTACGCGATGTGGGATTTCGGCGGGTCCTTGAAGCTCGGGCTGTCGGCCAACGTGCCCTACGGGCTCGAAACCGATTACGGCGCCGATTGGGTCGGGCGTTATCACGCCACGAAAAGCGCCATCCAGACGCTGGCCATCGCGCCCAGCGCGGCCGTCGATATCGGCAATGGCGTCTCGCTGGGGGCGGCCATCGTGTTCCAGCAGATCGATGCGCAGCTCGGCAAGGCGGCGAACGTCAACCAGATTTCCGGCGGCGGCTTGACCGGCGATGCGTGGTCGAACCTGCAAGGCTATGACGGCCACGGCATCGGCGGCCGCTTCGGCCTGATCTGGGAAATCACGCCGCAAACGCGCGTGGGCGCTGCGTACCATACGGAAACCCGCCATACGCTGAAGGGCGACGCCATATTCTCGGGCAATGCGTCGGCGACGCTGGGCACGCTGCTGCGCAATTCCAGCATCACCGCGAATGTCGCCTTGCCCGACACCGCGTCGTTCGGCGCGCAGCACGATATCGGGCCCGTGACGCTCGCGGCCGAAGCCGCGTTCACGCGCTGGTCGAAGGTGCAGGAATTGCGCATCCGCTTCGCCACGGGCCGTGCCGACGACGTCACACCGCTTAAATGGAAGGACACGTATTTCCTGGCGCTGGGCGCCACCTATCGCGTGCCTGATACGCGCTGGACGTTGCGCACCGGCGTGGCCTTCGACAAATCACCCGTGCCCGATGCCGATCGCACGCCGCGCATTCCCGATCAGGACCGCACCTGGCTGTCGCTGGGCGCCTCGTTCAAATGGAACCAAGCGCTCGAATTCGACGCCGGCTATTCGCATATCTTCGTCAAGAAGGCGCGTTTGCAATTGACCGATAGCGGCGTCGCCGGCGATCCCAATCGCTTCCGCGGCAATCTCAACGGCGAATACGAATCCTCGATCGATATCCTGGCGATCCAGGCGCGGTTCAAGTTTTGAAGCAACGCGGCGTTTGGCGCGATCACGGCGGCCGGGTTATAAATTAACAACCCGGTCAGGAGATTCGCCCATGATCACCCGCCGCGCCGCTTTCGGTCTCGCCGCCGCCCTTCCCGCCGCGACCCTGGCTTTGCCCGGTCGCGTTTGCGCCGCCACGCCCCAGCCCGCCGCGACGGATTGGACGGTCATTCCGCCGCGCCAAGGCGCGCTCGACTGGCATATCCCGATCGCGCATGCGCGCCAGGGCGGCTGGGCGGCCCCGGTCGAACTTTCGCGCGAGATGCTGGCGCTGAACCGCACGACGGTCGAGGTCGACGGGTTCTTCCTGCCCTATCTGCCGGAAGCGAGCCCGGTGTTCCTGCTGACGCCTTATCTGACGCATTGCGAAGGCTGCCTGCCGAACAAGCCCTTCTCGGTGATCGGCATCGCCGCCAAAACGCCGCGCGAGGACGCGACCGGGCCGCTCAGCTATCGCGGCACGCTGGTGATCGCGCCCGAGAATCCCTCGGGCTATCCGTTCTGGCTGCTGGACGCCGAAGAAATCAGCGCTTGAGCGCCGCCGATCCCGGATAAACGGCCGCCGAACCCAGCTGCTCCTCGATGCGGATCAGCTGGTTGTATTTCGCCACGCGGTCGGAGCGCGACAGCGAGCCCGTCTTGATCTGCCCGCAATTGGTGGCGACCGCCAGATCGGCGATGGTCGTATCCTCGGTTTCGCCCGAGCGATGCGACATGACCGAGGTGTAACCCGCGCGGTGCGCCATCTCGACCGCTTCCAGCGTTTCCGACAGCGTGCCGATCTGATTGACCTTCACGAGGATCGAATTGGCGAGGCCCTTTTGGATGCCCATCGCCAAGCGCTTCGGGTTGGTCACGAACAGATCGTCGCCGACCAATTGCACTTTGCCGCCGATCGTTTCGGTCAACGCCTTCCAGCCGTCGAAATCGTCTTCGGCCATGCCGTCTTCGATCGACACGATCGGATAGCGCGACACGAGATCGGCGTAGAACTTGACCATGCCGGCGGCGTCGAGCGTCTTGCCCTCGCCTTCCATCTCGTATTTGCCGTTCTTGAAGAACTCGGTCGACGCGCTGTCGAGGCCGAGCATCACGTCCACACCGGGCTTGTAGCCCGCCGCTTCGATCGACTTCGCGATGAAGCCGAGCGCCTCGTCGGCCGATTTCAAATTCGGCGCAAAGCCGCCTTCGTCGCCCACGTTTGTGGCGTGACCCGCATCCGACAGGCGTTTCTTGAGCGCATGGAAGACTTCCGCACCCACGCGCACCGCCTCGGCCAGCGTCTTGGCGCCGACCGGCAGGATCATGAATTCCTGGAAGTCGATCGGGTTGTCGGCATGGGCACCGCCGTTGATGATGTTCATCATGGGTACAGGCAGCACATGCGCCCGCGCCCCGCCGACATAGCGATAAAGCGGCAGGCCGCGCGACGCGGCGGCGGCCTTGGCCACCGCCAGCGACGTGCCGAGAATCGCGTTGGCGCCCAAGCGCGCTTTGTTCGGCGTGCCGTCGAGATCGATCAGGATGCGGTCGATCTTCAACTGGTCTTCGGCGTCGAGACCCGAGACCGCGTCGAAGATTTCGGTGTTCACGGCGCCGACGGCCTTCGTCACACCCTTGCCGAGATAGCGCTTCTTGTCGCCGTCGCGCAACTCCACCGCCTCGTGCGCACCGGTCGAAGCGCCCGACGGCACCGCCGCGCGGCCGAAGGAACCGTCATCCAAACGCACATCGACTTCGACCGCGGGGTTACCGCGCGAGTCCAGAATTTCGCGGGCGCGGATATCGGCGATGGCGGTCATGGTGCGTGTCTCCGTTTCAGACGTCGAGCAATTCGGCGAGATGGACGAAATCGCGCGCGACGAGGGTCCATTCCCCTTCCGGCGCGAAATCGACCTTTTGATGCGGCCCGTATTCGGTGGGGCGCGGAACGAACGCGGTCTGCAACCCCAGCTTCTGGGCCGCGAGAAGATCGTTGTTGTGCGCCGCGACCATCATCACCTGGCCGGGCGCGCAACCGAACATGTCGCACGCCCCCAGATAGGTCTGCGGCTGCGGCTTGTAGCCTTTGAACACTTCGGTCGATAGCACCGTGTCCCAGGGCAGCTTGGCGTGACGCGCCATATCGACCAGCAGGCGCACATTGCCGTTCGACAAGGGCGACAGCAGATAGCGCGTCTTGAGGCGCGCGAGCCCCGCGACCGTATCGGGCCACGGATCGAGCCGGTGCCACGCGAAATTCAAATCGTCGATTTCGGGTTCGCTTAGCGTCAGCCCGTACTTGCCGAGCAGATCGACCAGCGTTTCGCGATGCAGCGTGTCGAGCTTCGTGTAAGGCCGCTTGCCGGACCGCACGACTTCCATCGACGGCTGGTAATTGGCGCGCCAATCGTCGGCGAAGGCGAAGAAGTCGAAGCGCTGGCCCTTGGCCAAGGCGGCCTTCGCCACGTCGCGCGCGATCGACGCGCGCCAATCCACGCAAGTGCCGAAAACGTCGAACAGCAGGGCGACGGGCTTGATCATCGGGCCCTTCGCGTAGCAGAGGATGGCGCAAGGGACAAGCGCCGGGGTAGACTCGCCCCATGAAAATCAAACTCCCCGCGCCCGCCTTGCTGATCGACCTCGCCCGCGAAGCCGGGGCCCGCTTCGCAGCGGTACCCGTCTCGCGTTTTCCCGTCGGCGCCGCTTTGGTCGGGGCAACGACCGGCAAGGTCTATTTCGGCGCCAATTTCGAAATCGCCGGCCCGTCGATCGCCCAGACCGTGCACGCCGAACAAGCCGCCTTCGTCAACGCCTGGCATGCGGGCGAACGCGGGATCGCGGCGCTGGCGGTCACGCATAACCCCTGCGGCCATTGCCGCCAGTTCCTGGCCGAAACGCTGGGCGCGGACTTCCCGATCTATGTCGCGGGCGAAAAGCCTTCGACCTTGACCACGTTGCTGCCGCGCGCCTTCGGGCCGCGCGACCTCGGCAAGTCGAAGCCGCTGATGGCGGCGGCACCGGTCAAGCTGGCACTTCAAGGAAAACACGACGCGCTGACGGCCGCGGCCTTGGATGCCGCGCGCAAATCCTACGCGCCGCACAGCAAGGGCCATATGGGCGTGGCGCTGGAACTCAAAGACGGAAGCGTCTTCGCCGGGCGTTACGCCGAGAGTGCCGCCTACAACCCGTCCCTGCCCGCCCTTCAGTCGGCGCTGATTCTGCGCCATCTGGCGGATGCGACGTCGCCCATCGCGCGCGCGGCGATCGTGGGATCGCGCAAGGCGCAATTCGACGAAACCTTGCGCGCCCAGGAAATGCTCGCCTGGCTCGCCCCCAAGGCGAAGGTGATCGTGTCGCTGGCTCAGTGAATATCGTTGGCCGTTTCGATGGCCTTGACGAGTTTCGCGGCGGTGAAGCCCTTCTTCTTGGCGGCGGAGATGATCACCTTCTCGCGCCGGACCAGCAGGTCGATCATTTTCGGGATCTTGGCGACGGCCTCGGGCGGGATCACCACCGCGCCGTGACGATCGGCGTGGATCAGATCGCCCGATTCCACTTCCATTCCATGCACGCTGACCGGCTCGCCGAACGATACCGAATGCACCCAGGCATGCGACGGCCCGACCGAACCCGCCAGCGCCTGAAAGCCGCGTGCCCAGACATGCGTGTCGCGGATCGAACCGTCGGTGACGACGCCAAGCGCGCCGAGGCCGCGATGGATGTTCGACTGCACCTCGCCCCAAAACGCGCCGAAGCCCTTGGGATCGTCGAGGTCTTCGATCACGACAATCGAGGGGCGCGGGCCGCCGTTTTCGATATAGTCGTAATAGTCGATCTTCGAACGTTTGGACGCGGCCTTGTCGAGCGTCGATTTGGTCCGCGCGCGGATTTTGACCGTGCGCGCATAGCCGACGATGGGCTTGGCGTTCGGATACTGGCAGACCAGCGGTGCGGTCGTGAAATAGCGTGTGCGCCAGCGCGGATCGATCACCTCCAGCGCGTTGCAGATCGTCGGCGTGTCCCACTTCGTGAGCCGTTCCAGCGCCTTATTGTCGGCCATGTTTCCCCCTAGGATTTGTTCATCGAACCTTAAGCACTCCCGGCCTTCACTGCAATCCGCACCGCTATGACCGCCACCACTCCGACACCGCGCGCGAAAGCGCTCCTCGATCTTTGGCACGCCAAACGGCGCGACGGGCGGCTGCCCGCAAGGCGCGATTTCGCGTTCGAGGATTTCCGGCCGTGGCTGGGCTGGATCACGCTGCTCGAAGTGCGCGATGACGGCGCGGATTTCTATTTCACGCTTCACGGCACGGCGGCGGTCGATCGCTATCGGATCGACATGACCGGCAAGAAAGCGAGCGAGCTGCCAGCCAATTGGAGCAAAACGATCATCCACGGTTATCGCGATGTCGTGCGTCTGCGACAACCGGCCATCAGCCGGCATCGGTTGAAGGATTCGCAGTTCGAGTACAGCTGGCTGCGCCTGCTGCTGCCCTGCGCCGACGATGGCCGCAATGTCGACCGCATCATCGCGCTGATCGAGGATATCGAATACGTGACGAAGTCGCCCGCGCTATAAAGGCGGGCGATGGAATGGTTCGTCTATGTGATCGTGAACGCGTCGCGCGTTGCCTATACTGGCGTCGCGGCCGACGTAAACGCGCGGCTTTCGCAGCATAACGGCGAGAAGCGCGGCGGGGCCAAATTCACGCGCGGGCGCGGACCTTGGCATATCGCGCATGTCGAAGGGCCGATGACGAAGGGCGACGCGCTCCGGCGCGAAGCCGCGATCAAGAAGGATCGTGCGTTCAAAAAGTCGCTTAAGACTTCGCCAATTCGTCGAACGCCTTAAGCCGCGCGAGCACCGCCGGCATTTCCTTGATCGGCACCATATTGGGCCCGTCCGACGGTGCGGAGTCCGGGTCCTGGTGCGTTTCCATGAACACGACGGCGACACCCACGGCGATCGCGGCGCGCGCGAGTACAGGCACGAATTCGCGTTGCCCGCCCGAGGACGTGCCTTTCCCGCCCGGCTGCTGCACCGAATGCGTGGCGTCGAACACGACCGGATAGCCGCTTTCCGCCATCGTCGGCAGCGCGCGCATGTCGGAAACCAGCGTGTTGTAGCCGAACGACACGCCGCGCTCGGTTTGCAGCACCTTGTCGTTGCCCGTACTCGCGACCTTGGCGACGACGTTCTTCATGTCCCAGGGGGCCAGGAACTGGCCCTTCTTCACGTTGACCACGCGCCCCGTATTGCCGGCGGCCAGCAGCAGATCGGTCTGGCGGCACAAGAAGGCCGGGATCTGCAGCACATCGACCGCTTCGGCGACGGGCGCGCATTGCGCGGCGTCGTGCACGTCGGTCAGCACCGGGCAGCCGTATTTCTCGCGCACCTCGGCGAGGATCGGCAGGCTCTTTTCCATCCCCAGCCCGCGCCCGGCGGTGACCGACGTGCGGTTCGCCTTGTCGAAGCTGGTTTTGTAAATGAGTGGAATGCCGAGCTTACCGGTCAACTCGACCAGCGCATGGCTCATCTCCAGCGCATGCGCGCGGGATTCGAGCGCGCAGGGGCCCGCGATCAACGCGAAGGGCTTGTCGTTGCCGACCAGGAAATTGCCGATGGGAACGTGTTTGGGTGCGACATTCATGGCCGGGGATTACCGCGTCGAAAACAGCTGGTCAATCCGTACCCCTCGTCACCCCGGACAAGGCGAAGCGCAAGCTTCGCCGCGATCCGGGGTCTCGAGAAACAGGAAAGTCGGATCCCGGGTCTCGCTGAAGCTCGCCCGGGATGACGGAAAAGACCTCAAACCAAGCGGCTCTGCACCAGGGCCGCTTTCACGAAGCTCGCGAAAAGCGGGTGCGGATCGAAGGGCTTGGATTTGAGTTCGGGGTGGAACTGCACACCCACGAACCACGGGTGATCGGGGATCTCGACGATCTCCGGCAATTGCCCGTCGGGCGACATGCCCGAGAAGCGCAAGCCGGCGCGTTCGAGCTGCACCTTGTAATTGACGTTCACCTCGTAGCGATGGCGATGGCGTTCCTGAATGCGGCTCGCCCCGTAAATCTCGGCCACGCGGCTGCCGGGAACGAGATCGCATTCGTAGGCGCCCAGGCGCATCGTGCCGCCGAGATTGTCGCCTGCCCCGCGCCGTTCCAGCGAATTCCCGCGCGTCCATTCGGTCAGCAGGCCGACGACCGGCTCGGGCGTCGGCCCGAATTCGGTCGTGTTGGCGCGCTGCAAGCCGACGAGATTGCGCGCCGCTTCGATGCACGCCATCTGCATGCCGAAGCAGATGCCGAAATACGGCACCTTCTTTTCGCGCGCGTAGCGCACCGCGCGGATCTTGCCTTCCGAACCGCGTTCGCCGAAACCGCCGGGCACGAGGATCGCGTCGGCGCCGTCCAACGCCGAGAACGCCGGTTCGATGCCTTCGAACAGCTCGCTCTCGATCCAGTTGAGATTGACGCGCACGTTGTTGGCGACACCGCCATGGGCGAGCGCTTCGGCGAGCGACTTATAGGCGTCGAGCAAATTCGTATACTTGCCGACGATCGCGATATTCACCTCGCCCTCGGGCTCGGTGATGCGCTTGACGATATGCGACCAGCGGCTGAGATCGGGCTCGACCTGCGGCAAGCCGAAATGGCGCAGCACTTCGCGGTCGAAGCCTTCGCGATGATAGGCGATCGGAACTTCGTAGATCGTGCGCGCGTTGAGCGCGGGGATCACCGCTTCTTCGCGCAGATTGCAGAACAGCGCGATCTTCTTGCGCGCCGAGGCCGGGATTTCGTGTTCTGAGCGGCACAGCAGAATGTCGCAGCGAATGCCGACCGATTGCAGCTCCTGCACCGAATGCTGCGTGGGCTTGGTCTTGAGCTCGCCCGCCGAGGCGATCCACGGCACGAGTGTGAGATGCACGAAGCACGCGCGCTCGCGGCCCAGTTCGTTGCCGAGCTGGCGGATCGCTTCGAGGAACGGCAGGCTTTCGATATCGCCCACCGTGCCGCCGACTTCGCAGAGCAGGAAGTCGGTGTCGCCCAGATCGTTGGTGACGAATTCCTTGATCCCGTCGGTGACGTGCGGAATGACCTGGACGGTGGCGCCCAGATAATCGCCGCGCCGTTCCTTGGCGAGGATGTTGGAATAGATGCGCCCCGTGGTGATGTTGTCCGATTGCCGGGACGGCACGCCGGTGAAGCGCTCGTAATGGCCGAGATCGAGGTCGGTCTCCGCCCCGTCGTCGGTTACGTAGCACTCGCCGTGCTGATACGGGCTCATCGTGCCCGGATCGACATTGAGATAGGGGTCGAGCTTGCGCAGGCGGACCTTGTAGCCGCGCGCCTGCAGGACCGCGCCGAGAGCTGCGGAGGCCAGACCCTTGCCGAGAGAAGAGACCACGCCGCCGGTGATAAAGATGAACCGCGTCATGGAAGGCCGTTCTAGACCCCGGTCGCGCGGAACCCAAGCGATTCCGACGCGAAGCCGTGGACTTATCTACAGAATTTCGATGTTGACGCGATTCAGGAACGGGCCCCGAGTCGCATCGACGAATTTCGCCGGAAAACTTAGCGCGCGACCGGCGGTGCGGGTGCGGCCGGGACCGAAGGCGCGGCGGGCGCGGTCGGAATCGGACCGTCCATAACCGCGGGCGCACGGCGCGAATGACCGCCGGCGAGGATCGCGAGCGTCAGGCTCGTCACCATGAACGCCGCCGCCAGGATCGCCGTGGTGCGCGTCAGCAGGTTCGCGGTGCCGCGCGCGGTCATGAAACCGCCCATACCGCCCGAACCGCCGCCGCCCAGGCCCAGCCCGCCCCCTTCGGAGCGTTGGACGAGCACCACGCCCACCAGGGCGAGAGCGATCAGCAGATGGACGACGGTCAGAACGAGTTCCATGAGGCGAGGATGCTTTCGGTTCGGAGAGGCCGGGTATTTAGCCCGCCAAGCGCCCCGGGTAAAGAGAGGCCGTCCCATATAACTGTTTCCTATAAACGAACAAAGTTTTCCAAAATCGGCGAATTGTAAAACGACACCGGTGGAGCCAATTTCTCCTTCGAACGCGGCGGTCTTTCGCCGCACCAACGAACGGAAGGAACTCCCCATGATCACGATCCGCCCCTCCGAAGAACGCGGCCCCGCCGATTTCGGCTGGCTCAAGGCGCGCCATAGCTTCTCGTTCGGGAACTATTACGACCCGCGCCATATGGGGTTCCGCAATCTTCGCGTCATCAACGAAGACCGCGTCGCCGCCGGTGCGGGGTTCCCCACCCACGGCCACCGCGACATGGAGATCGTGACCTATCTGCTCGACGGCGAACTCGAGCATAAGGATTCGATGGGCAATGGCGAGGTGATCCGCCCCGGCGAAGTCCAGGCGATGAGTGCCGGCACGGGCGTGTTGCATTCGGAGTTCAACCCCTCCGACATCAACCCGACGCATCTGCTGCAGATCTGGCTGCTGCCCGACAAGCAGGGCCACACGCCGCGCTACGACCAGAAGGTGTTCGGCCGCGAGGAGAAGCTCAACAAGCTCCGCCTGGTCGTGTCGCCCGACGGCGCCGACGATTCGATCTTCATCCACCAGGATTCGAAGATCTACGCGTCGATCCTGGAAGCGCGGAAGAGCGTGTCGCTCGATCTCGCCCCCAAGCGTCACGCCTGGGTGCAGGTGGCGCGCGGCGAGATCGCCTTGGGCGAGACCGTGCTGAAAGCCGGCGATGGCGCGGCGATCAGCGATCTCGCCAAGTTGGAGATCAAGGGCATCGCCGATTCCAGCGAATTCCTGGTCTTCGATCTGAACTAACGCGTCAAGCGACGGCGGGTTCTTACCCGCCGTCGCCCACCAGCAGGAACGGCGCCCAGAAGATCGGGTGGGCGTAAACGAAGCCTGCTCCTTCGGGCCCCGTGCCGATCAATCCCAACATCGACTGACGCAACGCGGTGGCCCGATCGAGTTTCGGGTCCGCGGCTTGGCGCGCGAACAGGTCGGTCGTCAGCGTGCGCGCCGAGACAGTCTCGACCGGCCAGGACGTGACCAGCAACGCGCGCGCCCCGGCATAAAAGAACGCGCGGCCGAGGCCCGAGATCGCTTCGGCCCCTTCGCCGTCGCCTGCCGCCGTGTTGCACGCCGACAGCACGACCCAATCGGCGTCGAGCTTCAGGCGCAGGATTTTCTCCATCGTCAGCAACCCGTCGCCCTCGCCACCCGAAACCTCGGGGGCGGACAACGCGAGGGCCGGCTGCACCAGCCCGTCGAGATCGCCGGGGACGAGCCCGTGCGTCGCGAACATCACGAAACGGCGATGGACGAGATCGGCTTCGCGCACGCCGCGTTCGCTGGCGCGTGCCCCCAGGAACACGTCGCGCGCGGGATCGGCATGCAGCGCGTTGGCGACCGACATCACCTCGTCGGCCGTGTCGGGCAAAGGCGGCAGGTCGGCGAGCCGTGCGCTCGCCGCCGCGTCGACGACCGGCGCGTTGCGGCGCACGAGGCGCGCGCCGCGCGTGGCGACTTGGCTCGCATTCGCGGTCTGCGCGGAGATCGCTTGCGGCGAAAACTGCGGATCGCCGAAGCCGGCGAATTCGCGCCGTCCGGCGGCGGGGGCCCGCAAGCCCCGCAACGCGCGCAACGCCGAGGCCGACGGCACTTGCAGCACCGCGTAATCGCGCACCAGCCACGACGCGTCGCGATATTCGGCGAATAGCGGCGCGCCCGGCGCCGCGCGAGGGCTGCCCGGCTTGGTGGTCAACACGCCCAGCGGCAATTGCCCCAGCGGCCCGTGCGGCACCGCGACGATGGCGCGAGCGCCGGTCAGCGACGCGGCGACCGGTGCCACCAACGCCGTGTAGAGTTTATGGCTGCGTGCCGTATCGAACGCGGGAATATCGGCGAGCGTGGCGGCATTGGGATCGAGTGCTGCGCGCAGCGCCTTCACGTCGTCGGCGATCTGCGCGTCGCCCATCGCCACAGCCGCGAAGCGCGGCGCTTGGCCTTGGCGCACCGCCCAGACATAGCTCGCGCGCTGACCGACGAAGAAGGCGAGCATCGCCTCATCCGGCTTCAGCGCTTGTTGCGTTTCGGCCGTCGTCGGCGGGCGCGGGAAGCGCAGCTGCGCGTAATCGGGAAAGCGCCGCGCGATATCGTCGGCCAAGCGCTTGCGCTCGGCCTCCTGCGCCGTCGCTTGCGCGCGCAACTGAGTCTCGACGCCCGTGTCGCGCTGTTCGGCCGGGGCGGCCAAAGCGTCGGCCAGGATCGCGCGCGTCGCTTGAACCTGCTGCGCCAAATCCTGTTCGCGGCGGATCGCGTCTTCGAGCGCCGGGTCGCCCGCCCCGGCGCGCGAGCTCATTTGCGCGATCGCACCCTGCACCGAAAGCCCACGCGCCACGTCGGCGAGGCGGAACGCCTTCTCCGCCGCGTCGCCCTGCCCTTTGGCGGCCAGATCGGCGTAAAGCGCCACGATCTCCTCGATCAGCACGCGGCGCATGCGATTGGCGACCGCGCCATTCGCGTCGCTCGACGCCGCGTCGCCCGCCGGCCCGCGTTCGAGCACGGGCGCGATCGCATCGAGTTCGGTCAACGCCGCGTTCGTATCGCCGGCACGCGCGACCGACAATGCGCGGAAACCGCGCGCCATCGCCGCCCCGAACGCGTCCACGCCATAGCGCGCGACCACGCGCTCGGCGTTGACATCCAGCACCTTGCGCGCCGATACGGCATCGCCCGTCATCAGCAGCGCCACGCCGTAATTCATCGTCGCCGTCACCCAGCGCTCGGCGAGATTGGTGTTGCCCTCGCCGATCGCCTGCAACATGCGCCGGTATTCGCCCAGCGCCCCGGCGTAATCGGCCTGCCACAGCCGCGACGCCGCCAATTGGAGATGCGCGCCGAGATAGGAGTTGGCCGCACCCGCGATCTTCATTTCGCGCTGGATGCCCATCGACACCGTTGCCAGACGCCGCGCTTCGGCGAAGCGCCCCTGCTCGACCAGCGTGCGCGTCAGCGCCTGGATGCGGAATACGGTCACGACATGATAGGGGCCGTGCAGGTCGATCATCGCCTGCAAGGATTGGCGGGCGTAGATCTCGGCCTCGACGAAGCGCTGCTGGTCGTTCAGCAGATTGGCCATCTGCTGGCGATAAAGGGCGAGCTGACTTTCGTGGAAGCCGGGTTTCGCATCGAGCCCGGCTTTCACCGAAGCGACCATGCGTTCCATTCGCGCGATCGCGACGCGCAGATGGGCCTCGGCCGATTCGAGCTTGCCTTCGCCCAGATCGACGAGGCCGCGCGCGAAGGAAAGCCGCGCCTCGAATTCCGGCATATAGGGCGCAAGGCCGCGCCGCTGGCCGAGCTGGCTGCGCAGGCTTTCGGCGCGATCGAGCATTTTGCGCGCGTCCTCGCGCCGCCCGCCTTGCGCCAGCACGCGCGCGGCATCCGTCGCCAGCACGAAGCCGGGGCGCGGATTGGGCATGCCCATCGCCGCATCCGCCGCTTCGATGAAAAGCGCGTAGCCGCGCGGCCGCACGCCGAAATCCGTTTCGGCATGGGCCGCGAGAGTCAGGTAGTTGAACAGATTGCGCGGCTGGCCTTGGCGCGCGAGGGCCAGCGCTTCGCGGGCGAGCGCGAGATGCGCGTCGATCTTGCCGTCGCGGCGCGCTTCGTTGGCGGCCCGGCGTGTTTCGGCGGCGCGCGCTGTAACTCGCACGTTCGGCTTCGATGCGTTCGGCGGGGCTTACCCGCAACGCGCCTTGCGGCTGCTGCTGTTGCTGTTGACGGCCACGTTGCTGGTTCTGCGCCGCACCGGGCGCGCGCGGTACGGCGGCCGGTGCCGCCTCATCCTCCGCATCGGCTTCGGCGGGATCGCTGTCGTCGAGCATCGTCGCGGCGTCGGGGCGGCGCTGGGCGAGTTCGCGCTCCAGCCGTTCGATCACGTCGGCGATCGAACGCGGCGGCGCCACGAAAGCGTTTTGCGCGCGCGCGATCGCCGTACTTCCCGCCGGATTGGACGTCACCGGCTTCGCCGCGTCTTGTTGGCAGCCCAGCAGCAACGCGGCGCTGAAAACCGCCGCCACGATTTTGCACTTCATCGAAACCCCTCGGACGACTCGTCCGTTGTACCGGCGCTATTTACGCGCCGATCCCGGGGTTTCGGAAGTGACCTCGATCACGCGCTCATTTTGGCGCGTTACGTGCGATCCGGCGCGGCGGCGGCGATGGCGAGGAATTCGTCGGCCTTCAATGACGCGCCGCCGATGAGCGCGCCATCGACATTGTCGATCGCCAGCAATTCGGCTGCGTTCGATCCCTTGACCGAGCCGCCATAGAGAATGCGGAACGAAGCACCATCGGCGAAGCGCGCTTCCAGATCGGCGCGGATCTTGGCGTGGACTTCGGCGACCTGCTCCACCGTCGGCGTGCGGCCCGTGCCGATCGCCCAGACGGGTTCATAGGCGATGACGACGGTCGCGGCCGTCGCCGTTTCGGGGATCGAATGCGCGATCTGGTCGGCGACGACGCCCAACGTCTGCGCCGCGTCGCGCTGCGCCAGCGTTTCGCCCACGCAAACGATCGGCTTCAAACCGGCGCGCAACGCCGCTTCGGCTTTCGCGCGCACTTGGCCGTCGGTTTCCTCATGGTCGGTGCGCCGTTCCGAATGGCCGACGATCACGTAGGCACAGCCCACGTCGCGCAGCATTTCGGCGGCGACGTCGCCGGTATGCGCGCCCGAAACCTTGGCGTGGCAATCCTGCGCCCCCAGCGCCACCGGGGCCGAGGCGAGCACGCCCTTTACCGAAGCCAGCACGGGAAACGGCGGGCACACCAGCAATTCCGCCCCGCCCGCTTTGGCGCCCTTCGCCACGGCTTGGGCAAGCGCCGTCGCCTCGCTCAGGCGGCCGTTCATCTTCCAGTTTCCGGCGATCAAAACGCGGGGGCTCGACATCGGCGCTTCTCCCTTGAATTGACGGCCGTTTTAGGCGCCCGGACCGGGGCCTGACAAGGCCCAACGGGTTGTTGCGGCCCCGGCCTTCGCGCCCTATTCTCGCCAACCTTTTGGTTTCCCCTCGCGAGTACACATGCTTCAAGCGATCCGCGCGAAGACGACCGGCGTCGTCGTCAAAATCTTCTTCGGTCTTATCGTCCTGTCCTTCGCGGTGTGGGGGATCGGCGATTACGCGTTCCTGCGCACGACCGACGATACGGCGATCAAGGTCGGCGAGACGAAAGTGTCGCTTGCCGCACTCGACACCGATTACCGCGCGGCGCGCGACCGCCTGCGTGCCGTACTGGGCGGCGAACTCGACGAAAACCTCGTGCGCACTTTCGGCTTGCTCGACCAGACGGTCGAGCGCGCGACGACCCAAGCCGCGCTGGACGAGGAGGCGCGCCGCCTGGGCATCGTCGCGAGCGACGCCCAAGTGCGCCAGCGCATCGCCGCCGATCCCGCCTTCCGCGGCGCCACCGGCCAGTTCGATCGTTTCCAGTTCCAGCGCGTGCTGTACGAGAACGGCCTGTCCGAACAGCGCTATATCGAACTCGTGCGCGGCGAAACGCGCCGCCTGCCGCTGATCGAAGCGCTCGACACCGGGGCCGCCGTGCCCGCCGCGCTGGTCGACGCGATCTACCGCCATCGCAACGAGCGCCGCTCGGGCGAGCGCGTGTTCGTCCCCGCCTCGGCCTTCACCGATATCGGCACGCCGACGGACGATCAGTTGAAGGAAACCTACGAGACCAATATCGACCGTTTCACCGCGCCGGAATATCGCGCGGCGTCGGTCGCGCGCGTCGGGATCGACGAGGTTCTCGCGACGATCGAGCCCGACGAGAAGGCGCTGGAAGACGAATTCGCCGCGCGTAAGGCCGAATTCGACGTGCCCGAGCGGCGCGAATTGAAGCAGATGTTGTTCGCCGACGAAGCCGCCGCCAAGACGGCGCTTGCCGCCATCGAAGGCGGCAAGAGCTTCGACGACGTCGCCAAGGAAACGCCGGGCCAATCGCCCGAGCGCACGTCGCTGGGCGAAGTCACGCGCGGCGAGACGATCCCCGAAATCGCCGACGCCGCCTTCGCCGCCGGTGCGGCGGCGGGCAAGACGATCGGCCCGGTGCGCACGCCGTTCGGCTGGCACTTGGTGGAGATCGTCGCGATCAAGCCGGGCGAGGAAGCCACGCTGACGTCGGTGCGCGACAAGCTGCTGCCGGATTTGAAGCGCCGCATGGCAGCCGAGCGCGCGTTCGAGATCGCCAACAAGCTGGAAGATCAAATCACGCGCGGCCGCACGCTGGACGAAGCGGCCGAAGCCGCCGGCGCCAAGGTCGTGAAGCTTGACGCGGTCGATGCGCGCGGGCGCGACGCCAAGGGCGAAGCGGTGACGCTATTCTCCGGCGCGCCCGAAGCGCTGCGCGCCGTGTTCGACACTGCCGTGGGCCGCGAAAGCCAGTTGATCGAAACGCGCACCGGGCTTTATTTCCTGGTGCGCCCCGATGGCGTGACGCCGTCGCAGCGCAAGGATTTCGCCGCCGTGCGCGACGAGGTCGCCACGTTGTGGGCCGCGCAGCGCCGCGACGAAAAGGCCGCCGAGCGCGCCAAGGAAGTGCTGACCGCCATCGCGGGCGGCGAGGCGCTGGAAGCCGTCGCACTGCGCTTCAATCTGCGCATCGAACCGATCGAGCCCGTTTTGCGCACCGGCGACACATCGCGCAACATGCCCGCGCAAATCGCCGCGCGACTGTTCGCACTGAAGCCGGGCGAAGCGGCGGTGACGCCGGGGCTGGAAGGCCAATATGTCGTGCGCATGAAGGAAATCGTGCCCGCCGACCCGGCCGCGGATGCGGCGGGCGTCGAGCAGATCCGCACGCAGCTTCGCCAGGACATGGCCAACGATCTGGTCGCGGAATACACGCAAGGTCTGCGCACGCGGCTTGGCGCGCAGGTCAATCGCGCGGTCGTCGATCGCTTGAACGCGCCGAACTAAAGGATCAGCTCGCCGTCCGGACCATCAACTCGCGGCGGACCTCGTCGGCGAGTTTGAGGCCGAGTGCGATCATCACCGCCCCCGCGAACAGGTCCAGGCGGCGCGCCAAGCGCAGATATTGCGCGCGCGCGAAACCGGTCGAGAAGAACAGCGCCAAGAAGCCGTACCACGCCGACGACTGCACGGCGATGATCGCCAGGATCGCGACATAGACCCAGCCAGGTGCGTGCGGCGGCACGGCGAGCAGGAAGGCGCTGGTCCAGAACACGGCGGATTTGGGATTGCTGAGCGTCGTCGTGAGGCCCATCGTGAACGGGCTTTTGCCGAAGATGCGCGGCGGGGCCGCCGCCATCTCCCTCGCCCCTTTGCGAAGTCCTGCGCGAATCATCCGCACGCCGACATAGATCAGATATGCGGCCCCGACGAGGCGCAGCGTGCGATAGAGCCAGCCGGCTTCGAGCAGCAACGCGCCCACGCCCCAAAGTGCGAGCGCCACCCAGATCAGCGACGCGACGACCACGCCCGCGACGGTCAGCAACCCTTCGCGGCGCGAGCGCGTCGCCGATTGCCAACTGACCACCACCGTATTGGGGCCGGGCAGCATCGCCATCAGGATATGCATGCCCGCGAGGGCGAGCAGATTGGGGAGGAATTCCAAAATTCAGACCGGGCCGGCGTAGCCGAAACCGGCTTTCTCGATCGCGATCTGCACGATCGCTTCGCTGGGCCCGCCGGCGACATGCACGATACCGTCGTCGAGATCGATATCGATCTTCGCGGCCGGGGCCGCCGCGTTCACCGCTTTCGTCACCGCCCGCGCGCAACCGCCGCAGGTCATACCCGTCACTCGATAGGATACCGCTTCCAAGGCACTTCGCCTCCGTTCCAAACCGGCGCCGACGATTCGGGCGCCACACGGGCCGTTTGCCGGATGGCCGGCTGCGCGGCCGTCGCGACTTCTTGAATATTACGGCTTGCCGGTGCGGGAAGCTCAAGCGCCACCAGTGGGGCCGAAGGTGCTGGCGTCTCGCGCAGGCGCTGGCGCACGATCGCGGACGCCGCGACCAATTGCAGCCCGCGCGCTTGCATGCCCGGCAGGAATTGGGCGAGCGCTTCGATCGTCGCCTCGTGCGGATGGCCGATGGCGATAGCCGAGCCGCGGCGCGAGGCCACACGCTCCAGCTCCGCGAGTTGGACGCGGATCGCGCGCGCGTCGATCTCGTTGTCGAGGAACACGTCACGCCCGGCAGCGGCGACACCGCTTTGCTTGGCGACGTCGAGCCCGACCGACGAACCGGACGTGCGGCTATCGATGAACAGAAGCCCGCGCGCCGCGAGTTCGGCGAGCACCGGGCGCATCGCGCGCGGATCGCGGGTGAACTTGCTGCCCATATGGTTGTTGAGCCCAACGGCGAGCGGCAAGCGATCGAGCGAGGCCGCCGTGCGCGCGCGGATATCTTCGTCCGTCAGCGACACGCGCAAGGCGCCGGGGCCGGGATCGTCGCGGCCCTCCGGCTCCATCGGCAGATGCAGCATGATCTCGTGCCCGTTGGCGCGGGCCCCGCGCGACTGCGCGTCGATATCGGGCGCATAGGCGAGGTAGGAGAAAGTCAACGGACCCGGCAGCGCCGCCAGGCGTGCCGCGCGCGCGCGGTCCATGCCCATATCGTCGATGATGATCGCGACGTAAGCGCCCGTGCGGATCGACGGGGCCGGAATGGCGCGGCTTTCCCAGCCGCCATCGCTCGCGACCGCGACGGGGCGCGGCGGCACCGGTGCGGGTGCCGCGACCACGCCTTCGCGGCGAATGCCGAAGAAAGGTCCGGCCGGTTCGCGCGCCGGTTCGGCGGGGGCGGCGATCTGCGGCTCGACGACGGGTTCGGCCGCCGGGACGGCCGCATTCTGCGGCGCGACTTGTTGGGTTGCGGCGGCTTGGCTCGCCTGGAACTCGGTCCAGCCCCACGCCAACACGGCCGCCAACGGGACCGCGATCACCGCGGCCCGGCCGAACTCGCGCACGAATCCCCCGGACATGGCCATGGAGGCTCCATACACCGATTCGCGCGCGACTCCGGCACGCTAGTCGCCCTGCGGCTTGCCGCCCCCGCAATGAGTCTTGCCGGAGGCCAAGTCTTCGAGGATCGGACAATCGGGCCGGTCGTCGCCGTGGCATTTGGCGACCAGCGTGTGCAACGTCGCGCGCATCGATTGCAGCTCGGCGATCTTGCGTTCGATATCGTCGATATGGCGCTGGGCGACCTCGCGCACCTGATGGCTCGCCCGCTTGCGGTCGCGCCACAAGGCCAGCAGATCGCCGACTTCCTTCACCGAAAACCCGAGCGACCGCGCGCGATGGATGAAGCGCAGCTCCGCGATCTCCTGGTCGCCGTAGTCGCGGTAGTTGTTGTCGCGCCGCGACGCGCGCGCGATCAAACCCACGCTTTCGTAATAGCGGATCGACTTGGCGCTGATGCCCGCCTTCTCCGCCGCTTGGCCGATATTCATTTCGTCTCTCCGTCGAATTTCCAGCCGCGCAGGCGCAGCGAATTGGCGACCACGCTGACCGAGGACAGTGCCATCGCCGCGCCTGCGATGGCCGGACTGAGCAAGCCCAGCGCCGCGAGCGGCACGCCCGCGACGTTGTAGGCGAAGGCCCAAAACAGATTGCCGGCGATGCGTTTGCGGATCGCGCGCGACAAATCGATCGCGGCGGGCACCAGCATGGGATCGGCGCGCAGCAGCACGATGCCCGCCGTCCCGATGGCGGCATCGCTGCCCGTGCCCATCGCGAAACCGCAATCGGCGGCGGCGAGGGCCGGCGCGTCGTTCACGCCGTCGCCGACCATGCCCACGCGCTTACCCTGCGCTTGGAATGCGCGGATCGCATCGGCCTTGCCAGCGGGCAAAACCTCCGCACGCACATTGTCGATGCCGAGTTTCGCGGCTGTGGCTTGTGCCGCCGCTTGGCGATCACCCGACAGCAGCGCCACCTCGACACCGAGCTTCTTGAGTGCGGCGATGGCGGCGGCGGCCGAAGCGCGCGGCGCATCTTCCAATGCGATCAAGCCGAGCGCGCGCGTACCTTCCGCCAGCAAAGTCGGCGTTTGCCCCAAGGCTTCCGCCGCATCGATGGCGCCTTGCAGCGCCGACAAATCGACGCCGCTTTCGCTCATGTAGCGCAGCGAGCCCAAGATAAGGTCGCGGCCCTCGACACGGCCCGACACGCCGCGCCCCGGATGGGCGCGGAAATCCTCGGCCGCAGCCGCCGGGCCGGGTGCCGCTTTCAAGATCGCTTGCGCCAGCGGATGTTCGGAGCGCGCTTGCAACGAAGCCGCCAAGCGCAGCGTCTGCGCATCGCCCGCGACGGACGCGACGCGCGGTTTACCTTCGGTCAACGTGCCGGTCTTGTCGAACACCACGAGATCGACATGCGCGGCGTGTTCCAGCGCGTCGGCATCGTGGATCAGCAATCCGAATTTCGCGGCCGCCCCCGTCCCCACGACGATCGCCGTGGGTGTCGCAAGGCCCAGCGCGCAAGGGCACGCGATCACCAACACGCTGATCGCGGCGACAAGGCCCGTGTCGAGATCGCCGTCGAGCAACCACCAGCCGAGCAGTGCTGCGATCGCGACCAGCACGATCGCGGGCACGAACACGGCCGAGATGCGATCGACCAGACGCTGGATCGGCGGCTTCGAGGCTTGCGCGTTTTCGACCAGCGCCACGATGCGCGACAAGGCCGTGTCGGCGCCCGAGGCCGTCACCTTCACGTCGAGCGAACCCGTCCCGTTGAGCGCGCCGCCGACGACATTGTCGCCGCTGTCCTTGGCGACGGCGCGGCTCTCGCCGGTCAGCATCGCTTCGTCGGCTTCGGATTTGCCCGCGATCACCACGCCGTCGGCCGGGAAACGTTCGCCCGGCCGCACGCGCACGACATCGCCGGGGGCGAGTAGATCGGCATCGATCTCGGTTTCTTCGTCGCCCGAAACGCGATGTGCTTTGGCGGGGGCAAGGGCCAGAAGCCCGCGCACCGCATCGCCCGCCGCGCGCTTGGCGCGGGCTTCCAGGAACTTGCCGAGCCGGATCAGCGCGATCACGACGGCGGCCCCTTCCAGGTAGTGGTGCGCGTGACCGCCGGGCGGATGACTTGCGATCAGCCAGGCGCTGTAGAAGAACGCGGCACTCGTGCCCAGCGCCACCAGAAGATCCATATTGCCAGTACCCGCGCGCAACGCCCGCCAGCCCGCGACATAGAAACGCGCGCCTAGCCAGAACTGCACCGGTGCCGCCAAAGCGAGGGCGAGATAGCCGGGCAGCGAAAAATCGAACCAACCCCAATGGGCGGCCATCTCGGCGACCAGTGGGGCCGACAAGACGAAAGCGAGGATCGTCAGCCGCTTTTCGTGCGCCAGATCGGCCGCGTCCTTGGCGGCTTGCGTCGCCGCGCGTTCGCCTTTGTCCGACCAGGCGGCGGCGTCATAGCCCGCGTCGCGCACACGCTCGATCGCCGCGCGCAGCACATCGCCCGCCGCGCCCGAGATATCGAGCCGCGCCTTCTCGGTCGCGAGATTGACGCGGGCCTGGGCGACGCCTGGCACTTGGGCGAGCGCTTTCTCGACGCGGCCAACGCACGAGGCGCAAGTCATGCCGCCGATCTTCAGATCGAGCGTGGCGGGTGGGGCGGTCCGGAGGGGCGAAATTGTGTCCATGACCCGATCTTGATCCTTCCCGTTCTGGGAAGGTCAAGGTTATATGACGAAACCGGTCGGACCGGATGAGGTCAACTTGCCGCAGCCCCCGGATTAAGCGTTAATTCGTCAAAACCTGCGCATATGGATGGATGATGATTCGCGCCCGATTTCTGCTGCTCGCCGCCTTCGCCGGGGCCTTGGCCGCCTGCACCGAGCGCCTGCCGCCGGGCGGCGTGGCCACGCTCGACGGGATTTACGAAGGCGACGTCACCCGCTCCTCCGGGCCCGTCTATAACTGCCCCACCTCGTTCAAGCTGCGCCTCACCGTCAAAGCGGGTGAAGCGCGCGGCGAAATTTTCGACAGCCAGCAGCCCGACCTGGTCGTCGACCGGGTCCTCGCCTTCGTCGAAGCGGATGGGCGCGTGATAACGGCGTTCCGCGCCAGCGGGGAGACTTACGGCGTCGACGGACGGTTCGGCGCATCGACATTCACGGCGCTCGCCAACGGCCGCACTTGCAGCATGTCGGCCTTCGCGCGCAGAAAACAGTGACCGATCCCGTCAATCTCCGGCAGACGGTCCGCCTCGGACCGCGTTCGCTGGGCCGCACGCGCTATCGCTTCGCGCTGCTGGGCCTGGCGCTGGCGATGGCGGTGGGGTTCTTCGGCTATTTCGTCTACAGCGCGACGCACGCGACCGACCGCGCGCGCGCCGACGCGACGCGCGAAATGCGCATTCTCGCCTCGGTCCTGTCCGATCAAGCCGACAGCGTGATCGCGCGCGTCGAGTTCGTCGTCGCGACCGTCGCCAACGAAGCGGCGAGCGTCGCCAATCCCGACGGCTGGACGAATACGATCCGCCTGTCCGCGATGCTCGGCCGGTTTCTCAGCGCCGATGGCGGCTTCCGGTCCTTCGCCGTCTTCGACACGCGCGGCAACATCGCCGCCAGTGCCGGCGCGCCGCCGCGCGAAATGCCCGCCGCCGTCGGCGCCGCCGTTATGCGCGCCATCGCCGATCCCGCGAGCGGCACCGCAATCCTGCGCCCGCAATTGGTCGACGAAGGCGCGGCCCTGTTCGCCATCGCGCCGATCACCGGCGTGCTGCCGGGCCAAGTCATCGGCGCGATCGCGGCGGAGATCCCCGCCGCCGCCTTCGCGCGCTTCTATCTCGGTCTCGAAGACGGGCGCGGACGCGAATTGGCGCTGGTCGATACGCGCGGCTGGGTCGTGGTGCGCGCGCCCGACGACATGCGCTATCTCGACCGCGCGCTCAATACCTTGCCTTTCGCCGGTCTCGTGCGCGCGGCCGAGGCGGCGAACGGCGCACCTATCGTCGCCACGCTGCCGGGTCTCGACGGGATCGAGCGCGTGAGCGTGGCGCGGCGCGTCGCCAACCGGCATTTCGCGGTCGTCGCGGGCGCGCCCACGAACAATTTCATGGCCGAATGGCGCGGCACGCTGGGGATCAGCATGCCCTTCTCCGCGCTCGTCGTCGCGGCGTTCCTGTTCCTGCTGCTGTCGCTGGGCCGGCATTTGGGGCGCGTCGAGGATTCGGAAGCCTCGCTGCTGGAATCCGAGCGCCGCTTCCAAACGCTGGTCGGCAACGTGCCGGGCATCGTGTTCCAGCGCATCCAGCCGCCCGGCGGCCGGGCGGATTTCGTTTGGATCAGCGAAGGTGTCGAACGCCTGCTGGGCCTGTCGCGCGAAGCGGCGGCGCGCGACGGCGGGCGCATCCTCAACGAATACACCCATCCGCGCGATCTCGAATCCTTGCGCCGCGCCTACAAACGCTCGGCCGAAGATATGCGGCCGATCCACTGGACCGGCCGCGTGCGTCACGCGAACGGCGAGCAGCGTTGGTTCGAAATCACCTCGCGCCCGCGCCGCCAAGCGGACGGCGCGGTGATGTGGGAAGGCATCGCGCTCGACGCGACCGAGCGTAAACGCGCGGAAGACTCGCTCGCCATTCTGCGCGAACAGCTCGAAGCCAAGCGCGCCCAGCTCGAACTCGCCCTCGCCAACATGGCGCAAGGCATCGCCGTCTACGACCGGCGCATGCGCCTGATCGTGCGCAACGCGCGCTATCTCGAACTCTTCAAACTCAGCGAAAGCGAAGCGCGCGAGGGCGCATCGCTGATCGATCTGCTGCGCGTGTCGATCCGCAAAGGCCATTACGACGACGAAGCCGCGCGCGAGGCGGTCCGCGGACGCATCAAGGGCGCGCGCTCGCGCAAACCCGTGACGATCATCCAGCGCCTGACGGACGGGCGCGTGATCGACGTCTATATGCGCCCGATCGAGGGCGGCGGCCATGTCGCGACCTTCACCGACATCACCGCGCGCGAAGCGACCGAAGCGGCGTTGCGCGAGGCGAAGGAAACCGCCGAACTCGCCGACCGCGCCAAGTCGCAGTTCCTGGCCAATATGAGTCACGAATTGCGCACGCCGCTCAACGCCATCATCGGCTTCGCCGAGATCATGAACGACCAGCTGTTCGGGCCCTTGGGCGACCAGCGCTACGCCGAATACGTCAAGGACATCGAGGAATCGGGCAAGCATCTGCTGACGCTGATCAACGACATTCTGGACCTGTCGAAGATCGAGGCGAACGAAGCGACGTTGCGCGAAGAACAGGTCGATCTGGGCGGCGTGTTCGAATCCTGCGCGCGGCTGGTGCGCGAGCGCGCGCAACGCGCGCGCGTCGAACTGCGCGTGCCGTCGGGCGGCGATCTGCCTGTCGTGTGGGCCGATCGCGGAAAGCTAAAACAGATTTTGCTGAACCTGCTGTCGAACGCGGTGAAGTTCACCCAAGCCGACGGCGCGGTCGACGTCGAAACGGGTTTGCGCGAAAACGGCGGCGTGTTCGTGCGCGTGCGCGATACCGGGATCGGTATGCGCACGGAGGATATTCCCCTGGCGCTGCAACCCTTCCGCCAGATCGAAAACACGCTCGCCCGCAAGCACCAGGGCACGGGGCTGGGCCTGCCCTTGTCGCTATCGCTCGCCCGGATGCACGGTGGCGACCTCGAAATCGCGTCGGAGCCCGCCAAGGGCACGTCGGTGACGCTGGTCCTGCCCCCCGACCGCACCGTCGCCCCCCACGGCGCGCGCGAAACCGAGCCCAGCGTGGCCGAATTCCTGGCCGGGCGGGATACCGGCGGCGCCTGACAGCGCCCGCCAAACTCGGCTATAACCGCCCTCCGGATCGAGGGAGACGCATAAAAATGGCCGGCGACATGACCCAGTTGAAGGCGCTGATCGCGCGCGTGGCCGACGGCCATGCCCTGACCCAGGCGGAGGCCGAGCAGGCGTTCGACATCATGATGTCGGGCAACGCCACCCCCGCCCAGATGGGCGCCTTTCTGATGGCGCTGCGCGTGCGCGGCGAAACCGTCGACGAGATCGCCGCCGCCGCGCGCACGATGCGCGCCAAAGCGCTGAAGGTGAACGCGCCGGCCGGTGCGGTCGAAGCCGTGGGCACGGGCGGCGACGCGTCGGGCAGTTTCAACATTTCGACCGCGTCGTCTTTCGTCGTCGCCGGGGCGGGCCAGAAAGTCGCCAAGCACGGCAACCGCGCCTTCTCGTCAAAATCGGGGGCGGCCGACATCCTCACCTCGCTCGGCGTCAACGTCGAATGCGACGTGAAGCTCGTCGAATACGCGATCTCCAAGGCCGGCGTGGGCTTCATGATGGCGCCGCGCTTCCATTCCGCGATGCGCCATGTCGGCGGCGTGCGCGTCGAGATGGGGACCCGCACGATCTTCAATCTGCTCGGCCCTCTCGCCAACCCGGCGGGCGTGAAGCGCCAGCTCGTCGGCGTGTTCGCGCGCAAATGGGTGCGCCCCGTCGCCGAGACGTTGGGCCGCCTGGGCTCGGAACACGCTTGGGTCGCGCACGGGTCCGACGGGCTCGACGAAATCACGACCACGGGCCCGACCTTCATCGCCGAGTTCCGCGACGGCAAGATCAACGAATTCGAAGTGACGCCCGAGCAAGTCGGTATCGCTCGCGCCAAGCCCGAGGATTTGAAGGGCGGCACACCGGCGGAGAACGCCGCCCTGCTGCGCGAATTGCTCGACGGCAAGAAGGGACCGCTGCGCGACGTCGTCATGATGAACGCGGGCGCCGTTCTGGTCGTTTCGGGTGCGGCCGCCGATCTGAAGCAGGGCATTTCGCAAGCCGGCGCCTCGATCGATTCCGGCGCGGCGAAACGCGCGCTCGAAGCCTTGATCGAAATCACCAACCGTTCGGCCGCCTGATATGGACGACGTGCTGGCGAAAATCTGCGCGGACACGGCCATCGAAGTCGGCAAGCGCAAACTGCGCGTCTCCGTCGATACGTTGCGCGCCAAGGCCGAGAAGCTGCCGCCGCCGCGCGGTTTCGCGAACGCTTTGCGCGCGACGAAGGCGCGTGGTGCCGTGCCGTTGATCGCGGAGATCAAGAAGGCTTCGCCGTCCAAGGGCCTGATCCGCCCCGATTTCGATCCGCCGAAACTCGCCCGCGCCTATCGCGACGGCGGGGCCACGTGCCTGTCGGTGCTGACCGACAAGCCCTATTTCCAAGGCGAGGATGCGTATCTCGTCGCCGCGCGCGACGCGGTTCCCCTGCCCGCCTTGCGCAAGGATTTCATGCTCGGCGAATACCAGATCGAGGAAAGCCGCGCGCTGGGGGCGGATTGCATTCTGCTGATCCTCGCCTGCCTCGACGATTGCACTGTGCAGGATCTGTGCGAACTCGCGTTGATGCGCGGCATGGACGTGCTGGCCGAAGTACATGACGAGGAAGAAATGGCGCGCGCGTTGAAGCTGCCCGCCACCGGCCCCGGCGGCACGGTGACGATGCTGGGCGTCAACAACCGCAATCTCAAAACGCTGAAGGTCGATCTGGCGACATTCGAGCGTTTGGCGCCGATGGCGCCCAAAGATCGCCTGCTGGTCGCCGAAAGCGGGATCAAGACGCGCGCGGATATCGACCGGCTGACGAAGGCCGGTGCGGGCGCCTTCCTGGTCGGCGAAAGCCTGATGCTGCAAGACGACGTCACCGCCGCGACGAAGGCTTTAATCGGATGAGCAAGCTCACCCATTTCGACGCCGCGGGCAACGCCGTCATGGTCGACGTATCGGCCAAGGATGCGACGGAACGCGAAGCGATCGCGCGCGGACGCGTGGTTATGGATGCGGCGACGCTCGCGGAAATCGTCGGGCGGCGGATCAAGAAGGGCGATGTGCTCGCCATCGCCCAAGTCGCGGGCATCATGGCCGCGAAGAAGACGCACGAACTGATCCCGCTCTGCCATCCGCTGTTGCTGTCGTCGGTGAAGGTCGAGCTTGCGCCCAACGAAGCGGAGAACGCGGTCGAGATCGAAGCGCGTGTCAAGGTCACCGGCCAAACGGGCGTGGAGATGGAAGCGCTGACGGCCGTGTCGGCGGCGGCGCTGACCGTCTACGACATGGTCAAAGCCATCGATCGCGGCATGCGCATCGAAAATATCCGCCTGGTGCGCAAGACCGGCGGAAAATCCGGCACATTCGAACAAGCATGATCCCGGTCGCGGAAGCCCAGCAACGCATCCTTGCCGGTCTTCGCGCGATCGGCGCGGAGACGATCGGCCTCGACGCTGCGCTGGGCCGCACGCTCGCCGAAGATCTGCGCGCGCGCCTCACGCAGCCGCCCGCTCCCGTTTCAGCGATGGACGGCTACGCCGTGCGCGCCGCCGATATCGCGTCGCTGCCCGCATCGCTCAAGCGCATCGGCCAAGCGCCCGCCGGCCATCCGTTCGACGGCAAAGTCGGGCAAGGCGAATGCGTGCGCATCTTCACCGGCGGCGAAGTGCCCGAAGGTGCCGACACGATTTTGATTCAAGAGGACGCCGAGGAAAGCGACGGCATCGTCCGCCCGAAGGAAAGCGTGAAGCGCGGCACTTATGTGCGTCCCGCCGGGCTCGATTTCCGCGAAGGCGACGTGGTTCTGCGCGAAGGCTTGACGCTCGATCCGCGCCATATCGGTTTGGCGGCCGCATCGAACCATGCGTGGCTCAGCGTGCGTCGGCGTCCGCGTGTCGCCATTCTCGCGACCGGCGACGAAATCGTGTTGCCGGGCACTGCCCCCAAGAAAGGCCAGATCGTTTCGTCGAACGGCCCGTCGCTCGCGGCTTTCGTGCGCCGCGCGGGCGGCGAGCCGATCGTGTTGCCGATCGCACCCGACGATCCGGCGGCGTTGAAGGAACTCGCGCGCGGTGCGGCGGGCGCCGATTTGCTCGTCACGTCGGGCGGCGCTTCGGTCGGCGAACACGATCTCGTGCGCTCGGCGCTCGGCGAAGAAGGCCTGTCGCTGGATTTCTGGCAGATCGCGATGCGCCCCGGCAAACCGCTGATGTTCGGCACGCTCGGCGCGATCCCGTTGCTCGGGCTTCCCGGCAATCCGGTGTCGGGCTTCGTCTGCGCGCATCTGTTCCTCGGCCCTGCCATCGCCAAGCTGCTCGGCAAGGCCGATGTATTGCCGCAGCCCGTCGCCGCGAAACTCGGCCGCGATCTGCCCGCCAATGATCGGCGCGAAGATTATCTGCGCAGCACATTGACGCGCGACGCGAACGGCAATCTGATCGCCACACCGTTCGAGAAACAGGACAGCTCGATGATCTCGGTCCTCGCCCGGGCCGATGCTTTGGCGATTCGCCCGGCGAGCGCGCCGGCCGCGCAAAAAGGCGATTCCATTTCCGTTCTCCCTCTGGCCTGAATTCGCCGCAGCTTTCCGGTTGTGGATAAGGCTTGACCGAGGGCACGAACCGAACTAGAACATTCGTAGTCCGTTGCACCTCTGTTTTCGACATGTTGTCGGGTGGTGCAGCGGGACACCCCATCGGTGGCGCTTTTTAGTGCAATCGGCCGGGTGCCCCGTCGGACCCCGATCAACCCCGCCTGCCCGGCGTTTCCGGGCGGGCCCGCGACGCGAGGGCGAACCATGCTGACGCGCAAACAATACGAATTGCTGCTGCTGATCAATCAGCGGCTGACCGAGATCGGCGTCCCGCCCTCGTTCGACGAGATGAAGGACGCGCTGGGTCTCAAATCCAAGTCGGGCATCCATCGCCTGATCACGGGCCTGGAAGAACGCGGCTTCATCCGCCGCCTGCCCCATCGCGCGCGCGCGTTGGAAGTCGTGCGCCTGCCCGACAATCTGGCGGCGCAAGGCGTCAAGCCCGCGTCGAACACCGCGATGCCGGCGGCCGAAGCCGCCGCCACGCGCGGCTTCCGTCCGCAGCTCATTCGCGGCGACGGCAAGATGCCGCTGGGCGGTGCCGCCGTCGCCAACGCCAACGAAGTGGTGAAGCTGCCGCTTTACGGGCGCATCGCCGCCGGTCTGCCGATCGAAGCGGTGCGCGATACGTCCAACGCGATCGACGTGCCGCCGTCGCTGCTGGGCAGGGGCGATCATTTCGCGCTGGAAGTCGCCGGCGATTCGATGATCGAAGCCGGCATCCTGGATGGCGACACGGTCATCATCCAGAAGGCCGAAGGCGCCGAGAACGGGCAGATCGTCGTGGCACTGATCGACGAACAGGAAGTGACGCTGAAGCGCTTCCGCCGCCGCGGTGCTTCGATCGCGCTGGAACCGGCGAACAAGAACTACGAAACCCGCATCTTCGGGCCCGACCGCGTGCGCGTGCAGGGCAAGATGGTCGCACTGGTGCGCAAGTTCGACGGCTAGCGCCGCAAGCTCCTTAGCCTTTCCGATGGGCCGGAAAACCCTGGGGGGAAACCCCCGGGGTTTTTCGTTTTCAGCGCCGGAATTCGGGCTCGCGCAAGCGCGGCGGCGAAACCCACGGGCGCTGGCCTTGCGCCGCGCGCACGGTTTCGATCCGCAACGCGCCGTCCTTGATCCAGATCGCGTGCGCGCCGTCGGCCAGCAGATCCATCCGATCGATCGCGCGCCCGGTCATGCGCCGGCAGGTCGCGTAAAGCGCCACGGGCGCGATCGTCAGATCCGTGTCGCGGCACGCGATGGGAAGTGCGCGCGGCTGGCGCACCAGCGCCACCGTCGCGCCGTTCGCGCGATAGACGCAATGCGTGACCGCGCAATCGAGTCTGCCGTCGATCGACTTACCGATGCGCGGCCAGGACTCGATGCCCTCGTCGATCTCGCCGTCGCGGCGCAGCCAGGTTTCGCGCGCGAATCCGCCGCCGCGCGGGCGCGACAGCATCAAGCGCCCCGCCTCGTCGCGCACCGCCATCAATCGCCCGTCGCCGGAGACGAGGATATGCGGCGGCTCGACCGTGGCGAGCGACAGCAAACCCGCGATCACGGCGGGGGCACCGGCAAGGCGCACGCGGCCGGTCCACAGGCACAGCCACAATCCGCCGAACGCCGTCAGCGCCATGCCCCACAACGGCATCGCGGGGAAAAGTGCTACCGCTCCGTCGAGCCCCGCGACCCAGCGCGCGATATCGAGCAAGCGGTCGATGCCCCACCCCATCGGGATCAGCGCCCAGGATTCGAGACCGAAGGGAAACAGCAAGCCGGCGACGATCGCCCACGGCATGATCCATAGGCCGGTGAGCGGCACACCGAGGAAATTCGCGAGCAAGCCGAACGCGGCGAAGCGATTGAAATGGTAGAGCGCGAAAGGGGCACTCGCGAACCCCGCGACGACCGAGGTCATCGTGGCGCCCGCGAACCACACGAACGCGCGGCGCGTCCAGCGCCGGTCGGCGCGCCAGCGCTGGAACGTGTCGCGCGAGGCTTCCCACGCCGCGACCAACGCGACGACCGCGCCGAACGACATTTGGAACGAAGCACTCAGCAGACTTTCGGGCCGAAAGGCGAGGATCGCGGCGGCGGCCCAGGCAACCAAACGCAGCGTGATCGCCGTGCGGTCGATCAACACGGCAAGCAGCACGATGCCGGTCATCAACCAAGATCGTGTCGTCGGCACGCTCGCCACCGCGAAGAACGTATAGAACGTGATTGCCGCCAACGCGGCGAGTGCCGCGATCTTCTTGGTGTCGGTGCCCAACGCGATCGTCGGTACGAAGGCGAGCAGCAAGCGGATCGCGAAGAACACGATGCCCGCGACCATGCCGATATGCAGGCCCGAGATCGACAGAATGTGTTGAAGGCCTGAATCGCGGAAGGCTTCGAGTGCCTCTTGCGAAACCGCGCCCTGCTCGCCCGCGATCAGCGCGGCGGCGATGGGCCCCGCCGGCGGCGGCAGTGTTTCAAGAATGCGGCGCGACACCTCCGCCCGCCAGCGCGCGAGCGTTTGCATCGGCATCGAAACGGGTGCCCGCGCGACGACAAGGGGTGCGTCGAGCGCGTAGCCCACCCCGCCCAAACGTTCGAACCAGGCTTGGCGCGTGAAGTCGAACGCGCCGGGGGCGCTGGGCCCCGGCGGGGGCATCACGAAGGCGCGCGCCACGCGGATATCGTCGCCGGGCGCGAAGGCGCCGAGCTTCGCGTCGATCCGCAAGCGCACGGTCTCCGGCGTCGCCGCCGGATCGAGCCCCGCGATCGACAAGCGGTCGAGCGTCACGCGCGTTCCTTCGGGGCGCAAAGCGAGTTCGATCACACGGCCTTCGATCGCGACGGGACCGATCCGCTTTTCGATCACCGGGGCGGCGACATCCTGCGCGCGGATTTGCGCTAACGCGAAACCCGTGCTCGCCGCCAGCAAAGCCGCCGCCAGCACGCGCACCGAACCGACGCTGCGACCGAGAATCAGGAAGGCCAAAGCCATCGCGGCGAAGGCGGGCGCGATCCAGAAATCCGGCTCCACCGGCAGCGCGAAATACGCGCCCGTGCCGGTGCCGAACGCGACCGGCAGCCACAGCACCAGCCGGCCGCGCATCGCTTCGCCGGTACGAACGACGAACCCGGCGAGCCCGTCCGTCCTTGCGGGCAGCGCAAGGGCGTCGGGCGGATCGAAACGATGCATGGGGCGGGGCCATGTGCTAGGCAGTGGCCGCGCCGGGCAGGTCCCGGCGGTCCGTCCCGCCTATCTCAAGTTTTGGATTTAATACGGTTTTCCTATGAGCGACAAGATCGTCTGCCGTTTCGCACCGTCCCCCACCGGCTATCTGCATATCGGGGGTGCGCGGACGGCGTTGTTCAACTGGCTTTACGCCAAGCGTTTCGGCGGCACGTTCCGCCTGCGCATCGAGGATACGGACCGCGCGCGCTCCACGCCCGAAGCGACCGCCGCCATCCTCGACGGCATGAAATGGCTCGGCCTCGATTGGGACGGCGAGGTCGTCCACCAATTCGCGCGTATGGATCGTCATGCGGAAGTCGCGAACCAATTGCTCGCCTCGGGCGGCGCCTATCATTGCTATGCGAGCCCGCAAGAACTCGACGACATGCGCGCGGCGCAGAAAGCCGCCGGCAAGCCGATCCGCTATGACGGCCGCTGGCGCGACCGCGATCCCAAGGACGCGCCCGAAGGCGTCAAACCCGTCGTGCGCCTGAAGGCGCGCCAGGACGGCGTGACCGTGATCCGCGACCGCGTGCAAGGCGACGTGACGATCGGCAACGATCAGCTCGACGACATGATCCTGCTGCGCGCCGACGGCACACCGACCTACATGTTGTCGGTCGTCGTCGACGATTACGATATGGGTGTGACGCATGTCATTCGCGGCGACGACCATCTGAACAACGCCGCGCGCCAGATGCAGTTGATCGAGCGCTTGGGCTGGCCCACGCCGGTCTACGCGCATATTCCGCTGATCCACGGGGCCGACGGCGCGAAGCTTTCCAAGCGCCACGGCGCGCTGGCGGTCGATGCCTATCGCGACATGGGTTATCTGCCCGAGGCGATGCGCAACTACCTGCTGCGTCTGGGCTGGGCGCATGGCGACGAGGAAATCATTTCGACCGCCAAGGCGATCGAATGGTTCGATATCGACGCGGTCGGCCGCTCGGCCTCGCGTTTCGATTTCAAGAAGCTCGACAATCTCAACGGCCATTACATGCGCGAGACCGCCGACGACGTTCTGTTCGGCCATGCCGCGCCGTTGATCGAGAAGGAAGCCGGTGTGGCGATCTCGCCCGAGGGCAAGACGCGACTGATCGCCGGCATGGGCGGACTGAAAGCGCGCGCCAAGACGCTGCTGGAACTCGCCAAGGCGGCAGTGTTCTACGTGCGCAGCCGCCCCCTCGCCCTTGACGACGGCGCAAAGAAGCTGCTCGCGGGCGATGCGAAAGCCAATCTCGCCAAGGGCCGCGACCTGTTGGCGCAGGCGGCGGAATGGAATGCCGCTTTCCTCGAAGAAACCTTCCGCAAGGCGGCGGAAGCGGAGGGTGCGAAGCTCGGCCTACTGGCCCAGCCGCTGCGCGGCGCCTTGACCGGCCAAGCCACGTCGCCGCCGATTTTCGAAGTCATGGCCATTCTGGGCAAGGACGAGACGCTCGGCCGGATCGACGACGCTTTAGCGGCATAGCCGCCCGGCGATTACGGCAGGGCCCAGGGCTGAGATATCATCACCCTGCCCTTGCCAAAATCCGGCGGCTGGGCTCCAATGCCGCAACTGCGAAATACCGAGGCCCGTCCGGGCCTAAACGGGGGCCCATCCAGGCCCCATACCCATGCTTCATACGAGGAGCGAAGTCCGCGCTCCGCACTCCAGCAAATCGAGGGGAACCGCATGTCGAAATCCGTGACCTTGACCGACAAAGCCACCGGGAAAGACTACAATTTCCCCGTCCTGTCGGGCAGCGTGGGCCCCGACGTCATCGACGTGCGCAAGCTCTACACGGACACCGGCTTCTTCACCTACGACCCGGGCTACACCTCGACCGGCGCTTGCAAGTCGGCGATCACCTATATCGACGGCGACCAGGGCATTCTTCTGCATCGCGGCTACGCGATCGAAGACCTCGCCGAGAAGAGCGACTTCATGGAAGTCGCCTATCTGATCCTGAAGGGCGAGCTGCCCAACGCCGATCAGAAGAAGCAGTTCGACCGCGACATCACGCTGCACACGATGTTGCACGAGCAGATCAACCGCTTCTTCTCCGGCTTCCGCCGCGACGCGCACCCGATGGCGGTGATGTGCGGCGTGGTCGGCGCGCTGTCGGCTTTCTATCACGACAGCCTGGACATCGCGGATCCGCACCAGCGGATGATCGCGTCGTACCGCCTGATCGCGAAGATGCCGACCATCGCGGCGATGGCCTACAAGTATTCGATCGGCCAGCCGTTCATGTATCCGCAGAACAACCTGCCCTACGCCGACAACTTCCTGCAGATGACCTTCGGCGTGCCGTGCGAGCCCTATAAGGTCAATCCCGTCCTCGCCAAGGCGATGGACCGCATCTTCATCCTGCACGCCGACCACGAGCAGAACGCGTCGACCTCGACCGTGCG
>VFQR01000110.1_pt1 | contig 201133 bp, 184 predicted proteins | sample 3512321 | NCBI WGS metagenome assembly VFQR01 (sample SAMN10412374, study PRJNA504923) | tailings metagenome | isolation source: Relicate 3 Philex TSF1 revegetated site | place: Philippines: Tuba, Benguet | collected 2017-08-29
CCGGCTTGCCGGTACTACCTCCTAAATTAGTTCCTGTCAACCTGCGGAATGTCGGTAGTAGGGCAACCCATTTCGCTTGCCTAAAAACTCAACTACACTGTCACTGCTCTCATTAGCCAATGAAGTATCGGAAGTTTGCGACGAGGTACTGACATTTGCCATAGGTGTTGAACATCCAACAAGCTGTAGAGCAAACACAGGAAAACAAAACAAAAGCAAAGCAAGGTTTTTCTTCATCAAAGATACCTGCATAGCAGAATAGGATTCTAGATGACGCAGAGACTAGTTCACTTGAACTATAGCACAAAAAATTGCAGCATTCAGCGTTATGTTGGCTTGTAAAATGTTGGCAAAGCAACTGTAGGTTGGGTGACGCGCTAGTGGAACCCAACTCCCCTGATAGTTTTTCTGTCGAGCAGCCAACCCTAAGTGCGTAACTTTTTCGTCCATTTATGGGTTGCTGCCACGCCCAAGTCCTAGAGGCAGGTTATGGTCCTACATTTTGAACCTGCACCCCCTGACCCTAAAGCCGAACTGGCTACAGTTTAATCATCGGATTCAAATGCTTTGCATCCTTGATGTTCAAAGGTCAGCAAACCTGCTCTAGGGCTGGCAGGGTTAGCACACACCCCCCAATCCATGCCCAGTCGCCCCTCTAGCGGCAAAAAATACTTGCAACCACAAGAACAATCGGGTCCCCAGTCATCATCGCGATCGCGACGACCATAGGGCTCAAAGTCGCTGGGCAGGTACTGAACCATCTGTAGAAGACGCTGATGCAATTCAGACATAGGGCTTCACTGCGATCGATACGACAAAAACGGCCCGATTAGCTCTATCCCTGTGCTCGGCTCATGAGCACCACCGACGATCGCGCCCCCACCGGGTAGCGATCGCTCTCAAACACCGGGGCTTCGTCGGGGTAGCAAAAGTCTCGGGGCGGTGCCACCGATGTATCGACAATGCGGTGCCAGCGATCGTGCGGCCCCAGCCCCGGCAGCTCAAACATCAGCGGTTCCCAGTAGGCGTTGAGCATGACGTGCAGCTGCTCCTTGGCGTCGGGGTAGCGCAGGGTAAAGGCCAGGGTGTGGGAGTTTTCAGACCAGTCGGGCTGGTTGAGCGCAGTGCCGTGCCAGACAATGTGGGGTTCGTAGTGCCAGCTCGTCGTCACCCGCAGCAGGTGCTCCAGCTGAAACACCTTCAGGTTTTGAATGAAGTGAATTAGCCCCTGGGTAAAGCGCAGCAGCGGCTGTTCTTTTTCCACCGCATCCCAGTTGAACCAGCTAATGTCGTTGTCCTGGCAGTAGGCGTTGTTGTTGCCGCGCTGGGTGCGGCGCACTTCGTCGCCCATCAGCAGCATTGGCGTGCCCTGAGCCATAAACAGCAGCGTCAGGAAGTTTTTGATCTGCCGCTGGCGCAGCTGCTCGACCTCGGGCGGGGCCGACAGCCCCTCGACGCCGCAGTTCCAGCTGTAGTTGGCGTCGGTGCCGTCGCGGTTGTGCTCGCCGTTGGCCTGGTTGTACTTCTGGTTGTATGACACCAGGTCGTTGAGGGTAAAGCCGTCGTGGCAGGTGACAAAGTGAATGCTGCGGTTGGGCTCGCGGTTGGGCTTTTGGTAGATGTCGGGGCTGCCCAAAATGCGCGAGGCCAGGTCGGGCACGCAGCCGGTATCGCCTTTGACAAACTGGCGCACGTGATCGCGGTAAGGGCCATTCCACTCGGCAAAGCGATCGCCGATAAAGCTGCCCACCTGGTACAGCCCCGCCGCATCCCAGGCTTCGGCGATGATCTTGGTACCGGCCAAAATTGGCTCCGACTCAATGTTCCACAAAATCGGCGGGTCTTCCAGCGGAATGCCCATCACATCGCGCGACATCACCGAGGCCAGGTCAAAGCGAAAGCCATCCACGTGCATTTCCGAGACCCAGTAGCGCAGACTGTCGAGAATCATCCGCCCGACGACCGCGTGGTTGGGCGAGAGGGTGTTGCCGCAGCCGCTGTAGTTGGAGTAGTAGATGGGGTTGTCTTCGAGCATGTAGTAGGTTTTGTTGTCGATGCCCTTGAAGCTCAGGGTGGGGCCTTCGTGGTTGCCCTCCGCCGAGTGGTTAAACACCACATCGAGAATGACTTCGATACCCGCTTTGTGCAGGGCTTTGACCAGGTCGCGAAACTCGTTCACCGGGCCGAGGGGATCTTTGCGCGAGCTGTAGCCCCGGTGGGGGGCAAAAAAGGCCAGGGTGCTGTAGCCCCAGTAGTTTTCCAAACCGGGCATGGCATCCTGGGTGTCGAACTGGTGAATGGGCAGCAGCTCCACGGCGGTGACGCCCAGCGCTTGCAGGTAGGGGATTTTTTCGATCAGCCCGGCGTAGGTGCCCCGCTGCTCGTCGGGCAGCCCCGAGGAGGGGTGGCGGGTAAAGCCGCCCACGTGCATTTCGTAGATGACGCTGCTGGAGTAGGGAATGTGCAGGGGGCGATCGCCCTGCCAGTCGTAGTTGCGAGTATCCACCACCACCCCCTTGAGAGCGGTGGCGCAGTTGTCACCCAGGCCAATGGCGGCGGCGCGATCGTAGGTGTCGTCGCCCACAATGGCGCGGGCGTAGGGATCGAGCAGCACCTTGGTGGCGTCAAAGCGGTGACCGTGGGCCGGGTCGAAGGGGCCGTGGACGCGGTAGGCATAGATTTGGCCGCTCTTGAGGCCGGGCACAAACAGGTGCCAGTAGTAAAAGGTGCGGTTCCACTTGGGGTCGAGGGTCAGCACCCGGCTCGGCTGGGCGAGGTCGTCGGCCTCAAACAGCAGCAGATCGATGCCGGTGGCGTATTTAGAATAGAGGCAAAAATTGACGCCTACCGCGTAGACGGTAGCCCCCAGGGGATAGCTTTGACCAGGCAGAACTTTGGGACTCATAGCGCCACCTATGGGCTGAATGCTGACAGTACCTCTCCACAGAGATAGCCTGAGCACGTAAGGCTTTACCTTATCACCGAGAGTTGGCTAGATGCCCAGGCTCAACACTTAGTTAAGCTCTGGGCCGGGGTAGGCTGGGGTCGATCGCTCCAGCCGCCACAGGCCGAGCGGATCGTCTAGATCCAGCGGCGTCCATTGCGGTGGGGTGCCCAGGCTGGTTTCTGTGCCAAACAGAACCTCCCAGTTGCCCTCCCGATACTCCCAGGCAGTAGCAGAAAACGCGCGCCAGGCGTCCCCTTCTGAAGAATCGGCTATTGGCTCGCCCCACTGATGCACCAGGACGGCCCAGTTGCCCACCCTGAGCGCCAGCCCCTGCTGCTCTGCCCGGTTCAGACGCCACACCTGCACAGGGCCGGGGTGCAGGCGATGCCAGTGCTCCACAAAGGGGTGAAGACGGCCCGCGTCATCCTCACAGGTGCCCTGTTCTAAAAAATTGTCAGCATCCAGCCATTCATACCGACTGGTATCGGACCACTGGCGGGGAGTCAGGGCAAAGCGGTGATGCCAGGTGCAGGTAGGCGGATCTTCTGCCCAGGTAAAGGTACCGGCAAAACCCAGCAGGTCGGCATCAAAGCGCGATCGCCAGTCCATCCCCCGGTAGCGCTCCGGCGTCAACCGTCCGGCAAAGGGAGCGCTGCGCACATCGGCGAAGTAGGTTTCGGCCTGAATCCACAGAACCGATTGAGTGGTCTCAATCGGCCCTTGATCAAACTGGATAGAGCGACGCTGCCAGACGCCGAGGAAGGGGTTGGGGGGCATAGGGGTGGATGGTAGGCGGGTGGATGGGTGGGCGGGTAGGCGGGTGGATGGGCGGGTGAGGGAGGTGAGGAGGGTGAGGAGGTGTAGCCAGGGTTCTATGTAGGGGCAAACGGCGTTTGCCCAGACCAACCCGCGCTACTAATCACGGATTCCTTATAGCCGTAGGGTGGGCACTGCCCACCAATGAAGCCAGCGCTGTACCGTGGTTTCTCACAGGGGTATAGAAGCCAATTCAGAGACGTATGCGGTGTTTGCACTTAACCCAGTTCAGACCGCTATTCAACCGCGCCAGCAGCGGCCAGGGCATCCCAGATCAGTTGTTGCTGATGAATAATTCGGGATTCCAAACCATTCACTGGGCCGGGGGTGTAGGCTCCGCTGGCGTAGCCCTGCTGCACGCTTTCGGTCAGCACCATGTCTTCCTGCATGAAGGCTTCGAATTCGGCCAGCAGGATTTCGGTAGGTGGGCAAAGGTCAGGGTCACCATAGAGATCCAGGGTAACCCGGCAAGACTCGACGGTGAGAGGCTCAATGTGCAGCCAGGCCAGCAGGCCGTTGGGCAGCCCCAGCAGATGCAGGTTCGGGTAGATGCCGTAGGTAAAAAATCCCTCCCGGCTGCGGCCTTGTAGGGTCGGCAGAATGGAGTTCTCGGCCTGCCAGTCGGCGGTGGTAGGAGTGTAGAGCAGGTTGACGAAGGGTTCGAGCTGGTGCTGGTAGTGGCGAATGGGGCCTTGCACCTGGTTGAGGGTGGTACGGTGGGCGATCGCCACGTGGTAGTCGCACAGGGTGTTGTCGTGGTAGTTTTTCCAGTTGCAGGCAACGGTGTACTGCTTGGTCGCCAGCGGCTGGGTGGCGGCGGTGCGGTGCTGTCCCAGGTGCTCGGGAATGCTGCCCAAAAACTCGACTAGCGGCGGGGCACCGTCGTCAAAGCAGACGAACATAAAGCCCGACCAGGTTTCCAGCCGCAGCGATCGCAGGGCAAAATCCTCCTTCTGAAACGACTTTGGAAACTGATCCTGGGAGGGCACCCCCGTCAAATTCCCCGAGAGGTCGTAGACCCAGGCGTGGTAGGGGCACACCAGTTTTTGACAGGGGTGAATGCCCGCCTGGGGCGACAGAATAGCCGCCCGGTGGGGGCAGAGGTTGTAAAAGGCCCGCAGTTCGCCATCGTTGTCGCGCACAATCAGCAGGGGCGCGCCCGCCACCGACCTGGCCCACACCATCCCCGGCGCAAGGCGATCGCCATCGCCCAGGTAGAGCCAGGTGCGCCGAAAAATCGCCCGCTGCTCGATTGGCACCCAGGCAGGATTGGTGTAGTGGTCGGCGGTGAGCAAAAAGCGATCGGGCAGCCCATGAATGTCAGGAGGAACCGGCGATGAGCCGTGGGGGTTGGTCTGTGACCATTGCAGCGGCAGACTAGAAACCATAGCGAGTAAGGGGGCGGCGGGAGCGGGCTTAGACAGCTTTGAAACTTCAGCGTGGATTTGGGGAGGTGGAAGGTTGGAAAGGTTGGAAGGTTTAGAAGGTTAGAAAGTTTAAAGTTCAATGCTTTCTCTGCTAGCCCGCTAACCTTTTAACTTGCTAACGTGCCAACCTTCCAACGGATTAAGGTCAGCGCTTCCCCAGATCACCCCACCAGGGCCGGTGCCGCTTTACCCCGCAGCAGATCCATGATGCCTTCGCGGGTGTCTTGAAAGGCGCGATCGCGGCGAATGGTGTAGGTGCGATCGCTGGGCAGATCCACAAATACTTCCCGCTGAATGGTGCCGGGGTGGGCCGTCAGCACGTAGATGCGCTGGGCCAGAAACACCGCCTCATCCACATCGTGGGTAATCATCAAAATGCTGACCCCGGTGCGATTCCACAGGTCGAGCATAAACTGCTGCATGGTTTCCTTGGTCTGCACATCGAGTGCGCCAAAGGGCTCATCCATCAGCATAATTTTGGGCCGCGAGGCCAGGGTGCGGGCGATCGCCACCCGCTGCTTCATGCCGCCAGAGAGCTGCTTGGGCAGCGATCGGGCAAATTTGGTCAGCCCCACTACGTCTAGATAGTAGGAGGCCATCTCCCGCCGCTCCCGTGGCCCCACCCCCTGGAGCTTGAGGCCAAACTCCACATTTTTCTGCACCGTCATCCAGGGGTAGAGGGTATAGCTCTGGAAGATCATGCCGCGATCGGAGCCTGGCCCCGTCACGACTTGACCATCCACCGTAATCTCTCCCGTCGTGGGCATATCCAACCCCGCCACCAGCCGCAGCAGGGTCGATTTGCCAGAGCCCGAGGCCCCTACCGCACAGACAAATTCCCCCGTTTCTACATGCATGTTGATGTCATCGAGCGCCAGCACTGAGCCCTGGCGGGTGTCGAACTGTTTGCTGAGGCGGTTGATTTCTAAGTGCATAGTGTTGGGCCGGGTAAGGGGTAAGGGGTCGGGGGTAGATGGGTGAAGGGTAGGGCGGGCACTGCCCACCAAAGCTAGATTGAGCCGGATGCAGGATAGATATGAGGAAGTTCGATGGGGTGATCACCCGATTTGGATCTCCCCTGTCCCCTTTTTAAGGGGGTTATGGAGCGAAACTGAAAACGCAAGCGTCTGGGGGAATCTATCTGAGAACGCGCGCACCTAATAAGCGAATAGAAGGTTCAGTAGGGTGGGATACCCTGAGTTGATCCCCCCTGCCCTCCTGAAAGACGGGGGGGTATGCGCTAGCCTAGTCCACCGCCCATTTGCAGGTAGCTTTCATCAGCGCCCGCAGCGACAGATCCAGGGCAAAGCCAATCACACCCAGAATGATCAGACAGGCGAAGATTTCATCGGTATTAAAAAACTTTTGGGCCAGCACAATGCGCTTGCCCAGGCCGTTTTCTGCCGCCACCAGTTCTGCTACCACCACCAGGTTCCACGAGGTGGCAATGTTGATGCGAAAGGTGTCGATAATGTTGGGCACCACGAAGGGCGTAATCACCTGAAACAGCGCCTGTCGCCGCCGCCCGCCCAGGGTGTAGGTGGTTTCGAGCAGGGCCTTAGGCACAAACTTCACCGCGTCCATAATCATCAAAACGTTGAAGAATACGGTGCCGATGAAGATCAGGGCGATTTTGGGCGCTTCTCCCAGGCCCAGGTAGATGACCAAGAGGGGGATGAAGGCGGGGGCGGGCATATAGCGCACCACACCGACGATCGGTTCGAGCAGCGATCGCACGCTGGCAAAGGCCCCCATCGCAATGCCAATGGGCACCGACACCAGCGCCGCCAGCCCAAATCCCACCGTCACCCGCAGAATGCTGGCGGCGGTGTCGCCCACCAAAAAGCCGCCCGTCCACAGCCGCCCCAGCGCCTGGGCTACCTGCCAGGGCGAGGGCAAAAACTTGTCGTTTACCAGATCAAGGCTGGCCACCAACCACCACAGCGCAAAGGGTACCGCAATCGAGAGCACCATCAGCGCCGTGCTCAGCGGCCTGGGAATGTCGTCGGCCAGCCGCCAAAAGACGCTGGGCTTCATGCCCTGGGGGGCGGCGGGGGCGGTGGAAAAAGAAGGGGAAGCGGGAGTCACAGGGATTAGCCCAAATGTACAACAAGCTGGCAAACCATCAGCCCCCATCATCTAAAGTTTGGCCATAGGGGCTGGCATCAACGGCTACTGTTCAGCGGCGTAGGCCTTGACAAATTGGTCATCGAGAATGGCCTCTAGATCCGGGGCCTCAGGGATAAACCCAACTCCCACCATGAAGTCAGCCATCACCTGGGAGGCGTAGGGCATGTGCTTCATGTCGTCGCCGCCTGCGCTAAAGGCCTCCAGGTTTTCGTCCAGGGTAAAAATCTTGGTGCCCTCGGTGTATTTCTCAAACTCGCTGTCGCTGACGCTGGCCCGTCTCGCCATAATTTCGCTAGCCCGCTCAGGGTTTTCGTCGATAAAGGCCAGAATGTCGAACCAGGTATTCACCAGGGCCTGCACCTGGTCAGGGCGGCTGTCGATCAGCTGTTGGCTGACCACCAGCAGGTCAGGAATTGCGCCGGGGTAATCCGCCGATGTCACCAGCTCTTTGCTGCCCTCGCGGGAGAGCGCCGTTTCCCAGAAGGGTACCCAGCCCGCAAAGCCGTCTACCTGCCCGGCGGCAAAGGCCGTGGCCGCCGCCCCGGTTTCCAGGTTTCTAATCGTTACATCGTCTCGACTCAGGCCCGCATCTTCGAGGGCCAGGCTGAGCAAAAAGTCGCCCACCACGCCTTCTTCCAGGGCAACGCTTTTGCCCGCCAGATCGGCAACGGTGTCGATGCCCTCGGCCCCAATCACCTTGTCGTTACCGGCGGAGTTGTCGTTGACCAGCACCGCCACCATGCCGTTGATCGCATCCCCAGCAAAAGAAATGGTGTCGTTGAGGGTTTGGCTGTTGGCGTCGAGCTGCCCGGCGGCCAGGGCCTGCATTGACTCCAGGTAGCCGTCGAACCAGATCAGCTCGACGTTGGCCCCGTTTGCTTCGAACAGGCCCTCTTCGGCAGCGATCGCCCAGGGCCACCAGCCCGCCCAGCTGCTGTAGCCCAGCTTCACCGGCTCACCGGACGCAGTGGTCGGGGGGGCATCGGTTGCAGTGCCGTCAGCCTGGGGTGTGTCCTGGGCACAGCCGACGGTGATCAGCAGGCTGCACACAAAGGCAATGAGGGTGGGCAAAAAAGTGCGTCGTTTCATGGCGGTGGATTTTGGTTTCAAAAAACTACAGAGAAGCTGGAGAAATCGGGGCCAGGAGTAGGCCGGGCGATCGCCCTCGACGATCGCTAAAAGAACTTCAGGTACCGCTTAATTTCCCAGTCAGAAATGTGGGTGTGGTACTCGTTCCATTCCTGACGGCGAAAATCGATGTAGGTCTGGTGCATCAAGGGCCCCATCACGGCCTGGCTGAGCGAGTCGGCCTCAAAGGCGTCGATCGCCTCTTGCAATGTGCGGGGCAGCATATCGATGCCCAGGGTATTCAGGTCACTCAGAGAATAGTTGTACATGTTTTCGGTGTGGGGGTCGCCGGGGTCAAGCCCCTCAGCGATGCCCTCCAGCCCGGCGGCTAAAATCATCGCGGCCCCCAGGTAGGGGTTGGTGGCAATGTCGGCGGCGCGGCACTCGACTCGGCCCCCCGCCAAAGGGATGCGCAGCATATTGGTGCGGTTGTTGTTGCCGTAGCAGATGTAGACCGGGGCCCAGGTAAAGCCCGACATGCTGCCCTGGCGCAGCAGCCGCTTGTAGCTGTTGACCGTGGGGCAGGTGACGGCGCAGATGGCCTTGGCGTGGCGCAGCACCCCGGCAATGAACTGGTAGCCCAGCTTAGAGAGCTTGCAGCCGCGCGGATCGTCGGCATTCTCAAATAAATTTTGGCCCGTTGCCAGGTCGGCCAGGGACATGTTGTAGTGGGCACCGCTGCCGGTGCGATCGCCGAAGGGTTTGGGCATAAAGCTGGCGAAGTAGCCGTGCTTGCGGGCCACCTCTTTAACCATCAGCCGGAAGAAGGTGAGGCGATCGGCCATGGTCAGGGCATCGCTGTAGGCAAAGTCGGTTTCAAACTGGCCGTTGGCGTCCTCGTGGTCAAAGGAATAGACGTCCCAGCCGAGCTGATTCATGTACTCGACCAGTTCGCTCAGCCAGGGGGCGTTGTCGAGCAGGCTGGGCAGGTCGTAGCAGGGTTTGGCCAGGGTATCGCGATCGCTCACCGGGCCAAAGCTGCCGTCGGCATTTTCCTTGAGCATGAAAAACTCAGTCTCAATGCCCAGGTTGAAGGTAAATCCCATCGCCGCCGCCTTGGCCAGCATCTGCTTGAGAATGGTGCGGCAGCAAGCCTCAAAGGGCTGCCCCTTGAGGTAGAGATCGCTGGCAAACCAGGCGATCTCGGGTTGCCAGGGCAGCACCGTGGCCGTGGCCGCATCGGGCATCGCCGCCACCTCCTCATCGCTGATCGCCTGGGGCACCCCATCGAGGGCCGCGCCGGTAAACAGTTCCGAACCTCCCATCATCTGCCCCAGGTGAGCCAGGGGCACCATCTTGGCTTTGCCCATGCCGTGGATATCCACGTAGCTGGCCAGGGCGTACTTGACGCCCTTTGCCTCCAGGGAAGATTTGAGCGCTTCGATTTCAGGGGTGAGCGAATGGGCCATGGGTAGGGATGGGTAAACAGGTGATGGGTGGAAAAGCGGCATCAAAACAACAGCCCGAGAGAATGGCAAAGCAGCGCTTCGCTATCCTCCCGGGCTTTTATCCCGCCGTGTACCAGGTGCTGGGAGCGCTGCCGTTGAGGCAGGGTCAGTACGTATCTGGCGGCTTCTCTCGGACCAGACGTCTTGCCCCTCGTGCGGCAAACCGGAACCCTAGAAACCGTTTGGCTATTGAGTTGTCTATTAAACTGCTTGATTGTTTAGGAATTGAGCCAATGGTTGATGCACCTATAGGCTTAGCAATTGCTTAAGAATTAGAAAGTAACCGCTGCTACTAAACCGCCCCTTCTTCGGATCTTTGGCATTCTTCTGCGCTTGTCGGTGGATTGAACCTACAATTTAAGACAGTCATAAATTTCTAAACCCATGGCATCAGTTGAGACCGATCACGCCATTGCCCTGCGCTATCCCCGGCGATCGCTAAAGCGGGCTGAGCGGGCCTTTCGGTGCTCCCCCTTTCGGCGAGAGTTGCTGGGGGACATGCGATCGCAGAGCGTCTCCATGCGCCAGGTATGCGGCCGGGGCGGCCTCAAAAGTGGCTACAGCCGCCGCCTTCTACCCGAGCTAAAAGCCGAAACCGAAATGATGTGGCTGATCGCCGTGGGCCTGCTGCGCCGCGAAGTCGATGGTCAGGGCCTGACCGACAGCTTTCGCCTCACCCCCATGGGTCGCCAGGTGTTTGACGCCCTAGCGCCCCTCACCCCGGCCCAGTATCGCCCCACCCTGAGCGATCATCTCTATAATGCATGGTGCCGCTGGGTGCGTTGGCCCTCCTGGGCCACTCTTTGACTATTACCCAGCTGGTGGCAGGGCTAGTATCGTCCTGATGGGTTGTATTGTTCCTGAAGAATCTGCATAGGAGTGGCTAGGTGCTGGGCCACCGCCCCAACTGTCGCCCTACGTCAAACTCATTCATCTTTGGAGACGCTCCATGAGAGCAATCATGGTAGTGGGAACAGCCTCCCACGTGGGCAAATCACTGATTACCACGGCCCTCTGCCGCATTCTCAGCCGTCGGGGTTGGCGAGTTGCTCCCTTTAAAGGGCAAAACATGGCCCTCAATTCCTACGTCACCGCCAACGGCGGCGAGATGGGCTATGCCCAGGCGGTACAGGCCTGGGCCGCCGGGGTGCCTCCCCAGGTCGAGATGAACCCCATCTTGCTCAAGCCCCAGGGCGATATGACCTCCCAGGTAATTCTCAAGGGCCGGGCCGTGGGGCGCACCACCGCCACGCAGTACTACGACAACTTCTTTGACCAGGGCTGGCAGGCCATTCAGGAAAGCCTCACCCGCCTCGGCCAAGACTACGACTTTTTGGTGTGTGAAGGGGCGGGCAGCCCGGTTGAGGTCAACCTCAAGCACCGCGACCTCACCAACATGCGCATCGCCAAGCACCTCAACGCTCCCACTGTACTGGTGGCCGACATCGATCGCGGCGGTGTCTTTGCCCACATTGTTGGCACCCTGGAGCTGATGGAGCCCGAGGAGCGCGCCCTGGTCAAGGGCATCATCATCAACAAGTTTCGCGGCCAGCGCGAGGTGCTCGAACCCGGCCTGACCTGGCTCAAAGAGCGCACCGGCATCCCGGTTCTCGGTGTGGTGCCCTGGATTGAAAACGCCCTGCCCGCCGAGGACTCCCTCAGCCTGCTCGATCGCACCCCCGGCAGCAAAAAACAGGCCGACATCACCATTGCCGTCATTCGCCTGCCGCGCATCTCTAACTTTACCGACTTCGACCCGCTAGAGGCCGAACCCAACGTGCGCGTGGTTTACCTCAGCCCCAAAGAAAAACTCAGCTACCCCGACGCGGTGATTATCCCCGGCACCAAGACCACCATCGCCGACCTGCTGATTTTGCAGCGCACCGGTATGGCCGAGGAGCTGCAAAACTACGTGGCCGCTGGGGGCACGGTGATGGGCGTCTGCGGCGGCTTTCAAATGATGGGCCAGTTCTTGGCCGATCCCGAGGGCATTGAGGGCCACGAGGGTCGCTTCCCCGGCCTCGATATGTTCCCGCTGAGAACCGTCATTACCCAGCAAAAGATTGCCCGCCAGCGCACCGTTAGCTCCCGCTTTCCCCAGGAGGGGCTGCCGGTGTCGGGCTACGAACTACACCAGGGCCGCACCCAGCTGCTGCTCTCCGAGGGGCAAGACGAGAAGGGCACCAAGTTTGAGTTCTTGTTTGAAGACCGCAGCCTGGGCGTGGTCGATGCCAGCCAGTCGCTCTGGGGCACCTACCTGCACGGTATCTTCGACAATGGCCCCTGGCGGCGTGCCTGGCTCAACCGCCTGCGCCAGCAGCGGGGCCTGGGGTCGCTGCCCACGGGCATTCCCAACTACCGCGAACAGCGCGAGGCGGTGCTGAATGAGCTGACCGAAGCGGTGAGCGAGCATTTAGATCTGACGCCACTGCTGGGGTAAGCCGATGATTGTTAGGGTGAACGGTTTCCCCAACGGAGCAGCAGCGATCGGGACTGAATACTGAGCTATAGATGAAGTTGCTTGGCTTCAGTAAAAATTGCTTCTCAGTAACGACTGGAACAGTGATAAAAAGCCTGGGCGATATTATTGACCAAATATTCATTCTGTACGCTTTCTAGAAAACGCTTGTGTAAAGGTCTGTCATACCATCCGCTAGCCTTTAGCCGACAAGACAGTCTGTGGGTACACTGACATTTAGGTCTTGCGAAGGGACAAGCCAGGTGAAATCAAAGAGCCAGCTTCAGACCATCCTCAAAGAGGACTATGGCATTAACAAGAACGTAACTCAGTCGCTCAGCCTAGAGGACTGTGAAAAGTTGTTGATACTCCTCAGCAACCATCCCAGTGCCGAGAAGCTGGTTGAGTCGTTTGTCGAAAAAAATAGCGAGCTTTCAAAGAACAACCGCTATTACGGTCAGCTTCGTGGTCAGGCCGAGAAAAAACTTCAGGAATTGCAGGCAGAGTATCAGAAAACTCAAAAATCTATTGTCGAGTTAGAGGAAGCCAATAAAGAACTCCTAAATCGGAAAGGTTTTTTATCAGTCGAGCAACAACAATTAGAAGCTCAGATTAAGACGCTTGAAGCCCAGAATCAGGGTCTCAGCTCAAAGATACAAACTTTGACCACTAGAAACGATGAATTGATCGAGGCTAACGATCAGCTCAAACGAGATAACAAAGAACTCAAAAATATCGTAGACCAAATTCGGCTGAGATTAGCCCGAGATACCAAGATGCTGTTGCAGTACGAAGACAGCGAATTGCGAAAGGCGATGATTCGTTTGTTTCGTTGGACCCTAGGGTAAGGAATACCGCCATGGCCAGCCCAAAGCGTAAGCAGCGCCTCTTTAGCGGCATGACCTATCGAGAGGTGCAATGCTCAAATACCAACCGCAAGAAGAAGCTGCCGAAAGCCGATCAAACCTGGCTCAAAACCAACGGCTACCGCAACGTTGGCTGGGATAACGTCATTAAGCTTTATCAAAAAATCAATGACTTCCTGGCATCGCCCGATTCTGACGATCCAACGCTTGAAGAGCTATTTTTAAGGGCTGATCAAATCGGGAAAAAGTATCAAACAGCCGAAGAAATTAAAGCCTTTGAGCAGGCGTTTCAAGCTGAGGTAGATACCATTTCTGAGCAGATTGATCAGCAGTTTCCCGATCAAGAAGTTGATATTGTGGACTACAGCCGAACTTCTCGACCCAATCAGAAACGCAAAACGGCAAAATCTCGCAAACGATAGGTGTTAAGCGATCGCTAAACCATGGCTTCTGAAACCGACAAAACTTTAAAGGAACTCTTCACGCTGGCGAATAAAGTCGGTAATCGCCGCTATCACAGGCTTACACAGCAAGATTTTGATGACTATCGAAGCTTTGACTACTGGCGGTATATCAACGGTGATAGCGAATGCGGCACCACTGAAGCAAGCCGTACCTGGGTGCGAGACAACTCCGATCGCCACTGCCCAATTTGCGGAGAGCAGTACAGTCACAGCAACGGCAGGAGCATCGATCATAAGCTGCCTCGTGCTCAATATCCCTGGCTATCGCTCGACTTTAGAAACCTGTGGGTGATTTGCTACCAGTGCAATCAAGAAAAGGGTGAAAGGCACTGGTATGAGTACGAGCACTACATCTTTACCCGACATCCAGAACGATACGAGGATATTGTCTTTGCCCGCCCACGTCATCTACTAAAATCGTTGAGGCAAGGCTAACTGATGAGTGCTACAGCTTAGGATATTCTGACTACGGGGTACCTACTCTTTCTGTTGCTTCATGGCCATATTTCGTCCTGCTTCAGCTAATCATCGGGTCACAGCCTTCCCTATTCCCCAGCGGGTGGTGCCCTATCTGTTTTTGCTGCCCGCCCTGGCGGCTCTAGGGATTTCGGTATTTTGGCCAGCGCTGCGGGCCTTTTACCTGAGCTTTACCACCTTTGGGGTAGACCTGACGGCGGCCCCCACCTGGGTGGGCACCGCCAACCTGCGGCGGCTGATGGCCGACCCCATCTTCTGGCAGACGGTGCGCAATACGCTGGTGTACCTGGCGGGAGTAGTGCCCATTCTCACCTTTGCGCCGCTGGGGCTGGCGATTTTGGTCAACCGGCAGCTCAGAGGCATTCACTGGCTGCGGGTGGCCTACTATTCGCCTGTGGTGGTGTCGATGGTGGTGGCGGGCATTGCCTGGCGCTGGCTCTACGCCGAAACCGGGTTGTTTAACCAGGTGCTCAAGTCTTTGGGGCTGACTGAAAGCGGTATTCCCTGGCTGACCAGCCCCGCCCTGGCGCTGTTGAGCGTCATGGTGGTGACGGTGTGGAAAGGGCTGGGCTACTATATGGTGATTTACCTGGCGGGGCTCCAGGGCATTCCCCAGGATCTATACGAGGCGGCGGCTCTGGATGGCTCCGACGGCTGGCGTCGCCACTGGGATGTTACCCTGCCGCTGATGCGGCCCTACCTGGTGCTGGTGGGGGTGATTTCGGCGATCGCCGCCACCAAAGTCTTTGAGGAAGTCTACATCATGACCCAGGGGGGGCCCCGCAATAGCTCCAAAACCGTGGTCTACTACATCTACGAGCAGGCCTTTCAAAAGTTTGAAATCAGCTACGCCTGCACCATTGGCCTGGGGTTGTTCTTAGTGATTCTCGCTCTGTCGGCCCTGCGCCTGACAGTCAACCATCGCTCTACCCCTATAGCCTGAGCCAACTCCAGGAGCACCCTAGGCCACCTGGGCCGGATGGGCTAGTTCTAAAACGTTGACCTGCACATCGTGGACTTCAACGTGGGTGGTACCTTCGGTTCGTAGAGCCAGGTCAACCAGCTGATCGAGCAGGTCTAATGTGTCTACCTGACCGCTGAGAATCACCGCTGACCCCCGCTGTTTAACGGTGAGCTGCTTGACGGCATCGCGTCCCACCTGGGTGTGAAAACTGGTTTTGATGCGCTTGGCCAGGCCGTAGTAGTCGTACTCGCCGTTGAGCCCTACCCGCTCGGGGGGAATTGCCGACAGCGCTGCGATCGCCTGGCTTAAGGAATTGGACTTGGCGTAACAGACCCCCCGAATGGTGTGGCCGGTTGCTACCAGCGATTGAATGACGTTAGCCATCTGAGCCTACCCCTTCGCCTCTGGGACAAAAACCAGTACCTACAGCCGCAACCCCCAGGGGGTGCTTTAAGACTAGACCGAGATTGATGAGTCCCAGTGTTAGATACACAGTTGTTACCGCAAACTTAGCTTCGAACCCTTGCTGAACTTGAAGATATTATAAAGTGGTGTACGAGTTTTTCGAGCAGATTAAGTATCTTTTACAACCATTGCCGAGGGTCATTCAGGCCAAATCTACATCTATAGCGGACTGACCATGAAGATTCTACAAAGTGGTTTGACCCTCCGCAGAGCAAAAGGTTCCCGTTCCTCTCAGGTCAACTTGCACTATCCTGGAGACCGATCGGTGGGGAAAAGCCGTCTCATACAAACCTCCCATACCGCTGACGCAGCACCCCCAAGGATGAAACCTGTAGGGTGTATCCGCGCAGCGATACACCATTGCCAGGGCTATTTTCAGGATAAATCTGATTCGGTAAACCCTGATTCACAATTAGGCATCCCGGAGGGGCGTAGCATGCTGCGCCCCTACAAAGCGGGTTGATTCCAACCGGATTCGGTATTAAGCCGTTGTGAGGAGCGCTACTGCGTAGGCGGCGATGCCTTCCTGGCGTCCCACGGGGCCGAGTTGTTCGTTGGTGGTGGCTTTTACCCCCACCTGGTCGGGGGCGAGGCTCAGTTTATCCGCAAGGCGCGATCGCATTGCCTCGATGTGGGGCTTCAGCTTGGGCTGCTCGGCTACCACCACCGAGTCAATGTTGCTCACCCGCCATCCCCGCTCCTGCACCATGGCATTCACCTTAGCCAGCAGCTTCAGGCTGTCGGCCCCCGCCCACTCTGGGTCGCCGGGCGGAAAGTAGAGGCCAATATCGCCCAGGCTCAGCGCCCCCAGCAGCGCATCCATGATCGCGTGGGTGAGCACGTCGGCATCGCTGTGGCCGTCGAGCCCCAGGTGGTGGGGAATAGTGACGCCGCCCAAAATCAGCGATCGCCCCGCCACCAGCCGATGAATGTCGTACCCATTGCCAATTCTGATCCCCATAGTTTCCCCACGCTTAAATGACCTGATTACAAGACTTTTGAGATGGTGCATCGCTGCGCGGATGCACCCTACAGCAGCCCATACACTCCTCCATCACCCCATCACCCCATCACCCCATCACCCCATCACCCCATCACCCCATCACCCTCTCCACACTCCTCCAGCCACCGCTCATACAGATCGGGCCGCCGCTGCCGCGTGCGCTCGATCTGCTGCTGCTGTCGCCACTGGGCGATCGCCTCGTGGTTACCCGATCGCAGCACCTCCGGCACCTCCCAGCCGCGAAAGCTGGCGGGACGAGTGTACTGGGGGTAGTCCAGCAGCGGCGTCTCAAAGCTCTCGTAGCGCAGAGAGTCGGTCTTGCCCACGGTGCCCGGCAGCAGCCGCACCACGCCATTGATCAGCGCCAGGGCCGGAATTTCGCCGCAGGTGAGTACAAAGTCCCCCAGAGAGACCTCCCGGGTCAGCAGGTGGCTAACCCGCTCATCGACCCCTTCGTAGTGGCCGCAGATCAGCACCAGCTGATCCACCGTGACCAGATGGCGAAACAGAGCTTGGGTCATGGCCTCCCCCTGGGGGGTGAGCAAAATTACCTCGCGCCGGGGCAGCACCGGCAGCGACTCTACCGCCGCAAAGATTGGGTCGGGCTTCATCAGCATGCCTGCACCACCGCCGTAGGGTTCGTCATCGACCCGATGGTGCTTATCCGTTGTAAAGTCCCTAGGGTTGGTAAGATAAACTTCTGCAATTTGGCGCGCCAGGGCTTTACCAATCAACCCTGACGCCAGGGGAGATGTAAAAAAGTCTGGAAACAGACTGACAACATCTACTCTCAGATGGGAAGCCCCCGAAATGCCAGTTGCCATAGCCTAAGCTGCTGAGGTCTAACGACCTGATGGGTTGGATGAAGTTCATCCAAGTCCGGAGGTAGAGTCTTACCTGGAGGAAGACTACAGATCTCAAGCTGGACTTGGTATATAACGCTCTCTATCATGCAGTAATCGAGTCTAGGTAGCAATTTTCGTCCCTTTGTTGAGCGGCCCATGTCTCCCGTTAAGCACCATGCAATTCTGGCCATTGGTGGCGCAGAAGATAAAGTTCACGGCAAAGAGATTTTGCACACGTTTTTTGAGCGGTCTGGGGGGACGGCGGCCTGCATTGGTATTATTCCCTGCGCGTCTCGGGATCCGGTGGCAATTTCAGCCCGTTATCAGCAGATTTTTGCCGACATGGGAGCCCAGGAGACCGTGGTGATGGATATTCGCGATCGCGCCCAGGGGGAAGATCCAAGCTGGAAGACGGTGGCGGAGCCCTGCACCGGAGTGTTTATTACCGGCGGTGACCAGGTGCGTCTGTGTGGGCTGCTGGCCGACACACCGTTGATCAATCTGGTGCGCCAGCGGGCGCAGCTGGGCGAGATTACCCTCGGCGGCACCAGCGCCGGGGCCGCCGTCATGGGCCACCACATGATCGCTGGGGGCGGCAGCGGCGAGTCGCCCAACCGCTCCCTGGTGGATATGGCCATTGGTCTGGGCTTTGTGCCGGAGGTGATTGTCGATCAGCACTTCCACAATCGCAACCGCATGGCCCGTCTGATCAGCGCTATGGCGATGCAGCCCAACCGCCTGGGGCTGGGCATTGACGAAGACACCTGCGCCCTGTTTGAGGGCGACGGCAGCTTTCAGGTAATTGGTAAGGGGGTAATTGCGGTGGTCGATCCCGCCGATATGTCCCACACCAATGAGCCAGATGTGGCCGCCGCTGACCCGCTCAGCGTTCACGGGCTGCGGCTGCATCTGCTGGCCCACGGCGATCGCTTCGACATTCACCACCGCAAAGTGTTGGCTACGGCGGTCGGCTAGGGCGTGTCATCAATTGTGGCTAAAAGCCCTGAATATCAAGCCTTGCCACGCCCGACCCAACAGACAGGCTAGGGGCTGCAACCCTTGATTTTTGCGGATTCAGCAGCTGACTGATGACAACCCCTAGGACCCAGGGGATTGATCTAAGCGCCAAATGCGAATGTAGGGCTGGGTGCCGCCAATGGTAATGATTTGGCCGTTGGACTGCACCGTAAAGCGCCAGATGTCGGTTTCAAAACCCGTAATCCGCTGCATTGGGGTCTGCTGCTGCAAGTTCCACACCAGAATCGTCTTGTCGGCATCAGCGCTCCAGAGACGCTGCCCCTCTAGCCGCAGGGTATTGACGTAGCCCTGGTGGCCCTCTAGGGCTGCGGTTTGAGCCTGGGTGGCCATATCCCACAGCAGCACATTTTGGTCGGCGGAGGCGCTCACCAGGGTTTGGTCATCATCGGTAATTTCAATGCGGTTGACAAAGCTGGTATGCCCTTCCAGGGTGATAGGCGAACTGTCTGGGCCAGCGACGTCTTCTAGCACGGCTAAGTCCCAAAGCTGGAGACTTTTGCCGCCGCTGATCAGCATGCTGTTATCGCGGGTAAAAAGCAGATCGTTGAGGGTGCCGTCGGCCTGGAGGGTGTGGTTCGGCCCCGCTGCGGCCATACCCAGGATGTTGAGGGAACCCGCAGCGTCGGTCAACGGCCACAGTTTAATGGTGCCTTCGCTGTCAGCGCTCACCAGCGTACGGCCATTGCGGCTGACCTCCAGGGCGCGAATGGGTGTGCCGTGGGCGTTGTCGATCTGCCCCAGCGGGCGACCGTCGGGCAAAGACCAAAAGCGAAGAGTGCGATCGTCCCCGGCGCTAATTAGGGTCGTCTGGTCTACGGTGGTGGCGATCGCCTGAACCACATTGTTATGGGCCAGGGTATGGCGCAGGGTGTTGTTTTCTAAATCCCAAATGCGAACGGTGCTGTCGGCACTGGCGGAAACCAGCGTTTTGCCGTCTCGCAGCAGCAGCAGGTCGTAGATATCGTTCTCGTGGCCAGTCAGCATTGCCACCGGGCTAACCGTCAAGTTTTGTAGCGCCGGGGCCGCAGCCCGCGAGCCAATCAGAGGTATCGCGCCTCGACTTAGGGCGTACCAGCCCAGGGGCAGGGCTAAGGCCAACCCCGTCAGCCCGGCCAGCAGCCAGGGGCGCTGGTCAAACCAGGGGGGCAAAAAACTGCGCGAGGGGTCGGGAATTGTCTGGGCCTCGTTGGGGTTGAGGGTGGTCATGGGCCAGGTCGGAGCGGCAGCCGAGCGGGGCAGGCGGGAAACCTGGCGCGATGGCCTCTTGAGGCCGGTCAGTGACCATCGCACCTGGGCCAGACGTTCTAAAATCGCCGTTGTGTTCTGGGGGCGGTGGGCCGCCGCCGGAGCAATCAGAGCATCGATCAGATCGGCCAGCGGCTCGGAGATCTGCGGCGCTGCCGATCGCCAGGCAAACCCATTGGTGCGGGAGTTGTAGATGGTGGGGTCGTTGGGCAGCTTGGCGGTCATCAAATAGATCAGCGTGCGGCCCAGGGCGTAGAAGTCAGACTGGGGCACCGCCTGGCCCTGCTCCTGCTCAGGGGGAGTATAGCCCGCCGAACTCACCGTGGTAATGCCGCTGTCGCCCAGGTTGGCCATGTAGGTCTGGGTCATCTCGCGGGCCGCGCCAAAGTCCACCAGCACCAGCTGCCCCGAGGGGCGCAGCATGATGTTTTCGGGCTTGATGTCGCGGTGAAAGTAGTTGTGCTGATGCACCAGATCCAGCACATCGGTCAGCTGGGTGAGCCACAGCATCGCCTGCTTCTCGCTGATCGGGTGGTTGCCCTGCTGCACCATCCACTGCTTCAGGTTGGGGCCTTCGATCTTCTCCATCACCAGGCAGTGGGAGGGCTCGCCCCCATCCGCCGGGTGGTAGAGAAAGTAGCCCTCGGTCTCGACCCGAGGCACGCCGGGGTGGTTGAGCTGGCTGAGCACCTGGGCCTCGCGGCGAAATAACTCCACCACCTTGTCGTTGGCGTTGTAGCCCTCTTTGAGCACCTTGAGAATTTTGGGGACGTTGCGCTCGTAGGCTTCGTACACGCGGCCAAAACCGCTGTCGCTGCTGACGATCCGCATGACCCGGTAGCGGCCCTGGAGCACCAGGGCTGACCCACAGGCCACACAGGTAGAGCTGCCGCCGTTATCGGGATGGTTGGGCTGACGGCAGCGGGGATTGATACAAAGACTCATAGCCGACGGTAGAATGCATTCCCTGTGTGTTTCAGTGTTCCATGGAATGCGGGCGGTTTATCTCAGCTCCAGGGCTTTCTTTGCAATTGCACAGCCATCCCAAGGTCTTGACGCTCGGAGCCGATGCAAGAGGCTACCATCGCCCACTGGCCCCGCCTCCCGAGGAGGAGCCACCCCCCGACGAGCTGCTGCCGGAGGAGCTGCTGCTGCTGGACTCGCGTTCGAGCTGGGGCAGGTAGACCGTAGTTTCATCGGTGTGGTTGCAGTGGCGGCAGCAGCGCTCGGCGATCGCCTTGCCAGAGGCACTGTAGGTGGGCTTGACCACGGTGGTCTGCTTCACGGTCTCAAGGGTTTTGAAGCGGCAGCTGGGGCAATCGCTGTACCTGTGGCCCAGGCCAAAGTGGGGGAACTGGCGTTTCACAATTTGCCGACACTGGGGGCACTGGAGGACATCGTGCCACACTGAGCCCAGCTGTAGCTCGGTGCGCTGCCCCGCGCTGAGGTGAGCCTGGGCCGATTCGGGGGGCAGGGGCTGCATCCGCACAGCGCAGGAGGTGCACTTGGGTCGCAGAAAGTCGTGCCGTTTGAGCAGGCCAAACAGGCCAAGCCCGCCCGCCAGTAGCGCCCCTGCGGCCCCCTTGGCCGCCTCTGGGCCGGGCCAGGGCAGGTTCTCTAGGGTGGAAGGGGGCGGCCCGGTGAGCTGTTGGATCAGCGCCTGGGTACCGTTGTACAACCCGGCGCTGTAGTCAGATTCTCGAAAGCGGGGCAGCATATATTCGTCAATCACTAGCTGCATCCGGGCATCGTAGGCGCGGCTGTAGCCCCGGCCCAGCTCAATGCGCACGGCGCGATCGCCCGCCGAAAACAGCACCAGCACCCCGTCGTTGCGCTGGGCATCGCCAATGCCCCAGGTGTTGAACAGGCTGGTTGCAAAGGCCTCAACGCTGCCGTCGCTGGTCTCATAGGGCGCGATCGCAGCCACAGTCACGACAACTATCTCGATACCGGTAGCTGCTTTGAACTCGTTGAGGGGCTCTCGCAGGCGAGCGGCATCAGCCGGTAGCAGCACCCCACCGTAGTCATTCAGCACGCTATCTTGCCGCTGGGGATAGCCCGTCTGAGCTTGGGCGACCCGGTATTCGGGGAGCGTTTGAGCGACCCCTTGGGCTGTGGGGGCGATGGTGACCAGGCCCAGCAGTGCCCCTGTGCCCAGCAGCAGCCCCCATCTCGGCTGACATTTGCAGCGTAAATCGTTCACCCGTTACCCCCAGCTCTGGTGTTGTCGGCTAGCTAAAGGATTCCCCCTGCCCTCGGCGATGTCCCATAGCCAAGTCCTGCTCTGCCCCGACGATTGATACCGACCCGATTGAGCCCGAATCCTAGAGGAGTACACCCGCTTTGTAGGGACGTAGCATGCTATGCCCCTACGGGGTTCCTGGTTGTGAATTGGGGTTTATCAAAACGGATTTTGTACTCTAAACCCGATGGCTCAGCCTGCTCTGGTGGCGGGCTGCGACAGAGAAATGCCTGCGGCGGCGATGGTGACCAGGCCTATGGCCCCGATCAGAGCCAGAGTTAGGGTTTCGCCCAGCCACAGAAAACTGATGACGGCGGCGATCGCCGGTTCCAGGCTCATCAGCACCCCAAACACATTCACCGGCATGCGGCGCAGGGCCGTCATCTCTAAGGAATAGGGCAGGGTAGAGGCCAGCATCGCCACCCCCAGGCCCAGGAGCAAAATCTGGGGCGACAGCAGCGATCGCCCCTCCGCCACCACCCCCACGGGCAGCAGCAGCAGCGCCCCCACCGCCATCGATAGCGCCAGCCCCTCCCCACCGCGAAAGGCCTGCCCCATGCGCGCCGAGAGCACAATGTAGCTGCCCCAGGCCACCCCCGCCAGCAGCGCCAGCAGCACCCCCAGACTGTCCAGCGACGGCGTATTTAGAGGAGAGAGCAGCACAATGCCCACCGCCGCCAGGGCCACCCACAGCCCGTCGAGCCAGCGGCGCGAGTGCAGCAGCGCCACGGTCAGCGGCCCCGAGAACTCTAGGGCCACGGCGACGCCGATGGGAATGCGGGCGATCGCACAGTAGAACAGCGCATTCATCACCGCCAGCGAGAGACCAAAGGCCGCCAGCAGCCGGTAGTCGGCGGGGCGATGGCCTCGCCAGCGGGGGCGGCACCAGGCCACCAGCACCACCGCCGACAGCCCCACTCGCAGCAGCACCATGCCCAGCGGCCCCACCTGACCAAACAGACTTTTCGCCAGGGTTGACCCCAGCTGGGTCGAGGCCATAGCGGCAATTACCAGCATTGCCGCTGGCGGGTTGAACACAGGCAGTACAGGCTTAGAAAGCCGAGAGTTAGGCAGCACAGGCAGAGCTCCGGGAGCAGTAGGGTAGGGTCAGCTAGAGTTCTCCAACTCTAACGTCCTCTGTTCCAACCCACCTAACGACCCCATCGATACCTGACCATAGCCGTTATAGATAGACGGTTGGGTCTGGATCGCCGCACCTCCACCCCGCCTGGCGGTTGCCCTGGTTTTGGCTACGATCCGCTTTAGACTATGGCAAGCACCTCAGCCGCCTGCCCCAGCCGTGCAACGTTTCCCCAGGATGTTTTCTATGCCTGTTTTGTCAGCCCTTGACCCGACGGTGTCGCCCCTGCCCCCGCTCTCCTCGGGGTACCACCCGGTGACCCATTGGGTCGCCAGCATCGTCAACGGCATCGGTAACGCCGTTGTTCAGCTCGGTCACACCATCGTCAGCCTGCCCGCCCAGGTGCAGCTACCCACTACCCTCGACACCGCTGCGGCGTGGCATTTGGCCCTGTACTGGCTACTGGTGCTGGTGATGGCGGTGGGGGTAGTGGGGGCAGTTGTGCCTGCCCTGCCCGGTATTACACTGATCGTGGGGGCTATCGTGATCTGGGGTCTGGTGGCGGGGTTTGTGGGCCTCAAGTGGGCGCTAGGGGTGGCGATCGCCGCCCTCATCCTCAGCGTTGCCATCGACTACCTGGCCGGAGTGCTGGGAGCCCAGCGGGTTGGGGCCAGCCGCTGGGGCCAAATCGGGGCCTTTGTGGGCATGTTTTTGGGTCTGTTTGGGCTGCTGCCTCTGTTGCCCACGGGCATTCCCCTGCTCGGGCTTTTAGTGGGTACGGTGCTGGGGGCGTTCATTGGCGAATTTTTACACCGCCGAGAGCTGAAGCTGCTGCTGCGCATCAAGCAGTCGGCTAAGGTGGGTCTGGCCATTGTGGTTGGCACCCTGGTCGGCAATATTTTGCAGGGTATTCTTGCCTTAATTAGCCTGATTGTGTTCTTGGTCACCACCTGGCCCTAGGAGTCAGTCAAGTTAGATGTGACGGGTTAACGGGTTCACGGTCTACGGTGAGCGGTTCACGGTGAGCGGTTTAAGGCGAGCGGTTTAAGGCGAGCGGTTTAAGGCGAGCTGTGACCCGTTCTCCCTAAGTTCCATTTCCCGTCTTTATTGTTTTGGCTGAACCCTAGTAGACTGCCAAGCTAAAGATGACGGATCAGTGGGGTATACGGTTCAAGGTTTCAGGTTCAAGGCGAGCCGTAGACCGCATACCTTGCACCCTGCACCCAGAACGACTGGCCCCTGTCAAGATCAGCTTGGTCGAGTACTAGTGCTTAGTCAAGGAAATTGTGATCGGCTGGCATGGTTGGGGTTTAGGGCGTTAGGGTTCCGGGCCTGACTTGAACCTGAACCCTGCCCACCTGTCGCCTCGGCTGGGCAGACCAGGCTAGGCAGAGTTTTCTCTTCAGCTAAATATCGTCAGCGGTGTTTAGTCCTTGATGGCTACGCCGCCCCTGGTTTCAGGTGTCGGTGTATTAGGTGCCCGCTGCCCGGCACCTGGTACCGAATCCGAATTCCATCCCCCCAATGTCTAACAGGCCATCCTGTAGGGGCAAACACCCGTTTGCTCTCAACCAATCGGGTGCAGCCAGGCGGGATTGCGTATCATACCCCGGCAGCGGTAGAACTACTGCTGCCGGGCGGGGCTGTGGTTTTGGCACGGATCTAGATATAGAGTTGCTGCCGCCAAGACCAGCTATTGGTAGCGCAATGAAGTCAAAGCTGCTACCGATCGCCCCTCAGACCAATTAATCGCTGTCAGCCCAGTGCCGCCGTTTAGACAGTTACTCTCACCGCAGAGCCCGACAGAAAAATGCAAAAAATTGAGGCCAACACCTGAAAGACAAAGCCTATTTCTTGCTTCGGCCATATGACGGAAGTACAGATTTACTTCCGCAACAATACGGTTTTTTGCTCTTTCAGCATGGCCTTAGAGGAAATAGCGCTCTATATTTTTCGGATTTCTCGGTTGCGATCGCACCTCATTCGCGCCCAAGCAGCAGCTTTTTGCGTAAATCTACGCAGTGATTTTACTTTTGAAAAACTTCGACAATTTGGGATTTTATTTTGGGGGTGAAACCCCTCTTAGGGGATATTGACTCCTTAGCTAAACTTAACCTGACGAGGCGTGAGCGCTCAGTTTGAGATCTAGATCTTCTGGAATCATTAACTAACTGAGCCACTGAAAATCTCACCTTAAGTAATGGCTAAAGTGTCATGTTCCCTCTTCTATTCATCAGTCAATCAGCTGTAGAGAACGCCAAATCAGGGTGCGAGAAAAATGTCAAGGGATGCGCTTGTTGTCGGAATCAATACGTATCAGAACCTGCCAGGCTTGCAGGCACCAGCCCATGATGCTGAGTCGGTAGCCCGATGTCTAGAGAGCTTTGGTGAATGTCGCGTGGCGCGGCTGCCGGAGGCTATTACCCATCAAAAACCGGCCATTAGCCAGCGGGGTGTTGTAACCACAGCACTGCTCGAAGAAGCGCTGATCAAACTGTTTAAGCCTGCGGGCAAAACTATTCCTCAAACTGCTATTTTTTACTATTCTGGCCATGGGTTACAGCGCCAGGCTGGTATTCAAGAGGGTTATTTAGCGACCAGCGATGCCAATCCAGCTGCAGGGCACTACGGTCTGTCGCTGCACTGGCTGCGGCGACTGCTGCAAGAGAGCCCGGTGAGCCAGCGCGTCATTTTGCTCGACTGCTGCAACAGCGGCGAGTTTTTTAACATGCTAGAGGCCGATCCCGGTGCTCGGGCCGGCACCGATCGCCTGTTCATGGCTGCCGCCCGAGAGTACGAGGCCGCCTACGAATCCCTCGACAGCAGCCACAGCGTCTTTACCCAGGCGCTGCTGTCGGGCCTCAACCCCTACAAGGTCAAAGGCGGCATCGTCAACGGCCACTCGCTTACCGATGCTGTCAACCGAGAGCTCAAGGGGGAGCTTCAGCAACCCCTGTTTGAAAGTTCCGGTAGCGAGATCGTGCTGACTCGCATGTCGGGCGTGATTTCCCCCACCAAAGACATGCCCTCCCCTTTGCTGGCGAGACTGCAAAAGCTGCGCTACAGCTTTTGTCCCTTTCCGGGGTTAGCCCCCTTTGAGGCCACCCACAGCGAGTTCTTTTTTGGTCGTGACGAGATTACTCAAACCCTAGTCAATCGGGTGCAGTCATCCCGGCTCTGCGCGGTTACAGGCCCCTCGGGCATTGGCAAAACCTCTCTACTGCGGGCCGGGCTGCTGCCCCACCTGGCCAAAAGCGAGGGGACTGCCCCCTGGACTCTGCGCTATCTGGCCATGGGGCCTGCGCCGCTCACCAGCCTGGCGGAGGCCTTTGTTGACCCCAGTGCTACCGGGTTGCATCGCGCTGAACAGTTGCGCCGGGCTGAAGCATTCCTGCAGCGGGGCGCTGAGGGATTTTGCCAGTTAATGCAGGCGCTGCTGAGGGAGCAAGGCCCAGAAGCGCGTCTGGTGCTGGTGGTAGATCAGCTAGAAGCGCTGCTGACGCCTGGTTCAGCGGCCGATCGCGATCGCCGCCTGGTAATCGACTGTTTGACAGCGGCAGTGCAAAACGTTCACCTGCCGCTCCACCTGGTGCTGGGGCTGCGGGCCCACCACGGCGAGCACCTGGCTGAGTTTCCAGATTTTCAGGCGCTGGTAACCGCCCACAGCCTGACTGTGCCGGCTATGACCTACAACCAGCTCAAAGCCACTATTGTCGGCCCCCTCGAAAAAGTAGGACTGCGCTACGACGCCAATCTGGTCTACACGCTGCTGCTCGATATTGTCAGCGCTCCTGCAGATCTGGCCCTGCTTCAGCTGGTTTTAAAGGAGCTGTGGCTGCGGCGAGAATGCCATCCCAACCTCCCCGACCCGCCCCATCTCACCCTGGCAGCCTACGCAGAAATGGGGGGCATTCGCCACCTGCTCAACCAACGGGCGAGCGAGCTCTACGACAGTCTGACGGAGTCTGAGCAGGCCGTTGCCCAGCGGGTCTTTCTCAGCCTGTGCGACCTGGGCGATGGAGCGGTGTTAACCCGTCGCCCGGTATCTTTGGTGGAGTTGGTCACCGAGGCCATGCCCGAGCCCGCCGTTGTCGCCGTGGTAGACCGCCTGATCGTCGCTCGTCTGGTGGTCGCCCAGGCTCAGCCTCAGGCTGTCGGCTTTGACATTGCAGCCGTGGCGGTGCCGGGCTGGGCCTCGACGGGGGCAGACGGTAGCCTGGCTGAGCTGACCAGCGAACTGGCGGGCGGACTGGCGATCGCCGACGCGACACCGACCGCCTCGTCCCCCTACTTTGACATCGCCCACGAGGCCCTAATTCGCAACTGGCCGCTGCTGCAAGAGTGGTTGCAGGTTCAGGGGCCGCAGGTCAAACAGCAGCGGGCCATTGAGGTGGCTGCCCAGGAATGGCAACAGCAGCAGCAGCCTCACCATCCCGACTATTTCTTGACCAAAGCTCGCCTCAACGAGGCCAAAACCTTTCGTCAGGCCCATCCCGAACAGCTCTCGGTGCTGGCCAGCAGCTATCTGGAGGCCTGCGATCGCCACACCAAGCGCTGCTGCCGTCGCCGCCACCTGGTGCGGCTGCTGATTCCGCTCAGTATGGCCACTGGCATGTTCACCGCCTACGGCCACAGCCACCTAACTCAGCTAGAGGCTGGCCCTGGCCAGGGCAAAGCCTCGGCGGTCAGCGAGGTCACTCCTTCTTTTACCCTGGCTAAGCCGCCATCCCCAAAAAATGTCGATGGTCACGCCCAGCTCGGCTCGCCCCAAACGGGCGTCGTGCGCACCGACATCCTGTCGCTGTCATCGCCCCTGCCAAGTGCACCGCCCCAAACACCTCGGGCGGTAGCCCCTCAGATTCAGGCGGCCCTGGCTCAAACAGCCCAGGTATGGGAGCCGCTGAACCAGCACGCCCACGGCTTAGCTGTGGCTCAGACCCCTGCGGCGGCCTCAGCTACCCCTGCCCCAGGCGGCCCTTTACCGTCGGCTAACCAAGTTGTTGAGCTTGAGGCGTGGTGGGTTTCGCCCAGCGATCCGTCGGTCATGATTCAAATCTGGTGCACGCGCACCCAGGCGGCACCGGTCTGCTTTACCTCGACCGCTGCCCAGGGACGGCAGGGGCAGCCCTAGCCCCTGCAAAGAAAGCTATCCTAGTCTTCGTGGCTGAAGCGATAGAACGGGGCACACAATGCAAATTTTGTCGGTGGCGCTGCAAAACTTTAAGACCCACCGCGATCGCTATTTTGAGTTTCAGCCCGGCACCAACGCCATCTGCGGCGAAAACGGCGCGGGCAAGACCAGCATTTTAGAGGCGGTTGCCTGGGTGCTGTTCAACTACCAGGGCGACTACGGCAAAGACGATCTGATTCGCAACGGCAGCGGCAGTGCCCAGGTCACTGTAGCCTTTACCTCTAACTACGATGGCCGCACGTACCACGTGCAGCGCTGCACCCAGCGGGGCTACGCCCTGTTTGACCCCCAGCTCAACGAGCGCCTGCCCTACACTCGCATCAAAGATGAGGTGCTGCCCTGGCTGCGCCAGCACCTGGGGTTAGGCCCCACCACCAACCTGCCCCAGCTGTTTGCCCGCACCCTCGGGGTACCCCAGGGCACCTTTACCGCTGATTTTCTACAGCCTGCCGAACAGCGCAAGGCCGTGTTTGATGCCATTCTCAAGGTCGAGGACTACAAGCTGGCCTTTAAGCAGATGAACGCCCTGCGCCGCTACGCTGAAGACCAGGCCGAGGCTACCAAGACAGAAATTGCCCAGTACGAAGACGCGCTGGCCCCCTGGGACGAGCTGCACCAGCGGCAGCAGAGTCTGGTGGATGGCATTGGCACCAGCGAGCAGCGCCTGGAGAGCTTGCAGAGTCAGCTCCGTACCTTGCAAGCCCAGCGGGATGAGCTCAAGGCCCAGGCCCAAGCCGTGCAGACCTTGGCCACCCAGCGCCAGGGTTTAGTGCATCAGCTGGAGGTTAAGCAGGGTGCCCTGGCCCGCCTTCAGCAGTCGGTGCAGCAGGCCGAGCAGGCGATCGCCCTGTGCCAAACCCATCGGCAGGCGTACCAAAGCTATCAGGCGGCGGAGCAGACGTTGCAGACCCTCGCTCAGGCCCAGGAGCAGCGCCAGCGGTTGCAGCATGAGTACCAATCCCTGCAAACGGCCCAGAGCAAAGCCCAGGTGGAGCTAGCCCGGTGGCAAACTCAGCTTGAAGCGTTTGCGGCCACAGAGCGTGAGCTGGCCCTGCTTGAGCCTCAGATCGCAACCCAGACCCAGCTTGAGGCCCAGCGCCAGGATCTAGTGCGGCAGCTGGAGCAGGCCCGCCAGCTCCAGCTCCAGCTCCAGCAGAATCAGTTGCAGGGCGCGCAGCTCGACCGCCAGCGGCAGCAGGCGACCCAAACCCGCGAGCGCCTGCTGGCCTTGCAGCCCCAGATCGATGAAATTTTGGCCCTAGAAGACCAGCGCGATCGCCTTCAGCAGCAGCTCAGCCGCCTGGCCGCCGCCCGCCAGTTTGAGGCTGAGATTACCACCCTGGTAGCCCATAGCCGCCGCCAGGGAAAAGTCCAGCAGGCAGAAATTAAAGGCGTCCTCAAGGAGTTAGCCGGGCTCGCCGACAGTCTGCCGCTGCTTTCGGGGCCAACGTTAGACCGTTTGGAGCAGGCTCTTCGGGGGGGCACAGAGCTGCACGGAGCGCTGCTGTCGGCCCTAGACGCTATTCTCCGCGACCTGGCGGATCAAACCGATGAAGCGGCCCTCAAGGGCACTCTGCAAACCCTGGAGATTGACCTCAAACAGCGCTACGGCTGGCGGGGAGAGCTCGATCAGCTCAGCGTCGTCGTCACGCAGCTAGAGAATATTCAGCAAGCCCAGGCTGAACTACTTGCCCAGGCAGAGGAGCTAACCCAGCAGCTTGCCCACCAGGAGCGGGTGCAGACCACCCTGGAGGCGCTGGATCGAGAGCTGGAAGCCCTGGGCAGGCCGCGAGAAAAAAGCCAAATTTTGGGGCGCACCCTGCAAGACAAGGCCCGCGTAGAACAGGCAGCTACGGCCCAAAGCAGCACCCTTGAGGCGCTAGACCAGCAGTTTGAGGCACTGACCCGTCAGCTGGAGCCCTTCGCTGACCTTGACCAGCGCCTGGCTCAGGTACAGCGCGATCGCGCTCAACATCAGGCTGGCCATGGGCTGTACCTCCAAAACCAATCGCTAGCCAACCAGCACGCTCAGCTCACGACTGAACTGGCCGCTGCCCAGGCCGAACTTTCCCAGGTGCAGCAGCAGCAGCAGGATGCCGACCGAGCCTACCAAGCCGCCCTGGCTGAGTTCAACCCCGAGGCGGCGGCCATCCTGGAAACCACCTACAGCACCGTCAAGTCTGAAGCCGACCAGCTGGCCGGTAGCCTGCCCCAGCAGCGCCAGCGGCTGGCCGACATTGAGCAGCAAATTGCCGGTTTAAAGGCGATCGCCCAGCGGCGAGACACCGCCAAACAGCAGCTTCAGGCGCGGGAAAAAACCAGGCGCTTTATCAATTTTGCCCGCAAGGCCTACAACGAAGCCGGCCCACGCATCACCGAACAGTACGTGCGCAGTATCTCGCAGCAGGCCGACCGCCTGTTTCGAGACCTGCTCGATCGCCCCAACGTCGCCCTTCAGTGGACACGGGACTACGAAATCGTCGTGCAGGACGGCCCCAATCAGCGGCGGTTTGTCAACCTGTCGGGTGGGGAGCAAATGTGTGCGGCCCTGGCGATCCGCCTCGCCCTGCTCAAGGTGCTGGCCGATGCCGATATTGCCTTCTTTGACGAACCCACCACCAATATGGATCGCACCCGTCGCCGAGGGCTCGCCGAAGCCATTGGCCGCATCAAGACCTTTCAACAACTGTTCGTCATCAGCCACGACGACACCTTCGAACAAATTACCGAAAACGTAATTGTGGTAGAGCGGGAGGGCAGCTAGTACCCATCGTCCACAGCAAAAAAAGCCGTCCCTAGCTGGGGACGGCTCTAGAGGTAGGAGCCTACAGGGAAAAACTGGTCTGGCTAGACGGCGACGACTAGCGCTCTACTGGCCGACGATCGCGCTGCTAGAAAAAGCATCGCCGCTGTAGGCGGGCACGCGATCGCCAAAGTCTGTGGCCTGACCAGTCACTGACTGAGCCAGGCGGTCAAAGGAGTCGGAGCGCCAGTTGCGCTCGTGGATGGGCTTGGTTTGCTCGCCCCGGAAATAAGCCTGGGTGCCAATCAGAGCAGCGGCAACCCAGCCAACTACAAACAGAGAAATGAGTAGAGCAGTCATCGGTGAACCTCCACATCGAGGGTGAGACAGTTGCACAGCGCATCGTCGCCCTTGAGCTGCCCAGAGAATCTGACGCACTGCGCTTATGTAACCTAATGTAAATTAAATGTAACAAAATGTCAAATAAAATTGCATAAAGCCTGTTGAAAATGCTAGGCAATTTTACCTGGCTACAGCTAATTGCCCCTCAGCTCCGGTCACAGTGGGTGGTTTTCCCCTTGCCCCTCAGCAGCGTGGCGCTCAGGGGACACAAATATTAAGAGCTGCCCCCAGCGCAACTCCTACAAAAACACCTAGGATTAAATCTAGGGTGATGCGTCAGCTGCGGTAACCACAGGGCTCTGACTCCAGGAGCTAGGGCAACCGGTTAGGCGCATTGGGCATCTAATACAAAATCCGTTTGGTAACCCCGATTCATAGTCAGGAACCCCGTAGGGGCGTAGCCTGCTACACCCCTACGGGTCGGGGGTTATTCAGTCAGGATTTGGTATAAGCTGCGCAGTCCTTGGTCTGCCTGCGCCATACTCAGCCTTCTCTTCACGGCTTTGCCATGCATCTCTACACCCGCTATTCCCTCGATCGCCTCACCCAGAACTACAGCCGCGGTCAGCTTCAGTTTCACCATCTAGATCTGCGCCACATCTCCCTGGAAGGCATCAAGCTGCCCTTTGTAGAATTTGTTGACTGCAATCTCTCGGGGCTAAATCTATCCGGTGCGTTTATGCCGGGGGGAGTGTTTACCTACAGTCTGTTTCGCCGCAGCAAGCTCAGCTGGGCCAACCTGATCGGCTCCGACTTTTTTCGAGCCGATCTATCCGCTGCTCAACTCAGCCGAGCCCTGCTGTCGGGCGCTAAGCTAACGGGGATAAATCTTCAGGGGGCAACCCTCAAAGAGGCGGTTCTCAGCGGCAGCGATTTGCGGGGCGCTAACCTCAAGCGGGCCAATCTGCGGGGGGCCAATCTGAGCCATGCCAACCTCCAGGGCGCTGATCTGCGCGACGCCGACCTCACCAACACCGATCTTGAGGGCGCTAATCTAATCGGAGCCCTGATGCCCGACAGCACCTACATAGACTACCGCTTTGACATGCTGCCCGCCGGAGCAGAGTAGCCCTAGGGTGTGTCATCAATTCTGGTCAAAAGCCTTGTATTTCAAGCCTTGCCACGCCCGTCCTAAAAACTAGGCTAGGGGCTGTCACCGTTGATTTTAGCGCCTTCAAGGGCTAATTGGTGACAGCCCCTAGTGAAGCGCCACCCCGGCACCACCAAACAGCACCAGCGACAGAAAGAAGTCCACCACAAATAACCCCACCCAGGTCGTCACCACCGCCGAGGTGGCGGCTCGCCCAACCGATCGACTACAGGTGGTTGTCAGTCCCCAGGTACAGCCCGCCAGCGCTACGATCGCCCCAAACAGCACCGATTTAATCAGCACAGCAATCAGGTCGTTGAGCACCAGCAGCGATCGCACCGAATCGAGAAATTGTCCCACCGGCATTTCGTAGAACAAATAGGCCACCCCTGCCCCGCCGACAACGCCCAGCACCAGACCCAGCACCGTCAGCACCGGCAGCATGACGCAGCAGGCCACCACCCGGGGCACGACCAGGTAATCGATCGGGTCGGTGCGCAACACCTTGAGGGCGTCGATCTGGTCGGTTACTTTCATACAGCCAATTTCGGCGGCGTAGGCGGTGCCCACCTGCCCGGCCATAATGGCTGCGGTCAAAATTGGGGCCAGCTCCCGACAAAAGGCCATGGCGAAGGCACCCCCGAGGGCATGTATGGCACCAAAGCGCTCCAGCTCTCGGGCGGTTTGAATGGTAAAAATCATGCCCGCAAATACATTGGTCAGCAGTACTGGGGTGAGGGTGAAGGGCCCCGCCGCTACCATCTGCTCTAGGGTACGCTGGCGGTTGACCCCGCATCGCAAAATGCGCATCAGCACCTGCCCGCCTAAGAAACAGGCCATCACAATGTGATAGGGGCAGGATTTTGGCCGCGCTGCTGCCATCTGGGGAGCAGTGCGAGGGGCACAGCTCGAATTGGCTAGCTCCTCTAAGCGCAGGGAACGGCGCAGGGTTTTGTCGTAGGCCTTAACCATGGCAACAAGTCGTAGGGTAGATCGGGCAAAGGCAAATCGCTAAGCTCAGGGTGCCCCAACGGTGCCACTCTGTCGTTCTATATTGCAACGCCAGGGGCGATCGGCAGAGATTGCCCCCGAGGGCAAAACCCAGTCTTTACAAACTCTGAAACCGTTTAAGAAGACAGCTTTTGGGCTGCTGGAGCCCCCAGATGCCTGGGGCCATTGTGACAAAACGTCACCAAATTTCAACCAATTTACAGAGGTTGTTCCGTTAACGCCGGGTTCTACGGATAGTTTTTACATTCCAGCCGGGAGCTATAGCCATAGTCACCTGGGTTGAGACACTTAGCAGCTTAAAAACGTTTGAACGGTCAAACGTTTCTAGAATGACTGTCCTAACCAGACTGGCTACAGCTATAGGGCCGCCTGCGCGGGAGAAAAGCGCCCGGCGATCGCCCATTAGCCGCCTCTGAGCAATCCGTGAGGTTTGAGTGAGGGGCCTATGGGCAGGCTGCTCCAGAGGAGCCCTGCCACCTCTGCCCTGGGGGGGATAACAAAATTAGTACGTGTTTAGTACACATCTGAAAGGAGTATGGTACACTTGTATCATTCTTCTGTTTTAGCGGCTCTGAGTTCGGGCGATCGCCGGACGGCTGGCGCTGGAGGCTTGAGCTGTGGGGCGCGATCTAGGTTTTGACGACTCCCCTGGGGTATTGGGCAATGGATTTTCAAAGCGTTCAAACCAAACTCATTCACACGGTCAACACGCTCAGCCAGAGCGATGCCGCCGTGCAGGTTGACTGGGCCAGCGGGCCGCCATCGCCTGGGGCCACCCCGGAGTCCAGGGCGCGATCGCGACCGGGGGTCGATTTTTCGACGGCGGTAGACGCCCTCCAGTGGCGTGCCGAGCAGGGCAGCACGAGCGAAGATCACCCGGCCGATCTGCCGGGCAAGGCGACGGCTGGGGTGCCTGCGGAGGTTTATCTCAAGCGTTTGAACGCCATGGCTCAAAAGATTAACCATCTATCGTCGGAGCAGGAGCGGGCGATCGCAGAAATGCAGCTCATCCAGGCCCGTCTGGCCCGCCACTATCCGGTCGCCAACGGCCAGGGGCAGCCGCTGAGGACTCCCCACCTCAACGCCGACCGAGCTGTTTTGGCGGCGGCCGAGATGGATGGCCAGGGCAATATTGTGCTGGCCTATCGCCCAGCTAACCCCACCGCCTCCCTCGCCGGTCACACCCAGGTCAATCCCGGTGCCGCCGTCAGCGAGTTGGCGAGCCATCTGCGCACCACCTACGGTGCTGTTAAACACCGCGATCGCGGGGCCTGGAGTGCTCTGACCGCCGACCTGTTCGCCCTGGGGCAAGAGCCCTCGGCAATTGTTGCCCGTCTGAGTCGCACCGTCTGGGGCCTTGGGCAGGCGATGGCCGGGCTGGTAGCTCCCCGGCCATCCCGCTCTGGAGCAGGCCTGCATCATCCGTGGAACCAGCCGACTAAGGGACCCTCCCTATCCTTGGTGGATGGAGTGCTGTGGCTGGGGGGAGGGGTGATCGGTCGGCTGGCGTTAAATTTGCTGTTGGCCGCTTTTCCAGCCCTGTGGTCGGTAGCAGTGGCGGCGATTACTGCCATTACCGCCTATGCCCTCTACCGGGCGACCCTGGCCCCCAGGCTGGCCTTTGGGCCTGCTGTTCGAGTGTTTTTACTGGTTCTAGGACTGGTGATAGGTGGCCAGCTCTAGCGGGGTGTTACTCCATTTTTACGAAGTATTGAGGAGGCTGCTGATGGTTTCGATACCCCCCCAGGGAGACAAAATAACTTTGGCAAACGCCAAGCCGTTCATCGCTGGCGGGCTGTTACTGGCTATTGGCCTGCTGGCCATCGACGGGCAGGGGCCGCGCCAGTGGCTGCGGGCCGCCAGCCCGCAAAACGCCGAGGGGTGCGAAAAAATTGTGCAGAGCACGGCTCAGCTCAGCCGTGAGCAGCTGGCCCAGCTGCTGGTCGTGCCCGAGCGCGATCCCAAGGAAAATGTGCGCAAGATTGTCGCCGAGCCCTACTGTAGCCTCCCCCAGCTTCAGGTGCGCTCTGGCGTGGTCTCAGAGCGTGAAGCTTACCCCATGGCCTGGGATCCGGCCGTTCAGCTAGTAATTTTGTACGAAAATGACGAGTACGCTGGCTACCGCTTTCGGTTTCAATAGCGCCCCGCTCACGGCGATCGGCGTTGGTCGCGGGCGACGGTCGGCGGCTCACCCCAGAAAAACACAGCCGTCTCAGGCTCGGCCAGGCTTTGCCAGCGGCGGCTGGCGGCCAATTTTTTGCTGGTTCAGGCTCAATCGGCTCGCCCTCACCCTGGGCCTGGGCCTGCTGCTGGTCGGGGTGGGCGGCTGCGTCAATCTCTCTGCCGTCGCGCCACGGCAGATTGTGATCAAGCAGGCCTGGGAGATCGAATCGGGCGATCGCGTCGCCGGACAGCTGGTTACCGGCAGCCTAGGCGATATTTCGATCCGCCTTCAGGGGGCTCGCCTGCGCGCTCCCTTCACCGGCCAGGTAGAGCTGGCGGCCAAAGGATTCAACTGCATTTACTTTTCCAGCCCTGAGGTACCCGCTTACCTGTTTCGCTACTGCGGCGTCAGCCAGCCTCACCTGGGGCCAGTGCAGGCTGGCAGCGTCATGGGGCGAGGGCGCTACATCCACTTCGCCACCCTGCGTCGCCAGCCCGACGGTACCTGGGCCATTGTTGAACCCTCCGATCGCGTCCTGGAGCGATCGCTCAACCGCCCCCCATCTGGCTTTTCCTTTTAGTTTTCTAAGTGTCATCCCTGACCGCTAGACCTTGCCCTTCCCCCTGCCACCCCCGCTACCTTACCTGCCCCTGCCCTATGAAGCTCCATCCCCCCCTCCTGGCCGCTGGTGTGCTGCTGGCCCTGGTCAGCCCTGCTGCTCGGGCCGACGACGGCATTCTCAACTTTGAACTTTCCCAGCCCCAGTGGGCCGAGCAGCCCCCCAGGGTAGAAACCGCTGTCGAAACCATGCCTGTAGCCTCGATAGTTGATGCCGCCAACCAGCCCCTGCCGATTCCCGCTGGGGCGGCCAACCCGCCTATGCGCTACCACTCTCCCCAACAGCTGCCCGCCGGGGTCTACCGGCGCGGGGTAGCTGTCGCCCTCAACGAGAGCACCTCCGCCACCGCCCTGCTGCCCCCCGCGCCGCCGCTGCCCGAGGCTCAACCCGAGGCTGCAATTGTGGTAGCGAAAGCCCCTGCCCCACCCGTGCCGGAGGCCGAAACTCCCCCAGCGCCCCAGCGCCTAGCCCTCGACTTTGGCCTGGAGCCCTCCGCAGCGGTGCTCATTGCCCAGGCCAAACAGGCGGAGCCTAAGGTTTTAGCTGACCCTCTGCCTGGGCTGTTTGAAGGTAATTCTGACTCCCTGGTGGCCTGGGCCGTGGGCAGCGCCGAGGGCACCCGCACACCTAATGGAGCCATCAATCCGGCCTACTTTGGCCACACTGACCCCGGCAACCGCGTCTGGAACATGGGCACCTTTTCTTACCAGCACGGGGCCAAAACTCCCGCAGAAGCTGACCAAAAACAGCTGGCGCGGCTTCAAAATCAGGGTGATGTGCTGCGGCAGAGAGCCCTCAAACACGGTCTCAACCTGACCCTAGAGGAAACCCTCAACGGGCTCGACCTGGCCAATCAGTCGCCGCTGGCCGCCATTGGCCGGGTAGGCTACATCGAGCGCTTAGCCGAAGCTAAAGCCAACGGTTATGAGGGGGCCGAAGCCATTGTGGTAGCCCGTACCCGCTCCTACATCAATCCCAACACCGGACGCTGGAATGCTCCTGGGTTGGGCAATACCGAACCGAGCATTCGCCGCGATCAGCAGCGCCGGGCCAACGCAGTAGCCCAGGCGATCGCCGCCTACGAAACCCAACATCCTACCCTTCAGCCGCAAACCTGGGTGCTGATGCCGACCCCCGAACCTGAGACCCTGGTAGCTGTAGACCGTGCTCCAGCAGAGCCGGTCGATGACATGCTGCGAATGTGGACATCCCCTGGTGACCCCATCGCCGAGGCCGCCCCCGACCCCGATGAGGCCTATGCCGCCGCACCGGAGGCTGAGGCTGGCCAAGACTCCCTGGCGGCCCTCTGGCAGGTGAACCTGGAGCGCTTCTCCCAGGCGGCATTTCCCCAGGGAGGGGGAGCCTCTCCCCAAATTGCCTCCCTGGCTAATGTGCTCTTTAACCGCAGCAGCGACCCTGCTGTGGCAGTCGATACCCCAGAGGCAAAACCTGCTCCCGCCGAGCCCGCTGCTAGCGATGCCCCCGCCGAGATTGCTGTCCATAGCCCCTCCCCGGTCGTGGAGACCCTGGCTGTGGAGCCGCTTGCGATCGCCCCACCCATATGGGCCGAAGCCCGCGAAGGTAGCCAAACCATGGCCGCTCCGGTGCCGGGAGCCGTTCCTGACAGCACCGTCTACGTACCCAACTCATCTCCCTCGATCCTTCCTGAGCACGATGCCGCAGCCGTAACCCCAGAGCAATTCCCTTCGTCTATGGACGGTGTTACCGCTACCTCTGCTGATCCGGAACCGTCGCCAGAAACCACCGCCTCGGACCCCGTCGTTCCGACCATCCCCACCAATGCTGCGCCCCAAACTCCGGCGGCGGAGGTGTTGACGGAGGCCGGGGTGTCACCCCATCCAGAGGTGCCCCTGAACTTTGAGCAGGGAACCGCCTCCGATCTGTCCCTCGAGCCCGCCCTGCCATCCCCAGACTCTGCCGCGCCTGCTGCTACTGCGGCTGAAATGACGACCCTGCCGGGGGCCGAATCCGAGGTGCCATCCCCAACGGTGGGCCAATCAGAAGGTGGTTCATTGACCGAGTAGCCCCTAACCACCTTCCCAAAATGAAACATTTCGGGGCTTCAGTCCCTGGGCGAAGGGGACAGAGGCTGAAGCCCTTACCTATGCTGAGTCGAGATGGGCAAATTCATGGCGCTCCGGCAGGGCGGGCTCACGGGCAGGGCACCCTGCTAGCCTCCGGGACGGTCGTCATGGGCAGTTGGGCAAAATTCAGTGAACGAGTAAAGTCCTCCTTAAAGATTAGTGGGGTGATCTTAAGAATTCGCCCCTGCGGCTGGGCTGACGCCTAGCATAGATAAATCCTGATCGTTAATCTGCCAGGCCCATGCCGGAGCCCGACACCCACGCCCTATCCAATGACCTGTCTGCCCTAAATTTGCACAGCGGCAGTGAAGCCATTGATAGCCGCCTCAACGTGGCCCAAATGCTGTCTTTAATTGACAGCATTTTGCCCTTTGAAGCCTGTCTCTACCACGAAATTATTCCTCTTTCTGTAGAGTCGAGTTGCCTGCATTTGGGCATGGTCAATCCCTCAGACACCGTCGCCACCGACTACGCCCGCAAGCAAGTCTCTTTCATTCACTGCTCAGTGATGTCATGGCCCGTGACCTCTGACTGGCAGCGCAAGATGCTCTCAAAGTATCTGAGCCATGCATCGCGCCACCGGACACGATCGCAGCCGCCCGCTGCGGCGGCATCCCGGGAGCAAAACCAGGGCGATGAGTTGCTCACCTTTATTGTTGACAGCCCCGAAGATCTGCGCAGTGAAACTCCAGCGCCCTCCCCGACTGCCGCCGACCCGTCGGTGTCGCCCGCCGCTGCACCGGTTTCCTCGGCCTCACCGCCGTCCCCACCGACATCCTCTCTGCCGTCCGCCAATCCTAGCGCCGAGGGCGCTCCAGCCTCCCAGCCGCTCGAACTCATGCTCGCGCCCGGCCTCAGCCAGATGCCGGTTAGCCAACTGCACCGGCTGTCGCCCCCCCAACTTACCCAGGCGCTGCTGCATCAGGTGCTCAACGAAGGCATTGGTCGTCTGTACATAGAACGTCGCCCTACCCACGGCCAGGTGCTTTGGAGTAAAGACGGGGTAGTGCAGGCTGCCCTACAACAGCTCAGTCTGGATCAAATTCAAAGCGTAATTAACGAACTCAAACGGCTAACCCACCTGCCCCTGCTGCCCACAGCTCAGCCCAAACAGGCTGACATTGAGCGACTCTACAAGGGCGATCGCGTGCTGCTGCGCCTGCGCCTGATGCCCGGCACCCACGGTGAAGAGGCCACTCTCCAGGTGCTGCGGGGAGCGGCGCTAAAATTCTATCAGCAGCAGCAGATTAAGCAGATGGGCGAAGACGCCCTAGGCGTGGCCCAAACGCTGCAAAAGCGCATCAGCGAGATTCGCCAGCGGGCGCGCGAATCGCTGACTATCGAGCCGCCCTCAGCGCAGACGCTGGCGGCCCTCGGCCAGCTGCTTAAAACTATGGAGGAGCAGATCGAACAGATTATGCAGGCCTCGACCAGCTCAGGGGAGGACAACTTGCCTTAAAACAACTTGTCTTCAAACAACCGGGCACCCCGGCAGGGGTAGGCCACAATGGCGAAGTTTTGTCCTGCCTCAGCGCTCTGACTTAGCACCCCAGGCACTGGTCATGCGGCCAAAGTTAACGCGAAAATCGTCTAGACCCAGCCAGGTGCCAGGACGCTCTTCGTCCCAGGAGGCCGACAGCACGCCGTAGGTTAAACCCACTACCCCTAACCCAAAGCAGGCTAAGGTCACCAGCAGCACAAAATACGAGGGCAGTTCTACTAAGTGACTGGTCACCAGGTAGTAGCTTACAAAGAAAACTAGTATTCCCAGCCCCGTAGGGACGCCAGAAAAAGCCAGCATGCGCCGCAGCATGCGATCGCTGACCGCCTGAGGAATAGCTGTTTCAGGGCTAGCCGACGGCTTAGCGCCAGAAACTGCCGGTCTGGCTGTGGACTTTTTTGCCGGGCTCGATGCCTTGGTTGTGGCCTGGGAGGCAGGCTTGGCCGCAGCATTTTTGCTCACGTCAGCGGGTTTGCTGGCGCTCTTGCCACCTGGTTCAAAGGGCAGACGCCTACGGGAAGACTCGGGGGCCATAGTGCTACAGGGCTACAATAAGCGGATACAGGCGAGACACTACTCGCTAGCTCAGCAGATCGCTACAGCCAAGCCCCGCAGGTTGAGGTGAGCGATCGCAGCGTTGAGCCAGGAAAATTTACGCGGGGCTTGGCTGCATCAGTTCAACCTGCACGCCGGGTTCAGCCTGGATGGGTGGGCTTAGCCGCGAATGCCAAGCTTTTGAATCAGCGCCCGGTAGCGCTCGGAGTCCTGCTTTTGCAGATAGGCCATCAGGCGCTTGCGGTGACCAATCATTTTGAGCAGGCCCCGGCGAGACGAGTAGTCTTTCTTATTTTTTTGCAGGTGGGTGCTCAGCTGATTGATTCGAGCGGTGAGCATAGCAATCTGCAAATCGGCGGAGCCAGTGTCGGTTTCGTGCACCTGGTAGTCGGAAATAAGTTCCTGCTTGCGCGCTTGCAACAGAGTCATGGGACAGACAGCTTCTTTAGAAGGATAGTTTGAGTCAGGATTTTCAACTATAGCATAGGGGTCGCTGCCCCTATGCACTTCCAGCCCGAAATCGAGGCAGAACTACTGACTGAGCCAGGCGATCGCCTCACGTACCCAGCTTTCAGGATCCGCCGTCTTCTGTAGGGTAGAGCTACGGGCCACCGCCTGGAGCGCCTTGAGAATTTCGCTCTGGCTGTAGCCCAGGGCGCTGAGGGTGGTCTCCACCTCTTCGTAAAGGGTAGGCACTGGCCCAGAGGTAGATCCCAGCCCCACTCCCGACTGGGTCTGCCAGTCCTGCAGCTTAGTCTTCAGCTCCAGCACTAGGCGCTCGGCGGTTTTGGTGCCTACCCCTGGGGTGCGCGACAGCAGGCGGGTGTTGCCGCTCACCACCGCCTGGGTCAGCTCCGCTTCGCCCAGAGTGTCGAGCAGGGCCAGGGCCATTTGGGGGCCAATGCCGCTGACGCTAATCAGCAGCCGAAACAGGTCACGTTCCTGCCGCTGGCCAAAGCCAAACAGCACCGCCTGGTCTTCTCGAAAGTAGAGGTGGCTAAAGAGCTGTACCATCTCCCCCAGGGGCGGCAGCAGCGATAGCTGTCGGGCAGGTACCTGCATGTCATAGCCTACCTGGTTGACATCCAGGGTGAGGATGATTTTGTGGTTGCCGGGCTTTTGAATATCGGCCAGCACTCCCTTGAGGTAGCTGATCATGGGGAAGAGTCAGGCTTTTGCGGCGGACGGGAGCGAGGGGCAAAGCGCTCAGCGCCAGCCTCAGCGCGAGGATCGGGCGCTGGCGTGCTCGGTGCCCCACCCTTGCTAGGTTTGGAGCGCTGGGTGGGGACAGGGGCAGGAGCTTTGTCGGCTGGCCGCAGGTGGCCGCGACCGTTTTGAATGATGCGCAACATTTGAGAGAGCTGCTGCTCTACACTGGAGAGCACCTGGTCAGCGTAGCCATCGGCCTCTTGCTGAATCATGTCTTGCTCGTCTAGGGCTTTTTGACGCAGGGCCTCCCATTCGCGCTGGGCTTGAAGCTGCATTTGCTCAATGTCGCCCATCACCTGGGTGCGCAGGCTATCGCAGTCCTGCTGGGCCTGGGTCTTGAGCTGCTGGGCCATCTGCTCGGCCTGGCGCACAATACCCAGCTCGTCGAGCATTTGGGCCGCCTGCTGCTCGGCGGCGGCGATCAGATCTTGGGCATAGCGCTCGGCTTCGGCCAGCAGGCTGTTGCGCTGCTGCAAGATCTGTACCGCCTGGCGAAAGGCGGGCGGCAGGTTGAGGCGAATGGCATCGAGCTGATCGAGCAGCTGATCTTCATCGACCAGCGTTCGACCGCTAAAGGGCACGCGCGGGCTGGACAGAATCAGCTCTTCGAGCTTGTTGAGCTCCTGCTGAATGTCGATGTCCCCAGGGCTGGGCAGAACCGCGCTGGAGTCCGCCGCCTCTACAGACAATCCACTGGCTTGGGCACCGGCACTGCGGGACTGGGCACTGCGGGGCTGGGCATTGAGGCGGGCGGGGTCTGGGCGTAGCATTGGTAAATATCTCGCGCTACATGGTGGGGAACAAGGTGGTCGATGGGGCCGCCAAAGCGGGCAATTTCTTTGACCAGGCTGCTGCTAAGAAAGCTGTACTCGGTGGAGGTTGACAGAAAGAGAGTCTCGATGTCGTCGGCCAGGGTCTTATTAGTATGCGCCATTTGCAGCTCTTTTTCGAAATCGGAGAGCACTCGCAGCCCTCGCAGCAGCACCTGAGCCCGATGCTGCTTGGCATAGGTAATGGTCAGCCCGTCGTATCGGTCAATATCAATGTTGTCGAGATGGCTGACCGATCGCTCAATCTGCTGAATGCGCTCCTCGGTAGAGAACATCGGCACTTTGTTGGGGTTGCTGGACACCAGCACAATCACCCGCTCAAACAGGCGACTGCCGCGGGTGATAATGTCTAAATGGCCCAGGGTAATGGGGTCAAAACTGCCGGGATAGATGGCGATCAAAACAGCTCTAGCCAGTATTCCAGTATTAATGTGGCGATTATAGCTAACTTCTGGCCCTTAGGGCTGACGCTAGCCTCTCTGCCTTGCGGGATGCAAGGATCCTGTGGACAGGCGCTTGCGGTAGATGCGATCGCACCGGGCGGTCTCGACTCCAGTGGCCGCCTCATAGCCGCTGGCTTCGTACAGCCCCACCGCCTGCTTGAGCACCGAGGCGGTTTCTAACCAAATATCGGTGAAGCCGCGCTGCTGAAGGGTCGCTTCTAATGTGCTGAGCAAATAGCGGCCCAGCCCCTGCCCCCGCGCCTCAGGCAGGAGGTACATCTTGCGCAGCTCTACCGCACCCTCCCCTCGACTGGTGGGTCGGTAGGCAGCGGTGCCCACCAGCTTGCCCTGGGCTTCGACGACCCAAAACTCGCCGCCCGTCTCCCAGTAGCAGGCTTCTACTTCGAGGGCATCGCGATCGCTGTCGGTCGGTTCGCAGGTGAGGCCGTATTCTTGCAGCACTTGGCCAATCAGGGCGGCGGCGGCGGCGCGATCGCCCGGCTGCCAGCTGCGAATTTGGTAGGGGCCAAAGGTGCTGTGGTGTGCTGGCATAGATTCTCGCGGCATCTGGTCTTGCGGTGTCTAAGGTCTCTAGCTGTGAATGCGGGGCTGGGGATGCAGGCGAGCTAAAATCTCGCTTTCGGCGGCGGCCAACTCAGCCAGCCTAGCTTCTACTGCGGCCTGGGGAAAGCGCCCGGTGGCCAATACCCAGTAGATCCCGTAGTGGCGGGCCTCTGAGGCCATCAGGCTGCGGTAAAACTGGGCCAGGTCGGGGTCGGGGCAGTGCTGACCCAGCAGTCCTAATCGCTCGTGGCTGCGGGCTTCGATCAGCGCCGACACCAGCAGCAGGTCGAGCTGACGATGGGGCTCGGCAGCGCGCACCTGCTGACGCAAACCCGCGCCGTAGGGCGGTGGCGGCAGGGGCCCCAGGGAAATCTGACGGCGCTCGAGCCACTGGTTGACCTGGGCAAAGTGGGCCAGCTCTTCCTGGGCGATCGCGGTCAGTGCTTTCACCAGTTCGGCATCTGAGGGATAGCGGTTGATCAGGCTGATGGCCACCCCCGCCGCCTTGCGCTCGCACTGGGCATGGTCGAGCAAAATCACGTCGAGATTGGCCAGAGCCTGCTCAACCCACGCCTCGGAGGTTGGCGTCTTGAGGAATTTAATCGTGGCGGTGGCCATAGAAGGTTGGGACAGGTGAAGCGCAGATTTTAGGCAGGATTTTAAATTTAAACTACCGGGTTTCAACCCCTAGGCATCGGCAGACGCCGACGAACGCAGATCGTTGAGGTGTTTGACTAGCGCGTGCAGTCCCAGGCGATAGCTGTCGGCCCCAAAGCCGCAGATTTGCCCCACGGCCACCGCAGCAATGTAAGAGTGATGGCGGAAGGCTTCGCGTCTGTGGATGTTGCTCAGGTGCACCTCTACGGTGGGAAGCCCCACGGCTGCGATCGCATCTCGCAGAGCTACGCTGGTGTGAGTATAGGCCCCAGGATTGATTAAAATGCCGTCTTTTTGCCCAAAAGCAGCCTGAATGCAGTCTACTAACGCCCCTTCGCTGTTGGATTGAAAACAGTCTAAAGCAACGCCCAGGACAGTCGCTTCAGTCACCAGGGAAGCTTCGATAGTAGCCAGAGTTTGCCGACCATAGATACCTGGTTCTCGCAGGCCCAGCATGTTGAGATTCGGGCCATGAACAACTTGCACCCTCAGCAATGATCTTCATCCCCTGCGTTACTGCTGGCGCTAGCAATACAATCTACCGACCCAGTTTCCTTGAGGGAAAGGGCCCAACTACCGCAGTGCACACCCAAAAATGCGTTAGGCGAGAGAATCGCCAAACCCCAGTCAAAAGCTGTTGAGAGCACCCTAGCGATGGGGTTCTTCTACCGGAATAGGAATCAGGTCAGGCTCTGCTTGATGCTCAGGGCCAAATAGAGCTTCAATCACTCTATCCACCCAGTCGCGCAGTTTTTCGAGAGCCTTTTCGATGTAGTCCATTAGGGCAAAACTCCTTACTGGCACATGCCACCCTGGTTGCTCTTACCTAAACCCGGCCCTAGGCCAGACGGGGGCTGCATTCATCCATAATTACATAATAGCCATTTGAAGCAAATGATCAACCTAGCCGTTACAGCAGGTTGCGCCGCAGCGCATCGAGGGCAGAGAGGGCGCTGAGCTGGCGCACCCAGTCGCGCCCCCGATAGCCAGAAAACTCGTGTTTGTAGGTCAACACATCCCCCTCAGGGGTAGCCAGGCCAATATAAACTAGCCCTACGGGTTTGGTCTCGCTGCCCCCGTCTGGGCCGGCAATGCCGGTTATGCTCAAAGCCCAGTCGGTTTGCAGCAGGGTTTTGACGCCTGAGGCCATTTGCTCGGCCACGATGGCACTCACCGCTCCCTCCTGCTCTAAAACAGCGGCATCCACCTTCAGCAGATTGACTTTAACCCGGTTGTCGTAGGCGATCACGCCGCCGTAAAAGTAGGCGGAACTGCCCGCAACATTGGTCAGGAGCTGCCCTAGGCCCCCACCGGTACAAGACTCGGCCACGGCTACGGTGTGCTGCCGCAACCGCAGTAGTCTGCCAACTACCGCAGCCAATGAGTCGTCATCGGTACCGTAGCAGTCATCGCCCACTAGCGCTCGAATGCCCGCTTCGACCGGCTCAATTTTGGCCAAAGCAGCGGCGGTAGAGTCGGCCTGGGCGCTAATTCGCAGCTTGGCCTCCCCTTTGCTGGCGTAGGGGGCGACCGTGGGGTTGCCCTGGCTGAGGTAAGCCGCGACCTGCTCGGCTAGAGCCGATTCACTAATGCCCCAAAACCGCAGCATGCGGCTGACAATGGTGGTCGTTACCCAGCCTTGGGCGCGCAGGTAGGGTACGGCGGTCTCTTTCCACATGGCCTGCATTTCTCGCGGCACACCGGGAAAGGTCATCAGGGTGAGGCCGGGCCGGGGCGACCAGATGATGCCGGGGGCAGTGCCCTGGGGATTTGGGAGCACCGTGGCTCCCTCAGGCAGCAGCGCCTGTTTGCGGTTGCTGGGAGGCATCACCCGACCCCGGGCGGTAAATTTGGCCTCTATGTCAGCGACCAGGTCGGGGTGCTCGACCAGGGGAGCCCCAAATAGGTCGGCCAGCGTCTCTAGGGTAAGGTCGTCGGGGGTGGGGCCAAGGCCGCCGGTAAAGAGCAGCAGTTGGGAGACTGACCCGGCTGCCGGGGTTGGAGCGGTGACGGCTCCATGCGGCGACGCGAATCGCTCGGCAGCCGTGAGCACAGCCTGCTGAATGCGGGCGGGGTTGTCGCCCACTACGGTCTGGTAGTAGTGGGCGATTCCTAAACTGGCCAGTTCCCTGGCGAGAAACTGGGCGTTGCTATTGAGAATATCCCCCAGCAGCAGTTCGGTACCGACACAGATGATCTCGGCGTGTTGAATAGCCGTCGGTAAAGTCTCAGGCTCAGAATGCTGAAAGGCTGGACTCTGGTTCATGGAACATCCTTCGGGGGAGAACCCGGCGGTGAGATGGCCGAGGCGCAATAGTGTCATTATGACCATGGCGGGGTAGCCAGGGAAAGCCCTCGGGGCCTGTTGGTGTCCTTGGGTGGGTTGTGGGTTGGTTGTTGCAAAGGGAGACACCCGATGGCAGGTTGGAGCGAGGGGAAGAGGCTGGCGCTGAGCGATCGCAAACCGAGCTGGGCTCCTGGGCTATTGGCCTTGGTGCTGGGGGGGTTGCTCTACCGAGCGATCGTGGCGGTCTGGCTGTTTCCAGGGTTTGACGAAGCCTACTACTATCTCTACAGCCGCTACCTGAGCCTGAGCTATTTCGACCATCCGCCCATGGTGGCTCTCACTACCGGGCTGGGCTGGTGGCTCACAGGAGTCATCTCACCGTTTACCATTCGCCTGGGGGCCCTGGTACTCTACTGTTTCAGCCTGGGGCTGTTGTACCTGGCGGCAACACGGCTGTTTTCAAGAGCGGTGGGGCAAATGACGGTGGCCATTGTCACGCTGATACCGCTGTTTGCCATTGGCTTCGGTATTCTCACCTCCCCCGACAACGGGCTGATTTTTTTCTGGAGCGCCACCCTGCTGGTCGCCGCCTGGGAATTTTTTCCCCAGGACAACCGACTTGAAGACCCCAGGGAAATGAAAGTGACCTACGGGCCCACCTGGCGCGTTGTGTTGCTGGGGCTGACGGTGGCCCTGGCGGGGTTGAGTAAGTACCACGGCTTTGTCCTGGGCGTTAGTCTGGTGGGGTTTTGTGCGGCCTACCGGCCCTACCGAGCGGCGCTGCGATCGCCCTGGACCCTGCTAGCCCTACTTGTCTTTCTGCTCACGCTCTTTCCCCTGTGGTACTGGAACAGCCAGAACGACTGGATTTCCTTTCGCTTTCAGCTGGGCATGCGGTTTGACGGCACCGCGTCCCCCAGCGGGTTTAGCCTGGGGCAGATGGTGGGCTACTGGCTGCTGTCAAACGTCTATCTGTTTCCGCTAATTGGCTTCCCGCTGTGGTGGGTAGCGGCGCGCCAGGGTACCAAGCAGGCGCTGTTCTGGCGTTCTCCCAATCGGAGCAACAGCGAAGTTCAGGAGCACTACAAGCGGGGGCTGGTGCTGTGGCTGTCGCTGCCGATCATGCTGCTGTTTACCCTACTGGGGGGCAAGCAGCAGATTTTGCCCGCCTGGCCGGCCCCCGGCTACTGGGGTATGGTAATTTTGCTGTCCGCTCAGGTGCTGGTCTGGCAGCAGCATCGTCCCCGCCTGATGCGGCGCTGGCTGTGGGGTTCCGGACTGTTTTTGGGCTCTCTTTCGGTGGTGGCGCTGCTGCACCTACAGCTGGGCGTGCTGCAAAAGCCCAGCACCTACGCTCTTTTTGGGGGGCTATTGCCCGTTGATCAGGATGGATCCACAGAACTGATCGACACTAGTCAGCTCCAGCGGCAGTTTGCCAGCAATCCAGAAATCCAAGCTGCCCTCAGGGAGGTGGGGTTTGTCTTCACCAACGAGTACTACCTGGGAGGCTACTTTGCCATGGCCATTCATCCCCTAGTCGATCTGCCAGTGACCGCCTTTAGCCAGGATCCGCGCGGGTTCGCCTTCTGGTTCGATCCCCAGGAATGGATCGGCAAAGATGCGCTCTACATGACGCTCGATCGCTTCGCCCAGGACGACACCCTAGTTGAGGGCTATCGCCCTTTGTTCGACAGCATGGAACCTCTGGCTACCGTGCCGATCATGCGGGGCGGCGAAGTGACCGAGACAATTCACCTGTACCGCGCCAACGGTTTGCGGCAGACCTACCCATACCCCTACGGCCCCTCAGCGGGTGCGCTGCCGCAGTCGCCAGCCGGTGTAGCTGAGCAGGGCCGTGGCGGCTAGGGCATAGACCAAACCACTGGGCATACCGGCAAAGGCCAGGGCTAAACTGCCCGCCCACAGCGTTAACACATAAATAAACAGCACTGTTACTCGGTGAGATAGCCCCGCCTGGAGCAGACGGTGGTGCAGGTGGCGCTTGTCGGCCACAAAGGGAGACTTGCCCGCCCGCAGGCGATCGAGAATCACCGCCGACATGTCGAGAATCGGCACCGCCAGAATGAGGTAAGGGAGCAGCACCGCCGCTGTGGTCACCGTTTTCACCAGGCCAATCACCCCCACCGCCGCCAGGGTAAAGCCCATAAAGTATGCCCCGCCGTCGCCCATAAAAATTTTGGCGGGATTGAAGTTGTAGCGCAAAAACCCCAGGGCCCCACCGGCCAGGGCCGCCGCAATCAGGGCGGCCGCAGGCTGGTTCATGTAGAGACTGACCACCAGCATAATCAGGGCGGCGATGCCCGACACCCCCGCCGCCAGACCGTCGAGACCGTCGATCCAGTTGATGGCGTTGGCCATACCCACCAGCCACAGTACCGTTACTGGCAGGCTGATGAAGTCGGGCAGCTGCGTCAGTCCGTAGAAGGGAATGGTGAGAAAGTCGATGCTCACGCCCACGTACCAGGCCATAGTGGCTACCACCGCCTGCATAAACAGGCGGCTGAGGGGCGATAGGCCAAACAGATCATCGGTGAGGCCGATGAGAAAAAACGCTAGCCCGCCGAGGGTAACTCCCCAAATTTGAAACTCCTGGGGGGGAGCTAGATGGGCTCCGGTGGCGTCAATAAAGCCCCCCAAAGACCACACGGCCAGCAGGGCCAACAGCGTACCAATAAAAATTGACACCCCGCCCAGCCGCACCATGGGTTTGTCGTGTACCTTACGTTCGCCGGGCTGATCGACTCGTCCGCTTTTCAGGCCGATGCGGCGCACGATGGGTGTTGTGCCCAGCACCACCGCGGCGGAGATACCAAAAGCCAACACGTGATACAGATAAAACGGCATCTCACTCCCCTCTATGGTTGGAGAACTTTTCTCCCGGCAAGCCGCCTTAGCAGCCCAGGCCTATTCCAGTGAACTAGTTCTTTGGCCATCGTTAACAGACCGGGGCCGCCCCTGGGGGCCGCCCTGAACCGAGGCCGACCAAGCCAAAGGGTATTTTGGCTCGAAACAGTCCATAGGATAGGTCGAGTCTCGCTAAATAGGCAAAAACTCCATGCAATTATGACAGATCATTAAGGGGGAACCCTAACTTTCTGCGGTTTGACATGGAGTTTGCGCTTGACCCAAGGGGTAAAGGCTCGTTCGAGGCCGTGTCTGGCCCCTAAACCAGGGCCGGCACTAGCCCGCCGAGGTGGGCGTAGAGGGGGAAGCGATCGCACAGTACCGCTACCCGCCGCCGGCACTGCTCGACTATGGCGGCATCTTCGGGGTTGAGCAGGCGATCGGCAATAACGTCGGCAATTTCGCTAAACTCGGCCTCACCCATGCCCCGGGTGGTCATGGCCGGAGAGCCCAGGCGCAGACCGCTGGTAACAAAGGGCGACTCGGGGTCGTAGGGCACGGTGTTTTTGTTGGCGGTGATGTTGACCTCACTGACCAGCTGATCGGCCCGCTTGCCGGTCATGCCGATGGAGCGCAGATCGCACAGCACCAGGTGGTTGTCGGTGCCGTCTGAGACGACTTTGATGCCCCGCTGTTGCAGCTGAGCGGCCAGCCGCTGGGCGTTGGCAATTACCTGGGCGGCGTAGGTGCGAAACTCGGGCCGGAGGGCTTCGCCAAAGGCCACGGCCTTAGCGGCGATCACGTGCTCCAGGGGGCCGCCCTGGCTGCCGGGAAACACTGCTTTGTCAAACTTTTTGCCCAGCTCACCGTCGCGGGTGAGAATCAGGCCGCCGCGCGGCCCGCGCAGGGTCTTGTGGGTGGTGGTGGTGACCACATCGCAGTGGGGCAGAGGGTTGGGGTGCAGGCCCGCCGCCACCAGCCCGGCGATGTGGGCGATATCGGCCATCAGGTAGGCCCCCACTTCATCGGCGATGGCGCGAAACTTCTCAAACTCAATGGTGCGGGGATAGGCCGAATAGCCGCAGATGATCAGCTTAGGACGGTGCTCCAGGGCCAGGGCGCGGATTTGATCGAAGTCGAGCTGCTCGGTGTCGCGGCTGACGCCGTACTGCACGACCTTAAACCACTTGCCCGACACGTTGACCGGCGAGCCATGGGTGAGGTGGCCACCGTGGGAGAGATCCATGCCCAGAATGGTGTCGCCCGGCTCCAGCAGGGCCAGAAACACTGCAAAGTTGGCCTGGGCTCCGGAGTGGGGCTGTACGTTGGCATGGGCGGCACCGAACAGCTCTTTGGCGCGATCAATCGCCAGCTGTTCGGCCTCATCCACAAAGGCACAGCCGCCGTAGTAGCGCTTGCCGGGCAGCCCCTCGGCGTACTTGTTGGTCAGCACCGACCCCTGGGCCGCCAGCACCGCCGCCGAGGTAAAGTTTTCGCTGGCAATCAGCTCCAGGTGATCGCGCTGGCGCTGCAGCTCGCGCTGCAAAATGCTGGCCAGCAGCGGATCGGACTCTTGCAGAAAATCAAAGTTAGTCTGAGGCACGGGCAAGGCTCCCAACAATCGACAGAACTACACGGACAAAGGGAATCGTGAACGGGTGGCCCGCGGTGCACCTCCCCCAGAGCCTCCTCCCCCAGGACAGCTGATGAAGCTCATCCCCACGATTTACCCAGCGCTCAGACCCTGCCCACAACGCATTTGCACCAGAGCATTACTGCCCTCACAGTGTGGGTTTGAGAAGGCACTATCGGGTGCCTGAGCAATTGAGCAGTTTCAATACGCAGTCTATTATCTTATCTGGACGGCCTTGAATTGGGTAGGTTCGTCGCCCTAACGGCCGACTCTCGTCGGGCACAAATTCAGAATTTACGGGCAAATGTTACGGATTGCAACATATAATCTTTAGGGACGGCAGGGGCAAGCGTTGCTCGGAGAATGGGCCGATTTCAACTGTTTTGCCAAAGTTGGGTGCAGTTGTGAGAGGCTAGATTAAGCAGAATTGCCTGTAGTCGGTTTGAGATTTATATTCTCCAGGTTTGGGTCATTAATGCTGCAACTGACGGATTCTCCCCCCATCCAATCCCTCTCCTCCGTTGAGGATGCCTACGAGGTGTGTCGGCGCGTCACGGCGAAGTATTCCAAGACGTTTTACACTGGCACCATGCTGATGGCCCCCGCCAAGCGGCGCGCCATCTGGGCCATTTACGTCTGGTGTCGTCGCACCGATGAACTGGTAGATGGGCCCCAGGCGCAGTTCACCAGCGAGAAAACGCTGGATCGCTGGGAGGCGCAGCTGGAGTCGATTTTTGCCGGGTGTCCCGTCGATGATGAGGACGTGGCCCTAGTCGATACCCTGGAGCAGTTTCCCCTCGACATTCAGCCTTTTCGTGACATGATTGCGGGCCAGCGGATGGATTTACACCGCAACCGCTATGACACCTTTGAAGAGCTGGAACTGTACTGCTACCGGGTGGCGGGCACCGTCGGACTGATGTCAACCACGGTCATGGGCATCGATACCCAGCTACAAACCGCCCCCTGGAGCCAGCAGCAAAACCTTGACCCCACCCCCCAGGCGATCGCCCTGGGCATTGCCAACCAGCTCACCAATATCTTGCGCGACGTGGGCGAAGATGCCCGCCGAGGCCGCATCTACCTGCCCCTGGCCGACCTGGCCGCCTTCGACTACACCGAGGCCGACCTGATGGCTGGGGTGGTAGACGATCGCTGGCGAGCCATGATGGCCTTTCAAATCGATCGCGCCCGTCGGTTCTATGCCGAGGCCGAGAGCGGCATAGGGCTGCTCAGCGAAGACGCTCGCTGGCCCGTGTGGTCGGCTCTGGCCCTCTACCGCCAAATACTGGACGTGATTGAAGAAAACGGCTACGACGTGTTTAACCAGCGCGCCTACGTGCCCTCCCTGCGCAAGCTGCTGACCCTGCCAGGTACGCTGCTAAAGGCTCGGGTGCTGTAAGAGTATCCCAGCCAACCATCCGCCAAGAACGCGAACTCGGCCCGGTGGGCCGCAGTTACAGGCCGAGCAAGTCTTGAGATCAAGCCCGTCGAGGTGTGGATCCTTGGGCTTCAGGGGTAGGTGCTGGGTTTTTCGGCTCCTCCGGCAGGCAATCACCTGAGTTGTTAAGATATGTGAAGGAGCCGTATTCCCCCGCTTCTCTAACTTGGCTGGAGAGTTCTATGACAACCGCCGCTGCGCCTTGTGCCCAGGCACCCAACGCGACCCCTTGGAAAATCAAGTTGCTCTACGACGGCGACTGCCCACTGTGCCTCCGGGAAGTCAATTTTTTGCGAACAAAAGACGGCGGACGCGGGCTGGTTGTCTTCGTCAACATCGCCGATGACAATTACACTCCGGCAGATCATGGCGGTGTTGACTTTGCTGCGGCCATGGGTCGTATCCATGCGGTGAAGGCCGACGGCAGCGTGATTCAAAATGTGGAGGTATTCCGTCAGGTCTACGAGGTTTTAGGCATGGGCTGGATCTACGCGCCCACCCGCTGGCCCGTTCTGGGTGCTCTGGTTGATTGGGTCTACGGCGTTTGGGCCAACTGGCGTTTGGCCATGACTGGGCGACCCAGCCTGAAGACCATTTTGGCTGAGCGTGAGGCTCGTTTGACCGCAGGATGCGGCGATCGCTGTCGGATCTGAGGCCAGTCTCTGTCTGGGTTTTTCCCGAGTTCGTAGGGGTATGGTCGGGCGGTGTTCCCCAGCAGATGTAGGTTTCGATCTGGGGGTTGGCGAGGGGCCTGTGAACCCAAGATGGTGTGCGCCCAAAGTATCGCCCAGCCAAAGGGCCGAGCCCTGCTGTGAGGTGCCTCGGCCCTTTGGCGAACATTCTGCTTGGCAAAAAATGCTGGCGAAGTAGCCCTAGCGCTCCGACTCGGAACTGCTGTCCTCTGGCTCGTCGAGAGATCCGCCAGTGCCGTCGTAGAGGGCGTCGAGCTGCTCGCGAGCATCTTTAACGGAGATCGAGCGCATGACCAGCAGCGGTTCGCGAATGACCTGGCCATCTTGGTCTAGCAGCTCGGGGTGAGGTGCTGGGCGAGCACCGGAGGTAGCCTGCTGACCGCTGTAAGAGCGAGACGACTGAGGATTGCGGGCGTTACCGCCGAGGAGAATCAGATTTCTGACCAGATTTGCGATCGCCACAATGGCCAAAACCGCGAATGCAATGATGTAAACGACGTGCCACATAGCTGCTGTCCTCTGGGCTGCTGTCTCTTTCGACCTTTGCCTGTACTGACTTTAACGCGTTTCTGGCCTTCGTGCTTCGCCCGACCAAAAACTCAAATCTTCGCCTGCTGGATCTCTAGTTTAACCAGAATTCATCGACCTCTGGCTTCGGTGCTATGGCATTGAGCGGCTGCCAACCGGGCTGCCACAGGGAGCGATTCTTGAGCTGTTTGGCATTGACCCACAGCCGCACCGTGGGGTCGCAGGAGGCCACCAGTTCCGCAAACACCCACTGGCCCTCCTGCTTGCGGTTGGTCACCTGAAAATGTCGCCAGCCTTCGGTTTTTTGGCGGGCCGTCCATTTAGAGCCGAGGAGGTGGGGATACTTCTGCTTGCGGGGCATGGTGGGGAGTGGGAAGTGAGGGAGTTTTGAATTTTGAATTTTAAGGTTTGAATTCTTCTGATATGGCAATCCAGTCTTTGCCCGTAGAGGCGAGATGGCTACCCTAGGGGTTTTCACGGTTCGTGCCGGATCGTTATACAACTCAAAACCAAGCACTCAAAACTTAAAACTCAACCCTTTGATTGCTCTTCTATCGTATACCACTGGCTTCCAGCCGCTTCTTGATACCGCCCATGTGGATGGCCCGGCTGCTAATTTGGACGTGTTTTTCCCTGAGCAGTACGTAGACCCGGCCCGACAGCAACTGCCGAATAAACGGTCGGCGGTAGACCAAAATTCCGTCTAAGTTGGCGGCTTCGTCTTCGGTGTAGCCCATTTCGGCCAGGGCAGTGTCAAGCTCACGCCTAAAGGTCTTACGGCTGCTAATTGGCAGCTCTAGGGTAGTACTGCGGTTGACTAGGGCTCCTAGCAGACCGCCAGCGACGCCAAACAGCGTGCCGTATAGGTTGGGAAGGCCCGTGTCCAGGCCAATATCCAGGGTTTTTACCGCCAATAGGGACGTGACCAGGGCGGTACCGCAAAAGTAATACAAAAATGTGAGGCCAAAGCTGGGCCCTGCCGGTAGGTTGGGTTCGTCGGTCATGGCAAAACCTGAGGGGTAGCGCGTTGCAGCTGGGTCTATCTTGTCATTAAACCTGGGTTTTGCACGGTAAATCAGACCAGGATCAAAAGCGCCCTGGTAGGCTGAGATCGGATTGTTTGGGAGGCTTCTATGCTCGACCTGCTTCAGCTCACCGGCAAGCAGCGGCAGTTTGTAGACCTGTTGCAGCGTCAGCAGTCGGTGGCAAGTTTGCGATCGCTCTGTGCCGAGGCCGGGTTTGACTTTAACTTTATCAACGGCTTTTTGCTCAGCGGGGCGCTCGATGGCTACGTACAGTGGCAAGAGCACACCCAGCAAACCTGGGTGTTAACAGCCAAGGGAGAAGACGTCAATGGTGTGCTGCCCGGGTTCCCGCTGGCGGAGCGGCTGTTGCAAGGGATGGGCGATGGCGGAGCTTTCCCCAGGGGGAATCGCGCTGCCCTCCAGGCCGAGTTGGGCAGCGGCTTTAGCCTCAACTACGGAGCCCTGCGGCGGGAGCAGGCGGTTGATTTAGCCGATGGCGATGGGGAAGGCGTGGTCACCGTGCTCAGACCGTCGGTGCTGGCGGCCTACCAGCAGCGGCAGGCTGTATTTAGGGCGATCGCCGCAGGTGAGCCCTTAGATAGGGGGGGCACCGCCTCCCTGGAATGGCTGCAACAGCAGGGTTACATCGCCAGCCGAGTCGAGTTAGACTACGGCCTCACCGTGCTGCCCGCCCTGCAAGCCCTAGACTTGGGGGAGGTAGTGACCACCCTGACCAGTGAGCTGATTTTGTCGGGCCAGTGGCGGCAGGTTGACCTCAAACCCTACGACATCCGGGCTGAGGTACCCGATGTTGCCTACGGACGACCCACCATTCTCACCCAGTGCATCCAGCGCATTCGCGATATTTTCCTGAATATGGGCTTCGACGAAATGTCGGGCTACCTGGTGGAGTCGGCCTTTTGGAACTTTGACGCTCTGTTTACCCCCCAGGATCACCCGGCCCGCGAGGTGCAGGATACGTTTTATTTGGCTAACCCCCAGACTTTGCCCCTGCCCTCAGATCGGGCGTTAGTGCGGGGCGTTAGGCAGGTTCATGAAGCCAACTACGGCGGCAATTGGACGGAGGCTGAGGCCAGCCGCGCCATTCTGCGCGCCCACACCACCACCTCTACCGCCCGCCGTCTGCACCAGCTCCAGGGCAAAGACGGCAAATATTTCTCTATCGATCGCGTGTTTCGCAACGAAACGGTCGATCGCACCCACCTGGCTGAGTTCCACCAGATCGAAGGCGTGGTGGTGGGCGAACTGCTCAGCGTGCGTACCCTGATGGGCTACCTGACCTATTTCTACGAGCGCTTGGGCTTCAAAGATCTCAAGTTTAAGCCCACCTACAACCCCTACACGGAGCCGTCGCTGGAGGTGTTTGCCTACCATCCGCCCAGCGATCGCTACATTGAAGTCGGCAACTCGGGCCTATTTCGCCAAGAAATGCTCGCGCCCCTCGGCTGCGGTGAAAAAGCTACCGTTGCCTGGGGGCTCGGTCTAGAGCGCATCGCGATGCTGCTCTACGGGGTAGAAAAGCTCTCTGACCTGATCGGCCCTGACATTCAGCTTTGAAGTGCTGGGCTTGAGCACCCGGCCTAAGCGACGGAGGCTTGGGGCAAGTCGTCGTGGGGTAGGCCATCACCGGACAGGTCGCCACTGGGCAGGTCGTCCCTGGGCAAGTCGCCATTGGGCAGGTCATGGTCAGCCTCTAGCAGAACCTCCAGCTCTAAGGTGAGCTGCTCAGCGGGTTCAGGCTCGGCCTCGGCCTCTAAGGGCACGGATTCATCAGCCGCTTCGCCATCGCGCTCTAGCCAGGGAGAGTCGAAGTGGTGCCAGGGCAGCACGGGCTCATTGGGCAAGCTCTCAGTCAGCACGGTAATGTTGCTGGCGTCTGGCTCCGGCAGCACTACCCGCCGTTCTAAGGTTGTCTCTTGCTGTGCATCACTCATACTGGTTTCCGCTGAATGCGGTCAAAAACGTTAGAGTCAGCGCTTCTAGCCATTATTTCTAGACTGGCGCTAGATTAACCCAGAAGACGACCCACTTGCCACGTAAATTACCAGGATATGTACCAGCATGATAGCAGTTGTGCCCCAGATGGTGTATGCAGCGTATTTGAGGCTTTGTGAAGTATCTTCGAGGCGCTGCTTGTTGGCGTTGTAGGTTTCTGACAGATTGACCAGCATTTGCAGCTGGTAGTCTTGCTCGGGCAGGGCCAGGTAGGTTTCTAAAAATTTACGATCTTCGAGGTTGGGGGTAACGGCCACCTGGCGGGGCAAAAAGGCCCCCATCAGCAGCGAAAAGCTGACCAAAAACCCGATGATTTCGGCAATACTAAACACGCTGCCGCTCACCAGCAGCCGCGAAATGCTGAGGCTAGTCAGCAGCGCCCCGTTGGCTACGAACAAGATGTTGAGCTTGGTGGTCAAAATTTGGCCTTGCTCATTTTGCTCGCGCAGCACCATGCGCACATCCTGGGCTGCCAGCGCCAGCGTTGCCGGGGGAACGGCTAACGGCTCTGGAGCTGGCTCATCGACGGGCAAACTGAGCTGCACCTCATCGGGTGGAGCCTCGACCGGGGGCAGCGTATCGGCAGCGGGGGGGGCAGGGGTAGAAACAGCATTGACCATGGCAGTAGCCACTCAGACGACCCTTTTGAGGTGAACAGATGGGTTGGAACCCAGTCGGTTCCAGCAACTCGATTTTGCAAAACTTGACTGGCTACCGTACTCTACTCTGCGACGGTTGCCCTGCATCTATGGTAGTCAGAATTCTCTCTGCTGAGCGGGGTTTGGGTGCTAAATCCGTCGCTAAATCAAGGTTTGGTAGTGGGCGATGTGCAGGCTGGCCGATTTGTTCCAGGTGTAGTTGTTCAGCACCGCCTGGCTGTGCTGAACGAGCTGATTAGCCCCTTCAGGATTTAGTGCTGCCAGCATGGCGGCGGCGATCGCATCTGCCGACTCAGGGTTGACTAACAATGCCTGGTTTGGGCTGAGAAATTCGGTAAACGGCGGCTGGTTGGCGGTGATGACAGGGAGGCCCGAGGCGATCGCCTCCAGCACCACCAGGCCCCATCCCTCCTTGGTTGACGGAAAGCAAAATACATCGGCGGTGCGGTAGAGGGCGGGCAGGTGGTCGTCGGCAATTACCCCCGGCAAAATTACCGATTTACCGATCAGCGGCCCGTGCTGCGGCGCTAGGTTTTCAGCTAGGGCGAAAAATTCTTGCCGGTAGGGCTCGTAGTCAAACAGGGTGGCTCCACCGGCAATGACCAGCTGCGCCTGGGGGTGGGTGGCAAGCACCTGGGCAAAGGCTTCTAGCAGGCGAATGGAATTTTTACGCGGTTCAATGCCGCCCACAGTCAGAAAAATAGGCGAACCCCTGAGGTCGTAGCGAGCTTTGAGGGCATCTTCTTGACCTGAACGGGTTGGGGAGAAACGCCGCAGATCGACGCCGTTGAGCACTCTGGGGGCTTCGATACCGTATTCGTGAAGCAGGGCTTGGTGCCAGCGATCGCTCACGCATAAGCACAGGTCAGGATCCCGAATCGACTTATCCTGGCACTGCTGTAGGTAGATGCTGGCGTAATCTTCGATGTGGTGGACGGTTCTGACAACGTTGGCCACTCGCCCCATTTGCTTGAGCTGCACCAGGGCGTTGGCTCCAATGCAGTCCTGGGCGTGGTAGATATCGTAGGTTTCTGCGGGGTAAGCTAAAAAGTAATCGACAAATTCTTGAATGCGCTGGCGAATCAGTGCGTCGGTAGCTGCGTCAGGAGAAGGCCCCGACGGCGGCGGCTGGGCAGGCACCAGTTTCACCTTAGCTGGAATCGCCCGCTCAAAGCCCTGGCCATCTTTATCCAGGGCATAGATACAGACCTTATGGCCTAGCTCGGTGAGGGCGGTGGCTAGCTCCAGGGTGTGCACTACGCTGCCCCGCAGTTTGGTGGAGTAGGTCAGCAGAGCAATTTTGAGAGGTTTAGCCATGTTAGACCTCGCAGATCTTGCCGCCAAATCCGGTGAGGGATTCGCTAGCAAAGTCCCAAAAGCAAAGGGCAGCATCACCTAGCTTTAATGTGAGGGTTTGGCCCTTGGTGATGGTGCCTACGGGGTTACACACCAGTTCTCGGCTGTGGAACTGGGGCTGTATTTTTTCTACAGCTTCGGGGCGCACGCTGAGCAGGTAGCCGTAGCTGGGAAAGCTAAGCAACCAGGGCAGCAGGTCGATGCCGAGGGGAGGCGCGATCGCCCCCAGATCCAGCACCGCCCCCACGCCAGAGGTCTCCAGCAGCATTAATGTGGTGCCGACAATGCCGCCCATGCTGATGTCTTTGCCGGTGTCGCAGAGGCCCGCTTCGGCGAGCTGGGGCAGCAGATCCAGGTGGGCGCGGAGGCGATCGCGATCCGCCTCCGTGGCCGCATTCCAGAAGGGATATTTCGGGTGCATTTTGCCCTGCATGTCCACCACATGTAGCAGCACATCCCCCGGCTGAGCGCCAAAGCTGGTGATCAGCCGGTTGGCCCGACCCAGAATGGCGACTGAGAGCGCCGCGTAGGGGCTGTGGCAGCTGGTGTGGCCACCGACGATGGGCACGTTGAAGGCTTGAGAGGCGGCGACCATGCCCTGCCAGAGGGGTTCGGCGGCTGCGGGCGACGGGCTCCAGAGGGTATCGACCACGGCGATCGCCCGCCCCCCCATGGCGCAGATATCGCTGACGTTGACCATGACGGCGCACCACCCGGCAAACCAGGGGTCAGTTTCAACCAGGGTGGGCCAGATGCCCTCGGCGGCCAGCAGCAGGTAGCCATCGCCGTCGGGGATAGCCGCGCAGTCGTCCCCCAGCAGGATGGGCTTTTGGTCGCTGGATTGGACATAGTTGCCCAGGCGATCGGCGGCGGTCTGAATGTCGCGCTTGTGGAGAATGCCGAGCGATCGCCGCAGTTCAGCCGCCAGTTCCCAAAGTCTTACCTCGTCTGTCATTCAGCGGAGCCCTCAACTTGAATGACTGCACCTGCGGTGATGGTGCCCAAAACTTGGATCCCGAATCTGATTTCCATACCCTCAATGCCCAATGAGCAAACCTGTAGGGGCAAACGGTTGTTTGCCCTCAACCCATCGGGTGTAGCCAGGTAGGATTTGTCCTGAAAATTGCCTTTGCAATGGTGCATCGCTGCGCGGATGCACCCTACGGTTTTCATCGCCAGCTATCCCATTGCGAGAGTCCCTTGGATCCTAGCCTACAGACCCGCTAAACCCCTACGACACCTGTTGCAGCAGGCCTGCCAGGGCGGGGCGCACTTCGTCCCCCGGTGGGTAGTGAGCCAGGTCAGCTTCCATCAGGTGGTGGGGGCGATCGCACAGCACGATCTCCTCCAGGGAGTCCCAGTGGAGGCGCTGGAAGAAGCGGACGTTTTGCTCCTGCACGGTGGCGAGGAAGCGATCGCAGCCCCAGGTGTTGGCGGTGGTCACGGCCTTGTGGATCAGCCCTTTGCCGATGCGGCCCACGCGGCGATAGTTGGGGTGAACGCCGAGGCGACCGCCGTACCAGAGGCGGGGCGATTTTTCGTAGATGCGAACGACGCCGACAATGCGGTTATCTGGGGAGGCTTCGTGGTCAATGGCGACAATTGGGTGAGAAAGTCCGTCTAGATCGTCAGCGTCGTCGCGCTCAAAGAGGCCCTGCTCGTCACAGAAAATCGCCTGACGCAGAGCAAAGTAGCCCTGGATGTCGGCGGGTGTTTTGGCCAGTTCAAAGCTGTAGCGATGGAGTGCCATGGTTCGCAATCAAACACGTCAATGGAAAAGATGCTGATGGTAGGGAGGGTTGACTGGCTCTGGAGGTTCGAGCAACAGACCCCGGTTCGGCCCCCCTCTCCCCTAGGGAGAGGGAGAGGGGCTGGGGGTGAGGGCAACGCCAGCAACGGACAATCTGGAGAAACCAGGAAACAGACAGAATCACAGAATTAGTGCGTCCCATCGGGCGATGAAGCCTGAGCAACATCCCCTCCTGGGAGGGGCAGGGGTGGGTTCCCCTGGGAGGGGTAGGGGTGGGTCACCTCTCAAACGTCGACAGCGCCGAGCAGGCCCCGCATTTGGCGCAGCCCGCTTTCATATCCGCCGAGGCCATGCCCGACTGCTTCAGCAGCGCCCCCACCCGCTGGTAGAGGGCAAACATAAACTCGCTGCTGGGGGCAGGGTGGTGGGCCAGCGGGGTTTCGCCGATGGGCACGAAGGGCACCACAAAGGGGTAGACACCCAGCTGAATCAGGCGATCGCTCGCCTCTACCAGGGTTTCTAAGCTGTCGCCCAGGCCCGCCAGCAGGTAGGTGCTCACCTGGCCCCAGCCGAAGACTTTCACCGCCGCCGCAAAGGCATCAAAGTAGACCGTGAGGGGAACCTCCGCCTTACCCGGCATGATTCTGGCCCGCACTTCCGGATCCACCGCCTCCAGGTGCATGCCCAGGCTGTCGATGCCCGCCGCTTTCATGCGATCGAACCAGGCGAAGTCGTCCGGCGGCTCGCACTGGGCCTGGATGGGCAGATGGGGCACTCGCTGGCGAATGGCGGCGGCGCACTCGCTCAGGTAGGCGGCACCGCGATCGCTCGTGTTCGGCGTGCCCGTGGTCATAATCATGTTCGTCACCCCGTCGAGCCGCACCGCCGCTTCGGCCACTTCCGCCAGTTGCTGGGGGGTCTTGCGGGCGATCGTGCGGCCCGCATCGAGGGATTTTTCGATGGCGCAGAACTGGCAGGCGGTGGCCGGGTCGCGGTAGCGCATGCAGGTCTGCTGCACCGTGGTGGCCAGCACGTCGCGCCCGTGGAGCAGAGCAATTTTTGAGTAGGGAATGCCGTCAGCGGTGGTGAGGCCGTAGAACTTGGGCGCGTTGGGCACGTCGATGGGGGCGATCGCTTCCCCCAAAGCCTCCAGATGCAGGGGGCTGGCTGCCGTGGCTCTGAGGGTGTAGGGAGAGCGGGCGGCGCTGTCGGTGTAGACCGGCACCATCACCGTGGTGCCGTCGATGGTGATCGCCCGGTGGTCGGAGGGGCCTGCGCCGCCTCGCCTGCCCGCCGCGCCGGGGGTTGAATCCACCACCCGCAGCCCGTGGCTCTGCAATTCTGTGATCAGCCGTTGTTTGTTCATGGCCTGCTGTGCGATACCCAATAAAACCTGCGTCAATCTGCATCACCCGCTGGGAGTGACCTGTGTGGCAAGAGAACCCAGGGTTCTTATTTGCTGTCTTCTAGTCCGATGCCCAGCCCCAGAACCCTGGGTTCTGATTTCAGGGTTTTTCTAGGCGGTGAGTTTGACCCCGTTGGGGGAGGGTTGCACCGATTCCTCTTCGGAGGGATCCTGAACTGCTCCCTGGGCCGAGGGAGTGCTGGGCGTTTCCACCACCGACCAGGGCTCGGCGTTCACCCCCAGGCGCAGCAGGTCGGGGCGGGCGTAGTGGCCCACCGAGTCCATCATCCGCTTGCGCTTGGTGATCAGCGAGAAGTCCAGGTCGGCGATCGCCAGCCCCTCCCCCTCGGTAATCGGCTCGGTCAGCGGCACCCCCTCCGGGCTGATGATGGCGGTGTAGCACCCCCCCGACAGCACCCGGTGCAGGTTCTCATCGGCGGTGATCTGCTGCTTTTGTTCCGGGGTCAGCCAGCCGGTGGCATTTACCACAAAGCAGCCCGACTCCAGGGCATGGTGGCGCATGGTCACCTCCATCTGGTCGCCAAAGATCTGCCCCACCATCGAGCCTGGAAACTGCCCGCAGTGAATCTGCTCGTGCTGGGTCATCAGGGCGTAGCGGGCTAGGGGATTGTAGTGCTCCCAGCAGGCCAGAGCGCCCACCCGTCCCGCCGCTGTTTCGATCACCTTGAGCCCGGCCCCGTCGCCCTGGCCCCACACCATCCGCTCGTGGTAAGTGGGGGTGATCTTGCGCCGCTTCAGCACCAGGGTGCCGTCGGCGTCGAAAATCAGCTGGGTGTTGTAGAGGGAACCGCCGTCGCGCTCGTTCACCCCCAGCACCACCACCATGCCGTAGGAGCGCGCCGCCCGACTCACCGCATCGGTCACCGGCCCCGGCACCGCCACCGCCTCGTCGTAGAGCTGCATGTGCGCTTTGCCCATCAGCACCGGGGGCTGCACAAACGAAAAGTAGGGGTAGTAGGGAATGAAGGTTTCGGGAAAGACAATCAGCTGAACACCGGTCTGGGCGGCCTCGGCGATGGTCTCCAGCACCTTTTCGGTGGTGCCGTCGCGGCTGAACAGCACGGGGCTGATCTGGGCAGCGGCGGCGCGGACGGTTTTGGTGTAGTCCATGGGCCTTGAGTGGGAGGAGGGTTGCAGCGGGCAAAGGGTAAAGGCAGCGATCCGCAGATTGGTGGGTTATGGCCGGGGTGGATGGTGGGCAGTGCCCACTCTACGGGGGGTAGGGTGCATTCGCGGCCAACCAACTGTGGTTAAATGCCCCCGACCTCATGCTTGGGCCGTAATGCACCGCCTCCGGCGTGAAGCATCCTAGGGGAGCATCCCTAAAACCCGGCCCAATCGTCTCCCACCAATCCTGGCGGCATGCCTACATCGTCCAGGTGTCGAGGATGAAGGCCCCTTCTTTGCGGTGCATGAGCACCAGATCGAGCACGTCGAGGGGGTTGATGGGGCGAATGCCGGGGATGAGGGAGGGTTCGCCGTGGCCGTAGAGGGCCTGGAGGGCAAAACGGCAGGCGTAGACCTTACCGCCCAGCTCCATCACCTTGACGATCTGATTGTTCATGGCCATATGGCCGGGGAAGGCTTCGTCCCCCAGTTTGGGAAAGCCGCGCTGCACCCCCAGGGTGACGCCGGGGCCGTAGAGCAGTACCGAGGTCTCGAAGCCCTTGCGAATCAGACGAGTGGCCTGGAGCAGGTTGACTAAACCAATGGAGCCTTCAAAGGCCACGGTGTGGAAGGTGACGAGGGCTTTTTCACCGGGCTCCGCCTGCACGTCGGGGAATACTTTTTCTTCAAAGTCAACCAGAAAGTCGCCAGTCTGGTTGGCTGGCTTCGTTACTTCAGGCATGGATTCAGTTCCTCGTAAAACTTGGCGGCGGTCAGGGGTTCTTGACCGCGCGTAACAGAACTTTAGGGGCGATCGCCCCCACCGCCCGTATCAGCAACTACAAAGCCCGTGGGTCTACCGCAATCAACAGGTAAACCTGGCCAAACTTCCCGTGTTGCCGCTCAAATGCGGCTGACCCCTGTTGAAAGTGATAGGGGTAAGGATCAAATTTGCTGTCTTTGGGAATGGCCTGCGGCGATCGCCCCCCTTTCCCCTGCCACTACCACCAGACTCGACCCTTCGGTAACCAACGTTACAAGCCCACCCGCCAGGACGCCCTAGCGTACAAAGGCAACGCCTCCTACCCTACCCGCCGAAGAGCCAGGAAATGAACTCCCCAGCTGAGGACTTAATCTGCGCTAGCAGACTCAGCCAACCCCAGTCCTTCCTAAAGGACCTCGGCCCCCAGCCTGGAACTTTTAGTCCCCAGGCCCCCAAAATCGCAAATCCAAAATCCCCAATCCCTATGTCCATGCACCACGGCGTAATCATTATTGGCGGCGGCCAGGCGGGGCTGTCGATCAGCTACTGCCTGAGCCGCCGGGGCATCGACCACCTGGTGCTAGAGCAGCACCAGATTGCCCACTCCTGGCGCAGCAAGCGGTGGGATTCGTTCTGCCTGGTCACCCCCAACTGGCAGTGCCAGCTGCCAGGCTTTCCCTACCCCGGCGACGATCCGGAGGGGTTCATGGGTCGCGATGCGATTGTCGAGTACATCGAGCAGTACGCCAGCCACTTTAACCCGCCGATCAAGACCGGGGTGACGGTGCAGCGGGTGAAGCGGGGGGAGAGCACTGCCTTTGAGGTGGTCACCACCCAGGGCACCTTCACCGCAGACCAGGTGGTGGTGGCTACCGGCGGCTACCACACCCCTAAAATTCCGCGCCTGGCCGAGCGGCTGGCTCCCGATGTTGTGCAACTGCACTCCGCCGAATACCGCAATCCCGAGTCGCTGCCGGAGGGGGCGGTGCTGGTGGTGGGCACCGGGCAGTCGGGCTGCCAGATTGCTGAGGATCTGCATCTGGCGGGTCGAAAAGTGCACCTGTGCGTGGGGGGTGCGCCGCGATCGCCCCGCCGCTACCGGGGCAAAGACGTGGTGGAATGGCTCGACCAGATGGGCTACTACGATCTGGCGATCGACGACCACCCACAAAAAGAGACCGTGCGCCACAAGACCAACCACTACGTCACCGGACGCGGCGGCGGGCGCGAAATCGACCTGCGCCACTTTGCCCTCCAGGGCATGGCCCTCCACGGGCGGCTGAAGGAAATCCAGGGCACCCAGCTCCACTTTGGCGATGACTTGAAGGCAAACCTGGACGCCGCCGACGGAGTGGCGGAAAGCATCAAGCGCACCATCGACACCTACATCGAGAAGCACAACATTGACGCACCCCTGGACCCGCCCTACCGCCCCGTGTGGGAACCGGAGGGGGGGCAGGCGGCGATCGACTACCGCGAGGCCAACATTACCTCGGTGATCTGGTGCATCGGCTACGGGCTGGACTTTCGCTGGGTTGAGCTGCCCGTGTTTGACGGCCAGGGCTATCCCGGCCACCGCCGGGGGGTGACCGCCTGGCCGGGGCTGTATTTTCTGGGCCTGCCCTGGCTCTACACCTGGGGGTCGGCCCGGTTCTCAGGCATTGCCCGCGACGCCGAGTATCTGGCTGAGCAAGTGGCCGCCCGCGCTGGCGGTAGCCATACTCGGGAGCTACAGAGCGTCAATGAAGTGGCGATCGGGTCATAGAAGAGAGGCCTATGCTGATGAAACTGCCCTTACTTCAGCATCGATCTTACGCTCAACTCTCGTGCGGGCAGATGTTGCTCTATGACCGCCGAGACGGTTGAAGGGTCTATGTCACCCATATAGTCATGAACCAAGATATTGCGAAATCCTCTAATTTCGCGCCAGGGAATATCTGGATAGGATGCCTTAAGTTCTTCGGGTAGCTGTTGAGTCGCCTCTGAAAGAGTTTGCAGATTTCGAAGCGCAGCGTCGTAAAGCACAAAATCTTCGGCCAGATTGCCTCGGGCTTGAATCTGACGAATTTTGGCGATCGCATCCAATATGTGCAGAGCATAAGGTCGCCAAGACTTACTCATAGATCTATAGCTTCCGACAAAACGGCATCGCGTAGATGGCGATTGAGTTCATGCTCTGGCACCAGATCTACAGGACGACCCAGCAGTTGAGAGAGGCGATCGCCCAGGGGCAATCGCTGGGCGAATAAATCATAGCCAGGAGGAAAGTCAACCAAAAAATCCACGTCGCTGTCGGGCTGCTCTTCGCGTCGAGCAACCGATCCAAAGACTCGAATACGCCGTGCCCCGTACTGGCGGCTTAAAGCCAGGATGTTATCGCGCTGGGCATGTAGAGTATCGATCAGCATAGGGACTATAGAAGGCTAGAGCGCATGAGATCGGCTTGACCGGTAAAACGTCCTCAAACTTAATTTTAATTAGGACTGACCGAGTTCCTTAGATCGCCCGTAGGCGGCCCGCACTGCCCCTATCAACGCCGATCGCAGCCCGCCCGCCTCCAGGGCCCCAATGCCCGCAATGGTGGTGCCGCCGGGGCTGGTGACGCGGTCTTTGAGTACAGCGGGGTGCAGGTCGCCCTGGTGCAGCAGTTCGCCGGTACCGCGCACGGTGGCGATCGCCAGCTCCAGCGCCACGTTCCTCGGCAGCCCCACCGCTACGCCGCCATCGGCCAGCGCCTCGACCACCAGCGCAATATAGCCCGGCCCAGACCCCGACAGCGCTGTCACCGCATCCATCTGTGATTCAGGTACCTCGACTACGGTGCCGACGCTGGCAAAGATGGTGCGGGCCTGTTCTCGCTGGGCAAGGCTGACTGCCTCTCCGGCGGCCAGAGCCGTTACCCCAGCCCCCACCGTAGCGGGTGTATTGGGCATCGCTCGCACCACCGCCCAACCCAAGAATTCTTTTTCTAGCCGAGCCAGGGGCACCCCAGCCAAAATCGACAGCAGCAGCGGCGGCTTCTCTCGCTCTGGAAACCTGAGATTTTCTGCTACTGCCCCCAGCATCTGGGGTTTGATCGCCAGCAGTACGGTTTCAGCGGCGTCAATGACAGCTTGATTTTCTGCGCTGGTCTGCACGCCGTAGGTGTGGTGCAGCACCTCTCGTCGGGCTGCCTGGGGGTCACTCACTACTACTGCCCCAGGTTCAAACATCCCCTGATCAAGAAGGCGGGCGATGAGAGCTTCTCCCATCATCCCGCCGCCGATAACCCCAAATGTTGCCTCAGGCATAACTATCCTCACCGACGACTCAACCGCTTACGGTTCTAGTGAAGACAATAACCTAAGGTAGCCCCCGGCACTAGACCGGGGGCAATGATAGTCACGTGTTGATTAAGCGTGGATGCTAGGCCATACGAGCCATGGGCTCGGTACCCCAGGCGGGGGCGGGGGGCATTTGGCCGGGCATGGGCATGCCCTGGGGCTGACCCATAAATACGTCTTCTTCGTACTCGGTGGGGGTGCTCACCTGCACGCAGTTGGGCGTAAACAGGAAGATGCTTTCGCCGATGCGCTCTTGGTGCCCGTCGATGGCGTAGGTGCCGCCCGCCACAAAGTCAACGGCCCGCTGAGCCTGGTCGGGATCCATAATGGTGAGGTTGAGCACCACCGACTTGCGCTCGCGCAGAGCCTGAATGGCCTGGGGCATTTCCTCAAAGGAGCGAGGCTCCATCACCACCACTTCGGAGGTGCCGTTCATGGCACCGGGCATACCAATTACGTTGCTGGCCATCGGGGTCATTCCTGCATCAGTGGGCATCATACGTTCGCGACGGGGGCGGCTCCGGCGAATCTCTTCGGGCTGGGGCTGCACAATCGGCTGGGTGTTCTCTTCCTGGTAGAGGTTTTGGTACTCCTCTCCATCCATTTCTTCGTATTCGTAGTCGTAGTCTGCTGGGTCGTTGAGGCCAACGAAGTCCCGCAGTTTAGAAAACATGTTGCTCACAACTTACACTCCACGATGACTATCACTTTGGTAGACCAACCCCTTGGTCGTTGACCGATGGGGGCATCATGCTCCGGTTATCCGAGGGCCATGATAGCGCCAATTTTCAATTTGCAACGGCTGTTGTGAAAATTGGTGGGGCTGGCCTGGGGCTATGGGGTAGTCAGGCCCTCTAGAAGGGGTGCCGACTGCCTAAACCTAGTTTTATAAACCCAGCGATGAATCAACCCCGTAGGGTGATGCTTCGCTCTGAGCTAGGGCAGGCTTAGGATTTTGCGCTAATATCCTGTACGCAGAATATTGAGTCCACAGTATACACGAAATCAAAAAAAGGAAGGGTCAATTCACAATTAGTTAAAGTTTTTTCTGGCGGTGATTTGGTTTTGCGTCAGATCGTAAATTTCTGCTTGGCAGAATAGGGGGAGTTTAACGGGTTGGCGATCGCCCCAATCCATTGCCCCTTCGCCGTCTCTGCTCCCGATTTGAGTTGGCAAGCGAGGGCGAAAACGACCGCATCCGTCCTTAGGGGAGAGAAGCAGATGGTGGCCGGTTGCCCAACAAAATGGTGCCGAGGCGCACCATAGTGGCTCCACAGGCGATCGCAGTGCCGTAGTCCCCCGACATGCCCATGGAAAGCTGATCGATGTGCAAGCGGTTAAAACCCATTTGATTGAGGGTATCAGCCAGAGATTTTGCCCCGGCGAACACCTCGCGCACCGCATCGTCGCTGGCCCCCTGGGGAGGAATAGTCATCAACCCGCGAATTTTGAGGTGGGTGAGCTGGTCGAACTGGGGCAGCAGAGCCTCTAGCTCAGCCACATCGATACCAAATTTAGGCGGGTCTGGCACCAGCTTGACCTGGAGGCAGCACTGGGGAGTCTTCTCCAGCTCTTGGGCCGCCTGGTCAAGGCGTTCGGCCAGTTTGAGGCTGTCTACCGAGTGAATCCAGTCGAAGTGTTCGACGGCTTTGCGGGCTTTGTTGGTTTGCAGATGGCCAATCAGGTGCCAGGTGATATCGCTCAAGTCGCTGAGGTCGGCCTGTTTGGCGATCGCCTCCTGCACCCGACTTTCGCCAAAATGCCTCACCCCTCGCTCGTAGGCAGCGCGGATTGTCTCCACCGGTAGGAACTTGGTGACCGCAATCAGCACCACCGCAGGGGGGATGCTTTGCCGAATGCGATCAAATTGTTCGGGCAGGGCACCGGGGGCAGCGGTCATTGAAAGGTTTGTTTGTAGGTGTGCTGGAGGCGATCGTAGTCGGCCTGCTGGCCAGCCCGCCGCAAAACCCGCAGGCGACCTTCGAGCATGAGACGGGCGTTGCTGCGACCGAGGGGCTGAAACACCAGCCCCTCGGTGGGAGAATTAGTCACCAAAAAAAACAGCCGCTGAGCATAAAGCGTGGCATACAGCTCTTGGCCGTCGTCTACCATGCACACTCTGAAGAGCAAGCCAAAATTTGGGTGATTGAGATAGGTTTCTGTGCTCATTCAAGTATGAGAGAGGCTCTTCCTTACGACAGGATGATAGTCATGTCTGTTCAATTCGCCACATGCATTCTAGAACCTGGTGTGCTGTATGCACGCATTCTCGGGGATATCGCTCCGCTAATTCCCCCGTACGGCTGATTTATTCCAGACCCAGGGCCAGTAGTTGAGCCCTGGCCTTTTGCAGCGATTCTTGCCATTCCCTGGCGGGATCGCTGTCAGCCACGATACCTGCCCCCACCTGCCCCCAAACGGTAGAGGGTGCCCAGTGGCTCTCAGTATGCCCAACCAGCAGGGTGCGAATTAGGATATTTAGATCGAGATGGCCACGCCTATCTAAATAGCCGCAGGAGCCGTAGAACAGACTGCGTCGCACTGGCTCCAGAGCTTCGATAATTTCCATACAGCGTACCTTAGGACAGCCGGTGATAGTGCCGCCCGGGAAGACGGCGCGGATCAGGTCGATGGCGGTGCGCTGGTGCGGGGCAAGGCTTTCTAACTGCCCCACGACGTTGCTTACCAAATGCATCACGTGGCTGTAGTACTCCACGGTCAGCAGCTCATTGACCTGCACGGTGCCCCACCGGCACACCCGGCCCAGGTCATTGCGTTCGAGATCCACCAGCATGATGTGCTCGGCCCGCTCTTTAGGGTTGCTGAGCAGGGTTTGAGCCAGCTCTGCATCCTGTTCTGGCGTTGCCCCGCGAGGGCGCGTTCCAGCAATGGGGCGGGTCTGGGCCAGGCCATGCTGCAACTTCACCAGCCGCTCGGGTGAGCAGCTAATTACATCGCCCCAGGGGGTGCGCCAGTAGCAGGCAAAGGGCGACGGGTTGATGCGCTGGAGCTGGCGGTACAGCGTCCAGCTGTGGGCTGTGGTCTCGGTTGAGAACCGCAGAGACAGGTTGACCTGAAACACGTCCCCCGCCTGAATATGCTGCTTGGCCCGCAGGACAGCCTGCTGGTACTCTGCCGCCGCCATTCCCAGGGTCACAGCGCGGGGATCGCCCGGCTTCAGGGCAATTAGAGGATCTGCTTCCCCAGGCAGACTGAGCTGTTTCTCTAGACTGTCCAGCGCGGCGGGGGCGGGGGCAAACAGCCACAGCCGCTGGGCCTGGTGGTCGAGTACGGCAAAGGTGGCGGGCTCGTACCACAGGGCGACGGGAAAGGGCAGGGGATCACTATTTATAGTGGGCAGCCGCTCGATCTCCCAGGCCAGGTCGTAGCCCAGCCAGCCCAGCCAGCCGCCGGTAAAGGGCAGTGTTTCTGCTGCATCAGCCTCGTCACCCAAAAGCCGGGGTTGCTCTGCTGCTGTCAGCCGTTCTGCCAGCGTGGGTAAAATGCTCCCCACCGCTGGCGTCCACACCTGTGGAAGCGCTCCGACGTAACGCGGGGGGCCGGCACAGATGGAGTAGCGGCTGTGAGCGGCATGGGGCTGAGCGGCGACCGGGAGCGGGAAAGGACTCTCCAGCAGAGCCACCAGGCTGGCAGGGGTAGGGGGCTGCAGCAGCAGGTCGCCGTAGAGGCACTGAAAGATATCGCTGCCGGTGCGGTGGCCCAGGGGTTGCGATCGCACCCACCAGCCCTGCCCATCGCTCAAAGCTCGCCTCCCCAAACGACTCTGGCCCACCAAAACACCGTCAGCAGCCCCAGGGCAAACCAGTCCCACCGCCGCAGCACCATCTGGTACCAGCGCACCCGGTGCTCGTTGGGGCTGGTGAAGCCGCGCACCTCCATTGCTGCCGCGATCTGCTCGGCCCGCAGCAGCAGGTTTTGCAGCAGCCGCTCCATCACCGCCAGCCACACCTGGGCCGAGCCGCGAAAGCCCAGCTTCTTCCAGTTGATGGCGCGGGTCTGCACCGATCGCACCAAGTTCTGCACCTCCTCTAGCACCAGCGGAATGAACCGCAGGGAAAGGGTCACCGTCAGGGCAATCTCGGTAACGGGTATACGAAACCACCGCAGCGGGGCCATCAGCGCCTCCAGGGCCACGGTGATCTCCTCGGGGGCGGTGGTGAGCAAAAACAGGTTGGTGCCGTAGATCAGGGTAAACAGCAGCGTGCCAATGCGAATGCCCAGATCGAGCGATCGCCGCGTCACCGTAATTGGCCCCCAGTCAAACACCACGTAGCGGTACGCCGTGGGCTGAGGCAGCTCCGGCAGAACCTCCGGGGGATCGTCCAGGGTAGCCATAGCTGCGGGGGTAGGTAGTCGCGGGGTATGCGCCACCTGAAGCCCATCGGGCATGACAAAGGTGAGCAGCATAACAATGGAACTTAGCACCACCAGCCAGCCCATCTGCTGCCGCCACACCCGCGCTGGAATCCACGCCGCCAGGGTGAGCAGCACCAGCAGCGCCACCAGCCCAAACCGCCAGTAGGCATTGGCCAAAATCGGCGTCACCAAAATGCTCATCAGCCAGGCCATCTTCACCCTGGGGTCAAGCCGGTGCAGCCAGGTGACCGGCTGCTCTAGGTAGAGGCCAATGGGTAAAGAGCGAAGAAGATCCATCGAGTTGTAGGTTGGTTTTGACTACCGGCGGCAAGTTGGGATTTTTTTAGATTTTAGATTTTGGATTTGCGATTTTGGCGTCAGGCTATATTGCTACACAAGGCTCTCCGGCGATAAGTTGCCCAGACATCTAGCCAACCATTCCAAAATCTAAAATCGCAAATCCAAAATCCCCTAGACTTTCGTCGCCCGGTTGGGGTTGTTGCGCTCCAGGTCGCGCATGGCCTTGCCCCGCCAAAAAATGCGAATTGGCGTGCCCTCAAAGCCCAGGTTTTCGCGGAACTGCCGCTCCACGTAGCGACGGTAGTTGTCTTTGAGCAGGTGGGGATCATTCACAAACAAGGTGAAAGAAGGAGGCCGCACGGTGACTTGGGTGCCGTAGTAGATGCGGCCCTGGCGACCCTGGCGGGTGGTGGGGGGCGTGTGCCACTTGACCGCGTCTTCGAGCACCTCGTTGACCACCGAGGTGCTGACCCGGCGGCGGTGCTGCTCTACGGCCCCATCCACCAGTTCAAGAATTTTGGGTACCCGCTGGCCGGTTTTAGCGCTGACGAAAATGCGCTTGGCCCAGTCGAGAAAGTTGAGTCGGGCGGCGATTTGGTGGTCAAAGTCGTAGATGGTGTGGCTGTCTTTTTCAACGGCGTCCCACTTGTTGACGACGATGACGCAGGCGCGACCGTCCTCTTCGATGCGGCCCGCCAGCTTCTGGTCTTGCTCGGTGACGCCGTCGAGGGCATCGATCACCAGCAGCACCACGTCGGCGCGGCGAATGGCCTTAAAGGCGCGGTTGATGCCAAAAAACTCGGGGCCGTACTCGACGCTCTTTTTCTTGCGAATGCCGGCGGTGTCGATCAGGCGATAGATTTTGTCGCCGTGCTGCACCTGCATGTCGATCGCATCGCGGGTCGTGCCGGAGATGGGGCTGACAATGGCGCGGGTTTCGCCCACAAAGGCATTGAGCAGGCTCGATTTGCCCACGTTGGGCCGCCCCACGATGGCGACCTTGATCTCCTCCTCGGCGGTTTCTTCGACGGTTTCGGGCAGAAACTCCACCAGGGCGTCGAGCAGTTCCCCGGTGCCGTTGCCGTGGATGCCGGAGACGGCGAAGGGTTCGCCCAGGCCCAGCTCCCAAAACTGGGCCGCCTGCACCAGACCGTTGTCGAGCGATTCGCACTTGTTCACCGCCAGCACCACCGGGACGGACTGCTGCCGCAGCCAGCTGGCAATTTCGCGGTCTGACTCGGTGGGGCCAACCATGCCATCCACTACCAGCACGGCGGCGCTGGCCTCGCTCAGGGCCAGCTGGGCCTGTTCGCGGATGTAGGGCAAAAACTCGGTGTCGTCGTCGAAGACCAGGCCGCCGGTATCGACCACCAGGTAGTCGCGATCGCGCCAAAAGGCGGGCTGGTAGGTGCGATCGCGCGTCACCCCCGGCTGGTCGTAGACAATGGCATCCTGCGCCCCGGCCAAACGGTTCACCAGGGTCGATTTGCCCACATTGGGGCGTCCGATAACTGCAACAATGGGCAGGGGCATGGTTCGATTCTTTTGCGAAAGGGTGAAAGTCAGGGTTCAAAGTACTGGCGACCCTAGGAACTTAAACCCTTTGAACTCGACAAATACTCAATTCTCCCATTGTAGCGATCGGAGAACGGTCTGGGAAACTGGGGTGAGGAAACACCAACCTGTGAGGCCGCATAGGGACCGATCGGAACCATAACGCCGCCAATAGAGCAATCAGATTAGGGCAATTGGCTGGTGCGATATGATCAGGCATGTCTAACCTGCTCGTGCTATGACCCCCGCTGCATTGGTCACAAAGCCCATCAGCCAGCTACAGCTGGCTCCCGGCAGCCTGCTAACGATTCCAAACGTGAGCTGGGATGAGTTTGAGGCAATCCTTCAAGAGCTGGGTAACCACCGGGCGGTGCGGGCCACCTACTTCGAGCAAACCTTAGAACTCATGGTTCCGCTGCCCGAGCACGAAAAGCCTAAAGAAATCATTGGCGACATTGTTAAAACCCTGCTAAAAGCCTCTGGTCGCCGCTACGAACCCTTTGGCTCGACCACGTTTCGTGAGGCTGGAGTCGCTGGGGTGGAGCCCGATGCTTGCTTTTACATTGCCAACTATCAGCCGATGATTGGTCGTCGCCGTTTAGAACCGGGCGATCCGCCGCCCGATCTAGCGATTGAAACCGATGTGACGTCAAAGACAACGCTGGATGCCTACCTGGCCATTGGCGTGCCCGAACTGTGGATTTTTGCCAACGGCAAATTGAACATCTACGTCTTGCAACCAGGTGGTTACATCACCGTTGACGAAAGCCCCACGTTTCCCGGTCTGCCCCTGGCGGAATGGATTGCGACTACGGTGACGCGATCGTGGCAGGTAGGGACATCCCAAGCGCTGGAGGAGCTGGAAGCGCGGATTTAGGTCACTGTGCGGCGGTGGCGGCGGTAGAGAACAAAAGCTGAGAGTGCGATCGCCCCCGCCGACAGAATGTGCACCACGTTAAACGGTGTACCCGGGAAAAACCACGAATCCGTGCGCAAAAACTCAATAAAGAATCGCCCTAGCGGATACCAGATCAAGTAGCCCAGGGCCAAATCGCCCGGCTTGAGCTGCTTTTCAAACCGGCGCGAGATCCAAAACAGCACCGCAAACCCCGCAAAATTCCACAGCGACTCGTAGAGAAACAGCGGATGGAACCGGGTGGCGTCGGGGTACTGGGCCAGGTCGTTGTAGGGAGGGATGCGGTGCTGGGGGTCAATGCGCAGGCCCCAGGGCAGAGTAGTGGGCGGGCCGTAGAGTTCCTGGTTGATGAAGTTGCCCCAGCGGCCAATGGCCTGGGCCAGGGGTAGGCCGAGGGCAATGCCGTCGAGGTAGGGCAGAGGGTTGAGGCGGCGCAGGCGGGCAAAGAGGAAAAGCGCGATTGCTCCAAAGATAAACCCACCAAAAATGTGGATACCGCCGCCCCAGATCTGCAAAATCTGGCCCGGATTTTGCAGGTAGTAGCCCAGCCCCTCTGGCCCACGGGGGGATTGAATGAATACGTAGTACAGCCGCGCCCCAATGAACCCTGGAATCAATATCCAGAACAGCATGTCCCAGAGGTTGTCGGGGTCTTCGCCCTGGCGGGCCACGTAGCGCCCGGCCACCGTCGCCGCCGTGAGAATGGCCGCCAGCATTAGCAGCCCATACCAGCGCAGGGCAAAGGGGCCAAGCTCAAAGATGATCGGGGAGACAGGAGGATACATGGGCTGGAATGGGCTCGAAGGGCAGGCAGGGGAATATTAGGATTGCCTATTCTGGCAAAAATGCTCGGTCTAGGGTTTCTTCGGGAGTGAATGGGCTGGTCTCCGGGAAAAACTCCAGATCTAGTCCCGTTTCGGTAGCCGCTAAATCCCTAGCCTCGGCGTAGCATTCAGCAAAATTTTCCAGCAAGTATGCCTTCAGACTGGGGCTGGTCTGGAGGGCCGACTGGAGCCGACGGCGATGCTCTTTTAGGGTAAATCGCCAGCTGTTAGAGCGTTTTTCAGGCTGGTAGGCATACTTCAGGAGATGCATCAGCACCACAATTAGGTTACTGATTACAGCCCGTTTTTCACTGCGCCCCATATCACCCAGTTCTTCTAATAAGTTGGGCAGATCTAGTTCTGTAAACCGCTGCTCTGCCAACTGCTGGTAGGTCATCTCTAGCCAGAGCGCATAGTCTCGGTCATACAGGTCGCTAAGCTTCGACGGTTTCTGCTTCAAACTCACGACGAGTACCCTCAAGGATATGCTTCAGCTTTTTTATGTGGGGGCACAGTACATATCCCCCACGCCCATAGCTTTTGCATCTGTCAACGATGAAAATATCAAGCTCCCACCGAGTCCATCATAGATGAATCGATTAATCCTCCAGGTAGCCCAGGTCTTCGAGGCGGCGGCGAACATCGGGGTCGTCGTAGTCGGCGGCGCGGGTGAGGGTTGCCTGGGCCAGGGATTGGTCAGAGCGATCGGCGAAGGCTTGCAGGCAGTCTTGCAGCACCTCCACATTCTCCGGCAGGATGGCGCTGAGGTCGAGGGCTTCGGTGGGGTCTTCCAGCACGTCGTAGAGTTCGGCCACGGAGCCCTCAGTTTCGATCAGCTTGTGCTGGCCCATCCAGACGGCGCGACGAATGCGATCGCACCCCATTTCCTTCACCAGCTCCGGCTGGCGCTTCTGCATCAGGTTGACCACGTTCTGGGGCGGAATCGCCTCGGCAAAGACGTAGTCCCGCTGGGGCGCATCCTGGCTGTGGGCCAGATCTAGGGCTAGCTCCCTCTCGTTGGGGATGCCTGCGGCGGCCAGCACCGTGTGAAACAGGCGGCGGGTAGAGACAACGGCATCCACCACTGAACCCTGCTCTAGCCGATTTTGCGGGTCGCGGATGATCAGCGGTACCCGCACCAGCTCGTTGTAGATCGAGAGGCTGTGGCCCATGTACTGCTTTTCGCCCAGGTGCTCGCCGTGGTCGGCGCAGATGATCACCAGGGTGTTGTCGAACTGGCCAGAGGTTTGGAGCCGCTTAAAGAATTCCCCCAGCAGTGCATCCTGGTGGGCAACCTCGGCGTCGTACATGCCGTCGAGGGTTTGCTTTTGCTGGTCGTCTAATGCGCCAGTCAGCGGGGCTAGCCAGCCGTAGACATCGCCGTTGAACCGCTGCAAAAAAGTCTGGGCCTCGCGATCGGCCAGCACGTGGGGGGCAAACTGCTCAATGTAGCGGCGGGGCGGGTGGTAGGGCATGTGGGTGCCCATTAAATTCACGAAGGTGAAGATGGGCTGGTCGGCCCTGGTGCCGGTGCGGTTGATCAGCAGGTTGGCGGTGTCTTCTAGGGATTTCTGGGTGTTGCCCTTAAAGCTCAGGGCCGTCTGCCACAGGGGCACCATCAGCGGCGTAAAGCTGAGCGCTAAAAGCGCATCCGATCGCGCAAAAGCGTCCTGAATCCGGTTCAGCAGCGCCGCCACGTTGCCCTTGAACCACTGGCGATAGCGGCTGACGAGGCCGGGACGGCTACCCGCCTGGTTGGGCTTAGAGGTGAGCAGCCCGCTGTAGTTGAGAAAGCTGGTGAACCCCCGCCGCAGCCCGTTGTTGATGACGCCGACCAGCGGGTTGTTGCAGAACCCGGCGGTGTAGTAGCCGCTGGCTTCGAGGCGCTCGGCGAGAGTCGGTAAATCCTGGGGCAGCACCGAGTACGACTGCACCATGGTGTGCTCGGAGGGGTACAGCCCCGTGAACATGGAGGCGTGGGAGGGCACCGTCCACTGGGCGGCAGAAACCGCTTGGGTGAAGCGGGTGGCCTGGGCTGCGATCGCATCTAGATGCGGCGAGGTCGGCTGGTCGTAGCCGTAGCAGGAGAGGCGATCGGCCCGCTGGGTGTCGAGCACAAGGAAGAGAATATCGGGGCGTGCAGCCATGGGGTTTAGCCAACGAGTCAACGGTTGCCAAGTCCCATCGTAAACAGAAGCGTTCTCAATTGTCTTAGCCAGGAGTTAGAGATTCTATCTGTGGAGAGACTTTTCCCATTAGCCCAGCTGAGCCAGGGTATGGGGGCGAGCGCCACAATCGCGCTCAGCTCGGCAACACCAGCTTCACCAAAAAGGCCGCCGCGTTGATAATTAGGGCCACCGTAGCTGAGATCAGTAGCGCAAAGGCGAGCTGTACCACCCAGTGCATACCATTTTCGTAGTTGTCCAGGCGATCGTTAAAGCGGCCAATATCATCCGTCAACTTGTCGATTGCTGCGGCATTTCTATCAATGGCTGCGGCACTTTTTTCGACTAGCGCTTCAATGCAATCGAGACGGTCATTGCTGGTGGCCATAGCACAGCAGAGAGCTTTCCCCATTATCACCCAGACGTAGGGTGGGCTATGCCCACCGTTAACCCTGGCTACAGTCCCCTAGATCTGTGGACGGTTGGCTGTGGCCGTGGTCTAGGAGCTACCTACTAACCGCAGAGTCGATGGTGGGCATAGCCCACCCTACGCTAGGACTGTTTAGGCGGCCAGGATTTGGTCATCGAGGGTAAAATCAACGTCGGCGCTGTCTGCACCAGAGGCCAGGTAGTCGTTCTGGAACGAGTCCTTGAGTCCGGTAACCAGGTCGTAGGTAGGTGCCCAGCCCAGCTCGGCCTGGGCTTTGTCGATCGCCGTAAAGAAGTGCTGCACCCGCATGGGGAAAGCCTTCGCCTTGCCGAAGTCAAAGGCTTTGGGGTCGTAGTGAACAAGCTTGAGGTGGTTGGGATCTTTCCCCGCCGCTGTGGCGCAGGCGCGGGCCAGCCCGTCGAAGGTGACCGCCTTTTCGCCGGAAATATTGTAGATCTGGCCGATCGCCGTTTCGTTGCCCAGCACCGCCGCCATTGCCGCCGCCAGATCCTGCACGTGGCCCAGCTGGGTGAGGTGCATGCCGTTGCCGGGAATGGGCACGGGGCGATCGCGCACCACCCGGTCAAAGAACCATTGCTCTAGCGGGTTGTAGTTCTGCGGGCCGTAGATATAGACCGGGCGCACCGAGGTAAAGGGCACCCCTTGCTCTTGCAGGTAGGCCTCGGTTTCAAACTTGCCCCGGTGGCGGCTTTTAGGGTCCACCGCGTCGCCTTCGATGTGGGGCATCTGGTCCGATTTGAGGTACACCCCAGCGGAGCTGACATAGACAAAATGCTGGAGTTTGCCCCGAAACATTTCAATCAAAGGCTGGGTATCGCTCAGCTCGCGCCCGTTGTTGTCGAAGATGGCGTCGAAACTTTCGCCCGCCAGCTGCTTGAGGCTGCTGGGGTCGGTGCGATCGCCCACAATGGTCGGCACCCCCGCGACTGGGGCGGGGCGGTTGCCCCGGTTGAACAGCACCACCTCGTGGCCCTGCTCAATCAACAGCTTGGTGAGATAGACCCCAATAAACCGGGTGCCACCCATAACCAGTACGCGCATAGCCCTCTCCTTTCTGCTAATCAGCGGCCCCAGACCGTGCTGTAAGACCCGCTGAACTTGATGTATGTATATTAAGCTGCGCCGATCCCCTCTATTCTCTCGAAGAATCAGGGGATTTGCGCTCAATTTGCGCTCAACGGCGTTAAGCAAAACGGTAGATAACCGCCCAGGTCTTACGCTACGGGGGGAAGCCGCCTAAAATGTTATGAGTTGAGCACCGGCCTCAGCACCCTACGCGAGATAGCCTCTACATGCGTGAGCTGGACAACGCCTATCGAATTCTAGAGCTAGAGCCTGGTGCCTCCCTGGAGGATATCAACCAGGCTTACAAAGACCTGGTGTTTGTCTGGCACCCCGATCGCATTCCCCAGGACAACGAGCGGCTGTACCAAAAGGCTCAGGACAAGATTAAGGCGCTGAACCAGGCGCGGGACTTGCTGCGATCGCACAGTCGCAACGGTCGCAGCAGCGCCAGTTCATCTAGCCGCTACGGCACCGCCAGCAGCAGCTACCGCCCCTCGACGGCCAGCAACTACGGCAGCAGCGACTATCGCTCTGCCTACAGCAACGGCTACAACAGCAACGGCTACGGTAGCGCCAAACCCCAAGAGGCCGACACGCGATCGGCGTCCCACAACCGCTACTACCGCTACCAGCGCAGCACCTACGGCGGTAGCTACTACGGTGCCAGCCAGGGCGACGGTACCGCTTCGTCTAGCTCTGGCACCTCCAGCGGTGGCACCTCTGCTTCAGAGGCTAGTACCGGGCAAGCGCAAACCTATCGCCAGCGGCGCGATGCAGCAGCGGGGGTAGGCGGCGACAAAACCGCCAGCGCCAACGGCAGCTCAAGCCATCAGAGCCAGGCTAGCGCCACCAACGGCAACGCCGCCCAGGGTAAAACCAGCAGCCCGGCCAAACCCAAACCCGCTGATGACGCTTACAACAGCTACAACGCCCACACCCGCAATGGAGCTGCTAGCACCCACCGATCGCGCCAAAGCCCCGACCTCAGCGGCACCGACATGAGCGGGGCCAATCTGCGCGAAAAAGACTTTGGCGGCCGCAACCTCAGCGAGGCCAATCTCAGCGGCGCTGACCTCAGCGATGCCTTTTTGCACAAGGTTAACCTCAACCGCGCCAACCTCAGCAAGGCCAAGCTGTTTCGCGCCAACCTGCTCCAGGCCGACCTCAGCCACGCCAACCTGCGCGAAGCCGACCTGATCGGCGCAGACTTTAGCGGAGCCGACCTCAGCGGGGCCGACCTCAGCGGGGCCAAGGTGGCCGTTGGGGGGCGCACCATGGTCAAGCTCACCGGCACTATCCTCACCGGGGCGATCATGCCCGATGGCTCGATTCATGACTAGTGGTCAGTCAAGTTACTAGTGTTCAGTCAAGTTAAATGTGACGGGTTAACGGGGTGACGGTCTACGGTAAACGGTAAACGGCTCGCCTTAAATCGCTTACCGCGAACCTTGAACCCCAGTGCATGGTTTGGTCATCGTTACCCTGCACCGTGTCCATGCGGCGATGGAGGCCGCATTTAACGCGGCGCTGGCCGAGGTGGGCCTCAGCGCTGCCCAGTGGGATATTCTGCGGCTGCTGCACCACAGCCCAGGGGCCTCAGGAGCCGACATTGCTCGCTATGCCAGGGTGACTCCCCAGGCGGTGACCACCATGCTGCGGCGATTGGAGAAGGCTGGGCTGCTGCGGCGGCAGGCGGCCAACAAGGGGCGCGCGGTGGGTTCTTACCTAAGTCCTAGAGGGGAGGCGGCGCTGCGGGAGGGCGATCGCATTGCCGCCCAGAGCGAGGCCCAGGTCACCTTGGCGTTTACCCCAGACCAGCAGGCCCGGTTCCAGGCCGATCTGGAGCGCTGCCTGTCGGTTCTAGATTCTGGTCTAGATCCCGGTGGTCAGCCAGAATAGCTCGTCTACGGTACTTGCGGCCCGGTGGCGATCGCCTGGACGGCCTCGGGCAAAATCAGCATGGCATCGCCAAAGGAATAGAAGCGATAGTCCTGCTCAATGGCGGTTTCGTAGAGTTCCAGCAGGCGCTCTCGCCCCACCAGAGCACTGACTAGCATCAGCAGGCTGGATCCCGGCAGGTGAAAGTTGGTAATCAACCCATCGATCGCCCGGTACCGGTACCCAGGGTAGATAAACAGGTTGACCTTGCCCCGGTAGGGTTGCAGTTCGCCCTCCTGGGCAGCGCCCTCTAAGGCCCGCACCACTGTCGTTCCGACCGCAATCACGCGCCCGCCTCGGGCTTTGGTGGCGGCGATCTGCGCTACGGTCTCCGCCGAGACATCGATCCATTCGCCGTGCATTTTGTGGTCGAGAATGTTGTCGGTCTCCACCGGGCGAAAGGTGCCGACGCCGACGTGCAGGGTGATGTGCGATCGCCCCACGCCCCGTTCCTCCAGCCGCTCCAACAACTCTGGGGTAAAGTGCAGCCCCGCCGTCGGGGCCGCCACCGCCCCAGGGTTTTCGGCATAGACCGTCTGGTACTGGTCGGGGGAGGCCGCCCTGTCGGTAATGTAGGGCGGCAGGGGAACTTCCCCCAGGTGCTCAAACAGGGTAAACAGAGGTGTTTTGCCAGAGTATTTAAACTTCAACAGGCGACCGTTGGTCTCTGGGTCGGTGGCCAGCACCTGGGCCACCAGGTCGGGCTGATCCGGGTTAGGGCCAAAATGTACCGTGGCCCCTGGCTTGAGGCGACGACCGGGGCGCACCAGGGCCAGCCACTGGTCATTGCCCTGCTCTTCTAACAAAAACACCTCCACCTGGGCACCGCTGGGTTTGTACCCCAGCAGCCGCGCCGGGATGACACGGGTGTCGTTGAGAACGAGCAGATCGCCGGGTTGCAGTAGGGCGGGCAGGTCGCGAAAGTGTTGATGACAGTGGGTAGTAGGGCTCTCGACCACCAGCAGCCGAGAGGCATCCCTGGGGGTAACGGGGGTTTGGGCAATTTTTTCTGGCGGCAGAGAATATTGATAAGCCGCCAGGGAATACTCAGGAGAATTGCTGACATCTGTTGGGGCCAGTCTTTGAAGATCGCTCATGGCCTAGCCAGGTTGGGGGGATACACCCAGGTGAGGTAGGGGGACTTAACCCTAACCGTTCCAGGGCCAGTCCAAGACAATAAGAACTGTAGCACCTGTCTAAAGGTCAACGATGGAATACACCTACTATCTCGCCAATGCCAGTTTGACCCTCCGCGTGGTTGAACATCTGCTGGGCACCCCGAGATTGCCCCTGGAGTTCATGACGGTGATTCATCAGATTGATGGATGGGTCATTCGGGTCAAGATGAATGACAATATCGGCATCCCCGACGCCGAAGATTTTCGCGCCTACATGAATGAGCTAGGGGTAGCCTACGACCCCGGCATTCGAGTGCGGATGGCCCTGTGGGGGCTAGAGACCGGGCAGTCCCCCATCGATGTGATGCGCCGCTACCAGGTGGCGATCGTCTCCCACGGCAAGCCCGATCGCGAAGAAATCGAAGCCTTTCGTCGGCAGTTTGTCATGGGCCTGGGCTACTGCCCCGAAACCCTGGCCTGATCGGTTTGCAGGGGCACCGGCCGGTGCGCTCTGCCCATTGCAAGACATGTCCTTTGGGGGCAGGGTTAACCTGCCCCTATTTTTTGACCCATAGGGCCAGCCCGCCGCTGCGCCCACGGGCGGCAATGTAGCCCTCTTGAGCCGCAAAAAAGGAGAAAAACGGTAGTTTAGCCACCGAAGTAGCGGCAAAGTCGCCTGCTTTGGCGGCTTTGCTGCGCAATGGTAGATTCACCACCGTCAAACCGCCCGCTAGCACCTGAAGGCGAACGAAATCGAAAGCCAGCAGGTTTTTCTTGGGCAAAAGTTTGGCTGGCCCGGTAAACCGCAGGCGGGTTGGCCCCACCTGAAGCTGGTTTTGAATGGTTAGCTGACCTTCGTCATCGTGGCTAAAGCCAAGAGTGGCGATCGCCACTCTTGGCAGATAAAACCCCCTACCCTGGGGGTTTCCTGCTTTGTAGGCTGGCTTTTGGGGAGCCGTAAACCGCAGTCGCCAGGTACCCAAAAGATCTTCAGGGAAAAACTGCCGTCGCTCTGCCTTGGCTTGCCGCTCGGCGTCTAGCAGGGCGGTTGTCACTTGCTGAGCGCTGGGTTTTGCCCCAGAGGCAGCGGCCTCTAGCACTTGGATGGCAGGTAGAGCGGCACTGTCGATGGCGGGCATAGGGTTCCCAGCAGATAGGTTTGGTCAACCCGCAGCGAGAGCAGGGCTCGCCACGCTCCACCAGGTTGACCCGGCCAGCGGTTGACGGTTGATTAGATTTATTATGCCAGGGCGGGGCTGGGCGATCGCCTTCAGCCCGGTCTTTGCCTCCGGCTCTGGCATAATAGGAGCCTGTTCCCTACGGCCCGGTGCGCTGCTATGGCTACCACTCCGCGATCGCCCCTGCTGCGCCATCCAGCGGCTAAATCTACCGCCAACGTGTCTATGGTGCTGATGGGGGTGGGGCTCGTCATTACCGTGGCGTTTGTTCTAATTGCGCTGCTCGCGCCGCTAATGCAGAGCTGGGGCTGGATTTTGAACCCCACGACCGCGCTGCAGAACCCCATTCACCAGCCCCCCGGTGGCGACCACTGGTTTGGCACCACTCGCCAGGGCTACGACGTGTTTAGCCGCACCCTGTTTGGCACCCGCGCCGCCTGGCAGGTGGTGCTGCTGGCCACCCTGCTGAGCGTGGCGGTGGGGGTGCCCCTGGGTATGGTCAGCGGCTATCTGGGCGGCTGGCTCGATCGCGCCCTGCTGTTTTTTATGGACACGATCTACACCCTGCCGGGGCTGCTGCTGTCGGTTACCCTGGCCTTTGTGGTGGGGCGGGGGGTGGTCAATGCGGCGATCGCCCTCAGCATTGCCTACATTCCCCAGTACTACCGGGTGGTGCGCAACCACACCGTCAGCGTCAAAACCGAGCTGTTTGTCGAAGCGGCCCAGGCCATGGGAGCCGACCCCTGGACGGTGCTGACACGCTACCTGTTTCTCAACGTGATTCAGAGCGTGCCGGTGCTGTTTACCCTCAACGCCGCCGACGCAATTCTGGTGCTGGGGGGGCTGGGGTTTCTGGGGTTGGGCCTGCCCGAGCAGGTGCCCGAGTGGGGAGCCGACATTCGCCAGGCCCTCGACGCGCTGCCCACGGGCATCTGGTGGACGGCGCTGTTTCCGGGGCTAGCGCTGACTCTGATGGTGACGGGGCTTTCGTTGGTGGGCGAGGGGCTAAACGAGTTGATGAACCCCCTGCTGCGCCGCGAAAACTGGCGCTAAGACTCAGGGCACTTCTAGAAAAGAGAATCTCCGCTTTATCCGACGGCTGTAGCTACCGTAGGGTGGGCACTGCCCACCATGGGGGAGAAACTTGTCCAGCAGTCTCCTAAACACGTCCAGGTCTAGCCCGCAACGCGGTAAAGGAATACAGCAGCAGCGCCGCCCAAATGCAGCCGAAGGTAACAGCGTGAACGGGGGTAAAGGGTTCACCGTACACAAACACCCCCAGCAGCAGCGACAGCGATGGAGCCAGATACTGAAAAAAGCCCAGGGTCGCCAGGGTCAGCCGTTTAGCCGCCTTGTTGAACCACAGCAGCGGCATAGAAGTCACCACCCCCGCCCCAATAAATAGCAGGGTAGTGGGCAGACTTTCCCCAAAATGCCCCTGGCCGCTGGCGGCAAGCCAGCCCACCAGCAGCAGCACCAGGGGGGTAATCAGCAGAGTTTCAACCGCGAGGCCCGCCAAAGGGGCCACGGCCACCACCTTGCGCAGCAGACCGTAAAACGCAAAGGAAATGGCCAGGGCTAGGGCAATCCACGGCACGGTGCCCAGCTGCCAAATGAAGTACCCCACCCCCACCACCGCCAGCGCGACGGCCACCTGCTGCCCCCGGTACAGGCGCTCCTTGAGAAAGACAAACCCCAGCAGCACCGTCACCAGGGGGTTGATGTAGTAGCCCAGGCTGGCCTCGACGACGCGATCGCTATTCACCCCGTAGATGTACAGCCCCCAATTGAAGGTCAGCAGGCTGGCGGTGAGCAGCAGCACGAGCACTTTACGGGGCGACTTCAGCAGCGCTACCAGATCCCCCAGCCGCCGCTGCACCAGCAGTATGCCCACCAAAAACACCGCCGACCAGATCATCCGGTGGCTGAGCACCTCCACGGCAGAGGCCATGCCCAACAGCTTCCAGTAGGCGGGCAGTAGCCCCCAGGCGCTGTAGGCCAGCAGGGCATAGATCGGCCCGAAGCTGGCCTCGGAGCGCCCACTGGGGGCAGCAGATGCAGGGTTAGGTAAGGTCAAAGAAGCAATGGCCACTCAAACCATCTATCTTAGCGGTCAGGGTTGCCTGTGGTGAATGGGCAGCCGCACCACCATAGTCGTGCCGACCTCGGGCTGACTGCGGGCCACGATGGTACCGCCGCAGTACAGCAGCAGCTGCTGCACAATTGACAATCCCAGACCTGCTCCGTCGGTTTCGTCGGCAGGCAGGTTGCGGCCCCGGTAGAAGTGCTCAAAAATGTGGGGCAGATCGCTGGCTGAAATCCCCATGCCTGTGTCGCGCACTTCAATTTGGGCGTAGTCGGCGGTGCTAGAGGCGGTCACCCAGACCTGACCGCCGCTGGGGGTGTATTTAAGGCTGTTGTTGAGCAGGTGAATCATCACCTGGCGCAGCCAGCTGTCGGGGCAGAGCACCGCTGGCACCTGGCTGGGAATGGTGTAGGCCAGCATAATGCCCTTTTCCTCGGCCAGGGGCTGGTAGGTGCTGACCACCGGGGGTACCGTTTCCGACAGATTCAGCGGATCGAGCTGGGCCTGGCTGACGCTGGTTTCCATTTGCAGCAGGTTGAGCACGCCGCTGATCAGGGCGCTCTGGCGATCGCACTCATGGCTGATCATGCCCATGTAGCGCTGCCGCTGGGGCGGCTTGAGGTGGGGCGAGTCGAGCAGTGTCAGGGCCGTTTTGATGGTGGTGAGCGGGGTGCGCAGTTCCTGGCCAACGGTGTTGAGAAAGTCATCCTTGAGGCGCAGGGTGTTGATCAACACCTCGTTTTGGGATGACAAACTCGACATATTCAACGCCTGACGGCGGTAAGTCGAAGCTGACTGGCGCAGGTGTTCCTGACGCTTGAGCTGCCAGTTCAGCCAGCGATCGACCAGGCTTAGGTAAGCGGGGGTGAGCAACTGAGTAGGGCGCAGCTGCGGCCAATGCTGCGTTAGATCGGCCAGGTCGATCTCGGCCTCGGCGAGGGCCACACCCTGATCCATCTGGTGACGAATGGCGCTCACCACCGTTGCCACCAGATCGGGGTTGATAGAACAACAGACCGATAGGTACGACGATCGCGCCGCCATCGCCTCGTCTAGCGGTGGGGAGCCGTCATCGTCCTCCTCTGAGTCGCGTTGGTCGTGTTGGTCGCGCTGGCTGTCTGGGGTCAGCCGCTGATTGTTGCTGAGGGGTTTGGCCGACAACGGTTGTAATCGATGGGCCACCAGCATGGCCGCAAAGGACTCAGACTGGATCACCACAAAGTAGTCGCCTCGCCAGGTATAGCTGGGCAGGGGCACCACCGTCTCACTGCCGAGGCTAGGGGGCGAGGCTGAGTCAGCGCGCACAAACCGCAGCACCCGGTGGGGCACCACCAACCCCTGGGCGTAGCGCGATAGATCCTCATTCCAGGGCTCGCCCACCGGCAGCTTCACCAACAGGTGGGCTTGAATGTCGTGGGCTTCAAGGAATTCTACTGTTGACTGTAGAATCGCCCTAAACCCCTTGGGTTTTACCTGGACATAGTCTGGGGCTGCCGCACTGAGCTGTAGAAGCCGGTGCAGCGACACCTCTTGCTCTTGGTAAGACTGCATGGTGCTCCAACGGGCCGGGGCCAGGCTAGCGCCCACCAAAGTTTAGATCAGCACTAACACTTATTAGAGTATCTTTAACCACCGAGAATGGCGGCGAGAATGTTGCGTGTATTCACACAAAACCTACACTTTAGGGTCAAAACGTCAACCTCAATACTTTTTTTCGAGGAAATGGCGGGCCTGTTCGCGATCGTCAAAGTGAATTTTTTCGGTGCCGAGAATCTGGTAGTCTTCGTGGCCCTTGCCCGCAATTAGAATGCCGTCGCCGGGCTGGGCCATGGCAATGGCAGAGGCAATGGCGGTAGCGCGATCGCCCACCACCTGATCCGCCCCTAGCTCCGCCGGAATGCCCGCCACCACATCCTGCAAAATCTGCTCGGGGTCTTCGGTGCGGGGGTTGTCGGAGGTGACCACCACCACATCGGCCAGCTCGTAGGCGATGCGGCCCATCTGGGGGCGCTTGGTGCGATCGCGATCGCCGCCGCAGCCAAACACGCAGATCAGCCGCCCGGGCACAAAGGGCCGCGCCGCCGTCAGGGAATTCTTCAGGCTGTCCGGCGTGTGGGCATAGTCCACAATTACGCTGATGTCTTGGCTCTCAGAAACCTTCACCTGCTCCATGCGCCCCGGCACGCCGCCAAAGCCGGGCAGGGCCGCCGCGATCGTGTCTAGGGCAACGCCCAAGTGCAGCGCCGCCCCCACCGATGCCAGCAGATTCTCCAGGTTAAACTGCCCCACCAGCGGCGAGCTAAAGGGCACGGTACCCACCGGGGTCTTGAGGGTGCCAGTGACGCCGTTGGCCTGGTAGGTGAGATCGCCCGTGTATAGGTCAGCATTGGGGTTTTGGGTGCTGTAGGTCCAGACGCGATCGCGGGGCAGCTGAGCCACCAGTCTCTCTCCGTAGGGCGTATCGATATTCACCACCGCTCGACCCGCCAGATAGGCCTCGCTAAACAGCAGCGCCTTGGCCTGGAAGTAGTCTTCCATGTCGCGGTGGTAGTCGAGGTGGTCTTGGGTGAGGTTGGTGAACACCGCCACTTCAAAGGGACAGCCCCACACCCGCTTTTGGGCCAGCGCGTGGGAGCTGACCTCCAGCACGGCATAGCGACAGCCTGCATCCCTGGCCGTGGCCAACTCAGCCTGAAGCTCAACCGCAAAGGGCGTGGTGTAGAGAGCAGTTTTCTGATGCCCCGGCCAGCGGGTGTAAAGCGTTCCTAGCAAGGCCGTGGGCTGATTTGAAGCATTCAACAAATGCTCGATCAGGTGGGTGGTGGTGGTTTTGCCGTTGGTGCCCGTCACCCCCACCAGGCCCATCTGGCGGGCGGGGTAGTTGTAGAACCGAGCGGCCACTTCAGCACAAGCCACCGACATATCGGTCATGGGCACCACGCAGGCCTCGCCCTCGGATGGACGAGCCTGTAAAGCCTGAGCAGACACCAGGGCCGCCGCCGCCCCCGCTTCCACAGCGCTGGGCCAAAATTCGCCGCCATCCACTCGCGTGCCCGGCATGCCAATGAATACATCCCCCGGCTGGCAGGCATGGGAATTGGTGCACAGTCCCTTGATGTCAGGGTCGTTTCCTTCAGCTAGCGTGAATCCGGCATCGATCAATCCAGCGGGCAGGCCCTCAAGCAGGTGGCGCAGCTTCATGTCAGCAACTCCTCACATCATTGAAGTTGCCCTATTCTGCCTTACTCTGGCCCAGATAAGTCTGTATCAATTGCTCCACCTTGGCCTGGGGTGCCCTGGGCGACAGGCGCGGCAGGGGAATTTCTTGGGTGCCCGATTCTGTCTGGAGCACCTGACACAGCACCGGAATTTCGTACTGGTAGCGCTGAAACCAGTCGTCGCGGGTGGTGATGTCGCGCACCTCTAGATCAAAGGGCAGGTGGGCGGCGGCAGCGAGTTTTTCTTCTAGCCCCTCGCACAGGTGGCAGCCGGGCTTGCTGTAGAGCACAAATTTGGTCACGGGGTCAGTTACGGGAAGGGCGGTTACTGCGCGATCGCTCGGTAGGCGCTGGGGGTGGTGCCGGTGGCCTGGCGAAACTGTTTGCTCAGGTGGCTATGGCTGTTAAACCCACACTGCAGGGCGATTTCCACAATAGAGTGGTTGGTTTGTTTCAACAACTGCTTGGCCCGCTCGACCCGCTGTTGCAGCACGTACTGGTAGGGGGCCACCCCTATGGCCTGTTTAAACTGATGGCTGAAATGGAAGGGGCTGAGGCCGGCGATCGCCGCCAAATCCGCCAGCTTAAGATCGGCATCCAGGGCTTCGTGGATGTGATCTAACACGGGCAAGAGCTGACGTGGGGGAAGCCCCCCCGGGTGGATTTGCAGTTGCGGCCTGGCCACCGCGTACTGCCGCAGCAAGTGTACCGCCAGTAGGTTGGTCAGTGACTCGACGTAGAGCTGGCCGCCGGGGTTGGCCTGGTTGAGTTCGTCGAGCAGCATCAGGGCGATCGCCTCTAGCCGCCCATCCCGCAGGCGAAATTCTGGAATGAGTTCGATGCGATCGGGGTTGAGCCCCAGAGCTTCTTGCGCGACGGTGGCCACAAAGCCGGAGTCAAGCCGCAGCTCAACGTAGTGGTCGTCATCATCCCAGCGAGCAAAAAACGGCGTCTGGGCTGGCGTAATGGAAATATCGCCTTTGCCGTAGAGACTGCTGTGGGTTTTGCCGTCTTTAATCTGCAAAAACCGCACCGGACGCGCCGCCAACGACACACAAACCGTATGGTCTGCCTCTGAGGCGATCTGGCACTCCCCCGGCGGGTGCTGAAACTGCCCCACCTGAAGGTGCTCCCAGCCCAAGTCTCGACTCGACAGAGTGGGTAGGCAGGTAAACTCAGCGCTATCTGCCCCCAGGCGGTTTTGCAACCCCTTAACAGGCCTGGTTTTAGCTGCATTCATAGCTAATTCTCCATCGGCGACAGCTGAGGCCAGGCCCGTCTGCCCAGCCCCTCAAGTCTATCTGGCAGAATGGGACAATAGGTGAGTTTCCACTCTCAATAGCGGCAGAGAAAAGCGATGACCCCTCATGTGGCAATTGCAAAATGGACTCTTGAGGACTACCACCAAATGATTGCGGCGGGCATTCTCAGCGATCGCCGGGTGGAGCTTTTGAACGGAGAAATCATTGAACTGCCCCCCGAAGGAGAACCCCACGCCTACTACACCAGCACAGTTGGCAATTACCTGAGGACATTACTGGGCAATCGCGCTCAAATTAGTGAGGGGCACCCGATCACGATTCCGGCCACGCAATCAGAGCCGGAGCCCGATATTGCCGTCGTGCAGCCCTTGGGTCGGGAATATCTCAGGCACCATCCCTACCCAGAAAACGTCTTTTGGTTGATTGAGTTTTCCAACACTAGCCTTAAAAAAGATTCTGACCCCAAGGCCAGGGCCTACGCCGCCGCAGGCATCCCTGACTATTGGATCGTCAACCTCCAGACCATGGAGTTGATCATCATGCGTGACCCGGCTGATGGGTGCTACCGATCCCAAAACACGCTCACCGAAGGCACCATTGCGCCGATCGCATTTCCTGATATCTCCATCTCTGTAAGACGATTACTGGATTAGTCATCGGTTCACCGCAAGATTTTGACAGTCCCCCAAGAATCAAATAGCGCCCCGCTATTCAGGTTTTCTAGGCTAAACGGGTACTGACCTGGAGGCCCTATGGCGCACCTATTGCATATCGATTCCAGCCCGAGGGGGGAGCGATCGCACTCTCGCCGCATGACCCGCGAATTTGTCGAAGCCTGGAAACAGACCCATCCCCACGACACCGTTACCTACCGTGATGTCGGTCGCCAGCCCGTACCCCATGTGGACGAGCCCTGGGTTGTTGCCGCCTATACTCCCGAGGAGCAGCGATCGCCCGAGCTGCGGGAGGCGATTCGGGAGAGCGATCGCCTGATCGACGAACTGATCGCCGCCGACATTGTGGTCGTGGGGTGCCCCATGTACAACTTCAGCATCCCCAGCACCTTCAAAGCCTACATCGACCAAATCGTTCGCATTGGCCGCACCTTTGCGATCGACCCCGACGATGCCGAAGACCCCTACAAACCTCTGCTCCAGGGCAAAAGAATGTTTGTCATTACGGCGCGCGGTAGCTCAGGGTTTGGCCCTGGCGATCGCTACGGCTTCATGAACCACCAAGACCCCTACCTGCGGGTGGCCTTTGGCTTCATCGGCATCACCGACATTACCTTTGTGCATGTGGAAAATGACGAGCACAGCAGCGAAAGCCTAGCCGCCTCCATCGCCGCAGCCCGTCATCAAATTATGGATCTAGCCGCAGCCTAGGCCAGGAAATGTTGAGTTTTGAGTTTTGAATTGAGATCCCCAACTCATACGAAATCCGCTTTGGTAAGCCCCGATTCATCATCAGGAACCGCGTAGGGGCGTAGCATGCTACGCCCCTACAAAGCGGGTGTATTCAAGTAGGATTCGGTATCAGCACTCAAAACTCAGCACTTAAAACTCCACCTCCCCCATCTCTCCCATGACTCCCGACTCCTGGCTCTTTCCCCTCAAACTCTGCACCGCCCTCGGCTGCGGATTAGTTGCAGGCGTCTTCTTCGCCTTTTCTACCTTTGTAATGCAAGCCCTAGGTCAGCAACCGCCCGCCCAGGGCATCGCCACCATGCAGTCAATTAACATCACCGTGATCAACCCCTGGTTTATGGGCGTGCTGTTTGGCACCGCTTTGACCTGTATAGCCCTGACAACAGCCGCTTTGGCTCAAGGCGATCAACCCGGTGCCGGTTACTTAGTCGTTGGCAGCCTGCTGTATCTGGTCGGCACTATCGCGGTGACGATGGCCTTTAATGTGCCGCTTAATGAGGCCCTGGCTGTGGTAAAACCAGACAGTACCGAGGGCATCACTCTTTAGGCTCAATACCTCACCACATGGACGCTGTGGAACCATGTGCGAACCGTGGCGGCCCTGGGTGCGGCGGCCCTGCTGACTCTCTCGCTGTAAACTCTAGGGATAGGTGTATGGATTGTGCTCGTCAGTGGTTGTGGGGGTTGGTCGCGACCAGCGCTGTCCTTCTCCCCATTTCGTCTACCCCTGCAGCGATTGAGCCTGAATCGACCGCTCCCTTAGTCGCTCAGCGGTCAGCCTCGGTCGAAGAACGCTTCGCCCAGCACTTCCAGGAGCTTGGGGTAGAAGGGGCAATTATCATCCACGACTTGAACCAGAATGTAACCTACGAGCACAACCGCGATCGCAACCGTCAACCCTTTCTTCCCGCCTCTACGTTCAAAATTCTCAATTCGCTAATTGCGCTCGAAACGGGCGTTGTGTCGAGCGATTTAGCTATTTTGACCTGGGACGGCCTTGAGCGCATGGTGCCCGCCTGGAATCGAGATCAAAATATGTGGACGGCCTTTAATCTTTCCGCCGTCTGGTTTTACCAGGTGCTGGCCCGGCGCATTGGCCACGATCGCATGCAGCAGTGGGTCAACGCAGCGGGCTACGGCAATCAAACCATTGGCAGCCCCGATGCGATCGATAGTTTTTGGCTGGAGGGCGAGCTGCGGATTACGCCCCAGCAGCAGATTGAGTTTTTGCAGCGCCTGTATCGCAACGAACTGCCGTTTTCTGAACAGGTAGTGGCTACAGTAAAAGACATCATGATCGTCGAGCGCACCCCAAACTACACCCTGCGCGCCAAGACCGGTTGGGCTGGCTTTGGGGAGAGCGCTCAACCTCAAACTGGCTGGTACGTCGGCTATCTAGACCAGGGCGAAAATGTCTACCTGTTTGCCACCAACATCGACATTCGTAACGATGCTGATGGCCCCGCCAGACTCGACCTGACCCGGCGCTGCTTCGAAAGCCTAAACCTTTTGTAGCAACCAATTGATGCCATCAAAATTGACATCACAGATCTCACTGAAATCAAGTACATCGCTATGATTCCTCCCTACTTCTTGCTAAAGGGGGGAGTACACCGTGAGCCTTTTACCCACCGCTGCACCCGAGAGCAATGCTCCACTCAACGACCAGTCAGAGGTGCGATCGCCGACTGAATCCAGGCTATTAATAGAAAAAAGGGGCGGCACTGAACACAAGTATAAATCAAAAAACCAACGCCTCTCGACAAGAGAAACGACCGCTTCCCCTACCCAGATTCATGCCTTAATTTAGAAAAGCCAAAAAAATAAAACTCCCGCGATAGTTCTGTAAATAGGGATACCGCCCAGAAGAATTTTGCACTTTTCGGAAGTGAGAGCCTCTGAAAAGTGCTGAAATGACAGACTGCTGCGTGTTTCAATTTATGGTGACAGATACGGATGGATGAATTATGGCTGAGGTTTTAAGTTTTTATGGAGAATTTTCTCCGTCGACAATCGCAATTAAATCGAATTCAGTGAAAGTTGTCGGAGATGGCTTCTGTGAGTTAACGGACAAGGGGTTGAGAATTCAAGGATTCAAAGATAATCGGCTCAGTAAAATCGATTGGGTCAATGCAATTTTCTGGGTGCTATTCAGCTTTGTCGCTGGGTTTTTCATTTTCTTTTTTTGGCTCACCGGGCTAGGATATGCAATTGGGTTGATTTATTTAAGCAAGCAGAAAAATAAGCGTGGTAAGCGAATTGATGTTTTGATTCCCTGGAGAAAAATCCCATTCTACAGTTTAGACTTAGCCGCTGATCAAATAATCATTCTTCACATCAACAGGTTCAGGTCAAGACAGGAGACTTTTGATGGAAAGCTATTCTTCTATGTGGATGAATCACGAAACCCATTGGATTTTCTGGATTTTGCTGAAGAGTTAATGAGCTATGGCGTTCGGCCTATGCCTTAGCTCTGCTTGACTGAAAAAACTCTCGAAACCTTGATTCTTCCGTAGGTGGAGTAACCCAACGAAACTACCATTGGCGTTGATCGTGACCCCAACTGCCTGTTTTTTATGCAAAAAGTGAAAGAATGGGTGCGTCGCCTTAGCAGCGACGCACCCATTTAGGTACAGTACGATTTAATGATGCGGAATTCTGAGGAGATCGGGTTTTCGTTCTGGTATATCTCCCTCGAATCGGATCCGCTATATAAGCCTTTAAGCGTAATCCGGCTTGAATGACCTAGGGAGTTCCTGGCGTCGTAGGAGCTGCAGGATCGGTGGGCTCAGTGGGAGCTGCACCCGGTTGCTCGTCTGGCGCGGGGGCGGGTTGCTCACCACCACAGGCAACCCCAATTAGCGAAATACCTGCAATTAAAGGCAGTACGGCTAGCTGTTTCAATTTCATTCGAAAATACCTCCAAAATTGTGTATTTTGATGCCCTTGATCAGGCAGAACAAACCATGACCTAAATTGCAAATCAAGGCAGACCTATTCCGCACTTCACTGAGACAATAGAAAACCTACTCGACAAACATATGACATTTTTGTGTAGATGTCGCCAAATTTTTCAAATCCCATCCTTAAGGTATAAGTCTTAGGGTAGAGAATTCCTAATGTGTTGGCGTTGGATTAGCGTACGAAGTGCCTGGCACACTGCACTTATTCCAAATCAGCAGTTGTTAGCCTAAGTGCCCTTAGATTTGGCGACGTTAGCTTCACGACGGCTGCGATCGCGCAGCCCCTGAGCCTTGACCGTTAGATCTTGGAAAAAGTCAGTGTCAACAATTTCTTGCACTTGCTTTTGGCGCTTGGCCTCATCAATTTCAATACGCAAGTCGCGCACCTGCTGCTTTAGCTTCTGTTCTCGGCTGTACACCTGCTGGGCCATACGGTCGAATACGCGGGCCAACTGGCCAATTTCGTCGGTGCGTTGGGCGATCGCCTCCAGTTGCCCCAGCTCAAACCTCTCAGACTCAATATCTGCTGCTGTGCGGGCAATGCCCAGCACGGGGCGCGCGATCAGGCGATCGGCCATCAGCACTGCTGCCCCCGCCGTTAGCCCAGTGAAGATGGTGATCACCCCCAGCAGCAGGCGCTTACCTCGGTTTACCTCACTCAGGTAGAGAGATTCGGGAATCACCGTTCCCACCACCCAGTCCAGCTGGCCTAGGGGGGTAAAGGAAATCAGGTAGCGCTCCCCCGTCGTTGGGTCTTTAAGCTGAAACTGCTGAAGATTGCCCAGATCCTCCAGGCTGACTCCCTCGGTTCGCAGGGTTTGGCTAGCCAATCGCAGCAAAGGATTCTCTACGGCGTCGAGTTGCTGAAGCCGCAGGTCAACGTAGTTATCTCCCTGCACTGGCATAGCCTCGTCGAGATCCGTCGAGGCTATCAGCTGTTGCTCGGCATTGACGATAAAAGCCTCCCCCGGTCGATCACCCTGCAGGCGCTGCAAATAAGCCGAAAGCTGCTTTAAACCCACACTGACCCCGATCGCGCCCCAGGGCTGGCCATTCTCATCCAGTAGTGCTCTAGTAGCTCCCAGCCCCGGCTCCTGAGTAGTGCGATAGACATACACTGTCCAGGCACGCCCATCGGGGACGGCCACCGCATTGCTGTACCAGGGCCGATCTGGAGTGTAAAAGGCCGGATTCATCTCGTAGGTTTCGCTGCCCAGGGGGGTAAAACCCCGCGCCTCCGGCTGGTAGGTGTCGATGGTGGTAACAGTGGTGCGGGTTGCCGGATCCCAATTTCGTATGTGAAACTCCAGTTGCCCATCCCCCGTCCGCATGGCCCCTAAAAAGTCGCCGTTGGCCTCGCCGTAGAGCACCCAGGTGAAGTTGGGGTTGGCCTGCAGAACGCTGAGAAAAAAGCGCTCTCGCTCCGCCAGGCTGGTGCTGTCCACCAGGCCCTGCTCCAGACCGCTGACCAGCACCCCCTGGGCCGACTCCGCATTGCTAAACAGGCGGTTGACCTCCTGGGAGGTGCCCAGCAAAATCTCCTGGTTGACCTGATCGACGATGGTTGCGATGTTGCGCCGCGACACCAGGAACCAGGGCACGTAGACCAATGCCGCCGTCGTCCCCACCGTCAGCAGCATAGCGCTCACGAGGGTAGCTTTAAGGCCGGGGAGACGGGGGGAGGGAAAGGGCATGGGGGTGGGGCGTGGGGTGAAGTGGTGACATAAGAAGGGATGGACAGGGAAGTGACCCGTTTGATGATACAAGGATCAAACTTGGAGGCTGTGATCAGGCGGTGAACCGGCCAGCCTGCTGGAGGAGAAGGCCTATGACCGGGTGCGGTTACGCAACACCTGGGCCTTGACAGTCAGATCTTGGAAGAAATCAGTCTCCACGATTTCCTTCACCTGCCGCTGGCGTTTGGCTTCGTCGATTTCAATCCGCAGCTCGCGCACCTGCTGTTTCAGGTGTTGCTCTCGCTGGTAGACTTGCTGAGCCATTCGGTCAAACACCCGCGCCAGTTGGCCAATTTCGTCGCTGCGGCGGGCGATCGCCTCCAGTCGCCCCAGCTCAAACCTCTCAGACTCAATATCTGCTGCTGTGCGGGCAATGCCCAGCACGGGGCGCGCGATCAGGCGATCGGCCACAATTACCGCTACCCCAGCGGTTAGCCCCGTGAAAATCGCAATGATTCCCAGCAGTGTGCGCTTGTTGCGATTGACTTCCACCAGGTAGCTAGACTCCGGGATCACCGTGCCCACTACCCAGTCCAGCTGCTCTAAGGGAGTAAACGAAATCAAGTAGCGTTCCCCCGTAGCCGGATCCTTAAAGGCAAACCGCTGCAATTCCTCCAGCTGCTCCAGGCCAATTGCCTGATTTTGAAGGGTTTGGCTGGCAATCCGCAGCAGCGGGTTTTCCACTGTCTCCAGCTTTTGGAGACGGGGATCAGCGGAGTCCTGCGCCTGGGTAGGCATCACCTCGGCCACGTCTGTCGAGGCAATCAACTCTTGCTGAGCATTGATAATGAAGGCTTCCCCCTTGTGATTGCCCTTGAGCTGCTGCAAATAATCTGACAGTTGAGTTAGCTCAATGCCCACCCCAATGACACCCCAAATTTCACCCTTGGGGTTAACTAAGGCTGTCGTAGCATCCAGGCCAGGGCTCTGGGTCGAGCGATACACATACACAGTCCAGGCTCGCTTTTGAGGAGCTTCGAGGGCACTGCTGTACCAGGGGCGCTCTGGTGCAAAGAAAGGCGGATCCATCTCAAAGGTTTTAGTTCCGACAGGAGTTAAAACGTCCGCTTTAATGGTGTAGGTGTTGACGGTGGAAGTTGTCGTCTGAGTTTCCCAGTTCCAGTCGCGCAGGTGAAAGTGCAGCTGCCCATCCGGGGTGCGCTGGGCACCAAAAAAATCACCGTTAGATTCGCCGTACTGCACCCAGGTAAAGTTGGGGTTAGCCCGCAACACGCTGAGCAAAAATAGCTCTCGATCCTTGGGATTGGTGAGATTGATTAAATTTTGACCCAGGCTGCTGTTCAGCAGCGACTGAGCCGACTCGGCGTTGTTGAACAGTTTTTCCACCTCTTGAGAGGTGCCCAGCGTGATTTCCTGATTGACCTGATCGACAATCGTGTCAATGTTGCGCTTCGAAACCAGGGACCAGGGAATATAGACGATCGCCGCCGTTGTCCCCACCGTGAGCAGCATGGCTCCCACTAGGGTAGCTTTGAGACCGGGTGGTTTGGGCAGGCGGAGGGGCATGGGGAGTGGAGGGTGATGGGATAGGGATGGAGGGGGAGCGCAGGGGTGAGGGAGGGTTTTAAGTGCTCAGTTTTGAATTTTGAAGTTTGAATTTAGGCTGTCAGCTCAAAACTCAAAACTCAAAACTTGAAACTCTCCCACTCCCTCATTCCCCCGGCTTTCGTTGGGCTACTAGCGCCGTTGCGGCCATGCCTGTGTGTACAATTCCCAGGGTGCGAAAGGGATCCATTAGTGGGTCGATGGCGATGAACAGCACCAGTACCGCCTCCAGGGGCAGCTTGAGCGGTTCCAGCACCAGGCCGAGCATGGTCAGGGTGAGAATGCCGGTGACACCCGAGGTGGCCATCCCCGCCAGAATCGAACCCACAATTACTATGCCCAGGCTGGCCAGACCCAAATCGCGCTGGTAGAGCTGCATGACAAATAGGGTGGCCGAGGCGAAGTAGATCACCGAGCCAAATCGGCAGAGGGTAATGGCCAGGGGGGTAACCAGGTTGGTGGTTTGGGGGTTGAATTTGAGATGTTCGCTGAGGCTGGTGATGGCGGCGGGCAGGCAGGCCAGGCTGCTGGAGGTAGCCAGGGAAAGAATCGTGGGATCTTTGAGGGCCAGTACCGTGGGCCACAATCCCGCGCCGGAACGCCGCCAGATAATTAAGGTGCTAATGAGATAGACGATGGCAAAGGTGGCGATCGCAACCCCCACAAAATCCACCATCGACAGCAGTACCTCGACCCCCACCTGGGACAGCTGGTAGGCCAGCAGGCTGCACAGGCCGAAGGGCAGCAGATAGGTAAGCCCATAAATGACTTTATTAAACGCCTGGTAGAGGCTGTCGAGGGTGTCGAACAGGGCCGCCGTGGTCGAGCCTTTGACCAACCCTAGAGAAACGCCAAAAATCATGGCAAACAGCAGTACCTTGAGGGTTTGCCCCTCGCTGAGGGCGGCAAAAATGTTGTCGGGTACCATGCTGGTGACCAGGGTGTTAACTCCACCGCTCGAGGCTGCTGGCAGCGGGCCGCTGAGGGCCATTTCTAAATCAACCCCCGACTGGTTGACCAGCACCCCCAGGGTTTGCAGGGTGTCTGTGGTCAGATTGCGGCCGGGGCCGGCCAGGGCGGCGATCGCGGCGGCGATCGCACTCACCCCCAGCAAACTCAGCGGAAACACCACCAAAATTCGCTGCACATACTGCCGCGCATCGTGGCTCTGCATCAGCCGCCCCAGGCTGTTGGTAATCGCCGCCAGCAAAATCGGCAGCACGCACATCTTCAGCAGCCCCAGGTAGAGGGTGCCAAAGGGGGCAATCCAGGTTGCCACCTGAGGGTGACTCGTGCCGATAAACACACCCAACCCGCTGCCGATCGCGATCGCCCAGGGGCTGCGCAACCATTCGATCGAAACCTGCCGAGGAATATAGGCTTTTAGAGAAGTGACCATGGGTGTTGTGGCAAAGTTATGGTTGCGGCGGGTTCTGGGTAGCCCAGTAGTCGGCATACTCATCGAGTACGGTATCTACGGTGTACTGGGCCGTTAGGGTATCGAGGTACTGATCGACAAAGGCCAGTAGGTGGCTACTGGCCCAGGGCAACACTACGGCTAAAGCATCTTGGGTGTCGGTTAGGGCAATGGTTTGCAGTTGCAGGGCTACATCGGGACGGGTACGCACCACCTTTTTAATTTCCAGCTCATCCCGGTAAGCGGCCAGAATATCGCCCTGCACCACCGCCGTCACGATGTCCTCCCAGGTGGGGTATTCCACGATGGTGGCCTGGGGAAACTTCTGCTTCAAAAATCCCACGTAGGATGACCCCTTAATTACCCCCACCTCGCCGCGCAGATTGCGAATGGTTTCAATCATCGACCGCCCCTGGGCCTGCTCCGCCATTTGCAGACGGTTCACCAAAAGCCCCTGGCGCATACGCAGGTAGGGGCGCGAAAACCGCACCCGCTGTGCCCGCTTGAGGGTGCGACTAATCTTAGAGATGGCCAAGTCAGCCTGCTGCCCATAGACCGTATCGACAACCTGGTCAAAGGTTTGGGCCGAGCGGGTGATGTCTAAGCTCACCCCCAACTGTTCAGCCAGGGCGCGGGCCAGCTGAATATCCAACCCGCTGAGCTGCTCCGCTGTCTGCATAAAAAATGGGGCATTGTCTTGGCCCAGCACCGCCACCGTCAGCTTGCCGCGATCCAGAATGCGCTGAATGTCTGGCGGCATGGTGGGCACCGCTACCGTCGCTGGCACTGCCGGTGCCTGACGAGGCTGGCTAGCAGACGCGGTGCGGCTGGTGGGTGTAGCGCTCCCGGTCGGGGCTTTCGTTACCGCCAGGGCCGGATTTCCAGCCCCCAGCATGACCAGCAGCAACGCCACTGTGACGGCTAGGAGCCGAATGCTGCGCCACCAACCTGCCCTCATCCCTGCCTCTCTCCCTGAAGGAGAGGGGTTCTGAGTCGCCCTTGTTGTTTGCACCATATTTTCTCCTAGGCAGCTTGCCAGAGCGGCATAGAGCGAACACCCCAGGCCAGATCCAGGGTGATGTCGGCCACCACCTCTAGTGGATCCACCCAGGGCAACGGCAGTGACGGCATTTGGGCAAAGGCCACCGATAGCTCGGTGCAGCCCGCAATCACTACCTCGGCCCCCTGGGTTTTGAGCCAGCCCGTCGCCTGCTCCAGTACGGTCAACGCTTTGGTAGATACCTGAGTCCCTGTGGTTTTTATTCCCCAATTGGGATGGTAGATCGCATCCATCACCTGCTTTTGCCAGGGAGAATCCAGCCCGAAGCCCATGGGTGTGAGGCCTACCTGGCTCAGGCTGCGCTCATACAGCCCGCACTGGAGGGTACCGTCGGTGGCCAGTACCCCCACCCGCTGCACCGCAGGATATGCCTGGCGAATGTGGCTACTGGTACAGGCCATCAGGTGTATCCAGGGAATGCCCAGCTGGGCCTGCACAGCGTCGTAGACCCCGTGGGCGGTATTGCATGTCACCACCAAAAAGTTGGCCCCGGCCCGCTCTAGCAGCTGGGCGTAGCGCACCAGCTCAGAGGTACAGTCTGGCCCTGTGCCCTGGAGACTCTGAGTGCGATCGGGAACGGTGGTGCCGTTGATCAGCACCCACACCGGATGGTCGCGATCGCCCCTCGCCCCCTGCTCCACATTGCGCTGAATCAGCCGTTGCTCAAACTGCACGTGGGCCATAGGGCCAAGACCACCCAAAATTCCTGGAATGGCAACCTGTCGATCCATCGGCGGCAACAACCCGGTCATAGCGAGTCCTCAGGTGGTTTTGTGGTCTCAGGTAAGGGGACTGACAATAGATTTTGGCGTTTAGATTTTGGATTCTGGAGAGATGGGATGACTTTGGCTCCATCCAAAATCTAAAATCACCAATCCAAAATCGCTAAACTGACAGCCGCCGCCTAGGCAGGTTCGTCAGCGCAAAGCCCACCGCCATCACCATGAACAGCCCCCCCATCCAAAACGGCGACAGCATGCCCGAGCGGTCAAACACCCAGCCCGCCCACAGCGGCCCGGCAATGGAGGCCACGCTCTGGAGCGCCTGGTTGCCCCCCAGGGTCTTGCCCTGTTCCTGGGCCGATACGCGAATGGAGATCAGCCCCCGCAGCGCCGGAATCACCAGCCCCACCCCCAGGGCCAGCAGCGCCTGGGTGGTATACAGCGCCGGAATCAGCACTGGGCTACCCACCGGAATCAGCACCACACCGCCAAAGGCCAGCGCCACCAGCAGCAGGCCCCCCACCGCCAGCTTGGCCTCGCCGAAGCGGGGCAGCAGCCAGCGGATCAGCCCCCCCTGCACCAGGGTCGAGACAATGCCAATGAAGAAAAACACCATCGCTGCCTGGCCTGGCCCCCAGCCGTAGCGGCTGTTTAGAAACAGCACAAAGATGCTGCTAAAGCCCGCAAAGGCAAAGTTAAAGATAAAGAAGGCGATCAGCAGCCCCTGGATGCGCCCGTCCCGCAGAATGTCGTTGAGCTGGCCGATGGGGTTGAGATCCCCTAGGGTCAGGGGTCGGCGGTTCTCCCGATCCAGCGACTCCGCCAGCACAAAGTAGCCAAGCACAAAGTTCAGCAGGGCAATGGTGCCCGCCACAAACACCGGCAGGTTGAGACTGATGTTGGCCAGGGCCCCGCCCGCCGCTGGCCCCAGGGTAAAGCCCAGGCCAAAGGCGGCCCCGGTGATGCCAAAGTTCTTGGCCCGATCCTCGGGGGCAGAAATGTCGGCGATGTAGGCCTGGGCCGTGGCCGCCACCCCTCCCGTGGCCCCGTCGAGGATACGGGAGAAAAACAGCATCCACAGGGTGGTGGCAAACCCAAAGATAAAGTACGAAATTGCCGTGCCCAGCACGCACACCAGCATCACCGGGCGGCGACCGTAGCGATCCGACAGCGCCCCAATGATCGGGATGGCGATGAACTGGGCGATCGCATAGCTCGACGCCAGCATCCCCAGGGTGAACGCATCGGAGCGAAACCGCTCCACCAAGAAGGGCAGAATCGGGAAGATCAGGCTCTCCCCCAGCTTGTCGAACAGGATGGTGATGAAGATAAACACCAGCCGGGGTGTGGAGAGGGTTTTAGCGTTGACGGGTGTTACGGACATAGGCGGGTGGGTCGCTGGGTAAGGGGTGGATGGGCAGGGTGTGGAGGAAGGAAGCGAGGGATAGCGCCACCGTAGGGGCAGACCTACGTGTCTGCCCCGCCTCCCAATTCATGCGGCAGGAGAATGGCAGGGCGCGATCGCAGCCACACCCTGCCGCGCCACCCAGTCTTCCAAATGGCCATTCACCACCTCAGGAATCTCATCCTGGGGGCAGTGGCCCGCGCCTTCGAGGGGAATGAATGCCTCCACGGCGGGAAAGCTGGCCAGGTCACGGCCTAGGGCGATCGGTTCCCAGGGGTCGGCGGTACCCCAGAGGATCAGCGCCGGGCAGGTGAGCTGCGGCAGCAGATCCTCGGGCAGGGGGCCGTCAAAATTGTTGATAAAGGCCCAGAACACATCGGCAGCGCCAGGTTCACGGGCGGGCTCCAGCAGCAGCTCGATCAGTTCGTCGGTGACGGCCCCGGGGTTGCCGTAGGCGGTGCGGAGCACGGCGCGGATCCTTCCGGGTCGAGCAATCTGGTGGAACAGCCAGTGCACCAGGGCGCGGTTTTGGAGGAGCTTCTTGAGCGCCGGGCGGCCCAGGCGACGCATGGGGGGTTGGGTGTGCAGCTTGCGATCGCAGATCTGCCTGAGCGCACAGTCCACCAGTACCACCCCCCGGCTCTGCTCTGGGGCCAGCACCGCCGCCTGGAGCGCTACTACCCCACCGATGGAGTTGCCCACCAGAAAGGCCGGTTCCCCAACGATCTCCCGCACAAAGTCCACCACCTGAGCACCCCAAGTGTCAAAGTCGTAGGGCAGCGGTTCCCCAGGGGCGGGCTTGGCTGACTGACCAAAACCCAGCAGGTCTAGGGCAAACACCCGGTGGTGCTCGGCCAGGGCCGGAATATTCTTGCGCCAGTGGCCCAAGCTGGCCCCAAAGCCGTGAATTAGCACCAGAGCAGGGCCAGTGGTGCCCGCTCGTTGGTAGTTGATCGATTGGCCGTGCCACTGCCAGGTCTGGTTGGCGATGGAGATTTCAGACATGGTGGCGTTCTCCGTGGTGGGGTCTCGGTGCGTTACGCGGTGCGATGACGCACCCTACAGATGGCTGTCGTAGGGTGGGCACTGCCCACCACTCTGAATTCGCAAAGATTCTTCGACGTAGAGGAGGGTAGAGGAGGTTGTCTTGCCTACCCTGTCACTGGCTCTACGGGCACAACGGCCTCCGGCAGCAGCGATGGCACCGCATAGCGCTTCAGCAGCTTGCGGTAGGCGATCAGCGTCGCGTCGCTGGCCACCAGCAGTTCCTGCCGCATGTCCTGGTAGGGGGCGACCTGGGGCACCTGGGTTTTGACCACCACATCGTCTTCCTGCATGATTTTGTTGCCCACCTGGGCGGTGTTGCCGTCCAGCCAGGGGCCCAGCCCCGGCACCTGGTTGAGGAAGTTGCGAATGTTCACCGACTTGACCACGGTGGTTTCGTCATCCACCGGAATGTGAACCATAATGCTCTCGATTTTGTAGCGGCCAAACTGCACCGCCGAGTAGGTGATGTTGGGTAGGGCAAAGCGGTAAGTTTTGTGGGCCTCGGGATCGTCCTGTTGCAGCACAAACCGCATTACGCCGTTGAGCCGGTTGACCTTGATGGGCAGACTGGCGGCCAGTTCGTAGTCGCCCACCGTCACTTCGTAGTCGTCGATTTCGGTATTCTGCGGCGCATTGCTGGCCCCGATCGCCCCCTTGTGCATAAACAGGGCGTGGGAGGTGTCGATGGCGTTTTCCATCGTGCGGGTGAAGTGGGCGGCAAACTCGTGGCGGCTGTAGGTGGCAGGCCGCACGGGCGCTTCAAACTGGGGAAACTCTGGAATCGGCGGGCGGCGATCGGCGGGCAGCTCAGGGCTGCCGACAAACAGCCACACCAGGCCATATTTCTCTTGCACCGGGTATGACTGCACCCGCGCCCGTTTAGGGATCGGGGTGCCCGGCGCATCGGCGGGGATGTGGCTGCAATGACCATCGGCCTCGTAGCTCCAGCCGTGGTAGGGGCAGCGCAGGCAGTTGCCTTCGACCCAGCCTAGGGCCAGGCTGGCTCCTCGGTGGGCGCACTGGTTGTCGAGGGCGACCAGCTTTCCTTGAGCATCACGGTAGAGCACGTAGTCGTGGCCCAGCAGCCTCAGGGGGGTGGGTTTGGGGCCAACTACGTGGCTGAGTTCGACAGCGTACCAAAAGTTTTCGAGCATGGCGGTGTGCTTCCAGTTCGGTGCGATCGGGCAATGGATTTGGGTAGGGTGGGCATTGCCCACCGGGATCTGGGCAAACGCAAGCTACCCGACGCTGACTTCAACGGGAGCCTTGCCGTTGCCGTTGGTTGCAGCAGAAACCGGAGGAATGCCGTAGTCGCTGCCCACGGCCCAGCCGCGCTCGACGCACTGCCGGATCAGCTTACGGTAGGCCAGTTGCAGGCTATCGGAGGCCAGCAGAATCTCCCCGGTCAGGGGCACCACGCTGGGTACCTGGCTTTCGATTACCGCTTTGTCTTCTAAATAGGTGTCGTTGGTGTTTTTGCGCGAGTTCCAGTCGGCCCAGGCCTGGGGCAGGAAGTTGCGCAGGCCGATCCACTTGGTGAGGGTGGTGGTTTCGTCCACCGGGATGTTGCTGGCGAAGTAGATGTACTGGTAGCCGCGAAAGTTGAAGTCGAGGTGGATGCGGTTGATGTTGGGCATGTGGGCGGTGAGGGTGGCGCTGGAGAAGGGGCGATCGCGCTTCACAATCAGCTTCAGCAGCCCGGCCCGCTTGGGCGGTTTGGAGACGGTGCGGGCGGTGGCGCTCCAGTCGTCCACCTGCACCTCGTAGGGGGGTACCACCGCGTCGTCCCGCAGGTTAAAAAACACCGAGTGGACAAAGGGGGCGTGGGAACTGTCCAGACCGCTTTCCACCACGCGAGTGTAGTGGGCATTCCAGGTGTATTCGCCAGTGATGGTGCGCCAAGCGGGGTCGCCGTACTCGGGCAGAGCGGGGATGGGCGGGCGTTGCTCGGCGGTTAGGTCGCCCACAAACAGCCACACCAGGCCGTAGTGCTCTTCCACGGGGAAGGCCTCAATTTTGGCTCGCTTGGGAATCGGGGTGCCCGCCTGGTCAGCGGGGATGTGGACGCAGGTGCCGTCGGCGGCGTAGCGCCAGCCGTGGTAGGGGCAGCGGATGCAGTTGCCCTCCACCCAGCCCCCCGCCAGGGACGCGCCCCGGTGAATGCAGCGATCGCGCATCGCCACGACTTGTCCATCAGATCCCCGGTAGAGCACGTAGTCTTCGCCCATCAGCCTTACCGGACAGGGGGCGCTGGTGACGGCGGCGCTAAACTCAACGGCGTACCAGAAATTTTTGAGCATCGGGAGTCTCCTAACCAAGGGGAATTGGGCAACCGCGAGCGACACGTCTGCATCGAGACGTGTCTTGAGAAACAAGCTGGTTTACGCAAAAGCTTGATTTGAGATTTCCCAGGAACACGCGAGAAATCGCGGCTTTGAGCTTCAAAGCCGACGGTTTAGCTAAAAACCCCTAGGTTTTTGCCCTTGAGCCAGTTTTTGTCTCTGTTGCCTGCGAGTATCTACGGATATCCCCACTTGTTCTAGGCCCGGTTAGAGGGTCTTGGTCTCTAGGGGTAGAAATACGGTCAACACCTCTCCGGCCTGGGGCCGCTGGCGCACGATGAGCTTACCGCCTAGGGCCTGAAACAAATTTTTCGTAGCGTTGAGGTTGAGGCTGAGGCCGCCAGTCTCGGGCTGAAACATAAGTAGCTGGCCCAGCGCCTTAAAGGGCGATGTCGAGGTCTCAGCCTGGGGCTGAGGCTCGCTGCCCTCGGGAGGGTGCGACTGAAACTGAAGCTTGAGCTGGTGCCCCGCCAGGGTCACGGCCAGCTCAATGTGGCTGTAGGGCGGCAGGCTATGGGTAAAGCGGTCGATCAGGCCGGTGAGTACCTGGGTCAGCATGGCCGGGTCGCTGTTGACCATCGGTAGGCAGGGGGGCACATTCACCGTCAGGCTCAGGTTACGGCGGCTGGCCTGCTGCTGCCAGCGGGGAATGGCATCGTCAAACAACTGGTTGAGGGAAATGGCTGACAGGGGCGATCGCGGCCTGGCCGTGCGGTCGGTTTCTAGCTCTACCGCACGAAAGATCAGACCAAAGCGATCGATCTGCTGGGTACATTCGCGATCGATCAGCCGCAGCCGTTTGGCAACCTCATCGCTGACGTCTTTGCGTTTGAGCAGCGATCGCGTCAGCGTTCGAATCGTCGTCAGGGGCGTCCGAATTTCATGGGCCATGGCCTTCAGCAGCTCGGTATCGGGGCTGCTCTCAGGGGTTGGCACAGTGTCAGGCGTGGCAAAGGCGGTGCCCTTGAGTACCGCCTCAAACTGGGGGGGCGAGTCGGTCTGAAAGGCCGCTGCGCTAGGACGAGCGGGCAGCGCCAGGGGTGGCATAGTTCCGGTGGACTGATCCCCATCGCCCTCTCCCTGGGGCCGCTGGCGCAGCTGAGCCATCAGCAAATGGCTGTAGCGGGTGACCAGGCGGTAGTCGGGCTCTACTGGCGGAAAGTGATCAAACAGACGATCCAGGGCTGGTACCAGCGGTGGACGGGTCGCCCCAACGCGATCGCGCAGCCGCTGCCAGCCCCGTTCTACCACCTCTGGGTCAAAGGAAAACTGAAATTGAGGCAGGTCGTCGGTGTCGTAGCCCAACACCAGTAGCACCGAAAACCGACGGGTCAGCAGCAGGCAGAATCGCTCTCCCACCAGGGGATCATGGTTGGTCAGCGGCACCATGTGCAAATCGCAGGCGGGGCCGGTGGCAGCGGTTTTCCCCTGACCCGGCAGCAGCGGGCGCATCACTGAAAATATTTGCTCCAGCTGCTCAGGCACCAGCAGCCAGTGGGATAGCCGCTGCCCCATGAGGCGATCGGGCAACACCGGAAACGGCCCCGACAACACCCCACCCATCAGGGGCAACAGGGTACTCGATTCAGCGCCCACAGACGCTGAATCGGTCGCTGAATCGGCGGGTAATTCTAGTAGCAGCCTGATGAGCGCAGCCAACCCCCCCAGCCATTCTTGCTCGGCCTGCACCTGAGCGTGGGGCAGCGATCTCAACTCGTCTCCCGGTAGCCCCAGTCCATGACTACGACTCCAAGCCGCTGCGTCGGGGGCGGCGGCATGCTGCTCACTAAACAGCGTACTTAGGGGTAGAAACTGTTGCACCAAGAGGTTACCTGTCTCTGCAATAGGCTGGCTGCAACACCTGAGCCACAGCTAGCAGGTTGCCCACAGCAGGCAACCTGACATCTATTACGAGACTACGCCCTCAGCGCCAAATGGACTATGGGTAGAACCGAACGGAAACCCGGCCTTCCCTAGCCAAACCAGCTAGAGGGAATGGGCTCAGCCTCGACTAACTCTGAGCTGCGCTGGCGCTGCCAAAGTTCAGGTCGTCCCAGCAGCGCCTCAATACCCTGGTGAATTAGCTGATTGATCTGATCGTGTTGGGCAGAGGAGTAGCAGTGCCCAGTCGGCTCCATATCACAGACGGCACCGCTGTCCATAGTGACGTAAACGACGGGCAGGCGCGCTAAAACGTATGCCGTCAACTTTTGTCGCAGCTCCGGAACGGCAAAGACCTGGCGATATTCGTAGAGAGGATAGGCCGCCAGAATAGTATCGATCTTATTCGTTACGATTGGCAAAGTTAGGTTGACAATGGTTTGAGTCATTTGAATCCAACTCCAGGGGTATTCAGTGGCAAAGGCGGGGGTGTTAGGTGCCTCTGAGGGCAGGGATCAATCTAAATAGGCGAAAACGCAGCTTTGAACCAGGAAAAGATTTAGTAAATCAGGCTCTTAAAGAGTGCTCAATCACCACAGATAGGGGTTGAGCAAAGGGCTGGAGCCAGGAGATCAAAAAAGAGGCAAAGCCTCAAAGTGAAACACGTCCCAACTAATTTCAGATATTCCCCATATAAGCGCGACAATGGCGGTGGGCCTATCTAAGTTTTAGAAAGAAATAATTTTTCTCTTTCGGGCGATTGTGAAAACTATGTAAAGCGCAGTGTTTCTCAATCGTTGTTATTCTTTTTGGGAGTGTTATTCTCATGGCTGTTGCATTGCGTAATAACTGACCGGGCTCCGGCGTTCCAGGCCGCAGCCGAGGGCCTGAATATTGCGCCCGAGCAGGGGGTGAGGTCTGTCGTTGAGTAAAAATGTTCTACTACTGGTGTGTGGAGGTATCCATCCACCCAGCTATAGCGGTCAGATTTTGGCCGCCATTGCCCAGGATGAGACCCTGGATCGGCTCTGCTGGGCCGTCAGTTTCCCCAGCTCTGGCCTGAACGTGTTTTCGCCGTTTGCCCTGCGCCAAAGCCTTGAACCCGCATTTGGGACAGCCCCTTGCCAGGGCCAATTGCCGGGGCTGATTATCTGGGCCTTTAGTGCAGGCTGTGTAGGAGCAGTCGCCCTGGCCACCTACTGGCAACGCTACCGGGGGCCGGTATTGGCAATATTTTTAGTCGATGGGTGGGGCGTGCCTCGCCCACCGGGCCTGCGGGTGCACCGCCTGAGCCACGATCGCATGACCCACGACACCTCCCGCTGGCTGGGAGCCGGGGATGAAGATTTTTGGGCCGATCCTCCTGTATCGCACCTGACGCTTTGGCAGCAGCCCCACCGAACTGAGGGCTGGGCCACTGCCCAGCAGCAGGTTGGGGAGCGGCTTACCGCTGAGGCCTTTCTGTGTCTGCGATCGCGAGACTACGCCCGCAGCTACGATCTGAATATCAACAGCCCATAACCAGTCGCCCTAAAGTCAGCCGCATCTGTCTAAAACACCCTGGCCTCTGCTGCTAAGATAGGGGAAAATGTTAGTCATTTAACAGCATTTAGCAACACTATTCCTGTAAAGCAGCGGCGGTGAGCCTGTTCACTGCTCGTGTGGCCCAAGGGGGAAATGTTCCGACTAAATCTTCTGCTTAAGCAATGCATACTAGCCCTAGCTCAATCCAAGCACCCGCCGCTATGACGACTCCCGTTGCCGCTCCTAACAGTGTTCTTGTGCGCCGCGCCTCCGGTGCCTTTGCCCTGATCGACAGCCTGAGGCGGCATGGGGTAGAACATATTTTCGGCTATCCCGGCGGGGCAATTCTACCGATCTACGATGAGTTGTACCGGGCTGAGGCGGTAGGGGGCATTAGCCACATTTTAGTGCGCCATGAGCAGGGGGGTGCCCACGCCGCCGACGGCTACGCCCGCGCTACGGGCAAGGTGGGGGTCTGCTTCGGTACCTCTGGCCCTGGGGCCACCAACCTGGTCACCGGCATTGCCACCGCCCAAATGGACTCGGTGCCCATGGTGGTGATTACGGGGCAGGTGCCCAGCCATGCGATCGGTAGCGACGCTTTTCAAGAGACCGATATTTTTGGCATTACCCTGCCTCTGGTCAAGCATTCCTACGTGGCCCGGCGGCCCGAGCAGATTCCTCAGATGGTGGCAGAGGCGTTTTACATTGCCCAGACCGGTCGCCCTGGCCCGGTGCTGATCGACATTCCCAAAGATATTGGCCTGGCGGAATTTGACTACGTTCCTGTGGAGCCGGGACAGGTCAACCTACCCGGCTACAAACCCACGATCAAAGGTAACCCTCGCCAGATTAGCCACGCCCTGCGGCTGCTGCGCCAGAGCGAACGTCCCCTCCTGTACGTGGGTGGCGGTGCCATCACCGCCGGGGCTCACTCGGAGTTACTGAAACTGGCCGAATATTTTCAAATTCCGGTGACCACTACCCTGATGGGCAAGGGATGTTTTGACGAACACCATTCCCTGGCTTTGGGCATGCTGGGTATGCATGGCACTGCCTACGCTAACTTTGCCGTCAGCGAGTGCGACCTGCTGATTGCCGTGGGGGCGCGCTTTGACGATCGCGTTACCGGCAAGCTGGATGAGTTTGCCTCCCGCGCCCAGGTAATTCACATCGACATTGACCCCGCCGAGGTGGGTAAAAACCGCAGCCCCCAGGTGCCGATTGTGGGCGATGTCAGGCAGGTGCTCACCAACCTGCTCACCCGAATCGAGGAAGAAAATCAGCTGCCACCTCCCAACCAAACGGCGGCCTGGCGCGATCGCATCGATCGCTGGAAGCGAGATTATCCTCTGGTGGTACCCACCTACCCCAGCGTGCTGTCGCCCCAGGAAGTGATCTACGAACTCGCTACCCAGGCCCCCCACGCCTACTTCACGACCGATGTGGGGCAGCACCAGATGTGGTCGGCTCAGTTTTTGAAGAATGGCCCCCGTCAGTGGGTGTCCAGTGCTGGTCTGGGCACCATGGGCTTTGGCATGCCCGCCGCCATGGGGGTGCAGGTGGCGTTGCCCAACGAAACCGTGATCTGCATCAGCGGCGACGCCAGCTTTCAGATGAACCTGCAAGAGCTGGGCACCCTGGCCCAGTACAACATTCCAGTCAAGACGGTGATTGTCAACAACGGCTGGCAGGGCATGGTGCGCCAGTGGCAGCAGGCCTTCCACGGCGAGCGCTACTCCTCCTCTAATATGGAAGTAGGGATGCCTAACTTTGAGATCCTGGCCCAAGCCTACGGCATCAAAGGTATGGTCGTGAGCGATCGCGAACAGCTGACCCCCACCGTGGCCGCCATGCTGGCCCACGACGGGCCAGTACTGCTGGACGTGCGGGTGCGTCGCGACGAAAACTGCTACCCCATGGTGGCCCCCGGCAAGGGCAATCACCAAATGATCGGCCTACCGGAGGTACACGGCACGGGCAGCGGTCTAGGGCCCGCCCCCTGCGTTAGCTGTGGCTACCAAAATCTCTCGACCAGCAACTTTTGCTCAGAGTGCGGCACGAAGCTATAGCTGACCCCATCAGTTTTAGCGGGCTATTGGCTCAATTTTTTCAGAATGCAGTATCCTGACTTCAGTTTCACTACTGGTGTGGGTCGTCTATGTCTGCTGCGCTGAAATCCTATGTGCCCCGTCCGGTGCCGTCTCGGCGAGGGGCGTCGGCAGCCCAGACCCAAGCCGATCTGCACTATGGCTCGGCTGTGCCCACAGAGGCCAGACCAAGGATTGCCCCGCCCGCAGTGCTGCCGACGCCTGGAGTGGATGCGCCGCACCCGGTGGTGCGGCGGCTGGGCCAACTTCACTTGGTATCCTCAGCCCTAGCGGGGTCTTTGGTGGCGCTCACCTTGATTAGCTACGGCACGTCGGTATATATCAATCGACAGCTCAGTCAGGCCAGCCAGCAGCTCAATCGTTTGCAGCGCAGCGAGCAGCAGCTCACCACTGCCAATGAGGTGCTGAAGAATCACCTGGCCCAGCAGGTAGAGGGGGATGACATGGGGTTTCAGCCTCCCCAACCGGGCAGCGTTATTTTTCTCAAGCCAGCGCCCCAGGCGACCTTGGCCCTGTCTAACCCAGCGCCGACCTCGGCTATCGGGCGGTTGGCCCTGCCCAAGGTGGATGTGCCCCTGGGATATTAAGCACTAGCCTCACCGTTTACCTGCCTTTGCACCTATGGCTAGTTCTGCCTACTCTACCCGCCGTCGCCGCCGTCGTCGCCCACAGCTTCGGCCCGCGATCGCCTTTAACCCAGCCGCAACCCAGGTCAGAATTCTGCTGGTGTGGGGATTGCTGGTGCTGTCGCTGGTGGCGATCGCAGGCCGTTTGGTCTGGCTACAGCTGGCCCAGGGCGACAGTCTGACCAGTTTGGCCCAGCAGCAGCGCCTGACATCCCCCGTACAGCGGCAGCTGCGGCACTCCGTCATCGACCGTCAGGGCAATGTGGTTGCCGTCGATCGCGTGGTGTACACCCTGTACGCCCATCCTCAGCTGTTTGACTTATCGATTCCAGCGATGGCCGCTACCCTCAGCCCGCTCTTAGACCGTCCTGAGTCGGTGCTGATTGGCCAGTTGAGCCGTCAGCCGACCGGCATTCGCATGGTTGATGGCCTGCCCGAGGCAACCGTCGATCGGCTGCGCGCTCTGCGCCTCAACGGCCTTGAGCTAGAGCCTCACCAGCAGCGCTTTTATCCCCAGCAGCAGTTGTTTGCTCCGATTGTCGGGTTTGTCAATTTTGACGGACAGCCCCAGGCCGGTTTAGAGATCGCCTACCAGGATCAGCTAGCCCTGGTCGCTGCTCCGGAGACAGCCCCAAACACTGCTCCTGGGGAGTCAGACCTGAGTTTAGAGGTCTACGGCCCCCCCGCCCCCGGTGACCCAGCGGCAGCTACGGCTGCCGATAGCGCTGCCGTCGGCGGAGAGAGCGGGGGCTCAGCGTTGCCCCTGGCCGACAATGTCAGTCTCCAGCTCACCCTCGACAGCCGCCTGCAGCGCACGGCCCAGCATGAACTTCAGGCTGTAGTCGATCGCCATCGGGCCAAGCGGGGCACCGTAATGGTAATGGAAGCCCAGAGCGGCGAAATACTGGCCCTGGCCAGTGTGCCTACCTACGATCCCAACCAGTATTTTAAGACCGATCCCGAGCATCTTAGAACCTGGGCCATCAGCGATCTCTACGAGCCGGGTTCGACCTTTAAGCCGATCAACATTGCGATCGCCCTCGAAGCCGGCCTGATAACCCCCGACGAAGTCGTCAACGACAGCGGTCAAATTCAGTTTGGCGAATGGAAGATTAGAAACCACGACTACGCCACCGCAGGCGGGCGAGGGCCGCTCTCAATCACCGACGTGCTGAAATACTCCAGCAACGTGGGCATGGTGCGCATTATGCAGAAAATGTCTGCCGCCGACTACTTTGCCTGGCTCCAGCGCCTCAGCCTCGATCGCCCCACCGGCATTGATCTGCCCGCCGAGGCCGCCGGCCAGATGAAAGACCGCGAGCACTTCGTCCACAGCCGGGTCGAGTCAGCTACCACATCCTTTGGGCAGGGGTTCTCGCTGTCGCCCATCAAAATGCTTCAGCTCCAGGCCATTCTGGCCAACGGAGGCAAGCTGGTTACCCCTCACGTGGTCAGCGCCATGGTCACGGAGGATGGCACCCCGGTATGGACGCCACCGCGACCCCAGCCTGAGACCATCTTTTCGCCTCAAACCACCCAGCATGTGCTCACCATGATGGAGGCTGTGGTCGATCAAGGTACCGGCGGTACCGCCAAGCTACCCGGCTACCGCATCGGCGGCAAAACCGGTACCGCTCAAAAAGCCGCTGCCTCAGGGGGCTATGGCCGAGGCCGCGTCACCAGCTTTGTGGGAATTTTGCCCATCGATTCCCCCCGCTACGTGGTGCTGGCGATCATCGATGAACCCCAGGGAGATGACGCCTACGGCTCGACCGTCGCGGCTCCTTTGGTCAAAAAGGTCACCGAAGCGCTGGTAGTGCTGGAGGGACTTCCCCCCAGCGCTGGCGTAGCTACCCCTTAAAAAGCCGATTCTGCCGCTGTTCCTCCCAGGTTTTCGACAATCGCTCGCGTGTTGGCCGCCATCATCTTCAGGTAGCTGTCGCCAGCGCTGCCCGGAGCACCAATGGAGTCGGAGTAGAGTGCTTCTGGGGCCAGGGTAACCCCGGCCTCGTCGGCCACGGTAGTAATCAGCTGGGGATTGATGGTGGTTTCGGCAAAGATAGCAGGCACTCCCAGTCCTTGGATGGACGAAACCAGCTGCTGCACCGTGCGGGCGCTGGGCTGCTCCTCAGTGCTGAGCCCAATCAGGGTGCCGGCTACAGTGAGGCCATAGGCGCTGGCATAGTACTGAAAGGCATCGTGGGTAGTAACTAACTGCCGCTGGGCCGGGGGAATTGTGGCAGTCTGGGCTTCAATCCAATCGTGGAGCTGGTTGAGTTCGTCAATGTAGGCGGCGGCGTTGGCGGTAAACAGCTCGGCCTGGTCGGGGGCCAGCTCAATCAGCTGGTCGCGGATGGTTTCAACCATCGGCACCACATTGCTCACATCGCCCCACACGTGGGGATCGGGTACGGTGCTAGTCCCCTGTTCTAGGTCGAGGGGGGGCACCACTTCTGCCAGGGCTACCCGCCGGGCTTCGACCCCAGCGGCATTGAGCAGCCGAATTAGGTTGGGCTCTAGGTTATAGCCGTTGTAGAAAATCAGGTCGGCATCTTCAAAGGCAATGGTGTCGGCGGGCACCGGCTCGTAGACGTGGGGGTCGACACCGGGCTGCAGAATGCTGGTCAGCTCGATCTGATCGCCGCCCACCTCAGTGACCCAGTCGGCGATCAGAGTGCTGGTGGCCACCACCTCCAGCCCTGGGCTGTCCCCGCCGTTGGAAGTAGATGGCCGATCGCCCAGCTCACAGCCGATCAATCCCAACCCTGCGAGCAATAACACGGCAACCTGTTTTCCATACCGTGGACATAGATTCATGCGCTGTACCGTCTCCTTTCATATTCCTTTCATTTTTTACGATACAATCGTTTCATAATTGTTTCATTTTTGCGATCGCACCTCCTCTCCCCTGCGTTAGAGATACCAGTATGGCTACGACTACCCCCTCGATTACCATTGACCACCTCAGCGTCAACTACCGCGATGTGCAGGCTCTGCGCAACGTTAGTCTCACCCTGCGCCCTGGCAAACTGATTGGCATTTTTGGCCCCAACGGGGCGGGCAAAAGTACGCTACTCAAAGCTATGCTCGGCCTGATGCCGCTGGTGACTGGTCGCATCACCTACGGGGAAGACACCCTGGCCCATCAGCTCAGCCGGGTGGCCTACGTGCCCCAGCGATCGCAGATCGACTGGACTTTTCCCGCTACGGTGTGGGATGTAGTGATGATGGGCCGCGTGCAGAAAACCGGCTGGTTCAATCGGTTTTCCGCCGTCAGTCGCCAAATTGCTCAGGAGGCCCTAGAGCGGGTGGGCATGGCTGACTTTCGCGATCGCCCGATTGGTGCGCTTTCAGGAGGGCAGCAGCAGCGCGTGTTTTTGGCTCGCGCCCTGGCCCAGGAAGCCGATATTTTTTGCTTTGACGAACCCTTTGTTGGGGTTGACCAGAAGACCGAAACGGTGATTTTTAAGATTTTTCGCGAGCTGGCGACGGCGGGCAAAATCGTCATGGTAGTGAACCATGACCTGGGCGAGTCAATTACCAATTTTGATCAACTCATCCTGCTCAATAAAGAACTGATTGCCGCTGGCCCTCGCGAATGGGTACTCACCCGCGACAACATGACCCGCGCCTACGGTGGCTACGTGGGCTTCTTTGGCCATGTCGCCTGAGCTAGCGGTGCTCAACGGGCTGATGGAACCGTTGCAGTACGCCTTTATGCAGCGATCGCTGGCGGTGGCGATTATGGTGGGGATCATTTGCTCGGTGGTGGGCAGCTACCTGATGGTGCAGCGCCTGGCGCTGCTGGGGGACGCCATTAGCCATTCGGTGCTGCCGGGGCTGGCGATTGCCTTTCTGCTGGGCGTCAATATTTTTATCGGTGCCTTTGTCGCCGGAGTGATCAGCACCGTGATTATCGGCTGGATTCCCACGCGATCGCCCATCAAAGAAGACGCCGCCATGGGCATTGTTTTCTCGGCTTTTTTTGCCCTGGGCATCACGCTGATCACCACTATTCAAAAAGACAACAAAATTGACCTCAACCATTTTCTGTTTGGCAATATTTTGGGCGTGACTGCCGCAGAAGTGCGCGACACCGCCATCATTGCTGCTCTGGTGCTGCTCACCGTGGCCCTGCTCTACAAGGAGCTGCTGTTCTACAGCTTTGACCCCCTGGGGGCCCAGGCCAGCGGCCTGCCTACGGGGCTGCTCAACGCCGGGCTGATGGTGCTGATTGCCCTCACCGTCGTGGCCAGCATGAAGGTGGTGGGCGTCATTTTAGTGCTGTCGCTTCTGATTGCGCCGGGGGCCACCGCTTACCTGCTGGTGTCCCGTCTGCACCAGGTGATGCTGGTTGGGGCGGGGGTGGGGGTGTTGTCGAGCGTCAGCGGCATGTATTTGAGCTATTACCTCAATCTGCCCTCTGGCCCGGCCATTGTGCTGGTGGTGTCAATGCTGTTTGCCCTGGCCTTCTTGTTTGGTCCCCGCTATGGGGTGTTGGTCGGGTCAGGACGGTGACCTGAGCCCATCTACAGCTCTGCCTGCATGCGCAGCTCCTGGGCTCGCAGGTATAGCTGTACCCACTGGGCCTGGATTTGACGGCTCTTCAACCCCAGGCGGCGGGCCAGGGCATCGGTGGGTTGCTCCTCTTTATAGGCGATCAAAATAGCCTGCTCCTCGGGCGAGAGGTTATGCCAAAAGCCATCCCACTGAGCGGGGGTGAGGCCAAAGTTGTGCTCTTGCAGCGAGGTTTTAAGCCAGCCCAACACCAGGGCAGGCTGCTCCCTGAGGGCAAAAATTCGGATCGCGTGGTAGCTAATTTTTTCGCGCAGGCGATAGACCTGCTGCACGGGTAAATTGAGCGCCTGGGCGATCTGCTCTTGGGAGAGACCGTTGAGGTGCAGCTCCAGCCACCTGGCCGCCGTGTCGTCCAAATTGCGGCTCAGGTAGTTTACAAAGGAGCTCTTGACCTGCTGGCGCAGGATTTGCTGCTCTAGCTCGTTTTGCTCATCCTGGTACTGGTTCCAAGCCTCCACGTCCAGCAGGCTGAGGGAGTCTTCGCTGTCGTTGGGGGCAATCTCGTCAGAGACCAGGCGAATCAGTTCGCCCGTGGGTACCTGGGTCATGCCGCCCTTCTGGCTGCGGCGCAGGTAGTTGACGAAGCGATAGATAATCAGGGGCTGGTTGCGAATCGGGCGCAGGCAGTATTCCTCGATGCTGGCCAGCATCAGTCGGTTGCGCAGGCGGGAGTTTTGGGTACAGGCTGCGATCCACTGGAGTTGCTGCGCCAGGTGGCGATCGCTGCGCATCATTTCTTGAATCACTTCCTGAATCACATCCACCACCGTGCGGCGGCGATCGCGGCTCAGCGAAATCCAGGTTTTGATCTTGTTGCGAACCAAAAACAGACCGCTGAGCCGCTTGATCAGCCGCTGATAGCCCTCCTCTGGGTTCACATCCCAGTAGCGCTGCTGCAAAATGCGGTAGCGGTACTCAATGGCCTGACGGGCGATCGCCAGGTCTGGCTCAGCCAAGGTCGCCAACCGTTCCGGCGACTCCCCCAGCAGCCAGTGAACGACACTTTGGCAGATGGATTGAGGCTGATCGGGAAAGTCCTCCCGCAAGCGGGATAACCAAACCTCGGCTATAGTGTCTGCCGCGACCATGCCATCAATCCTTTGCGGGTGTGCTCAAGCGGGTTGTACAGGTTGTAGGCTTTATCTTAGTATCTGTTTCCTTCAGACTTACGACTTGGACTGTGTTTTTTAGCGCGCCCGCTCGGCGACAGCTAGCACCCCAGCAAAAGCTTTACATAAATTTTATAATCTCCACCTCTCCGGCAAGATTTTGCGAAGGGTATTTTTCGCTGCCGGATTTACCTTTCTGTGCTGATAGGGTGCACATAGAGCCATCTGTACTTATACGGTAGTTCTGCTGTGACAAAGGTCACACTGACTCCCCCGTACGTTGGGTATGCTTTTCGTAAAAGCAGCTCCGAAGCAATATTCTCGTTAAAAAAAGCACAAAGATACCAAGATTTTAAGGGAATACACTGAAGGGCTGGTATATATTTTTTCTCATCCTATTAGCACACGCATTCCGTCAACAGGGCCTACCATGCTATCTCTCCTTCCAGACAGTTCTGGCAGTGTTTACCCAGAAACTTCCGCATCTATTATTCATCCCTCGGCCCGGTGTCTGATCAAACGCTCTATAGATATTTTGGGTGCCCTGGTAGGGCTAGCCATACTGGCTTGCGTCACAGTTCCTGTGGCTCTGGCCATTGCTCTAGACAGCCCTGGCCCAATCTTCTACGCCCAGACCCGCTACGGCCTCAAGGGCAAGCCGTTCACCATCTGGAAGTTTCGCTCCATGGTGGAAAATGCCGACGCCCTCAAGCAAACGGTGTCCAATCAGGCCCAGGGACTGATCTTCAAAAACGAAAACGACCCCCGGATTACTCGGGTGGGGCGCATTCTGCGTAAGACGAGCCTAGATGAGTTTCCACAGTTTTGGAATGTGCTCAAAGGCGACATGAGCCTGGTTGGCACTCGCCCTCCCACCGAAGATGAGGTCTCCCGCTACAGTTCTCACCACTGGCGAAGACTCGACGTCAAGCCCGGCATTACTGGCCAGTGGCAAATTAGTGGGCGATCGGCCATCAAAGACTTTGAGGAAATTGTTCACCTCGATTTGCAGTATCAGGCCATTTGGTCACCCTGGTATGACCTTCAGGTCATTCTCAAAACCATCACGATCCTGCTCGATCGCAGAGGGGCCTACTAGGGTCTGCTTATTGGGGTCTGCTTATTGGGGTCTGCCTACTGGGGCCTGTGAACGCTGTGATCAGTGGCGCTCTCGGTATCTGTAGCGATCACCAGGTTATCGCGATGGATGACGGTGTCAGCCCCGGCGTAGCCCAAAATTGCGGGGATATCTTCAGAGCGACGGCCCAAGATTTGGCTCAGGTCTTGGGCACTGTAATTAATTATGCCCCTGGCAATGTCTTCGCCACTAGCCCCGCAGATCACCACCGCATCCTGGGCTTCGAAGTCTCCTTCCAGGCGGGTAATGCCAGCGGCCAGCAGCGACTTGCCGCCCTGCAAAATAGCACGGGTTGCGCCCGCATCCAGGTAAAGGCGACCCGCTGGGGCAAGGCCAGCGGCAATCCATCGCTTGCGGGCGCGACTGGGCCGGGGTGAGGGGGCAAACTGGGTGCCAACCGCTTCTCCATCTAGGGCTTTGACTACATTGTGGGGCTGGCGACCATCGGTAATCACGGTGCGTACCCCCGCCGCTGTGGCAATTTGAGCCGCTTCTAGCTTGGTCAACATACCGCCGGTACCCCAGGCCGAACCCTGGCCCCCGGCTACGGCCTTGAGCGCCTGAATTTCGGCTAGACCTTCGATGGCAACAATTGGCTGGGCTTCGGGGTTGGAGCGGGGATCGGCAGAGTATAGGCGATCGACATCGGTGAGCAGAAATAGCCACTGGGCTCCAATCAGACTGGCGACCAGGGCGGAAAGGGTATCATTGTCGCCAAACTTGAGTTCTTCGATGGCAACGGTGTCATTCTCGTTGACGATGGGGATTACCCCCAGCTGCAGCAGCTGGCGGAAGGTACGGTAGCTGTTGACGTAGCGCGATCGCTGAGCGAGGTCGCTGCGAGTCAGCAAAACCTGAGCAATGGGCTGATTTAGCGCCGAAAACAGGTCGTCGTAGATCCGCATCAGTCGCCCCTGCCCCACCGCCGCCACCGCCTGCTTCATCGCCAGGGTCTTGGGCCGCTCGGTCAGTTTGAGCCGGCGGCAGCCAATGCCCACCGCCCCGGACGACACCAGCACTACCTGATGTCCCTGCTGACGAAGGATGCAGAGAGTTTCGACTAGAGCCGCCAGAGTAGACAGGGCAAACTGCCCCGGCGTAGTGCCGGTCAGACTCGAAGTACCGATTTTAACCACCAGGGTTTGAACTGGGCTCACGGGCAGGCAGAGTCAGTAGAGACAGCCCTGGCAGTATAGCAACCGACCCGGGTACAGAGCACCGCGGTCAAAGCCATCGTTCGCGCCCCAAAAAACTTTGGGTGCCAACCCAGAGGCCGACACCCAAAAATGGCTTATTAAAATTAAGAGCCTTTATAAACTGGCTCCTGTTGATGTGTTACTACTATCGCAGCGATTTTCAGGTTTCGAGTTGACTCTAATGTTTTCTTTATATTTAGCCCTACAACGTTATCACTACAAAGATTGCGTGATGTAAACGTTTGTTGCCTCGGCTTCACGCCTCTTTGAGCCCTAGTCCTACAGGGTGACCCCAAAATATTGAGAGATCAGCACCTCAAGGGAGCGCAGCGGTGACGTGCGCACCACTTGATTGAGACCCGGCATGGGAGCAACCAGGATGGTAAACAGACCCACCCGGTTGCCTGCCAAAACATCTGTGAACAGGCGATCGCCCACCATAGCAACCTGGTTGACTGGCAAGTCCATGGCTGCTAGGGCTAGCTTGAGCTTGCGCCCAGAAGGCTTACCCGCGCTGGTCAGGTAAGGCACATCCAGCAGCGATGCGATGCGACTAATGCGGTGGGCATTGACGTTGTTGCTCACCAGCCACACCGCTGCGACGGCCTTGATCTGATGCATCCAGTGGGCCAGGTCGGGGTTGGTTTCGGCCTGACGCAGGGGCACCAGCGTATCGTCTACGTCTAAAATCAGCCCCTTCAGCTTGTGCTGAGCCAGCAGCTCAGGGGAAATCGTCAGGACGCTGCCGTCCAGCACTAGATCGGGTTGCAGCAGGCGAGAAAAGGACATAACAAAACAATAGCCCCAAACCAGCATAGTCTAGAATGGCGGCGGTCAGCGGTTTGCAGCCCAGAAGTACGCGGCAGCGGCAGGCGATTCCAGGTCAGATGCCCCTGGCCCCTGGCGCGATCGCCAGCAGGAGCCCTAGCGTCAGGGAGATGTCTTAGCTCAACGGCCCTAGTTGTCGATCGCCGCACGAATGGCGTCGCGGGCCGCTTCATGCTCGGCCAGGGTGCGGCTGAACACATGGGTGCCATCGTAGCGGGCCACGAAAAACAGATAGTCGGTCGTGTCGGGGGACAGGGTTGCCTCTAGGCTGGCTTGGCCAGCACTGGCAATGGGAGTTGGCGGTAGCCCTGGGTTGATATAGGTGTTGTAGGGCGAGGGTGTGCCCACCTGGGTCCAGGTCAAGGGCTGCTCTGGGGTTTGCACAATGCCCAGGCCATACTCCACCGTAGGATCAGCTCCCAGAGGAATGTTTTGCTCCAGCCGATTGGTAAATACCCCGGCGATAATGCCGCGCTCATCGGCAACGACGGCTTCTTTTTCGACGATGCTGGCCAACGTAGCCCACTCTAGCAGCGTCAAGTCAGTGGTTGCCTGCTGGTACACCGGCAGGCCCACCGTCTCAAATCGAGCTAGCATAGCGTCAACTACCGCCTCAGCGGTTACGTCTTCGGCGGGCAGCTGGTAGGTATCGGGAAACAAAAACCCCTCTAAGTGAGGCAGCCCCTCTGGCAACCAGGGATAGCTGTCTCTGGGAACCCGCTCCGTGGCTGCCAAAAACGCGTCCGCCGAGAAAAACCCCTCTGCCTCAAAGTAGAGGGCCATCTGGCGGCGGTTCCAGCCCTCGGGAATGGTGAAAGATGTCTGTACTACCCTGCCACTGCGGATGACGTCGGCGATCGCCGTCATCGAATCGGTAGGGCTCAGGGCATAGGTACCCGCCTGAAACCCTCCCTCGGCATCTTGCCAGGTCTGCCAGCGTGACCACAGCTTCCAGGCCAAGGCTGAGCGAATCAAACCCGCTGCTTCTAGATCTTGGCCAATCTGCTGGCCCGGAGTTCCTGGCGGAATTTGTATTTGCACCGTTTGTGGAACGGCTTCAGGAGCGTTTTCGCTGACGGGTTGGTTGGCCCAGCTCCACCAGGCCCAGCCCTGCCAAGCCGCCACCCCTGTGGCCAGCGGCAGCAGCAGCCCTAAAAAACTCCACCGAACCCAGCGTGAACCTTTAGCCATGATTGCCCTATGCGCTGATCGCCGTTGCGGACGTTCCTACTCTAATAGATCAAAGAGTTTTTCTTCTAAACCGCCGCGAATGGTTTGAAATTCCTCCGGAGTCACTACCTCCAGGGAGCCATCGCTGGTGCGGTGGGCAAAAATTAGCAGCGGATCGAGGGGCGTGCAGAGGGTGTACTCTTCGTCGTCATAGAAGCAAGTTGCCAAAATTTGAAATTCTTCGGTAACAGGGTTGCCGTCCTCGTCGAGATCGTCCAGCTCTAGGGTGAGGCAGTTTTCCTCTTCGGCTTCGGGCAGTTCTCCCGCCGCCGTCAGGGTAATCGCGGTGCGCTGAAGCGTCAAGTTTTGCTCGGCCAACACAGCCTTAGCCGTGAGAAAAACTTGATCGATCTCTTCGTCTTCCACATCCATTAAGACATCGTCATCGTCGTCGTCTTGCTGCCAAACAAACAGCTCAATGGGGGCATCTATCGGCAGCAACAGCAGGTATTCGCGACCGTTGAGCTGAAAGCTCTGCTCTACCTGGCAGGGCAAAAACCGCCCGACATCGTCGGTGAGAACTACGGCTGACTCGTCAATGGGTTGGGTGTTATCCGCCATGGAGGCTACTCTTCTCTCGGTAACCAGGTGCAGTGGGTCAACACCGCAGCCCAGTAAGAACACTGAACGGTGTTATCAGAATATCCCATCCTGTTACGTCTGATTACGATAGGCGGCGTTCGTCTAGCCAGCGCTGCAGGATGATAGCGGCTGCTTTGCGGTCAATCAATGCTTTTTCCTGAGCCACAGAATGCCCGGCGGTACGCATGAGATGTTCGGCTTCCACCGAGCTGAGGCGCTCGTCAACGTACACCACAGGCAGGCCCAGACTCTGGCTGAGACCTTCAGCGACCTTGCGCACCTGGCGAGCCTGAAAGCCCTCATTGCCGTCCATAGTGAGGGGCAGGCCTACGACCAGGACTTGAGCCCGACGCAGGTCAACCAGGTGCTGAAGATCGCTCACCAGTTCCTGAAACGATCGCCGCCGGAGCGTGGTCAGCCCCGTAGCAATCAGGCCGGTGCCATCACAGCCTGCAACCCCAACGCGACGCCGACCGATGTCTAACCCCAGGGCCGAAATCCGCGCCATGGTCACAGTCCACCCTCAGCGATCGCTTTCAGGGAACGAAGCCTCGGCAGTTGACTCTGGCTTTTGCTGCCCCAGCATGGCCTGCCAACGCTCTGCCGACCAGGTCATGCGTCCAGGCACCGGCTTACCCGCAGGCTGTAGCCCCGTCAGCACGTCAGATAGCTGTAGGCCTTCCAGGGAAAGGTGGCGCGCTTCTCGCACCTTGTGCCACACCGAGCGCGACATCAGCAGGGCATGGGACGCAGGGGTGGCCTGAATTTGAGTCAAGCACTCCTCCCGTTCGGGCTGATAGTCGAGAGAGGTCAGCCGCAGAGACTGGGCCGGAAACGGCTGTAAGATTTTGGCCATCTGGATCATCAGCTCTGGGTAGAGCCATGTGTAAGCGGGGTGCACCGTCAGATCAGCGGCGTGGGGCTGCTGGCCGTCTCTGGAAATAGCCAGCTTAAACTGGCCAATGGCGGCCTTGCGCTGCTGCTCAAATACGTAGGCGCTGACGGTCTCCACCCGATTTACTAGGCGGTTGGCGGTGGCGGTAGCGCTGCCCACCAGGCCGGCCTTAAAGTCTTGAATTTGGTGGTCAAACACCTGACGCACCAGCGGCGGCATGGAGGCCGTATCGAGCTGGTAGAGGAGCTGGGCGTCAGCGTTGCTGATGGGCAGCAGGTTGGGCAGATCGGGCTCTCGCTCGGCCAGGCTGGCAATTTGCTCGGGGGGCATCTCCCAATAGGTCATCTGAGCCAGGGGCTGAAACCCGTTAAAACGATAGAGTGCCAGTGCCGATGTATGACTGACATCCACCTCAAGCATCCAGGTTCTGGCTTCCCAAAGCACCTCGAAGCAGTGGCGCAGCAGCCGCGAACCCACATCCATATAGCCGGAGGAGGTGGTGTTGGCTAGAGCGCGGCGGTTGATTACCACCTGATCTACTCGCCAAGTGCTGCGGGTCTGGTTGAAGGGCGATACTTGAATCAACCCCACAAGACATTTTTGCCGCTCGGCTATGAAAGTGGTCTGGCGCTGCTGCTGTAGGGAGCCGGGCAGCCAGCTCAAAACTTTTAGGGGGCCGTACCAGCGGCGCTGATGGGCCAGCCATGTAACAATGGCTTCAGCGGCGTCCAGATCGCCACCGGCCTCCAGATCCTCTGGCTGCCACTGCTTGAGGTCGTCTAAATCGCGATATTGCAGTGGCCGGACTGTTAAGGTGGGGCCAGGGGTCGTCGTAGGTGCCATGGGATCTCAAAGATCTGACCTGTATGCCGTCATCCTAGCCGATTTTCCCAATTTCTACACCGCCCCTCGGCGGGCTGAAGGGTATCTCGGTGGGCTTCTCCACTAGTCAGGCGGCTTGGGAGTGAGCCTTGCCTGCGACTTGAGATCCCTTCAAACTCACCATTTACAAAACTTATAATTTAAGCGACGATTGCAACTGGGGCTGTGCTCAGCCCCCAGCAGGCGAACGATTAGGGGTCGAGCTACAGAGCCCGGCTAGCGGTATCTAGGAATTACCATGAGAAACATTTCAGCCATCGAACGGTTTTGCCTATACAGTCACGTTGCCGCCATGGCCTTTGGCCTGGCCGGGCTGCTGTGGGTGGTGCCTCACCCTGGCATCCTAGAGTACTTGCCAGCGGGGCAGACCCTTTTTCAGTGGAGTATGGCCGGGGGCGGCGTGGGTTACATTCTTTTGGGAACGGTGGCCATGGCGCTGTACGCTTACCGCACTCTGGGGTTGGGTAGTCTCATTACCTTTGCGATCGCGGCCATCGGCATTTCTATTAGCAGCGAGCTGCTGGGCACCAGCACCGGCTTCCCCTTTGGCCACTACAGCTACCTCAACGGGTTGGGCTATAAGGTAGCGGGTTTGGTGCCGTTTACAATTCCGCTGTCGTGGTTTTACCTGGGGCTGTCGGCGTTTCTGCTGGCCCGCAGCGGGTTGGCCGCCGGGGGCGGTGCCGAGCGCTACAACTGGGTGCGATCGCTGGGCTCCGTGGTGTTGGGATCTATTCTTTTGACCTCGTGGGATTTTGTTCTCGACCCAGCTATGAGCCAGACGGCGCTGCCCTTCTGGTACTGGCACGAACCGGGCGCTTTCTTTGGTATGCCCTACCAAAACTTTGCGGGCTGGCTCGGTACTGGGGTCGTGTTTATGGGTGTGGCCCTGGCCCTTTGGAAAGTCTTGAAGTTCTCGCCGGAGCTAGACCAGAGCCAGCTGACCCTGCCTCTGGTGGTCTACCTGGCCAACTTCGGCTTCGCCCTGGTGATGAGTCTGGCCGCTGGGTTTTACGTGCCCATCGCCCTGGGGATATTAACCGGTGCCCTACCCGCCGTGCTCTGTTGGCGCGCCACGGCCCAGGAAGCGATCGCTGAGTCATTGGCTGAGCCTGCTCCCGTGATCGAGGCCTCGGTTGCTGCCAACAAGGGCTCTTAGGGTAAATTCGTCGTTTCGCCGCTCAGAGCGTTAGCCCCCGCCCCAGGGCTGGCGCTTGGGTTGCTGAGGTGCAGCAAATCAGTAGATGGGTAGATAGAGTCGCCAGTCTCTGGTGGTTGCGCTTTGCCGGTTGTAGTTGAGAACCGTGGGCAAGGCCTCACCGCCGCCATAGCCCAGTGCCCGCCTGGGTCAGGCTGCGTCTAGCCCATCCTGCCTAGACCGCCAACTGCGGCGGCCTGCTGAGCGATCTGCGCCAGCAACGTTAGCCATGACTTAACGCTCGTCTCTATAGATTCAGTCTTGAGGTGTTCCTTTGTCCGCCGATGTCGCCCCGTTTCCCTGGCTGAGCTCTATAGCAGTGGTGCTGTTGACGGTTCAGCTACCGATGGTGGCGGTGCTGCTGGGGCGGTTGGTGCAGGGCCCCTTTCGCAGGGCCCCCCTGGCACCCAGCCGCCCTAGCCCCGATCTGCTGGGTACAGTTTCAGTGGTGGTACCCACCCTGAACGAAGCGGCCCGGCTAGGCCCCTGTCTGGAGGGGCTCAGCCACCAGAGCTACGAGGTGCGAGAGATTTTAGTCGTTGACAGCCGCTCGACCGATGGTACCCAGGCGGTGGTAAAAGCCCATCAGACCAGCGAACCCCGCCTGCGTCTGTTGACAGACGACCCTCTGCCCCAGGGTTGGGTGGGCCGTCCCTGGGCCTTAGACTTTGGCTTTCGTCAGACCTCGGCAGCGAGCACCTGGGTACTGGGTGTCGATGCCGATACCCACCCTCAACCTGGCCTGGTGGCGGCCCTGGCCCAGGCCATGGGCGACGAGGGCTATGACCTAGTGTCCCTAGCGCCCCGGTTTATTCTCAAGCATCCCGGCGAACTTTGGCTGCAACCCGCCCTGCTGATGACGCTGGTGTACCGATTTGGCCCAGCGGGTAGCCCCAGCGGGTCGGCTCAGCGGGTGATGGCCAATGGCCAGTGCTTCATGGTGCGGCGATCGCTCCTCACCCAGCTCGATGGCTACCGGGCAGCGGCCACTTCCTTTTGCGACGATGTCACCCTGGCGCGCTACGCCGCCGCCCAGGGGGCCAGGGTAGGGTTTTGGGATGGCACCCGCCTGCTGAAGGTGCGGATGTACGAAGGCATGGCCGAAACCTGGCGCGAGTGGGGCCGCTCCCTGGATCTAAAGGATGCGGCTCCAGCCGCCCAAGTCTGGTGGGACTGGATGTTTCTCGCCCTGGTGCAGGGGTTGCCCTGGGTGCTGGTGCCAGGCCTGCTGGGGATGCAGCAGTTGCCCATCCCCTGGTCGCTGCCGCTTCAGCTCTTGCTCGCGGTGAACGCTGGCTTGCTGCTCGTGCGGCTGGGCATGCAGACGGCGATCGCCTCAGCCTACGATCTCAAGGGAGTAGCGGGAGCCTGGATCTTCTGGCTATCGCCCCTGGCGGATCTAGCAGCGGTCGTTCGTATCGGTATGTCTTCCCTGCGGCGGCCTACCCGGTGGCGGGGGCGTGAGTATCCAGCCGGGGAGTGAGTTGAGCCAACCCTCGCACCTGTCCCCTGTAACCTGAGCCCTGGTTCTCTTCTCTAATCTCGACTATTTCCGGGTGTAAAACCAGCTACCACAGCTTGTAGGGATGTCGAGCAAGGCTGGAATTTTGGTAGCGAGGGTCGTGGGTAACCTCTGCACCTACCCAGCCCGGTAAGTCTACGACTTGATCTGGACTGGTCAATTCGACTTCGGCCACGACGAGCCCCTGGTTGTCGCCGTGAAAATCGTCGATCTCCCAGACTACGTTGCCCAGGGGGAGGCGGTAGCGGGTTTTTTCGATCAGGGGCGGCTGGCAGAGGGTATCGAGAATAAGTTGGGCATCGGCCAGGGGAATGGGATACTCAAACTCAGGGCGCACCAGCCCCACAGCCGGGCCTTTGAGGGTGAGATAGGCGCGATCGCCCACCCGCCGCACCCTCACCGTGCGGGCATCCTGGGTGGGAATGTAGCCCTGGCGGATCATCTCGCCCTGGGCCAACCGACGCCAGTCGTCGCCCACGACCAAAAACTTGCGCTCTATTTCTTGACCCATAGCAATCCCTGTCAGCTACCTTTGCAGCCTAGCCTAACCGGGGATGGCTCAGGAGATCCGTCGCAGCACATAGCTGGTCAGATCCTGGAGAGCCTGACCGGCGGCGGAGGGGGGCAGATACTCCAGGCAAGCTGCCGCCTGGCGGGCGTGGGTCGCCGCCAGATCGCGCGATCGCCCGATGCCGCCGCTGCGATGCACCAGGTCGATCGCCTGGTCAAAGTCGTCCGCCTCAGAGAACTCCCGCTCAATCAAGGTAGTGAGAAAGGGGTGTTCGGCCATGGCGTAGAGCACAGGGGCAGTGAGGTTGCCGCTCTTGAGGTCAGAGCAGGCAGGCTTACCCAAAACATCATCAGAGCTGGTGAAATCTAAAATATCGTCCACCACCTGAAAAGCCAGGCCCAGGTGGCGACCGTAGTTGTAGAGTTGTTCGACCACTGTCTCAGACATATCGCTGAGCACCCCGGCTGCCTTGGCGCTGTTGGCCATGAGTGAGGCTGTTTTGAAGTAACTCTTGTCCAAATAGGCATCGATGGAAAGACTGGTATCGAAGCGATTGAGCCCCTGCTGAATTTCACCCTCAGCCAAATCCATAATTACCTGGGAGAGCAGTTTCACCACCCGCAGGTTGTCGAGGTTGGCCAGGTACCACGAGGCCTGGGCAAACAAAAAATCCCCTGCCAGCACCGCAATGCGGTTACCAAAGCTGCTGTGCACGGTGGGCACACCTCGCCGCACGCTGGCTTCGTCCACCACATCGTCGTGCACCAGGCTAGCCGTATGAATCATTTCGGTGATTTCGGCCAGGCGACGGTGCTTGGCGGTAATCTCTTGCCCTGGCAGCGTGGCCTTAGACAGCAGCAGCACAATAGCTGGCCGCACCCGTTTGCCCCCGGCACCAAACAGGTGTTCGGCCGCCGCCGACAAAATAGGATGCCGTGCCCCAACCAAACCCTTGAGATTTTGGGTCATCAGGTCAAGGTCGGACTCAACCGGCGCGAAAAGAGAAGTTACTGAAGTCATAGACCCCGGCAAGAGCGCTAAAGTTACGAATTTTTACATATTCTATCGTCATTCTAAGACAACCCCAAAGCGAGTATGGGCAAAAGCTTGGCCTTTTCCCCACCACTCAGCGCTTAGCCCAGGCCCGGTCAATTGTGAACTCTGGGGCTGAACTGGTTGATAAATATAGGCTTTAGCATCTAAGCTGCGCTCTTGACGGCGGGCGGAAATGGCTGAGTCAATTTTCACAAGCGACCTAAAAATCAGTCAGCTTATACCTCACAACTCCCCTCCGGCTAGGGAATCCCGTGGTAGACTTAACTTAAGAATTTCTCAAGAAACCTCGGTGAAGCCCGCAATTTTTTGACTGGCTTTGCCACGTTTTTGAATTTGAGTCGATCGCGGTGCTAGGTGGATTTCCCACTGGTTTCCTGAGCGCTCGGTCGTTTTTAACTAGCTTCTGCGGGTGTGCCAGCACCCAAAAATGTTGGTGAGCAAAATTCCTTCCCTAGGGAGGGAACCGGGTTTTTGCAGCTTTTTAGCTGCGTTAACCGACCCCCTTGCCTCGTCAGAGCTTCACCGTTTTCTCCCATCTGCTGCTGCCGACCATGACCTATTCTGCCTCTCTAATTGTGATTCCGCTGCTGGCGATCGCCTACCTGCTCCTGGTTTACGGCATGCTGGTGCTGGCCCAAAGGCTGAGCACCCGACGACGCTCCCAGGGCTAGCTCTGGGGGTGGGTGACCAGTTCTGGCAGGCGAATCTGATGCACGGTGGGCTGATGGCCGAGCCACTGCACCGCCAGCCGCTTAAACTCGGGGGCCGACCCACTCACATAAAACTCTGTAGACCAGGCCGGACTACTGCTGCGCAGCCCCAGGGCGTCAAGCTCTTTGGCGGCGGCAGCCACCATGGAAACTGCGGGGTCAACGTACTGTAGGGTGGCGGGCAAGATCGGCTTGAGCACAGGGGCCAGGTGGGGATAGTGGGTGCAGCCGTACACCAGGGTGTCGATGTTGGCGGCAATCAGCGGTTGCAGATAGGTGGCAGCTGTGCGCCGAGCCTGGGGATCTCTAATTTGATTTTGTTCAACAATGGGGACGAACTTAGGGCAGCCCACCTCCCACACGCGGCAGTCGGGGTTGATCTCTTGAATGGCGCGGGTGTAAGCCCCGCTAGTGACGGTGGCCTGGGTGGCAATGACGCCAATGCGACGCCCCTGAAGTGCCGCCGCCTGTGCCCCTGGCCGAATCAGCCCCAGCACCGGAAAGGGAAATTCATGCTGCACCGAGTCGAGGGCCAGCGCCGAACTGGTGTTGCAGGCCATAATCACCATCTTGACGCCCTGATCGGCCATCCAGGTCAAGATCTGACGCACAAAATACAGAATTTCTTCGGGCGATCGCGATCCGTAGGGCAACCGTGCCGTGTCGCCGAAGTACAGTACCGACTCGTTGGGCAACTGGCGGTAGATTTCTCTCAGCACCGTAAGACCGCCCACGCCGCTGTCAAAAATGCCGATGGTTGCCGGCCGCGTGGCCAGCAGACGGTGATCGAACCCGTGTTTCATAAGTGCTTATGCTTAGGGACGAAAAAATAATCTCACTGAGTCTACCGGTTTTTGGGAGCTATCACTCGCAGAATGCTCGAAAGTGCTGGCCGGAGGGAGCTTGGGGTAGGGCTGCTTGTAGTATGTGGCTTGCCTTGCCATAGGGTTGCCATACCACCGACACACCCCTGCGATATGAGTCCGGTAGCTTTAATTATGGGGGTTTCTAGCCCACTGTTGGGCCCATCGCTGGGACTTAATGGTGCAGCCGGTTCGGTTTTCTCAGGGGGGTAACCCCCCAGCCTAAGTCTATAGATCCGGCACTATAAAGATGTTCTTAAAAGCGTCGTTAAGGGACGTTCTTGAGGGCACCGACACCTCCCCCAGGCTGGAACTGAAACATCTGATGCAGACCGCTGTACCGCCGTTGGTTAACCTGAGTTTGGGGAAACAAATTGACTTCCATGCCCGTCAGACGCATAACTACAGGTGTAGTACTTTACGCAACCAGCAAGTTGTTATATTCTAGAGGAGTAAACTCATAATGGCTTCGAGTTCTTCGGAGAGGACTCTAGCCTTTGGTACTAGCCTCGAGTTTTGCACAGGTAACTCAGGCCGCAGCTTCAGCAGATCCGACTCTGAGCGCCGCATAGCTTGATGAGTTAGGTTGATAGCTCTCTATTGCACGTCGTTACGCGTTATTACACGTCATTAATGTAGTCCCGATCGCCCGGCATTAGCGCCGAAAACTATAGAACCGCATCTTGATCGGATCTCGACAGGAGGAGCGGGATGTGAGGTGGCAAGGGCGTCGATCCCGGTGGTTTTTCTCAGTTCGATACAGGAGCCGTTAGAGATGGAAGCGACCGTATCGTTTCGAAGGTCGGCCCTGGCACTGTTAGTTTGATGGTTTTTTGCTTCAGTTTTTTGGTTTTAGCACTCAGCGTTTGCCGCATCGTCAGTGGAGGAAAAGGTTAATTCATGGCTAAAACAAAGACCCGTACGTTAAAAAGTAAGCCCCTCTATAGCGCTGACGCTGTACGAACCTACCTCCATGAGATTGGTCGAGTACCGCTGCTCACCCACGAAGAGGAAATCATCTTTGGTAAGCAGGTGCAGGCCTATATGGTCTTGCTTGAGCAAAAAGAAGCCCTGACCGAGTCCCTAGGCCGTGAGCCCACGCTGGCTGAATGGGCTGTGGCCAGCGGCTTAGACGAAGACAAGCTCAACCAAGCCGTGCGTCAGGGCGAGCGAGCCAAGCGCAAGATGATTGAGGCCAACCTGCGGCTGGTGGTGGCGATCGCCAAGAAGTACCAGAAGCGCAACCTGGAGTTTCTGGATCTGATTCAGGAGGGCACCCTGGGGCTAGAGCGCGGCGTTGAAAAGTTTGACCCCACCAAAGGCTATAAGTTCTCAACCTACGCCTACTGGTGGATTCGCCAGGCCATTACCCGCGCCATTGCCCAGCAGGCCCGTACCATTCGCCTACCCATTCACATCACCGAAAAGCTCAACAAAATCAAGCGGGTGCAGCGCGAGCTGTCCCAGCAGCTGGGCCGCAGCCCCAACGCCAACGAAATCGGTGAGGCGCTGGAGCTAGAGCCCAAGCAAATTCGTGAGTTTTTGGTGCTGGCGCGGCAGCCCATCTCCCTAGATGTGCGCATTGGTGACAACCAGGATACCGAGCTGCAAGAGCTGCTCGAAGATGACGGCATCTCGCCTGAAACTTTCACGGCTCAAGAGTCGCTTAAGCAGGACATTCGCAACCTGCTATCTGAGCTGACCCCGCAGCAAAAAGAGGTGATCACCCTGCGCTACGGCCTCGAAGACGGCAACGAGCTGTCGCTGGCCAAGGTGGGTAACCGCATGAACATCAGCCGCGAGCGGGTGCGTCAGCTGGAGCAGCAGGCCCTTAAGCACCTGCGCCGCCGCAAGGCCACGATGCACGGGTACATCGCTAGCTGATTTTAGGAAGAAACCGCAACCCAGCCAGACCAAGGGCACCTGACCCCTGGTCTGGTTTTGTTTTGTCAGGCAATCTGACTGCTGACGCTGTAGAGCCAGGCTTCTGCCTGGGTTTGGTTGCGGCCTGAGTGCTTAGCCCGATACAGCGCCTGGTCAGCTTTGCTAATCAGGTCGTTGATGTGGGGCAGGGAGGTTACGGTACCGGGGTCTGGGCCAGCGGGCCAGCAGGACAACCCCACGCTGGCGGTGACAAAAAGGGGGCCGCTGCTGCTGTCAAAGGGAGTAGCCGCGACGACGCGGCGCAGCCGTTCGGCACCAATCCAGGCCTGGGCCTGATCGGTTTCGGGCATGAGCAGAATAAATTCCTCGCCGCCGTAGCGGGCTAAAATATCGCTCTGCCGAAGATTGGCTTTAAGCCGTAGGGCAATGTCGCGCAGCACCGCGTCCCCCACCAAATGGCCGTAGGTGTCGTTGATGGCTTTGAAGTGGTCGATGTCGAGCATGAGCAGGGTCACGGGCCGATTAAACCGGCCCGATCGCGTAATTTCGTGACTGGCTATCTCCATGAAGTGGCGGCGATTGTACACATGGGTGAGGGAGTCGCGTATGGCCAATTCCTCCAGCGCTGCCTGGGCGGCTCTGATCTCGGTGATATCTTCCACGGCCCCCTCGTAGAACTGAATGGTGTCAGTAGAGTCGGTGGTTTCCGCGCCCACTGCCCTGGCGATCACCCGCACCCACAGGTAGCGCCCGTCGGGCCGCAGCAGCTCAAGTTCGCAATCCTTTAGCGGGTTGGGCTGCTTGAGGTAGTCGCTCCAGGATAACGGCTGTCCCTGGTCAATTACCGGGCTGCTGGGCTGGATGGGGCTGGCCGCTAAAAAGGCAGCTGTGTCGCTAAAACCAAAGATGGTCAGCAGGGCGGGGTTGGCGTCTAGGGGATAGCCTGCGGTGCTAAAGCGACAGAGACCGATAGGGACGTTGTGAATCAGGCTGCGGTAGTGGGCCGCTGAGGTTTTGAGACGGTCTTCCATGCGCCGAGCTTCGGTAATATCGCGCAGGTAGGTAACTAGGGCCGGGCGGTGCTCGATGCGATCGCCGCGCACATCGCCGTAGGCCAGGGCCGTTGCGTAAATTTCAACCGCCAGCTGCTGGCCCTGTTTGCCCAGCAGCTGTCCCTCCAGGGGGCCAGAGGTAGCCCCGAGGGGGCTCTGCCCTGGGGGGCAGGTGACCAACTCAGCCAGGGTTAGCTGTCCCAGGTCTTGATGACTACAGCCCACCCACTGCATCAGGCGGGGATTGCCGTAGACGAGGCGATCGTCTTGGAAGACGGCCACGCCCACGTTGGCCTGCTCTACAATCGAGCGAAACAGCAGCAGCACGGCGTCGTTGCCCTGCTCCGACAGGGGGGTAAGGGCGATCGGCTCTAGACAACCTGGGTCTGTCTCTGCTGCGGTCGATGCTTGGGGTTGGGGCAGATTGAGGCTGTCTCGCAGAGCATTAGCGGCCTCCAGGTGGTGCAGGGCCAGTTCAAAGCTGTGCATGGCCTTGTAGGCCTGGGCGAGCTGCCGATGGCACTCATAGAGGGCGTTGAGGTTGTGCTGCTCTAGGGCAATGGCGATCGCCTGCTGAATCGATGCCACCGACAGCGTTGGCTGCCCCTGCCCCAAATGGGTATGGCCCAACCGCTGGAGCGCCAGCACCTCGGCCTGGGGATTGCAGCTGTGCTGGGCCAAACTCAGGGCATACTCAAAGGCTGTTAAGGCCTGGGCGTAGTCTCCCTGGGCCAAACAGTCTTCGCCGCTACTGAGCCAGCCAGCCACTGAGTTAGGGAATGGGGTCATAGCTGAGCAGAGGGCAAACGGACAACCTGACGGTAGCGACAGGGCTGGGGTTGGACTAAAATTCGCCAGTAACGCGCTTCTCAAACTCTTGTCGCACTGCCTCAACAATGCCCAGCGCCTCGGGATAAATGTCGGCATGGGACTCCTTCAGCCAGGCGATCAGACGGCTGAATTGGGCATTGCGCAATTCTAGATCGGCCTGAAAAATGGAAGCGGTCGCCATCTGTTGAGCATAGCTGGGCGGGTGGCCCTGCTTAACAAACTGGGCCGTTAGGGCCACAAGGGCTTCTTTTCGAACATCGGGTTGACTAGAGGCGATCGGAAAGTCCATGGTGCAATCTCTCCCTGGGTATAGATGCTCAGCAACGGTTCGTCAAATCCCAGGCTGAGCCTTGTGATTAGCATGCCCAACCCCCGGCTTAGCTCCTGGGTTGCAAACAAAAGTAACTCGCCCCCTGGGGGAGAACGGCTGCCGCCGCTGGTCGATGCCTGGGGGGCAAGTCTGAGGCGACGCCACGGGAGTGCACAATGCCCAAATCATGGCCCTGAGCGATCCCCGAGCGCCCCCTGAGTGCTCGATAGTGCTTTGAATTCTCTTCGGGTCTACCGCCGCATAACACAAACGGTTATTTTTTTTATTAAAATCCTGGTTTCGTGACCGTTCTACCCAGTTACAAAACTTCGTGAAAGGGCGGCGATCGGACGGCAGAGTTGAAGCAAATCAAAAGTTTCTGAAGCCCGGCCAGATCTGCCCTTTAGCATGCGAAAAGACATGGCTGATGATTTTTTGGCCCTGGCAGTTAATTCGCATATTCCCGGTGCACGCCCCATCAGTTAGGTGCTGCATCGCTCGCAACATCTCCCTAGGAGAGTAGCCATGAAACAAATTCCCGCCCCCTTTTGGACGCTGGTTCTCGGTATCGCCGTCACCTTGATCAGTCTATGGGTGGGGCAAAATCACCATCTACTGCCGGTGCAGGCGTCGGAGCAGGCTCCCCTGGTGGATGACCTGTTTAACGTTATGGTGACCATTGGTACGGCTCTGTTCATTGTGGTGCAGGGAGCAATTGTCTATTCGCTGATTCGCTTTCGGCAGCCGAAGGGCGATGATACTGACGGTCTGCCCATTGAGGGCAATTTGCCCCTTGAGGCGTTTTGGACGGCTATTCCTGCCGTGATCGTGGTGGGTTTAGGGTTGTACAGCGTCGTGGTGTTTCAAGAAATGGGTGGCTTTTCGCCCGGCGGCCACCACGGTCAGGGGGCCATGATGGCTATGGCTCCGCAGCCGTCGGTCATTGATGTCGCCCCCCTGATTGCCCAGACCGAGGCTGGTGAAGACGTTTACTCTAAAACCCAGGTCTACGGCTTTGGTGCCAGCCCGCTTGTGCAAATGAACCAGCCCGACGTCACCGTGAACGTCACGGGTATGCAGTACGCCTGGATCTTCCGCTACCCCGGCACCGGCATTACCGATGGGGAACTGCACATTCCGGTGGGTCAAGACGTCCAGCTCAAGATTGAGGCGCAAGATGTGATCCACTCCTTCTGGGTACCGCAGTTTCGCCTGAAGCAAGATGCCCTACCCGGGGAACCCGCTGAACTTCGCTTTGTCGCCACTCGCGAAGGCACCTACCCCGTGGTCTGTGCTGAACTCTGTGGCGCGTACCACGGCGGTATGCGCACCCAGGTGATCGTGCATTCTGCCGAAGACTACGCCGCCTGGGTAGCCAGCCGGGTGGCTGAAGCTGCGCCGACAACTGCCGTGGCCCAATCCGCTGTGGATGCTACCGATGCTGAATATTTGGCGAAAATCGCTCCAGAGCTGGCGAAAGCTTCGGTTCAGATCGCCCAATCTACCCCAACGCATCCCTAGCGCCAGTTTTCTTGGGTTTGTCCTGGACGATCTCGAGCTGGGTGACGCATTGATGTGTGGGTGGGAGCGCTAGCCGCACTCAACAGTGTCACCCAAAGTATCAATTGATCTTGAGTTTCAGGCCGTTTACCACGGCTACTGGCCTGGAAGGCTTCTCAGTTTGTGGCTTGACAGTCCCTAGGTCGCTACGCTCCGCAGTTTTTTAATAGCCCTCATTAGCAAACTATCTATGGCTCAAGCAGAAGTTTCGATGAAACCCACGGAGATCCAGGGTGGCCACGGCCATCCGGACAAGTGGAAGTGGTATGACTACTTCACCTTCAACGTCGATCACAAGGTAATCGGCATTCAGTACCTGGTGACGTCGTTTTTGTTTTACCTGGTGGGCGGCTTTATGGCGGTGCTGATGCGCACCGAACTGGCGACCCCCGACTCCGATTTTCTCAGCCCCGAGCTCTACAACGCCTTTTTGACCAACCACGGCACGATCATGATCTTTTTGTGGATTGTGCCAGCGGCAATTGGGGGGTTTGGCAACTACCTGATTCCGCTGATGATTGGAGCGCGCGATATGGCGTTTCCTAAACTTAATGCCCTGGCTTTTTGGCTCAACCCTCCGGCGGGTTTGCTGCTGGCCGCGAGCTTCTTCTTTGGCGGCGGCGCTCAGTCGGGGTGGACCTCCTATCCGCCTCTAAGTGAGATTACCGCTAACCTGCCCCAAACTCTCTGGTGTTTAGCCCTGATTATGGTGGGTACCTCCTCAATTTTGGGATCGGTCAACTTTTTGGTCACCATCTGGAAGATGCGGGTGCCCAGCATGGCCTGGGATCAGATGCCGCTGTTTTGCTGGGCCATGGTCGCCACCTCGGTTTTGGCGCTGTTTGCCACGCCGGTTCTGGCTGCCGCGCTGATTTTGCTGATCTTTGACATCAACTTTGGCACCTCGTTTTTTAAGCCCGATGCGGGCGGCAATGTGGTGGTGTATCAGCACCTGTTTTGGTTTTACTCGCACCCGGCGGTGTACCTGATGATTTTGCCGATCTTCGGCATTATGTCGGAGGTGATTCCGGTGCATGCTCGCAAGCCGATCTTTGGCTACAAGGCGATCGCCTACTCGTCGCTCACCATCTGCCTGGTGGGGCTGTTTGTGTGGGTGCACCACATGTTTACCAGCGGCACCGCCCCCTGGATGCGGATTTTCTTCACCATTTCAACGCTGATTGTGGCGGTGCCCACGGGCATTAAGATCTTTAGCTGGACGGCGACGTTGTGGGGCGGCAAGATTCGCTACACGACCGCCATGCTGTTTGCGGTGGGGCTGCTGTCGATGTTTGTGTTCGGCGGCCTCAGCGGTGTCACCCTGGGGGCCGCTCCCTTTGACATTCACGTCCACGATACTTACTACGTGGTGGGTCACTTTCACTACGTGCTGTTTGGCGGCTCGGTGTTTGGCATCTACGCCGGGATTTACCACTGGTTTCCCAAAATTACCGGGCGCATGCTGAATGAGCCTTTGGGCAAGGTGCATTTCGTGTTGACCTTCATCGGCACCCTGCTCACCTTTACCCCCATGCACAACCTTGGCATGCAGGGGATGCCCCGCCGGGTAGCGATGTACGATCCGCAGTTTGCCGATCTAAACCAGCTGGTGACGGTCGGTGCCTACATTCTGGCGGTGTCGGTGATTCCTTTCTATTTCAACGTGATCTGGAGCTGGATCAAAGGTGCCAAGGCTGGCCCCAACCCCTGGAACGCCATGACCATGGAGTGGACGACCGACTCGCCCCCGATTATTGAAAACTGGGAGGTGCTGCCAGTGCTCACCCATGGCCCCTACGCCTACGGCATGGAGCAGGCCGACCAGGTTGGCCCGGCGGGCGAACCCCTGGCAACGCCGCGATCGTAGGGTGGTGTTGCCCATCGTTTACCTTGGATGCAGGCGCTATCGCTGGGCCAGGCTGCCACGGCGATCGCCCCTGTCTCCCCTCCTCTGCCCTTTATCCCGGTGATACCCTATGCAAGGCGCAATTGACTCTACCCCTGCGGCCCCAGGCCATGAGGGGGCAGCCCACGAAGAGCACCAGGATTTGCGGGTGCTTGGCCTGATTACCTTTCTGGCCTCAGAATTCTTGATGTTTGCGGGCTTTTTTGCTGTCTTTCTCGTGTTTCGCGGCAGCCACGTGCAGTGGCCACCGGAGGAAACCGAGGTTGAGCTGCTGCTGCCGGCAGTTAACACGCTGATTCTGGTGTCGAGCAGCTGGGTGATTAACCTGGGTACCAAGGCGATTAAGAAAAACGATCTGGCGGGCATGCGCAAGTGGTTTGGCATTACCGCCGCCATGGGCGCAGTGTTTCTGGCCGGTCAGGTGTATGAGTACATGAACTTGGGCTACGGCCTCAAGACCAATCTGTTTAGCAACTGCTTTTACCTGACTACGGGCTTCCACGGAGCCCACGTGTTTATTGGGCTGGTGCTAATTTTGGGGGTGCTGTGGCGATCGCGCCGCGCCAACCACTACAGCGACATCACCCACACCGGCCCCGAGATGGCCGAGATCTACTGGCACTTTGTGGACGTCGTGTGGATTGTGCTGTTTAGCCTAATCTACCTGCTGACGCTGATATAGCGTTGATCATTTCCCCCCGCGCAGAACCCCGGTTTTTCCAACAACCGGGGTTCATTTGATCTGTGCTGTGGCAACATACCCGATTGCCGCTGTACCAGGGGCAGCCCCAGGGCTGGGGCTAAAAATCATCGATCAAGCCGCTCAGACGAGATAAGATCGGGTCTTCGGGCACCGCTTCGATGGCGTTGGCCTCAGACAGCGCCTCTGGTGGCAGAGAAGACATTGGGGGTACCGCACCTGGGCCTGCCAGAGAGGCCACTTGGAGAGCCAGCTGCGCCAGTTGAGCTTCTACTCGCTCTAACCGATTTTTTTCTTGGGCAAAAAAACGCTGCTCTACGCTGAGCAGCTGGGCCTCAAGGCTTTCAATACGTCTGTCTGTAGGCGACAGTGGTTGACCAGAGTAGGGGTGGTTACTCAGTAAAAGCTGGTGGAGAGCTTCTTTGCAAAGGCTGCTAAACGTCAGGCCGGGCTGCCTAGCCAGTTCAGCTTTGACGGCAGCTAGTAAGCTCTGGTCTGGCTCATTTCGACGAAAAAGAACCGGCTTTCTTGTCTGGCGTAACCACTTCAACACCATTGTTTTCGCTCTAAAATCACAATGCCACCCCTCCACAAACTCTTCCCAACCGATGCCCCAGCCGCACTAAAACAACTGTCTCAGCGAACACCATCAACCTGCGATCGGGAAGAGCTTAGAATTAACGCGCCAACAGAAAAGTTTAAGCGGCGGTACGGGCCGCGCGGGCCGACGCCATCTGGGCTTCTCCATAAATATACTGCCCCAGGGCGTTGGCCTGGCGGCAGGGCGTGGCGAGGTGGGCATTGATCTTGGCTTCTCTCAGCAGGCGCTGAATATCTTCCCAAAAGAACTCGCCGCCGCCACCGGTGAGAATAACATCGGTAACCCGCTCTGGCAGCCAGGCCAGCAGTCGGTTACACATCTCCCGCGAAAAATTTTCTTTGAGGTTGGGCAAAATATCGTCTAAGTTGGTGGGTTTGCTGGCTCCCCGAGGCCGGTAGAACCGCTGGCCCTGAGGCTGATTGACCGCCGCGATTAGCGCTAGAGATTGGCTGTCGGCCCCCTCAATGTGGGCGGCCACCTGCTCGTAAAACTGGCTCATGGCGAAGGCCTCACTTCTAGACACCCCACGGGCAAATCTGAAGTTGTCAACCATGATGCAGTCGGTGGTCTGATGCCCAATATCCACGATCGCAACCGGCAGCTTAGTGAAGTCAACGTCACTAGTTTTGTGATCTTGAACCTCATTCCAGAGAATGCTGCCGTACCCTTCGGGCATGACCCAAACCTTGTTGATTTGGATGGTGAGGGATTCACCGCGATAGCTCATCACGTGCGGCCCTAGCAGCAGACTCATCAGCTGCTCTTTCTCGCGCTCAAACTGATCTTGGGAATGGTAGGGCAGGCCCAAAACCACCGAAATCTCATCTTTCAGTTGGAAGTAGCCAACGCAGGCTAAAACCTTGACCAGGGCATCGTTGACCTTAGATTGACCGACCCCCAAGTTGGCCCCAAAGTCTTCTGCTAGCTGCCCCATGGCGTAGCCACTGCCCTGGTAAACCATCCAAATATCGGACAGAGGATCCGTTGCTCGGGCTTCAAATGCGCCGCCCTGCACCTGTTCCATGGACAAGTGCTTGACGTTGGCCGGAATGAAGACAACGCTACCGGGATCGCGGCTAATGGAGGTTTTTGTAGAGGTGCGCCCTAAATCAACACTGAGAATGGCTTTGGGCAACCCGTTATTTTCCCTAGGAGCTGCGGCATCGCCTGACGTTTTGATGGGCGATGTCTGGTTCATTGGTATAGAAGCAGCTTGCGACATAGTCATCGGTTCTGAACCCTTTTTCGAGTATCACAAAAACCACCAACTTTATATCCCTGCAACATAACAAAGCCAAAGATCTTTGCAGATCCTTGACGGGGATCAGGTTTTAGACTGGATGGCTAACTGTTCAAGACTCTTAAATCCACAAAGTGTTCCAAGAAAAAAAACTCCGTTTGCTCTCTGCACTTTGCCATTAGAATGGCAAGCATTTGCCTAGCGCTTTGACGATAGTTATTGCATCAGTATCGCTGTTCAGAATGGTTAAAAAAATCACATGGGTTCTCTGTTAAAGCCTATAATTCCTCCATTCTCCAGCTGTTTGGTGGGCCTGGGGTATCTCGTCGGCTGGTGAAACTATTGACGTTGTCAGCGTTACTCTTGATACCAGCCCGCCCCTTGGCAGGCGTTTCTTTTGGCCAGAGCGTTGCGCGATCCCACGCGATCGCATCTCCTGACCGCCGCCCCAGTCCAAAGCGATGGATGCCCTGGTGTGGGCTTATTCAAGCCATTGTCACTGGCTGATCTACAGGCCCAAGCGCCCCTTCAGCACTTCGTAGAGCACGCGGGAGAGTTCGCGGCGCTGGAGGTTTTGGCGATCGATGGGGGTGCGGCCAAAGGCCTTGTCGTAGACCTCGGGCATGGCCCGCTTGACCAAGAACGAAAGCTGTTCGCGGGTGATGGGGGCGTCGGGGGCGAAGCGGTCTTTGCCCACCCCGGCGATCATGCCGTGGGCGTAGAGAGTTTCGATGGGCATGTAGGCCCAGTGTTTGCCGGGGAGGACATCTTTAAATGTTGGCCCCGAGGCGGAGTCGGGCAGCGTGGTCGGCAGCTTGAGCACGTTCACTAAGGCCGTGGCCACCACCGCCCGGTTAACCGGCGCATGGGGCCTGAAGGCAAGATTTTTGGGATTTTCGCTGCGCACAATGCCCGCCGTGGCCATGACCTGAATGGCCTCAAAATCGAGGTCATCGTGACTGATGTCGTTGAACCAGAAGATGGGAATGCCGTTGCGGGCCATAAAGCCCTGAATTTTGCGAATGTGCTTTTCTTCGGTGGCCAGCACTCTGGGATCCAGCCCTGTCCACACCGAAAATACAGCCAGAAAGCCGCTGGCTTCGCCGATCGCCCACTCCATCGGGTGCATGCGGTAGGCGGCGTTGGTGATATGGGTGGTGCCCAGGCTCTTGGCCGACAGCACCAGGCCGTCGGTGTCTTTGGGCACCAGCGCCCCCAGGGGCAGGCCAAAGGGCAGGGCCACCACGTCTTTGCCCCGGGGGCTGACGTGGCCCTTGGCGTCGTTGCCGTGGAGATCGAGGTAGTGGTACTGGCCAATGCCCACCGAGTCGTCGAAGCACCGCGCCCGCGCCTGGTCGGGAAAGAAGGTTTCGGCCACATCCTCGTGGCGAATGGTGGTCAGGGCAATGCCCCGGCGGGCTTCGCGGATGTAGGGCTCGAGGGCAATGCCGTCGCTGGTCCAGGTGAGGTCGCCTCGGGGTTTGAGGTCGGCGGCCCCGTGGGTTTGCAGGTAGTGCACGTAGGCCCGCGCCCGCTGCCTGGCCCGCTGAATGTGCAGCGCCCGCTCTTCGCGGCTGACGCCGACGAGGCGACCGGGGCGGTAGTCGTTGCCGCAGCAAAAGGCGCGATCGGGCTCGCTGGAGGTGCCCCAGTTGAGCACGGCCACATCGCCGGGGGCGACCTTTTTCTCGTGGACATGGGACCTGAGCAGCCGCCGATAGCGAAAAATGCCAAAATCGCTAAAAAATCCCCACTTTTGCCACTGGTCGGGCTTCGCTTTAGTCCAAAAGTTGCTGGTGAATTCTTTGAGGCCCATCCAGACCTCAGTGTCAAATCCGCTGGGCTTGCCGATGGGTACCCCTTTGCCGGCAGCCGTGTGCTCCACTACTACGTCAAAGGTGATTGACTGCTGGCACTGGGGGCGAGCATCTTCGGGCAGAATTGCTTCGCCGGTTTCGTGGCGGGCCTCCTGGCCCACGCGGGAGGGAATGTTGCCCACCTCCAGCAGGTCGCCTAGGTCGGTGGCCTCAACGGTAATCTTGGCGTGGACGGTGAAGCTGTGGCCGGTCTGGGTGTCGCGGCAGACTACGCCCTGCACGCGCGATCGCCCGTTTGCCGTGGCCATCACCACCTCGGCTGGTTCTCCAAAGGGAATTAGAGTAAGGCGACCGTCGCGCAGGTAGGGCAGCAGCGCCTCATTCATCGCCGTCGCCGCCACCACGGGCGTGGTCGCCAGCGGGCTGACCCAGCCGCCGCCGGGATTGGCCACCTTTCTGCCGCCCACGGGTTGCAGTTCGCGCTGGCGATCGCGGAAGCCCCGCTGCGCCCTGGAAATGGCGAACTCTTCGCCATCGACGGTGTAGAGCGTAGCCTTGGCCTGGAGCAGGTCACCGTCGTCGGAGGCGGGCAGGCCCTGGGCGGTGAACTGGCCGCCGACCACCTTTTGGGGCTGCACCAGGCACACGTCGAGATTGAGCCTTAAAGCCGTTAGCGCCGTGGTGTAGGCGGCGGTCGAGCCGCCGACCACAAGCACCGAGCAGGTCAGGATGGCTCCCGGAGCGGGGCGGGTAAAGGCAGCGTCGGCAAACACTCCATTGCGCTGGGAGATGGCGCGGGGCGCAGTAGACATAGCGGCTATAGACCTCTAGATTGCAACGATTTTAGGGCAAGGCAGCGGGCGACGCGCCAGGGATAGGCCACGAACCGACATGAATATTTATCTGTCGGTGGGTCAGCCTGAGGAGGGAGCTAGGAGGGAGCCAATCTGTACCTAACTATTCCAGCGATGTCTGTCCGCTGGGCGATTCTGGGCTGGGGCCAGCCGCCCTATAACTGAGGCAAGACCGGCACTTAACTAACTACTCGTAAGTGCAACTTTCCTCAGGAGATTTTTTATGACTGTTCATGCGATCGCAGCCCAGCTTCAGCGCATTTTGTGCGTCGGCCTAGCGACCTTAGTAATCGGTTCCGGCCTGATCTTTGGCTTTAGCGCTCCAGCCGCTGCCCTGGGCAACGAGGCTGGCGACATTGTGCAGCAGCGGGCCGAACGCGAACTCGACCGCAAAGCTGGGTCTGGCACCGCTAACCAGCTCGAAGGCCGCGCCCAGGAAGGGGTTGGCCAGGTGCAGCGCCAGCTCAACAAAGCAACCGGCGGGGCCAATGGCATTGGCAACGAAGCCAAAGGCCGCGCCCGCCAAGACCTGGGTCGCACCCAGGGTGCCGTGGAGAACGCCACTGATGCTGCCCAGGAAACCGGCGAAAGCATTGTGGATTCTGTGAAGGGCTTTTTTGGTCAGTAATCTAGGGTCGGCAAAAGGCTGCGCGGGAAGAAACGTCTCCGCATCACACTTCCCTAGCCCGGTTAACCAGTTCGTCGCTGAATTGCCCCCGGCAGCTCCTCCTCTGGAGCTGCTTTTTTATTGGGCAGATTCGTTAGGGCCAGCTTAGAAATCTGTGAAAACAGGGCAAAATATCTGGCTTCTCTACCTCGGAGAACCTCAACTCCGCCTTCCCTCCGGGGGGAACGACCCCTAACCTCCCCTGACGGAACGATTGATTCTGGGCATTGATCTGGGCATTGACCTGGGCCATTGACCTATTCTGGGAGTATCTACCCGCCCCTTTGCCATGTCTCTCACCGAACAAATGCTGGCCCAACTGCCGGGCAACCCTCTGGTCGGGCTGAGGCGTACCGATGACCTCTGGCGGCGCTACCGCACCGGCCAGCCGCCTGAGCAGCCGGTGATGCATCAGGCCACCACACCCCTGGAGTCGGTGGAGTGGGATGTGGTGATCGGCGGCGGCACCCTGGGGATACTGGTGGGGGTGGGCCTGGCCCAGCGGGGCTGGCGCGTAGCCCTGCTAGAGCGCGGCGTGCTCCAGGGGCGGGAACAGGAGTGGAACATCTCGCAGCGGGAGTTGAGCGCCCTCACAGCGCTAGGGCTGCTGACGACAGAAGAGCTCGCCGCCGTCATTGCCTCGGAGTACAACCCCGCTCGCATTCAGTTTGGCGAGGGCGACCCCCTCTGGGTAGAAGACGTGCTCAATGTGGGAGTTGACCCCAAAGGGCTGCTGGAACGGCTCAAGGTGAGGTTTTTAGCCGCCGGGGGCCAGCTGTTTGAGCACACCGCCTTTGAGTCGGCCTGGGTACACCCCAACGGCGTGCTAGTCAAGGCGGGGCAATCGTTTACCACCCGGCTGCTGATCGATGCCATGGGTCACTTTTCGCCCCTGGTGCGCCAGGCGCGGGGCATGGCCAAACCCGACGCGGTGTGCCTGGTAGTGGGCACCTGTGCCGAGGGCTATGCCGCCAATGACACCGGGGACTTGCTGGTGTCGTTTACGCCGCTGCGGCAGCAGTGCCAGTACTTTTGGGAGGCGTTTCCGGCGCGGGACGGACGCACTACCTACATGTTTACCTATCTCGATGCCGACCCCCGACGGCAGAACCTGAGCGATTTCTTTGAGGAATACTGGACGCTGCTGCCTCAGTACCAGGGGGTGAGGCTGGAGGATTTGCGGGTCAAACGGGCGCTGTATGGCTTTTTTCCCTGCTACAAAAACAGCCCGCTGCGCTACCGGTGGGGGCGCACCCTGGCGGTGGGCGACAGCAGCGGCAGCCAGTCGCCCCTGAGTTTTGGCGGCTTTGGGGCGATGGTGCGCCACCTCAAGCGGCTGGTGACCGGCATTGATGAGGCCCTGGAATGCGATCGCCTCAACGCCACTGCCCTGGGCGCGCTCCAGCCCTACCAGCCCAACCTGTCGGTCACCTGGCTCTTCCAAAAATCCATGAGCGTGGGGGTTGACCAGCGGCTGACTGAGCAGCACATCAACTCCATGCTGACGGCGATCTTTGCCGCTATGGCCGAGCTGGGCGAGCCCACCCTCAAGCCCTTTTTGCAGGATGTGGTGCAGTTTCCGGCCCTGGCCAAGACCCTGGCTGTAACATCCCTTAAACATCCGGGGCTGGTGGCCAAGATCATTCCCCAGGTGGGGCTGGGGGCTCTGGTGAGCTGGCTGGGGCACTATAGTAGCCTGGCCGGATACAGCGCCCTGGAACCCCTGGCCCGGGCTCTGAGTCCAGGGATTGAGTCACTGCCCCCAGTACCGCGATACTATAGCCATCGTTGGCGCGATCGCCTGTTCTATGGCAGCGGAAAGGACTACGACGCTTAAATGACCCATTCTGCACTGCCTCGGGAGCGCCTCTACCACGAATTGCAGCGGCCTGGGGGCCAGGTGAGCCTGGCCCGAGCGGCGCTGTACCTGGCCCAGGAAGACTATCCCCACCTGGCGGTGGACGACTACCTGGCGATGCTCGATCGCATGGCCGCAACCCTGCGCCAGCGGCTGCCCGCAGACCTCTACCCGCTCAAGGTGATCCGCGCCATCAATGACTATCTGTTTGGCGATCTCAACTTTCGCGGCAACAGCATTGATTACTACGACCCCCGCAACAGTTTTCTCAATGACGTGCTAGAACGGCGGGTAGGCATTCCCATCACCCTGTCGCTGGTGTATCTGGAGCTGGCCCAGCGCATTGACTTCCCCATGGCGGGGGTGAGCCTGCCGGGGCATTTCTTAATTCGCCCCACCGTGGCGGGTATGACGGTGTTTGTCGATCCCTTTCACCAGGGCGAGATCATGTTTGAGCACGACTGCCGCGATCGCATCAAGCAGATGTTTGGCGACTCGGCCCGGCTAGAACCCCACCACCTGGCCCCCGTCGCCCCGTCGGCATTTTTAGTGCGCATGTTGACCAACCTGAAGCTGATCTACCTCCAAAATAGAGATGTACCCAAGGCGCTCGATGCGATCAACCGCATTTTGCTGATTGCCCCCGAGGCGGTGGGAGAATGGCGCGATCGCGGCCTGATCCACTACCAGCAGGGCTTGCTCGTCCAGGCCCAGCTCGATCTGGAGCGCTACCTCTACCAGCACCCCAACGCCCCCGACGCCTTTGAAATTCGCCAGGTGATTGAGCAAATCGAGCGCGTGCAAGACGAACCATGACCAACACCCTCAAGGCCCCCCCACCGCAACCCGAACCTCCCAAACCCAGTGCATCGCCCCTGCTGACGGTCTATCGCTCATCCATCGGCAAAAAGCTGATTACCGGGTTCACCGGGCTGGCGCTGGTCACCTTTGTGCTGGTGCACATGGTCGGCAATCTGCTGCTGTTTGTCGGGCGCGATGCCTACAATGCCTACGCCCTGCTGGTGAGCAACTTTCACGTGGTCTACTACGCCTTTGAGCTGGCGCTGACGGCGATCGTGCTGCTGCACGCCTGGGTGGGCGTTGAGATTTTTTGGCGCAGGCGGCAGGCACGGCCCGTGGGCTACAGCACCTACGAGTCGGCGGGGGGCAGCAGCTACCAAACCCTCAGCTCGCGCACCATGATCGTCACAGGCCTGGTGCTGGCGGTGTTTTGGGTTACCCACCTGATGACGTTTCGCTTTGGCACCTACTACACCACCGAGCTGGGCGGCGACACCGTGCGCGACCTGGCCCGCCTGGTGATTGAGAAATTTCAGGCGTTGCCCTACGTGGTGGGCTACACAGTCATTTTGGCGCTGCTGGCCTCGCACCTGCGCCACGGGTTCTGGAGCGCGCTGCAATCGATCGGGCTGTTGGATAAACGAATTCGGCCTGTGGCCTACGGGGTGAGTTCGCTGGTGGGAGTTGGCATTGCGGCGGGCTTTTTGCTGCTGCCCTGGGCAATCTACCTGGGTTTGGTGAGCTAGGGGCGAACCGAGGATTCGCTGCGCCAACGGAAAGCCTCTCCAGCCGAGAATCACTCGTGCTCGCTTCGCGCTGGCCCGTACTTGCTTTGCGTTGGCCAAATCAGACTTGTAGACCTGTAGGGCGGGCATCTAGAGGGAGGACTTGCCCAGTGTGATTAGTGGATAAGCTCTCACATACAGGAGTTAAGTATCGAAGGTGGCCGATAAGACTCTGAAATTAGGCGCTTATTCAGCAGTTTTGACGCCCAATATCCATAGTTAGCCCGTGGGCTATGAACTCACTGTAAGGAGATTAGAAACGATGACCGACGCTGAATTAGAGGCAGAACTGCAAGCAACTCGAGCTGCGAATCCTGGAGATTCTCACAGTCTATACATCAAAGAGGCATGGCTCCTGATCGCCCTGCAGCGGCAGTCTGAGGGGGTCACAGTGGCACGGAAAGCGCAGGAAGTCTGGGCAGTAAATCGGGCGAAAACATCCTTGCCATACGGCGGGATGACCTTTTGGGAGCCTTGGATTGCAGAGGCTGCGGTTGCGTTGGCTGAGGGTAATTGGAGCCGTGCTCGGGAATGCGCACAAACAGTGCTCATCGATTTTGGAGAAGAAGAAGGTGCCGGTTTTCTGAATGAACTTGCGCTTGAAGCACAGGGTCGGCTTCACCCGGATCGAGTACTGAACTTTGGTGGCAGCGCCAAAGCCCTTGCCGCTTTTGACTTACGCGCTTACGCCTTGGAGCGAGCATCTAATCCATTGTTCTAAGTGCGATCGCATTCTCCGCTATAGATTGGGTTTCGCCCCCCCAACCCAATCTATAGGTTGTAAACACTTACTCTGAGGGACGATCGCGATCATCCCTCAGGCCCCCTTACTGACCGCCGCCTTTGCGCACAACCACCCTAGGGCAATGCCTCAGGCAAATAGCAGGGATAGAATAGGAAAAGGAAGCGGCAGTCTTTTCAATAGATCTCTGCAATGGTACAGTCCCTACCCCAACCCATAACCCTGGAGGAGTTTCTGGATTTACCAGAGACCAAGCCCGCCAGCGAATACATTGGCGGGCACATCCTCCAAAAACCCATGCCTCAAGGGAAACACAGCACTATTCAGACTGAGTTTTCAGCGACTGTCAACGTCTTCCCCATTGCCCCCGACTGGACGATTGAAATTCTCTCGCCCGACCAGAGCCAAACCAAAGTCACCAAAAACATTCTGCACTGCCTCAACCACGGCACCCACATGGGCTGGCTGATCGACCCCGACGAGCAGACAATCTTTGTTTACCTCCCCAAGCAGCAGCCCGAGGTTTTTGATGAACCCGACCAGCCCTTGCCTGTTCCCGCCTTCGCCAACGCACTCAGCCTCACCGTAGGGTCAATCTTCGCCTGGCTGCTTGAGTAACCGCTCCTACCTCTCCTCCCCCAAGCCGACCGATCGCCCATACGTTCCAATCCCTCCCCCGTCTCCCCTACCCTCCCCACCCGTTCCCTCCCTCCCCATGCTTGACCCCCGCATTCCCGCTGGCCCGCTGAACCAAAAATGGAGCCACTTTAAGAATCACTGCCGTCTGGTCAGCCCCAAAAATAAGGCCAAGCACACCATTCTCATCGTCGGCACCGGCCTGGCGGGAGCTTCGGCGGCGGCCACCCTGGCCGAGCTGGGCTACAACGTCAAAAGCTTTTGCATTCAAGACTCGCCCCGCCGCGCCCACAGCATTGCCGCCCAGGGGGGCATCAACGCCACCAAAAACTACCCCAACGACGGCGACAGCGTGTGGCGGCTGTTCTACGACACCATCAAGGGCGGCGACTACCGCTCCCGCGAGGCCAATGTACACCGGCTGGCGGAGATCAGCAGCAGCATTATCGACCAGTGCGTGGCCCAGGGGGTGCCCTTTGCGCGGGAATACGGCGGCTTGCTCGACAACCGATCGTTTGGCGGTGCCCAGGTGTCACGCACCTTCTACGCCAGGGGGCAGACCGGACAGCAGTTGCTCCTCGGGGCCTACAGCGCCATGATGCGCATGGTGCGGTTGGGCAAGATCGAGGTCTACGCCCGCCGGGAAATGCTGGAGCTGGTGGTGGCCGACGGCAAAGCGCGGGGCATTGTGGTGCGCAACCTGGTGACGGGGGAGCTGGAGCGCTACGCCGGGGATGCGGTGCTGCTGTGTACGGGGGGCTACGGCAATGTGTATTACCTCTCGACCAATGCGAAGAATTCTAACGTGACGGCGGCCTGGCGCTGCCATCGGCGGGGAGCCTACTTTGCCAACCCCTGCTATACGCAGATTCACCCCACCTGCATTCCGGTGTCGGGCGACTACCAGTCGAAGCTGACGCTGATGAGCGAGGGGCTGCGCAACGACGGGCGGGTGTGGGTGCCGCTGCAGGCTGGGGATACCCGCCACCCCGCCGACATTCCCGACGACGAGCGCGACTACTATTTAGAAACGCGCTACCCCGCCTTTGGCAACCTGGTGCCCCGCGATGTGGCCTCGCGCAACGCCAAGGCCATGACCGACGAAGGGCGCGGCGTGGGCGAAACCGGGCTGGCGGTATATCTGGATTTTAGGGATGCGATCGCATCCCAAGGCCGCGACACCATCGCCGCCCGCTACGGCAACCTGTTCGACATGTACCAGCGCATCTCGGGCGAAAACCCCTACGCGGTGCCCATGCGCATCTACCCCGCCGTGCACTACACCATGGGCGGCCTGTGGGTTGACTACCACCTGATGAGCACGATTCCGGGACTGTTTGTGCTGGGGGAGGCCAATTTCTCTGACCACGGTGCGAACCGGCTGGGGGCCAGCGCGCTGATGCAAGGCTTGGCGGATGGCTACTTTGTGATTCCCTACACCCTGGGCGACTACATTGCCGGGCAGTCGCTGCCCACTGTGAGCACCGACGACGATGCCTTTGGCGAAGCCGAGGCCAGCGCCAAGGCCCGCATTGCCAAGCTGCTGAGCATCGGCGGCGAAAAAACAGTGATGGAGTTTCACCGCGAGCTGGGCCGCATTGTGTGGGATAACGTGGGCATGGCGCGGAACCGGGAGGGGCTGGAGAGTGCGATCGCCCAAATTCAAGACCTGCGCACCGAGTACTGGCAAAACCTCAAGCTCCCCGGCGAGGCCAACACCCTGAACAAGAACCTGGAGTTTGCCGGGCGCGTCGCCGACTTTATCGACCTGGCGGAGCTAATGGCCCGCGATGCCCTACAGCGCGAAGAATCCTGCGGCGGGCACTTTCGCGAGGAGTATCAGACCGCCGATGGCGAGGCCAAGCGCGACGACGAGCATTTTGCCTTTGTGGCAGCGTGGCAGTACGTGGGCGAGGGGCGAAAGCCTCAGCTGCACCGCGAAACTCTCAATTTTGAAAACGTGCAGCTCACCCAGCGCAGCTACAAGTGAGTTTGCGACCATCTTTAAAGCGTTCACACGTTTGCACGTTCATCTGGTCAATCAAAACCGCTCTACCTCAGATTCCGCTGCCGACACGCTGCGGGCTGCTTCGCCACAGGTGCGGGGGGTAGGCAGTAGCTTGGTGGGGTTCGCCAATAGCTCCGGGTCAAGGGCCTGCCGCACCCAGCCCATCGTCTCCAGGTCGGTGGGCGAAAACATGTCGGGCATGTAGCAGCGCTTGTCGGCTCCAATGCCGTGCTCGCCCGAGATGCTGCCCCCCACCCGCACGCACAGCTTGAGAATGTCGCCGCCCAGCTCTTCCACCTGCTCCAGCTGGCCGGGAACGGCGTTGTTGTAGAGAATCAGCGGGTGCAGATTGCCGTCCCCCGCGTGGAACACGTTGGCCACCCGGTAGCCGTGCTGGTCGCCCAGCCGCTCGATCTCCGCCAGCACATAGGGCAGCTGGGTGCGCGGAATCACGCCATCCTGCACGTAGTAGTCGGGGCTGAGTTTGCCCATGGCGGCAAAGGCGGCCTTGCGGCCCTTCCACAGCCGCAGCCGCTCCTCGGGGTCGGTGGCAACGGTGATGGTGCGCGCCCCGTTGTGGCGGCACAGCTCGGCAATGCGATCGCCCGTCGCCGCCACCTCCGCCGGTAGCCCGTCGATCTCAATCAGCAGAATCGCCGCTGCGTCGCGGGGGTAGCAGTTGGTGGCCACCACGTCTTCCACCGCATTGAGGCTAAAGTTGTCCATCATTTCCATACCGGCGGGGATGATGCCCGCCTGGGTAATGGCTGACACCGCTGCCCCCGCCGCCTCCACCGAGGTAAAGTCGGCCAGCAGCACCTGCACCGCCTGGGGCGCTTTGAGAATGCGCAGGGTAATCTCCGTGGCAATGCCCAGGGTGCCCTCGGAGCCCACAAATAGCCCGCAGAGGTCGTAGCCGGGAGTTTCGGCCACCTCGCCGCCAATATCGACGATGTCGCCCGTGGGCAGCACCACCCTCAGCCCCAGCACGTGGTTGGTGGTGACGCCGTACTTGAGGCAGTGTACCCCGCCCGAATTTTCCGCCACATTGCCGCCCACCGAGCACACCGACTGGCTGGAGGGGTCGGGGGCGTAGTAAAAGCCCGCACCGCTGACCGCCTGGGTGACCCAGTTGTTGATCACCCCCGGCTGCACCGTCACCCGCTGGTTCTCTAAATCTACCGAGAGAATCTGATTCATGGTGGCGGTGACGATCAGCACCGAGTCTGCGATCGGCAGCGCCCCGCCCGAGAGGCCGGTGCCTGCCCCCCGCGCCACAAAGGGCACCTGAAACCGGTTACAGATCTTGACCGCCGCCGCCACCTGCTCGGTGGTCTTGGGCAGCACCACCACGGCGGGGCGCTGGCGGTAGCTGGTCAACCCGTCGCACTCGTAGACCAAAATCTCTTCCTTGCGGCGCACCACGCGATCGCCTCCCAGCGCGGCGCTAAAGGCGTTAGCTATTGGTGTCCAGTCGATGCGCGATCGCTCCGCTACGGTCATGGCCCCACACTGCGTCAGATGCCTCCGATCCTACCTTGAACGGTCGGTCTGTAGGGGCGATCGCCTGAGCCCTGCTCAACTTGAAGTCAATTCCCCCCGACGTTCTTTCCTTCGCCAGAGAGATCTCGCCTCAATCCTCGGGCGGATACCTTTTCAAAGCCCGCTGTTGAGACTAAAGAAACTCCGTGCTGATGGCACAGCGCTCTAATTTTTGTGTCGATTCATTTGCTTCGATTCGTTACTCAGGTCGCGTCCCTCCGGCACCCCTACGCACAAGACGCCAAGGAATTACCCCATGCAAACTATTGAATGGTGGCAAAATGCTGTTATCTATCAAATCGTGCCCTGGAGCTTTTTAGACACCGATGGCGATGGCCGTGGCAATCTCAACGGCATCATTGACAAGCTCGACTACATCTCTGCCCTGGGAGTAGACGCCATCTGGCTCACCCCCATCTACGAGTCGCCCATGGATGACCTGGGCTACGACATCACCGACATGCTCGATATCGACCCTGTAATTGGCGATTTGAGCGTGTTCGACAAACTGCTGGCCCTCACCCACGCGCGCGGGCTGCGCATGATTGTCGATCAGGTCTGGGGGCACACCTCCGATCGCCACTTCTGGTTTCTAGAAAGCAGCCAGAACCGCGACAACCCCAAGGCCGACTGGTACGTCTGGGCCGACCCCAAACCCGACGGCTCACCGCCCAACAACTGGCTCTCCGCCTTCAACGGCGACTCCGCCTGGGCCTGGGAACCCCAGCGCGAGCAGTACTACCTCTTTCACTTTCTGCGCAGCCAGCCCAAGCTCAACTGGAGCAACCCTGAAGTGGTAGAGGCCATTTTAGAGCGGGGCAAGTTTTGGCTCGACCGGGGTGTCGATGGCTTTCGCATCGACGCGCCCAACTTTTTTCTGCACGACCCAGAGCTGCGCGACGAGCGGGTGCGGGCCGAGGATGCCCCCTGCCCTGACGGCATCGACCCCAAAAACCCAATGGCCAAGCTGATGTTTGAGAACAGTTTTTGTCGCCCTGAGGCCCTCGACGTCCTCAGGCCGGTGCGAGAACTGATCGACCAGTACCCCGGCACAGTTACCCTGGCCGAGGTTACGCTCTGCGAAGACTCAATCCAGCTATCGAGTGAGTATGTCAAGGGAAACCACCGATCGCACCTGGCCTACAACAGTGCTCTGCTGGTCGATGAACCCATCAGCGCTGATCTGATGCGCAGAACCCTGGCCAAGGTCGAAAAGCACTTCCAAGGCGGCGGCAACTGCTGGATGGTGGGCAACCACGACTACGGTCGCCTGCGCAGCCGCTGGGCAGGGCACGACAGCGAGGGCACGCCCTATCCCGAAACCTTCTACCACCAAATGGCCGCCATGCTGGTCGCCATGCCGGGAGCCCTCTGCCTCTACCAGGGCGACGAACTGGGCCTCAACGAAGCCCGCATTCCTGAAGATATTTCTGAAAGCCAGATTCAGGACCCCTTCGGTAAAGCCCTTTACCCCGATGTGGTGGGCCGCGATGGCTCTCGCACTCCCATGCCCTGGCGGGCTGCCGCTGTCAGTGCCGGGTTCTCCAGCCATGAAAACACCTGGCTACCCATTCCCGACAGCCACCGACCCCGGGCGGTAGACGCCCAAAACGAAGACCCCAGCTCTCTGCTCAACGCCTGGCGGCGACTGCTGCACTGGCGACGGCAGCAACCGGCCCTGATGCAAGGCGACTGTCGCATTCTCAACGCCGAGGCTCCGCTGTTGGCCTTTATTCGCGAAGCGCCCCAGCAGCGGCTGTTGTGTATCTTTAACCTGAGTCCCGAAACCGCCCACTTTGATCTGCCCGACGAGATGCTGCCCTGTGTGACGACCTCTGGAGTCGATGAAGCGGCCAAGCGCAATGGCGATATGCTGCGCCTGCGGGGCTACGGCTATTTCTTCGGCAATTTGCAGCCCAGCACTCCCCCAGCCAACAGCGGCACCGCCAAGGATGTGCTACAGAGTAAGGGAGAATAGGTCGCCGTAGAGGCCGTTTTGTCCGGTGGTTCAGGGCTTAATCGTTTGTTTTTGTTGTTAGACCTCTGATGCTATGCCTTCTCAGCCTGACTGGTGGCGCAGTGCCGTCATTTACCAAATCTACCCGCGCAGCTTTGCGGATGGAAACGGAGACGGCATCGGCGACCTGCCCGGCATTTTGAACCACATTGACTACGTTGCCAGTCTCAATGTCGATGCTGTGTGGATCTCGCCCTTTTTTAAGTCGCCCATGCGAGATTTTGGCTACGACATTTCTGACTACCGGGCCGTAGACCCAATTTTTGGCACCCTGGACGACTTTAAAGCTGTGCTGGCAGCAGCCCACGATCGCAGCCTGCGCGTTCTTATCGACCAGGTGTGGAACCACACCTCTGACCAGCACCCCTGGTTTGAAGAAAGCCGCACCAGCCGCGACAACTCCAAAGCCGACTGGTACGTGTGGGCCGACCCCAAGCCCGATGGTAGTGCTCCCAACAACTGGCTCTCCACCTTTGGCGGCAGCGCCTGGGCCTGGGAACCCCAGCGGCAGCAGTACTACTTGCACAACTTTTTAGACAGCCAGCCCGACTTGAACTGGTACAACCCTGCGGTGGTGGAGGCCATTTTAGATACTGCCCGGTTCTGGCTCGACCTGGGGGTCGATGGCTTTCGGCTGGATGTGGTGAATTTTTTCACCCACGATCGCAGCCTGCAAGACAACCCCCTCCGACCTGCCGCAGTGCCCCGCCCAGCGGGAGCGACAGCCTCGGATCCGTTCTTCACTCAGATCAACCTGCACAACCTCGATCAGCCCTCCACCCTGGAGCTGCTGAGACCAATGCGGCAGCTGCTCGATCGCTACGGCGCGATCGCCCTGGCCGAAATCAGCAGCACCGAAGACGCCCTGCTCACCTCCAGCGTCTACGTCAGCGGCACCGATCGGCTGCACACCGCCTACAACTCCTCGCTGATGACCGACGAACCCCTGACCGTGCAGCGCTTAACGGAGCTAATCCAGCGGGTCGAGTCGCTGTTTACCGACGGGGTGATCTGCTGGACGGCAGGCACCCACGACTTTCCCCGGCTCAAGAGCCGCTGGAGCAAGTACCAGCCCAGCGAAACCTTTTTGCAGGACGCCTTTGACCACATGTTTGCCGCCCTGCTTATCTCCCTGCGGGGCTGCTGCTGCCTCTACCAGGGTGACGAGCTGGGCCTGACCCAGGCGGAAATCCCCTACGAAAAAATGCAGGATCCCTTTGGCTTGCAGGGGTATCCCCACGTGCCCGGGCGCGATGGCTGCCGCACCCCTATGCCCTGGCGCAAAGATGCCCCCAACGCCGGTTTCAGCGCCGCGACCGAGCCCTGGCTGCCGATCCCCGCCGACCACCGCCTCTACGCCGTCGATGTGCAGGAGGCTGATCCCACCTCGCTGCTGCAAAAGTACCGCCGCCTGATTCGGTGGCGCAACGCTCAGCCTGCCCTCAGGCAGGGCGACCTGACGCTGTTGAGTCTCTCCGACGGCCAGCTGCTGGGGTTTGTGCGCTCCACAGGCTCCCAGCGGCTGCTCTGTCTGTTTAACCTCAGCCCGGCCACGGTCTACTGCGATCGCGCCGAACTTCCCCCCGGCGAACCCATCGAGGAGTTGGGCATCAGCGATCGCAGCTACCACGACATCCTGGAGCTGCCGCCCTTTGGCTTTTACTTTGCCAATTTGACCAGACTGGGTGACACGCCCCTGCGTGACATGCCCTAGGATGCGGGTTCCTCAGCAATTTTGCGAGGAATCATATTCTCGCCCTCAAGCATGCGCTTGGCCGCGTCCAGCAGCATTTCCTCCAGGTAGGGCTTAGTAAAGTAGCCCTTGGCCCCCAAATCTACCGCCATCTGCCGGTGGCGATCGGCCCCTCGCGAGGTCAGCATCGCCGTCGGAATCTGGCTCAGGGCGCTGTCCTTCTGCATGCGGGAGAGCAGTTCCAGGCCGTCCATGCGGGGCATTTCAATGTCGCAGAAGACCAGGTCACAGGGCAGGCCAGAGCGAAGTTTTTCCCAGGCTTCCTGACCGTCGCGGGCCTGCTCGACCCGGTAGCCCACCTTGTTGAAGCTCATCGACAGCAGCTCGCGCACCGTAATCGAGTCGTCCACAATCAGCACCGTCGGATCGGTGTGATCCACTGCCTCAGCCGGCTCATCGTCCACCGCCTGAGTCCACAGCGAGGTCGAAGCGTCGCGGCGCAGACGACCGCTGGCCAGGTCAATTAGCTCCAGCACGTCGGCAATGGGCATGACGCGCCCATCCCCCAGCACCGTCGCCCCGGCGATGCCGATGGGCTTGGGCACTGGCCCCTCTAGCTGTTTAATCACAATTTCCTGCTCGCCGATCACCTGATCGACCTGGAGAGCAATGAACGTGCTGGCGCTGCGCAGCACCACGATGGAGACTACATCTTCATCCTGGGGGCCGCCGTAGACTCGGCCCCGACCCAGGCTGCGGTTAAAGCGCAGCAGATCGCTCAGGGGTCGGAAGGGCAGCAGCGTATCGCGCCAGAGAATGCAGGTGTGGCCCTGATCGTCGGTTTGAATCCGCTCCTTGGGCACGTCGAACATATCTTCGACCCCGTCCATGGGAAAGGCGATGCGGGCCTGGTTGTTGACGCAGCTCAGGGCCTTGGTAATGCTGAGGGTGAGGGGCAGGCGAATGGTAAAGCTGGTGCCCTTGCCCACCTCAGACTCAATGGTGATCGAGCCGCGAATGTCAGAGAGCGCGGTACGCACCACGTCCATGCCCACGCCGCGCCCGGAGAAGTCGTCGGCCTGGTCGCGGGTGCTAAAGCCCGGCAAAAATAGCAGGTCGTAGACCTCAATTTCGGTCATGGTCTGGGCCTCGGCGGGGGTGATCAACCCCTGCTTAAGCGCCTTGGCCTTGACCACCGCCGGGTTGATGCCGCCGCCGTTGTCGGCGATGTAGATCACGGTCTGGTTGCCCTGGTAGAAGGCGCGCACGGTGATCGTGCCCTCGCGACCCTTGCCCGTGGCCAGCCGCTCCTCCGGCGACTCGATGCCGTGGGTAATGGCGTTGTTGACCAGGTGGGTCATGGGGTCGTAGAGCCGCTCCAGGATCATTTTGTCGATCAGGGTGTCGCGCCCTTCGACCACCAGCTGGGCCTCTTTGCCGCATTTGAGAGAAATATCGCGCACGGCCCGAGGCAGGCGGTCGGCGGTCTGACCAAAGGGCACCATGCGGGCCTTGTTGAGGCCTTCCTGGAGTTGGGTGGTCACCTGGCGAAACTGACGGGCAATCTGGTCGGTGGAGTCGATGGTGAACTCGATGTCCGACGAGGCCTCCCGCACCCGCACGATCAGCTCGATCATCTCCTGGGAGAGGGTGTGGAAGCCGGTGAAGCGATCCATCTCCAGGGCGTCGAAGGTGGCTCCGGTGGCGTGGCTGCTGCCGCCCCGATCAGAGGAGGAAACTCCCAGGGCAAAGGCCTGGCGGTTGGCAATTAGCGAACTTTCCAGCAGCGATCGCTCGTAGAGGTCGCGCATGCGCTGGCCGACATCGTTGAGCTGCGATACCTGGTTGAGCAGGTTGTCGAGAAACTGCCGCAGGCGCTCCTGGTCTTGCTCTAGGGAGTTGCGGTTGACTACTAGCTCTCCCACCAGGTTGCTGAGGGTGTCGAGGTGGCCCACCGAAACCCGCATGGTCTGGTCGGCGGTGTTGGCGGTGCGGCGGGGCGATCGCCGCGCCGCCTGCATTGATGCAGCGCGGCGGGCTCCTACCGACGGGGCCGACCCCCCCAGCTGGTCAGCCTCTTCTAAGAGTTTCTCAAGGTCGCCAAACTCATCGTCGCCGCTGTCAAAGGCGCTGTCGAAGGTGCGATCGCCCGCCGCGCCAGTCCCCCCGGAGAGGGGCCTTGGGTCGCTGCCGGTAGGTTGAGAAATCGGTGCATCAGGGGCTGGGACAGCCTCTCCCAGCAGTGCTTCTAAGTCGTCAAAGCTGTCATCGCTGTCGTCACCAGCGTCGCTTTGGCGGGGGGGTGCAGCCTGACTATGGCCATTCTGAGCAGCACCTGCAAAGTTGTCAAAAACAGCGTCGCCCAGGTCAAATTCATCATCTAGGCCAGTGAGCCCCGCGTCTGGGCCAAACGCGCCATTGGCCTCAGGCTCTGGCTCGTCGAGCAGGCTCTCCAGATCGGCAAAGCTATCGGTATCGGTCACGTCCTCCGCCCAAGCGGCGTCGGTCTCCAACGCCGTCTCGCCGCGATCGCCGTTATTGCTGGGGGCTTCAAACCCGGTGTCGGCCTCAGGGGCGATTTGCTCCGGGGCCGCAGTCGAGTCGCTGGGGGCGGCAAAGGCCAGATCAAAACTGCTATTGGTGAGGCTAAATTCCCCAAACGGGTCGTCGTCTAGCAGCGCGTCTGGATCGGCGGGATCAGGAGGTTGAGCCTGGGTTGGTTCAGGCCCAGATGCCCGAGGGTCTGTTGTCAGCACCGAGGAGCCACTGCCAAAGAGCCCGTTGTCAACGCTTGGGGTGCCGCCGCTGCTCGGGCCATCTGGGTCGAGTTCTAGGTGCAGCTCCGGCATGGTGTGGGCATCGTCATCGTCGAGAAACTCATCCTCGGCGAGGGCATCAAAGAAGCTGTTGACATCGTCCAGGCTGGCGTTGGCAGCGGCCTCAGCTGACTCGTCGAGATCAAAAAAATTGTCCAGAGGAGTATGGGCCAATCTATCTGGGGCGGGGCTGGGCACGTCGCTGAGGAAATCATCCAGCGCATCAGCTGTGGCTTCCGTCTGGGTGGCCGACGCTGCTGCGGTTTCGGTGGTACCCAGGATGTCTAGCTCGGCAGTCCCCTGGGCAGGTTCTGGTGTAGCCTCCGCCAGCGGGACGGCATCGAGGTCGTACCCGAACAGGCTAGCCATGTCGTCAGTGGGCTGATTGGCCGTGAGGGTGGCGGGAGTGGTGGGCTCGTCGCTGGCAAATAAATCGGCAAACTCAGCGTTGACGCGATCGCCAGTGGCATCGTCGTCTGCATCCAAATCGTCTAACGAAACTTCCGGCAGATCGTCGTCTTCCCAAATGTCGGCCAGTCCTTCAGAGACCCCCTCAAACAGGTCGGCCAGACTGTTGAGTTCGGCAGTGCCTACCTCTGGGCCAATGCTGCCGGTGGGGTGTTGGGAGACGGTGGGCTCGGCGGAGAGAGGGGTGTCCAACTCTCCAAAGACCGACTCTAGCCCCGTTTCCGTCACATTCTCAGGACTGCCTAAGGAGAGATCGTCGAGCCAGGTTTCGGAGGTGTTCAGATCGTCGTCGCCGACTTCGGCGGCGGCAAACAGATCGGCCAGGTCGGGCTCGCTAGAGTCGTCGTTGAGCGCTTCGGCCAGCAGGGCATCAAGGGTGGAGTCGTCGGTGCCAGGGGTGGTCTCGGCCTGCACCGGCAGCAGGTCTTGCAGGGTGGTCGAGGGGGCCACCTGGTGGATGGCCCCCGACAGCACCTGATCTTGAGCCTGCTTGAGGTCTTTGATCACCACGGGGGCCAGGGTGCGGTAGGTCTGCTCTGGGTTAGCGATCGCCCGCTCAACCATCTGGGTCAGAGTACACCACTGGGCCAGCTCAAACTGTTCTCCGAGGCTGTGCAGCCGCTGACACAGCCGCTGGAGTTCCTGCCGAGAGGCGCTCTGATCGGGCTGCTTAAACGTGGTCAGCATATCGCGCAGCAGGGCCGGTACATCGCTGCGAAAGACAAGCTGTAGGGCGCTGGTTTCGGGGTGGACAGCGGCGGCGGCCGCCACCACCGGGCGAGACTCGGCAGCGGTTGGGGTCACCACCGGAGCCGCTGCAACTAGCGCATTGAGATGGGTCTCCGCCTGGACAAAAATTGGCTCCAGGGGAGCCATGATCTCCTGGGCCTGGTCGTTGGTGAGGCCAAAGGGGCTCTGCAACTGCTCGAGCTGCTCTTGCAGCCCGTCAAAAATTTGCAGCAGCATGGTTTCTAGATCGCGATCGGGGCGCATGGGCGACTCTTTCATCACCTTAAAAAAGTCTTCCATGCGGTGACTGGTGCGCTGGATGCTGTTTAGCCCCAGCATGGCCGCCCCGCCCTTCACCGAGTGAGCCGCCCGAAACACCTCGTTCATCATCTCAGCGTCGTTGACCGTGGTCGCCAGGTTCAGCAAACCCTGCTCAATGGTGTTGAGATGATCCTTGGCCTCCTCGATGAAGTACCCCAAGATGCGTTTTTGATCTTCAGGCAGCATGTCAATTCCCCTCTGAATGCTTTTTTTACCGTATGCGGCTCGCTCCCGTGGATTAACTGCACCTAGGCATCGGATTTATTCACTTTAAAGCGCTCCACAGAGGTCAGCAGGTCGCGGGCAACCCCCACCAGATTTTGCAGCGAGCCCGACACCCGCTGGGCTTCCTGGGAGGTTTCCTGGGCCGTGAGTTCTACCGATTGCATCACCTGGGCGACGGCGCGGGAGGTCTCGGTCTGCTCTACGGTGTCGGCGGTAATCGATCGCACCAGTACGTCAATGCGGTTCGACACCTGAATAATGTCTTCCAGCGATCGCTTCGCCTGCTCCGCCAGGCGGGTGCCCTCAATCACCTGCTGAGTGCCCTCCTCCATGGCGGTCATCACCCCGCCCGTCTCGCTCTGAATTTGCAGCACGATCTGCTCAATCTCTTTAGACGCCTTGGCGGCCCGGTCGGCCAGCTGTCGCACCTCATCGGCCACAATGGCAAAGCCCCGGCCCGCCTCCCCAGCCCGCGCCGCCTCAATACTGGCGTTGAGGGCCAGCAGGTTGGTGCGCGACGCAATCTGTGAGATCAACGCCACAATCTTAGAAATTTCCTGGGACGACTCCGCTAGGCGCTTCACCTTGCGGGTGGTCTCCGCCACCGTTTCGCGAATCTCTAGAATCCCCGCCACCGTGCGCTCCACTGATTCGCCCCCCTTCAGGGCTGTAGACGACGCCGTGCGCGCCACTTCTTCTGCCTCACGGGCGCTCTCGGCCACCCGCTGAATCGAGTCGGTCATCACCTGCACTGAGTTCAGCGTCACCGCCAGCTCCTCGGCCTGGCGCAGGGCGTCTGCCGACAGACTGCGGGCAAAAATCTCGTTTTCGGTCGAGCCTTTGCTCACCTGGCGGGCCGCCACACTCACCTGCTCTACAATCTCCCGCAGGTTTTGAATGGTGAGGTTAAACGAGTCGGCTACGGCTCCCAGCACGTCGGCGGTCACCTCCGCCTGCACCGTCAGGTCGCCCCGGGCCGCCCCTTCCACATCGTCTAGCAGGCGAATCACCTGGCGCTGGAGGTCTTCCTTGGCCTGCTCCTGCTCCTGGGCTTTGCGCTGGGCCTCGCTGGTGGTGGTCAAAATCACCCGCGACATCTTGTTGAAGCTGCTGGCCAAACGGCCAAACTCGTCTTCGGTAAACACCGTTGCCCGAGCCGACAGGTTGCCCGTAATTACCGTGTCAAACTGGTGCTGAAGGTCGCTGACGCTGCGGTTCACCTGACGGTGGGCCAGACGCCCTGCTCCCAGGGCCGAGCCAAACCCGGCGACCCCCCCAGCCAGAGCCATAACTGCATGCACCGCCTTGGGCATAGGCCTGCCCGGCTGTAGGGTTGACGCGGCAAAATTAATCACGCCTACCGCCAGGGCTGAGGCCACCCCGGCAGCAATGGCGACGATGAGCTCTTTGGTCGGCAGCGGAGCATTGTCTAAAAAGCCCAGCCAGTCTTGCTCCGTAGACACTGCTTCCACGTCGTGGCTATCGGGTTGAGTAAACACCGGCAAGTTGTCCCCAGCGCCGGCAATGCTAAAAATATCGTCGTCGCTGATCACCGCCTGGTCATTGATATCGCTGAGGTCAAAGGCTGAGGTACCGCCCGTATAGCCGCTGTTGTCGTCGGTTGAGGTGAGGCCTGAGGTGCCCACCGAGGGCGTGGTAAACCCAGCGGAGCTGTCTGACAGCTCAAAGTCGGGCAGGTTGCCCAGGTCGTCAAAGTCGCTAAATTCGTCGAGAAAGTCAACGTTACTGCTGGGCTGAGCGCTGTCTTCTAGATCGGGCATATACCCATTTTCACTGTAGGCGTTGTAGTCAATATCGGTGGCGTCGCCAGCGGTGTCGATGTCGTCAGCTAGCAGGTCTGGTTCGGGAGCAAACACCGTCATATCGTCGCCGCCATCGTCGGCGGGGGGCCAACCCTGATCAAACCCGTGGGCGGCTAGATCCATGTCGCTGTAGAGATCTCCCTCCGGGGCTTCGGCGCTGCTGAAGGGGTCGTCGGCGTTGCCCACCTCAAGGGAGTCAAAGGCGGCATCGTCATCGTCAAAGGTGATGTCGTCCAGGCCCTCCTGGCCTTCAGACCAGCCGCTGGCCGAGTCGATGGCAAAACCCGAGCCCGCCCGCTTGCCAGAGCTGTCCGCAAAGGGATCCTCGGTGGCGAAGGGATCGGTGGCAAAGGGATCGCTAAACCCACCGTTGGCGATGGAGCCCGGCAGGTCGTCCTCAAGGCTAAAGTCCCCCAGATCGAGATGGCTGTCCGGCAGCTCTGCGGTACCGGCAGTGCCCACGCTACTCTCTATACCCATGGCCATCGAAGCGCCAGCATCGAAGAACGTATCTCCGGCATCGGTTTCGTAGTCGATGGCCGTGCCAGAGGAGGCTTCTGAGGCAAACTGATTGGCATAGTCAAGGCCGTTGCTGGCGTAGTCAACGTACTCTGGCTCGGAGGTGAGATCGAGCACGGCGCTGTACTGGGCCGCGGCTACGTCGTACCGCTGCAAGCCATAGCAGTAGATGTGGCCCCGCAGCAGCAGCACGCTGGGGTCTTCGGGGTAATCGCCAGCCAGCTGATCGATGACGGCAGCGGCCTCCGAGTAGTTGCCCTGTACGTAGGCTCGTTCTGCTTTTTGATAGGCTTGAGAGTAATCGATGCCTGAAGCCATGGTCTTCTCCTGCCGGTGCAATTGTCCTAAGGGGTAAGGATGGGGGCTAGGCCTAGGTGGCCCAGCGGGCTGAACGAATAACAGCAACGTGGTCGAGCAGCCTGAGGGTCTTATTTTCCTCAGCGTCAATGACCCATTCACCGCGCAAAAAAGGAGCCATTGTGTCTGGGCTATTGTCTGACACCCGAGTTTTGTCGGGGTTGAGCCAGCGGGTGCCGACAATGCGGTTGACGGCCAAGCCTAGCATAGTTCCCTGATCTTCAATCGCGATGACCGAGATCTCGGGGCGATCGGTGTTGAGCACCGATGAGTAGCCGAGGAATTGACCTAGATCGGCGACCCATACCACCCTGCCCTGCTCGTTTAGAGTGCCCAGCAGCAGGTGTGACACGTTAGGAATGGGGGTAATGCGATCGGGGGGTTGCTCAATAATGCGGCGAATGCCGGTGGCAGGCAGCGCAAATTCGTCTTCGGCGGTCACAAAGAAGCGCAAAAATAGCTCGCCATCGGGAGTTTCCAGCTCCTGTAGCTCTGGATCTTGGTCTTGCCCGGTTTGGGTGAGAAAGTCAGGATTGCCTACCATAGCCAGTTGTTACCATTACCCTCTGTTAGTCATCCGCTGCGCTAGCCCCTGAGCAACTGCTTAACTGTGCCAACCAACTCAGTGGGCTGAAATGGCTTGGCGATGTAAGCGTCTGCTCCCTGTTTCATGCCCCAGTAGCGATCGAATTCTTCGCCCTTGGAGGAGCACATGACCACCGGCACGTTTTGGGTGGAGGGATCGGCTTTGATGCGGCGACATAGCTCGTAACCGTTCATGCGGGGCATGACAATATCGAGCACAACCATATCGGGGCGCTGGCTCTGAATTTGCTCAAGGGCCTCCATGCCATCGCTGGCGACGGTAACGCTGAGGCCAATACCCCGGAGTAGCTCAGTAATCATCTCCCGTTGAGGAACACTATCTTCTACCACCAGAACTGTACTCATAGGTTGAATTTAAAGGGCCTGTTTGATGGCCAGAGATAACCGGCAGTCGATGTTGTGCAGCTGTGCCCGTGCAGCTATATTTCGGAACTGTCGCCTGAAAGGCTTAGGACAAAGACCGACCGCGTCAAAAGCGGCCCCCTTAGGGCCTCCAAACCTGTGACTCTAACGTACCCTCAAACGCAGGTGATGCTGCCGGTTTAGATAAATTAATCAATCCGGTTGTTTAGATTATGGCGAATCCTATCGAAATTGATGCAAAAACCCGGGCCAGGCTAAGGAATGTTACCGAGATAGGGGAGCTTGGCTAAGGTCGATGTCAAATTCGTCTTCAATGGCTTCGGCTAGCAGAATGTCGGGGCGGGGCCGGTTGAGGTCGCCAGGGCCGACATACTTTTCGACGAGGGCCAGCAGTTCTCCAGCGCCAAAGGGTTTGGTGAGGTAGTCGGTAGCCCCTACCATGCGGGCTTTGACCCGATCTAAAAAGCCGTCTTTGCCGGTGAGCATGACAATAGGGGTTTGGCGAAAGGCGCTGGAGTGCCTGAGCATGGCGCACAGTTCGTAGCCGTCTAGCTCGGGCATGGTGATGTCGCAGAGAATTAGATTGGGCTGCAGCTGAAATAGCAGCCCGAGGGCTTTGAGGGGGTTACCAAGGGAGGTGGCTTCGTAGCCCTGGCCATCGAGAATGCGCTCTACGGCCTGGCGCACGGTGGTGCTGTCGTCAACGCAGACGATGCGGGGTAGGCGGTCGGGGCCAGGTCGCTGGGGATTGGGAGGAGGACTGGTCGCGGTGGGGCCATAGACTAGGCTGATCTGCCCCTGCTGGAGAGCGGGGACCAGGCTGCGGGCGACGCTGAGCAGATCGCGGCTGAGGTAGCGGGCAATGCGGCGAATGGAGGTTTTGCCGTCCATCCAGGTGACCATGCGCTGGTAGACCTGATCGGACACGCTGGCTCGAAAGGCCTCAGGGGCTAGCAGTACCGGGCATTGGTCGGGCGATTGCAGGTGGGGGTGAAGCTGATGCCAGGTTTGGATTTGCTGGGTTATGCCCGCCACCAGGTCGCTGATGGTGTGGGTCATTAGCTGGGGACTGAGGGCTGAGCTGAGCTGAAACACAAAGGCTCCGTGGTGGAGGCTGAGCAGATCAAAGAGGGTCTCATGCACCATATGGCTGAGGATGGCGCGGCCCTGGTCGGGGGTAATTAAATGTTGCTCGAGTAAGGCCCAAAGGGTGCCGTACTCAAGGGAGTTAAAAGCAGCGATCGCAGCGGTGGTACTTGGGTCGGGCAAAGACTGGTCGATGCCGTAGCGGTGGAGATGGTCGCGCAGGCGATCGAGCTTGTTGTCGGTGGTGCCCGCATAGACCAGTTGTCCATTGGCTAAAAACACCAGCCACGATCGCGAATCGTCTGCGGCCAGGGCCCCATCGAAGGACTGGCTGGGGGGCTGGTTGCCGTTGCTGCCATAGCTTTCTAGGTACAGTTCGCCAGTGCGCTGCCCCAACTCAATGAGTTGCAGAATGCTGCGAATATCAATTTCTGACAGATAACCCTGCATGAGGCAACCCAAGGATGGGAACGGCACTTGATTAGCCAGGCCAGGAAGGGGCGGGGGCTAAACTCCAGCATGCCCTGACTAGAAACCCAATCGTACCCTTTGGCTTCCCCGACATAACGCTGACCCCGCCGGTATCTCACCGGAGTTGAGCGATCGCTGCTGGGCTGAGGTGTTTGGCTAGGGTGCAGCGAACCCTAGCGCCGATTGGGGTTGGAAGCTGCGGCCCTGGGGCTGCTCCCAGTATAGATTGCTTGCCAGGGGATTTTCTGCCCATTAACTATTGGGCTGGTGCTGCTCGATAGAAAATTTTTTGGGAACTCTAGGGCTATGGCTTTGGGGCTGTAACTCTGGGTTAGAGCCTGGGGGGGCGCGATCGCCCATGCAGGGCTACGGTTCTACTCCGCCAAAATTCGCTAAAATTCCCTTTAGCTTTGGCGTTAGCGTTAACTCCCCAAGGGGGCGAGCGGTTTTGGAGCGGCAGCCGCGCCTCAACTTACCCCCGACTCAAGAGGTTTGCGGTAGGGTTTATGGATAAACCAAGTTACAGCTAGGATAGGCAATAGCTTAGGCTGTAGATCTAGGGCTGTTGAGAGGCTCGAGTTCTGGGCTGGCCTGGAGCTAGGCCGTTAGTGTATCAGGACACATCCACGCAGTCCCCAAATCGTTTACGTAAACAACACAGGTTCTAAAGGCACAGGCTCCAAAACCACGGTTCCAAAACCCCGCAGACCACAGGCCAACAGGCTACAGGTTCCCCACCTCGGTCTGAGTCATCGCTCTTAAATTCTTTTCATCATTGCGCCAGATTTAATTCCCCAACGTTTAACGTTACTAAGCCACGAGGACCACCAGCGTGCTGTACCTAGCAGAAGTCCAGAAAAAGACCGGGTTTATTGGCAGCGGCAAGCCTGAATTCAAGCTGCTTGCCTGTCAGCGCGGCGAGAACAGCTGGAGCGCTGTAACGGGGGATGAAACCATGACTGCACCTGACGATGCCTCCTACAACGCTGGTGCTCTGGTCATGGTAGAGGTCAGCGGCAATCGACAGGTGCAGCGCCACTACGAAGCAGGGCGCACGCTGACCACTATTTTGCAAAACTTCTCCAACCTGAGCAAGAAGTCCAAAACGCAGGAAGAAGAGATTGAGCAGTGGAAGCAGTCTCTCACCTTTCAGAGTCAGGAGCTCAACCGTCGCGAGCTAGAGCTGGAGGCTCGTCAGGAGCAAGTTGAGCAGGCAGAGGCCGATCTCGAACAGCTAGATGCCCAGCGTCAGGAGCTAGATCAGCTGCGCCAAACCCTGGAGCAGCAGCAGGAGGAACTCACCCGCAAAAATCAGGATCTCGAGGGAGCCTGGGCCCATCTCAATGGCGAAATGCGTCGCCTCGAAGAACAGCGGGCCGAAGGCACGGGTGGCTCAGGGCTAGACCCAGCCCAAGTGGCCAATTTGCAGGGTGCCCTCAACCGTCTTACCGAAGCCGTGATGCCGGTTGAAGCGTTGCGCGAACCCCTGACCCACGCCACCGATGGGCTGAACTATCACCAGGGTTTGCTGGGTGACTATCGGCAGGCGCTCGAAGGCCAGCGCCAGGGGCTAGAGCAGCGCCAGCAGGAGTTGGATCAGCAGGCTAGCCAGCTCAGTCAGCGCTGGGCCGACTGGCGTCAGGCTGAGGCGGCACTCGTGGCCAAACGCGAAGATTTAAAACTGCGCCAGCAGGCGCTCAAAACCCAGCAAGATCAAATTCAGGCTCTGACCGATACCCTGCAAGCCCAGGCGAACCTGCATCAAAAAATCTACGATCTGCTCAACACCACCGACAAGGTGCGGCTGAGCAAGAAGGTCGATGTGGCGGCTCTAGAGGCCATGGATTTAGATCATCTTCAGACTGTGGTAAGCGATCTGGAAAAAGACCTTGAGAAAATGTCTCGCTTTGTCTCCGACCAGGAGGAAGAGCTGGCGCTAGAGCAGCAGGCCATCGATGAGATTCGGCTCAAAATTGAGCAGGCTAGCGACTTCGATCGCCTCCAGCTCGAAACTGAGATCGAAGAAGAGCAGGATCGCTATCAAATGCTCAATGAGACCCTGGTGGGCCAGCGGCGCAATCTGCTGGAGCGCGAGGAGGTGTTGAGCCAGCACCAGGCAGTGCTGCGGCGACGCCAGGGCCTGACGGTGGAGGAAACGCCGGTCAGTGCTGTGGATCTAGAGCCTCTGCTCAACACCATTGATACCCAACGTCAGCAGACGACGGAGACGATTCAGACCCTAGAGGGTGAGGTCAAGAAGACCCAGGATGGCATTGTCCAGCTCAAAAAGGATATCGAAGGGGCGGAGGTCGCCCTGTCTACCCACCGTACTGAGGTAGAGGCCTTTGAAGCCGATCTGCGGCGGCAGCAGCAAGACTTGGCGGCCTCAATGGGTAAGCTGGCGGTTTGCGAGGAGCTGTTAAACCCAGCCCAGGAGAGCGTCAACGGTCTCAGGCAGTCCCTAGAGACCTTGGCTGGGGGGGTCACCAAACTCCAGGAAGTCAACGACTATCAGCTGCAAGCGATCGCAGAACTGCGCCAAACCGTAGTCAGCGTGGGTACCCCCCAGGTTGCGGCATCTTAAGCTTGTCAGACAATCTCAGCCCCAGGTGCTAGAGTCGGCTATGGATGTCTAGAGGCGTGGCTGCCCATGATTTGGGTCAACGAGCAAATTGATCCGTCTGGAATTATCTACTCGTGCATTGCGTGCAGCGACCAGAACCAGGCTCAGGCGTGCCATCAATCTTTTGAGGACAATTTGTCTGATGAACAACGGGCGGCGGGGTGGGTGGCCCAGCTGCGCACCGTTGAGTCCTGGGATGAAGTGCCGGTGAACGCGCTGAAACTGAGCTACTAAAAACCGAGCTACCAGCAGTAGCCCAACTAAACACCTATGTACCAAGCAACATCTATGCCGAGGATACGACCTCGGCTCGTTAGACTGAGCGCGGTGAGCGGATGATTTGGGCTAGGTAGACCCCCCTCTGCGGCAAGCTGAGGCTGAGACGGGTGCGCTGAGGGAACTCTAGTGGCTGGATTGTCGCCAGCGCCAGCGCTGATCGAGCAGGGTGCGGCTTAAGACCCGTACCGGGTCTTGAGATTCGCCAGAAAATAGGGCAAAGTCGATAGGGCCCCAGGTTTGCTCCGCCTCTTCGGCCAAGGCGAGGAGACAGGGGTCATTGAGGGCAACGCGATGGTCAAACCTGAGGGTGAGCAAAGGCAGGCCCCGGTGCCCGCCGCCGGTTACCATGCCCCAGTCGTACTGGTCTAGCAATGCCTGAAGCGGCTGGCTGGCGGCACGGCGAAATTGCTCGAGCTGCTGGTGTTTTTGTCTGAGTTCTTGCAGGAGTTGTTGATTGGTCAACATCGTGCCCCTCCGCTGGTAGCAGTGATATATAACGCCCTTACTCTGAGTGTAAGCGGCGGCTTAGCCCCTAGAGTTGAAGACTTTCTATTACTCTGTTCAAACTATTCCCCCGATTGCCCTATGGCCAGTATGGATTACATCAAACTTGACCAGTTCTTGAAGCAAATGCAGGTGGTCTCCACTGGAGGGCAGGCCAAGCTGATGATTCAAGAGGGCGAGGTGATGGTCAACGGTGAGGTGGAGGTGCGGCGGGGACGCAAGCTGGTGACGGGCGATCGCGTTAGCCTTGATGGGCAGATCTGGGTTGTCGATCTAGCGCGGCTGGCCTAGCCTCTGGGATCGCGATCGCGCTGCGAACAAAATCGGGCTTCGACAAGGGTCATTCAGCAAAGTTTATAGATCTGTTAAGCAATCTCGAACCTCACTGGGGGAATGCTGATCTAGCCTCAAGGCACTGGAAGATTGAGACCAGTACAGAATCTATGCGTGAGAGCAGAACCGCTATGGGTTTAAGCGATATTTTGAGCGACAGGGCTGTGAAGGCGCAGGTTGTGGCTGACTGTGCCCTACTCATCGACGACCAGGTGGCCTCTAAGGGCGGCTTTGGCGGCATGGCTCTCAAAACCACCTACGGAGTGGTGAAGGGGGTGAGCTCGGGCTACATTCCTGGGGCGATTGAGCGCGTCTTGCCCGAGGTGTTGAAATCCCTAGACCCTCTGTGGGCTGAGGGCGAGCAGGCGGGTGACCCGGTGGCCTACCTGATGCAGCACCAGGCGCGGACTGCCGACGTCATTTTGGGGGTGACCGATCGCCGCATTGCCATGACCGACAATGGGCTGGTGCGATCGTCGTACAACAAGCTGCGCCAGTCAGTGATCGGCGATGTAGAAAGTGCTGTACCTGGCCTGGCCAAGATCTTTGGTCGCTACAGCGTCGTGGTGTCCTAGGTTTGGGCTGTTCAAACGTGCAAACGTTTGAACGTTCATTGCAAGGATGTCTCAACCGGACTGGCTACGGCTATACTTCCCAACCGGTAATCACCGGCCATCTTTAGCTGGCTCAGCCCCTGGGGTCCCTAGCCGGTGGTTTGGTAGAGCTGTTCCCAGTAGGGTTCGGCAAATTTTACCAGCCAGTCTTTGATGTGGTAGGTGGCGCGGCAGTCGTCTTCGTTGTAGCGCAGAATGGCTTCTAGGTAGGTGCGATCGCCGGTTTCGGCCCAGGCGTTGTACCAGCAGATCGACTGGGCTCCGTTGGCACCCTCGTCGCGCCAGTCAAAGCCCATCCAGCGGGCGATGTGCTTGAGGGCGTAGCTCTCGATGGGCAGGGTGACGCCATCGGTGATGCACTTGTGGATGTCAAAGAAGCGATCGAGCAGGGCCTCTATGCGGCGGTGGGGGGTGCCGTAGAGCTGTCCCAGCTTGCGTACGGTCTGGGCCTCGTAGGGGCAGAAGTGGTAGATCGGCGCGTAGGGGTAAGTGTGTACCAGATCGATAAAGTCGTTCCAGGCGCGGCGCTCCTGGCGGTGGTTCTCGGCCAGCAGGGCGTGGAAGTTGGTGTCACCCGTGCGGTGGTTGACCACCAGCACCCCGTGGAGGTAGATCAGGTTTTGGTCAGGGGCGGCTTCGATGTCAAAGTACAGCTCGACTTCGCCCTCAGGTAAATCTTCGGGCCACAGCGGAAATCCGTGGGGCGCATGGGGAGCACTGCGGGGAATGGCGCGATTGTCGATCAGGGCCTGGGCTTGGTGAACCAGCTTTTCGGCCACCTGTTCGCCAAAGCCGGGCAGGGGAGCCAGGTGGGCCGGGCTGGCCTGGGCGAGGGCAGCCACGGTGGTGAGGTGGTGCTGCTTGAGAAACTCGTAGCGGGCCGGGGTCACCCCCGGCAGCAGCGATAGGTGGCGGGTGGCGCGGGCTTCGCTGTAGCAGGCGGTAAACCAGTGGCAGAGATCGCAGCGGCTGTGGGAAATAAACAGCTCGGGCGTGGTGGTGGTGCGCAGATCTCGAAGACAGTCGTTGAGCACTGTTTGCAGTTTCGGCACCAGCCGCGCCAGGTCGATGGAGTAGGTCTGCCCTCCGCGCAGCGACAGGCAACTGGCGTCGGGCCACACCCCCTGCATCCGCGAGAGTACGTAGGCGTGGTAGGCCGCCACTACCTGGTAGTCGAGCTTTGGCTTTTTGCCCAGCTTAATGTCTACGGGCACGTAGATCCAGTCACCCCAGCACGACCAGCCGGGCCGTTTAATCAGCAGGTCGGGCTGGCTCACCAACTGCACCCCGTCTACCGCCGAGGGGGCGGCCAGCACCCCCTGGCGAATGGCCTCAACGCCCTCGGCCATTAGGTCTAGGGTGGCTTGGGCACCAGCGGCCCAGTCGCCGGGCGGAAACTCGGGTCGGTAGAGCGGATAGTAGTCTTCAAGCACCCGCTCGCGGTGGGTGAGACTGTCCTGACGGAGTTTGAGCAGGTAGTCTGAGGGCAGCGCCTGGTGGGTGCGATCGCCGTACAGATCTAAAAAGGCCCGCCGACTACAGCGCTGGTAGTGAAACAGCACATCGTCGGTGAGCCAGCGAATTAACGTGGAGGTATTGGGCGTTGCCGCCTCAGCCGGAAACCTCAGGGGGCTTTGCAGGCCACCCCCTGAACTGGAATGCGGTGGCAGGGGGTGACTAGCAGACAAAGTGAGTTATGGGGCAGGTGCTAGAGAACAGAAACAAGGACTGCTGTAGGAAATGCACCGCAGCCGTGGCCGAACCGCTCAATGTACAGCTGGGCATAGCTACGACAGCGGGCTGCGACAGCCATCGCTGACGATGACGATTGTCGCTCCACTGCTGCTGCCAAACGTTGCCCATAGCTGACCACTGCGGCGGGATTCAGTCCCACGGTTGGTTATTCTAAGCATGTTATACCCTATCGGCCTTTCCGGGGAACCAGGGCCCTGCCCCAGCCTGGGAGTCGCTGGCGCTGAGGCAGGCGCGGGCTGGGTGGTATAGGGTGGAGAAGTCCTACGCGCGCTCTGCCAATTGTGATTGATTCCTCTGCCGTCGCCGGGCTCGATCGCCTGGTTTCCCATCGCCAGCAGTTTCTGGCCCTGGAGGGTAAACAGTACTTTAACTACGGCGGCCAGGGGCCCATGTCCCAGGCTGCCCTGGATGCCATTGTTCAGGCCCACCAGCGGATGCAGGCCATGGGGCCGTTTTCGGGGGCGACCAACCAGTGGGTGACGGCGGAGGCGGCCCAAACCCGCGCGGCGATCGCCGCCGAACTCGGCACCACCCCCGACACCATCACCCTTACCGAAGACGTTACCGTGGGCTGCAACATTCCCCTGTGGGGCATCGCCTGGAACCCTGGGGATCACCTGTTGCTCTCCGACTGCGAGCACCCCGGCGTGATTGCCGCCGTGCAGGAGATTTGCCGCCGCTGCGGCGTCACCTACAGCCTCTGCCCTCTGCTGGAAACTGTGAACGGAGGCGACCCCGCCGCCGTTGTGGCCGATCACCTGCGACCCAACACCCGACTGCTGGTGGTCAGCCACATTTTTTGGAATACGGGCCAGGTACTGCCCCTGGAGCGGATTGTTAAAGTCTGCCGCGATCGCCCCAGCCCGGTGCTCGTGCTGGTGGATGCGGCCCAGTCCGTCGGCGCTCTGCCTCTAGATCTGCCCGCGCTGGGGGTCGATTTTTATGCGTTTACCGGCCACAAGTGGTGGTGCGGCCCCGCCGGGCTGGGCGGGCTCTACGTGCGCCCCGAGGCGATGGCGCAGATTGCGCCCACGTTCATCGGCTGGCGCGGCATTACCACCGATGCTGCCGCCAACCCCACCGGCTGGCAGCCCAGTGCTCAGCGTTACGAGGTGGCGACCTCAAACTACCCGCTGCTGGCGGGGTTGAGAGCGGCGATCGCCCATCAGGCCGAATGGGGCACCGCTGCCCAGCGCTACCAACGGCTGGTGGAACTCAGCCAGCGGCTGTGGTCTCGGCTCCGAGAACTGCCTTATATTCGCCTGGTGCGGCAAACCCCACCGGATTCTGGCCTGGTGTCCTTTTGGGTGCTAGAAAACGGCGAACCTTCCCCAGCCTGGCACAAGCAACTGGTGGATGAGCTAGAGCGCCAGAATGTGTTTCTTCGTACCCTGCAAGCCCCCAACTGCGTCCGCGCCTGTACCCACTACCTCACGCTGGAATCTGAAGTAGACGAATTGGTCGCCGCCATGGGCAGCATTCTGAGGCCTACCCTGAGCTAAAAGCGGAAGGGGCATACCCGGGCTCACAGAATGGCTGTGAAACGAAATCCTGCCCTGCACTTTTCTAGGGCGAGATCAGCCGCTAATAGTAGCCCGATCCCCTGACGAAACAATCAGCTATCCAGCCAATCTGATAGGGTTCCGTTTGATTTGGGGCCTCGGGTTGAGCCGACGGGGCAAGCGCTATCTCATTGACAGCTTGAAACCATATAACACCGTCGCCGTAGGCCGTTGCTCCTGTCAAGATGACGGCATTTCCCGCTGCAACAACTCCCCTGGTCGCTGTGCTTGCCATCGTCGGTTGGCTCTGAAAATTGGCCCCGGCCAGGGCAGAATCATTGCAGAGTTGGGGAATAGAGATTTTGTACGGTCTCAAAAGTGTATTAGACACCGTTGCTCCGTTATCTCCCCTTAACAAATCGGCGCTATTCTCCTGGGGAAGGAGGTCTTGGAACGCTTGAGGCGGAACGTTCTCTGGGGAATCAATAGAGCTGGGCTCGGCTGAAACCCTTTGTCCAGCTTCGCCTTCGACGGGGGTGTAGGTAAAATCAGTGTTAATGTTAACCGGCATCTCTTCTATCAAAGAAAGAGACATGGCTAGGGAAATAGGTACGCTGATGATGAGTGCTTGAACAAAAGCCGGTGTTGGATCAGGCGGTGGACTGGACTTGTTGGGTTTTATGTAGACTTCTAAGTGCTTATCTTCAGGAAAGATGGACATAGAGAAAAGAGCTATTAGGGTGGAGACGATTCTTGGTTGAGCATGATCTTCAAACAGGGAAACCACAATTAGCTGGCTATTTTTAGCTCAGGTGCAGTTAAACAATGTGCTTATATCCCGAAATATTTAATAATTGACTGGGGATTGGGGCAACGTCTGATGGTCTTTGGTGCGATCGCGAGTTTTGTCGTCTGCTTGAACCCGCTAGAATTGGTGCATACGATTTAGAGACTCGAGTCCCCATGCTTGCTTCCGGTGCCGCTGACTTTCTCGATGAATACGATGTGGTGGTCGTGGGTGCGGGCCACTCGGGCTGCGAGGCCGCCCTGGCTGCGGCGCGGCTGGGCTGTCGCACGCTGATGATTACCCTCAACCTCGACAAAATTGCCTGGCAGCCCTGCAACCCCGCCGTGGGCGGCCCCGCCAAATCGCAGCTCACCCACGAGGTCGATGCTCTGGGGGGCGAAATTGGCAAAATGGCCGATCGCACCTACCTGCAAAAGCGCGTGCTCAACAACTCTCGCGGCCCTGCCGTGTGGGCGTTGCGGGCGCAGACCGACAAGCGCGACTACGCCGCCGTGATGAAAACTATCGTCGAAAACCAGGGGAACCTGGTGATTCGCGAGGGCATGGTGACGGATCTGGTGCTCGGCCCCAACGACGAGGTAGTGGGGGTCGAAACCTACTTTGGCGTGGCCTTCAAATGCAAAGCCGTCATTCTCACGACCGGCACCTTTCTGGGCGGCACCATCTGGATTGGCGACAAATCGATGGCGGCGGGTCGGGCGGGCGAGTTTGCCGCCACCGGCCTGACCGACACCCTTAACCGCCTGGGGTTTGAAACCGGGCGGCTCAAAACCGGCACCCCGGCGCGGGTCGATCGCCGCTCGATCAACTTCGACGTGCTCGAACCCCAGCCCGGCGATGACGATGTGCGCTGGTTTAGCTTTGACCCCGAGGTCTGGGTCGAGCGCGAGCAGATGCCCTGCCACCTCACCCGCACCACCGCCGCCACCCATCGGCTGATTCAGGAAAACCTGCACCTGTCGCCGATCTACGGCGGCTGGGTCGATTCGAAAGGCCCCCGCTACTGCCCCAGCATCGAAGACAAAATCGTGCGCTTTGCCGACAAAGAGAGCCACCAGATTTTTCTGGAGCCCGAGGGCCGCGACATTCCTGAGATCTACGTGCAGGGGTTTTCGACCGGCCTGCCCGAGAAACTTCAGCTGGCCATGCTGCGGACGCTGCCCGGTCTAGAGCAATGCGCCATGCTGCGCCCCGCCTACGCCGTGGAGTACGACTACCTGCCCGCCACCCAGTGCTATCCCACCCTGATGACCAAGCGGGTTGAGGGGCTGTTCTGCGCGGGCCAGGTGAATGGCACCACCGGCTACGAAGAGGCCGCTGCCCAGGGCTTTGTGGCCGGGGTCAACGCTGCCCGGCTGGTGCGCGGTCAGGAGATGCTGGTGTTCTCCCGCGAGCAGAGCTACATTGGCACGCTGCTCGACGACCTCTGCACCAAAGACCTGCGGGAACCCTACCGCATGCTGACCTCGCGCTCCGAATATCGACTGCTGCTGCGTTCCGACAATGCCGACCAGCGCCTCACTCCCCTGGGTCGCGAAATCGGCCTGATTGACGATCGCCGCTGGGCAATCTTCACCCGCAAGTACGTCAATATTGCCGCCGAAAAAGAGCGCCTGCACGAAACTCGGGTCAAAGAGCACGACGAACTGGGCCAGCGGATTGCGGCGGATACCGACCAGCGGATCAAAGGCTCAATTACCCTGGCCGACCTGCTGCGCCGTCCGGGGCTGCACTACGGCGATCTAGAGCGCTACGGCCTCGGCAACCCATCCCTGATGCGTGAAGAAAAAGAGGGGGCCGAGATCGACATCAAGTATTCGGGCTACATTCAGCGGCAGCAGAACCAGATCGACCAGGTGGCCAAGAGCACCAACCGCAAGCTGCCCGAGACCCTCGACTACATGGCGATCGATACCCTCTCCAAGGAGGCCCGCGAAAAGCTCAACCAGGTCAAGCCGCTGACCGTTGGCCAGGCGTCGCGCATTGGCGGCGTCAACCCCGCCGACGTCAACGCCCTGCTGGTATATCTAGAGATTCAGTCGCGGCGGGGACAGGCGACCCCAGCGGCAATTCGTTAGAATCAAGCCGATTCTCTCTCGCCGACTTTCTGGGGGCAACCATGGCCAAGCCAATTTTGATCACCGGAGCCTCCAGCGGCATTGGCTACGAGCTGGCAAAGGTGTGCGCCGCCCACCGCCACGACCTGGTGCTGGTCGCCCGCCGGGAAGAACGCCTGCTGGAGCTGAAGGCTGAGCTCCAGCAGGCCCACGGTGTGCAGGTGCTCACCTACCGGGGCGACCTCACCGACGCCGATACCCGCCAGCAGTTCTACGATTGGACTCAGTTTAAGGGCATTACGCCCTACGCCCTGGTCAACAACGCTGGGTTTGGGGCGCTGGCCCCCTTTGCTGAGGCTGACTGGGACAACCAAAACGCCATGCTTCAGCTCAACATTGTGGCGCTGACCCACCTGACGCGGCTGTATCTGCCCGCCATGATTGCCCAGGGCCAGGGCCGCATTCTCAATGTGGCGTCTACGGCGGCGTTTTTGCCGGGGCCATATATGGCGGTGTACTACGCCAGTAAGGCGTTTGTGCTGTCGTTTACGGAGGCGATCGCCACTGAGCTTGAGGGCAGTGGGGTGACGGCCACCACCCTCTGCCCCGGCCCCACCCAGTCCGAGTTTCAGGCTCGGGCCGAGATCAAAAATGTCAAACTCTTTGAGGGCAAAAGCGTACCTACCTCAGCGGTGGTTGCCGCCTACGGCTACGAGGCGATGGAAAAGGGCCAGCGCATCGCCGTCCACGGTGCTGTGAACAAACTGCTGTCTTTCAGCACCAGGCTGCTGCCTCGCAAAAACCTGGCCGAGGTTACTAAAGGTCTGCAAAAGCCTGCCTAGGAACGCCGTTGAGCAACGCTGCCCTACAATCTCGCCTAGAGGCTCACTTGCAGCAGGTGGTGGGCGATCGCAGCCCCTACCTGGCCTCCGCCAAGCATTTCTTTGTGCAGCAATATATTCAGCAAGAACTGGCCCGCTGGGGTGAAGTGACTGCCCACGCCTTCGAGCATCAGGGGCAGCAGCACACCAACTGGGTCTTGAACCTGCCGGGGCAGCATCCCCGCCGCCCGCCTGTGCTCGTGGGGGCACACTACGACTCGGTGCCCGGCTCCCCTGGGGCTGACGACAACGCCACCGGGGTAGCCGTGCTGCTGGAGCTAGCCCGCGCCTTTGCCGAGCAGCCCGGCAGCTCTCCTCTGCGGCTGGTGGCCTTTGATCTGGAAGAGCTGGGCTTTGTGGGCAGCGGCCACTACGCCCGAGACCTCTACCAGCGGGGTGAGCCCTTGAGGCTCATGCTCTCTCTAGAAATGCTGGGCTACTGCTGTCACCAGTCCCCCTCCCAACGGTATCCGCCTGGGCTAGAGCGCATCTACCCCAGTCAGGGCAACTACATCGCCCAGATTGGCCCCTGGCAGAGCATTTCCACCATGGTGCAGCTGTGGCGCGGGTTTCGAGCCGCCGGGCTGCGTAGCCAGTGGCTGCCGGTGGTCAATCAGGGCCGGGCGGTGCCCGACACCCGCCGCAGCGACCACGTCCCCTTTTGGGATCTGGGCTATCCGGCTATTTTGGTGACGGATACCGCCAATCTGCGTAACCCCCACTACCATCGGGCCACTGACACCCTGGACACGCTAGATATGGAGTTTCTCACCCGGGTGTGCCAGGGGCTAATCTACGGCTTGCGACGCCTGTAGCTGTTGGTAGTCGGCTCCGGCTTTAATCACCAGGGCTGGGTCAACCCAGGCTCCGTCGTACTTCATGCCCCAGTGCAGGTGGGGCCCAGTGGTGCTGCCGGTCATGCCCACCCGACCAATGCGCTGCCCCGAGGTCACCATCTGCCCCTGGCGGATTTCGATGCCCCCGGCGCGATCGACCAGCACCCGCCCCCCTTCTTTCTCAATCACAATGCTGCCCTGCATGTGGCAGTAGATGTGCGTCCAGCGGCCCGACTGAATGATGGCGGCGGTGCCGCAGGCGGTGTGGTCATGGACTTCAATCACCTTGCCCTCCCACCAGCTGCGGATGTAGCTGCCCATGGGGGCGGCCAGATCGAGCCCGTAGTGGAAGCGGTGGCCGCCCATGGGGTGCTGGCGATAGCCAAAGGGTGAGGTGTAGCGCGAAAAATTTTCGAGGGGAAACGAAGCCCCGAGCCAGGGGTTGGGCGGTGCCGCTTCGGCTGCCGCACTTTGTTCTTCGGCAACCACTTGAGCGGTCGATTGAATCAGTTCTGCCATAATGCCAACGCCTACGCTGAGCGCAACAATCCAGCTCAGGGCTTGCGCCCCGCCATGGTGATTCATATTTGCAAAAGTTGAGTGGCTAAACCTGCAGCCGGACTAACTGCAACCACAATAATAGTTCAATTGTACTGATTTGCCAAGTTTCTTTTCCGGGTTGGAGCAGACGTTGGGTGGGTCAGGGCGGAAGTTGGTTCAGGGAGAAAGGCCAAAGTTCTGTCCTGGTGCCGCGCTCAACTCGTTCGGCTGATAGATAAGAAGTAAACTCCACATCTGCAACGGTGGGAAGTAGCGATCCGCTTCGGGTGGATCGGCAGCGCCTGAGGTCTTAGGGAACGGCAGGTGGGGGGTACTGTGCTACCGCCCCGTGCCAAGGTACTTTGCCGAAGGACTGTGGCTGAACCTCCCAGGGGCAAGCCTGAATGCTTTTTACGGAAAAATCCATACTTGCCATGCCAATTAATTATCTCAACAACCTCCGGGGCGCTGTTGCCAGACGCCTGGGCCTGGCTGGCCCGCTACAGGTCTTGGCCTACCGAGGCTACGGCAGCGCCGAGCAGCTTTGTTTTCGGGGCCGGGTGCTGCGCGATGACGGCCTTCACCCCTGCGATGAAGATTGGCCGCTGTGGAAAAATGCTCTCAATATGCTGCGCCGCTTTGACCATGACGAGGTGCCGGGGGCGAGGCTGCGGCTGACGTTTCACGGCCAGACCCACGAGGTCGAAACCGATAGGGCAGGCTTTTTTGTCGATGAGGTGCGGCCAGACCCTCCGTTGTCTGGCGACAGCCTGTGGCACGAGGCTCACCTTGAGCTGCTAGAGCCAGGGTCTGACCAGGAGCCAGTGCGGGCGGTGGCTCAAATGCTGGTGCCGCAATCGCGGGCCCAGTTCGGCGTCATCAGCGACATCGATGACACCATTGTGTACACCAGCGCCACCGACCTGCTGCGAATGCTGCGGGTGGCCTACCTGGGCAATAGCCAAACCCGTCTGCCCATACCGGGTATTCCGGCTCTCTACCAGGCGCTTCAGGCAGGGGGAGATGGGCAGCACGAGAACCCGATTTTCTACGTCTCCAGCAGCGCCTGGAATATGTACGACCTGTTTGAGGAATTTATGGATGCCCAGGGGCTACCCGCCGGGCCGATTTCCCTGGTTGCCCTAGATCTGTCCTGGTCAAAGTTATTTTCCTTTGATCACAGCGATCACAAACGCGATGAGATCGAACCCATTCTCAAGCAGTACCCCGATCTGCCCTTTATTTTGATTGGCGACAGCGGCCAAAAGGATCCTGAAATTTACACCCAGATTGCCCTCGACTACCCCGATCGCATCGCCTGCATTTACATTCGCAATATTCCCAAAGAGCGCCCAGAGCGCCAGCAAGAACTAGACGCCCTGGCAGCACAGGTGCGGCGGGTAGGAAGCGAGCTAGTGACCTTTGAGGATGCAACCGCCGCCGCCCACCACGCCGCCGATCGCAGCTGGGTTCAGCCCCAGGCCGTTGAGGCGGTTCAGCAGGCGGTTGCCGCTGCGGCGACCCTCCCCTCAGCACAAGCTTCAGCATGAGCTAGGGGCAGCCCCCAAGCTACCAAGGCCCTCGAGACCTGAAATGTTTTAATTCTCCTCCGCAGGGGACAGGGAAGGCATGCCCTGGCTGCGATTAGCGCCTTCGCCGGGGGCATCTATGACCTCTACGGTGCCGGTTTCGCCGTTGAGGCGCACCCACTGACCGCTGTGCAGGCGCTGGGTAGCGTTGGTGACATCCATCACGGCGGGAATGCCGTACTCGCGGGCGATGATCGCCCCGTGGGAGAGGCGGCCCCCCACCTCGGCAATCAGCCCCTGGGCGCGGGCCAGCAGGGGTGCCCAACCGGCATCGGTGTAGGGCACCACAAGGATAAACGGCCCCGCGATCGCCGCTGCCGATTCGAGCTGGTTCACTACCACGACTGGGCCGACGACGGTGCCAGCGCTGGCACCAATGCCGGTGAGTTTTTGCTGCACGGTGGCGGTGGGCATGAGAGAAAGCTGGCGGCTGGGGGGCTCGTTGCCAAATACCAGGTAGGGCACGACGGGCATGTGTCTGTCGTGCTCGTACTGGGCTTTGCGATCGTCTATGTGCTCCTGTATTCCTCGCCAGTCGGGCGCTTCCCCTCCCCGGACTAGCTCCCGAATGTCTTCCAGGGTGAGAAAGAATACATCGTTCTGTTCGAGTAAATAGCCCTGCTGCTGCCACTGGGTGGCCAGGGCAAGGATGCTCCAGCGCAGCTCGGCCAGCAGCCGGTTGTAGAGAGTATTCACCCGGCCCTTGAGGTCGAGGCGGCGCTGCACCGTGGCCGCTTTACCTTGGGTGACAACCGCAGAGGTTTTAGGGGGGGGCGGCTGCCGCACAAACTGGGCCAGCAGCTCGCGCACCGGGCCGGGGTTTTCTTGCCAGGTAGCCACGGCAATGTCGGTGCCCACGGGGCTGAGGTAGCCGTACTGCTCGATGAACTGCCCCATCGCCTTGAGCAACGATTCGCCGTCGGTGCTCTCGGCTAGGGCCGTCATCAGCGAGGAGCTGTCGGTGATGCGGGCCAGCTCGGGCTTCGAGAGGGTCTGGCGAATGTCTTGGGCGATCGCCCGCAGCGCTTCTAAAGCCGCAATCTCCTCATTTTGCAGGGGGTTGAGGCTTTCTTCGGGCACCTTGAACAGGGCGCGACGCAGGGCGAAGCTGAGCGGGCTGAGGATGTTGTAGTAGGTGACTTGCTTCAGCAGGTCGAGAATTGTATCTACTCGGGCAAGCAATGCCGGGGGGGGGAGAGCATCCCTGGGCGTGTCGGTCAGGGTTTGCAGGGCTGGGGCAAAGCGATCGCCATTGTCCTGGGCAAACTGCTGCTCCAGCTTGAGTTCTCGGCGCAGCAGGCGCACCAGGCCGGGCAGGTTTCGCAGCGTGGAGCGCAGCGGCGGGCGGCTAAACTTAGCTCCCCGCGTTAGGAACTCTAGGCTTTCAGCCGGTAAGCCCATGCGGCGGAAGATATCGCCCAGCAGGGTGGCGTTGAAGTAGGCGTGGGCGTGGTGCAGGGTGGCAGTGTCCTCAAAGTCGAGGCCAAGGGCGCGATCGCCCAGCACCACGGTAAAAATCTCGCCCCACACGCCGCAGGTCAGGGGGCGGTTAATGGACCAGGTGAGCGGACGAATCGTGCCGGGGATCACCTCGGCGGCGATCTTGCGCGTCCACAGCGGTTGTAGGGTGGTGATCGGGCGGCTCTGCAACAGCCACAGGGTTTCGCCGTCAAAGCTCCACTCAATATCCTGGGGAATGCCCTGGTAGCGGCTCTCTAAATGGCGGGCCAGGTAGGCCACCTGCTGAAGCAGCCGCCTGGGGGTCTGGCCCTCCCCCTCTACCGTCAGGGTCAGCGCCTCAGACAGCTGCCAGTCGGCCTCGGCAATCTCCGCTAGGGGCGGTAGGTCGTCGGGCTGCACCAGCACCCGGTACTGTTCGGGGGTCACCTGGCCCCCCACCACCTGGTCGGCCCCGCCGGGCAGCGCTTCGATCACCACCGCGTCGCCGCAGCGGGCGATGGGGTCACGGCTAAAAGCCACCCCCGAAAACCGCCCCTGCACCTGCTGCTGCACAATTACCGCCAGCCCCTGCTCGGGTAGCCCCCGGCTCTGCCGGTACTCCCTGGCCTGGGGCGCGTTGTAGGACGAGAACACCCGCACGATCGCCGCCGCCAGTGCCTCCGAGTCAGTGATATTCAAAAATGACTGATACACTCCCGCCGCCGAGGCGGTGCCGGTGTCTTCATCCTGGGCCGAGGAGCGGACGGCGAGGGGCTGGCTGGGGGAGGGCTCTGCGATCGCCAGCAGCGCCGTGGGGTCGTCTCCGGCGGGCAGCACGTAGCCGCGCGGCACTGGGTAGCCCCAGGCCGTGAGCTGGCCCAGGGTAGCCGCCTTGTGGCCAAACTTAGCGGGGTCGAGGGGGCGATCTAGGGAGACTAGGGCGCGATCGCCGCGAAAAAACCGAAACATAGTGCGAGACTCCAATCGTCCTTCGTCGTCGGGCAAATCGAGATCGTCGGGCAGCTTTTGATAGATCCAGGCAATCAGCGCGCTGAGGCAGGTCATCGCCAGCACCAGCGCCCCATCCCCATGGCGCAGGGCCGTAATCAGCGGCAGCAGCACCAGCGACAGCAGCCGACCCTGACGCCGCTCGCGAAAGATGGTAAATCCCAGCCCGCTGAGCAGAAACGTCAGCAGCGCCGTCGGCCAGTCGTACACCGCAATGCCCCACACCACGTTGGTAGTGCCCGCTCCCTTAGCAAACCAGTAGCGCCCCATCACCAGCCCAATCAGGGCAATAATTTCCCAAACCGGCTCCGTAGGGAAGTAATACCGGGCCAGTAGCACCACGCCAATGCCCTTGGCCGCCTCTAGCAGTACCGCCACAATGCCCGCCACCTTGCCGCCGTGGTAAAAGGCTGCCGACACCCCCACATTGCCCGTGCCCACCCGCCGCAGTCGTTTTCCCGAGATCAGCCGGGTAGACCAGCCCGTCAGCGGCAGGCCGCCCACCACCGGGGTCAGCACAAAGATTAAAAAAGCACCCCAAACCTGGGTGAGGGTCATAGCCATAGCCGTCCAGCCTGAAGGAGAAACACGGGCCAGGAAGGGGGTGTCTCCTGCCCCTTAAACCTTACACCGCGAACCCTCAACCCCTGGGTATCTGGCCTAAAGTATCTGGTCTCAAATCAGGGCATGATCAGGGGCGTTACCCTAGTCGTAGGGCCTGACATCGTACTGCACGTAGGGCGGTTGTTGAACCGATGGCGGCAGCGGCTGCTTTTCGTAATAGAAGTAGGGGTTGGGCGGCATCCGCACCGGGTACATCATCGGCTGGGGGGGTGGTGCATAGGTGCGCCGCTGCAAATGCATCAGCCATAGGGCAATGACGGCAAAGGCTGTGCCCCCACCTAAAACCAGCAGCATAAACAGGCCCAAAATGCCCCACAGCAGCATGGTCTGGGTTTCGTTGTTGCGGGGAATGGACTCAATCAACCGCACCTGCTGCGAGGTCATCTCCTCCACGGCTGTCTGATAGGTGTCGAGCTGCGCTAGAACCGCATTGGTTTCGGCCTGCTGGCGTTCTAGCTGGGCCTTGAGGTCATCGGCAAGGTTTTTTTGGGCACGCAGCTCGTCCTGCAAACTGCTCACCAGGTCTTGCTGGCGGGTGAGGTCGCGCTCAAAGCGATCTTGCTGGAGTGACTGGCCTGCCGTGGGCGGTGGCGGCACCGGCACGGTCTGAATGTTCAAACTCTCCGGACTCGGGGGCGGCGGCGGCAGCGAAGGCGCTCTTCCCGTGCCAGTTCTGACCAGCAGCGTTAAGAGAAACAGCGCACCACCGGCAGCGCAACAGGTGATTAGGATAGGTTTTTCCTTCGTCAATCCCTGCAAAATCTCATTCCCTTGTAGTGATGGCCCTTGTAGTGGTGGTGTCGGTTAGAGTTTCAGGAACTGTCAGGAGCGATCTGGAGAAATACCCCCAACCAGGGGCAGGGTAACGCCACCGTAGCCTGACAGAGAATGGCCTAACGACCGATCTGTCGACAGGGAGCGTTAAAAGTCTAGAGATTCAGAGCCAGCCGAACCTAATCAACAGTAAAGAAGATTCGGAAAACCCCAGTGATTTCTAGGTTTTATCATCAAATTATTATACATCGGTCAAGAAGTGGCACAACAAAAACCGGGTTTCTGCTCCGGTTGGCCCACAGGGCTTGACCATGGCGGAAGAAACCCGGCTGGGGGTGACGATAGTTTTTTGTCTTCACGAGAATTTAGTTGAATGAGCACTCCACCGTAATTTTGAGATTGCTCTCAGCGGTGCCTTTAGTAACGTAGGGAACGCCTGCCTCTCCGCCGACCTTAAGGCCGAACTCTAGGGTGACTTTTTCGACATTGGCGGTGGCCATGTCCTTGAAGGCATTCATGGTGTAGCTGGTATAGGTGCGGATGGTGCCTTCAATGGCCTTAAAGCTCTGGGCGGCATGGGTCTGGATGGCCTGGGTGGGCATGCCTAACCCTTTGGCGGTGCGGGTGGTTTCGCCATAGGCGTCTGGGGCTAAGGAAGCAGGGGCAACCACGTCGTTGGTGGCTTCCATATAAATTTCGGTGCCATCCTCCAGGCGGATCGGTACCAGTTGAGTCATTGTGCACACTCCGATGGTTAAGATGCGTATCCGAGGGTTAGCATTCCCGAACTAGCGCAAGTCTTACCAATCTTGGCATTATCATCTGTGACGATAGGTTTTCCGTACTCTAACCGCCCCCCTAAGGCTGGAAATTTTGTCTATAAAAAAAGAGGGACTTACGGGCGAGAGAGCGGCAATGGCTGATCTAATAACTGATGCACAGGCCAGGGACGGCGGGTTTTTGTACCCGGCGGAGGATGCCCAGCAGATTTTGAGCCTGGCGATCGCCCGTCAGACCGAGTCCGGCGAACTCTCCCGCACGCAGCTGCTAGAGATTGCCGACGAATTGGGTATCGCCCCTGAGACGATTGCCGCCGCCGAGCGCGAGTGGGACGTCAAAAAATACGAAATTGCCGATTAAAAGGTGTTTGACAGCCAGCGCAAACAGCGGCTACAAAACGACGTTGCACAATTTGCTATTTGGGGTGGCGGCGCGCTGGTGTTTCAGCTGGTAACCGGGGGCTGGCTGTGGAACCCGCTGCTGTACATTGTCTTGGGCCCCTGGGCGCTGCAGATCGCCTGGGATGCCTGGCGCATCTACCGCCCCAACAACTACACCTACCGCAAAGAGTTTGAGCGCTGGCGGCGCAAACAGCAGATGAAGCGGGCCGTCGGTGGGGCGGTGCGGCGGCTGCTGGGGCCGTCGTAATTTTGGATTTTGGATTTTGGCTGAGGCCAACGTTGCCAAGCGTGGCCTCTCCAGTACATTGGGTAGTTAAGCCAGGGCAGGGGTCAGAGGTGAGCGTGGGTCTTGGCTGGGGTAGAAGATGACACGCGATCGCGCACCCACCCAAACCACTCCTCCAGCCCCTCACCGGTCTTAGCCGATACGGAAATGATGGTGCAGTCGGGGTTCATCTGCCGCACATTGGCCGCAATCTGCTCGATGCTCACCTCCAGGTAGGGGGCCAGGTCGATCTTGGTGATCAGCAGGCAGTCGGCCTCCTGGAACATGATTGGGTACTTGAGGGGCTTGTCTTCCCCCTCGGTAACGCTCAGCAAGGCGACTTTGGCGTGTTCGCCCACCTCAAACTCGGCGGGGCAGACCAGGTTGCCCACGTTTTCCACCAGCACCAGGTCAAGGGCGTTGGGGTCGTGCTGATGCTCCAGGGTGTGAATCCCCCCGGCCACCATCTTGGCGTCGAGGTGGCACGATCGCCCCGTGTTGATCGCCACCACGGGCACGCCGTACTGCCGCAGTCGGTCGGCATCCAGCTCGGTGGTCATGTCGCCTTCGATCACGGCGATCGCCAGTTCCTGGTGCAGCGCCGCCAGCGTTTTCTCCAGCAGCGCCGTTTTGCCCGCCCCCGGGCTGCTCATCACGTTCAGGCAGGTGATGCCCCAGCGATCGAAGTGGGCGCGGTTGTGGTCGGCCCCGGCCTGGTTGGCGTGGAGCAGATCGATTCCTAGGGCAGCGTCAAAGGTTTGGTGCATAGGACGATTTTGGGTTTTGGATTGAGGATTTTAGATTGCCCGGCTCCCCTCCTGGGAGGGGCAGGGGTGGGTCTGCGAGAATTTCGGATGAGGTTTGATCTTTATGCCTAGAGCATCGGTACAGTGTGGCAAGATCCCAGGGTTCTTGTGTTCGGCCAAGATTGTTGGGGTAGCCCAGGACAGAACCCTGGGATCTGTTCCGGCGTTCTAGACCTTGGGCGGTGCATTGCTGCGCGAATGCACCCTACGATGGAACTGTTGTTTCGGCATACTCTACCCGATCGATCTTTAGCTCCCGCCCGGAGCGGATGTCGCCCATGGGGGAGCCGCAGGTGGGGCAGGCGTATTGCAGGCCAATTTCGGGCCGGTACTCGCTCTGGCAGTCGTGGCAGTAGGCAATCAGCGGCGTTTCGTTGATCACCAGTTCAGCCCCTTCTAAAAAGGTGCCTTTGGTCTGCACCTCAAAGGCAAATTGCAGGCTGACGGGTTCCACACAGGTGAACTTGCCCACGGTGAGATGGACTTTTGCGATCGCAGGCTCTCCCGGCTGTGCCTCCCACCAGTCGCGCACGGTGAGAATCAGCGCCTTGGTCATATCAGTTTCATGCATGGCAGGGAACGAAGGAGTGGTGCAGTTGGATTGTTGTTACATGCCAATTTTGACGACTTCAAAGAACTTCTTCAGCCAAGAGTTGACCTTGAACTCGTTCGTATTCGTCCTCCAGCAGCCATTCTCTGGCGGTCTCATAACTGGGGTGAGCAACCACCAACTTATAATCTGCGCCAGGACTAAAAATTTTGCAGGTCCCATCCTGGTCGCTAATCAGCATTAGAACTTTGGGCGGAAACAGCACTGGATCTACCCACAGTTCCAGGAACTTCCAGGTTTTAGCTTGTTCTACGAGGGCCAGTTCGTGGGATAGCATGGTACTCACCTGTGGCTTTCACAACCTTAATTTCTCCGTAGTAAAGGGGTTTTCGACTGCCATCTGTTCTCAGCATGTAGCCGATCGCTTCAGAGAAGTAGAGACCGTATCGCTCATAATCATCGTCCTCATCGTCTGCGCCCGTCCGCTCTCCCCTCTCAATGATAGCTTTTGTTACTTGCTGCAACGTTTCAAGGCTATTGAAGACATGTGCTCTGCCTTCTTTTTTTAGTAACCGTTCAACCTGAGCGGTGCCAGGTAAGTGACGATGAACCAGGTTGAGACGAGAATCCGGAATGATTGCCCTGGAAATTCCAGCCATTCGACTAACCAGAACCTAGCTAAACTGGATCCTCGTCCTCTGCAAAGCTTTCCTACTCCCAGGGCTCATCCACATTCATATTGGCTTCTTCGTGGATGTAGCCGGGCTTCTCGCGGCGGGGCAGCTGACCCGACACCACCAGGTGGGCCATGGTGTCGCAGATCACGCGGGTGGCCATGAGGGATGTCATGTCGCTGACATCGTAGGGAGGCGACACCTCCACCACCTCAATGCCGCAGACGGTGGTTTCCTGCACGATGCGCTTCAGTAGGTAGAGGGCTTCGCGGGGCAGCAGGCCGCCGGGTTCGGGCCAGCCAGTGCCGGGCACAAAGCCCGCGTCGATACAGTCGATGTCGAAGCTGATCCAGACGCAGTCGGTGCCGTCGGTGGCGCGCTGAATGGCAAAGTCGGCGGCGGCATCGAGGCCCATTTCGGTGATGTCAGTGACGGTGAGGATGTTGGTGGCCCGCTCGCGGCAGACTTTCACCCCCTGGCGGGGCACCTGCCAGCCGCCGATGCCCAGCTGCACCAGGTTTTTGGCCGGGGCGTTGGCCATGTTGGTGGCGTGGAACCAGGGGCAGGTGTGCATGCGCTCGTCCAGGTCGGTCTCCTGGGTATCGACGTGGCGATCGAAGTGGATGATGCCCACCTTTTTGTCGCCCAGGTGGCGGCAGATGCCCCGCACCGTGGGGAAGCCGATGGAGTGGTCGCCGCCCAGCAAAATCGGGAACGCGCCGGAGGCAAACACGTGGGCCACGCCCTTGGAGATCTGGTCGAAGGATTTTTCGTTGTTGGCCGGAATCGTGAACACATCGCCTACGTCGCAGAGGGTGATATTTTCCCGCAGGTCTACGCCCAGCTCAAAGTTGTAGGGGGTGTAGAGGGCCGAGATGCGGCGAATGCCCTGGGGGCCAAAGCGGGTGCCGGGGCGGTAGGTGGTGCCCGAGTCGTGGGGAATGCCGACGATCGCCACGTCGTACTCGCCCACCCGGCGCACGTCTTCTAAGTACGGCGCTTTGAGGAAGGTGTTGATGCCCGCGTAGTGGGGCAGCTCGCCGCGCGAAAAAGTGGGAATGGTGCGATCGCGAATGCTGGCCGCCGCCTCCAGGCCGTACTCCAGCCCCTGGGATACCTCCTGCTGCCAGCCGGTCAGGGGCAGGCGGGCTTCCATCTCCAATGCCCGCTGGGCTTCAGAGGACTGGCCGTTGGGGCTTTGAAATACGGGATCGTTTGCTGGGTCGGTCATGGGGAAGCCTCACAGGGTTGCGCTGAGTCAAGTAAACCGCAGGTTTTTATAACGTGAGCCAAAAAGCCCAGGAGATTTAAGAAGCCAAATCTCCCAGCTTCTCGCCAATCTCCCGGGCTTTTATCCCGCCGTGTAGCTGGCGAACGATGACCGATCCCCAACCTGCCTCTCTCGGACCAGGCATTCGACGACTATACGCGCCAAACCGGAACCCTAGAGGCACAAATTTTTTATGCAGATACTCTAAGCCCAGAAACTATTGGGGTCAAGCCTCAAGCGTCACCGCATCCTGGGTGTGGTCAGCGGGAGTGACGGATCGATTCTTGGGCCGAAACAGGTGGGTATGCTCGGGGTTGTACAGGCGCGACCTGACCTTTTGCCCCCGCAGCGCTGGGCTGATCACATAGAGCGTGGTGCGAATCAAATCCTTTTCGCGGGTGGTTTGGGCCATCTCCGACAGGGGCACCACCAGGAGCTGCTCGTCGGGCCAGCCGATGCGAAAGCAGATCGCCACCGGGGTATCCGGCTCGTAGTGTTTTAAGAGCTGGGCCTGGGATTCCTCCACATGGCGGGCGCTGAGGTAGAGGCACAGGCTGGTCTTGTGGGCCGCCAGCGAGGCTAAGTCCTCAGCCTCGGGCACCTGGGTGCGGCCGCTGATGCGGGTGAGAATGATCGACTGCACCAGGCCCGGAATGGTCAGCTCGGCGTTGAGCTTGGCCGCCGCCGCCTGGTAGGCGCTGATGCCCGGCACCACCTCAAAGGGCACCTCCGCCTCGGCCAGGGCCTGAATCTGCTCGTGGATGGCGCTATACAGGCTGGGGTCGCCCGATTGCAGCCGAATGACCGACTTTCCGGCCCGTACGCGCTCAATCATCAGCGGCAGAATGCTTTCCAGGGTCATGGTCGCGGTGCCGATGCGCTCGGCCTCGGGGCGAGTCCACTCCAAAATCTGCTGGGGCACCAGGGAGTTGGCGTAGAGAATCACATCCGCCTGGCTCAGCAGCCGCTGGGCCTTTACTGTCAACAGCTCTGGGTCGCCCGGCCCGGCCCCGACGATGTAGACGCCCGGCGCTAGGGGGGCGATCGCCGCAGGTGCATGGCCAGAAAAATCTTGCATTTTAGACGGGGTTACAGGGCTAGCCATAGGGCAAAGGTCAACAATTCACACAGTCCCCAAATCATAGCCACTTTGTTTCAAGTATCCGTGAACCCCAGGTATTTCCCCGGAATTTAGCGGCGGTGCGAGGAGATTGGAGCGGTAGATGCACCCTGATTCAGACCCCTGAGGATAGCTAACTCAGGGGTCTTTTTTTGGGGCCGACGGTGGTGCTTAATTGAAGCAGCAGAGTTTGTACCAGAGCGCTTGGGCAGCGGTATACCGCTGCTCAAGCGCCCTGGATGACCCACTTTAGCCGTTCATAGAAATAGTGCGGGTTTGCGCTAATCTGTGACAGATGCGTCGAACGCAATACTGGATAGCTGAGTTCAGCAGTACGCGCCATGGCTGAAGCAGGACAGGGGGAACGGTTACTCGGAGGCCACTACCGATTGCTGCGGCAGCTCAGCCGGGGCAGCTTTGGCGACACCTACCTGGCCGAAGATACCCACCGATTTCAGGAACTCTGTGTCCTGAAGGAGTTTAATCCCCAGGTGCCGGGCAAGCTGGCCCTGGATAAGGCCCAAACCCTGTTTGAGCGCGAGGCTAGCATTCTCTACCAGATCAACCACCCCCAGGTGCCTCGATTTCGCGAGCTGCTGCGGGATGAGGGGCGGCTGTTTTTGGTGCAAGACTATGTCGAAGGCCCCACCTACCGCGAACTACTCGATCGCCGCCGCGCCGTTGGCGAGCGCTTTAGCGAAGCGGAGGGGGTGCAGTTTTTAATCCAGACGCTGCCGCTGCTGCAATACCTGCACAGCATTGGCATTGTGCACCGCGATATTTCGCCCGACAACCTGATTCAGCGCAATGCCGATGGTCGCCCGGTGCTCATTGACTTTGGCGGCGTCAAGCAGCTGGTGGTGAATGTGCGCCATCAGTTGGGGGTGCCCCAGCCCTACCAGGCCGCCGACGGCACCATCACCCGCCTGGGCACCGTAGGCTATGTCCCTGAGGAACAACTCGAGTCGGGCCAGGTGAGCCCGGCCACTGACCTCTATGCCCTGGGCATGACGGCCCTGGTGCTGCTGACGGGCAAAGACCCTGACGCTCTCTACGACGATCGCCGCGATCGCTGGGTTTGGCCCCAGCAGGTCGAGCTATCGGCCACCCTGAGCCAGGTGCTGGCCCGACTGGTGGCCCACGATCCGGGCGATCGCTACCCCTCCGCTGGCCAGGCCCTGGCCGCCCTCAACCTGGCTCACCCCGACCCGCTTGCGGCCGCCTGGTCGCAGCCCATGCCCATTCGCATGCAGCCGGTGGTGCCGCCGCCCCGACCCGAGCCGCCGCCCCCGCCGACAGTGGCTGTAGCCCCCGCCGCTTCCTACGGGCCCCCCATGGCCTACGATCCAACCGCCACTGTGGCCCCACCGCCCCGCGCGGTACCGGTGCAAAAAACATCGTCGGGGTGCTGGCCTGCCCTGGCTGGGCTCCTGGTCATGCTAGGAGTTGCCGGGGGTCTGTGGTGGTGGTTGGATCCGCTGAGCCAGTTTCCAGGGGATAATTCGGACGTGGTTTCGCCCGACGGCAGCGATGTCTCTAACCCCAACCTGAGCGAGGCCGAGCGCGATCGCAAGCAGGCTTTGCGCGATCGCGCCGTTGCCCTCAGCGTTGACTGGGCCTATGTCTCGCAGCTCACCGACCAGCTCTTCTACGAGCAAAACCCCGATCGCCAGGGCACCCAGCTCACCGATCAGCCCGCCGATGAGCCCCTGCGGGCGGAGTGGGACGCGATCGCCGCCGACAACCTAGACCTGATCGAAGCTAACCTCAGCACCGAGGCGCGCAGCAGACTAGGCCGCTATAACCCCACCGACAGCGATCGCTGGCAGCGCCAGGTCAACGCCCTCTACGTCAGCAGCAAAGCCCTCTACGATCTGACCGACGCCCGCTTCAACCAGCTATTTCCGGGGCGGGCGAGCGAAGGTTTTGTCGAAACCCCCGTGGATCAAATTTGGTTTGCCCTAGCCCAAGACCAGGTCAACGCCATGGAAAGCGGCGAAAGCCTGACTGAAATTGCCTTTGCCGAAGGCACCTTCAGCCAGCAGCAGCAGGGCAATCTCAACCCCGGCCATGGCCAGATCTATATTCTCAATCTCACCGCCGAACAGCTGCTGCGCCTCAACCTGCAAGCCCCGCCCGAGAGCACCCGCCTCTCGCTCTACCTGCCGGTGCCCACCGACGACCTGCCCCACCTGCTGGCCGATGCCGAGCAAAACACCTGGGCCGGAGAGCTACCCCAGTCGGGCTACTACGAGATTGTCGTGGTGTCCCAGGCGACCAGCGTCGTCCCCTACAGTCTGACCGTTGCCGTCGATAACGTCATCAACGACATCATCAACCGCCCCGACCCGCCCGCCAAAAGCAACTGATGGCAGGGCTCGGTCAGTCTGCCATCGCCCTCGGCCTCGTTACGGCCTCTTTAGGGGCATTCCAGCGCTCTAGACGAGCCAATTTCCGCCCATTGAGACTGGTCTGTCATCTGGCCAAAACACCATAACTTCATCTCTTAGGCTGATGCTGACTGGAGCCGGTTGGGAAGACTATAGGGTACTGGTGCATTCATGGTTTAGCGCTGATGAGCCTACGCAATAACGCCTACGCCATAGTTGCTTCGAGGGCCGATATTTTGACTCATTCTGCTGCGCCTAAACCTTACTTGATCAGGCTGTCAACCTTTCAGCAGCAGCCTCTGCTGGGCGACTATGAGCAGGGCCAGGTGTGCCTCAACGACTGCGGCCTGATCGTGGCTGACGAGTGGGTGCGCTCCGCCGCTAACCGCAAGGGCATCGACCTCGATGTGTGGACGATTACCCCCAACAGCCTGCAAAGCATTGTCTTTTTGCAGGTGCCAGCGACCGTGGGTGCAGGGCTGACTGACGGTTACGAAAATCAGAAGCCCTGGCTGCTGTCGTCGTTTATCGCCAGCTTCAAAGCGGCGGCGGCTAAGCGCATCAACCTACGGCTTAACCAGCTGGGGCAGTCGGTGTGGCAACGCAACTACGACGAACATTTAATTGACAACAATGACCACCTAGATGAGCTGCGCTACAGACTGCAAAACCAGGACTAAATTTTCCCCTGTTTTATCTTTAGCCCGCTAGCTTGGCCTTCACCAGGGCTTGCACCTTGCCCCCGTCGGCGCGGCCCTTGAGCTGCTGCATGGCCGGCCCCATGACTTTCCCCATGTCTTTGGGCGATGCGGCTCCGGTCTGAGCAATGAGATCGTCAATGACGGCTTCGACCTCGGCATCGCTAAGCTGCTGGGGCAGGTATTCTTCAATGATGGCCAGCTCTTGAGCCTCCTGGGCCGCCAGGTCGTCGCGCCCAGCCTTCTGGTATTGTTCCACCGAATCTCGGCGCTGTTTAGCCAGCTGGGTCAGTACCTCTAGCTCTTGGTCAGAGGTCAGCTCATCCTGCCCACTGGGACGCACTGTGGACTCCCTCTCAAGAATGACTTTTTTAATACTGCGAACCGTCTCCAGGCGCACTTTGTCTTTGGCCTTCATGGCGGTTTTGATGTCGTCGCTAATGCGATCTTTCAAACTCATGGGAAAATATCCTCGCGCTCAGCGTCGCTGCGTAGTTTGGGTATCTCTAATGTATACGCTGGCGGGGGAGACGGTGGGGGAGGTGAGAAGGGTGGGGGAGGTGGGGAAGAGTTTTGAATGCTGAGTGCTAAGTTTTGAATTTTGCCGCTCAAAACTCAAAACTTAGCACCCAAAACTTAGCACTCAAAACTTAAAACTCAATCCCTCTGCCTCATTCCTCCACCTTCCCACTCTCTAACTGCTGGTCTAAAAACCCGATCAAATCGGCGCAGGTCAGCAGCTGAGTTTCGTCAAAGTGCTCGCTGATGTCGAGGCCAAAAGTGTTGTAAAAGTCTTCGCATAGGGTAAGGCCCCAGTCAAACCAGCACACCGCCGGAAAGGATAGGTCTTCGACCAGCAGGTCGCTGGGCTGAACACGGCCAATCTCAAGGCCGGAGTAGGCGGTGAGCTGCTGGTAGGCAAAGTCAATGAGTGGCTTGGGCAGCGGGCAGGGTACCGCTGGCGGAGTCCAATGGTAGCGGTACCACTCGTCACAGGTGAGGCAGCGGCGCGATCGCAGCCACTGGTTGACCCGTTGGCGGGCCACCATGTCGGGGCTGAGGGCCATGTAAGTGGTGAGGCTATTGACAAAGTTTTTCAACGGTTGCCACATCGGTTTTTAAACGTCGAGCCCTAAAATTGCATTTGGGGCTTGGCCTCTGGGGCTTGTTTAGAGTGTGCCCAGGGTAACGCTCTAAGTCATGATTTGGGCATGAACTTAGCTCAACCTACGCTCAATCCACAAAGCTCAGCTAGGGTAGCAGTAAAGCTTGGGTAGGAAACGGCTGCCGCTTCGGCCCGCTGTATCTGCATTGCCCCTTTGGCCCCCAGGGCCGCGATCGCCAGGCTCATGGCCACCCGATGATCAGTGTAGCTATCGACGACGGCCCCTGTGAGGGGGGTGCCGCCATAGATGGTGAGGCCGTCGGGGTGTTCTTCGAGGCGGGCACCCATCTGGCTGAGCTGGCTGGCCATAACGGCGATGCGATCGCACTCCTTCACCCGCAGCTCCTCGGCGTCGGTGATGACCGTCGTGCCCTCGGCAAACAGGGCCGCCACCGCCAAGATCGGCACTTCGTCGATCATGCGGGGAATCAGGTTGCCGCTGAAGCGGGCGGCCTTGAGGCGGCTGTGGCGCACCCGCAGGTCGGCCACCGGCTCCCCCGTCGCCTCCCGCAGATTTTCCAGGGTGATATCGGCTTCCATCATCTGGAGCGCGTCGAGGATGCCGGTGCGGGTGGGGTTGATGCCGACATTTTCCACCACCAGGTCGGAGCCGGGGGTGATCGCCCCGGCCACCAGCCAGAAGGCGGCGGAGCTGATGTCGCCGGGCACCACCACGGTCTGCCCGGTGAGGGCGGCGGGGCCATGGACGGTGACGCTACAGGTGTCGGGGTCAACCTCAATGTCGGCCCCAAAGGCCCGCAGCATGCGCTCGCTGTGGTCGCGCGACAGGCTGGGCTCGGTGACGGTGGTGCTGCCCTCGGTCATCAGCCCCGCCAGGAGAATGCAGGATTTGATCTGGGCGGAGGCCACCGGGGAGCGGTAATGAATGGGTTTGAGGGATCGCCCCCGCACCGCCAGGGGGGCGAGACGGTTGTTTTGCCGTCCCCAGATCTCAGCGCCCATCTGGGCCAGGGGTTTGATCACGCGATCCATGGGGCGCGATCGCAGGGAGCCGTCGCCCGTGACGGCAAAGTAGCGATCGGGGTGCGACGCCAGCAGCCCCAGCATCAGCCGCAGGGTGGTGCCCGAGTTGCCGGCGTTGAGCACGTCGGCGGGTTCTTGCAGGTTGCCCAGGCCCGCCCCCTGCACCGTCACCCACTCGTCTTCCAGCGATGACATGGTGACGCCCATGGCCTGAAAGCATGCGGCGGTGCTGCGCGGGTCTTCGCCCAGCAATAGCCCCTGAATGCGGGTTTCGCCGTGGGCGATCGCCCCCAGCATCAGCGATCGGTGGGAAATTGACTTGTCCCCCGGCACCCGCACCCGCCCGCTCAGCGCTACCCCATCGCTGGGGAACTCCAGGGTCATCGTTTGGTGCGGGGCAGCGTCGGTCAGCTCAATGTGGGCAGTCATGGCAACGGTAATGAAAAGCCGCTGCTGATCGTACCCCATTGTGCCCCGGACTTTTTGCTGGTAAGGAATATTGCTGCTACTGATAGAAGTGCGGAAAAAGTTCTGACTCTGGAATGTACCGACATGCTTGCCTATAGATTGCTCGACAAGTTCCTGTATCTAATTGTCGGTGGTTAGGCACTGTGAGAGTTTCTTTACCCAAATTACTTTCTCTGCGTAGCTTAATGTGACTACCACGCTGGCTATAAACTTGGAAGTCAAAGCGCTCCAGAATACTGACGATCTCTACTCCTGACAACCGCTTTAGCCTAGGCATAGACCGGCTGCAACTCAAAAGTGACCAAAATGTGGGGGTTACATACCAAACCAAACTCTGCTGGATCTTCCCCTTCTAAATGTAGGGAGACAGCTTCCTGAAGATTCCTGACAACCTCATCTAGGGTTTCTCCTTGGGTAATTACAGAGATTTCCAAACACTCTGCGATGTAACCGCTTTGTTCCCCAGGGCGAATAAATGATTTAATCGTTTGTTGCAGCTGCATCTTAATTCTCTTTCAACAAAAGTCGTCCCAACTTCCTTGTCGGGACATCGTCCTCTAAGAGGCCACCATTGAGGTTTTGGGGCGGGCAAAAATCATGCGTCCGGCAGAGGTTTGCAGGGAACCAGTTACCACCACCTCCAATTCTTCACCAATGTAGTCGCGGCCCTCTTCGACTACAACCATGGTGCCATCGTTGAGGTAGCCCACGCCCTGGGAGGGTTCTTTGCCCTCTTTGAGAATCTTGAGATCGATGTCGTCGCCGGGCAAGTAGGCGGGGCGAATGGCCTGGGCCAGGTCATTGATGTTAAGCACCTCGACATCTTGAAAGCTGGCGACTTTGTTGAGGTTGTAGTCGTTGGTGAGCAGCATGGCGTTGAGTTCCTGGGCCAGCTTTACCAGTTTGGCGTCGACGGTGGGGATGTCGTCAAAATCGACGGAGTTGATCAGCAGGCGGTTGGGGTAGGCTTCACGAATGCGGTTGAGTACGTCGAGGCCGCGCCGACCGCGATCGCGCTTTTGGTCGTTGCTGGCGTCGGCCACATTTTGCAGCTCTTGCAGCACAAACTGCGGCACCAGCAGCTGCCCCTCTAAAAAGCCGGTGCCCAGCAGGCCCTCAATGCGGCCATCGATGATGCAGCTGGTGTCGAGCACCTTAGTCTTGCTGGGCTTGAGGGTGCCTTCAGCCACCAGGGTTGACTCCAGAGTGCTGGGGCTGATCAGGCGCAGCAGCGATCGCCCGTGGGTATCGGCCAGGTTCATGCCTGAAACCGCAAACAGCACGCTGCCCAGCACCGCTGTCATCGGCTTGATAAAGCCAAACTCCGAGGGAATCGGCAGCAAAAACAGCGGAGCCAGCATCAGGTTGGCGATCAGCAGGCCCAGCACCAGGCCCACGGCGCGGGTGAGAATGCGATCGGGCGGCAGCTCTTTGATCTGGCGCTCGAGGCGGCGGTAGCTGGTCTGCATCACCAGGCCCAGCCCGGTGCCAATCAGCCCGCCGAACACAGCGGTGACAGCGCCCAGGGCCTCAATATTGGTCACCTGCTGCAAAATGGGCTGGGGCAGCAGGTCAATACTGTAGAACCCAATGCCCGCCCCGGCCAGGATAAATGAAAATACAATTAGCGCGTCTAGCATGGTGGTCTGCGGTTCTGGCCTTGATTTTGCAGCGGTTATAGACTATCTGCCCATAACTCCCAGTGTACTCCCCCAGATCAAAAGCGCCAGAATAGACGCAACCGGGGAGCCAGGTTGGCAAAAGTATACCGCTAATACCCGTTTCCCTAGCCGTCCCACCGGCTCTGCAATAATGGGGGGGTTACTGCACTTGCATTCTCCATGGCTTTGCCCTTTTTGCGATCGGCGGTGGTTCAGCTGGCGGCCTATACGCCCCACGTTGAGTCGGCAGACGACCCCTCCCCAGCCAGCCTCGACATTCTCGACACCAACGAGTGCCCCTACGACCTGCCCGAGGCCTTGAAAGAAAAGCTGGCCTGGCACCTGCACCACGACATCGCCGCCAACCGCTACCCCGACGGCGGCCACGGAGCGCTGAAGGGGGCGATCGCCCAGTACGTCAGCGAATCCGCTGCGGGCATCGCCGTCACCGCCGACCACATCTCCGTGGGCAACGGCTCTGACGAACTGATTCGCTCGCTGCTGATCGCCACCTGCGTCGGCGGCGCAGGCTCGATTCTGGTGGCCAGCCCCACCTTCTCGATGTACGGTATTCTCGCCCGCACCCTAGGCATTGAGGTGGTGACGGTGGGCCGCAGCGAGGATACCTTTGAGGTCGATCTGGCGGCGGCGCAGCAGGCGATCGCCAATCCTGAGGGGTGCCCCGTGCGGGCGGTGTTTATGGTGCACCCCAACTCGCCCACCGGCAATGCCCTCACCGCCGCCGAATTGACCTGGCTCCAGGCTCTGCCCCCCGAAATCCTGGTCGTGGTGGATGAGGCCTACTTTGAGTTCAGCCAGCAGACCACCGTGGCCGAGGTGCTGACGCGACCCAACTGGGTGGTGATGCGGACGTTTTCCAAGGCCTTTCGCCTGGCGGCCTACCGGGTAGGCTACACCGTGGCCCATCCAGAGCTGACCCAGGCCCTCGAGAAAGTGCGCCTGCCCTACAATCTGCCCAGCCTCACCCAGGCTGCGGCCCAGCTCGCCCTGGCCCATCGGCAGGAGCTATTGGCGGTGGTGCCCGAAATTCAGCAGCAGCGGCAGGAACTGGCAGATGCGATCGCCCAGCACACCCCCCTGCGCCTCTGGCCCAGCGATGCCAACTTTCTCTACGGACGGCCCCCGGCCCAGCCTGGGCAACCGCTGGAGGCAGAGCTAGAGCGCTGGTTCAACAGCCTGCGGCGTCAGGGCACGCTGGTGCGCCACACGGGCGGCGGCCTGCGAATTACCGTTGGCACTCCGGCGGAGAATCAGCGCACATTGACTCATATGCGGCAGGTTTAAGGTTGTAGGGGAGAGCTTTCAAGGGTTGGAACGTTAGCAGGTTGAAAGTTTGAACCTGCTAACGTTCCAACGTTCCAACCTGCCAAACCCCAACCACCCCACCAACCCCTACACCAACGCCCTGGCCCGCCGCACCGTGTAGGGCAACACCCCCACCAGCAGAGCAAAGGCCTCGTCAGGTACCTTGTCAACAATGCTCTGGTCAAAGTAGCTCTTAAACTGCTCGAGAATAAGCTGGGCGCGATCGACCGGCACGGGCTTGTCGGTGAAGTTTTGGGTCAGCCGCACCCACTGCAAGCGAATCTTGAGGGCCTTTTGCTGGGCTTCGGCGGAGTCGGGAGCAATCAGCGACAGGCTGCCCAGGGGAATAACGGCGCGGCAGTCGGTGTCGAGGCCGCCACCCACGGCAGCCCCAGGGCCAGCAAACTCGGTGTAAAACTCTTTGTGAATAATCAGACCGTTGCGACGACGGCTGTTGACCACCCACAGTTCACCGCCTCGAATTCTGGCCAGAATGTCATCTTCCTCTGACAGCAGCAGGCTGGACTCAAAAAATGGGTTTGAAAGACCGCTCACTGGGGTAACAGCTGGGGGACGGGAAGGTTGAGATGCCGCAGAAAACCCTGGGGAGTGTAGGGAACTCCCGTGTCCTGACCCTGGGATATTCTGCTCAAAGTTGGAGATCATCCCCGTCACATAGTAACGATAACAGCTCAATGAGCTACGGTCTGGGTCTTTTGAGCGTTAAGTTGCCGAGTTTCCCAGGCCTTCATTCTAGGGTAAACGCCCGACAGACCCGCCAAGAAGTATTTAGCTGCGCTGAAGCAGGGGTAAATTTCTCCCTTAGTAGCTTGAGGTTTCTGTAAAGTTATCCGGTTGGAGCGGAGCTACTCTGAGCGCGACGGCGGTGTCAGGGTCTTGTGCAGCAGCAGCCGACGTGCCTGGAGCCCTAGCCAGGAGGCTGGGGAGTCTTCAGGCTGCACCACCGAAAACCCCGCCTTGTGATAGAGCGCTCGAGCGGCCAGGTTGTCTTCCATCACGTGGAGGTGTAGCTCATAGATGCCCCACCGCTGGGCTACCTCTTCGCACGATCGCAGCAGCAGCAGGGCAATGCCCCGCCGCCGAAAGTTTAGATCAACCGCCAGATTGGAAATATATACGTGGCGATCGCCCTGCCAGGGCCAGGGCTGGCGCAAAGCGGCCTCGACAGTACCGGCAATGGCTGCATTGTTGTCTGCCAGCGGCTCTGGGTCAAAAGCCGCCACGGCAGCCAGGCAGGCGTACCGGGGAGACTGAGCCTTGAGTCGCTGCTTCAAGTCTTCGTGAATGCCCAGCCGAATAAAGGGATATACCCACTGCCGCCAACCCCTGCTGTCATAGAAGCTGGCCGTGAGCACATCGCTGAGCCGCTCAAGATCGCGCAGACTGGCCGGGCGAACCTGTAGCTGGGGGGTGGCCGAGGCCGGTAGGGGATAGATATTGGGGTCGGCCTGTACCATGAGCCTCTGCGGCGAACAAAACGATTGCTAGTGTCGGCGTTTGCGATGGGGAAAGCCCGGCCTCAACGCCTAAGCCTTAGCAGTCAATATACCCCTCTCGCCCCACTCAACGGGTACGATCTAAGGGATAGTTTTGCTCACTGTCGCCGGTCTATTGCCCTTTTTTGCTGCTGTTGTCTCGCCTTTGCCCCGGCGGTGGCTTCTCTACGTATGGCCAACTCTTCGTTTTTAACCACCTTTACTCGCCCCCGCGATCCCAGGCTGCTCTGGCCAGTGGCCGCTGTAGCCTCGGTGCTAGCCCATGGCCTGGCCCTGGGCCTGGTCCGCACCCTGGCCATTCAAACCCCGGCCCTGCCCGATGGCGAGATGGCACCGTTGCCCATTCAGCTAGTGGAGCTACCGCCTGACCAGCCCACCCCCGATCAGCCCGTGCCCACTCCGCCAGCTGCGGCTGAGGCTTTGGCACAGGAGGCTGAGACAGCGCAGGCGTCGTCTCAAGCTGCTCCAGCCCCTGAGGTGCCGCCGATCGCGCCTGCCCCTGAGCGTCCGCCGATAGACTCCTCTGTTGTTGCGTCGCCAGCCGCGCCGCCGGTCGTGGCCCCAGCCCCCCAGCCGACCCCAGCCCCAGTGACGCCAGTACCGCCGGTAGCTCCGGCTCCCCCACGCCCCCCTGCGCCCGTTGTTCCAGCTCCAGAGGTGAGCCGACCTCCGGGGGCGGCGGCCGGTGGGGGCAACAGTCCGGCCCCCGCTGTGCCCCCCTCCCAGGTTCCCCCCGGAAATGCTGCACCGGGCGGAGGCGCTGGTCAGGGCGGACAGGTGGTGCCCGTGGGCCTGCGCCTCGACCCCAATGGACGAGACATTCCTGAAACGGCTCCGCAGCTTTTAAATACCAGCGCCATTGCCGTGCAGCCTTTGGCCTCAGCCTGCGGGTTTGCCAACCTAGAGGCCCTGCTGGCCGGAATCTCGACGACCTCGGTACAGATGCAAATTCGGGTAGAGCCCAGCGGCGACATTTCCAATGTGCGGCTGGTGCAGGGTACGGGCAGCAGCGCGGTGGACGATTTGGTCAGCTGCGTGGTGCGGCAGCGCCTGCGGCTGCAACCGGCCAGCTCGGCAGGGGTGGCGCAACTGACAGATGCGTTTATTCTGGAGGCGCGCATTCAGTTTTTCTAGCGGCGGGCAGTGGGCGAAGCTCGGGTATTTCGGCAAGAGCAAGGGCAGGAAAACGTTTTGGGACTACAGCGCAACGACCTCGCGTTTTACGATCGGCAGGCCGCCCGCTGGTGGGATGAAACCGCCACCATCGCGCCACTCAACCGCCTAAACCCGCTGAGATTCAAATATTTCGACCGGGTCGTACCCGATTGGCAAGGGCTCAGGGTGCTGGATGTCGGCTGTGGCGGAGGCTTTACCTGTGAGTTTTTGACCCATCGGCAGGCCCGCGTGTGGGGGCTCGACCAGTCAGCCCAGTGCATTGCGGCAGCCCAGACCCACGCTGAGGCGGGGGGGCTGCCGATTACCTACCGCTGCGGCACAGCTGAGGATCTGCCCTTTGAGGCCGCTGCTTTTGATGTCGTGGTCTGTGTGGATGTACTGGAACACGTGGCTGATGCCCAGCAATCGGTGAGGGAAATTAGCCGGGTGCTGAGACCCGGCGGTTTGTTTTGCTTCGACACCATCAACCGCACGGCGCGATCGCGCCTGGTTATGATCTGGCTTCTCGAAAATATTCTGCGCCAGATTCCGGTGGGTATTCACGATTGGAAGAAGTTTGTGACGCCTGAGGAGTTGGGCGAAATGCTCGCTCAGGCTGGCTTTAAGGTGGTGAGGATGGACGGGTTTAATCTCTTCGGCAGCACCGTGGGTGAGATCGTTGAGGCCTACCGTTTTTACCAGGCCACGGGCAGGTTTAACGTTCGTTTTGATGACGATAGGCGGGTGATGTACATTGGCACGGCGGTAAGAGGGTGAGGGGATGGAAAGTTTTAGGTGCTTAGTTTTTAATTTTGAGCCGACATTCCGCAGGTTGACAAAAGGAGTATTTGGGTCAGCGGAGGTAAGCTCAG